>Ga0208244_100003_pt1 | contig 429735 bp, 437 predicted proteins | sample SubbioCR12Aug_5A_FD_184828 | JGI IMG/M metagenome (GOLD analysis project Ga0208244, IMG submission 184828) | Serpentinite rock and fluid subsurface biosphere microbial communities from McLaughlin Reserve, California, USA - CR12Aug_5A (SPAdes) | ecosystem: Environmental > Terrestrial > Deep...
ATCCGCATGCTGCGTTTGACGTGGCGGGAGCTGGAAACGTGATCATGGCAGCCGGACTGAGGGCCATCGCGAAAGCGGTGGGGAACCCACCGGAGCCTAAGGTGCGCGCGCCAGTTCTCGACCCTACCATCAAGGCTTGCGGCGCCAGGCGCTGACGGCCAGCAGCAACGCAGCCAGGCCGACAAACGCCGCGTTTCCCCAGATCATGTAAGGCGTGGTGCCGATCCGCCCCTGCGCCTCGCCGGTCAATGTGGCGGCGGCGAACGGCGGCAAATGCGCCCTCGTGCGCCCCCGGTCATCGACGATGGCGGTAATGCCGGTATTGTTGGCGCGCAATTGCCAGCGCCCGGTTTCCAGCGAGCGCATGGCGCCGATCTGCAAATGCTGCCAGGGCGCCCAACTGTCGCCGAACCACGCGTCGTTGCTGACGTTGACCAGCAGGGTCGCGGTGCGCGCGGCGACGATGCGCTCCTCGCCGAATACGTCCTCGTAACAGACGTTGACCGCCAGTTGCTCGCCCGCCGCACTGATCGGCGGCTGAGCGAAGTCGCCACGGGTGAAATCGCCGAGCGGGATCGACATCATGTTCACCGCCCAGCGAAAACCGAACGGCACGAATTCACCGAACGGTACCAGATGCGCCTTGTCGTAACGCCCGTCGGGCGCAGTGCCGAGACTGATCACGCTGTTGTAGTAACGCGGCTTGCCGTGCGCATCGTCACCTTCGTACACCGGCACACCGAGCAGCACATCGCCGCCGCGTTGCCGCGCGTGCTCGCCGAGCAGATTCAGATAATCGGGCGGAATGTCGGACAGAAACAAAGGCAACGCGGTTTCCGGCAGCACGATCAGCCGCGCCTCGCTGGCCAGTACCGCGCGCGCATAGTGGCGCAGCGTTTCATCCAGCTTTTCCGGGCGAAATTTCAGCTCCTGCGCAATATTGCCTTGCAGCAGAGCCACTGTGACCGGCGCCCCGGTGGGTTGCGTCCAGTCATGTTGTTGCAGGCCCCAGCCGCCCAGCCACAGCGCGGTAATGATCGCCCAGGCCGGTTTCGGTCGCGCCGCCGACCACGCCGCCAGCGCCGCCGTCAGCGCCGCCAGCAGGCTCACGCCATATACGCCGAGCACCGGCGCATAGCCGACCAGCGGACTGGCCGGAACTTGCGCGTAACCCAGCGCCAGCCACGGAAAGCCGGTAAAGATCCAGCCGCGCGTCCATTCCAGCAACACCCAGGCGGCGGGGAAGGCCAACACCAGGCGGCGCGCCCCGGGCTGGCTCAGGCGCGCCGCCAGACCCAGCGCCGCGCCCGGCATCAGCGCGATGAAGGCGCAGAACAGCAGCGTCGCCAACGCCGCGATCGGCGCCGGCATGCCGCCGTAGGTCGAAATGCTGATGAAAATCCACGACACGCCGACCAGAAACATCCCCAGCGCATAACCGAAACCGAGTCGGAAGGCCACGCCGGGCGTGGCCGAGCGCGCCAGCCAGAACAGACCGGCCAGGGTCAGAATGGGCAGCGGAAACCAGCCGATCGGCGCGAAGCCGAGCGGGGCCAGCGCGCCAAGCAGCGCGGCGATGATTACAGACCAGGCGGGGCGGGTGGGCATAGGCAAGCGCTGATTCAGACCAATTCCGTCATTTCGGCGAATCCTGTGAAATCAACGACCTGGACCCCGGCCTTCGCCGGGGTGACGGGTTGATCAGCAAGACACCGTACCCGGATCAGGCCATCTGAAACGCGACGAATGCGATCTCGTCGCCGCCCTTGAGCGGGGCATCGGCGTCGACGAAGGCCTTGTTGACGGTAATGCGCATGCTTTCGCGCGGGTTTTCGAATACCTGCGTCCATTCCTCGCCGCGCCGCGCCAGATGCGCCATCAAGCCGCGCACATCGCTGATGGTGCGCGGCAGAAACAGGATTTCGCTGTCGCGGTGGAGCAGGTCGACCAGGTGACCAAAGTAAAAGATGCTGATTTGCGAGTTCATCACGCCGCCTGAATAACAAAATGGTGGCGATTTTACGCCGCCTATAATCCAACCCCATGACAGATCTCCTCAGTACCCTGAATTCCGACCAGCGCGCCGCCGTCACCGCCTCCGCATCCGCCCTGATTCTGGCCGGCGCCGGTTCCGGCAAGACCCGCGTCCTCACCACCCGCATCGCCTGGCTGATCCAGACCAATCAGGTCTCGCCGATGGGTTTGATGGCGGTCACCTTCACCAACAAGGCGGCGAAGGAAATGCTCACTCGCCTGACTTCCATGTTGCCGATCAACACCCGCGGCATGTGGGTCGGCACCTTCCACGGCCTGTGCAACCGCCTGCTGCGCACGCATCACCGCGAAGCCGGCCTGCCGCAACTGTTCACCATCCTCGATTCCTCCGACCAGCTTTCCGCCGTCAAGCGCGTGCTGCGCGGACTGAATGTCGATACCGAGAAGTACGACCCGCGCAAGGTGCAAAGCTTCATCAACCAGAACAAGGAAGCCGGCCTGCGCGCCGACAAGGTTGAAGCCTGGGACCCGTTCAGCCGGCGTCTGGTCGAGTATTACGCCGAATACGACCGGCAACTGAACCGCGAAGGCGCCGTCGATTTCGCCGAACTGATGCTGCGCGCCTACGAATTGCTGAGCCGCAACGCACTGCTGCGCGAACACTATCAGGAACGCTTCCGGCACATCCTGGTCGACGAATTCCAGGACACCAGCCGCCTGCAGTATCTCTGGCTGAAACTGCTCAAAGGTCCGGAAACCGCGCTGTTCGCGGTCGGCGACGACGACCAGTCGATCTACGCCTTTCGCGGCGCCAATGTCGGCAACATGCGCCAGTTGCTGGACGACCTGAACCTGCCCGAACCGATCAAGCTGACCCGCAACTACCGCTCGGTGTCGGTAATCCTCGACGCCGCCAACGCGGTGATCAGCCGCAACGAGGGCAGACTCGGCAAGGACTTGTGGACCGAGGCCGGCAAGGGCGAGTTGATCCGCCACTTCCAGGCCGCCGACGACAACGAGGAAGCGCGTTTTCTGGTCGAGGAAATCCAGCAGCGCCGCCGCGATGGCGACGCCTATCTCGATCAGGCCGTGCTGTACCGCTCCAACGCCCAGTCGCGCAGCATCGAACACGCCCTGTTTACCGCCGGCATTCCATATCGCGTCTACGGCGGCCTGCGCTTCTTCGAGCGCGCCGAAATCAAGCATGCGCTGGCCTATCTGCGTCTCGCCGCGTTTCCGGATGACGACAACGCCTTTCTGCGGGTGGTCAATTTTCCGGCGCGCGGCATCGGTGCACGCGGCCTGGAAGCGCTCGATGACCAGGCGCGCGGCGCGGGTGTCAGCCTGTGGGCGGCGGCCTGCAAGTCGGGCAAGAAATTTGCCGCCTTCGTTACCCTGATCGAAGGCCTGAAACACCGCATCGTCGGTCTGCCGTTGATGGAACAGGTCGAACAGGTCGTCGCCGGTTCCGGCCTGCTGGCGTTCTACGAGAACGAAAAGGACGGTGAAGATCGTGTCGACAACCTCAATGAACTGGCCAATGCCGCCGCCGGCTTTGCTGCCGAAAGCGACGATCCGACGCTGGAAGCCTTCCTCGGCCATGCCGCGCTGGAAGCCGGCGAGCATGCCGCCGCCCAGGGCCAGGATGCGGTACAACTGATGAGCGTGCATTCCGCCAAAGGCCTGGAATTCCAGACCGTGTTCATCACCGGCCTGGAAGAAGGCCTGTTCCCGCACGAAAACAGCCGCAACGACGCCGACGGACTGGAAGAGGAACGCCGTCTGATGTACGTTGCAATCACTCGCGCCCGGCGCCAGCTCTACCTCACCCACGCCCAGCAACGCATGTTGCATGGCCAGATTCGCTACAACCTGCCCTCGCAATTCCTGCAAGAAATTCCGGAGAACCTCGTGCATTCAGTGTCCAGTCGTACCCGCCCGCCCGCCGCCCCGCGCATCGCCAACACCCGCGCCGAAAACTATCACCCGCGTCCGGTGCCCCGTCGTGAAGCCAATCTGCCGTACAAGGTCGGCGCCCGCGTCGTGCATCCCAAATACGGTGAAGGCGTGGTCGCCGCTTACCAGGGCCAGGGCGCGGAATCGGAAATCAAGGTGATCTTCCCGAACGTCGGCGACAAGTGGTTCATCCTCGAATATGCGCGGCTGACCGCGCTGGGCGCCTGAGCGGCAGGGTAGGGCGGAAAAGCCGGCGGTTTTTTGCCGGCGCCTTCCGCCGCATGGCACCAACCGCGCGCCACGTTGAGCCGTATCGCATCCGGCGGAAGGCGCGATAAAACCGCTTGTCCGCCCTGCACGGTTTGACCAGCAACCTGTTGGTCGCGCCCGGGAACCGGTTTATGCTGATCGTAATCCGCCTGGAGGCAAGGCCATGTTTTCTTTGTACGGACTCTCGGGACAGAATTTTCGCGGCACGCTGGAGCAACTGACTGCGCTGCCCGGCGTAACCAGCCTTCGGCATGCGCGGGGTATTGCCCAGGAAGGCGAAGAACCCGCCCCAGTTTTCATCACCCGGCTGGAGGGCGGCGCCAGCGGCGGCCACGCCGGCGATGACGAGGCCATCGAAAACTACCGCGCCACGCTGAATCAGGAACAGCAACGCGATCCTGTGTGTCATGCCTACCAGATCATGACGCGCGAGGTATTCACGCTGCGGCCCGAACTGCTCGCCACCGCCGCCTGGCGAGTCCTGCTGGGACAAGCCGTGCGCCAGGCTCCGGTACTGGATGCCAATCACAACGTCATCGGGCTGGTGACGGAACGCGACCTGCTGACCACCTTCAATCTGGAACGCAAGCAGACGCGCAACCCGCTGGCGCATCATGTCGGCGATGTGATGATCTCGCCGGTGATCTGTGCCGAACCGGAAACCGACATCCGCCGCATCGCCCGCGCCATGGTCGAACTCGACCTGCCTTGCATGCCGGTGGTCAACGACAATCGCGTCCTGCTCGGCCTGGTCAGCCGCGGCGACATCCTGCGCGCGGTGATCGCCGACCCGCCGTTGAGCTTGTGGGTGTGAGCAACGGAAAGACTGCTTTACAAACGCAGCGGACAAGGGGTCTTGGATGGGCCCTGTTTGTTCTTGCGCACCTGCGACATCGCTGAGTTTCTCGATCTGTTGGCGGATTCTGGCTTGCGTGTGCCGACCCATGCCGTCTATCAGGACGAGTTCAACCCCTTTGCCGTGGAAATGCGATATGGCCTGTTGCGGTGTTCGGTGCGCGCCTGGAGGCGTTCGAAGTCCGGTTGATTGCCGGTGGGACGAAGGAATAACTACCGGGTTGCCTCAAGTTCATTGTCCGGTTGCCGATATGTCGGCACTCGTCTTGAGGAGACATCATGCTTGTACGACAAACCGTGGTGAACCAGCTGGATATGGTCAAGTTGGTTCCGTTGGCGGAGATTGCGCCAAATCTGATCCTGGTGTTCGCCGCGCCACGTTTTTTTGCCGATCCTGATTTCGTGCATCAGCTGGCGGCGGCGTTTCCCGATGCCCGGCGGATTGCGGTCTCCACCGCCGGCGAGATTTCCAGCCAGGGCGTCAGCGAAGACAGCGCGGTGATTACCGCGATTCGGTTTGAACGCACGCCGTTCAAGCTTGCCGCGACCGATATTGCCGACATGGCGGATTCCGCCGGTGTGGGACAACGGCTCGCCGAGCAGTTGCAGGCGCCCGATTTGCGGGCGGTGATCCTGTTCTCGCAAGGTGTGGCGGTGAATGGCAGCGAGTTGATCAGTGGTGTGGTGTCGGTGCTGGGCAAGCAGATTCCGTTGACCGGCGGTCTGGCGGGCGACAACGGCGCATTCAGCCGGACCTGGACGCTGCTCGACGATGTGGTGTCGGAAAAATTGATGCTGGCCATCGGCTTCTACGGAGATGCGCTGCGCTTCGCGCATGGCTCGTTTGGCGGGTGGCAGAGTTTCGGCCCGGCGCGCCGGGCGACCAAGGCGGTTGGCAATGTGCTTTACGAGCTGGATGGCGAACCGGCGCTGGATATCTATCGTCGTTATCTGGGCGAGTATGCCGACGGCCTGCCGGCGTCCGGGCTGCTGTTTCCATTTGCCATTCTGGCCGACGATCACCAGGAGACGGGGTTGATCCGCACCCTGCTCGGCATCGATGAGTCGGTGGGCAGTCTGACCCTGGCCGGCGATATTCCGGTCGGGGGGTATGTCAAGTTGATGCATGCCTCAACCGAGGCGTTGATCGATGGCGCCGAGGCGGCGGCCGAGGCGGCGCGCGACATGCTGGGTTACGGGGGGCAGGGTCTGGCGTTGCTGGTGTCCTGCATCGGCCGCAAGCTGGTGATGGGTGATCGGGTCGATGAGGAAGTCGAGGCGGTGGCGGCGGTCTTCGGCCAGGGCTGTGGGTTGACGGGGTTCTATTCGAATGGAGAAATCAGTCCGTTCATCGAAACCACGGAATGCAAGCTGCATAACCAGACCATGACCATCAGTTATCTGTCCGAGCCGGATTGAGCGCCGACATGCATCGAATGCTGGAACGCCAGCTCAAGCGCGCGCTGGGCGTGGATGCCGAACAGTTGCCGGCCCTGCTCGAAAGGCTGCGGGAGGGGGCTGGCCGGACGCTCGCGGGCGATGCCGATCTGATTGGAGCGCTGGCGAATCTGCCGTTGCTGCTCGAACGCGTTTCCGAAACCTATGCGCAGCAGGACCGCGATCTGGCCCTGATTCGGCGTAGTCTGGAACTGTCCTCGGACGAGCTGTCGAGCGCCAATCAGAAATTGCGCGATGAGGCGCAGGCCAGTGTGCAGGCGCTGGTGGCGCTGCAACGCGCGTTCGATGCGATGCGCAAGGAAAACGCCACGGATGCCGGTGAGCAGGTCGATGACCTGGTCATCATGGCCGAACAGGTCGCCAGCCTGACGCGTGACCGGGAGCGCATCCGCAACGCCTTGGCCAAGAGCGAGGAGCGTTTCGATCTGGCGATGCGCGGCTCCAACGATGGGGTATGGGATTGGGATTTGCCGAGCGGCAGGGTGTATTTCTCGCCGCGCTGGAAGGAGATGCTGGGGCACGCCGAGGATGAGATCGGCCCGGCGTTGAGCGAGTGGTCGAGTCGCGTGCATCCGGATGACATGCCGATGGCGATGGCGGCTATCGAAGCGCATTTCAGCGGCGAGACTTCGCATTTCGAGGTGGTGTTCCGTTTCCGCCACAGGGACGGGCATTATCTGTGGCTGCTGTCGCGCGGCATGGCGGTGCGTGACGCCGCCGGCCAGCCGCTGCGCATGGTCGGCACGCACACCGATGTCAGCGCCCACAAGCAGGCCGAGGCGGCGTTGATCCTGGCCAAGGAGGCGGCGGAGGCAGCGAGCCGCGCCAAGAGCGAGTTTCTGGCCAATATGAGCCATGAGATCCGCACGCCGATGAACGGTGTACTGGGCATGTTGATGCTGGCGATGGACACGCCGTTGACCGAAGAGCAGCGCGAGTTTCTCGGCATGGCGCACAGTTCGGCGAATTCGCTGCTGAATATCATCAACGACATACTCGACTTCTCGAAGATCGAGGCGGGTCGCCTGGATGTGCAACCGGAGGCGGTCGGGGTCGTCGCAATGGCCGATGAGGTGTTGCGCTTGCACCAGCATGCGTGTCGGGAAAAGGCGCTGGTATTGACTTCGCATGTCGATCCGGACTTGCCGCAGCTGATGATGCTTGATCCGCTGCGGGTCAAACAGGTGCTGATCAACCTGCTCGGCAATGCCATCAAATTCACCCATCACGGCAGCGTCCATCTGGAGATTCGGCGCATCGGACAGGGTGTGCGGTTTGCCGTGCGCGATACCGGCATCGGCATCGCCAAGGAGAATCAGTCTTCGGTATTCCAGGCCTTCACCCAGGCCGATGGTTCGATTACCCGGCGTTTCGGCGGCACCGGTCTGGGCTTGTCGATCTCCTATCGATTGGTCGAATTGATGGGCGGCATGATGGGCGTCATCAGTGATCCCGGCATGGGCAGTGAATTCTTTTTTCTGCTGCCGATCGAGTTGCCGCGCACGCCTGCGGCAAGCCCCGCGCTGGTCATGACGCGCGCCGTCGAGGCACCGCGCGCGTGGAACATCCTGCTGGCGGAGGACAATCCGATCAATCAAAAGCTGGTGGTCACCCTGCTGGCGCGCGAAGGTCACCGGGTCACCGTGGTCGATAACGGCCAGGATGCCGTGCGGGCGGTGGTTCATGCGCATTTTGATCTGGTCTTGATGGATCTGCAGATGCCGGGGCTGTCCGGGTTGGAGGCGGCCCGCCAGATACGCGCCGAAGAACTGGAACGACAATCCGCGCGCATCCCGATCATCGCGCTGACCGCGAATGCCTTTGCCCAGGATCGTGAAGACTGTCTGGCCGCCGGCATGGATGACCATGTCGCAAAACCGATTCGACGCGAGGAATTGATCGCCGCCATCGCCGCCGCGACCGCCGCATAGTTAATCCATCCTGCAAGAAGCCGGCGAAAATGAGGCCGTCGCGGTCGGTTTCCCGCTTATACCCTCCGGGACTTTGCAGCCGAGATTCCAAAGGCCGACCGGCTGCCACTGCTATTACAATCCGCGCATGAAAATTGAACTGATTTCCACGGAGGATCGCGGTCGCTACCTTGTCAGCCATGCTGGCGAGATCGAACGCGTGCTGCGCGAGGTCATGGACGACAAGAATATCGTTGCCCTGTATGGCGAAACCAGCAAGCAATTCCTGCTTTCCACGCTGGTCGAAATCAATTCCGCGAAGGGCTTTCTGCTGTTCGAGCAAGGCGTCGACGTGGCGATGAACGCCTTGCTGCTGGCCGGCAAGGAATGCACCTTCGCCTCGACCCACGACCAGGTGCATATCCAGTTTTCCAGCACCCGCATCGAGGCGGCCAGGCTCGGGCAGGAAGATCTGTTCCGCGTGCCGATGCCGAAGGAAATCCTGCGCTTGCAGCGGCGCGAGTACTACCGTCTGGTGACTTCGGTGATCAATCCGGTGAAATGCCTGATCAATACCGACGCCGGGCTGATGGAGTCGGTGGTGGTCGACATCAGCATCGGCGGGGTGGGGGTGCTTTCCTACCCGGAAGTCGGCAGCCTGAAGGCCGGCGAGACTTACCACGGTTGCCGCATCAACTTGCCCGGTACCGGCGAATTCGCCGTCGGCCTCAAGGTATGCACGACTTTCGAAATCACGCTCAAGAACGGTCGCCTGACGCACCGCGCCGGTTGTCAGTTCATCGACCTGCCGGCCAGCGTCGAGACGGCGATTCAGCGCTACATCATTCAGGTCGATCGGGAACGCCGGGCACGCTACTCCTGAGCCGGAAACATCGCGCCGATGCCCGGATACTATTTCTCCGCCAGCCAGCGCGCGGCATCCAGCGCGAAATAGGTCAATACGGCGTCGGCGCCGGCGCGCTTGAAGCCGAGCAGGCTTTCCAGCACGCAGGCTCTTTCGTTCAGCCAGCCGTTCTGCGCGGCGGCTTTCAACATCGCGTACTCGCCGCTGACCTGATAGACGAAGGTCGGCGCCTGGTAGGTCTCCTTGACCCGTCGCACGATGTCCAGATAGGGCATGCCGGGCTTGATCATCACCATGTCCGCACCTTCCTGCAAATCCAGGCCGACTTCCCACAGCGCTTCGTCGCTGTTGGCCGGATCCATCTGGTAAGTGTATTTGTCACCCTGGCCCAGATTGGCGGCGGAGCCGACCGCATCGCGGAACGGGCCGTAGAAGCTGGAGGCATATTTGGCGGAATAGGCCAGGATGCGGGTATGAATGAAGCCGGCGGCATCGAGCGCCTGGCGCACCGCGTGGATGCGGCCATCCATCATGTCCGACGGCGCGACGATGTCGGCGCCGGCGTTGGCGTGGCATTCGGCCTGGCGGGTCAGAACGGCGATGGTTTCGTCATTGAGGACATAGCCGGCCGCATCGATCAGGCCATCCTGGCCATGGCTGGTATAGGGATCGAGGGCGATGTCGGTAATCACGCCGAGTTCGGGAAAGCGCGACTTCAGCGCGGCAACCACCCGCGGCACCAGGCCATCAGGGTTGTAAGCCTCGGCGGCATCGAGACTTTTCAACGCCGTGTCGACCACCGGAAACAAGGCTATGGCCGGGATGCCGAGCTGCAGGCATTGCTCGGCCACCCCGAACAGTTTGTCCAGGCTCATGCGTTGCACGCCGGGCATGGAGGCGATGTCCTCGGTACGTTGTTCGCCATCCAGAACGAATACCGGCAGGATCAGGTCGGCGGCGGTCAGGGTGTGCTCGCGCATCAGTCGGCGCGAAAAAACATCCCGGCGCATGCGGCGCATGCGTTTTTGCGGAAAGCTGGACAGATCGAACATGTAGCGAGTCTCCTGAGACGAAAATACCAGTCTTGCGTAACAGTTCCGGGGAACCAAGGTCGTGCTTGGCGGCTCAGTACAGTTGACGAATCGCTTCGTCTCCCGCTTCCCTCCCTGAGCGGGGCCTTGACGCAAGTTCAAGGCATTTCACCCGGCTTGAGGTCCTTCCCCGACCTCCAATTGAGCCGGGTTTTTTTTGGGAACGCCGAGCAGATCGCGCACCACGCCCTCGGCTTGATCGACACCGACCCGCTTCAAGCTGGAAAACAGTTGCACGCTGGCGTTCAGACCCATTTTGCGGAGTTCGGCACCGACCGTCAGCAAGGTCTGGGCGGCAGGGCCGCGTGACAGCTTGTCGCTTTTGGACAGCAGCACGTGCACCGGCTTGCCGGAAGGGCGAAACCATTCCAGCAGGGAGCGATCGAGTTCGGTCAGCGGATGGCGGATGTCCATGATCAGCACCAGCCCGGCGAGCTGGGTGCGGTCGGACAGGTAGCCGCCGATCAGCGCCTGCCAGACGTGTTTCTGCGCCTTGGGCGCGCGAGCATAGCCGTAGCCGGGCAGATCGACGAGAAACCGGCCGTCTTCGACGCGGAAGAAATTCAGGTGTTGCGTGCGACCGGGCATTTTGCTGACGAACGCCAGCCGTTTGTGGTTGCACAGGGTATTGATCGCACTGGACTTGCCGGCGTTGGAACGGCCGGCGAAGGCAACTTCGGCGAGGCTTTCGGAAGGAAGCTCGCGTATTTGCGCGACAGTAATATGGAAGGCGGCGTTGAGCACGGGAGGGCCACCGATTGAAAGGCTGGCACTATAGCAAACAGGCCGCTAAAATGCCGCGATTACATTGCTGTTATTGTGGATCAAGGAGCTTTAGATGAAATCCGTAGCGCTGTTGACTGGCCTGCTTATCGCGGCCGTATCCTGGGCAAACCCGGCGCTGGCCGCCAAGGGCGACCCCGCCAAGGCGCAGAAACTCGTCAATGACGTGTGCGGCGCTTGCCACGGTATCGACGGCAACAGCACTTCGCCGGCTTATCCGAGTCTGGCCGGTCAGCATCCCGAATACCTCGCCAAGCAGTTGAACGAGTTCAAATCCGGCGCGCGCAAGAATGCCATCATGGCGCCCAATGTGGCGACCTTGAGCAATGAGGACATGTTGAATCTGGCCGCTTATTACAGCGCCCAGCAACCCAAGCCGCGTCTGGCCAAGGATGCGGCGCTGCTAGCCGAAGGCCAGAAGATCTACAAGGGTGGCAATGCCGGCAGCGGCGTGCCGGCCTGCGCGTCCTGTCATGGTCCGGCGGGTGCCGGCATCCCGGTGCAGTTCCCGCGTTTGGCCAGCCAGCATGCGAAATATGTGGAGTTGCAACTGAAACATTTCCGCAGCGGCGATCGCGCCAATGACGGCGGCAAGATGATGCAGGTCATCGCGCGCAAGATGACCGATCAGGAAATGAAGGCGGTCGCCGAGTACATCAGCGGCCTGCGCTGATCCGGCGCGGTTCAATCGATACGGCCCGCTTCAGGCGGGCCGTTTGTTTTTTGGGTCCTTGCCATGCTTTCAGGCCTCAATCCGCAGCAGCGTGAAGCTGCCAGTTATCTCGATGGACCGCTGCTGGTGCTGGCTGGCGCCGGTTCCGGCAAGACCCGGGTGATCACCCGCAAGATTGCCTACCTGGCCACCGAATGCGGTATCGATGCGCGGCATATCGCCGCGATCACCTTCACCAACAAGGCCGCGCGGGAAATGCGCGAGCGGGTGGCGGAATTGCTGCCCGGGCGTCTGGGCAAGGGGTTGACGGTTTCGACGTTTCATTCGCTGGGGCTGCAGATTCTGCGGCATGAGGCGAAGCGCATCGGTTACAAGCCGCGCTTCTCGGTGCTCGACGCCGCCGACGCGCAGCAGATCCTGTCCGACATCCTGAAGAATACCGACAAGGCCGGTTTGCGCCTGGCGGCCAGCACCGTGTCCAACTGGAAAAACGCCTTGCTGGCGCCGCCGGCCGCGTTGCTGGCCGCGCAAAACCCGGCCGAGTTGCAGTTGGCGCAGGCCTATCAGGTCTATCAGGACACCTTGCGCGCCTATCAGGCGATGGATTTCGACGATCTGATCCGCCTGCCCGTGGCGCTGTTTCGCGATCATCCCGAGGCGCTGGCGACCTGGCAAGGCCGTTTGCGCTATCTGCTGGTCGACGAATACCAGGACACCAATGGCGCGCAATACGAATTGATGAAATCTTTGGCCGGCACGGCGGGACGCTTTACCGCGGTTGGCGACGACGATCAGGCCATCTACGCCTGGCGTGGCGCCGACGTCGAGAATCTGCGTCGGCTGGGCGAGGATTATCCCGATTTGAAGATCATCGCCCTGACCCAGAATTACCGCTCCAGCCAGCGCATCCTGCGCGCCGCAAACAGCGTCATCAAGAACAACCCGCGGCTGCACGAAAAGAATCTGTGGAGCGAACACGGTGTCGGCGATCTGATCGAATTGCTGCAATGTCGTGACGATCGGCATGAAGCGGAAACCATTGCGCTGCGTATCTCGGCGCACAAGTTCGAGTGCCGCACGCGGTTTGCCGACTATGCCATTCTGTATCGCGGCAACCATCAGGCGCGGCTGTTCGAGGAGGCGCTGCGGGAAGCCAGGATTCCCTACCAGTTGTCCGGCGGGCAATCGTTTTTCGACAAGGCGGAGATCAAGGATCTCAGCGCCTACCTGCGCCTGATCGCCAACCCGGACGACGATCCGGCGTTCATTCGTGCAGTGACCACGCCACGTCGCGGTATCGGCGCCGGCACGCTGGAAAAACTCGGCGATCATGCCGGCCAACGCCATATCAGTCTGTTCGCGGCATCTCGCGAGAGCGCCTTTCAGTCGATGTTGCAGGAACGTCAACTGGAACCGCTGCTGACTTTTTGCGATTTCATCAATCGCCTCGCCGATCGCGCTGAAAAGGAAGCCGCCGGCGGTCTGCTGGAAGAACTCCTTGCCGCCATTCAATACGAGGAATGGCTGTACGAGACGGAAGACGACCGCGCCGCCAAGGCGAAATGGCTGAATGTGCGGGATTTCGTCGAGTGGCTGAGTAAAAAGGGCGCCGAGGACAGCAAGACGCTGATCGAACTGACCCAGACCGTGGCGTTGATGAACCTGCTGGAAGGACGCGATAACGAAGACGTCGATGCGGTGCGCCTGTCGACGCTGCATGCTGCCAAAGGACTGGAATTCCCGCATGTCTATCTGGTCGGCGTGGAAGAGGAAATCCTGCCGCACCGCGAGTGTCTGGAGGGCGCCCGCCTGGAAGAAGAACGCCGGTTGATGTACGTCGGCATCACCCGCGCGCAGCGCGGTCTGGTCATCAGCACCTGCGCCAGACGCAAACGCGGCGGCGAAGTAACGTCCTGCGAAGCATCACGGTTTCTCGATGAAATAGACCCCGAACAGGTCCGACGCACGGGTTCCGGCAGCGGTCCCGAGACAGCGGAAGTCAAGGAAGATGGACGCCGCCGCCTGTCGGCGCTGAAAGCCATGCTGGCTAAACCATGAACCATGGCCCATGACTCATGGTTCATGAGATGGAATGAAAAACGCGGCTCGAAGCCGCGTTTTTCATGGGGCCTGAGGACGGTTTACTTTGCTGCGGCCTGCTTGGCGGGTTGCGCGGCGGCGATCGCCGATTTCGCCTCGACCACCATGTAATCGACGGCCAAACGCGTATCGGCATCGGAAAGATTGATATTGCCGCCCTTGGCCGGGCCGCCGAAACTGCCGTTGATTGCCGCGTTGTACAGATAATCCTTGCCTTCCTTGATCAGCGGCGCCCAGGCTTTCGCGTCGGTGAGTTTTTGCGCGCCGGTCAGGCCGGAATCATGGCAGTACGCACAGTTGTCGACATACACCGTCTTGCCGCGCGCCAGTTCGGCCAGCGTCGGTTCCACTTCCTTTTTCAGCACGGCTTCGAAATTCGCGCCGGCGGCATTGGTCATGTAAACCACGCCACGCGCGACTTCCAGGTCGCTCAGTTCCGGGTCGCCGCCGCGCGCCGGCATCTTGTTGATGCCTTTGATCGCATGGTCCAGCAGGGTAGGATAACCTTGCGCAAGTCGCTTGCTCCAGTCCGCCTTTTCCTTGAACTTGGGCGAAGCCAGCGCGCCTGAATCGTGGCAGCCGCCACAGACCTGGTTGTAAACCTGTGCGCCGGTCAGTTCGACTTTGGGGACGTTGGGATCAATCGCCAGCGACTGCCCGAACGGCTTGATGCGCTCGCGCACGATCTGGTCCGCGACCGGCTCGGAATCGGGCTGCCCCATGCTTTTCTGGATGCCCAGAAACAGCATCACGATCATGAAGATCGTCAGGCCAGGCGCGAACAAGCCGCCCAACGTTGCAGTCAGAAAATCCTTAGGCGTCGTTTTTGTCATTTGATGCAGATCGGACATGGCGCAGACTCAAGTCATGGTTTGATAATCCCAAGATTATAAGGGTTTTCGCAGCCGTCAGACGACCGCTGTGCTATGCTGTGCCCACCTTGCCCCAGGCCAATCAGTATTTTCAATCGGAGTAGCACACTTCCGTTGATCGTGCCGGCACAGGAGAAGTCGTCAAACACAATGCGGTCGTAGCTCAGATGGATAGAGTATCGGCCTCCGAAGCCGAGGGTCGTGGGTTCGAGTCCCGCCGACCGCACCAAATCAAGCACTTAGCTTAATTCCACAGTCAGTCTTCTCCGTTTTCGGAGATTATTTGATCGTGTTGGAAGTATCCCTGCGGGCACAGGAAACAGCTGGTGCGATAGTCATTCCAAAAATGGCCAGATTGGTTGTGCCCATGGCGTGCCAAGATCGTGCCCGATTTGTGCCCACCGAAAAAAATTTCAAAAATCTTGCGCTTCTATTTTGAAGCTTGGTCTCCGTGCCCGGCCTCTATGGCTTGAGCAGGCTCTTTGTATTCAAGTAAATCCCCCACTGAACACTGAAATAGTTGGCACAGCGCGTCAATCGCCTGCAGATCAATGCGGGTTGCCGTTTCGTTGTACAGCAAAGTAATGGGATACCGGTTGCGCTCATAGGGAACTCCTTGGCGATCATGTGCAGGCATGTACAATAATGACATGGCTGAAAAAGGAACCAAGATCATCGACTGCACTTTCGTAATTCCCAAAAAGCGTGGGAACGGAACAGTGCGGCGCGAAGTCTGGTTGGATGCACACCATCGCGTCAGTCGATACAACCTTGCCTACATCAATACGCGATTGTTTGCAGGTGACCATGGGCGGGTACTGGGTTTCGACAATGCGCATGACTTTCACCACAAACACTTGTACGGAGTTGTTTCCGCCTTCGACTTCATCAGTTTCGAGCTTGTCGAGGAGATGTTCGAGGCCGCATTGATGGACATACTGAATGAGGCACGAAAATGAAGAAGACTGCTTTGAAAGTTGGCGCATTGGACACCTTCTTCGAGGAAGGTCGTCAGATCGCTCGAATGGCAGATGCCGGCAAACCGATTCCGGAGGTTCACTCGATCACCTTCGAGAACCTTGAGGATTTGTTGGAATACCTGACCCCCAAACGCGTTGCCCTTTTCGAGGCCATCAAGGCATCGGTCAACCCGGCTTCCATTACCACGATGGCGCATCGACTTGGTCGTGACCGTGCGGCGGTAAAACGTGACATCGATGCCCTGTGTCAATTGGGAATTGTCAATGTGGAAGATGTGCCGTTGCCGGGCCATGGCCGGCAGAAACTCGTGCGTCCAGTCGCCCAAAGGGTGGTTCTGAACGCAACGCTCTGAATGGTTTTGCGCCTACCAGGTGCAGCGAACTCCCCATTGTTCCCCCCGATTGAATGCCTCGCCCACTACGTGGCGAACACCATTGATTGGCGCGCCAAGGTAAGGGTAGGAGTCATCCTATCATAGGGATTTGCGATATCTAATTTATCGTTTTATCCGCGTTAAATTAGCGCTATCCGTCAATAATGGTTCTGTTGTTGCCGCCTAATAAACTGTAAATGTCTATTTATATCAATGTATTACGTCAATTTAAGACGGGATAAATCAGTCTATGTTGTGGTGTGTATGTGGACTCCGAAGGGGGCCGCAACGACGCATGGCGGAAAAAGACGCCGTTTTATGGGCTGGATAGCGTGCAACACCACACTAGTGATTCGAACCTGCCATCTGCGCGCAGGTTGTTGGCTTTCCAGGTTCCGTCTGGCATTATTTTCGGCTGACCCTGAGCGCTGATAGCATTTATTATCTGCTCAGATACATCAACCGCAAGGAATGGAAAAAATGAAACTGAGCGTTATTGGAGTGGCCCTGTTTTCTGTGGTTCTGTTGTCGCTCAACCATGCCTACGCGAATGAAAGAATGTCGTCATCAGAAAAACGCGGGGTATTCAGTGAATGTAATGCTGCTTGCATCAAGAACCAGAATGAAGACCCGGATACCGTAAAAATCTTCGGTGATGTGCCTTTTGTTACTGAGAGTTACTGTGGCTGCTACTGCACCAGGATAGCCATGAGAATGTCCAAGGAGAGCCTGCTGATGGCCGGCCGCATATCGGCTGAAGGGGGCGAAATCGGGTCAAACCAGTCGATCATGACCCAGATTGAACAGCATTCAAGGAAATGTCTGGATACCATTTTCGACTGATTTGAGGCTCAGGCCGGCCATGTGCGTGCAGTATGTGATCTGACTCAGCCCGCTTGGCCGCCTGCCTTCGGCCAGCGCCGCAAACCGGCCGCGACCCCGCGTTTTCGCTATCGACGACCAAGGTCCGACAGACTGCTGGGAAGCGCGTTGCATTGCGCCATGGGGATCCAGCGCTTGAGCCAGCGCTCGGCACTCTGTCGGGCATGGCGCATGGCGATTTTCTCCTCCGGAGTCTGGTCGGCGCGGAAATCGAATGCCCGTCTGGCCATCGGGTAGACCTGGTATTCGACCGGAATGCCGCGTTCCCACAAGGCATAGAAAGCCCGTCCGCCGTTGATCCGGCGCAGTTCGAAATCCTGCTCGCCGATCAGGAACAACATTGGCGTTTCGATCTGCATGACCTCTGGAGCGACGCGGAACAGTTGATCAGGTTCCGGCGCGTTGGGGTTCTGCATGTGGCCGTAGTAGCTGACGATGGCGGCGATATCCTTGCCGCGTTTGGCTGCTAGGCGAATGGCGTAATAGGGGCCGCGCGACAGCGCCACGATGCCGACCGGGGTGTTGCAGGCCTCCGGCATGCGCATCAGATAATCAAGGCCGGCCTCGACGTCGAGTTCGGTTTCCGGGTTATGTTCGGTCGGCCAGCGTTCGATCATGTGGCCGGATTGCCATTCCGGCGCGACGACCAGAAATCCCTGGCCCGCGAGTTCGGCGATGTGGCGACGCTCGTTCTCGTCATAACCGCGCTTGGCGTGGATGAACAGTATCGGCGGGAACGGGCCTTTGCCGGGCGGGACGGCGATTTCCGCCGGTACGTCGATATCGCCCGCCTTGAGTGTGACCGTGCGAATTTCGACAGTCCCGGCCGGTTCGGCCGCCATGCCGGCGGTCGGAAGCAGCAGCGCAATGGAAAGCGGAATGGCAAATTTCATTGATGAGCTCCTGGGTGCGCAAGTGGGTGACATGCGGATGAACTTTATACTCCATCAATGAATTCAAGTTTCTCACCAGATCATTGGGGCCGGCTGCTGGATACACCGATCGCGCGTTGGTTGCTGCTTTCTGCGGCGCTGCATCTGGCCTTCATCGTGCTGTTTCAGGCCAGCCCGATCAACAGCGGGCGGCAAGTCGTGGTGATCGATGCGCATTTGCAGAAAGCCGAGGCGCAGCCTCCTGACGCTGTCGAACCGGTCGAGCCTGCGTCCGATGCCCAGCCGCTGGTGGTGCCGCAGCAGGAAGCTGAAACCCTGATCGCGGAACCGATCGCGATGCCGGTCACGGCGCCGCCGGACGAGGTTGCCGCGCCGGCAGAGCATGCCGTGCCAGTCGCGCAAGTTGCTCCCGCGCCAGCCGAAACACCGGCCCCGCAAACCGCGCCGACCGGGGGCGCGGAACGCGGACCGACGCAGAGCAGCGTGTTGCCTGGCTTGCCGATCGGCATAGACGATACCTGGTATCTGGCGAAGCACGTCGACAGGCATCCCAAAGCCATTGGCGCCATCAAGCCGATCTATCCGGAACATGCCAAGCGGCGGGACATCGAGGGTACGTTGAAGCTGATGCTGAAAATCGACGAACTGGGACGTGTACAGACCGCCGAAGTGGTCGAAGCGATCCCGCCCGGTGTGTTCGACGAGGCCGCGCTGACGGCCTTTCGCGAAGCGCGTTTTCAACCGGCGATCAAGGATGGTCGGGCGGTGCGCTACCAGGCGTATATGCGAGTGGAATTCAAGCTCGAGGATTAGTCGACGCAGCGTGCATCAAACCCTAAGGCAGCAGCGGAAAGTTGCGCGGCAGCAGCACCCACATGCGGCCTTTCTGTTTCATGGCGCCCGCCTGCCGGCCTGCTTCGTCACCAAATCCCCAGAAGAAATCGGCCCGGACATTGCCGCGTATCGCGCCGCCGGTATCCTGCGCCATCATCAGCCGATTCATGATCTGGCTGGAATAGGGGCGCGTGGTGGCCAGCCAGACCGGTGCGCCAAGCGGCATGCCGCGTGGATCGATGGCGATGCTGCGTTCCTCGGTGAGCGGCACGCCCAGCGCGCCCAGCGGGCCGGCCAGGTTGTTGGGCAACTCGCGGAAAAATACATAGCTCGGATTGGCGTTGAGCAATTCCGGCAAGCGCTCGGGATTTCTGCTACCCCAATCCTTGATGCCTTGCATCGAGGCCTTGTCCAGCGTCAGCTCGCCTTTATCGATCAGCCATTTGCCGATCGAACGGTAGGGATGGCCGTTCTGGTCGGCGTAACCGATGCGCACGGTATCGCCATTTTCCAGGCTGACCCGCCCGGAGCCCTGTACTTGCAGGAAAAACAACTCGACGATGTCATCCACCCAGACCAGTTCCTTGCCGCGCATCGGCGCCGAGCCGGCCTCGATTTCGGCGCGCGAGAAGTACGGTACTACCTTGTTGCCCTGCAACCGGCCGCGCAGGCGCAAACCCTTGAGTTCCGGATACAGCGCGGTCAGATCCACGACCAGCAGATCGTCCGGCGCGGCATGGATCGGGAAGCGGTACTTCGCTGAAGGAGTCCGACTGCCGCGCAACAGCGGTTCGTAATAACCGGTTACCAGACCTTCGGTGCCGCCTTCGGCCTGGTTGATCTGCCAGGGCTGGAAATGCCGCTCGAAAAATGCCCGAATCCCGGCGGCGTCATCCGGTACGGGCGTCGTCGCAGCCGCCGACCGGCAGACCTCGCTCCAGGCCGGGTTGCTGCGCAAACCGCGGCAGGATTGCATGAATGCGGGCCAGACTTGCTTCATGTCATCGTCGCGCCAGCCGGGTAAATGATCCCAGCGCGCGGATTTCAGCCAGGGCATGACCAGCGGCGGCAACTTGGCCGGTTCAACGACAGCTGGCGGCGGCGCCGGGGGCGGCTCGGCGATCACCGGCGGGGGCGCTTCCGGGAAGTGCGGCGAAGGGACTTCGGGGGCCGGCATTTCCGGCGCGGCTTGCGGTGGCCTGGACGGCTCGGTCGGCGGTACAGGAGTCGGCAAGCCGATCAGGGTGCCGCAACCGCTACTCAAGAGGGCGATGATGCCGATCAGAAAATGGACGCGCATGGAAAGCTGGATGTAGTGAAAACGACGCTCGAAAACCGATCGCCGATCGGAGAAAAATCAAACCATCAGTGCAGAACGCGCGGCACGGAGAGAATGAATTCCGGAATCTCCGCCTCGAACGGATTGCCGTCTTCGGCGACCATCTGGTAACTGCCCTTCATGGCGCCAACCGGCGTCGAGACGGCGGTACCGCTGGTGTATTCGAAGCTGTCGCCGGGTTTCAGCAACGGTTGTTCTCCAACCACGCCCAGCCCGCGAACCTCCTGGACTTTCTGGTGTGCATCGATGATCTGCCAATGACGTGAAATCAGTTGTGCGGCGATCTGTCCGGTGTTGGAAATGGTGATGGTGTAGGAGAACACATAGCGTTCCGCCGCTTCATCCGATTGCTCCGGGATGAAGTGGGTCTTGGCGGTCACGGTGATGTGGTATTTCCGGGTTTCGGCCATGGTGTTCGGCGTTATTCGGGGTCGGTAGGACATTGCACACGAATCGTCGCGGACTGTCCAGCGGGGTGTCGGCGCGCGAACCCGGTGGCGAAAAGTCGGCATTTCCATGACTCGCCGGCCGGCCGTTCGCTTTACCCTATATTCCAGGCCGCTTCGGGCAGGTAATATGCTGGTTTATTATTCACTTGCCGGGAATCCGTGATGGCCGACTATCAAATTGCTCCTTCCATTCTTTCCGCCAACTTCGCCAAACTGGGCGAAGAAGTCGACAAGGTTCTCGCCGCCGGCGCCGACATCGTTCACTTCGATGTCATGGACAACCACTATGTCCCCAACCTGACCATCGGCCCGCTGGTCTGTGAAGCGTTGCGCAAGCATGGCGTCACCGCGCCGATCGACGTGCATCTGATGGTCAAGCCGGTGGACCGCATCATTCCCGATTTCGCCAAGGCCGGCGCCACCTACATCACCTTCCACCCGGAATCATCCGAACACGTCGACCGCACCATCGGGCTGATCAAGGAAAGCGGCTGCAAGGCCGGCCTGGTGTTCAACCCGGCGACCCCGCTGGATATCCTGGAATACACCCTGCCCAAGCTCGACATGGTGTTGCTGATGTCGGTCAACCCCGGCTTTGGCGGTCAGAAATTCATTCCCTACGTGCTCGACAAGGCGCGCAAGGTCCGCGCGATGATTACCGCCGGCGGTTACAACTGCCGTCTGGAAATCGATGGCGGCGTCGGCCCCGGCAACATCTGCGAGGTCGCCAAGGCGGGCGTCGATACCTTTGTCGCCGGCTCGGCAATCTTCGGCGCGGCGAAGGACACCGACCCGAATCGTTACGACACCGTGGTCGCAGCCATGCGCGCGGAACTGGCCAAGGCCTGACCCCGGCGAGTGGGCAAGTGGCGAGTAGCCACTCCACTCGCATGCCCCTTGCAACTTGCCCCTTGTCCCTTGCCATGAACTTCCCCCTTCCCGTAACCGCCGTGGTCATCGACCTCGACGGTACTTTGCTCGATACCGCTGAAGATCTCGCCGACGCCGCTGAAGCGATGCTGGTCGACATGGGCATGCCAGCCGTTTCACTGGCCGAAATCAAGACCTACATCGGCAACGGCGTGTCACGTCTGGTCAAGCGCTCGCTGACCCGCGACATGCAGGCCGAACCGGACCCGGCCTTGTTTGAACAGGCGCTGGCCAGTTACGAGAAGCACTATGGCGCACATGTGTCGCGCAAGAGTCGGGTGTTCCCCGGCGTCATCGAAGGCTTGCAGGCGATGCGCGCCGGCGGTTATCGGCTGGCCTGCATTACCAACAAGGCGGCGCGATTCACCCACCCGTTGTTGAAAGACACCGGTCTGTTCGATTACTTCGAACTGATCCTGTCCGGTGACACGTTGCCGAAGAAGAAGCCGGATCCCCTGCCGTTGCTGCATGCCTGCCAGGTGTTCGGGATACAGCCCGATGCCTTGCTGCTGATCGGCGACTCGCTGAACGACACCCAGGCCGCACGCGCTGCCGGTTGCGCCGTGTTCTGCGTGCCATATGGCTACAACCGCGGGCGTCCGGTGGCTGAACTCGATCTCGACGCGGTGGTGCCGACGCTGGCTGACGCCGCCCAGTTGATCGTCAAGAAATGAAACCGGTTTTTCTGAAAGGCGCTCATGTCGAGCGTCCGCTGAGGCGATGGCGGGACTGAAGCGCATTCCAGGTGCATTCCAGGCCGGCTGCAATGTTCAGGACTTTCAGGAAAACCATCATGTTCAACGAAGAAAAATTCAATAGTCTGGCGCGCAAGGGGTTCAATCGAATACCGGTGATCAAGGCATTGCCGGCGGACCTCGATACGCCGCTGTCGATTTATCTCAAACTCGCCAACGAACCGTATTCCTATCTGCTGGAATCGGTGGTCGGCGGCGAACGCTTCGGGCGCTATTCCTTCATCGGCTTGCCGGCCAGAACCGTGCTGCGCGTGCATGGTCACTTCGCCAGCATCGAAACCAACGGATTGCCTGTCGAGCAGCGCAACTGCGAGGATCCGCTGGCGTTCGTTGAAAGTTTTCTGGGTCGTTTCAAGGCGGCGCCGGTTCCCGGCATGCCGCGTTTTCCCGGCGGTCTGTGCGGCTATTTCGGCTACGACACCGTGCGTTACATCGAATCGCGCCTGTCGGCGGCGCGCAAGCCGGACAGCATCAACACCCCCGACATCCTGCTGATGCTCACCGATGAACTGGTGGTGGTCGACAACCTGTCCGGCAAGCTGACCTTGATCGTCTATGCCGACCCGCTGGAAGACCAGTCCTATCTGAAGGCGCATCGGCGTCTGGCGGAACTGACCCGCTTGCTGCAACGGCCGGCGATTCCGCCGCGTGACGTCAAGGGCAACGGCGACGCGGCGGCTTCCGAATTCGGCGAAGCCGAGTTCAAGGCGGCGGTGGAGCGCGCCAAGCAATACATCGTCGATGGCGACATCATGCAGGTGGTGCTGTCACAGCGCATCAGCCAGTCGTTCTATGCGCATCCGCTGTCCTTGTATCGCGCCTTGCGCGGCCTGAACCCGTCGCCGTACATGTTTTATTACGACATGGGCGGCTTTCATGTTGTCGGTTCTTCACCGGAAATTCTGGTGCGCCTGGAAAACGCCGGTGATGGCGCGCATCCCGACGACAAGCGGGTTACCGTGCGACCGATCGCCGGCACGCGGCCGCGTGGCGCGACGCGGGAAGAAGACGAGCGACTCGAAGCCGAATTGCTGGCCGATCCGAAAGAGCGCGCCGAACATGTGCAATTGATGGACCTCGGTCGCAACGATGCCGGTCGTGTCGCCCAGGTCGGCAGCGTCAAGGTCACCGAAAACATGAGCATCGAGCGCTACTCGCACGTCATGCACATCGTCTCCAACGTCGAAGGCAAGCTCAAACCCGGCCTCAACGCCATGGATGTATTGCGCGCCACCTTCCCGGCCGGCACGGTATCCGGCGCGCCCAAGGTGCGGGCGATGGAGATCATCGACGAACTGGAACCCTCCAAGCGCGGCGTTTACGCCGGTGCGGTGGGTTATGTCGGATTCAATGGCGACATGGATATCGCCATCGCCATCCGCACCGCCGTGGTCAAGGACAAGATGCTCTACGTCCAGGCCGGCGCCGGCATCGTCGCCGACTCGGTGCCGGAAAGCGAATGGCAGGAAACCTGCAACAAGGCGCGCGCGGTGCTGCGCGCGGCGGAACTGGCGCAGGCCGGTTTTGAAAGCGAGGCGGAATAAACGTTATCGTCAGCCCGAATACATTCCATTCAGCGCTTTGCTGATATTGCTTAGGTGATAACCTAGCACCGAAACGAATCAAGGCCGCCTACCTACATGTTTGTTTTTCTCGGTCGTTTAAGCGGCAGCCATCCCCGGGTGATCGTCTTGCTGAGCATGCTTCTCGTCCTGCTTGGCGCGTTCTACAGCAAGGACGTGATGCAGCGTCTGACGCTGGCGCCGGGCTGGGAAGTGCCGGGCAGCGGTTCGGCCGAGTCGGTACGCATGCTGCGCGAACATATGGGTCGCGACGAAACGCAAGTCATCATGCTGTTTCGGCCCCGTACCGATGAACTGGGCGACGTCGACAGTCCCGCCTACCGTAGTGCGGTCGAAGAAGTTGCCGGCCGCATCGCCCGCAATCCCGAAGTCAAGAGCGTCATCAGCTACCACAGCGGTGGCGATATGCGGCTGCGCTCCAAGGACGGTCGCCTGAGCTATGCCGTGGTGCAACTGGAGCGCGCCGCCGATGAGGGCATCGCGGCATTCGAGCGTCTGCGCGAACAAGTCCAGAGCGAAGATATCGAAGTCATGCTGGGCGGCGAACTGGCCACCTATGTCGATATCCGCCAGCAGTTGGCGCGCGACATCCTGCACGCCGAAGTCGCCAGTTTCATTGCCCTGTCGGTATTGCTGGTCTGGGTGTTCGGTTCGGTTGTCGCCGCAGCGTTGCCGCTGATCGTCGGTGTGGTCACCATCGTGCTGTCGGTGGCTTTGCTGAAAACCTTCACACATTTCATCGACATCAGCGTCTATGCCGCCAATGTCGTTTCCATGCTCGGGCTCGGGCTGGCCATCGATTACGCCCTGTTCATCGTGTCGCGGTTTCGCGAGGAACTGGAGGCCGGCCATGATGTCGACCGAAGCTTGATGATTACCCTGCGCACGGCCGGCAGAACCGTGGTGTTCAGCGGCCTAACCGTCGCATCCAGCCTGTTTTGCCTGCATTTGCTGCCGCAGCGGTTTTTCCAGAACATGGGCCTGGCCGGCAGCATCTCGGTGGGCGCCGCGATGCTCACCGCCGTGGTCTTGTTGCCGGCGTTGCTCGGCCTGCTCGGCCATCGCGTCAACCGTCTGGCGCTGCCCTCCCTGGCGCGGCGCGCATCAAGGCAGCAGGAGGGTGGGCGCTGGTATCGCTACAGCTACTTCGTCATGCGCCGCGCCTGGCCGGTGTTGCTGTTGACGCTGGGCTTGTTGCTGGTGATGGGTTCGCCGGTGCTGCACATGGAAATCGGCCCGGCCGACAGCAAGTCGTTGCCGGTCACGGCGGAGAGTCGACAGGTGCAGGAAATCCTGAAACAGCGTTTCTCCCATTCCGACATGGGGCCGCTGGTGCTGGCGATCCAGACCGATGGCGAAGCGCACGGCCCGGCAGCGCTGGCCGGGCTGGATGCCTACACGCAAAAGTTGCGTGCGTTGCCGGGCATCACCAAGGTCTCCGGATTGACCAGCGTCGAGCCCGACCTGACTTTGGCCGACTATCAACTGCTGTACGCATACCCCGAGCAGTTTCCGCTGGCGCTGGAAACCCTGAATGGTTATGCCAGGGGCGACACCACGGTGATGTATATCGAATACTCGTTGCAGGCCAGTTCCGAAGAGGCGCGCGAACTGGTCAAGCAAATTCGCGCACTGGAGATGCCGGCAGGCATCAAACAGGTTCAGGTCGGCGGTTTCCCGGCCTTCCATCTGGACTATCTGCAATCCCTGCGCGATTCCGTGCCATGGACCATCGCCGCCATCATCTGCGTGATATTCGTGCTGCTGTTCTTCATGCTGGGCAGCGTGCTGATACCGCTGAAAGCGGTGATCACCAGCCTGCTTTCGCTTTCCGCAACCTTTGGCGCGCTGGTCTGGGTGTTCCAGGACGGCAACCTGGCGCAATGGCTTAACTTCACGCCACAGGGCAGCATGGATGGCACGATCCTGGTGCTGATTTTCGCTGCCGCATTCGGCCTGTCGATCGATTACGAAGTGTTCCTGTTGTCGCGGGTCAAGGAAATGTGCCAGACCACCGGCGGCGATAACATGAAGGCTGTCGCCTCGGGCTTGCAGCGCAGCGGCCCGATCATCACCAGCGCGGCGTTGCTGATCGGCATCGTGCTGGGGGCGTTCGCCATGGGTGAAGTGGTATTCATGAAAGCGATGGGTCTGGGCTTGTTGCTTTCGGTGCTGGTCGATGCCACTCTGGTGCGCATGTTGCTGGTGCCTGCCAGTCTCAGATTGCTTGGGCGGCTCAACTGGTGGGCGCCCGAGCCATTGATGAAAGTTTACCGACGCTTCAACATGAGTGAATTCGAAGCGCACCAACGTGAGGACAAATCATGAAACTGGCCACTCTGACGCTCGCCCTGCTGGGCACCCTGGTTGTTTTGCCAGCCATCGCAGACCTGTCCATGACCGGCCGCAGCACTGTGGTGGCCATGGGTATGCAGGGTGTCGGCCAGGAAGGTATCTGGCTGCGCGGACCGCAGATTCGGCGTGATCTGATCGATCGCGGCAAAGCCTACTCACATCTCTACGATGTCAAGAAGAACGAAATCACCGTCATCGATCATTCCCAGCGTCTGGCGCAGATCTATGCCATGTCGGCGCTGAATCAGCAGACCGACGCGAAAATCGCCACCAAGGATCTGAAACTGGATTTGAAGCCTACCGGCCGCAGCCACATGTTGCAGAAATGGAAGTGTGCCGAGCACTCTCTGGCGGCCGCCATGCCGGCGGAAATCGGCGGCGAAAAGGTCAGTTTTACGCTGGTCGGCACGGTCTGGCTGGCGCGTGACACGGCAGAGCAGAAGGAAGTGGCGGCATTCATCGCCGCCGCGCAGCAACCGGACTTCTTCATGGGCATACCGGCGCTGGCGACAAGCTCGCCGGGTCAGGCGCGCGGCATGAGCGAAATCGTCCGCCGCATGGCGCCGATGGGCCTGCTCTGCTCGGTGGACGTGAAAACCAAGTACGAAGGCGCCGGCCGCATGGCAGCGCTGTCCAACAAACTCGACAGCAGCATCAGCCTGACCTATCAACAATACGGCAGCGCACCGCTGAAGCCCGAAGTGTTCGATATACCCAAGGGCTATCGAGTCGAACGCAAGTAGGCTGACGCCGGCGCTTGATCCGGCTATCAGAAAACCAGCCGTGATAGTCATCGCATCGCCAGATCGCCCGCAATCGATTTCCGAAGAACGCGCCAACAGCCTGAGTCATGGCGTCGGCTTTCTGCTGGCGCTAGTCGCCGCGCCGATACTCATCATTGCCGCCGCACGTCAGGGCAATGTGCTGAACATCGTCGGCGCCAGTGTGTTTGCCGGCACCATGGTGATGTTGTACCTCAGCTCGGCGCTGTATCACGCACTGCCGCCGGGACGCGCCAAGAACCTGTTCGCGAAGATCGACCACGGCGCCATCTTCCTGTTCATCGCCGGCACCTATACGCCGTTTTCATTGGGCGTCCTGAATGGCGCCTGGGGCTGGACACTGTTTGGCTTGATCTGGGGAATTGCCGTTGTAGGGCTGGTGCTCAAAGCCCTCGAAAGACTGTCGCATCCCTGGCTATCGACCGGCCTCTACCTGGCTATGGGCTGGCTGGTGGTGATCGCGGCGGTTCCCTTGCTGGAGCGCGTATCGGCCGCCGGCGTAGCCTGGCTGGTCGCCGGCGGACTCGCCTACACGATGGGGGTTTATTTCTATCTGACCGACGCCCGCATTAAATTCGGTCATTTTGTCTGGCATCTGTTCGTCATGGCCGGGTCCGCCTGTCATTTCTTTGCCGTACTGTGGTATTCGGCCTAGGAGACTTTCGAATCGTCGGCTGCAAAGTCCCGGGGGGATAAGCGGGAAATCGACCGCGCCGGGCTCGCTGTCAAGAACGCTTGTGAACGATCAAGGGGATGCCATCCCCGGCATGCTGAAAGGGCGGTGATCCCCCTGCTGGACGACCGTCGCGAACCTGCAGTGAGGTTCAAGGTGCAGTCGGAAAAGCCAGTCAGTATGCGTGTCGCCAAAGTGGCGCCAAATTTTATAATCGCCAATCAACCCGACAAAGCCTGGTTGCCTGATCGTCCAGCGTGTTTACGGTGGCGTCATCAATCACTCCACGGGGCCCGCGCCCTACGCCCGCAATGCCTACAACAACGTGTTCCTCTACCGCGTGGTCGTATTCGATGTGGATGACCCCCAACGCAGATTAACCTGCGATCGCGCCAAATTCATCGGCAGCAAGCGGCTGTCAGGCCAACTCGGCGGCGCTCGGTCACACGCATTGCCAGGGATATCGCCAGGGTCACGATCATTCTCCCCAAGTGATCGCAGTGGTGGATCTGTAAGCGCATCCATGAGATCGGATTATTCACAAAGTAGATTATCCAGAACGGCTAAATCAATTTCACAAGATGGATTGCCTTCCGCACAATGCGCTCCATCAGTAATCGCTGGAAGGAAGCGGTGCATTGCGTCGGGTGGAACATGCGGGTGAAAGGTTTTACATCCGCACCTTCGGCCGTCTGACAAAGTAGATCCGGCCTCACAATCAGCCGTTCTCGAGTTCGGTGACCCATACCCCCACGTCGAGGCTTGCGCCGGGCGGACCGACGAACGAGCCGGCGACAGGCGGTACAGACTCGGGCAAGCGTGCCACGGCGACAGCGGTGTGATCGGTGCCGACGAGTTTGCCGATGGTGGGGTCGAAGCCTTTCCATCCGGCGCCGGGCAGAAATACCTCGACCCAGGCATGGGTCGAGCCGTAGTTGAAGGCCGACGGCTCGGCATAAAGGTAGCCGCTGACAAAGCGCGCGGCGAGGCCCAGATGACGCGCGGCTTCCATGAACAGATTCGCAAAATCACGGCAGGAACCGGTGCCGCGCGTCAGGGTGTCGGCGGGCGTTTGAACGCCGGGTTGCTCGCGTGCCTGATAGACCAGAGACTGATTGATGTGAACACACAGGCGTTGTAACAGGGCATAGGTCTGGATCGGCTCGCCAGCCCGCCACAAACCGGCTACCCATTGGGCAAGCGGCTGCGAAACCTGCGGTGAGGCAGTCAGCAGGTAGGGCGCCAATACCAGGCGGTCTTCCGCCGCATAGGCAAACGGGTAGTTTGCCGCGTAAGTGTCCACCAGAAAATCGAGGGGTGCTTCGTTGAATTGCTGAATGATGATTGCGCTCTCGATCGCCAGCTGTCGGGTCGGAGTGACGAAAGTCGCAATCGCCACCGAGTTGTCTTCCACATCGTTGTGCCAGCGCAGAATCGCTGCCGGCGTGATGTCCAGCGATGAGGATTCGATGCGCAGTTCGTGATTTTCTTTTGGCCGCAGACGCAGGACGTGGGGTTCGAGCCGCACCGTGCCGGAAAAGTTGTAATAGGTGCGATGGAGGATTTTGAAGCGGCGCATCGTTTGGTAATCCTCTCAATTCCTGCTGTGACTCTGCACGGAGGCGCCACAAAGGTGACTCATTTTGGACAAACGCGCCAAACATACCTCCGCCTCACGCGGGCGGCAGCGACTCGATCGAGTCCATCCGCGCGACTCGAAGCAGCCTATCAAAAGAATTCACTCATTACTCGGATTCAAGGAATGTCGAAAGGATGGTTGCTAGCGTGCAACACCACACTAGCATCATCAGCAGCGTCATGGGCGGCAAAGTCGATTTGCTGCAACTGCAACAACGCCTGGAAATCGGGTTCTCCGCCACTGAACAATATCCCCTTCAACTGCATGAAATGCATCGCACGGCATACATCGACATGAAACTGAGCGAATATTCGCGCCAGCGAACCTTGCAGTAGAGTTGGGGTCGCCGCCCAATGCCCCCGGTTCGTCATGCCCGCGCAGGAAAGACGCCAACTTGACGGAATGGGGTTCAATCCGCTGTTTCGTGTCACTGCATCGTTCACAACCCCTCTCCAAGGAGACCGTCATGGCAGGCCAACCCGAAATCACCAACATGGCCTTGTTTTGTGACTTCGAGAACATCGCACTCGGCGTGCGCGACGCCAAATATCCGCCGTTCGACATCCGCAAAGTGCTCGAACGCCTGCTGCTCAAAGGCAGCATCGTGGTCAAGAAAGCCTATTGCGACTGGGAGCGTTACAAGGAATTCAAAGCCACCATGCATGAAGCGGCGTTCGAACTGATCGAAATTCCGCATGTGCGGCAGTCCGGCAAGAACTCGGCCGACATTCGCATGGTGGTCGACGCGCTGGACCTCTGCTACACCAAGGCCCATGTCGATGCCTTCGTCATCATCAGCGGCGATTCCGATTTTTCGCCGCTGGTGTCGAAATTGCGCGAGAACAACAAACATGTGATCGGCATCGGCGTGAAGGACTCCACCTCCGACCTGCTCAGCGCCAATTGCGACGAGTTCATCTTCTACGACGATCTGGTGCGCGGCCTCGAAGTCAAGAAACCCGCCGCCAGGAAAACTGCCGTAAAAGCAGCTACCGAAACGACCAGGAGCGCGGCCACCAGAAGCGAGGAAGCCAAGCGCCAGGATGCCCTGGATTTTCTGGTGGAAACGGTGGAAGCCCTGATCGTCGAACGCGGTTCCGATGAAAAAATCTGGGGATCGCTGGTCAAGTCCACGCTGCAGCGCCGGCGGCCCGGTTTCGCCGAATCGTATTACGGCTACCGCTCGTTCAAGGAACTGGTGGAAGACGCACAGAAACACAAGCTGTTGACCATGCAGCGCGACGAGAAGTCCGGGCAGTACACGCTGCGACTGCCGGCTGGCGAGGATTAGCGTGCCGGGCGGATCAGCCGGCGGCTTCCTGCCGGCGAGAGCCGTCAAGCAGCAAACCGGGTCCATCAGTCGTTCCAGCGGGTAGGACATGATTCGAATGGGGGCTGCACTCGGCCGGAAGCCGTCATTCCGGATATGCCCCCAGATAGCTGACACTCAACGTGCATCTCAAACCGGTCAGGCATACTGTCACGTCTCGTACAAGCAATCGCCTGCAGCTTTTTACATGAGTCTGATCAAGTCCCGAAAACGCGTTGCTGATCATGGTGAGGTATTCACTCCAGCGTGGATGGTTGAGGCCATGCTCGACCTCGTGAAGGCCGAAACCGAGCGCATCGACTCCCGCTTTCTGGAACCTGCCTGCGGCAGCGGAAACTTCCTGGTCCGGGTGATGCAACGCAAGCTTGCCGCCGTCGAACTCAAGTACGGCAAGTCGGACTTCGAGCGGCAGCACTACGCGCTGCTCGCGCTGATGTGCCTCTACGGCATCGAACTACTGGCGGACAACATCGCCGAGTGCCGGGAGAATGTGCTGGAAATCTTCGCCGACTACCTGAATCTGCAAGCGTCCGATGACCTGTATCGCGCCGCCGCTTTTGTGCTGTCGCAGAACATCGTTCACGGCGATGCCCTGACGATGTGCACCCGCAGTGTCGAGCCCATCACCTTTGCCGAATGGGGTTACCTCGGCAAGGGCAAGTTCCAGCGTCGCGACTTCCGTTTTGACACGCTCACCGGCATGTCCAGCCATACCGAACAAGGCTCGCTGTTTGCCAAGCACGAAATTTTCACGCCGACCCGAACCTACCCGCCGATGACGGTAAGCGAGCTGGCGGCGCAGCAAGGGAATCCGCCGTGAGCGGCATGGCGCAAGCCTTGACCGGACAGGTCGGCTTCGCCTTGCGCGGCCGCAATCCGGATGTGCTGACCTGCATCGCCAACCTGTCCAACGACGAAGTCTTTACGCCGCCCGAATTCGCCAACCGGATGCTGGACACGCTGGCCGAGGCGTGGGCGGCCAGCCACGGTGGCGCGAATCTGTGGGCGGACAAGTCGGTGAAGTTCCTCGATCCCTGCACCAAGTCGGGCGTGTTCCTGCGCGAAATCACCCGCCGTCTGACCGAAGGGCTGGCGGACCAGATGCCAGACCTCGAAACGCGCGTCGATCACATTCTGACCCGGCAGGTGTTCGGCATCGGCATCACCCATCTCACCGGCCTGCTGGCGCGGCGCAGCGTGTATTGCTCGAAGCATGCCGATGGGCCGCATTCCATTGGCAAGGGCTTTACCAGCGATGGGGGCAATATCTGGTTCGAGCGCACCGAACATACGTGGGCGAATAGCAAATGCACCTTTTGCGGGGGCAGCCAAGCGACCTACGACCGAGGAGAAGGATTGGAAACCCACGCCTATACGTTCATTCACACTGACGACATCAAGACTCGGCTGGCCGAGCTATTTGGAGGTGATATGCGGTTCGACGTGATCATTGGAAATCCGCCGTATCAACTTGGATCGGACGGTGGTACTCGCGACGTACCGATTTATCAGCATTTCGTTGAGCAGGCGAAGAAGCTAGACCCGCATTTCCTCACAATGGTGATCCCTTCCCGGTGGATGGCTTCCGGACTTGGGCTAAGCGAGTTCCGGCAGGCAATGCTTGGAGATCGGCGGATGCGCGCGCTTGTGGACTATCCGGCGGCAAACGACGTGTTTCCGGGTGTAGAGGTCAAGGCGGGCGTTTGTTATTTCCTATGGGATGCTGCACACAATGGCGATTGCGACGTGACAACCATCCGAGGCGAGGAAGTTGTTGGGCCGATGGCGCGCAACCTTGGCGAGTACGACGTTTTCGTGCGGGATGGGCGTGCTATGTCAATCCTTCACAAAGTACAGAAGCGTGGAGAACCTTCCATCAACACGATTCTCGCTCGCGACAAGGAGTTTGGCTGGACCTCGAATTTCGACGGTTTCCACAAGGCGAAGCGTGCTGGGGATTTACCGCTCTACTACATTCGCACGATGAAGCGCGATGTGGGTTATATCGGGCGCATCGAGGTTACCAAGAGCACGCATCTCATTGATACGTGGAAGGTTCTCGTTCCCAAGGCGTACAACGGTGGTGATGGCATCCCTCATAAAATTTTGGGAAAGCCGCTCATTGCCCCGTCACCCTCGGTCTGCACTCAGTCATTCCTCTTCTTCTACGTTGACTCGGAGGACGAAGCCAAGAGTCTCCAGTCGTATTACACGACTCGGTTCTGTCGATTCTTGGTTTCGTTGAGGAAGATTACGCAGGACGCGACACATTCTGCTTACACCTGGGTTCCGGTTCAGACGTGGAATCACATCTGGACCGACGACACCCTTTACGAGAAATACGGCATCACCAAACAGGAGCAGGCGTACATCGAGTCTCAAGTCAGGGCGATGGATATCGCCGGTAGTTCAGATGAATAAACCCACCATCGCAGAATTCCTCGCGCCCAAACCAATGGAGAGCAGGCGGTGACGCCGCTGGAGCCGTTCTTTACCGAATCCCCTGCCTGGCACGAGAAGATCGGTGCCATTCACGCCCTGCTTGAACGCGTCAAGATCAGCGAGGAGCAGTCCGGCGATGTGCTGCATCTGCGCCGCCTCAACCGCATTCTGTCGATTCACGCCTCAACAGCCATCGAAGGCAACCGGCTCTCCTTGAGCCAGGTGTCGGATGTCATCAACGGCAAACCGGTCTGGGGGCCGCCCAAGGACATCAAGGAGGTGCAGAACGCCTGGCAGGCCTACAACGAAATCACCGGCTTTGACCCATGGTCGGTGGACGATTTGTTGCAGGCCCATGCCCGCCTGACCGACACGCTCATCGGCGAGTCGGGCCAGTTCCGCAGCGTGGGCGTGGCGGTCGTCGGCCACGATGGCACACCGTTGCATCGCGGCGCGCCATCGGCGCAAGTCCCCGCGCTGGTTGGGCAACTCCTGGACTGGGGAAAAACCAGCGCGGCGCACCCGCTCATCAAGAGTTCCGCCGTCCACTACGGGCTGGAATTCATTCACCCCTTCCGCGACGGCAACGGCCGGATCGGGCGGCTGTGGCAGACCCTGATTCTTTCAAAATGGAACCCGCTGTTCGCCTGGATGCCGATTGAAACGCTGGTGCATCACCATCAGGCGTTGTACTACCAGGCCTTGCAGGATTCTCACGCGGGCGCGGTGGATTGCCGCCCGTTCATCGACTTCATGCTCGATGCCATTGCCAATTCGTTGTACCAATTCATCGATGTGGCAGCCCGGACGGTGGCCGATGCCCCCGCAGATGTCCCTGTAAATGTCCCTGTAAATGTCCCTGTAAAACAGGTTTCAGGCAAGGTTCTGATTTTGCTGCGCGCCAATCCCAAAGCCACGGCTAAAAAGATGGCCAGCGCCTTGGGGGTTACCGACAAAACCATCAAGCGCCATCTCAAAGCCCTGCGCGAGCAAGGTCGAATCCGGCGTGTCGGTTCGGACAAGACCGGTCACTGGGAAATCATCGAGACGACAGCATGAGCAAAGCCAGCATCGAGGAAATTCTGTCCCCCAAACCGGAAGCCCGGCTACGCATCTACGCCTACTCGATTGCCGATGCGGCGCACACGGGGCTTCTCAAAGTAGGGCAGACGACGCGCGACGTGAAGCAGCGCATCGCCGAACAGCTCAAGACGGCCGCCATCAAGAACTACACCATCGAACTCGACGAGTTTGCCGAGCGCGAGGACGGCAGTATTTTCAGTGACTTTGATGTGCGCGCGGCGCTGGTCAGGAAGGGCTTCGAGAAAGTCGAGTTGGAGTGGATGCGCTGTTCGCTGAAGGACGTGCAGACCGCGCTGGCCGAACTGCGCACCGGCCAGCGCTTCACGGGAACGCATCACGAAACCTTCCCGATGCGCCGCGAGCAGCTTGATGCGGTGGACAAGACCTTCGACTACTACCAGTCGATCTGGGCCGAAAACAAGAATGCCGCGCCGCGTTTTCTGTGGAACGCGAAGATGCGTTTCGGCAAGACCTTCACCGCTTACCAGTTGGCCAGAAAACTCGGCGCGAAGCGTGTGCTGGTGCTCACCTTCAAGCCGGCGGTAGAGGATGCGTGGCAGACGGACCTGGAAAGCCATGTGGACTTCGACGGCTGGCAGTATTTATCCCGTAACACTGGCAGCGACCCGACGCAGATCGACCGCAACCAGCCGGTGGTCTATTTCGGCTCCTTCCAGGATCTGCTCGGCCGTGATGGCGCGGGGAACATCAAGCCGAAGAACGAGTGGATTCACACGGTGAACTGGGATCTGGTGGTGTTCGACGAATACCACTTCGGCGCCTGGCGCGAGACGGCAAAGGAACTGTTCGAGGGTGAAGAGGAGGCCGTCGCGAAGAAGGAGACCAAGCTTGAATACGCCGCAGACCTGGAACACGTGAACGAAGATTTCACCATGCTCTCGGAGCCGGAGTCCGAGTTCCTGCCCATCACGACCAGGGCCTATCTGTACCTTTCCGGCACACCATTCAAGGCGCTGGCGACCGGCGAGTTCATCGAGGAACAGATATTCAACTGGACCTACACCGATGAACAGCGCGCCAAGGAGGCGTTCACCGCCGAGCACCCCGGCCAGCGGAATCCCTACGGGGCGTTGCCGCAGATGCGCTTGCTGACGTATCAGATGCCGGACGAACTGGTGGCCATCGCCAGCGCCGGGGAGTTCGACGAATTCGATCTAAACGCCTTCTTCGAGACATCAGGTACAGGGCGCGTGGCGCAGTTCAAGCACAAGAGCGACGTGCAGAAGTGGCTGGACATCATTCGCGGCGGCTACGCACCCAGGTCTGTCGAGCATCTGAAGACGGGCACGCGGCCGCCGTTTCCGTATTCGGACGTGCGCCTGCTCCCCTATTTGCAGCATTCGTTCTGGTTCCTGCCCAATGTCGCGGCATGCCATGCAATGGCCAACCTGCTTGCCGAAAAACAGAACGTCTTCTGGCATGACTACACCGTGCTGGTCGCAGCCGGGGCGTCGGCGGGCATTGGCCTGGAGGCCTTGCCGCCCGTGCGCGAGGCCATCGGTAGCGGTTTCGACAGCAAAACCATCACGCTGTCCTGCGGCAAGCTGACCACTGGCGTTACCGTGCCGCAGTGGTCATCCATGCTGATGCTGCGCAATCTCAAGTCGCCGGAGACCTATTTCCAGGCCGCGTTCCGGGTGCAGTCGCCTTGGTCGATCAAGAACCCGAACGGCGACAACCCGAACGAGGAGGAAATCCTCAAACCTGTCTGCTTCGTGTTCGACTTCGCGCCCACCCGCGCCCTGCGCCAACTGTCGGAGTACGGAATCGGCCTGTCGCCCAACGAATCGAACCCGGAAAATGCGGTCAAGGCGCTTGTCTCCTTCCTGCCCGTGCTGGCCTACGACGGCGCGAACATGACGCAGATCGACGCCGGCGGCATTCTCGACATCGCGATGGCGGGCACTTCGGCCACGCTGTTGGCGCGCAAGTGGGAGAGCGCGTTGCTGGTGAACGTGGACAACGACACGCTGCGACGCATCATGGACAACCCCGAGGCGATGTCTGCCGTGGATCGCATCGAAGGCTGGCGCGCGCTGGGCGACAACATCATCGAGACGATCATCAACAAGAGCGAGAAGGTCAAGGCGCTCAAGAACAAGGCCAGGGAAGGCGAGCTGTCGAAGGATGAGAAGAAGGAACTCACCGCCGAGGAAAAGGAATACAAGTCCAAGCGCAAGCTGGTGCAGGAAAAGCTGATCAAGTTCGCCACCCGCATCCCGGCGTTCATGTATCTCACCGATTTCCGCGAGAACACGCTGCAGGATGTGATCACCAAGCTTGAACCGGACTTGTTTCTTGTCGTTACCGGCCTGACGGTGCAGGACTTCCACCTGCTCGTGCGGCTCAAGGTTTTCAACACCGAGCAGATGAACCAGGCCGTCTTTGCCTTCCGTCGCTATGAAGATGCGTCGCTACGCTATACCGGTATTGAGAGTCACGACGGCTTGAGTCACTACGGGCTATACGACACAGTGGTGGCGAAGGACTGAATTGCGCAGACTCGTGGCGTTAGTCGCGCGCTGCCAGCGGAACGTGGAATTGATTGTCTGTACGCTGGAGCACTGAGCCCGCGCGCGTCGGGGCGGGTATTCCGCCAAGCGGAAGCGGTGTTAATACAAATCCGTGTCAGGCAGGCCGATCGGCGTGTCGGTCGACAAGGCTTGCGGGCAATGCCAGGGCAGCACATAGCCTTGTGCGGGATCATTGACCGCCGCGATGGCAATCACCGGCGGGATTGATTCGATCTTGCCGAAGATGGTGGCAAACGAGATGTCCGCCGCGTCGCGGCCGGTGCCGATGCGCACGAAACCCATCGGGATCGCCACGCCGGAGGGGTCGAAGATGTACCAGCGGCCGCCGAGCAGGACTTCCACATAGGCATGAAAATCGGTCGGCCCGAGCACCGGGGCGGCGCCGTAATCGATGCCGGAACAAAACCGCGCCGGGATGTTGAGGGCGCGGCACAGCGCGATCATCAGATGCGCGAAATCACGGCAAACACCGGTTTGCTGCTGGTAGGTGTCGATCGCGGAGGTGGTGAATTCGCTGCTGCCGGAGGCGAAACGGGTGCGTTCCTGCACCCATTTGCGGATGCCCTCGACCCGCTGGTAACCCGTCGGCAAGTGGCCGAAGGTCTGATTCGCCAACTGTTGCAGCTTGTCCGACTCGCAATAACGGCTGGGATAGAGGTAAGGCAGAACCGACATCGGCAGGTCGGCAATCGGCATTTCCGCGATCGTTTCGGGTTCACTGACATGGGCGCGGATGATCACGTCGGCCTGATAGGCGATCTGCAGCGGGCCGGGGTTGGCGCGCAGCCGCAGCAGGCGGTGGTGGAGGATCGGGTCGTAGGTGATCGTCGATGGCACCGGCTGGCCGAGACTCAACGATTCGCTGACGATGGTCTGACGGGTGGTGGGCGCGGCGTGGATGTTGAAGATGAAATCGGCCGGCTGACCGATGACCTGATAACTGAGATTGATGGAGAACTGGAGGCGAATCATGGTGGCCTTGCGGGGTTGTCCTGCGGGTCGGGCGGACGCGACAGCATCGGGTCAATGAGGTGCGGCAGCACGGCAATGATCGTCAGCGGCGCCAGGCGAATGATGACAATGCTGTCGTGGGAATGTGGATACCTCAGATTAACAGGAAGATCGCGCATCCCTGTTGCGAAGTCTCGGTTGTAAACTCCGAACATACTGTTGGTATCCGCTGGTATCCGCGTATCCGATAGCGGTTTCGGTTACTGCCAGATCGATTTTGCAAACATGTACAGCAGTCCATTGCCGGATTTACGCGTCCGGAATTCGGCAAATTGTTCAATTGATGGAGCAGTTCATATGGCTTCTTTGCAGGAGCAGTTCTTGAAAGCCGGCCTGATCGACCAGAAAAAGGTCAAACAGGTCAACCACGACAAGAGCAAACAGAAGAAGGTCGAACGTCAGACCGGCACACAAGCTGTCGATGAAGCTCGCCTGGCCGCACTCGAAATACAACGCAGGAATGCCGAGCGAGCCCGGGAGCTCAATGCCCAGCGCGATGCAGCGGCGACCCGGAAGGCGATCATGGCGCAAATCGCCCAGATGGTGCAGCAGAACCGCCAGAGCAAGGGCAATGGCGATATCGCCTTCAATTTCACCCACGGCAACAAGATCGATCGGCTGTATGTGTCGGCGGCGGTGCATGCGCATCTGACCGCCGGACACCTGGTAATCGTCCGTCAAGGCAGCAGCACCGAATTGGTCCCCAAGGTCATTGCCGACAAGATCGCCGAGCGTGATGCTTCACTGGTCATCCGGGTGAACAAGACCAGCACCGAGATCGATGCGGACGATCCGTATGCCGCCTTCCAGATTCCGGATGACTTGATGTGGTAAGGCAGAGACCAGCACAGCACGATATCCTGCGCGAATGCAATCGCGGTATCTTCAAGTTTCGCGCACTACTTTCAACCAGCCCTGGAGAACCGCATGAACAAAGCCGAACTGATCGACGCCATTGCCGACAAGGCCAATGCCAGCAAAGCCGCCACTGTCGTCCTGCTGAACGCCACACTGGAAGCCATCGCCGAAGCCCTGGTCAAGGGCGACAAAGTGCAGCTCATCGGCTTCGGCACCTTCAGTGTCAGTGAACGCGCCGCCCGTTCCGGACGCAATCCGCAGACCGGCAAGGAACTCAAGATCGCCGCCAAGAACGTCGCCCGCTTCAAGGCCGGCAGCGCGCTTTCAACCGCGATGAACAAGTCGAAGCCCAAGGCCAAAGCGGCGGCCAGGAAGAAATAAGCGTTTGCCGGGCCATGTGTGGTCGTTTTGCCCTCAAGGCTCCGGCGGCGGAATTGGTCAAACACTTCGGCCTGGATGAATGTGTCGACCTGACGCCGCGCTACAACATCCCGCCCGGCACCGAGATTGCCGCCATCCGGCAATCGCCAACCGGTCAGCGCGTCCTGCACCGGCTCAAATGGGGCCTGGTGCCGCATTGGGCGAAAGACCCGCGCATCGGCAACAAACTCAACAATGCGCGCGGCGAAACGGTGGCCGACAAACCCTCGTTCCGGGAAGCGTTCAAACGCCGTCGCTGCCTGATCCCGGCCGATGGATTCTATGAATGGTCGGCCCAGGGCAAGCACAAGCAACCCTGGTACATCAGCCTGAAATCCGGCCAGCCGATGGCCATCGCCGGCTTGTGGGAAGCCTGGACATCGCCGACCGGCGACATCCTGCGCACCTGCTGCGTCATCACCACCGGGCCGAATGACGTGATGCAGGCCATACACGACCGCATGCCGGTGCTCATCGCCGCGCAAGACTGGGCGCGCTGGTTGTCCGGTCCCGCGGCTGCGCTGGTCGAACTGATCCAACCTTATAGGCCGAATACGACCGCCGACGACATGCAGGCCTGGCCGGTCAACCGACGCGTCAGCAAAGCCAGCGAGGACAATGCCGGCTTGATCACCCCCGCCTGAGCCGTAACAAATTTTCTGGTCGGCATACCTGACTCATCTGGCGAGACTCTCGCGCACTAATCTGCCTCCACGCACTGGCAATCAAGCCCGTCGCAACCCAGGAGGCTCGCATGACCCAAACCAACAATTCAGCTAACGCCAAAAACTCCGACAACGCGCCCCGGATCATCCTCACGCCGCTGAAATCCGCCCTGATCGCCGGCCACGCGCAACGCGTCCAGGTACTGGTCCGCATCCAGGCGCCGGACGCCGATCCGGCCTCGATCAAGCCGCGCCCGCCCTACCACCTCGCCCTGGTCATCGACCATTCCGGCTCGATGTCCGGTGAACCGCTGCATGAAGCCAAACGCTGTGCGCGCCACATCATCGATCAACTCAAACCCGATGACCGCGCCAGCCTGATCCAGTTCGACAACCGCGTCGACGTGCTGGTCCCGGCCAACCCGGTGGGCGACCGCAAAGCCCTGCACCAGGCGCTGAAAGGCATCGAAGAAGGCGGCTGCACCAATCTGCACGGCGGCTGGGAGGCCGGCGGCCAGGCACTGCTGGAACATATCCAGCAGGCCGGCCTGTCGCGCGTCATCCTGCTGTCCGACGGCAACGCCAACGAAGGCCTGACCGACACCGACCGGATCACCCGGCAATGCGGCGATTTCGCCGAGCGCGGCGTTACCACCTCCACCTACGGCCTGGGCCGCGACTTCAACGAAGACCTGATGGTGGCCATGGCCAAGGCCGGCCAGGGCAACCACTACTACGGCGCCACCGCGCAAGACCTGTTCGAACCCTTCGCCGAAGAGTTCGACCTGATCGCCAACCTGTATGCCGGCAAGGTCCGCCTGACCCTGGGCACACCGGAAGGCGTCAAAGCCCGTCTGCTCAACGACTACGTTGTGGAAGACCAGCGCGGCTTCCCGGTAATCCGCCTGCCCGACCTGGCCTGGGGCGCCGAAGCCTGGGCCATGCTGGAACTGGAGGTGCCGCTGTCACACAACGGCGACGCGCCGTCACCGCTGCTGCAACTGGAAATCAACGCCACCGGCCTGCAAGGCCAACTCATTGTCTTTCCGCCTGCCCAGCTCAAGCTGCCGACCTTGCCCGCCCAGGCCTGGGTAGCCCTGCTGCCGGATGCCCTGGTACTGCAGCGATACAATGAACTGGAGGCCGGCAAGCTGCTGGAACAAGCCCGCACCGCCGCGCAACAAGGCGACTGGGCCGGCATCGACCGCTTGCTGGAAGAAGCGAAACAGCGTTTCGCCGACAACCCCTGGGTGCAGGAAGTGCTGGCCAGCATGGCGGAACTCGCCAGGCAAAAAGACCAGGCGCACTTCGCCAAGGAAGCTCGCTATTCCTCGCGTCGCATGAACACCCGGCTGGCAGCCAAGGCAGAGCCGTTGGCCATGCTGGGTGAAGCCGAAGCGCCCGCCTTCCTGCGCCGGAAGTCGGCTCAGGGCAAGACGCAGTTTCGCGATGGGCGGGACGAGAACAAGCCGGATTGACCATGACTTTCGCCAACACGGCCTCGGTGCGCCAGCCAGCAGGGCGTAGAAACTATGAGTAACGAAGCCGATCAACCCAGACATTGGCAAGCAAGCGATGAAAGGAGAACAAGATGGCAACGAACCTCAAGCAGGAAGAAAGTCGAGAAAGTGTTGTGTTGTACATGGCGCTGGAATTAAGCAACCGCTGGTGGAAGCTGTGCTTCAGTAACGGCGACAAGATGCGGATCAAAACCATCGTTGCGGGCGACCTGGAAGCACTTGAGCAAGAGATCGACAAGAGCCGAGCACGATTTCGGCTGTCCACGGATTGCCGGGTGGCCAGCGTTTACGAAGCGGGCCGGGATGGATTCTGGATCGACCGGGCATTGCAGGCGCGCGGGATCGAGAACCGGGTGGTCGACCCGGCGAGCATCGAGGTCAACCGCAAACAGCGGCGAGTGAAGACGGACCGAGTGGATGCCGAAGCGTTGGTCCGCCTGCTGATCCGGCATGACCATGGCGAGCAGCAAGCGCTGGCGGTGGTGCGGGTGCCGACGGTAGCGGAAGAAGACCAGCGCCGCCTGCACCGGGAACGGGACCGGCTCATCAAGGAGCGGGGTGCACACAGTGCGCGCATCCAATCATTGCTGGTGGCGCACGGGCTCCGGCATCAGGTCGGACCCAACCTGATGCCGGCATTGGCAGACATGAAGAGCCCGGCGGGCTATGCGTTGGGAGAAGACATCCAGACCGAGATTCGGCGGGAATATGTGCGCTACGACTTGGTTGATGGACAGATTCGAGCACTGGAGCGGACGCAGCGGGAACGGCTGAAGGCAGAAGAAGATCGGATGCAACAGGTCGTGGCGCCGGGCGAGTGCGGTGGCAGCGAAGCATTGCGGCAGGTGGTCCGATTGCTGAAGCTGCGCGGCGTGGGCCAGGTATCGAGTTGGGTGCTGGCGATGGAATTTTTCTCCTGGCGGGCGTTTCGCAACCGGCGGGAACTGGGGGCCTGTGCAGGGCTGACGCCGACACCGTATGCCAGCGGCGACCTGCAGCATGACCAGGGCATCAGCAAGGCAGGCAACCGACGCATCCGGCGGCTACTGGTCGAGCTATCTTGGTTGTGGCTGCGGAATCAGCCGGAGAGTGCGCTGAGCAAGTGGTATCAGCAACGGTTTGCCAACGCTGGCAAACGGATGCGACGCATCGGCATCGTGGCGCTGGCGCGCAAGCTGCTGGTCGCGTTGTGGCAGTACATCGAAGAAGGCGTGGTTCCCGAAGGCGCGGTGTTGTCGGCCTGATCGGGTTGTAAGGACAATTTTGGCAAAAGGATGGCGAAGGCAAGGCCAGTCCAGCGAGAGTCACCATGGTAAAAGCAAGTTTGACAAGGTTATCGAAGGCGCCCGTACCCAACCTGGGTCGGACCTCGTCCGTACCGTCTCTTGTAGAAGGGGCGCTTTCAGATCGGTTTGGCGCACTGCGCATGCAATTTCAGGTGTTCGGGCCACGCCCGGCACGGATAGAAGGTGGTCATGGCCTTGAGGCCGACGCACCGAAGACCGAAATAACCCAGTTCATCGCTGCCGCAATGGCACGTACTCCAACGGTTGCCCACCGGCTGCGCGAGATAGAGGGTCGCTCCGCCCGTGGGCAACCGTTGGAGTACGTGCTGCGCCACCACCTTCAGGTGCCACCTTGATATGGATGATTTAATGCAGCAGAAAATTTGGTTGACAAACTTCTACTCATAGAAGGTTGGGTTAGCCGACGTCCTTTTGTCGGCGTAACCCAACATGGCCGCAGTGAAGTCGGGTTACGGCGCAAAAAGACGCGCCTAACCTGACCTGTCCAGTGTTACAGCACTTCGACGCAGAAGGCCGCAGCCGTCACGATGCGTGTGCGCTCCAGATGCCCACGTTGCAACAGGCCGGCGCGCTTATCGCCGGTGATCAGGTAATCGGCCTGGCCGACAGAGGCCATGGCCAGCAAAAACGCATCGTCCGGGTCAGTGGTTGTGAACGTGTCAGGCAGGTTTTCCAGCACGATGGCGCGCTGCATGTTGTTGACCATCACCCCCACTCTGGCGGGCTGCAGAATAGATTGAAATTTCGGGTAACGGCTGGCGCGGCGAATTTCCTCCAGTTGCGCATCCGAGGTGACCAACTGAAAACGGGCCAGTCGCCAGGCTCGATAGATCGCATCCGGTGTTCCATGCGGCGAGATCAGCGCACTCAACAGAATGTTGGTGTCCAGAACCACCCGCATTACGAGCGCCTGGCCCAGGCCAGTGCTTCATCCACCGCATCGGCGAGATCATCCTCGTTCACCAACTTGTTGTCGCCTTTGGCCTGTTCCGCGCTCAACTCCAGAATGTGCGCCCGCACAGCTTCCTCAATAAAGCGTGACAAGTCCCCCTTTCTGCCCCCGCCCTCGCTAGCCAGAAACATGCGCAACGCCTTATCTGTTTCAGCTGATACAGCGAGATTCCAACGGACTGAATTCATGGAGTGCTCCTTCAAGAGTTTGTCGGTGTATAGATGTATAAGTGTTTATATGTCAAACGAACGGCACATTACAAGTCAGGCTGATACCCAAACACGGGAGATCAGACGGCACTGTCTGAACTCCAAAAACCAACATCCAGATTGGCGCGACGTATTTCGTGGTCGCAACCATCGAACTGACCAACTCGCCCCTGTATTGCATAACCACCAACCGTCGGCTTTTTGGCCTCTGTTGGTTAACAGGAGCGGCGGCGATTGGTGTTGTGCATCCTCACTTAATGCGAACTGAGCCAAGAAAAAGGCATACTGAGCGACAGCGCCCGTGGGAGCAAAGAGAAAGCCGAAGCGCTAGCCGCGAAGTGGGCGATTCTGCTCCCCTTGATCAATGCCAAAGTCGGACGCAGACTGCACGGCCTGGTGAGGCAGACCAACCGGTTGATTGCCAGCCCGAGGTCAAAGTTGGAGCACATGTTCGAAATCTTGAAATGCCTTCGATATCGAAAGACGAGATACCTTGGTTTATTCCAAAACATGGCGCAATTGAAGGTGTTGTTCGGACTTAGCAATTTTTATTTGCTGCGCAAAATCTGATACAACCAAAGGGTACGAATCGCGTCCAAGAGGCGCATTCTGTCCGGACTCTCAGTAAGGAATAAAGCCGGATAGCATGGTTTTAAAAAGTAATTAAATTAAATAAAGTACCGGAGTCATCCAGAGAGTCTAGTCCGGAATTATTGAATTTTTTGTTTGGTCACAAGAGGTAACAAGAATTGTTCATGGATGCCCATGCTCTAAAATGACTTTTCTAAATAGTATAAACCCTTGCAAATCTATACAACTCCATAAACTCCCCAATGAAGGATGATGCAGTGAACCAAGTTGACGATATTTCAGAATTCGGCACCTATCACCCCAATCCTGTAATCAATGCATTGACAAAGCTGGGGCAGTCTTGCCCGCAGTCATGGTTCGGTAAGCAATTTGGTCAATTAGTAAGCAAGGTTGTAAGAGCGATGGTTCGAAATCCACTCGACACGACAGTCGGCAAGATTCGAATGCGGTTCTACCTTAGTGGGAACAATTCAGAAAGGAAATTCCTGCTCACACCATGGCGCTTCGACCAAGACGAGCGAAAATTTATTTCAAAAGTTCTCAGATCTGACGGGGTTTTTGTAGACATCGGCGCAAATGTCGGAATTTATTCTCTCTGGGCAATGTCCCTTCTTGGAAGCCAAGGCAGAGTTATTTCCTTTGAGCCGAACCCACTAGTTTTTCGAAGGCTTAACTTCAACGTAGGACTAAATCTTCGGCAGGGGGGGGACTCTCCGCAGGTTAATCTGTTTCAGGTTGGCATCGGCGACCACGAAGGTGAATTGCCTTTGTACCTGGACCGACGGAACCTTGGGGGGAGCAGTATCCTTCCAATTTCGGATAAAGTTGCTGATCACAAGATAGCATGCAAGCCATTGTTTTCAGTATTGAAAGATCTAGGAATAAGCCATATCGATATTCTAAAGATCGACATAGAGGGGGCCGAACCGATAGCTCTGTCTCCCTTTTTCAAAGCAGCCACGATTAACTTGTACCCTCACTACATTCTGATCGAGAATTCAGAAAAACGTTGGGATGTGGATTTCCCTGATCAACTTCGTAAATGGGGATATACCGTCGAATTGAAGGCAAAAAATAACACCATCTACCGGCTTGATCGTCCACAATCAGGGTTCACTGAATTGCCCAAATAAAGCACTCTAGCAGGGCGTTGAAAAACGTGAAAAACCTCATAAAACCGTCATACCGGCGCAGGCCGGTATCCAGTAACCCGCTGATTTCGTTGAGCTCTTCGTGCTGGACCCCGGCCTCCGCCGGGGTGACGGTGTGTTTTTCGACACCCTGCTAGGATTCTAAGTGTTACGTCCCGTGTGGTTTTGTGATCAACTCAGAAAGTTTCTATTCCATGAATCAATGCCATATTCGCCAAAATTATTGGTATTCATTAAGGAACCTCTGAACAACCTCACATCCCGCGCCCAGCCTGCGAACTGACCTGAAGACGGGGACGAGATACGGTAAAATAGCGCAATAGTCATTATCGAAGCCCACCATGAAGCAAATGACCTTTTCCCCGGGGTTCGGCAGTTAATCCCGACTTTTCGCGATTTTCTGACGGACTCTCCAGTGTTTACGCGGGTTCCTGCTGACGTTTTCAAAAGTACTTGTGGTGGCACGCCATGGTAATTATTAGCTTTTATTGACGTGGGCATCCCAGAGATCGCGGTTCGCCTGTGTGCGCAACCACGACTCGCCGAAGCGTCAGGTCGCTTCAGCCTGATCGGTGTCTCGACTGGAAGGTGGGGTGTTCACGGCGCAGCGTTAGGCGCGGTTGGCTCCCCGCCATGACCACGCCAAGCAGGCTATGCCGGCGTTCGAGATTCGGCACGGCCTCTTGAATGAATCGATATTTTCGAATTAACCAACATAGTTGTTCGAATTTTTCTTGTTTTTAAACCGTCGTAGCATGGGGCCGTACTCAATCTGAACAGGAGAGCGGCGATGCAGATGGATATTCAGAGTCAGGGCTTCAGCCTTACCGAAGGGTTGCGCGAATATGTCATGAAGCGGCTGGCTTATGCCCTGAGTCACGGCGGTATGTCGATTACCCGGGTCATTGTGCGGCTTTCCGACATCAACGGGCCGCGCGGTGGCGACGACAAGCGTTGCATGGTCGAGGTCCGGCTCAAGTCTGCGTCGCCGGTGGTGATCGAGGATACCGAGGCGGATCTTTACCTGGCTATCGACCGCGCTGCGGAACGCGCCGGCCGCACGCTGGCGCGCCGCCTGGCGCGGCAGCGGGAATTCGCGCCGGATTTGTCGGTAGCGCCGGAAGTAACACCGCAGCCATGCCCAACAAGCTGATTGCTCTGGCGGCGGCGCGTTTGCGCGCCGGCGGGATGGTGGCTTTCCCGACCGAGACGGTCTACGGTCTGGGCGCCGACGCCCGCAACGAAGACGCGGTGCGCCAGGTGTTTGCCATCAAGGGGCGGCCCGCCGATCACCCGCTGATCGTGCATCTGGCCGAAGCGTCGCATGCTGACGCATGGGCCAGCGAAGTTTCGCAGACTGCGCGGCTGTTGATGGCGCGCTTCTGGCCAGGGCCTTTGACCCTGGTGTTGCCGGCGCGTGACGACGTGCCGCGCGTAGTCACCGGCGGTCAGGACAGCGTGGCGTTGCGCGCGCCCAATCACCCCATGGCGCTGGCCTTGCTGCGTGAATTCGGTGGTGCGAATGGGGGTGGCCTTGCTGCGCCGTCGGCGAATCGTTTCGGCACGGTGAGTCCCACCGAAGCCTGGCATGTGCGCAGCGCTTTCGGCATACAGGTCGACCTGATTCTGGATGGCGGGCCCTGCCGCTTTGGCCTGGAATCGACCATCGTCTCGCTGCTGGACGAGCGTCCACGCGTGTTGCGCCCTGGCGCGCTGCCGCTGTCCGCCTTGCGCGAAGCGTTGGGCGTGGATGGCATCGAGTACGGCAAGCCGGTTGATTCGGCGTCGGCTTCCACGCCGCGCGTGCCCGGCGCCCTGCCGGCGCATTACGCGCCCGCCACGCCGTTGGAGATTCACACCATGGAGACCTTGCCCGAACGCGCCGCGACACTGCTTGACCAAGGTTTGCGCATCGCCGTGTTGCGCCGCAACCGAGCCCTGCGCGGTGTCGGACTGCCGCCGTCGCTGCACCAGTTTTTGCTTCCGGCGCGGGCCGCACTCTATGCGCGCAGCCTGTATGCCCGGCTGCGCGAACTCGATCGCTTCGCCTTTGATTGCATGTTGATCGAAGCCCCGCCGGACGATGAAACCTGGTGGGCGATCAACGACCGTCTCGCTCGGGCAGCGTCCGGTCATCGTCTTGCCCCGCCGTCGATGCAGGAGTCGCCATGAACAAACTCGGGCTTTTTGCCGCTGCCGCGCAATTTGCGCCTCGCCTGTTTCAAATTCGCCGCAGCACCTGGATTGCCGCAGGCGTCGGTCTATTGGTGCTGTTCGGTCTGTTGATCTGGGCTGCTCTGGCGCTGATCAGTTGGCTCTTCGGTCAGGCGCAAGGCTGGAGCGCGGCAGCGCCGGAGGCCGCGCGAGGGGTGCTGGAGACGGTGGAGAAGCAGGTGGAACAGGTGGTTCCGGGGGCGCAGGAAAAACTGGCCGAAATCGTGCCCATCATCAACGCGGGGGACCGGCCGCAGCGTGATGTTACCGGCACGGACATCGCCCCCGTGGCGCGTTATCCTGGCCTCACGCGCACCTTCTGGCGTCGCGAAGGCAGGCTGATCACCGTGCAGTTCGAGGGTCGAGCGGATTACGCGGCGGTGCTTGAACATTACGTCCGGGACTTTGCCGCGCTGGGTTACACGCAGGAACTGCAGTCCGCCACGCCCGAAGCCGAGACGCATGCCTGGATCAAGGGCGATCAGCGCTATCTGGCGAAAATCGTCAGCAGACCCAAGGGCAAGGTCCTGGTTGAAATCGAAGGCACTTTGCAATGATCCGCAACTTTTGACCTGAATGGATTCGAGCATGAATCACGCTGTCTCCATCGGTGAACCCTGGATGTGGGGCGCCTTCATCGCCTTCGTGCTGGTCATGCTGGCGCTGGACCTGTTCGTCCTCGGCGGCAGGAAGGCGCACAAGGTCAGCGTCAAGGAGGCCGCGTTGTGGTCGCTGGCCTGGTTTTCGCTGGCATTGTTGTTCAATGCCGGCCTGTGGTGGCACCTCAACGGTACCGTCGGGCCAGAGATCGCAGACAAGAAGGCGCTGGAATTCTTCACCGGCTATCTGATCGAGAAGTCGTTGTCGGTGGACAACGTGTTCGTCTTCCTGCTTATCTTCACCGCCTTCCACGTACCCGCCGAATACCAGCGCCGGGTGCTTCTCTACGGCGTGCTGGGCGCCATCGTCATGCGCGCCATCATGATCCTGGCCGGCGCCTGGGTGGTGCGCGAGTATTCCTGGGTGCTCTACATCTTCGGCGCTTTCCTGGTCTTCTCCGGCATACGCATGCTGGTGATGGCGGAGAAGACTCCCGATCTGGAACAGAATCCGGTGCTGAAATTCGCGCGTCGGCATCTGCGCGTCACCGAGACTTATCACGCCGAGAAATTCACCGTGATGCAGAACGGCGTGCGCTATTTCACGCCGCTGTTCCTGGTGCTGATCCTGATCGAAGTCACCGACCTGGTGTTCGCGGTGGATTCCATCCCGGCCATCTTTGCCATCACCACCGATCCCTTCATCGTCTTCACTTCCAACATCTTCGCCATTCTGGGCCTGCGCGCGCTGTACTTCCTGCTGGCCGACGTGGCCGACCGCTTCCATCTGCTGAAGTACGGCCTGGCCATGGTGCTCACCTTCATCGGCACCAAGATGCTGATCATGCCCTGGTATCACGTGCCGGTGCAGGCCTCGCTGTCCATTGTCGCGGTGCTGATCGGAGGCAGCGTCATCGCCAGCCTGATCGCCACGCGCAAGACCGCCAGTTGAGGAAACACCGTCATGTTTTCCATTCGCGGCATCACCGGGCAAACTTTTCGCGGCAGCCTGGAGCACCTGATCCAGGTGCCGGGCGCTTTCGCCGCCCGGAATGCCCGTGGCGTCGAACAGGAAGGCGAGGAATTGGGTGCGGAATTCGAACTCGTTCGGCGTCGCGTGGCGGAGGAACAGGACAACGAACCGCGCTATGCCCGGGCGGCGGCGGCCTACACCAGGTCCCTGCAACCGGAATCGCAGAGAGAATCGGTGCGGCATGCCTATCAGATCATGGGCCGGTCAGTGCTGATCCTGCGCGGCGAGGATACGGTCGAAGATGCCTGGCACCGGCTGGTGGCGCGCGGGGTGCGTCAGGCGCCGGTATTGGAGCCCGACCGGGGCGTGGTGGGGATGGTCTCGGAACGCGAACTGCTGACCGTGCTCGATCTGGTGGGCAAAACGCCTACCGGCGGACTCGAACGACGCGTGCGCGAGGTGATGGCCAGCCCGGTGATTTGCGCCGACCCGGTCACCGACATTCGTCGCATCGCCCGTGTCCTGCTGGAAACCGGGCTTACCGCATTGCCGGTGGTGGACGAGGCGGGCCGGCTTGCGGGTATCGTCTCGCGCGGCGACATCCTGCGCGCCGTTCTGTCCGACCCGCCACTGAGTCTGTGGATATGAGTGAAGCGAATGGCATTGTCTGCCGCGCCGGTTATCTGGTCATTCCCGGCATGCGGGTCGCCCTGCCGGCAGCGAGTCCACTACGCATGGGGGCGCTTGCGTGAACGGCAGCATGTCCTCCCAACACTATGCCGGTCGGGAAATTGCGCTGCTGACCCAGCATGGCAAGGAATCCGTCATCGCTCCGGTGCTGGATGCCGCCCTCGGTGGCCGGGTGCGGCGGGTGGCCGGCTTCGATACCGACCAGTTGGGTACCTTCACTCGCGACATCCCGCGCGTTTGCACACAATTGGAGGCTGCCCGGCGCAAGGCGCGCATCGGTATGGAGATCGCCGGTCTGCCCCTGGGTCTGGCCAGCGAGGGGGCCTTTGGTCCCGATCCGATGCTGGGCGTGTTGCCCTGGAATACCGAACTGGTGCTGTTCATTGACGACAGCCTGGGCATCGAGGTGGTCGGCCTCGCCCAGCAGGCGACCCGTTTCGCCCATCTCCTCGCCAGTGACTGGGAGGCGGTGCGCCGCTTCGCGATGGCGCAAGGTTTTCCCGACCACCATCTGGTCATCCGTCCGGCGCATCAGGACGACCCGCGCATCGTAAAGGGCCTCGGCGACTGGGGCGATCTCGAAGCCGCCTTCCGGCGTGCCGTCGATCAGTCCGGTAACGGCCTCGCCTTCATCGAGCACGATCTGCGCGCCCATGTCCATCCGACCCGGCGCGAGGTCATCCGTCTGGCGACCGAGAACCTGCGCGACAGGCTGTTGTCATGCTGTCCGACCTGCGGCGCACCCGGTTTCTGGCCGGTTGAGCGGATTCCGGGGCTGCCCTGCGCCGACTGCGATGCCCCCACCCGCGAACCCCGCGCCGAGGCGTGGGGTTGCCCGAAGTGCGCGTACCGCGACGAGCGGACGATTTCGGGCTACGCCGACCCCGGAGGGTGCGATGTTTGCAATCCATGAACGGAGTCCGCTGCGGTTTGTCCCAGAAACGTCTGCATATCGACCTGCAGCCTCTCGATCCGATGGGTCTTTCCAGTTAACCAGGAGCCATGCATGAACCCCGAACAACAACGCGCCATCCTTACCCTGGCACTGTTTGCCGCCTTTGCCGACGGCGAGAAGCACGCCCGTGAACGCGAGGAAATCCGCCGCATCGCCGACGCCCTGGCCGCCGATGCCGGCGCGCCGGATCTGATGCGGCTCTACCAGGACGTGCTGCTCAAGCGCGCCAGTCTGGAAAATGCCGCTGCCGCCCTCACCGAGGCCGAGCATCGTCAGCTCGCCTATGAAATGGCGGTCTGCGTGTGCGAGGCCGATGGCCACACCAGCGAGGCCGAGCGGCGCTTTCTGGATGATCTGAAAGCCCGCCTGGGGCTGGATGCCGCCCGCGTCGAAGCCATCGAGAGCGAGGCCGACGCCATTGTCACGCTGTCCCAGGCTGCAGCCCCGCTTGCCCCCCCGCTTGCCGCCGCGCCGGGGCCGGTGGTTGCTGCGCAAGCCAATGTCAGCGAAGCCGAACTGGACAAGTCCATCCTCAACTACAGTCTGATGAACGGCGCACTGGAACTGCTGCCGCAATCATGGGCCTCGATGGCCATCATCCCGTTGCAGATCAAGATGGTTTACGGCATCGGCAAGGCCCACGGCGTGACGCTGGATCAAGGGCATATCAAGGAATTCATCGCTGCCGCCGGGGTCGGTCTGACCTCGCAATATCTGGAACAGTTCGGCCGCAAGCTGCTTGGCGGATTGCTCGGCAAGGCCGCCGGCAAGACCTTCGGCAAGATCGGCAGCGCGGCCACCGGCATGGCCTTCTCCTTTGCCACCACCTATGCGCTGGGACAACTCGCCAAACGCTATTACGCCGGCGGACGCCGCATGGATACGGCGATGCTGCGCGACACCTTCCAGAACCTGCTGGGGCCGGCCAAGCAGATGCAGACCAACTATCTGCCACAGATCCGACAGCAGGCACAAACGCTGGATATGGGCCGGGTAATGGCCATGGTGCGCGGCGGTTGACCGCTCACTCAAACAACACAGGAAATCCCATGACCGACACTGATTCCAACGCCACCCCCAACGCCACTCCAAACTCACACCTCGGTTTTCGTATTGCCGTGGGCGCTGTCGGACTGGTCCTCCTCGCCATGTTCGTCATGCTGGGCAGTGTGGCGATGAAACAATCCGCCACCCAGAAATCCCTGGAATCCCGGGAAGCCAACCAGGAGAGCGCGCCGTCCGCACCCGCTCGGGAATAGGCTGGATTGGCTTAGCCTTTTACAGCCAGCTCTCCACTTTCTTGCGGTCGGGAATCCCGCCGGCATGCACGACCTTGCCGTCGATCACCACGCCGGGTGTCGACATGATGCCGTAGCCCAGGATGGCGGCCATGTCTTCGACTTTTTCCAGTTTGATTTCCACGCCTTTGGCGGCGGCAATATCGTGCACCAGTTGAAAGGTTGTTTTGCAGTTGGCGCAGCCGGGGCCGAGTACTTTGATGTCTTTCATGAGCGAGTCACAGGTTCAGGTTTCGGTAAAGTCGAGACTGCTGCCGCGTCGTTGCGGCAGCATCACCTTATTTCTTGGTGCCGCGCTTGCGTTTCCAGTCTTCCATGAAGCCGACAATCTTGTGTTCGCGCACCTGGCCGGGGATGAACATCACGATCTCGCCCGTCGGGTCGTAGAGATAGGATGTCGGGAAAAAGTCGACCGGTCCGACCTGGCGCAGGGGGCTTGCCGGGTCGCGGCGCGAGCCGCCGGCGACGATGGCGGTGACTTCGATGTTGTGGCGTTCGGCGGTGCTCTGCACCACGTTGGCATCCGGACCATAATCCAGGCCGATGCCGATAACCACGAAATCCTTGCGCTTGTTGAGTTTGTTGAGGGTCGGCGTCTCGGCCCAGCATAACGGGCACCAGGGCGCCCAGAAATTGACCAGCACCCACTTACCCTCGAAATCGGAAAGCTGCAGCGTCTTTCCCTTGGTGTCGGTAAATTGAAAATTGACGGCCTTTTCGGCGGCTGACGCGGTACTGGCAAACAGCGCGGTTGCGGTCAGCAGGCAGGCGAGCAAAGTTTTTACGAGTTTCGTCAATTTTCTAACCTCATCCGGGTGAGTTCGGCGCCAGTCGGGCGGCCAGGCTGGAGATTGCGCACACGATCGTCTTCAGGTGTTACAGGCATGGTTTGTTTATCGGCAAGCAAGGCGCTTTTCCACAGGGTAAAAAGTTGCTGTCCTTCGCGCCGCGGGTTGAGTACCAATCCCAGGATCGCGGATTGAAAGGCGATGCCTTGAATCGTGGTCAACAACAACTTGGCGGCGGTTTCCTCTCGGCCCGGCTTGATGTCGCCAAGCGCGGCGGCTTCGCCGATCAAGTCCTGAAAGCGCATTTCGCAGCCGGCTACCATATCGCGCACCGAACGGTGCAGGTCCGGGTAGGCATGATGGAAAGTGTCGGAAAAAATCAGTCGCGGCATCGCCGGATAGTCAGCGATGAAGTCCATGTAGCCATCGAATATGCGCTCGATCTCGCGCAGCGGCGGTACGCCGGGGCGACGCTCGAAGATTTCCGCCATGTTGCCGGTCAGCCAGAACAGCACCGCCGTCCAGATCGCTTTCTTGTTGGGAAAATGGCGGAACACTGCGCCTTGCGTCAGCCCCAGGCGCTCGGCGATCAATGTCGTGGTGATCGCCTCCACGCCACGCTCCGCTGCCAGCACCAGAACGATCTCGATAATTTCCTGTTGGCGCAGTTCGCTGGAACGGCGTGTGTTGGAAATAGCGGGGTGGGGGGCGGTTGTCATGATCTGTGCGAGCGCTGGTAAGTAATAGATAACATACTTGTCCGGCAAACAAAAAACACTTTTTGCGGTTTTGTGATGATCAGGGCATGTTTTCTCTGCCTTGCTTGCGAGGCGCCGGTGCAGCAAGCCGCCTTGGCTTGCTGCACCGAGGTTGGCCTCACGACCAGCGATGCTTAAGCGAGGCGCGCTGACGCACTCCTGATCAAAGCGTGAATTCCTTGTCATAGGGTTTGTGACCTGTCACCACCGGCAACGTGAAAGCGCGGTCCCAGATGCCCCAGCCGCGCAGCGTGTCCTGGAATTTGTCGCGCGACGGGAACAGCATGATCGAGCGCCCGGTTTGTCGCCCTGTTAAGTCGGACAGAGTCTGAATCTGGCGCGCTTCCGTATTGAAATCGAGTACAGCATGTGTAAAAGCCGCCACCGGGTAATGTGCCCGGGGCGGTGGGAAATTCCGTCATGCAGACGGAATGGAGGAGAGCGTGTTACTTGTTGACCGGCGAATCCGGCGACACCAGGAATGCTGTGATGTGCGCGATCTTCTCCGGCGTGAGGAGGCCGTTGTGACCCAGACGCGGCATCTGCGAACATGCAGTGAATGCCTGCGCGTTGTAGATCTTGTCGTAGGTGTACTTGACGATGTCGTCGCTTGAACCGCGCAACTTGCCGTAGCCGGTCAGGCCGGGGCCGATGGTGCCGAAGGCAACTTCCTTCGGGTCGGCGGAATGGCAGGCGTAACAGTTGCCGCCGCGATCCTTTTTCGGATCATCCGGTTCGACTGTGCCGATGCGGTAGGCGAAGCCCATCGTGTAGTACTTCTGACCGATCTTCCAGTCGCCCATCAGCTTGCCGTCGGCGGGATATTTAATCGCCTTGGTTTCGCGCTCCATGATCGCGGCGGCAATTTTCTCGGGCACATTGTCGCGGTACTGGTTGCAGGCCTGGATGGTTTCATCCTGCTTCAGGCGTGACAGATCCTGGTTTTCGCCAGGCAGAAAACTTAGCGCAATGATTTTGTCGACCTGCGCCTTCAGCTTGGCATCGACCACAGGTTTGTCGGCGATCGCGACGCCGTTGGCGGCCAGGGTCAGGGCGGCCAGCAAGAGGGTTTGCTTGAATTTCATGGTATCTCCTTGTTAACGCTTCATGCCGGGCAGATCGAGCGCGACGCCTTTGCCCTGATGGCTCAGGAAGGAAATCAACGCGACGCTGCCGGGCGAGCCGTAAGCCAGATCGGGCAGACGCATCTGCCAGTTGCAGTCCCACATGCGGCTTTGCAGGGTGCGCACCATGCCGTGCGAAACACGATAGGTCGGCCAGGTCTTCATGGTGGCCTGGGTATTAGCCTTGTTGTGGGCGTAGTTGCCCAGTTCCTGAAGGCGAATTCGCTTGCCATCCTCGGCATGGCAGGTCTTGCAGGAGAAATCCATCGGGCCGTGACGAGTGAAGAACAGGGCTTCGCCGACCTTCAGCGCTTCCTTCTCCTTGGCATGCTTCAGTGGCGGGTTGATCGGCATGCCATCGGACCGGGAAGCGACATACATGGCGATGGCTTCGATGTCGGTGTTGCTTTCGTTCTTGGTCTGGTCGCCGAACACCTTCCTGGTGACTTCGGCGTGGCTGAGGCCCTGGAGCTTGACCATACAAGTCACCAGACGCGATTCCAGATCTTCGACCTTGTCGGTGTCCTTGAAGTAGCGCGGCAACTGGGCATAAGCGCCGTCGAGCTTGCCGGCGCCCAGACCGAAGTCGCATTTCTCCAGGCTGGCGTTCTTCGGACCGCGTTTGGTCTTGAACAGCATCTCGCCACGATCGGCAACCATGGTGCCGGGATTGGCGAATTTGTCTTGCAGGGCCTCGCGATAGGCCTCGGCGTTGACCATTTCCTGGGCATGTCCAAGTCCTGGCAGTGCCAGCAGCACGGCGAGAGCAGGTATTGTGTAGCGCATGGAATCTCCTCGGTAAGTCGTTACGAACCCGGGTGCCGGGCCGTAATCACTTAGCAGCAAGCGTGCCATGCGTGCTTTATGTATTAACCTTATGATTTAATTCGAGAAAAACGATTTTTGGCGTTTCGTCAAGTGCGCAAGAGTCTTGCGAAATGCAAGACTCTTGCGAATTGCGGCTATCGGCGGGGGGTAAGGGATAGCATTGCGTCCAGGGTAAGTGCGCACCAAACCGAGCCGAAGCGCAAACCGGCGCAGTCGTGGCCGCAGACTGCCAGCCCGATTTACTGGCCGTCCTGCATCCGGGCGATGTCGGCGGCCAGTTCTGCCTGGCTGTTCTTCGCCTTGAACTGCTGCCACAACGCACGTTCATTGTTCATGCTGGTTTTCAGCACGTTTTCGGTCGCTTCACGGGTCACCTTGGGGTCGAGCCCGACCAGCACGTAGATGGAACCATTCGGACTGGTCGTGCTGCGGTACACACGGGAACCGAACAGAGTTTCGGCGGTAATCAGCTTGGATACGCTGGTGTTGACCTTGTCGACGGTTTCGGAAGCGGCGGCGCCGGTGGTTTCGACATATTGTTTGACCATGTTGGTCACATACACACGCATTTGCTGGGCCAGATTGACGCGCGCGGCGGCGGCGGCCTGATCTTTCATGAAAGCCGGGCCGGCGGCTGATTTCTCATGCGAACCGACGGCGGAAACGGCAATGCCTTCGACCGGCGCGTCGCATATCCAGGCCGGCGCTTCGATTTTGGGCGCGTCTGGAAACACGCATTCCACCGGTGCCAGCTTGACCGGCTTGACGGCCTCCTTGCTGCCGGAACATCCGGCCAGGGAAACGGCCAGCAGGGAAGACAAAAGGACGACACGTTTTTTATTCATTTGGCTCTCCATGGAAAAACTTGAACGAATGACAACAGCTTGAAAAATGGCATGGCATCGGTCATGGGCCGAACCTGAACATGTTGCCGAACCCGGAAGACTTATGCACAACTTCGATGCGGTCGCCGAGCCGCACGCTCTTGGCCTTGCCGTTGTCGGTAGCGACGATCCAGGCTTCATTCGCGCCGACGATCGGCGTCACATAGCCTTCGACCACGGGGATCTTGTCGTAGCTGACTTTCTGCGTGATCGGATGGATGTTCGCCTGTTCGGTAAAGATCACCAGCCGATTGCCGGCGACCAGGCCCTGGTCCCGGCCGATGGAAACTCTGAAAATGGATTTGCCGGCATTGTCGCGGCGGCCGATGACATAGCCTTTGGGTGCGAACAGGCTGAGCAGATCGGCGCGCACGTTGTTCAAGCCGGATTGGGCGGCGTTGCGGATCAGCGTCGAGGCCAGTTCGTGGCTGCCCCGGTCGCGCGTTGATTGTGTGCTGGCGCCGCGACTGTTGAGCGTCTTCAACAGGCGCAAGCTGGGAATCTCGTAGACGCGCAGGCTGATGTTGACCGTCGCCCGGTGGGTGTAGGACGCCGGGGTGGTGTAGGTCTTGCCGTTCTTGTCGGTGTAGCTGGTGGCCGGTACATATTCCGAGCCATAGTCGGCCAGCGTGATGGTTGACTTGACCGCGAAATTGGCCAGCGCCGGCCCTTCGTAGCCGGCAACTCCCTTGACCTCGGCCAGTTGCAGTTCCTGTCCCAGTTGCGCGGCCACATCCCGGTCGATCACTTCGGCGCCATTGGCGCCCAGCAGCTGCTCGATCGAACGGGTCAGCGTGGTGGCCACCTGGGCTCTTCTCGCTCTGACCAGATTGCTGTCGTCGGCTTCGAACACCACAACCTTGGCGCGGCTCTGATTGTTCAGATCCGCCTCGGTCGGCAAGCGCTCGGCTGCTTGCAGTTGCACTTCCTGGCGATAATCCGACAGCGAAATGGTACTGGCGCAGCCGCTCAGAAACAGCAGTCCGGCAAGCGCCATGGTCGGCATGATCAATTGCAACATGATGTTTTCCTTGCCTGATTCGGTTTATTCGGTGAAGCCCAGACTCTGCATCGGCCCCGCCTCGCGCAGCGCGGCCCGCAGTTTGACGATCGCATTCTGACGTGCGCCGCGGAAGTCGTAGGTGGATGCACCGGCGGTCTCGTAGGCTCGGCTTGCCAGCACGCGGCCCTGATCGTCGAGCAGGCTGAGCGTGGTTTTCAGATTGAGCAACTTGCTGCCATAGAGGCTATCGCTGCGGCTGCTGCTGACGATATTCAGGATATTGCCGCCCTGCGCGCCGGCCAGACCGGTGCGGATGCCGTGTTCATTGAGATGCTGGGTGACGGCGACCGCGAGGTCCGTGTCATCCGGCCTGGCCTGAATTTGCAGGACCAGTTGCGCGGGAGCCTGGCGCAACTGCTGTTGCAGATCGTCCAGCTTGCGCAAGCGCGCGGCATTCTGTTCGCCGGGCTCGGCGGCGATCAGCAGTTGGGCGTAACCGCCGGCTTTCTCCAGATCCGGCTTGATGCCCAGCAAGGTCACCAGACGTTCCAGCGCAGTCTTGCTGGGCAGGTCACGTGTCGCCTGCTGGAGCAGGATTTCCAGCGCGCCGAGTTTCTGCTTCAGATCGCGGATGAAGGCTTGCCGATCGACTTTGACCAGCACAAAGAAGCCGTTATCGGAGCGGGCGGTTTTATCCACCACATAGTGGCTGAAATCGGTCTTTTGCACTTCTTCGATGATGCGGTTGTGGGCTTGCCGATCAACCGTGTTGTTGGTGACCGAGACCTGGCTCATCAACTGGCCGGAAATGCTGACGCGCAGTTTGGCGGCGATGTCCTTCAGCGCGGCGCGCTTGGCGGTGTCGAGTTCCGGCCCTTCGCCCACTCCCCAATACCACTCGCGGCTGTCGGACGGCGTTGACAGCACCCAGTCCGGTACGGCTTTAGCGGGCATCAGGCTTTTCGGCAGCATGCCATCGCAGCCGCTCAGGGGAAGCGCCAGGGCTATGCAGAACAACAGCTTGCGCATAATCATTTATTTCGCTGCCGGGCCTTGCCGGGCGGTCGAACCCGCCTTCTCCGTCAAGCAGTCGTGTTTTGGAAAGTGTGTAGTTTGCCAGTCATTGGGCCGGTGATCATCCGCAGACATCCTGCATGACCGGCTGCGCCAGCGTCTCAGCCGCCGGTCACCGGCGGAAAGATCGCCACTTCGGCGCGGTCGCTCAACGGGGTGTCGGCGTTCGCCACATCCTGATTCACCGCCACCCGGAAAGCGCGTTGCGGCGCCAGGTTGTGCGCCCACACGTCGCCGCGCTGGCGCAGCAGTTCGAGCAGGGTGTCGACGCGGGCGTCGTCGGGCAAGGTCAGAGATTCCGATCCGATGCCGAAGACTTCCCGCAGGCGGGCGAAATACAGCACGTTAATGTTCATGGCAGCAACTCCGCGAGGGGTATGAAGCGCACTGTTGCGCCGGCCGCGACGGTGACGCCGGCATCGACATCGACCAGGCCATCGGCCCAGGCCAGCGAGGTCAGTACGCCGGAACTCTGGTTGGGGAACAGCATTGCCTGGCCATCCTGCAAGCGGGCGCGCAGAAACTCGCGGCGGCCGCCGCCTTTGGCGCGGGTAAAGCCGGCCGGCGCATTGAAGCTGTTCGGGGTGCGCGGCGTTTCGCCCATCCGCGTGCGCAGGAAGGGCGCGGCGAACAGGCAGAACACCACGTAAGCCGACACCGGGTTGCCGGGCAGACCGATGAAATCCGCCGCGCCGACCCGGCCGAAGGCCAGCGGCTTGCCCGGCTTCATGCTGACTTTCCACATGTCGAGCTGGCCGAGCGCTTCCACCGCGCCCTTGACGTGGTCTTCCTCGCCGACCGACACGCCGCCGGTGGTCATCACCACATCCGCCCGCTGGCTGGCATCGGCCAGCGCGATGCGGGTGGCTTGCGGGGTGTCGGCGACCAGGCCGAGGTCGATCACCTCGCAGCCGAGTCGCGCCAGCAGGCCTTTCAAGGCTGCGCGGTTGGAGTTGTAGATGCGCCCCGGCGGCAGCGGCTGGCCGGGCATCACCAGTTCGTCACCAGTAAAGAATACCGCCACCTTGAGCCGACGATAGACCTTCAACCGGGTGGCGCCGATTGACGCGGCGACACCCAGTTGCGCCGGACCCAGACGCGTCCCGGCATCGAGCACGGTCTGTTCCGGGCGGATGTCCTCGCCGGCGCGCCGGATGTTGGCGCCCGATCTGGGCGTTTTCAAAAAGCGCACGCCGGTGTCGACCAGTTCGGTGTCTTCCTGCATCACCACGGTATCGGCGCCGTCCGGGGTCGGCGCGCCGGTGAAAATGCGTGCCACGCTGCCAACCGCCAGGGGGCTTCCGATCCGGCCCGCCGGGATGCGCTGCGACACCGGCAGGATCGCGCCTTCGCCGACTTCGGCGGCGCGCACTGCATAGCCGTCCATGGCGCTGTTGTCCAACGGCGGCACGAGGAGATCGGCGACCAGCGGTGCAGCCAGGATGCGCTCCAGCGCGGCATCGGCGTGGATGGTTTCGCTTTCGGTCAGCGGGCGGGCGCCGGCGAGCAATTGCGCCTGGGCCTGTTCGACGCTCAGCATGGGCTGTCTTCCTTTTTCAGTTTGCGCCACAGTGTGGCGGGGTCGATGCCCAATATTCTGGCGGCTCGGGTGCGATTGCCGCCACAGTTTTGTAATACCCGTTCGATCCAGGCCGCTTCCACCTGCGCCAGACTGGCATCTTCCGGCCAGAGCAGGCTGCCGGCGGCGGGCGGCATGCCATCGGCGACCCGGGTGTCGGCAATGTCCGGCGGCAGATCGGCGAGGGTCAGGCGATCGCCGCGCGCCAGCACGATGGCGCGTTGCAGCACGTTTTCCAGTTCGCGCACATTGCCCGGCCAGGCGTAGGCTGTCAGGCGTTGCAGGGCTTCTGCGGCGATGCCCGCCATCGGCCGGCCGATCTCGCGGGCGTGGCGCGCCAGCAGGAATTCGGCTAGTGCCGCGATGTCCTCGCGGCGGTGGCGCAACGGCGGCACCGCAATCGGAAACACCTGGATGCGGAAATACAGGTCTTCGCGGAACCGCCCGGCGGCGACTTCGTCCTTCAACAACCGGTTGGAGGCGAAGATCAGCCGCACATCGACGTTCACTGGCTTGACACCGCCCAGCCGATACAGGCGTTTGTCCTGAATGAATTGCAGCAATCGGGTCTGCGCTTCCGGGCTGCTGCTGTTGATCTCGTCGAGAAACAGCGTGCCGCCGGCAGCCAGTTCCAGCAGGCCGGGTTTGCGTGCCGCCGCGCCGGAGAAGGCGCCCTTCTCGTAGCCGAACAGTTCCGATTCCAGCAGGGTCTGCGGCAACGCGCCGCAGTTCAGCGCAAAGAACGGTCCCTCGGCACGTGCCGACAAGGCGTGGATGTGGCGCGCCAGAACGCCCTTGCCGACGCCGGTTTCGCCTTCCAGCAACACCGGCAGCGGCGTGCCGGCGACCTGCGCGGCCAGTTCCAGTGCTTGCCGCATCGGCGCAGCGTTGGCCGACAGTTGCGCGACGCCTTGGCTGCGCGCCACCTGTTCGGCCAGCTGGGTCATGCGCAGCCGCTGGTCGAGTTGCTGTTTCAGACGCGCCAGCGCGGCGCGCGCCTGTTCCAGTTCGAACGGTTTCAACAGGATGTCCGCCACCCCCAGGCGGAAAGCTTCGATGGCGTTCATCGGTGTGGCGTAGCCGGTCATCAGCAGCACCGGGCGGCGCGGGTCGAGGCGTTTCGCAGTGCGCAACAGTTCCATGCCGTCGAGTCCGGGCAGGCGCAGATCGGTCAGCAGCGCGTCAGGCGCGTCCTCTTCCAGGCAGGCGTTGGCGGCCGCGCCATCGTGATGGATCAGGGTCTCGAAGCCGGCGTCGCGCGCCAGGCGCGCCACCAGATTGGCCAGCGCGGTGTCGTCTTCGGCAATCAGCAGCGCGGTCATCTCGGTGGGGCTTCCTGAAGTGATTCGGCGGGTAGCGGTTCCGCCGCCGGGAGTCGCAGTTGAAACACCGTCTGGCCGGCCTGCGAGGTCAGCAGACTCAATTGCCCGCCCATCTCCTCGGCCAGGCGTTTGCAGATCGCCAGTCCGAGGCCGGTGCCTTGGCCCGCTGGTTTTGTCGTCACGAACGGTTCGAACAGCCGATCGCGTACCGCCGCGTCGACCCCCGGGCCGTCGTCGCTGACCGTCACGCCGGGCGGATTTGGCGAGACGCGGACCTTGATGGTGCGAGCGCCGGCTTGCAGGGCATTGGTCGCCAGATTGAACAGGATCTGTTCCAGGCGCGAAGGGTCGGCCCAGACCGGGATTGCGCTCTGCGCTTCAAGTTCGACCTGCGCGTTCTGCCGCCTCGCCAGCGGCGCCAGCAGGCGCACGAAAGTCGCGGCCAGCGCGGTCAGATCGAGGTGCTGGCTTTGCAGCGCCGGCGCGCGCGCAACGGTCAGCATGTCGCGCACGATCTCGCCGGCTCGGCGGGCTTGACTGACGATGGTTTGCAGCGCCTGGTGACTGTCCTCGTCGGTGGCGCGCGGCAGTTCGATCTGCGCGTAGCACAGGATATTGGCCAGCGGCGTGTTCAGTTCGTGCGCGACTTCGCCGGCCAATTGGCCGACCGTGGCCAGACGTTGCTCGCCGCACAGCCGGCGCAGCGCCTCGTTGCGCGCTTGCGCGGCTTCCTCCAGCGCGGCGACGTGCTCGGCGACCCGCGTTTGCAGACCGTTCAAGGCCGCAGCCAGTTCGCGGATCTCGGCCGGGGTGTCGGCCGCCGAGGCGCGCGGCTGTTCAAGGTCGGTCTGATCGAGCAGCGCGCGCACCGGGGTGATCAGGCGGGCGACCAGCAGACGGCGCAGGCCGAAGAAGGCAAACAGCGAGAACAACGCCAGACCGGCCGCCAGCAGCCAGGCGACGCGCCAGGTGGCGGCGCGCGAAGTCCGGGAGTCGTATTGCACAATGACTTCGCCGAGCGTTTCACCGGCTGCGCGCAGCGCCACGCGTTGCAGCGGATCGTCGTCGGCGGGTAGTCCGGCGTGCGCCAGTAATTCACCGTCGGCGCGGCGGATCTCGACGTGCGTCAGGCCGCTGTCCTTGACCAGATCGTTGACGCTGCGTTCCAGGCTGCCATAGTCGCGCAACAGTACCGCGTCCACTGCCACCGTGGCCAACTGGGCGGCCAGCGCGCGCGATTTGTCGGCTTGCGCCTGCTCCAGCACCTGATGCACGCTTTGCCAGAGGATCAACCCCAGCGCCAGCAGCAAGACCAGCCAGGCCCCGCCCAGATAGGCAGTGAGCCAGAAATTGAGCGAGCGTGGCTTCATTGCGGGGCGAGTCGGTTCAGCATCTGCCGGACGCTCTGGTAATGACTGTCGTTGAGTTCCACAAACCGAGTGTTGGTGCCCAGTTTGAGCAGTGCCGCGAGTCCGGTCTCATCCGGATGCAGCAAGGCCATCCGGGCTTGTTGCCGGGCTTTTTCCGGCAGATTGGCGCCGGCGACGATGACATGCGGCGGCAGTGGCGGCGAGGTGGCGACGATCTTCAGCCCGCGCGGCAGATAGGTGCGGGCGATATCCAGGCGCAAGCCGCCGGCGTCGAAATCGCCATGCAGCACTGCCAGCGCCACCCGTTCATGCCGATCCAGATGCGTGATGCCGGCCAGTTCGTCGAGTCGGATGCCGCCCTGCGCCAACATCAGTTTCGGCGCCGCCGCGCTGGACGTGGACATCTTCGCGCCCAGCGCCAGACTGCGCCGCTTCAGGTCGGCGAGGCGCTGGATCGGGCTGTCGGCGCGGGCGATGATGGCGCTCTGGTAGAAGGCCTGGCCGTCCTCCGCCTCGCCGGCGAGGATTTCCACACGCGCCCGATCCCGCGCCCTCAGATAGGGGGTCGGGCCGAGGTAGGCGAGTTGCGCGCGGCCATCGCTGATCATCGCGATCTGTTCGTCATAGGTGGCGGCGATGACCAGCCGCAGCGGCCGGCCCAGCGCCCCGCCGAGATACAGGGTCAGCGGCCGGAAACGGGCGAACAGCAGCGCCGGGGTGTCGAACGGATGCACCACGAAGACCCAGTCCCGCTGCTTCGCCCGCGCGGTGTCGGCCCACGCCAGGCAGGGCAGGGTGGCAAGCAGGGCAAGCAGTTCACGGCGATGCATGGTTCGGTTGGCTCGGGTTGCGCAATGGAGTGTGGCGCGGAGGCAAGAATGGAGCCGGATGATACCGCCAGTTGATGGCCGATCCGGATACCCGGCCACATGACGCAAATCCAAGGTCTTGCCATGACAACACATTTGCTCTGATCGCCATCGGCAGCCGGCTGGTCGCATGATCCGACGTGGTGTACAGTCGCCTCGCGGTCCAGGGCAATACGGATCATTCTTGTTTGTGTCAAATGTTTGTGTCAAATCGCGGCACGTCGGTGCAGAGCGACATGCGGCGATGGCGTTGTTCGGCGGTTGCGGGTTTCCCTTCTTCGGCATGCCGTGTGCCGGCGGAAGGAAGCGTTTGTTGTGCTAAACACGAAGCAGGCATAGAGGAGATACTTACGTGAGCAATTCAGCCATTCCCCACGTTGAATACTTGCCCACCCGCATCCCAGAAATACGCCGGGTGCCAATCACCGCCAGCCTGGGCTGGTTGCGTCGCGGTCTGGGCGATCTGCGTGTCGCCTGGGCGACATCGCTGGCGCATGGTGTGTTGTTCGCCGGGCTGGGCTGGTTGCTGGTGACCTATGGCTGGTCGGACAGCCATTTTGCGATCGCCTTTACCTCCGGTTTTCTGATGCTGGCGCCGCTGTTGGCGATCTGTTTCTATGCCATTTCCCGTTCCCTGGAACGCAACGAGGCTGTGGTTTCCTTGTCCCGGCCGTTCCAGTTGTTGCGTGATAACGGCTGGTCGCTGGGTTTGTTCGCCATCATGCTGGCATTGATGTTCAGCATGTGGGAACGGGTGACTGCGGTCATGGTGGCGTTGACGCTGAAAGCCGATGTCTACGCCGGCGACAGCTTCAGCTACACCGAAAGCATCCTGCGCGATCCCAATCATTTGCCGGTGGTGATCGGCTTTTTCGCGGTCGGCGGTCTGTTCGCGTTGATCGCCTTCGTGCTGTCCGCCGTGTCGCTGCCGATGATCGTCGACCGGCAGAGCGATCCGGTGACCGCGCTGTTGACCAGCATCTCGGCGGTACTGCGCAACCCGCTGGCGATGCTGATATGGGCGGCGATGATCGCCGGCCTGACGCTGATCGGTTTCCTGACCGGCTTCATTGGCCTGATCTTCATCTTCCCGTTGTTGGGACATGCAACCTGGCATGCCTATCGGGAAATCGTCGGCGAGATGCCCGACGCCGCGTAGGTACCGCTCCGGCGCGCCGCTGAATCGGGCGCCGCTTCGCCACTGCCGGAAAACGCCCCGTCATTCCCGCGCAGGCGGGAATGACGGCTGAAAGCCGGAACAAATTTGCCGTGCTGTTTGCCAACAATCCGGAATCCAGATTGTTACAGGATAATGACATTTTTATTACAGTCATTCGTCCGGTGAGCCTGTGCCAGCGGATGTCTGGCAACGAGCCGGAGTATCTGCGTGGAACTGAAGCATCTCAATGAAATCGAGCGCGCCACCAAGCGTGGCCGCAACGAATTGTTCCGTATCGGCATGGCCTTGCTGTTCATCGTCGGCGTCATGCTCTACGCCGGGTTGCGCGGCGATGGCGAATTCAGTCTGATCCTGGTGGTGGCGGCGATGATCGGCGGCTACATGGCGATGAACATCGGCGCCAACGATGTCGCCAACAACGTCGGCCCGGCGGTCGGGTCGAAGGCCTTGACGCTGGCCGGGGCGCTGGTTTCCACCACCCATTCCATCGTTGGCGCGGTACTCGGCGCCGGCATCGCGGCAGGCGGCTGGAATGCGGCGAACTGGGACAAGATGAGCGCCATCGCCGCGAGCTGGATCATTTCACCGTTGCTGGGTGGTCTGATCGCCGCCGGCTTTCTGTATCTGGTCAAACGCATCATTACCTATCAACAGGACATGTCGGCGGCGGCCGGCATGGCCTGGGTGTTCGCCGCGTATCTGATCCTGAAGGGTCTGGGCAAGATCTGGAAGATCGAGTTTTTCAGCGCCGTGCTGATCGGGCTGGGACGCATCGCCGCAGCCTGGATCATTACCGTGCCAGCCTCGGCCCTGATGGCTGCGGTGTTGTTCTATATGATGCGCGGCATGACGATGTAATCCTGAAGATTCGATCGTTCCACCCACAATTTCCGCTCATGTCCAATCCGCACTGCCCGCTGTGTCAGCCCGATTCGCAGCAAACCCTGTGGCGCGACGATTTCTGTCGCGTGATCTGGGTCGACGACGCCGCTTGTCCCGGCTTCTGCCGGGTCATCCTGAACGCGCATGTCCGGGAAATGAGCGATCTGCCGCCCGCTGAGCGTCGCCGCCTGATGGATGTGGTGTTTGCAGTGGAGGCGGCGGTGCGGGAAATCGCGCGGCCGGACAAGATCAATCTGGCCAGCCTCGGCAATGTGGTGCCGCATCTGCACTGGCATGTGATCCCGCGCTGGCAGGACGATACGCATTTTCCTGATGCGATCTGGGCGGCGCCGCGTCGCGCCGCCACGCCGCCGGTTGTGCCGATTGATCTCAGGCAGCGGCTGCAGGCGCGGCTTGCGGCGCTGCTGGCTGTTCCGGAATGACCCGCTCAACCGGGAAACAGGCCGAAAATGTACTGCCCTTGCCGGGGATGCTGACCACGCGCAATCTGGCCTGATGCCGTTGCAGCACATGTTTGACGATCGCCAGCCCCAGCCCGGTGCCGCCAGTCGAACGTGAACGGCCTTGATCGACGCGATAGAAGCGCTCGGTCAGGCGCGGAATGTGCCGCGCTTCGATGCCTTCGCCGCTGTCCTTCACCGAGAAAGATTGTTCGCCGAGTTCCGACACCCCCCAGCGGATCAGAATCTGACCCCCGGTCGGGGTATAGCGCACCGCGTTGGACACCAGATTCGCCAGCGCGCTGTATAGCTCCTGGCTGTTGCCGATCAGCCGCGCCTGGTTTTCGATGCGCAGTTCGATCTGGTGTCGGCCCTGGCTCATGGTTTCCGCCTCGCCGGCCAGTCGCCGCGCGAGCGAAATCGCATCGACGGTTTCATCCTTGGTGTCCGGTTCGCTTTCCAGCCGCGCCAGGGTCAGCAGATCGTCGATCAGACGGCGGATGCGGTCGGACTGTTCGCGCATCAGCGGAATGTGTTTGCGGAATTGCGCCGGATCCGGCTCGGGCATGTCCTCGAAGGCTTCCAGAAAGCCGACGATGACGGTGATCGGCGTGCGCAGTTCGTGCGAGACGTTGGCGACGAAATCGCGGCGCATGGATTCGACCCGGGCGATCTCGGTAATGTCGCGCGCCAGCAGCATTTTTTGCAGACGCGGCAGCGGGATCAATTGCATTGCGAGGTTGATCTCGGACCTGGCCGGCGATGCGAGGTGCAGCGTCACCGAATAGTCCTCCTGGTTCAGCCACTCGGCAAAGCGTGAATTGCGCAGCAGATACAGGGCGAACTGTCCGATATCGCGGCTGGACGACAAGCCCAGCAGACGTTCCGCAGCAAGGTTGAGCCAGACGATGCGGTTGTCGTCATCCAGGATCACCACACCATCCGGCAGATTGCGCGTGGCTTCCAGCATCTGCTCCAGATCGGCGGCAACCTTCTGTTGTTCGCCCTGGCGGCCGCGCAGCAGCTTTTCCAGGCTGTACAGCGCATCGCCCCAGACGCCATCGCCTTGCAATGGCGGTCGAGCCGGATTGTTCAGCCATATCGAAAACTTGCGCAGTTGCCGCAGTTGATAAATCAGATAGGCAAACAGCCCCAGTGCAAACAGCATCCAGCCGCGCCCGCCGGAAGCCTCACCGGAAAACAGAAAGGAGAAGAAAGCCAGCCCCAGCAAGAACAACAGGGGGCGCCACCAGAATTCCAGCATCGACACTAGGGCAAGATCGGAGTTTGCGGATGGGCGGGAATTCTACTCTCCGGCCGGAGGAACAAGTCTCAGCCCTGAATCGCGGAAAGCCGGTAACCGGAGCCGCGCACGGTCTGGATCAGACGGTCATGGCCGGTTACTTCGAGCGCCGAGCGCAAGCGGCGGATGTGCACATCGACGGTGCGTTCCTCGACGAAGACATGGTCGCCCCAGACCTGATCGAGCAACTGCGAGCGCGAATAGACCCGCTCGGGATGGGTCATCAGAAAATGCAGCAGACGAAATTCTGTGGGTCCGAGATCCAGCGCGGTGGATTTGTCTTCGACCTTGCCATGCACACGATGCGATAACGGATCGAGCTTGAGCCCGTCTATCTCCACCGTGTCCTCGGTCATTTGCGGCGCGCGGCGACGCAGCACGGCCTTGATGCGCGACATCAGCTCGCGCGGCGAGAAGGGTTTGGTGATGTAGTCGTCGGCGCCGGTGTCGAGTCCCTGCACCTTGTCGCGCTCGTCCGAGCGGGCGGTCAGCATGATGATCGGGATGTTCTTCTGGCGCGCATCGGCGCGAACCCGGCGCGCGAAGTCGATGCCGGACATGCCGGGCAGCATCCAGTCGAGCAGGATCAGGTCGGGTAGCGCGCCGCGCAGCAGGGTCAACGCCTCCTCCGCATCGCCGGCGACGATCACGTCGTGGCCGTGCTGACCAAGATTGAACTTGAGAACTTCCTGGATGCCAGGCTCGTCTTCTACGACTAGGATGGTGGCCGACATGCGCGCCTCCGATAAACGACATTGAACGCGATGTTATGACGGATTCATGACGGTTTCGTGACGGTGGCAGCGATAGTGTCCGTCAGTCGGCAAGCCGGCTCAGACCAGCGGCGACTTCGGTCTGCGGGCGTCGATCAGCGGTTTGAATTCGCGGCCGAAGCAGGTGAAAAAACGCGAAAAACCTTCGTAGTACTCCAGCCGCAAGGTCTGGATCGCGACAATCGCGCCTTCAAGAACCAGTATCAGCAGATTGCCGAGTATCAGTAAAACGATCTCGCCGACGCCACCCAACTCCGCGCTCAGAGTGGAGACCGCCATCGCCAGCGCAACATGGCTGATCGAGAAAGCCGCCACGCGCATGAACGAGAGGGTGTTGACGAGGTCATTGAACACCGTTTCCAGACTGTCCATCAGGCTGAGAAAAAACCGCCCTGGCCAGGGTTCGGTCTGTAGCGCGCAATGATGGATCAGAATCAGTACAAAGCCGGTCACCGCCATGCCGCTGGCGAACTCGACGAATAACGTTTGCCCCGGCGCACCGGCAAAGGCGAAATAAATCCCGGCAACGCCGCCGACATACAGCATCAACCCAGCCGCGCCGCCGGCATCGAACAGCGCGGCCCGCCAGTTGCGCGCCGCGACACGGTTGTAGAGCATGATCAATTGGGTCGCGACGAGAAAACCGACGCCCCACCACAGCGCCGCTTGCAGCATGCGTTCCGGATCGGACAACGGGGCCAGCCACAAAGGCTCGATCAGGTGCTCCAGGCCGAATACGCTGCCATACAGAAAACCGAAGCCGCAGGCCGATGCGCCGGCGGCCAGCAGCAGCGGGCGAAAGCGTTTGGCCTCGCCGCGCAGAAACAACGCAGCGGCGGCGATCAGCAGTCCGTGGCCGACATCGCCGAACATCATGCCGAACATGGCGGTAAACGAAAGCATGAAGAACAGCGTCGGGTCGAAATCGCCGTAGCAAGGTACGCCATAACCACGCACCAGTTCGGCAAACGGCCCCATCCAGGTCGGATAACGCCGGGCGGAGGGCACCGACTCGCGCTCGCCCGGCTCGGGTGCACGCGTTTCAAGCTGGTAGTCGCTGCCCAAAGCGGCCGTCAACCGGGCTTGCAGGCGCTTCAGATTGCGTTGCGGTATCCAGCCCCGGATCAGCAGATTGCCACCGGGATCGGTGACTGTTTCGGCCACCAGATGCGCATAGGGCTCGGCCATCTCGATGGATTTGATGACCCGCGCCAGTCGCTCCTCGATGCCTTCGAAGGTATGGCGGTGCGAATGCTCCAGGTTGTCGACGCGATGAGTAATGCGGCTACAGAGATTTTTCAGCTCGGATTCGATCTGTCGCGGGCTGCCGGAAAATTCGCTCGGCAGATGAATTTCCCGCCAATGATGTTTTTCCAGCATGCTGCGCGACAGCAGGCAACGCGATTGCGGACAGATCACCACCAAAAAGGCGCGCCCGGTTTGTCGGCCGAACAGCTCGATGATGCCGCCGACCTGCGCCAGTTCGCCGGTCAATTCATCCAGTTCCGCTTCCGGGACGCTGCCGACCAGCGTCTGGATGAAGCGCTTGGGCCGCGCCAGTTGGGTGAGGTCGACCTCCAGCGTTTCGAACGGTTTGAGTTCATCAAGCAGGGCCGCCTCGTGGCGCTGTTCCCGCTCGAGCTGCTCGCGCTGCGTACGGCAGGTGTCCGTGACCTGCAGCAACTCGTCCAGCCAGGCGTTGATCTCCCGCAGTTCGGCCAGCGTCGGCGGTTGCATCGGTTCCACCGCCGCCGGCGGCAGTTGCTGAAAATGTGCGGCCAGGCGGTTCAGGTGGGCGCGCGCCAGCGCGGTGGCGTCATGATAGCGCTGGCCGCCGCTGTTGTTCGGGTTGTAGCTGCCGAGCAGGCTTTGCTCCGGCGTGAAAACGCCATATTTCGCCAACAGATAGGCGGCGCGCGGCGCTTCCGCCTCGCCGGTTGTCAGGGTGACATGGAGCATTTTCTGGGTCATGCCGACTACTCTGCTACAGGTGTGGTTTCAGGGGATTATCCCGCCGCAAGTTCAAATAATGATCGGCATGACTGTACCCCCGCCGGTCAGGCTATCATCCCCGCATGCTCGAAACTACCCTGCTCGCCGCGTTTTTGACCGGTCTACTGGGCGGCACGCATTGCGTCGGCATGTGCGGCGGCATCGTTGCCGCGATGTCGTTCCAAGGCCAGACGCGTCAGCCCTTCACCTTCCATATCGGTTACAGCGCTGGACGTATCGCCAGCTATGCGCTGCTCGGCGCGGTAGCGGGGTTGCTCGGTTCCGCCGCCTTCCTGTCGGACAGCCTGTATCCGTTGCAACGGGCCTTGTATGTGCTGGCGCAGGTCATGCTGATCCTGCTCGGCCTGTATCTGGCCGGACTGAACCAGTCGATACGCGTGCTGGAACACGCCGGCGGGGCGGTCTGGCGGCGGGTGCAGCCGTTGCTGACCAAGGTCATGCCGGTACGCAACCTGGGGCAGTCGGTGGTGGCCGGCGCCTTGTGGGGCTGGTTGCCGTGCGGTCTGGTGTACAGCGTGCTGGTGATGGCGCTGGCGGCGGGCAGTGCATTGCAGGGCGCGCTGTTGCTGCTGGCGTTCGGCCTTGGCACGTTGCCCAATCTGCTGCTGATGGGCTGGGCGGCGGAGAGTTTGCGCGCCTTTGCCCGCAAAACCTGGGTCAAGCGGGGCGCCGGCTTGCTGGTCGCGGCAATGGGGGTGTGGGGCCTGTTTCAGTTAGTTCGATGAGATTTTCGGCGCAGTCGCTTGCTGCACATTGAAGGCGCGAGAAAATTCCACTTTCATCGCTTTGCCCAGCACATTGGCGTTGACCAGAAAGCGGATTGTGTCCGGCGCATTGACGCGAAATTCGCCCAGGTAATAAATGCCGTCGGGTTGGCGCACTTCACGGATCGGGATGGTGAACAGCTTGTTGTCCTGGGTGAAACCGCCGGCGTAAACCTGACCGGCTACCGATTCCGCCTTGCCGCCGCGACCTTTCTTGATCAGAGTGACGGTCAACAGACCGCGCTCGGTGGATGGCGTGATGTTGAAATCACGCGCGGCTTCCGGAGTCAGTTCGAGGGTCGGCACGGCGGCGCCATGAACTTCCAGGTCGCCGTGGCGGGCGACCTCGCTGGCGCCGACCGCGCCGGCACAGGTCAGGGCAATTGCGAAAACGGCGGGCAGCAGGCGTGCGAACATGGTTTTCTCCTTGAATTGCTCTGTATCAGCATCACTATAGCGATTATTCCTGCGTCGGGAATCGGGTGGATTACGGGTGATAGACTCCCAGGCCTTTGAATGAAACGCTTACAACCTGCAATTTCGAAAAAATCATGACGCAAAATTTGTCACAGATGACACCCCAGGAAATCGTGCATGAACTCGACAAGCATATCGTCGGACAGGATGCGGCCAAGCGCGCCTGCGCCATCGCGCTGCGCAATCGCTGGCGGCGGATGCAGGTCGAAGGCGTCATGCGCCAGGAAATCACGCCGAAGAATATTTTGATGATCGGCCCCACCGGAGTCGGCAAAACCGAGATTGCGCGGCGTCTGGCGCGGCTGTCCGGGGCACCGTTCATCAAGGTGGAGGCGACCAAGTTCACCGAGGTCGGCTATGTCGGCAAGGATGTCGACAGCATCATCCGCGATCTGGCGGAAATCGCCGTCAAGCAGGCGCGCGAGGAAGCCACGCGCAAGGTGCGCATGCGCGCCGAGGAAGCCGCCGAGGAACGCATACTCGATGTACTGCTGCCGGGCGCGCGTGACGCCTGGGAGGCCGGCGCGAAACCGGAGGAATCGGCGACCCGCCAGAAATTCCGCAAGATGCTGCGCGAGGGACAACTCGACGACAAGGAAATCGAACTCGATCTGGCGATGTCGAATCCGCAGATGGAAATCTTTGCGCCGCCCGGCATGGAGGAACTCACCACGCAATTGCAGGGCATGTTCCAGAACCTGGGCCAGAAACGCACGCAGAAGCGCAAGTTGAAGATAGCCGAGGCGCTGAAACAGCTTACCGACGAGGAAGCCGGCCGCTTCGTCAACGAGGAGGAGATCAAACTGGAAGCGGTGCGCAATGTTGAATCGAACGGCATCGTGTTCCTCGACGAGATCGACAAGATCGCCGGTCGTGAAGGCACCGGGCCGGACGTGTCGCGCCAGGGCGTGCAGCGCGACCTGCTGCCGCTGGTGGAAGGCGCCACGGTGTCGACCAAGTTCGGCATGATCAAGACCGATCACATCCTGTTCATCGCCAGCGGCGCGTTTCACCTGTCGAAACCGTCCGATCTGATACCCGAGTTGCAGGGCCGCTTCCCGATACGCGTCGAGTTGCAGAGTCTCAGCGTCAGCGATTTCGAGCGCATCCTGACCGGCACCGACGCCTGTCTGACCCGCCAGTACCAGGCCTTGATGCAGACCGAGGGCGTCAGCCTGGAATTCAGCGACAACGCCATCCGGCGTCTCGCTGAACTGGCCTGGCAGGTCAACGAACGCACCGAGAACATCGGCGCGCGCCGGCTCTACACGGTGATGGAACGACTGCTTGACGAACTGTCGTTCCATGCCGACAAGCGCTCCGGCGAGACGCTGAAAATCGATGCCGAATATGTCGATACGCGGTTGAAGGAACTGGCGGCAAGCGAGGATCTGGCCCGCTATGTGTTGTGACTACAAGGGCGGAAAAGCCGCCAGGCGCCTTCCGCCTCCAACGTCATGCTTGCTTTTGACCTTGAAACTGCCAGCATGATGGATGAGGCGGAAGCCACCGTTCGGCTTTTCCACCCTACGTGCAGCCGATATTATTCGCCCAGTCCATAGCAGTCCGAATCCCTTGAACCACTACAACGAATCGTCCATCCGCGTGCTCAAAGGCTTGGAGCCGGTGCGCGCGCGGCCGGGCATGTATACCCGCACCGACACGCCGACGCACATCATCCAGGAGGTGATCGACAACGCCGCCGACGAGGCGCTGGCCGGCTATGCCAAAACATTGTCGGTGAAGGTTCACCTGGATGGTTCGGTTTCGGTCGAAGACGATGGACGCGGTATCCCGGTCGGGCCGCATCCCACCGAAAAAGATCCGACGGTCGTCGTGGTGTTCACCCGCCTGCATGCCGGCGGCAAGTTCGACAAGACCACCGGCGATGGCGCCTATGCCTTCTCCGGCGGCCTGCATGGCGTTGGCGTGTCGGTGACCAATGCGCTGTCCACCCGGCTGGCGGTAACCGTCAAGCGCGACGGCGAGATTTCCGCGCTGGAGTTCGCCGATGGCGGTGTGCTCGCCATGCCGCTGACGGTGACCGGGAAATGCGCGAAGAAAGACACCGGCACCCTGGTGCGCGCCTGGCCGGACCCGATTTTCTTCGATTCGCCGCGCATCTCGCTGAACGAAATGGAACGCCTGCTGCGCGCCAAGGCGGTGCTGCTGCCGGGCGTCACAGTCAAGCTGGCGATTGAACGCGAAGGCCAGCCGGATCAGGAAAAAGTCTGGACCTACCCGAACGGTTTGCCGCAATACCTGGCCGAGCTTCTGGGTGATGTCGAAACCCTGATTCCGGCCTTTGGCGGCGAACGATATTCCGACGGTGATCTGAATAGTGGCGGGTTTGCCAAAGGCGAAGGCGCGGCCTGGGTATTTACCTGGTCGGAAGGCACGCTGGCGGCGGAAAGCTTCGTCAACCTGATCCATACCGCGCAGGGAGGCACGCACGAAGCCGGCCTGAAGGCCGGCGTGTTCGACGCGGTGAAGAGCTTTGCCGAACATCACGGTCTGCTGCCGCGCGGCGTGCAGTTGCGTCAGGAAGATGTCTGCGGGCGGATGAGCTTCGTGCTTTCGGCGCGCATCCTCGACCCGCAATTCCAGGGCCAGGTGAAGGAAAAACTCAACTCGCGCGAGGCGGTGAAACTGGTCTCGGCGATGGTGCGCGACCCGTTCGAGGTCTGGCTGGGCGGTAACGTCGAACATGGCAAGACGCTTGCCGAACTGGCCAGCAAGGCGGCCGCCGCACGCCTGAAATCGGCGCAGAAGGTGGAGAAGAAAAAACAGTCTTCGGTGGTCGTGCTGCCCGGCAAGTTGTCCGACGCCTCCGGCTCGAATCCGGAAGAGCTGGAGATATTTCTGGTTGAGGGCGACTCCGCCGGCGGCTCTGCCAAGCAGGCGCGCGACCGCGAAACCCAGGCCATCCTGCCGTTGCGCGGCAAGGTGCTGAACACCTGGGAAGTGGAGCCGGAACGGCTTTACGCCAACAACGAAGTGCACGACATCGCCGTGGCGCTGGGCGTCGAGCGGCACAGCTTCAGCGACTCGCCGGACATGTCCGGTCTGCGCTACGGCAAGGTGGTGGTGATGAGCGATGCCGATGTCGACGGATCGCACATCCAGACCCTGCTGTTGACCTTGTTTTTCAAACATTTTCCCCAATTAGTGGAACAGGGGCGGATTCATATTGCCCAACCACCGTTGTATCGCATCGATGTGCCGGCGCGCGGCAAGAAACCGATGCGGCGTTTTTACGCGCTGGACGATGATGAACTCGAGGCGATCCAGGACCGGCTGGTGCGCGAGGGTATCAAGCCGGAAGCGATTGAAGTCGGGCGCTTCAAAGGCCTGGGCGAGATGAACCCGGAACAACTGCGCGAAACCGCGATGAGCCCGGCGACGCGCCGCGTGCTGCCGGTGCGGGTGACGCGCGCGGAAATGGAAGCCGCCGTGGCGATGTTCGACATGCTGATGGGCAAGGGTGAGGCCGGCGCCCGCCGCGAGTGGATGGAACTGAAAGGAAATACCGTGGAGGCGGACATATGAGCAGTGAAACCAACAAAACAGCCGACGAAGTTGCTGAAGCAGCCGCCAGCCAGCCGGCGGCGGACGAACGCCGCTTCTGTTCGAGTTGCAGCCGCACCAAGCCGGTGCTGGGCGGTGTCATGGCGCGCTGCGCCAACGGCACCAAACGCTGGAAATGCGCCGATTGCCACGCCCGTTCGAAAGCGCATCTGGCTTCGATCAAGAAAAGCCAGTGATGCACCCCGCAGACACGCTGACGCCCGACCTGTTCAACGACGCGCCCCCCGCCGCGCAACTTCCCGCCCAGCAGATACCCGCATCGCCGCCCGCGCCGCCGCCGACCGGCGGCGGTGACAGCGGCCGGCCGGAAGAACCCAAGGACTACCTGTCACTCGCCGATTACGCCGAGCGCTGCTATCTGGCCTACGCGATGAGCGTGGTCAAGGGCCGCGCGCTGCCGAATGTCGAAGACGGCATGAAGCCGGTGCAGCGCCGCATCCTGTTCTCGATGCGCGAGATGGGGCTGGGTTCCAACACCAAACATGTCAAATCCGCGCGCGTGGTCGGCGACGTGATCGGCAAACTGCACCCGCACGGCGACCAGTCGGTGTACGACGCCATGGTGCGCATGGCGCAGAGTTTCACGCTGCGTTACCCGCTGATCGACGGCCAGGGCAATTTTGGCTCGCGCGACGGCGACGGCGCGGCGGCGATGCGCTACACCGAAAGCCGGCTGACGCCGATCGCCGAACTGTTGCTGGCCGAGATCGACGCCGGCACCGTCGATTTCAAAGCCAATTACGACGGCGCTTTCCAGGAACCGGCGTTGCTGCCGGCGCGTTTGCCGATGCTGCTGGCCAATGGCGCCTCCGGCATCGCGGTCGGCATGGCCACCGAAGTGCCGCCGCACAATCTGCGCGAAATTGCCGAAGCGGCGATCCAGTTGCTCAAGCATCCGGACACTTCTACGCAGGCATTGATGGCGTACATCCCCGGCCCGGATTTCCCCGGCGGCGGCCAGATCATCTCCAGCCCGGCCGACATCCAGTCCGCCTATGAAGCCGGACGCGGCAGCCTGCGCGTGCGGGCGCGCTGGGAAGTCGAACCGCTGGCGCGCGGCCAGTGGCGCATCGTCGTCAGCCAGTTGCCGCCCGGCGTGTCCACCGCCCAGGTGCTGACGCAAATCGAAGCCATCACCAACCCGCAGATCAAGACCGGCAAGAAGGAACTCAGCCAGGAACAGAAGACGCTGAAAACCGCGATGCTCGCCGCGCTGGAAACCGTACGCGACGAATCCGACGAAAAAGCGCCGGTGCGCATCGTGCTGGAACCGCAATCGCGCAACCAGGACCCGGAAGCCTTTATGCGCATGCTGCTGGCGCAGACCAGCCTGGAAACCACCGCGCCGATGAACCTTACCGTGGTCGGCCGCGATGGCCGCCCGGGCCAGAAGGGCTTGCGCGCGCTGCTGCTGGAATGGGTTGATTTCCGCATCACCACCGTGCGCCGGCGCAGCCAGTTCCGCCTGGATGCGGTGAATCGCCGCATGCACATCCTGGAAGGTCGGCAGGCGATTCTGCTCAATATCGACGAAGTCATCCGCGTCATCCGCGAAGCCGACGACCCGAAAGCCGACCTGATCGCCGCCTTCGGCCTGAGCGAAATCCAGGCCGAAGACATCCTGGAAATCCGCCTGCGCCAGTTGGCCCGGCTGGAAGGCATCAAGATCGAAAAGGAACTCGGCGAACTGCGCGACGAACGCGATGGCCTGCTGCGCATCCTCGGCGACGAAGTCGAACTGAAACGTGTCGTGGTCGCCGAAATTCGCGCCGATGCGAAGAAATACGGCGACGACCGCCGCACGCTGATCGAAACCGCCGTGGCGATGACCGCCTCGGTCGCCGAAACCCATATCGCCGACGAACCGGTCACCGTCATCGTCTCGAAAAACGGCTGGATGCGCGCCCGCAACGGCCACGGCCTGGACCTGTCGGCGCTGCAATACAAGGCCGGCGATGCCGCACTGGCGGTGATCGAAACCCGCACCGTCTGGCCGCTGGTATTGCTCGATTCGGTCGGCCGCACCTACAGCATCCGCATCCCCGACCTGCCCACCGGGCGCGGCGACGGCGTGCCGATGTCCAGCCTGCTCGACCTGGCGCGCGGCGCGCGGCTGATGTTCGCGCTGTCCGCCGCGCCGGAAACCAGGCTGCTGATTGCCAGCGACAGCGGCTACGGCTTCGTCTGCCAACTCTCCGACCTGCTGTCCCGCCAACGCGCCGGCAAAGCCTTCCTGACCCTGGAAGAAAACGGCACACCGTTGTCGCCGGTTCCGCTTGGGCCGAATTTGACCTGGGTCGCCGCCGCCGCCGACAACGGCAAGCTGCTGGCTTTCCCGCTGGAAGAAATGAAAACGCTCAGCGGCGGCAAGGGCGTGCAGATCATCAAGCTGGAAGAGAAAGAACATCTCACCGCCGTGACCCTGTTCAACGGCGAACGTCTGCTGGTCGAAGGCAAGACCCGCACCGGCAAACCGGCCAGCCTTACCCTGGCCGGTGCCGCGCTGATCCGCTACCTGCTGCACCGAGCCAGAAAAGGCCATGACCTGGACAAGCTCAGCAGCGTGACGCGGTTGGCTGCGGATTAAGGCGGAGCGCCACGACTCAGCACCCCCCGCCCGTCATTCCCGCGCATGCGGGAATCCAGTTCGTAGGACTGATTGCCTTTAAATCCAATCAGATTGACGACCTGGATTCCCGCATGCGCGGGAATGACGAGGGTAGTCAAAGATCACCTGAGTAGTTACGTTCAAGGTTGAATAACTGCCTCGATGCGCATAGCATGCGCATCATATGCGCCCAGGAGGTTTTATGAAATCAATCATCAACACGCAACCATCCAAGCGCCCCTTCAATCTGCTGCTGAATGAAAGCACGGTGAAGCAAGCCCGCAGTTTCACCAACAACCTGTCCGCCACCGTTGACGCACTTTTGGCCGATTACGTGACCAAGCAGAATGAGCAACAACTCGCCAGACAGCGTCAAGGCGATGCGGTTGCCGAAGCCTGGAACACCTTCCAGGCGGCAAACGGATCGTTAGCCGACGAATTTTCTACCCTATGACAGCCCAGTTCGATGTCTATCGAAACCCTGGCAAGAACCGAACCGCGATTCCGTATGTCGTCATCGTTCAATCGCGCTACTTCGAGAAATCGCGCCGGCGCGTTGTTGTTCCTCTGGTTTCGGCCGAAGAACTCAACAAGACCACACGCTTGCCCACATCTGCCCTCAACCCGGTTTTCACCATCGAAGGCATCCGTGTGATCTTCAACCCGCTCGAAATCGTTTCGGTTCCCGTGGAATCACTGGCTGTATGGGTTGCAACCCTGACGGATGAAAACGACGCCATCATCGCAGCCATGGATGAGTTGCTTTCGCGCGCCTAGGGCTAGCGCGGGCCATCACGCATGGCTTATCGATGCCAAAACAACCTCGCGCGGACTACCGATCCAGCGGACTCACCACCCCGCGCCCGCCCTTGTTCAGCACATGGGTGTAGATCATCGTCGTCGAAACATCGGAATGGCCGAGTCTGCCAGCCCCACGCCTTCGATGCGTTCGGATACTTCACCGCCAAGGCATCCGGTAACCAGACGGAACCCATGCCGACGGCCAGATCGGCATCGTGCAACGCCTTTGTCTGCGCAAGTTGCAGGCGCAACGGGTCAATGAGCGTTTGTGGCAACATCGTCACTCTGTCCTTGCCGCCTTTGCCATCGCGCACATTGATCTGATTCAGCGAAAAATCCACATCCTTGACCCGCAATCGAACGCATTCCATCAACCGCATTCCAGTACCGTACAGCAGTCGCAGCATCAACCCCGTCACGCCATCGGTCTTTGCGAGTACTGACTGCACTTCAGTTCTCGAAAGAACTGTGGGCAGCCGCGCAGGCTTTTTCGCACGCACGACGTCGTTCAACCAGGGAAGCGGGTCCGTCAAAACCTCCCGGTACAAAAAGAGAATAGCCGACAAAGCCAAATTCTGAGTTGACGCGGCAACATTGCGTTGCACAGCCAAGGCGGTTAGAAAAGCCTCTACGTCAGGCTTGCCCATTTCATTGGGATGCCGCTTGCCATGGAAAACGATGTACCGTTTAATCCAGTGCACATAAGAAACCTCGGTGCGCTTGGCGTAGCCAAGGCGGCGAATACGATCACGAACCTGATCCAGCAACTTCACGGGAGGCGAAATTGGTGCGGATGTCTGACAATCTGGCATGTCGGTGTAACTCCCTGTTTTTTGTATTGAATTTATCTGGTTGTTGCCAGGAAGTACACCACGCGGTGTACACATCACGTTAGGCGCGTCGCATCGCCTTTATGCGATCAATTAACAGGGTGTCGAAAAACGTGAAATTCTCTGATAAACCGTCACCCCGGCGGATGCCGGGGTCCAGAAGCTGTTGATTTTATTGAGCTCACTGCACTGGACCCCGGCATCCGCCGGGGTGACGGAGTGTTTTTCAACACCCTGTTAAAAGGAGCAAATCATGAAAAACCATCTTAAGGTTCTTGCTACGGTTTCTATCTTGGCAGTGCTGGCACCATCCATCGCCTCAGCACGTAACTGCCAAGCAATTGGGAACACCATATTTTGTGATGATGGCGTGTCTTACAACACTATAGGTAATACCACGTTTGGCTCGGATGGCAGCAGCTCAAACAGAGTAGGAAACACGCGCTTTAACTCTGACGGATCGTCATCTCAGCAAATCGGCAATACTCGTTTCAAATCAGATGGGTCTTCGTCACAACGAATTGTCAACACAATCTTAAAATCAGATGGCACAAGCTGCCAGATCATCGGCAACCAAATGTTCTGCAATTAAATTGCCTAACAATCGCTTCGAGAGGGGCGCTCCAACAGTCGGCTTCGCCGCCTGTTTCCGCACCCCTCAAGCTAAAAGTTATGCATCTGGAGACACGCTATGAACGCAGTCCTTGGTATTGCTGGTTTTCTTGCCTTTCTCGCGTTTGGCCTCGCGCAACTTGTGGCTGGCTTCGTCGGAATTGAGCACGGTTTGGGCGCAGGGTGGGCATGGGGCGCTCTCATTGCCGCGCTGATGTTCCGTTTCACGTTGCCAATCACCATCGGTTCTTTCTTCGGCGCAATGAACGTGTGGGGCTGGCACTGGGCTTTGGCTGCCCTATTCGCTGCCCCTGGCCTGGCTTTTGTCATCCCCGGTGTCTTGGCATCCGTGTTCGCCTTGGTTAAGCGGTAATGCCCGTTGGAGTTATCTACGCCTTTGCCGCCATGCTCTTCGTTGGCGCAGCGCCTCTCCCTTACGGCTACTACACCTTGCTACGGCTGGTCGCGTGCGGCGTCTTTGCATTTGCTGCGTTCGTCGCAGCCGATAGAAAGCACAGGGTTCTTCCTTGGGTCTTCGGCTTGGCGGCACTACTGTTCAATCCAATCGAGAAGGTGCATCTCTCAAAGGAGTTGTGGGCGCTCGTTGATATTGCCGCCGCTATCCTGCTCCTTGCGACCGCCAAGAAGGTGAAAACAGATGCATAACCCTGTAGTCCACCGGACGCTGCGCGATAAAGCCGCGCAGAGCCGGTGACCTCCTCGTTAGAAATTCTCAAAGGAAGTCTCATGGACTTTACCGAAGAAAACATAGCCTCCCTGTTCGGTCATGAAGCTGCTGAAGATGAAGACTTGGAAAGACTCAAGGGATATTACTTCAAAGGCAATGTATACAATCAAATTGCGAACGACTTACCTATTCGCATACTTGTTGGGCATAAAGGAATTGGCAAGTCTGCGCTTTTTCATATTGCAATGTCGGAAGAGACGCAGCGTGGAAAGCTATCACTTTTAATAAAGCCAGATGACATTGCCGGCATCGGCGAGAATGAGACCGACTTTCTTAAGCTTATTCGAGAATGGAAGTCTGGCATTACCGAGATTATTTCCAAGAAAGCTCTTGTTTCGTTTGGTTTGCTTCACGATGGGTGGCGCGGAAAATTAAATGAATATGGCGGGAAATTCATTGACTATCTTCAAGCCACGTTTCGCGCAGATAACTATGCAAACCTACAGCAATCAAAAAAATTAGTTGTCGATGACTTTCTGAAGAGTGGAAAAATATACGTCTATCTAGATGATCTAGATCGTGGCTGGCAAGGAAACACTAAAGATATAAGAAAGCTATCAGCGCTTATTAATGCGGTAAGAGATATTGCATCAGAAAGCAAAGGGGTGTCTTTTAGAATCAGCTTGCGCTCAGATGTTTATTATCTCGTTCGAACTTCAGACGAATCAACAGACAAGATCGAAGGATCTGTTATTTGGTACTCTTGGTCAAACCACGAGATACTTGCTTTGCTTGTTAAACGAGTGGAACAGTATTTTGGAGAGTCAAAATCAACCGAGGAACTTATCAAGTTGAGCCAGCCTACTTTGGCACAGTCTCTTGATCAAGTCATGGAGCCAATATTTAACGGCCATGGCAATTGGGTAAAAATCCCAACCTATCGAATGTTGATGTCACTTGTCAGGAAGAGGCCGAGAGACTTGGTTAAGCTTTGCACTTTGGCTGCACGAAATGCTCGCACAACAAATGACAGCCTTATTTCCACAAAAAACTTCAACAGTATTTTTGAAGAATATTCTCAAGGACGCCTTCAAGATACAGTCAACGAGTATCGCTCAGAACTTCCTGATGTTGAGCGACTGCTTCTTGGCATGAAACCATCACGAGAAGAAAAGAAAGCAAAACTGGGTTACGTGTACTCAACCGCGTCACTGCTTCACAAGATTTCAAATATCCAACAAAGTGGAGCTTTTAAATTCCATAACGGAAGGATTGCAGATCAAAGGGACTTGGCGGCTTTTTTGTACAAAATTAACTTTATTACAGCACGCAAGGAAAACGGTGAGTTCATCGAACGGCGTTACTTTGAAGAAAGTCGGTATCTTTCTCACAAGTTCGTTGATTTCGGATTTGATTGGGAAATCCACCCAGCTTATCGTTGGGCGCTTCAGCCAGACAATATGTATGACATTTTCAACACACTCAAAGCAAACGCCGAGTGAGTTTTCTAATATCGGGTCAAGTGGGGCCGGCGAAATGCCGGCTTTGATCATTGCCAGCGCTTGCGCGCCGGCCCCTTACCCTAAACGTTATGCCTTAATAACAGGAATCTCTTATGGCTGATAAAAAAGTCGTTTTCGTTGCCTTTGCAATTGAGGACATACGCATCCGCGACATGATCAAGGGGCAGTCTTTGCATACCGACTCGCCCTTCGAGTACGTAGACATGTCGGTCAAAGAAGCCTACGACGAGGAGTGGAAGAAGAAGGTGCGGACTCGCATTCTTCGGTCCGATGGCGTCCTCGTAATTGTTAGCAAGAACTCCCTCAACTCCAGTGGGCAGAAGTGGGAGATTCAATGTGCCAAGGAAGAGAAGAAGAAAATGCGCGGCATCTGGGCCTACAAGGAGGACCGCACCGACCTCGCCGGTGTGAATACGATGGTCTGGACTTGGGACAATATCGCAGCCTGGATTGATAGCCTCTGATGCGCAAAGCACTCGTCGTCGGTATCGACAACTACACCAACGTTTCGCCGCTCTATGGTTGCGTGAACGATTCGTTCGCGGTTAAAGCCATGCTTGATCGGCACGCCGATGGGTCAGTGAACTTTGGTGTGAAGCATCTAACCGCCACTGGACCAAGTGATCCTGTTGGGCGAGACGAGCTTCGGCAGGCTATCGAAAGCCTCTTCGCCGGTGATGGTGAGGTTTCGCTCTTCTACTTTGCGGGGCATGGTCACATCGAAGCAACTGGCGGCTACCTTTGCTCTTCCGACGTGAAGACCGGAAACGACGGCGTGCCATTGGCTGAGATCATGATCATGGCCAATCAGTCGAAGATTCAAAACCGCGTGATCATTCTCGATAGCTGTCACAGCGGCGTCGCGGGAGGAAGCGCGTTGCAGCAGAAGGTGACCGAGATCAGCGATGGGGTGACAATCCTCACAGCATCAACTGCGGAACAGTATGCAACCGAGGAAGACGGTGCCGGTGTCTTTACCAGCTTGTTAGTCGATGCGCTCGGCGGTGCTGCCGCAAACCTAGTCGGAGATGTGACACCAGGCGGTGTCTATGCACACGTAGACCAGTCGCTCGGACCATGGGCGCAGCGGCCTGTCTTTAAGACTAACGTCAAGCGCTTCGTTTCCTTGCGGAAGGTGCAACCCCCGTTCGAGCTTGCTGAGCTGCGCCGGATTTCAGAGTTTTTCCCGATTCCCGGCTTCCAGTTCCAACTCGACCCCACATATGAGCCGGAGCGGCACGAATCCTGGACCACTAACCCGCAAGGCATTCCAGCCCCGGACCCTGATCACAATGCAATCTTCAAGATCCTACAAAAGTACAACCGTTTTGGGCTTCTCGTGTCTGACGGTGCTCCGCATATGTGGCATGCCGCCATGGAGAGCAAGACCATTCGCCTCACGGCTCTCGGCGAGCACTACCGGCGGCTAGCAGCAAAAGATCTCATATGAGCAGCAGCCTATTTTTCAGCGCTCTAAGCGGGAATTGGCATAACAAGTCGTTCCAGCGGACCGTCAAAAAGCTGCGCTTTTCGCCGTTCGCTGAACTCCAACGTTAGGTTCCTGACCAAATGGCTCAGATTCACACTCACTACGACAATCTGAAGGTAGCTCGTAACGCGCCACCCGAAGTAATCCGAGCTGCATACAAAACGCTCTCGCAAAAATACCACCCAGATCGAAACCCTGAAAATGAAGAAGCCACGCGAATCATGGCGATCATCAATACTTCATACGAAATATTATCCGATCCTGATAAACGCCGAGACCATGATCTGTGGGTGGCACAACAAGAGCGTGCGTTTGCGCATGCGACAAAGCCAAACAATCAGGCGCAACAATCAAATACACTGATGCGAAGGAATTGTGCTTCATGTGCACGAGAAACCGAACACGATGCTAAAGGTTATTGCGTAGTGTGCGGTCGTAACGCAGCCGCATCTGCAGCATATCTGAAATCGCATAAAACCCACACTTGGAGTACAGGTGTCATTGCACATGTACTAAGAAATTGGCTCCTATACGGCATCGCTGCCTTATTCATTTGGATTTTGGCTACCGACAAACCGAGTACCCCACCGCCAGGACCAAAACCTTATCAAGCAAACCCAGCGCCAGTGCGCCCTGAATATGTAAGACCAAGCTCAGCGCCAAATGGACAGCCATGGCCATTTTCAGCAGGTTATGTTGGCGGCTACGAGCGTTTGCATGCGGGTGGCCTCTCAACGGTTACTGTAGATAACAGCCGAAACGATTCTGACGTTTTTGTTAAGCTGGTTTCCCTGGATGGTGCGCAGGCTTATCCAGTCCGTCAGTTCTATATCCCTGCATTCGGCAGCTTCACCTTGAACAAAATTACTGCTGGAAGCTACGACATTCGCTACCGCGATCTCGGCAATGGCGGCCTATCCCGCTCGGAGGCGTTTAATCTTGAAGAAATTCAAACTTACGATGGCGTTCAATACAGCAATATCACGATGACGCTGTACAAGGTGCAAAATGGAAACATGCAAACCTATGGCTTGGCCGAAGCGGAGTTCTGAGCCTAACAAACGCTTCGAGTGGGACGCTCCGCCAGTAAGCTTCGCTTGCTGTCTTCGTGCCCCTTTGACAAAGGTCATCTTCATTTTGGCAAGCGTTGTGACGACGGTTGTCATTGGTGCTTTCTTTTTTGTCAGTTTTGTCGGCAATAGCGAAAATGCCACCTTTGCTCTTGGCTGGTTATCTATTGCTGCTATTGCCCTCTGGATGCCAGTTGCTGGCGTTTTAATTATTCTAATGGCTACCACCGCAAAGATTGGCCAAGCCAAGTTAATTGGAAAGCGTTCAGTCGCTGAATGGGGGATTTTGGTTTTCCTGCTCTTTTTGGCCGCATATTTTATTAATTCAAGTTACTTATCCGTTTGGAAGGGGCGAACAGATGGCTGGTTTAGCAGCCCCGTATGGCCGATATTGACCTTGTGGGCTGGATTGAGTGTTTTAGTTTCAGGCGTTGCTCTGCTAATGAGGCACGAGTGGTCGCTACAGTTGTTGCTGCTTGCGACCATCGCATTATTTGTCAGGTCCAACTATGAAACATTGGCTATATATAACGCTATGCCCTTCACTGCCTTCTTAGTATCTGCTGGTATAAATAATTTTGCAGTAATGATTGTGTTGGCCTCCTATATCTTTCTCAGAAAAATGGAAATAAAATGCCCAACCCTGCATTCGAGCGGGACGGGCGAAAATGCCGCCCGCCCCTCAATTTGAACGTAGGGCTTTTTATCCATGACACCGCGCCAATGTGAAATCGCCGCAGAGTCTTACACCACCTGCCTTCTAGCGCAGTGCGGCTATGCGTTCTTGTGCAATATGGAGCGAATCAGCCGCATTACGATCTCATGGCCGTTAAGGGCGAACGCAAGCTTCCCGTATCCGTTAAGGGAAGCCAAGATGGCGGTTGAATGCTCGCTGTTCGCTTCGTCAAACCAGGGGTGAACTACCATGCCGCAATTGACCGGTGGTTGGCCATTCAGCGGAAAGACGTTGTTTACGTGTTGGTTCAATTTCTCAATGTTGCACTTGGTCAAGCTCCACGCGTTTACGTTGCCAGCCCGCCGTTGGTTGACAGTGGGTGTTTCGGTTGAAGGAAGACTTCTTGTTGTTGCTCATACCGAGCACGACATTCCAAATCATCAGTGCCCGTATGGCGGCAACGCATGCAAGGAATTGCTATGAGCAATGAGTCGACCGAACCAGCGGGCGCGTCTCTGAATTTACGTCATGCCCGCGCAGGCGGGCATCCAGGAAGTTACGCAAAACTGGATTCCCACCTTCGCGGGAATGACGGACCTGGGCTTAACTATGACGGCATAAGGGGATTCCCCTGTTATTCTGATGTTGTCAGCCTCGACAAGGAGCCGGGCCATGAGCAACCGTCAAATCCGCGACATTCTGGTGCCGCTGGAAGATTTTCCTCAGGTTGCCGGCGATACCACACTGCGCGCGGCCTATACCCTGCTGCATGAACGCCACCTGTCCGGCGGCTGGCGCTTCCGCCATATGCTGGTGTTCGACGACCGCACCGCGCTGGTCGGCATCCTCAGCCTGCAGGACTTGCTGCGCGCGCTGATGCCGGATTACATCAAGGCCAGCCTGTCGGCGCTGGAGAATGGACCGGCGCCGGACTACAGCGGCCTGAGCCTGCTCTGGCAGGAGGCGTTCGCCGAGCAGTGCGCCAAGATGGTGGACTCCCGTGTCGACGCGCACATGACGCCGGTGCGCCACACCATTCCGGCCGACGCGCCCTGGACGCAGGCCGCCTATCTGATGATTGCGCACGGCGTGCATATGCTGCCGGTGCTGGATAAGCGCGAACTGATCGGCGTGGTGCGCATCGTCGACGTGTTCAACCAGGCTGCCGAAGGGGTGTTGCATGGCTGAACTACACGCCGACGCACTGCCGCACGTCGCGCCGCCGACGCGGCAGTTCGACGTACGCAAGTGGTTCTTCCTGCTGTTGGGTCTGGGCGTATTCCTCGCGGTGTACTTCATGCCGCCGTGGCCGGAGGCCATCGATCCGGCGGGCAAGTCGTTCCAGCTCAGTCCGGAGGGCAAGGCGGCCATTGGCCTTTTCCTGATGGCCGGCATCTGGTGGGTGTTCGAGGTGATCCCCATCGGCGTCACCGCCATCGCCATCGGCGTGTTCCAGGCGCTGTTCCTGATCCGCCCGGCGCGCGAGGCGTTCCGTGACTTCATGGATCCCTCGGTGATGTTCATCTTCGGCTCCATCGTCATCGGCCTGGCTTTCACCAGGTCCGGGCTGACGCGACGCATTGCCTACCGCATGATGGCGGTGGTGGGAGAGAACAGCAATACCATCCTGCTGGGCTGTCTGGTGGTCACTGCCGCGCTTGCCCACCTGATGGCGCACACCGCCGTCGCCGCCACCATGTTCCCCATCCTGCTGGCGATCTACGCGCTGTACGGCGAGGGCGACAAGCGCACCAACTTCGGCAAGAGCCTGTTCATCGGCATGGCCTACGCGGCCGGCGCCGGCAGCATCGTCACCTTCCTCGGCTCCGCGCGCGGCCCGGCGGCGGCGGGTATGTACAAGGAATTTACCGGCAACGATATCGGCTTCTTCGAACTGACCAGCTACATGTTCCTGATCGGCTGGGGCATGGTGTTCCTGATCTGGCTGTACCTGATCACCTTCCTCAAGCCGGAGAAGAAATCCATCCCCGGCCTGCGCGACACGGTGCGGCGCCTTGCCGACGGCCTGGGCCCGCTCACCGGGCGCGAGTGGCTGGTCCTGGTGATCGTCTTCGGCGTGGTGCTGGCGATGTCGCTGAAGGGCGTGGTGCCTTTCCTGCAGCCGATCGACCGCGCCGCGCTGATGCTGGTGTCGACGCTGCTGTTCTTCATCCTCGGCGTGCTGACGGTGAAGGATCTGGAGGACATTCCCTGGAACATCATCCTGTTGTTCTCCGGCGCCATGAGTATCGGCTTCTGCCTGTGGCAGACCGGCGCGGCGGAGTGGATGGCGGTGCAATGGCTGGGCCTGCTGCAAGGCGCGCACTGGTTCGTGTTCGTGCTGGGCATCGCCGGCTTCGTCCTGCTGATGACCAACTTCATCATGAATGTCGCCGCCATCGCCATTGTCCTGCCGGTAGCGCTGGTGATCGCCGGTTATCTCGATGTTGCGCCGGACGTGGTCGTCTACGCCTCGCTGGTCACCGCCGGCATGCCTTTTATGCTGCTGATCGGCGCTGCACCCAACGCCATCGCCTACGATTCCGGGCAGTTCTCCACCGGCGAGTTCTTTCGCCACGGCCTGCTGCTGAGTCTGGCGCTGATGGCGGTGCTGGCGCTTGCGGTGGTGACGATCTGGCCGTTGATGGGCATGCCTATCCTGGCGGGTTGAGGCGTGCTACGCCCTGAGGATGGGCACGGGGTGGGTTGATTACCCTCGCCCTGAACAATAGCGGGTAGCCCCGGTCGCTCGCCAATCGGCTGGATTGCTTTCTCGCGGCCGGAAGAAAAGAATCGCGCCATGGACATCATTGCGCATGGTTTATGGGCTGGACTCGGCGTCCGCTGGCTGACGCGGCGTGCACCTGTGTCGACTGGGCTGGCGGCGACTTCGATCGGTCTGTCGATGCTGCCCGATGTGGTGCACATGCTTCCGGTCGGACTCTGGGCTGCGTTTGGCGCGGGCAGTTTCGAGCAATTGCTGGCTTACGCCGTTGCCGTTCCTGGGGGCGAGCCGGTGATGCCGGCCTGGGTCGAACATTGGTCGCATCACCTGCATTGCACGCTGCACAGCGCGCTGGTCGCCGGCGCGGTCAGCCTGCTGCTCTGGCCGTGGCGGCAGATGCTGTGGTTGCCGCTGTGTGGCTGGTGGCTGCATATCGTGATCGATGTTTTCACGCATTCGGCCGAGTTCTACGCAGCTCCGGTGCTCTATCCGATCACGCAGGAAGGCTTCGATGGCATCGCGTGGAACACGCCCTGGTTCATGCTGCTCAACTACACCGCGCTGTTGCTGGGCTGGTGGCTGGTGGGTTGGCGCAAAGCGGGGAGCCGCCCGCTTTAGCAGGGTGTCGAAAAACACTCTTTTCAGTCGTCGCATCTTCCGGAAGCATCGGCAGGTGTCCATTTTCGCTATGCAGGTTCGGCAAAGTCCTGATAAAAGACGGAAACCTCGCCACCCTTCTGGAGATCCCGCCATGTTTCGTCCAGCCATCGTTGTCGCCGTTGTCGCGTTGTGCCTGGGGCTGGCCCCGGCGCGCGCTGCGGAGCTGCAAACTCAGCCACTGCCGCTGTTCGACGCCCATCTGCACTACAACTGGGAACCCACGCCCTACTATCCGCTGGAAAAAGTGCTGGATCTGTTCCGCGAGCACGGCATTACCGGCATCCTCGCCACCAGTCGGCCCAACGACGGCACCCGCGCGCTGGTCGAAGCCCGGCCCGGAGGCCTCCGCGTGGTGCCGTTCATTCGTCCGTACATCGTGCATAACGATATCCAGACCTGGTTCGATGACCCGAAAATTTTTGAGCTGGTCCAGGCCGAGTACAAGCGCGGCTATTACCAGGGTATCGGCGAGTTCCATCTCTCCGGCAAGGCCGCCGCCACGGAATGGGTGAAGCGCACGGTCAATTTCGCGACGGAACACGGTCTGTTTCTGCATGCCCACGCCGACGACGAAGCGCTGGAAATCCTCTTCAGCCACAACCCGAAGGCCCGCATCATCTGGGCGCACACCGGCTTTGGCACACCGCCGGACAAACTGGCTGCCTATCTGGAGCGCTATCCGGAACTCACGGGCGAACTGTCCTACCGTTTCGGCATCAGCGAGGGCGGCAAACTGACGGCGGCGTGGCGGGCTTTGTTCATGAAGTACCCCGACCGTTTCCTGGTCGGTTCGGATACCTGGACCGACCAGCGCTGGGAACGGTATGGGGCGATCATGGACGCGTATCGCGCCTGGCTCGCCGAGTTGCCGCGCGAGGTCGCGGAGCAAATCGCTTTCCGCAACGCCGAGCGGCTGTTCGGCCCGACAAACTTGTTCTGATCGTAAGTCTCGGATTTTTCGTTATTCCGGCGTGGGGGGCATCAGGCGCGATCCACCGCTTCGCGAATTCGTCGGATGGTGTCTTCGATTGGGGCCATTCGTGAAACTTCCAGGCCAAAGCCGCGCGCAATTTCGTTGATTTTGGCCGGATTCATCGGTACTCCGCCGCTGTCGATGGCTTTCAGCAAGGCGCGGGCGCGGCGCAATTCAGGCGGCATGGCGGCATACGGCCTGAAGATACGCGACAGCCAAATCGGCAATTCAAGCGGCATGGATTCTTCGCTGAAATCAAACTCGGGCGGACATTTTACGACTTCGCTACTGGCCCGCCGACCTGAAAGCCGCATACGCGCGCGCTCAAACAAGGCTCCAGGTTAATGCCGGCCGCGTGATTGCGGGCCGGGTTTCCGGGCCGAGGCTCTGGCGATTTTCGGGCGGATGCTGGGGGTGTCTTCGCTGCTGCTCAGACTGAAGCTGCCCGCGCCTTCGATGCCGAGTGTGCGGGCCAGATAGGGCAGGCATACGCGCAGGTTTTCGGCCAGCGTCCAGGGTGGATTGACGATGAACATGCCGCTGCCGTGCATGCCGAATCCGTCCTTCGACGGCGCGCTGACGCTGAGCGTGGCGTTGAGCCAGGCGACGTTTTTCAGGCGCGCGAAGCGTTCCGCCAGACGGCCTGCTTCCTGGCGTTGCAGCAGTGGATACCAGATCGCGTAAATGCCGGTGGCGAAGCGTTCCAGGCTGTCGGTCAAGGCCTGGAAGACATGGTTGTAATCGGCCTTGTCCTCGTAGGAAGGGTCGATCAGCACCAATGCGCGGCGTGGTGGCGGCGGCAGCAGCGATTTCAGGCCGGCAAAGCCGTCGCCGCAGGTGACGATGATCCTGTTGCCAGCATCGGGGAAGGTCTTGCCGAGCAGATCGACATCGGTCGGATGCAGTTCGAACAGGCGCATGCGGTCCTGATCGCGCAGCAGCTTCGACGCCAGATAGGGCGATCCTGGATAAAGCGTGAGCATGCCGTTCGGATTGATCGTCCGGATCACTTCCACATATTCCGCCAGCGCCGGCGGCAGGTCGGTCTGCCGCCAGAGTTTGCCGATGCCGGCTTCATGCTCGGCGTTCTGGCTGGCATAACCCGCATCCAGCCCGTAAGCGCCGGCGCCGGCGTGGGTGTCGATGAACCAGTAGGGTTTGTCCTTCTGTGCCAGATAGCGCATCAGGTTGACCAGAATGCAGTGTTTCAGGACATCGGCATGATTGCCGGCATGGAAGGCGTGGCGGTAGCTGAGCATGGGGAGGTAAGCCGAAAAAGGAAGATTCAATAACGGGGAGCCCGCCGATTGTCCTTTATGCCATGGCGAACTGTTGCTGAATCTGTTTTGCCATCGCATCGCCCAGTTCCGGTGCGGCGCACTCCAGTTTGATTGCACTGTCCCAGCCGCGCAGCCAGGTCAATTGCCGTTTCGCCAGTTGCCGGGTGGCGGCGGCGCCTTGTTCGTAAAGTGCAGCGGTGTCAATTTCGCCATCCAGGCAACGCCAGGCCTGGCGATAGCCGACGCAGCGCATCGAGGGCATGCCGGGGTCGAGCGCATAACGCGAGCGCAAATCGCGCAACTCATCGACCAGGCCTTGTTCCAGCATATGGCCGAAACGCAGGTTGATGCGCTGGTGCAGCCAGAGGCGGTCGGCCGGGAAGAGGGCGAATTCGAGCCAGTTTTCCTGCGTGACCGGCGCTTGGGCGGAGAACAACGCCGACATCGGCCCGCCGCTGGTCAGACACAGTTCCAGCGCGCGCTGGATGCGTTGCGCGTCATTCGGCTTCAGGCGTTGCGCGGTCTCCGGGTCAATCTCGCGCAGGCGCGCATGCAGGGCCGGCCAGCCTTCGATGGCGGCTTGCGCTTCGAGTTCGGCGCGCAGTGCCGGGTCGGCCGGTGGCAGGTCGTCGAGGCCGCCGCGCAGCGCGCGAAAGTACAACATGGTGCCGCCGACCAGCAGTGGCAGGTTGCCGCGCGCGCGGATGCCGGCCATCACCGCCAGCGCGTCGTGCTTGAAGCGGCCGGCGGAATAGGCCTCGGTCGGCGGCAGCAGATCGATCAAATGATGCGGCGCCAGCGCCAGTGTTGCCGCATCCGGCTTGGCGGTGCCGATGTTCATGTCGCGATACACCAGCGCCGAATCGACGCTGACGATTTCCAGCGGAAACCGCTGGCACAGCCAGACCGCCAGATCGGTCTTGCCGCTGGCGGTGGGGCCCATCAGGCTGATGGCGAAGTTCGGGGATGGCGCTGCAGGCAAAGCGGGGGGACGAAAAAGGAGGCTGGTTCAGATGCCGGAATCGGCATACAGCTCGGCCATCGGCATCCGCACATCGACGCTGGCCAACTGCACGGTTTCGCCGGCTTCGTAGATGTCCTGCGTCCAGCCCGCCGGCGTGCGGCGGAAGACTTCGACCCAGGCCTTGTTCTGGTCGACCAGCACATATTCGATCAGGCTGGGCAGGCGACGGTAGGACAACAGCTTTTCCCGACGATCCACCGGTTCGGTCGAGTCGGACAACACTTCGATCACCAGTTTCGGCGCTTGCAGATGATCTTTCGGTGCATCCGGGCTCAGATCGGCCGGGTCGCAAGTCGCCACGACATCGGGGTAGTAATAAGCGGAGTCTGCTTTGACGCGGACTTTCATGTCCGCCATGAACACGGCGCAAGGCTGGCCGCGCAGGCCCTGGCGCAGGGCGATGAACGCATTCCCCGCCAGCGTGCCGTGCCGCTTCGAAGCGCCGACCATGGCGAACACTTCGCCGGCGACATATTCATGCTTGTTTGCCGCAGCGGCTTCGTTGTTCAGGTAATCGGCTTCAGCGTAATGGGTGACGGTCGCGTGTTGCATGGTGGTGCTCAAGAGAACAGATGTTTGATTATCGCCAAAAAGCTTGATTACCCGATGCCCCATCAGCCTGCTCTGCACACCGATGCGTTCGCCATTTCATGCACATGCGAAATGACGCCGACCTTGCGGCCCTGGGTTTGCAGCCCATGTAGGGCGGAAAAGCGGCTTTATCGCGCCTTCCGCCGAATGCAAATCGGTTGGAATCATGCGGCGGAAGGCACCGGCATAAAGCCGCCGGCTTTTCCGCCCTACGAGTGCTCGCTCACCCGATGACCGCCAACCGGCTTTGCCCGCCCGACTGCGGTTGCACCTGAATCTGCACGCCGATGCGTTCGGCCATTTCATGCACGTGCGAAATGACACCGACCTTGCGGCCCAGGGTTTGCAGTTTGTCTAGCGCGTCCATCGCCATGTTCAGGGTTTCCGCGTCGAGGCTGCCGAAACCCTCGTCGATGAACAGCGATTCGACCTTGACGCTGTGCGACGACAGCGAGGCGAGGCCGAGCGCCAGCGCCAGCGAAACCAGGAAGGATTCGCCGCCGGACAGCGAATGCACCGAGCGGCGTTCGTCGCCCATGTCCTGATCGACCACCAGCAGGGTCAGGCTGTCCGGCAGGCGCTGAAGCAGGTAGCGGCGCGACAGGTCGGCCAGATGCCGATTGGCGTAGCCGAGCAGCACGTCGAGCGTGTACTGCTGGGCGATGCGGCGGAACTTGCGGCCGTCGGCGGAACCAATCATGTCGTTCAGTCGCGCCCAGGTTTCCAGGCGGGCGGCTTGTTCGCGCAACGCTTCGAGCAGGCCGGCGGCCTTCAGGCGGCGTTCGTCGTCCTGGCGCAGCGCAACTTCCTTCTCCACGGCGGCGGATTTTTCCTGCGCCAGCAAGGGCAGGATTTCCGCCAGTTTCACCTCTATTGAGCTGACGAAATCTCCGTCATACCGGCGCAGGCCGGTATCCAGTGGCATCCCGGAGACCTCTTCTGGGCCCCGGCCTTCGCCGGGGTGACGATTTGAAACATCATCCGGCTGGATCAACAGGCTGGCACCCGCTTGGCTGTCAAGTTTGATGCCAAGTTCGTTGCTCAGATGCGCAACGCGTTGCACCTGGCGTTCCTTCAGGATCAAGTCGGCGTCCTGTACTGCCTGGTCCAGCCCGGCCAGCGCGTTGCGCTCGGCATTGAGCCATTGCGTGTCAATCCGCAACAGCGCCAGCAAACTGTCCGGATCAAGCGGTGTGTCGCTGCCTGCATTGAACGCGATCAGCCAGTTGGCGCGCGCTGCGCGGGCTTGCTCGATCTGCGCTTGCAGTTCGGTCAGACGTTTGGCGGTCAGCGCGCGGGTGGTGATCGCCTGGGTGGCGTGGGTGCGGGCGTCAGCAGTCGTCTTTTCCTGCGCCTTGACGGCGGCTTGCGCGGTTTCAACTGCACGCGCCAGTTCGGTTTCCAGCGTGACCACCGGTTTGCCGCCGAGCAGCACAGTGCGGGCATGTTGCTTGCCCTGCAATTCGGCGGCCTGGGCGTTTGCCGCCGCGCGCAGCCGCGTTGCCTGTTCGCCGAGTTGGGCAAGCAGGCTGGCGGCGGCGTTGATCTGGCTGGTCAGTTCAGCCAGTTTGCGGGTCTGCGACTCTTGCGCGCTGTGCTGCTGTTGCCAGGTCGCGGCGTCGGCCTGACGGGCCAGACGGAACGCGGCCGGCGCGCGTTGCCAGTCATCGCGCCAGTCCGGCATGGCATCCAATACTGCATCCAGTTGACCGAGCAAGCCGACCAGATTGTCACTGGCTTGTTCAAAACGCTGCTGCGCGGCCTGTGCAGCCTGCACGGCAAGATTCAACGCCTCATTCGCTTTCAGGCTGGCTTCCCTCGCCTGCTGTTCGGCGGATTGCGCCTGCGCCAGCCTGGTCAGCGCGGTGTCGCGCGTTTTCTGGTCACTGCGCAGTTCGGCTTCCTGCGCGGTCAGTTTTTGCAGGGCGCTGGCGTTGGCGCTGATTTGTTCGGCAAGCTGCGCTGCGGCATTTTCGTTCAGCTCTAGTCCGCTCGACCTGGCCGCTGCCTGCCAGAGCGCGCTCGCTTCATCGCGACGGCGACCCAGTTCGAGCAGACGGCCAGCCAATGCGGTCAACTGCCTGTCCCGTTCCTTCAACGTTGCGCTTTGTGCCGCCTCGTTTTGGGTCAGCGCCTCCAACTGGCGGCGCAGCGCGTCATGTTCGGCCTGCTGCGTCTTGTGCAGTTCATACAACTGATGCGCGGCGTCGGATTCGGCATACGGATGATTGGTCGCGCCGCAGACCGGGCAGGCTTCATCCTTCACCAGGGCGGCGCGCAGCGCGTTGACATCCTGATTGCAGGCAGCCTGCAGGCGTTGCAGCGCGCGTTCGGCCTGCTGCATCTGGCCGGCCAGGCCGGGTCGCTGCCGGGTCAGTTGCGCCAGCGCGGCAACGCCGGTTTGCTGCGCCTGGCGCAACGCCGCCGCGTCCTGCTCGGCGGCGGTCAGTTCGGTTTGACGTTCCTGCCAGTGCGTCCAGCCGATTTGCGCCTGTTGCAGCCGGCCGCGCTGTGTCTCGGCGGCGATCTTCTGCTGCGCCAGCGCGTCCGGATCGATGCGGGCGCAGCGCTCGATTGCCGCTTTGGCCGTTGACTCGGCCTGTTCGCGGGTCGTGACGCAGGTGTTCAGACTGGTCGTCTGACGCTCGACATTGCTTCGGGCGAGGTTTTCGGCTTGCTGCAAACGTTGCTGGTCGGTAGCGACGGTCTGCTTCGTCGCGGCCATTTTTTCCGCGTCGAGCAGCAGATATTCCGCGTGCTTCCAGTTGCCGGCCAGGCTGGCATGCTGCTGGTGTGCGGCCAGCCAGGCGCTGGTCTCGGCGCGTGACTTTTCGGTTTGCGCCTGCTGCTGGATCAGCGTCTGGTGCGAGTTCTGCTGCGTGACCACTTCCTTGTCAGCGGCTTCGAGTGCTTGCTTTGCGGTCTGCCATTGCGGCATCAGCAGCGCGATTTCGGTGTCGAGTTTCTTCGCGGCGTCGATTTCGGGTTGCTGCTGCTTGAGTGTCTGACTGGCTCGAACGAGGTTCTCCCGCGCCCCGGTCAGCGCGGTTTCGGCCAGCGTTGCGGCCTGTTCGGCGGCAAGTTGTTCGGTTGCCTGGCGTTGCAGCGTCTTGGCGGCCTGCTCTGTGTCCTGCTCCAGACGCACACATTCCGCTTGCAGCGGACGCGCCGGTTCGACGGCGGCGATGCGGGCCAGTTGCGCGCGTCGCTCGGAGGCGGCTTGCCGGGCCACGCTGGCCTGATCCAGCCGGGTTTGCGCCTGGGCGATGTTCACTTCCAGTTGCGCCAGTTGCTGATGCCAGCGCAGTGCGGCTTCCAGTTCGGATTTCTGCTTTTCTCGCACGGCCAGCGCTTCTGCGGCCAGCTTCGCAGCGGCTTCCAGTTCGGCGCGGGCTTCATCCTGCAGCGGTGGTGCGTCGGACAGTTGCCGGTTCAATACGTCCAGCGCCTGCTTTTCCAGGCCGTGGCGTTCGAACACGCGTTTCGACAGGCGTTCGAAGCGTTCGCTGCCGGTGAGTGTCTGCAACAGTTCGGCACGGGCGTTGTCGTCGGCTTTCAGGAAGGCGGCGAAGTCGTTCTGCGCCAGCAGCACGGCGCGGGTGAACTGGCTGAAACTGAGGCCGACGCGCTGGGCGATGGCGGCATGGACTTCGCTTTTTTTCGTGCCGCTGACCGCTTGCTGGTCGGCGATGCGGAGCAGTTGGTAATCGATATTCTGCAACCGGCCGTCGCCGCGCCCGCGCGCCCGGCGCGCCGTCCAGCGCGCCCGACAGGCGATGCCGTCGATGCCGACGAAATCGACCTCCGCGTAGCCGTCGCCGCAGCCCCGGCGTAACAGCGTGCGAGGGTCGGACGAGGTAATCTGGTCGTCATGCACATCGGGTATCTGCGCGCCAGTGGCTTGCGCCAAGCGCGGCGTGTCGCCGTACAGCGCCAGACACAGCGCGTCGAGCAAGGTGCTTTTGCCGGCGCCGGTGGGGCCGGAGATGGCGAACAGACCGGCGTTGAGCAGCGGTTCCAGGCTGAAATCGACTTCGAACTCGCCGGCCAGGCTGGCCAGGTTCTTGCCGCGGATGGCGAGGATTTTCATGCTTGAACCTCATCCGGCAGATTCAATATTTCGTTGAACGCGGCGAGCATCTCGGACGGTGGGGCATCGCCGTACTTCGCTGCGTAGGCGTTGTTGAAGATTTCCAGCGGGTCAAGCTGGCCGAGTTCGTCGAGCGACAGCGGCGCCACACTTTCCGCGTTGTCACGCTTGGCGACGCGGGCGTCGATGCATGCCAGCCGCACCGGCTTGCCGGCCAGTGCGGTTTCGATGCGGGCGCGCAGGCCGGGTTCGGGCTGGTCGAGCAGGACGCGGACTTCCAGATACGGCTGAGCCTCGCTGGTGACCGCCTCGATTTCCAGCGCTGCCAGGGCGGCTTCGACTTCGCTCAGCGGCGCGGCGATTTTTGGCACGCGCAACAGCGGCACCGCGCGCGGCACGGCAATGCTTTCGACCGCGGTCAGTGCCGCGCCATCGAGTTCGACCATCAGCACCTGATGCGGATAATCGATTTCGGCGAACGACAAGGGTAGCGGGCTGCCGCTGTAACGGATGCGTTCCTGACCACCGACCTTCTGCGCCAGATGCAGATGGCCCAGCGCGGCGTAGGCGATGTCGGCATCGAACAGCGTGCCGGACAGCATTTCTGCGCCGCCGATGACGATGCGCCGCTCGGACTGCTCCGACACCTGGCCGCCGGCCATATGGCAATGGCCGAGCGCAATCAGCGCCTGGCCGGGTTGGCGCAGTGTTTGCGCATGCGTCTGAACCTGTCGATACAGCGCGGCAATGCCGGCCAGATAGGCATCGCCTTGCGTTTCAAGGCGCGGCACATCGGACAGGCGCAGAAACGGAATCGCCAGACACCAGGCGGCGACTTCGCCGGCGCGGTCGCGCAGCGGCACGACCAGCTTCGCAACATCTATTTCACCCGCTGCATCGTGACCAACAACGCCGACCACGCGCGCATCGAAGCTCTCCAGAAACGGCGCCGGCGCTTCCAGTCGACCGGGCGAATCGTGATTGCCGGCGATCAATACGATGTTCAGATGCGGCACCCGGTCGCGCGCGGCGGTCAGAAAGCGATACAGCATGCGCTGGCTGGCCGCCGACGGATTGGCGTTGTCGAAAATGTCGCCGCTGACCAGCAGCGCGTCGATGTCGTGTTCGACCAGAACGTCGAGCAGCCAGTCGAGAAACTGCTGGTGCTCCCAGCCGCGCTCATGACCATGCAGGGTCTGGCCGAGATGCCAGTCGGAAGTGTGCAGCAGGCGCATGGCAGGCTTCATGGCGCGCCGTCTGCACGCCTGTGTGTGATCAAGGCGGCAATTTTAAGCTGCCGGACTTGAATGCCATGAATGCGGATTGGTAATAGGCGACGGCTTCGTCACGCAAGCGCGGTTCGGCGGCGGCCGGCGTGGCGTCGCCGTTGGCGTCGATGTCGAAGGTATCGACCCGCTGCTTGGGCCCGAGCACGATCAGCTTGTTGTTTTTCAGGTAGCCCAGCTCCTGATAGTTGCTGATGAATGCGCGGCGATTCCGGTCGCCTTGTTCGAACACCGACTGGCCGAAGAAGTGATCGTCGCCGGGCAGTCCGAGGATATCGAGCAGGGTCGGCGGAATGTCGATCTGGCTGACCAGACGGTCGTCGCGTCCGGGCTTCAGCAGGGCCGGGGCGTAAAGGATCAGCGGGATGTGATAACCGGCAACCGGCAGCCTGGTCTTGCCGGCGGCGGAGGCGCAGTGGTCGGCGACAATGACGAACAGCGTGTCGTTGAACCAGGGTTTCAGACGCGCCTGATCGATGAAATGGCCGATCGCGTAGTCGGTGTATTTCACCGCACCCTTGCGGCCTCCGGGCGAGGGAATGTCGATGCGGCCTTCCGGGTAGGTATAGGGCCGATGGTTCGAGGTGGTCATGATCTGCGCCAGGAACGGCTTGCCGGCGGCATGGCTTTGATCGAGCCGGATCAGCGTGTTGTCGTAGAGGAATTCATCGGCCACGCCCCAGACGTTGGCGAAGCCGACCGAGGCCTCGGGAAAATCGGTGCGGTCGACGACACGATAGTTGTTGCCGGCGTAATACGCGTTCATGTTGTCGAAGTAGCCGTAACCGCCATACAGGAACATCGTCTCGTAGCCTTGCCGACGCAGGATTTCTCCGACGCTGGAGAGATGTTCGTTGTCCGGCCGGCGCACCACGGATTGTCCGGGAATGGGTGGAATGCCGATGCTCAAGGCCTCCAGGCCGCGCACCGTGCGGGTGCCGGTGGCGTACAGGCGGCCGAACAACAGACCGTCGCTGGCCAGCGCGTCCAGGCGCGGCGTCAGGCCGTCCCGATTGCCGAAACTGCCGAGATACTTTGCAGACAGGCTTTCCACCGAGATCAGCACGATGTTGCGTGGCGGGCGGCTGAACGGCAGGCGGCTGGCGTCGAACGACTCGTCCTCGTCGGCGGCCAGGACATGCGACAGCGGTTCGCGTTCGACGCCCAGTTCGCCCAGGATTTGGGCTATTTCCGGCGTCGGCAGCCTGGCATAGAAGCGTTCGTAATCGAGCTCGTTGCGCTGGAAGGCGGCGGCGAAAGTCATCAGGCCGTTACCGGACAGTTCGTTGGCGTAGGCGTTGTCGGAAAACTGCATCTGTTCGATGTTGGCCAACTGCGTTGCGCTCCACGGCAACAGCAAGGCCAGCACGGCGTAAGCCAGACGCCAGCGCGGTCCGGGATCGGGCGACGCAGCCGCCAGAATCGGGCGACGCAGCTGCCAGGTCAGCGTTGCCGCCAGCGCCGCGATGCCGCCCAGCAGTGCCGCCACCGGATACGACTCGACGATGTTGCCGATGACTTCATGCGTATAGACCAGGTAATCGACGGCGATGAAATTGAAGCGGGTGGCGAACTCTTCCCAGAACGTCCATTCCGACAGTGCGCCAAACAGCAGAATCGACGCCATCGAGAAAAACATCAGGAGCCGCAGAGTGCCCTGCCAACGGGTAATGCGCCAACGTGTTGGCCACAGCGTTGGCCATTGTGTTGGTCTGATCGCCGCCCATGCCAGCATGGGCGCCAGCAGCCAGGCAAGTACCGCCAGATCGAAGCCGAAACCGCGCAGGAACAGTTCCGGCCAGAGCAACATCGGCGCTTGCGCCGGTCCGGTCTGCAACGTCAGGCCGAGGCGGGTCAGCCCGGCAATGGCCAGAAATAGCCATGCATAGGGCAGGAAGGGCAGGCGGGCAGCGGGGCTGCGCAAGTTGGTGTCCAGGGTCATCGCTGGATATTGCCGAGCCTGGCTTAAATCCGACTTAACAGGGTATCGAAAAACGTGAAATTCATTGAAAAATCGTCACCCCGGCGGATGCCGGGGTCCAGAAGCCGTTGATTATATTGAGCCCATTGCACTGGACCCCGGCCTCCGCCGGGGTGACGGAGTGTTTTTCGACAGCCTGTTAAGCCGGAATCACCGTCATTCCCGCCAAAAGCACGCGGGGATGACGCTTGCGTCTTGAACCAGATTTAACCAAGGCAGGCGGGAATCTCTATAGTTCAGCCATCGCCACTTTTTGAATGCACATCATGGTCTGGGAAGCCTGGCTCACGCTTGCTGTCGTCGCCTTGTGCATCGGTCTGTTGGCGAGCAATCGTTATCCGCCGGATATCGTCATGATGGGCGGCCTGACCCTGTTGCTGCTAAGTGGAGTGCTGACTCCGGCCGAGGCGCTGGCCGGCCTGTCGAACGAGGGCATGGTGACGGTGGCGGTGCTGTATGTGGTGGTGTCCGGTTTGCAGGAAACCGGCGGCACCGCCTGGGTGTCGCAGTCGCTGCTCGGCCGGCCGCGTTCGGTGGCGCATGCCCAAATGCGTCTGATGGTGCCGGTTGCGGCGCTGAGCGCCTTCCTCAACAACACGCCGGTGGTGGCGATGTTCATCCCGGCGGTGCAGGACTGGGCGAAACGGCACGGCATCGCGGCGTCGAAACTGATGTTGCCGCTGAGTTATGCCGCCATCGCCGGCGGCACGCTGACGCTGATCGGCACCAGCACCAATCTGGTGGTCAACGGTTTGCTGGTGAAGCAGCCGGATCAACCCAGCCTGGGTCTGTTCGAGATTGCCTGGGTCGGTTTGCCGACCCTGCTGCTGACCATTGCCTTCACCATGCTGTTCGGCCGCAGGTTGCTGCCGGATCGCGGTTCGCTGCTCAGTCAATTGGAAGATGCGCGCGAATACACCGTGGAAATGCTGGTCGAGCCGAACAGTCCGCTGGAAGGCAAGACCATCGAGGCGGCCGGTCTGCGCCAGTTGCCCGGCATGTATCTGGTGGAACTGGATCGCGATGGCCAGTTGATGCCGGCGGTTTCGCCGCAGCAGACCCTGCGCGGCGGCGACCGGCTGCTGTTTGCCGGCGTGGTCGATTCGGTGCTCGATCTGCAAAAGATTCGCGGCCTGACGCCGGCCACCGATCAGGTGTTCAAGCTGCAATCGCCGCGCCACCAGCGTTGCCTGGTGGAAGCGGTGGTGTCGGAGAGTTTTCCGCTGCTCGGCAAGAGCATCCGCGAGGGGCGTTTCCGCACCCTTTATCAGGCCGCGATCATCGCCGTGGCGCGCAACGGTGAACGTATCCAGCGCAAGATCGGCGACATCGTGCCGCGTCCGGGCGACACCTTGCTGATGGAGACGCATCCGAGCTTTCTTGAACGCTATCGCAACACGCGGGATTTTCTGCTGGTCAGCCGGCTCGACAATTCCGCGCCGCCGCGTCACGAGCGCGCCGGCCTGGCGGTGGCGATCATGGCCGGCATGGTGCTGCTGGCGGCGACTGGCTGGTTGAGCATGTTGCAGGCGGCGATGCTGGCTGCCGGCCTGATGCTGATCGGACATTGCACCTCGGCCGGAGTCGCGCGACGGTCGGTGGACTGGCAGGTGCTGCTGGTGATTGCCGCATCGTTCGGCATCGGTCTGGCATTGGAAAAATCCGGCGCCGCCGGACTGGTCGCCGGCGGTCTGGTCGGCATGGCCGGCGACAGCCCTTGGATGGCGCTGGCGTTATTTTTCGTTGCGACCTCGTTGTTCACCAACCTGATCACCAACAACGCCGCCGCCGTGCTGATGTTTCCGATCGCCCTGGCCGCCGCCGAGCGGCTGGATGTCAGCGTGATTCCGTTCGCCATCGTCATCATGAAGGCCGCTTCAGCCAGTTTCGCCACGCCGATCGGCTATCAGACCAATCTGATGGTGATGGGACCGGGCGGCTACAGCTTCGCCGATTATCTGCGCCTGGGCGTGCCGCTGACTTTCCTGACCGGTGTGCTAACCGTGTTGATCGCACCGCTGGTATGGCCGTTCTGAGCGGCACAGTCGGCTGTTTATCCTGCGGCTGCCGAGCGTCCGCCATCCCGGAGACTTTACACCCCCGCGTCGGCTTTCAGCGCTTCCGCCTTGTCAGTCGCTTCCCAGGTGAATTCCGGTTCGTCGCGACCGAAATGGCCATAGGCGGCGGTCTTGCGGTAGATCGGGCGTAGCAGGTCGAGCATCTGGACGATGCCTTTCGGACGCAGGTCGAAATGGCGCATGACCAGTTCGGTCAGCTTTTCGTCGCCGATTTTGCTGGTGCCCCAGGTTTCGACCATCACCGAGGTCGGTTTGGCGACGCCGATGGCGTAGGAAACCTGCACCAGACATTTGCTCGCCAGGCCGGCGGCGACGATGTTCTTGGCGACATAGCGGGCAGCATAGGCGGCTGAGCGGTCGACCTTGGAAGGGTCCTTGCCGGAGAATGCGCCGCCGCCGTGCGGGGCTGCGCCGCCGTAGGTGTCGACGATGATCTTGCGGCCGGTGAGACCGGCGTCGCCGTGCGGACCGCCGATTTCGAACACGCCGGTCGGGTTGACCAGGTATTTGATGTCGCCCTTGATCAATTCCTTGGGCAGCACCGGCTGGATGATGTCTTCGATGATGGCGTCGATGGCGGCCTGCTTCATGCGCTTGCCGCCGTTGATCGCTTCGGCCATGTCCGGGCTGTGCTGGGTGGACAGCACGACGGTATCGATGCTGTCCGGCTTGCCGTCGACGTAGCGCAGGGTGACTTGCGATTTGGCATCCGGACGCAGCCACGGCAGACGGCCGTCCTTGCGCAGCATGGCCTGGCGTTCGACCAGACGATGCGACAGGTAGATCGGCATCGGCATCAGCGAGTCGGTTTCGTCGCAGGCGTAGCCGAACATCAGCCCCTGGTCGCCGGCGCCCTGGTCGAGATTGTTGTCATAGGCGGCATTAACCCCCTGAGCGATGTCGGCGCTTTGCTGGCCATAGCAGACATGCACCGAACAGCCGTCGGCATCGAAGCGCAGGTTCGGATCGGCATAGCCGATGCTGCGAATGGTGTCGCGCGCGACCTGGGCGTAGTTGACCTGGGCGTTGGTGGTGATTTCGCCGGCCAGGATCACCAGCCCGGTGGTGACCAGCGTCTCGGCGGCGATGCGCGAGTGCTTGTCCTGCGCCAGGATGGCGTCGACGATGGCGTCGGAAATCTGGTCGGCGACCTTGTCGGGATGACCTTCCGAGACGGATTCGGAAGTGAAGAAGTAGTTTTTGCTCATGTCTGGCTCCTGGTAGATTCCCCAACTTGTTCGGCGTAGCCGACTCCGGGGACAGGAGCGGGACGCTTTAGCAGTATTTATATCCCGCCCGCAAGTTGTCTGGTTTAACGCGGCGGCTGGATAATTCTAGGTGTCATCCTTCCTTCAGGTCAAATCTGCCTTGATTTTATTTCTGCGCATCATTGCCTGGCTGCCTTTGCCCCTGCTGCACCTTGTTGGCGCGTTGCTGGGTCTGGTCAGCCTGATGCGGCCGCGTCACCGCCAGGGTATGGCCGAGAATTTGCGCCAGGCTGGTCTCTATACGCCGGGTTTGCTGCTCAGGACTGCCATGGAGCTTGGCAAGGGCCTGCTGGAACTGCCGGCGGTCTGGTTGCGTCCGCTGGCGCGCGCGACCGGTCTGGTTCGCGAGGTGCGTGGTTGGGAACATGTCGAGGCGGCACGCCATGCCGGCAAGGGATTGATCGTGCTGGGTCCGCACCTGGGGTGTCTGGAACTGGCCGGTCTGTATCTCGCCGAGCGGCTGCCGATCACCGCGCTTTATCGACGACCGCGCCAGGCCTGGGCGCACAATCTGATGCAGGCTGGACGCAACCGCGGCCTGGCGAAGATGGTGGAACCGAATCTCGGCGGGGTGCGCGCCCTGGTATCGGCATTGAAGCGCAACGAGGCGGCCTGGGTGTTGCCGGATCAGAAAGCCAATCAGGGTGAGGGGGCCTGGGCGCCGATGTTCGGGCGCTGGGCGTACATGCCGACTTTGCTTTATCGTCTGGCTGGCAAGACGGGCGCCAAGCCTTTGCTGTTCTACTGCAAACGGCTGAGCTGGGGGCGTGGCTACCGTCTGGTGATCGAGCCCTTGCCGGATTTTCCGGCGGACATCGAGGCCGCGATGCGGCTGGTGAATCATGCATTGGAGGAATCCGTGCGGCGCTTGCCGGAACAGTATTTGTGGAACTATCGGTTGCATCGGAAAAAACGCAACCAAACGCCGCCTTCGGCGCCCGCCCGATGAGACGGCTGGGTATCGCGTTGCTGTGGCTGAGCTGGCGACTGTTGCCGGCGCGCGCGTTGGGCGCGGCCGGGGCGCTGCTGGGCAGGCTGCTGTATTTCGTCGCCGGGGAACGGCGCAGGATCGCGGCGACCAATCTGCGCTTGTGCTTTCCGGAATCGGCAGACAACGCCAGGCAGCAATTGCTGCGCCGGCATTTCCGCGCGCTCGGCCGCGCCAGTCTGCAGGAAACCGTGTCCTGGTGGGGCAGTCGCGCCGAAGTCGAAGCCTTGACCCGCTTTGAAGGCATGGAACATCTGACGCCGCATCTGGGCAAACCGCTGATCCTGTTCGCGCCGCATTTCGTCGGTGTCACGATAGGCGGCGTGCGGGTCAGTGCGGAGTTCGCGCCGGTGGTGACGCTGAATGCGCGGATCAAGAATCCGGAAATCCACCGACTGGTGTTTCAGGCGCGCAACCGCTTCTCGGGAGAAGATCGGCCTTCGGAAATCTATCAGCGCCAGGATGGCATCAAGCCGGTGTTGCGCGCGATCAGGAAGGGCCTGCCGTTCTATTACCCGCCGGATCTCGATTTCGGTCGCAAGGACGCGCTTTTCACGCCGTTGTTCGGCACGCCTGCCGCCACCATTACCGGGCTGTCACGTATCGCCCGGGTGACCGGCGCGGCGGTGGTGCCATGCATTACGCGACAGGAAGCGGGCGGCTATGTGGTGCGCTTCTATCCGGCCTGGACGGATTTTCCGAGCGATGATGTGGCGGCGGACACGCGACGCATGAACGCGTTTCTGGAGGACCGCATCCGCGAGATGCCGGAACAGTATTTCTGGGTGCACAAACGCTTCAAGACCCGTCCGGAAGGGGAGGCTGGTTTGTATGGATGACATCGAAATTGCACCGCTGCGTCTGGACGAGGTCGACGCCCTGGTGGAACTGGCCGGCAGCATCTGGCGTGCGCATTATCCCGGCATCATCTCGCTGGAACAGATCGATCACATGCTGGAACAGCGCTATCGTCCGGCTCTGGTGCGGCAGCTCATGGCGCGTGGCGACTTGTGGCTGGCGGCGCGCAACGATGGCGAATTGGTCGGCTTCGCGCATGGTCACCCGCTCGCCGACGGCGATTACAAGCTCGACAAGCTTTACGTCGATCTCGATTGGCAGCGCCAGGGTATAGGCGGCGCGTTGATCAACGCGGTGGCGGCGCGTGCCGGTCGGCGCGGCTTTGCCCGATTGGTGCTGCGCGTCAATCGCAACAACCAGCAAGCCATCAACGCCTATTTGAAACAAGGTTTTACGGTTGCCACCATTCATCTGGAGGAGATAGGCGGCGGTTTTGTGATGGATGACTATGTAATGACCAAGGAACTGACATGAACTTCCAGAACCCTTCCCCGGAAGAGATCAAGGCGCTGCTGCAGCGCGTTAAAACAATCGCCGTCGTCGGTCTGTCGCCGAAGCCGGATCGCCCCAGTTTTGGCGTCTCGCAAGCCATGCAGCGGTTTGGTTATCGCATTGTGCCGGTGCGGCCGGCGCTGGATTCGGCTTTGGGCGAGAAGGCCTATGCCAGGCTGGCCGATATTCCGTTCCCGGTTGATCTGGTCAATGTGTTCCGTGAGGCAGCAGCGATTCCCGGTGTGGTCGAAGAAGCCCTGGCAATCAACGCGCCGGCGATCTGGATCCAGGAAGGCATCGTGCATGACGCGGCGGCGGAAAAGGCGCGCGCCGCCGGTCTGACGGTGGTGATGGATCGCTGCATCTACAAGGATTACCTGCGCTACATGCCGTAACGAGGCCGTGATGGATCTGGAAACCTGGGAACTGCTGTCCTACGTGGTCACCGTGGTCGGCTTGCCGTTCGCCATTGCGGTGTATTTACTTGACCAGCGCAAGGAGCGCGAGAACGAAGAAGAAGCGATCTGGCAGCAACTGTCCGATGCTTACATCGACTTCCTGGAAGTGGTGCTGGCCAACTCGGACCTCAAGTTGCGCAGCCACGAGCCGACGCCGAACCTGAGCGATGAGCAGCGCGAGCGCATGTGGGTGGTGTTCGACATGTTGATTTCATTGTTCGAGCGCGCCTATCTGCTGGCTTACGAGCCGGACATGAGCGAGAAGCAGGATCGGCGCTGGCATTCGTGGGAGGACTACATGCGCGAGTGGTGCCAGCGGGAGGATTTTCGCACCCACCTGCCCGAACTGTTGCGCGGCGAGGATCCCGATTTCGCGCATTACATACTGCGTCTCGCACAGGAGGAAACGTGCCCAGCATCTACGACCTGAAACCCGCGTTCCAGAACCTGTTGCGGCCCGCCGTGCGCGGCCTGGCGCGCGCCGGCATCACCGCCAATCAGGTGACGCTGGCGGCGATGGGCTTGTCGTTCGCCACCGGCGCGATCATCGCGCTGCATCCGACACAGATGTCCTTGTTGCTGTTGCTGCCCGGCGTGATGTTTCTGCGCATGGCGCTGAATGCCGTCGACGGCATGCTGGCGCGCGAGCACAACCAGAAGTCTCGCCTGGGCGCGGTGCTCAACGAGTTGTGCGACGTGCTGTCGGATGCCGCGCTTTACTTGCCGCTGGCGCTGGTCGCCGGCTTCGATGCAGCGCTGATCGTGCTCATCGTGCTGCTGGCGACCGTGTCGGAAATGACTGGCGTACTGATGCAGACGCTGGGCGCGTCGCGCCGTTACGACGGCCCGATGGGCAAGAGCGACCGCGCCTTCATCTTCGGCGCGCTGGGTCTTGCGCTGGGCTTGGGGGCACCGACCGGCATGTGGCTCACCGGTGTGCTTGCCGTGGTCGCCGCAATGCTGGTGTTCACCATCTTCAACCGCGTCCGACGCGGTCTTGCCGAGGGAGGTATCTGATGTTCAGCGCGCTGACCTTCAACGCTGCCGTGTTTCTTGGCGGCATCTTCGTCATTTTGCTGATCGCTAGCTTGATCGTGTTCGCGCTGAAACGTGCGGCGCCGGACAAGGACTATGGCGAACTCAACGCGCGGGTGAATTCCTGGTGGGTTATGGCCGGCATCTTCGCTGCCGCGATGGCCTTGTCGCCGACGCTGTCGCTGATTTTCCTCGGTTTCGTCAGTTTTCTGGCGCTGAAGGAATACCTGTCGCTGATCCCGATCCGTCGCACCGACCGGCGCGTGCTGTTCTGGGCCTATCTGGCGATTCCGGCGCAATTCTGGTGGGTGGCAACCGGCTGGTACGGTATGTTCATCATCTTCATCCCGGTCTATCTGTTCATGTTTCTGCCGATGCGCATGGTGCTGATCGGCGACACTGCCGGTTTCCTGCGTGCCGCCGGCAGCCTGCACTGGGGTTTGATGCTGACTGTGTTCAACCTGTCGCACATGGCGTTTCTGCTGGTGCTGCCGCAGGACGTCAATCCGGCCGGCGGCGCCGCCGGACTGGTGCTGTTCCTGATGTTCCTGACCCAGTTCAATGACGTGGCGCAGTATGTCTGGGGCAAGTCGCTGGGCAAGCACAAGATCATTCCCAAGGTCAGCCCGAAGAAAACCTGGGAAGGTTTTCTTGGCGGCATCCTGACCACCACGCTGGCGGCCTGGTTGCTGGCGCCGTATCTGACGCCGTTGGTCGGCTGGCAAGCGCCGGTCGCCGGGCTGTTGATCGGTCTGGCCGGCTTTGTCGGCGATGTCAACATCTCCGCCCTGAAGCGCGATCTCGGCATCAAGGACAGCGGCAGTCTGATCCCCGGACACGGCGGCATCCTCGACCGCGTCGACAGCCTGACTTTCACCGCGCCGCTGTTTTTCCATTTCCTGTATTACCTGCATTACTGATATGAATAAAACACCCGTCACCCCGGCGAATGCCGGGGTCCAGAAGACGTGGAACGGACTCGATTCCGGCCTGACCGTCACCCCGGAGATGGGTTATCCGGGGCGGCATGAAGCCAGCCGATGAATCATATTTTTCGTCTCGCCTTCTTCGCGCTGATCGCCCGTCCGCTGGCGCTGATCGTGCTGGGTCTCAACGTGCGCCACCGTCAGCGTCTGCCGCAGGCCGGTCCGGCAATCATCGCCGCCAACCACAACAGCCATCTCGATACGCTGGTGCTGCTGTCGTTGTTCCCGCTCAGGTTATTGCCGAAGCTGCGCCCGGTAGCGGCGGCCGATTACTTCACGGTGAACCCGCTGCTGGCCTGGTTTTCACTGAACGTGATCGGTATTTTGCCGATCAAGCGCGAAGCCAAAGGCGGTGCCGATCCGCTCAAGCCATGCGAAATGGCGCTCGAACGCGGCGAGATTCTGGTGCTGTTTCCGGAAGGCAGTCGCGGCGAACCGGAAGTCATGGGACGTTTCAAGCGTGGCATCGCGGTGCTCGCGGCACGTCTTCCCGATGTGCCGGTGACCCCGATATTCCTGCATGGTCTGGGCAAGGCCTTGCCCAAGGATGATCCGATTCTGGTGCCGTTCTTCTGCGATGTGTTCGTCGGCGAACCGTTGACTGGCGATGCGGATCAGACCGCGTTCATGGCAAAACTGGAAGACCGGATGCGGACGCTTGCTGACGAATTGCCGCGCGTCAGGTATGAAGTTTGATGCGTATGTGATCCCCTTACGTGAGCGTGCCAATGATTTTTGACGCCTGGCCGGCAAGAATTGCCCGCCATGAATACCGACAATTTTTTCATTGATCCTTCCCAGGACACGGAAGTCTCCTGGGCTCGCCGTAAAGAAACCATTCTCGCGACGTTGAAAATGTTCAGGATGACCCTGGACGCGGTGCGACGCCATTCGGAGTGGATCGAAACCCGTCACGGCATTACCGCCGTCGAACTCTGGGCGTTGTGGGAACTCGCGCAAACCCCGGGATTGCGGGCTGTCGATCTGGCCAGGACGATGGCCTTGCCGCGGCCAAATGCCGAGAGCTTGCTGGAAGGTCTGATGCAGCGCGGCCTGGTCAGGCAAGCGCCGGATCAGGAATCGGGCAGCCCGGGACTGTACTTCGCCACGTTCGATGGCAAGCGTATCGCCGATGCCTCGCCCCAGTACGGACAAGGGGTGCTCAAGGCGGCGATGAGCAACTTGCCCGAGGCTTCGCTGATCAAGCTGGCAGAGGCCATGATCGATCTGGTGCAGCACCTGCCGTTTCGCGAGCAGAGCGCGGCTTTGCAGCCGATGGCGGATTTGTTGCGACCGGGCGGGCAGGCGCCAGCCTCGACGCCAGTCGGTCAAGCACCTACCCAATCGCTTTAACAGGGCGTTGAAAAACGTGAAAAACCTCAAAAAACCGTCATACCGGCGCAGGCCGGTATCCAGTAACCCGCTGATTTCGTTTAGCTCTTCGTGCTGGACCCCGGCCTCCGCCGGGGTGACGGTGTGCTTTTCGACACCCTGTTAAGGAACGTTTGTGATGGATACACAGATCAATCTTTTTCTGACCGCGCTGCAAACCTTCTGGGACCAGATCGCCCTATTCCTGCCCAAGTTATTGGCGGTGCTGGTGATGATTCTGGCCGGCTGGATACTGGCGCGGGTATTGCGCGCCGGCGTCAAGCGCGGTCTGGATGCGGTCGGTTTCGGGCGGATCGCCGAACGTACCGGGCTGGAAGCCCTGGTCAAACAAGGCGGAGTCGATCTGTCGCTCGCCGGCGTCATCGCCGGCGCCACCTATTGGCTGGTCTTGCTGGTGGTGGCGGTTTCCGCGGCGAGTAGTCTGGGGCTTGATTCACTGGCCAGCCTGGCCAACAAACTGGTGCTGTTCATGCCCAAGATCGTGGTCGCGGTGCTGATCATGGTGTTCGGCACACTGCTCGCCCGCGTGGTGAATCGCATCGTTTTCGCCTGGCTTAACAATGCCAAATTCCCCGGCGCGCTGACCGTCAGCACCGGCAGCGAGTACGCGGTACAGATTTTCGCGTTGTTCCTGGCGTTGGAGCAGATCGAAATCGGCACCACCTTGTTGACCGTCGCATTCACCATCGTATTTGGCGGCCTGGTGCTGGCGCTGGCGCTGGCCTTCGGCTTTGGCGGCCGGGAATGGGCGGCGGAACGCATCAAGGATTGGTCGCGCAAGTCATAACGCCAATTTGACGGCGCCAGTTGTTCGCCGTGCCGACGCGGCAACCGGGATTCAAGGATAATGCCGTCATGAAGCTCAAGTTCACCAAAATGCACGGCGCCGGCAACGACTTTGTCGTGCTGGATGGCGTCAACCAGGCGCTCGACCTGACGCCCGAGCAGTATCGCGCGCTAGCCGATCGCCATTTCGGCATCGGCTGCGACCAGATCCTGCTGGTGCAGCCCGCCACGCGAGCGGACTGCGATTTCCGCTATCGCATCTTCAATGCCGATGGCGGCGAAGTTCAACAATGCGGCAACGGCGCGCGCTGCTTCGCGCGTTACGTATATGACCAGGGCCTGACGCCGAAGCGGGAAATCCGCGTCGAAACCGCGTCAGGCATCATCGCGCCGAAGCTGGAAGACGATGGCCGGGTCACCGTCGACATGGGGCCGCCGCGTTTCGAACCTTCCGAAATTCCGTTTCTGGCGCCGGCTCGTGGGCTGACCTATGCGCTGGAGGTGGCGGGCCAGGCACTGGAAATTTCCGCGTTGTCGATGGGCAATCCGCATGCGGTTTACCTCGTCGATGAGGTGACGAACGCACCGGTCGAACAATTCGGACCGTTGATTGAACGCCATCCGCGTTTTCCGGAACGGGTGAATGTCGGCTTCATGCAGATCGTCAGCCGCGAGCGGATCAGGCTCCGGGTGTTCGAACGCGGCAGTGGCGAAACCCTGGCCTGCGGCACCGGCGCCTGCGCGGCGGTGGTCGCCGGGATAACGCGTGGCCGCCTGGGGGATCGGGTTGCGGTCGAAACGCGCGGCGGCGAACTGCTCATCGGCTGGGCGGGCGGTGACCATGCGGTGTTTCTGACCGGACCGGCAGCTACCGTGTTTCAAGGCGAGATGGAAATTTAAATTTCTGCGTAAATCGGCACACATAGGCGAACCATGAACCTTACCCCTGAACAGATCAGCGACTTCCTCAAGCTCAACCCGGATTACTTCGTCGATCACCCTGAAATGCTGACCGAGATCAGCGTGCCGCATCCGTTCAGCAATCAGGCGATTTCGCTTGGCGAGCGACAGGTTCTGGCATTGCGCGACAAATCGCGCGGTCTGGAGATGAAGCTGCGTGAATTCATCCAGTTCGCCGAGGAAAACGACGCAATCGGCGACAAGCTGCACAAGGTTGCGCTGGATCTGATGCATGCACGCAGCCTCGAAGCGGTGTTCCAGTCACTCAACATGAATCTGTCCGAAAGTTTCTCGATCCCGCACAACGCGATCCGCGTCTGGGCCGATCACGCCCCGGCGATGCCCGAATTTGCTTCGGTCAGCGCCGATATCAAAGTGCTGATGACCGGCCTGACCCAGCCGCGTTGCGGCCCCGATGCGCCGGACGAGGTACGCGCCTGGTTCGGTACGGTGGGGGCGAATCAGAAGTCTTTTGCCATTGCGCCATTGCGCGAGGAAAACCTGAACGGCTTGCTGGTGTTGTCCTCTGAAGATGTGAAGCGCTTCTATCCCGAGATGGGTACGCTGTATCTGACCTGGCTGGCGGAATTGAGCGGCGCGGCGATTTCACGGTTTCTGTGACGTGGGCCGCGTCGACCACCATGCAAGTCCAAGGCCCGCTTTCCAGCGCCATCGTCGAGTATTTGGCGTCGCTGTCGGCGCGCCACTACAGCCCGGCGACGGTTGATACCTATACCTTTGATCTGCGCCATCTGCTTGAACGAGTCGGCGAAGTGGCCCCACCCAGCCTGGCCTCGCACGATATCCGCCGCGCCCTGGCCGGCTTGCACAGCCAGGGACTGAAAGCCAGGACGCTGGCACGTACCCTGTCCGCCTGGCGCGGTTTTTTCAATTTTCTGGCGCGCCAGAGTGTGTTGTCGGCCAACCCCTGCCTAGGCTTGCGGCCGCCGAAGGGCGAGAAGAAATTGCCCAATGCGCCTTCGGTCGATGCCATGGCGCATTTACTGGAGGCCGAGGTGGCGGATGTCTGGTCGGTTCGCGATCTGGCCATGTTCGAACTGATGTATTCCGCCGGATTGCGCCGCGCCGAGCTGATCGGGCTGGATATCAGCGGCCTTGATCCGGCCGCCGGCGAAGTCACCGTCATCGGCAAGGGCGCCCGAACCCGCATGGTGCCGGTCGGCCAGAAAGCCCTGCAAGCGGTGCAAAACTGGTTGCAGCAACGGTCGGAAGTTGCGCGTGCCGATACCCAGGCGCTGTTCGTTGGTGCGCGCGGCGCGCGCATCTCCGCCACAGTGTTGGCGCAAGCGCTGAAGCAATTGGCCATACGCCAGGGAATTACCGCGCACATGCATCCTCACGCGTTGCGCCACGCCTTCGCCAGCCATGTGTTGCAATCCTCCGGCGACCTGCGCGCGGTGCAGGAAATGCTTGGCCACGCCAGTCTGTCGACGACGCAGATCTATACCCATCTGGACTTTCAGCATCTGGCACAGGTGTATGACCAGACGCATCCACGGGCGAAGAAGAAGTAATCCGGCAGCAGCGCCGGTTGACCATCTGCAGGGGGGGGCGGTTGTGCGAAATCTTGGTTGGGAATGCTGTAGTTTCAGCATCCACAGGGCATCAGAGCGTGCCATGCAGGCTCCAGCCAACTGCTGACGTTGTATATTTCGCGAAAGCCGATAGCGGATCAGTCGCTGCACCCCGAAACCGGCTGCATGCCCTGCATATTGTCTGCATTTCGCTAAGTTGTTCTTAAGGTTACTGGCGTAGCTTTGATCCTTGATCAAATTGTCAGGGAATTCCCTGAGTCATGACCTCTCTCAGCTTGCTGCTTTGGATCGTTCTAGGCATCGCCTTGCAGGTAGGGTTGTTCCTGGGCATCAGCTTCTGGCAGCACTGGCAATCCTTCAACCGTCTCAAGCATGGCCAGTCCGAAGCGGATGAATCGATACCCGCAGTCAATCCGGCAAGGACCGAAGTGGCTGGCTGGCCAGGATTTCGCCCTTTCAAGGTTGCCCGACGCGTTATAGAAGACCGCGCAGGGCAAATCTGTTCTTTCTACCTGGAACCCGAGGATGGCCAGGCATTGCCGTCATACAAGCCCGGCCAGTTCCTGACCTTCCGATTGGATGTTCCCAAGGCCGACGGCAGTGGCAGCGAACCGATCACCCGCTGCTACTCGCTGTCGGATGCGCCTCAGTCCGAGCATCATCGTGTTTCGATCAAGCGAGTACCACCGCCGCCGAAGAGCGATCATCCGCCGGGGCGCTCCTCGAACTTCTTCCACGACCATGTACAGGTCGGCACGACACTTCAGGTCCGCGCCCCCTCAGGACACTTCTATCTCGAACCGGGCAGCAGTCCCATCGTCCTGATCGCCGGCGGTATCGGCATCACGCCCATGCTGAGCATGCTCAACGGCTGCCAGGCGCAGCAACCCGAGCGCGAAGTCTGGTTTTTCTATGGCGTACGCAACGGCAGGGAAGCCGCTTTTGCAGCGCATCTGAGCGCAATCGCCGCCGCCAACCCCAACGTCCATCTGCGCTTGTGCTTCAGCGACCCGCTGCCGGAAGATCAACCGGGCACGGATTTCCATCACCACGGGCGTGTCGATGTGCCGCTGTTCCGCATGGAATTGCCGCTGAAGCCCTACCACTACTTCATCTGCGGGCCGACGCCGATGATGGCATCGCTGGTCGCGGCGCTGGAGGATTGGGGCGTGGCCGATTCGCATATCCACTTCGAAGCCTTCGGTCCGGCGTCCATCCAGCGTCGCAAACCGGAGGGCGCCGCTGACGGGAGTGGCATGGCCGCCCCGGATAGCGATATCACGGTGACCTTTGCCAAATCCGGCAAACAGGCCCGGTGGTCAACGCAGTCGGGCAGTCTGCTGGAATTCGCCGAATCCCAGGGGATAGCCATCGATTCCGGCTGCCGCGCCGGCGGCTGCGGCACCTGCCAGACGACGATACGCTCCGGCGAAGTCGCCTATCTGCAATCTCCGGACTACGACCCCGAGCCCGGCACCTGCCTGATGTGCGTCAGTACACCCAAGACCCATGTAACGCTGGAGGCTTGAATGATGACACCCGGCACAGCCTCCCTCTGGCGCAACCACATCCTGCCCTTCACCCTGTTGGTGACCCTGCTCGGGGTGGCGACGGTGATCGGCGACTATCTGCTGCATCGCCTCGATCTTGTCTGGGTCGGCCGCTATCTCGGCATCCCCGGCACCTTGTTGATCATCGGCTCGCTGACCTATTCCCTGCGCAAACGGAAAGTCATCACGTCGGGGAACGTCAAGTCCTGGCTCAGCATGCACGAGATCGGCACCTGGCTGGGTTCCTGGATGGTGCTGCTCCATGCCGGGGTCCATTTCAATGCCATCCTGCCCTGGCTGGCCACCTTCGCCATGGGTGTCAACGTCATCAGCGGCATGGTCGGCAAGATGCTGCTGAAACGCTCGCGCGAACATGTCCAGGCCCGGCGCGAACAGTATCAGTTGCGCGGGTTGTCCAAGGCCGAGGTCGAGCAGACGGTGTTCTGGGAGTCGGTGACTTTTGACGCCATGACCAAGTGGCGCAAGGTACACATCCCGATCTTCATTGCCTTTGCGGTGCTGGCTTTGGGTCACATCATCAGCATCTTCCTGTTCTGGGGGTGGCGATGAGCAAGACCCTCAAAATCGTTCTGGCGGCCAACCTGATCGCCCTGGCCATGCTGGCCTTTGCCTATCCCCATTTGATGGTCGGCCCCGGCAAGCTGATTCCCGGCCACAGCAAGCTCGAAACGGACTGTTTTGCCTGCCACGCCCCGTTTACAGGCACCACGACCGAACGCTGTATCTCGTGTCACAAGCCGGAAGACATAGGCAAGCTGACGAGCCTTGGACAGCCGATCCAGAAACCGCTCACCAGCACACCGTTCCATCAGAAGCTCGTCAAGCAGGATTGCCTTGCGTGCCATAGCGATCACGCCGGAGTGAAGCGCTTCCGCAGCGCAGGCCGGTTCAACCACGCCTTGCTCCAGACAGAGGCCCGAAAGGAATGTCAGTCCTGCCACAAGTCACCCAAAGATCCACTCCATCAGAAAATCACCGGGAATTGCAGCCAGTGCCATACCCAGGACAAATGGGTGCCCGCAACCTTCGATCACAACAAGTATTTCGTTCTGGATCGCGATCACAACGTGAAATGCGCAACCTGTCATGTGCGTAACGACTACAGCCGCTATACCTGCTACGGCTGCCATGAGCACACCCCCGAGAATGTCCGGCGCGAGCACATCGAAGAAGGCATTCGCAACTTCAAGGACTGCGTTGAATGCCACCGCAGCGCAGATGAGGACGATATCCGCATGCCCGGGCGTGGGCGTGAAAATGGGCGTGGCGGGGAGCGGGATAACGACTGACGGCAAGAAAAACACGGCATCTTCGGCGGCGGATGCCACCTTCACTGTTATTCGGTCATAAGTCTCGCCTCAGATTTTCTTAAGCTAGCCGCTTCAAGCTGTGGCCATGTTCACTCACTCAGGAGCATGACCATGAAAGCACTGATTCCCCTGATGATGGGCCTGTTCACCATGGCGGCGCAGGCTGCCACGCCCAACGCTATTCTCGCCGGCTATAGTGACGAAGCAGCCAGGCAGAATCCCCGTTTCCAGACATCCCCGGAACTCGGTGAGCATCTGTACACGCGCCGGTTCAAAACTTCCGTCGAAATGCCGTCCTGCCGCAGTTGCCACGGCGACGATCCATCCCTTGGCGGCAGTCATGTGCTAACCGGCGAGGCGATCCGACCCCTGGCGCCAGTCGCCAATGCAGAGCGATTCAGAGACCCCGCGAAGGTGGAAAAGTGGTTCAGCCGCGACTGCAGCGAAGTGATCGGCCGCGAATGCAGTGCCGCCGAGAAGGCCGATTTCATCGCCTTCGTGATGCAGGTGCGCTGACATGAACGCCCTGCAACTGCGCCGCATGCAGCAAGCAGGCGGCGAGCGGCAGCTATTGCGAGATCGTCATGCCCGACGGCCGCCGCTGGAAAGATTGAGGCGCAGACAATGAAAAATGTTCTGGTCTGGGTGGCCTGGGTCTGGCCGGTGCGCATCGGCCATGGGTGGCTGGTTGGCGCCTGCGCCTGGCGGTCGGCCCGGTAGAATCCCGGCCATCATGCGCATCCTGCTCATCGAAGACGATCCGCAACTGGGCGACGCGCTCATGGTCGGCCTGCGCCAACGTGGTCATGCCGTGGACTGGCTGCGCGACGGTGTGGCCGCCGATCTCGCGCTGAAGAACGAGCCTTTCGATCTGCTGGTGCTGGATCTCGGTCTGCCGCGGCTCGATGGCGTCGAGGTGCTGCGACGGCTGCGCGGGCGTGGTCAGATATTGCCGGTGCTGATTCTCACTGCGCGCGACGCCACCGGCGACAAGGTGGCCGGGCTGGATGCCGGCGCCGACGATTATCTGGTCAAGCCCATCGATCTCGACGAACTGGCGGCGCGCGTCCGCGCACTGACCCGGCGCGCGGCGGGTCATGCCAGTCCGTGCCTGAACCTGGGTGAACTCTCGATCGACCCCGCCGCGCGCCAGGCGACACTGCGCGGCGCGCCAGTCGAATTGACCCTGCTGGAGTTTTCCCTGTTGCTGACGCTGGCGGAAAACGCCGGCCGCGTGCTGACCCGCGCCCAGCTCGAAGCCTCGCTCTACGGCTGGCGGGACGAACCGGACAGCAACGCGCTGGAAGTGCACATCCACAATCTGCGCAAGAAGCTGGGCAGCGAGCACATCAAGACCCTGCGCGGCATCGGCTACGGCATGCCAAAACCATGAACACGCGCTGGTTTTCCCTGCGTCGGCGCCTGTTCGCGCTGCTGCTGGGCGGAGTCACCGCCGGCTGGCTGATCACCATGGTGTTCTCCTATTTCGATGCCCACCACGAAATCGACGAGTTGTTCGATGCCCAATTGGCGCAGGCTGCCCAGACCCTGCTCGCGCTTGCCGGCGAATATGACGAGGACGACGATGTCGTTGAACTGACGGGGGATGGCCACCCTTACCAGGAGAAGCTGGTGTTCCAGCTCTGGGATGACGAGGGTCGCCTGCTGTTGCGCTCACGCGACGCGCCGACCCACCGGCTGACCGACGCGGAGGGTTATTCGGAACGGGTCGACGCCCAGGGACAACGCTGGCTGTACTACAGCCAGTGGGATGCCCAGCGGCAATTGCGCGTCGAAGTCGGCGAGAACCACGCGGTGCGCGAGGAGCTTGCGCGCTACATTGCCATGCGCCTGCTGGCCCCGGCCGTATTCGGCCTGCCGCTGCTCGGTCTGTGGGTGTGGTTCGCCATCCGACGCGGCATTGCGCCCATCGCTCTGGTTACTGATCAGGTCGCCCGACGCGCGCCGGAACGCCTCGATGCACTGGTGCCTGAACGTGCGCCGGAAGAAATCCGTCCTCTGGTCGAGGCGCTCAACAGTCTGTTCACGCGCGTGGAGCGCACCCTCGATAACGAGCGCCGCTTTACCGCCGATGCCGCCCATGAATTGCGCACCCCGCTGGCGGCTCTGGCCGCACAGGCGCAGGTGGCGCAGCAGGCACGCGACGCGGCGGAACGCGAGCATGCCCTGGCGCAGATCGCCGCCGGCAGCCAGCGCGCGGGCAGGCTGGTCGGGCAGTTGCTGACCCTGGCAAAGCTCGCCCCGGGAAGCCACACCCTGATGCAAACGGTTTCGCTCGATGCTCTCGCCGCCGAGGAATGCGCCGATCTCGGTCAGATCGCGCTGGAGCGGCAAATTATGCTGGAACTGGATGCGCCGGCGATTGTGGCGGTGAACGGCAATGTCGACCTGCTGCGAGTCCTGCTGCGCAATCTGATCGACAACGCCCTGCGCTACACGCCTGTCGGCGGCAGGGTCGAAGTCGTGGTCAGGGAGGTGGACGACGGCGTCAGGGTCGTGGTGAGCGATAACGGGCCGGGCATCCCGGAAGATAAACGCGACAGCGTACTGCTCCGCTTCCATCGCCTCGCCGGCCAGGAGATCGAAGGCAGCGGCCTGGGCCTGTCCATCGTCGCTCGTATCGCCGAGTTGCACGCAGCCCGGCTGACCTTGAGCGACGGCCCCGCCGGTGCGGGATTGTCTGTAAACGTGATTTTTCCCGGATACAAATAACCGACGCGTTGCCGATGACCTGTCGCTGCGACCGATCGGTGTATTTTCCGAGCCGCCATTCAGCCCTGTGGCTCGCGGAGCGGTGCAAGCGGCTTGTTTCGATGCGGGGATTTCGCTTTCAATTTCAACCAAACAGCCGCCAGGGCAAACCCAGGTTCAACGGTAAAGGCCCCGTGCAGCAGGAAATTTAGCCACCAGGGCGAGTGGATGGCCGGGATGACGACCAGGGAAATCGGTGCGTCGAACCAGGGCCAAAGCCACCAGATGTCGCCGGCGTCAATCTGCGTCGGTGTGGCACCGACTGGCGCACGCCGGGGACGAACTGGTCGCTGAAAAGCTTCATCGCCATCAGCACCGCCACGGCGGCGACCGGCACATAACCGACGAAGAAGCGGACGAAGAAGTTTCGAGCTGGATGCAACAAAGAAAAAGGCCGCTATCGGGATAGCGGCCTTGCGTGCGCTGATTCATCAGCGCCGGTTTCAGCCAACCTGACGATCAGTAGCGATAGTGCTCCGCCTTGTACGGGCCGGTCTTCGGCACGCCGATGTAGGCGGCCTGCTGGTCGGTCAGTTCGGTCAGTTGCGCGTTGAGCTTGCGCAACTGCAGGCGGGCGACTTTTTCGTCCAGATGTTTGGGCAACGTGTAGACGCCGACCGGGTAGTCCGCCGTGCGGGTGAACAGTTCGATCTGGGCGATGGTCTGGTTGGCGAAGCTGGACGACATCACGTAGGACGGATGGCCGGTAGCGCAGCCGAGGTTCACCAGACGCCCCTTGGCGAGCAGGATGATGCGCTTGCCGTCCGGGAAGATGATGTGATCGACCTGCGGCTTGATCTCTTCCCACTCATAGCCTTCCACCGAGGCAACGTCGATTTCGTTGTCGAAGTGGCCGATGTTGCAGACGATGGCCTGGTCCTTCATCTTCGCCATGTGGTCGTGGTTGATCACGTGGTAGTTGCCGGTGGCGGTGACGAAGATGTCGGCCTTGTCGGCGGCGTAGTCCATGGTGACCACGCGGTAGCCTTCCATCGCGGCCTGCAGCGCGCAGATCGGGTCGATTTCGGTGACCCAGACCTGGGCGGACAGTGCGCGCAGAGCCTGGCAGGAGCCCTTGCCCACATCGCCATAACCACAGACCAGCGCAACCTTGCCGGCGACCATCACGTCGGTGGCGCGCTTGATGCCGTCGACCAGCGATTCGCGACAGCCGTAAAGGTTGTCGAACTTGGATTTGGTGACCGAGTCATTGACGTTGATCGCCGGGAACTTGAGGTCGCCGCGCTCGTGCATCTGATACAGGCGATGCACGCCGGTGGTGGTTTCCTCGGTGACGCCCTTGATCTGCGCCAGACGCGTCGAATACCAGGTCGGATCGGTCGCCAGCTTGGCCTTGATCGCGGCAAACAGCACGGTTTCCTCTTCGCCGTTGGGCTTGGCGATGACGCTGATGTCCTTTTCGGCGCGGGCGCCCAGATGCAGCAGCAGCGTGGCGTCGCCGCCGTCGTCCAGAATCATGTTCGAGTAGCCGCCGTCGCTCCACTCGAAGATGCGGTGGGTGTAATCCCAGTAATCAGTCAGCGATTCACCCTTGATTGCGAACACCGGCACGTTGACGGCGGCAATGGCGGCGGCAGCGTGATCCTGCGTCGAGAAGATGTTGCACGAGGCCCAGCGCACTTCGGCGCCGAGTGCGGTGAGGGTTTCGATCAGCACGGCGGTCTGGATCGTCATGTGCAGCGAGCCGGTGATACGTGCGCCTTTCAGCGGCTGGCTGGCGGCGTATTCCTCGCGGATCGCCATCAGGCCGGGCATTTCGGTTTCCGCGATGCGGATTTCCTTGCGGCCCCAGTCGGCCAGGGCCATATCGGCGACGATGTAATCGGTAAACGGTGTAGCCACAGTAAAGCTCCTTATCTGTGGCCGGGAGGGCGCTCTCATCTGGCGCCCCGTGCCCGGCACGGGTTGAACAGATGAGCGCAGTTTTGAACCGAGCCTAAGGGCCGTCTTTTCAGGCGATCCTTGCAGCGCTCCTCGGAGGCTGGCGATTATAGCCAGGTGAGGCAAGTTTCTGAGAAGACTCAGGGTTGGGTGGCAAGTTCCAATGCGTTGAGCCAGGCCAGCGCATGGTCGCGGCTTTCGCCGCACATTTCATTTGAAGCTTGCAGCCCGGTACAGCAGGCTGGTCGATCCGGCTGGCCAAAGATCAGGCAGCGCTCATCCGCATCGAGTTGCACACAGCGCACCCCGGCAGGCTTGCCCAGAGGCATGCCGGGGATCTGGCTGGAAATCGAAGGCGCGATGCAGCAGGCGCCGCAGTTCGGACGACACGCCGACACAGCGCATCTCAGAAACGTTTGCTCTTCTTCAGATGCTGCAACACCAAGGTGGCGACCTGCACCCGGTTGTGGAAGTTGAGCTTCTGCATGATGTTGGCCAGATGGTTGCGCACGGTGTTGTCGGACAGGTTCAGCTTGCCGCCGATGACTTTGTTGCTGAAGCCCTGGGCGACGTATTCGGCGATTTCCAGTTCGCGTACCGACAGCTTGGCCAGCGGGTCTTCGCCGCTGGAGCGGGTCAGCCTTTGCACGACCGCCGGCGGAAATGCCCCGGCGTCCTGGAGGACCATGCCGATGGCATGTGAAATCTGGTCGGAATCGGAGGACTTCAACAGGTAGCCATCGACGCCGGCATCGACCGCAGCGCGGATTTCCTCGTCGTCATCTTCGATCGTCAGTACGATGACCTTCATGCTGGCGGCCTTCAGCAGCGGCGCGATTTCCAGTCCGTCGCCATCCGGCAGGCTGCGGTCGAGAATCGCCACATCGGCTTTGCCGCCTTCGTTCAACCAGGTTCGTACACTGGCCAGGTCGGCGCATTCGCCGGCGATACTGAAACCGTCTTCGCTTTCCAGGGTCTGACGTACGCCCAGACGCAGCAGCGGGTGGTCATCGATGAGCAGGATGCGGATGGCGTTCATGGGCATGACCTCGTATTCAATAAGTGCGATGTGAAAACGACATGGCAAACGTGTAACAGTGCGGAGTGTGCATCAATCCAGGGTTTTGTACTCGATGTCGATGATTTCCAGTTCGCGCATGCCGCCAGGCGCTGGAAAGCGCACACTGTCGCCTGTGCGTGCCTTGAGCAGTGCGCGGGCCAGCGGAGAAATCCAGGAGATGCGGCCCCGTGCCGGATCGGTTTCATCCAGACCGACGATGCTGTAACGCGCTTCGGAGCCCGTTTCGTTGAGCACGCTGACAGTGGCACCAAAGTACACCGTGTCGGTGTCGGGCTGGTCAAGCGGGTCGACGACCAGCGCGTTTTCCAGTCGCTTGGTCAGGAAGCGAATGCGCCGGTCGATTTCGCGCAGGCGCTTCTTGCCATAGATATAGTCGCCATTCTCGGAACGATCGCCATTGCCGGCGGCCCACGACACGATGCTGACCACCGCAGGTCGCTCGCTGCGCACCAGATGCGAAAGTTCCGCCTGCATGCGGGCATGACCGGCCGGGGTCATGTAATTTTTGCTGCCAACAGGTAAAGCGGGAAGTCCGGTTTCTTCTTCGTCGTCCTCGGCGGCATCTTCCCTTACGAAGGCCTTGTTCATCCGCGACTATTCTTCTTCGAGCGGGGGAGCGCCGTCGTAAACCAGGCCTCGGCGGCGTTCCAGAAAGAAATCGCGGGTGAATTCGTACTGGTCGAGCGCTGCAGCGTCCACCGCCCGCTTTGCTTCCAGCAGTTCGGCGCGGCGTCCGACCAGTCGTACCGCCAGCACCGGGTTGCGTGTCGCGATGTCATCATGATTGCGCACCAGATCGGTGTGCCTGCTGTCGACCACTGAGCCCAGCGCGTCGCGCACATTGCTCGGTCCGAAGAACGGCAAAACCAGGTACGGGCCGGTTCCCGCACCCCAACGTCCCAAGGTCTGGCCAAAATCTTCATTGTTCTTGTGCAGGCCCATCTCGGAGGCGATGTCCAGAAAACCGAGCATGCCGAAAGTGGTATTGAAGCTCAGCCGCAGGAAATCGCGTGCGCTCTGCTCCAGCTTGAGTTGCAGGATGTCGTTGGCGAGCACCGTGACGTCATCGAGGTTGGAAAAAAAGTTGCGCAGTCCGGTTTGCGCGAACTCGGGCGTGATGGCCTGGTAGCCCTTGGCGGCAGGTTTCAGAATCGCGCGGTCGACACCTTCATTGAAGCTGTGGATGGCGCGGTTTACCGGCTCAATGGGGTCGCGCGGATCGCCATTCACGGCGCAACCGGTCAACGCGAGGCTGCCGAGCAGCAAAAGTTGATACGCAGACATGATGATGACTCGTGACGCTTGGTGTTGTGTTATCGAATGATCGGCATATTACTTGAGCATCCTTCAATGCGCGCATGTTGGCGCGACGAGATGTTTTATCCACGCTGGATATACGGTTGACCCTGATTGCTCGGCATGCCCACAATCCGGTTAGTCTTCAACCTGCGGGAATCAAATCGTGAATTCGGACCTCGAACTATCCAAAGAACAACAGATCATGCGCGCGATGCGCAAAACGCTGACCTCCATCGTGCGTGATGCGGCACCACGAGACGGTATGCCCAGTCCGTTCTCGCCGGATACGGTAGAAAACATTCGCATGTGTCTCGGGTTGATTTCCGCGCGGGAAGCGGAACTGGCGGAAACCATTGGTCTGGATCGCAACGAGCGTCCGCGCTATTCGGATGAGGAGCCGACCGCGAAACCGCTGCAGTTCGTGCCGCCCGGCAAGAAATTGAATTGATGGCCGAGGCTATTGCCAGTCTGATTTCCGATTCCGAGTCGCCGGTGGTGATGACCGGTCATGTTGTGATCTATGCGCCCAAACGCGGCAATCGCAAGCGTTTTCCGGAAAATTGCGTCACGCAACACACTTCCGAAGCCGAGGCACTGGCGGCGGCCAGACCGGATCAGGGTTATTTCGCCGCAGTCGCGTCCGGTCCGTCGCGTTCCTCAGAAGGGTTCCGCCTGTTCTATCTGGTACGTTGGCTGAGTTGATGCCTTGCTGTTGGCGGCATGCAAAATTCCTCAAGTTTTCCGAGAAATCGCCGTTCACGCCCTGTGGCATAATTCGCCGCGTTTTTATCACTACCAGTGCTGGGGGTTCCCGAATGAAACGCTATGTGATGCCTGTCATTCTTGCAGGTCTGTTGACCGCCTGTGCCAGCGGACCGGTTTTTCCTCCCGCGCCGGCCAAGGCTACCGATAACTCGAATTGGTATTACTTGCTGGGACCGGGAGACTCGGTGAATGTCTTCGTCTGGGGTAATGCCGATATTTCGGGTACTTTCCCGATTCGCCCGGATGGCATGATGACCATGAATCTGGTCGAGGATCTGCCGGCAAGCGGCAAAACGCCGACCCAGTTGGCGCGCGAGATCGAGAAGATTCTCGCCCGTTATATCCAGGATCCGGTGGTGACCGTGATTGTCGCCGGCGGAGTCGGCCCTTACAGCCAGCAGATCCGGGTGATCGGTCAGGCTGCCAAGCCTCAGGCGCTGAACTATCGCGAGCAGATGTCGTTGGTGGACGTAATGATATCGGTCGGCGGGTTGACCGATTTCGCCTCCGGCAATCGTGCCAGCATATTGCGCGTGGTCGATGGCAAGCCTCAACAGTTCACCGTGCGCCTGGAAGACCTGCTGCAAGGTGGCGACGTCTCCGCCAATGTGGATATGCGGCCCGGCGATGTGCTGGTTATTCCGGAAAGCTGGTTTTGATGCGTGAGAACTTGAATTAATCCTGCCGGGAGTCCGTTTGCATGAATGAAGCATTTGACCAGATATTCAGTTATCTCAGGTCGATCTGGCGAAGGCGATGGCTGGTGATGACTATTGCCTGGCTGGTTTCCTCGGCTGGCTGGGTTTGGGTTTATCTCCTCGAAAATCGGTACGAGGCGCAGGCACGTGTTTTCGTTGATACGCAGTCGTTGTTGCGGCCGCTGCTGTCGGGGCTTGCTGTGCAGCCCGATACCGAGCAGCAGGTGGCGATGATGACGCGTACGCTCGCCAGCCGTCCGAACCTGGAAAAGGTCGCGCGCATGACGGATCTCGATTTGCGGGCGAAAACACCCCGGCAACAGGAATTGCTCTACAGCGAATTGGCGGCTGCCATTAAATTGCAGGGCACCGTGCGTGAGAATCTCTACACAATTTCTTACCAGAATACCAGTGGCGATACCGCCAAGCGGGTGGTTCAAGCGCTGTTGACCATCTTTACCGAAAGCAGCCTGGGTGGCGCGCGCAAGGACATTTCCAATACCCAGAAATTCATTGAAGATCAACTCAAGGCGGCTGAAGCCAAGTTGCTGGAGAAGGAACGGCAGTTGGAAGAGTTCAAGCGTCGCAATATCGGTACGATGCCAGGGCAGGGTGGCGATTTCTACGCCAATCTGAATACGATGAATCAGTCTCTTGAGCAGGCCAAGCTCGAACTGGAGGAGTACAGCAATCGCAAGAAACAGTTGCAGCAGCAACTGGATGATCAGGAGGAATTGCTGAGCATGCCGATGCCCAGCGTTCAGGTGAGTTCTGCGCTGGATGGCCGAATCTCGGTGCTGCAGGCTCAGATGGACAATCTACGGCTGCGCTACACCGACTTGCACCCGGAAATCACCCGTACCAGGCAGCTCATCGAGCGCCTGGAGTCGCAGAAAAAACAGGAGGAAAGCGCATTGCAGGCTCAGCCGCAAGGCGCGGTCAAAGCGCAGAATCCGGTGTATCAACAGTTGTCGATCGCGATTGCCGAGGCGGATGCCAATATGGCATCGCTGCGCGCGCGGGTGGCGCAAATGCAGGCCAAGCGGAACCAAATCATGCAATCCGTTGACCGCGTGCCACAGATTGAAGGCGAGTACACCCAGTTGATGCGCGACTACGAAGTGTTCAGCAAAAATTACGCCGAAATGCTGGCGCGGCGCGAAACGGCTGCACTATCCGGCGAAGTGGAAAGCAAGACCGATGTGGTCGATTTCAAGGTCATCGATCCGCCGCGCGTACCGAGCAAGCCGGCCTGGCCGAATCGACCCATGCTGGTGGCCGCTGTGCCGTTCGCCGGTATCAGTTTTGGCATGGCGCTCGCTTTTCTGCTGGGGCAACTGCGACCAAGTATCGACAACCGACGCCAGTTGCGTGATTTGACGGCGTTCCCGCTGCTGGGCATGGTGACCATGATTCAGACCGACGACGCGCGGCGAAAGCGGCAACGGTCCAATCTGATGTTTGCAGTGGGTGGGCTCGGACTCCTTGTAGCCTTGTTGGGGCAGATGATTTATTACCTGGTTCTTTCACCCGCAGCATAGCCCAGGAGGCGATATGAGCATAATCGAACGCGCAGCCGGCAAACTGGGCAATCCGCAACCACCCGAAGCTTCGGTCATCAAGTCGGCCTACCGTCCGCCCGCAGGCGCCGAGGATGGTCAGTTGATCGAGGCCGCCATCCAGAAAGCGGAGGCTTCGTTCAACCGAACGCCGGCCAGCGTCAGTCCGCCGCCGCAGGGGCCGGCTTTTTATCAGGACGACGATGGCCCCGCCACGATCATCGGCAGCCAGCATGGTTCGGTCAATCTGGCACGCTTGAAACTGGCCGGTGCGCTGACGCCGGATGCCGGTCGGAGCAAGATTGCCGAGGAATATCGACTGATCAAGCGTCCCCTGTTGATGAACGCGTTTGGCCATGGCAATAACGCCCCGATCCCGAACGGCAATCTGATCATGGTGACTAGTTCGGTTCCAGGCGAGGGCAAGTCGTTTACCGCCATCAATCTGGCGATCAGCATGGCCACCGAACTTGAAAGTACGGTATTGCTGGTGGATGCCGACGTCGCCAAATCTTCGGTGATTCGTTACCTGGGACTGCAAGCAGACCGTGGGTTGCTGGATGTATTGCGCGATCCGAGCGTTCAATTGGCCGATGTTCTGATCAAGACAGATATAGCCAAGCTGACCGTGCTGCCATCGGGTCGAGGCTTTGCGCATGCCACCGAATTGCTGGCAAGCAATGCGATGAAGGCATTCATGGAAGATATTTCCACGCGGTACCATGATCGCATCATCATTTTCGACAGCCCGCCATTGCTGGCCACCAGTGAAGCTTCCGTGCTGGCACGTTATATGGGGCAGGTTGTCTTTGTGGTTGAAGCCGAAAGTACGCCGCAGGAAGCGGTCAAGGAAGCACTGGCTCATCTCGAAAACTGCGAATTTGTCGGTGTCGTGCTCAACAAGGCGCCATCCCGTACAGTCGGCGGCGATTACTACGGCTACGGATATGGCTACGGCGGTTATGGCGAGTATGGCAAGCAACCGCAATAAACACAGTCGGCAGGGTCTATCGCTTGCCGGCCTGTCGCTGGCATTGCTGATGCCGGTTTCTGTATCCGCTGTGGATTTTGATTTCAAGCCGACGTTGTCGTTGATGGAACGCTATTCCGATAACGTGTCATTAACCGCCGCGAATCCGAAGGCATCATTTTTGACCGAGTTCCGCCCGGGGTTTTCCCTGAACAGCAAAGGCACGAAAGCCCGCTTGTCTGTCGATTATGGTTTGCAGGCGCTGTTGTACAGCCACGACAGTGGCGCCAATACCCATAACAATCAGCTGACGGCCCGGCTCGGTTCGGATTGGCTCGACCGGCGACTGGCGATCAATGCCGATGCCCGTATCGGGCGGCAGAATGTCAATTCCACCGGGGCGATCGGGACCGGTAATTACAACCTCACCGGCAATAGCGCCGAAACGCGGACATTCAGCATCGCGCCAGCCTGGAAGAGCCGGTTCGGCAATCAAGCCAATCTGGATGCGCGCTGGCAGTTGACCTACAGCGACTCGGACGACGACACCGCCTTGTCCTCGACTACGGCCAACAGCCTCGCCCTGAACCTGTCCAGTGGCACTTCATTCAATCAGATTCCCTGGGGACTGACATATCGGGTTTCAGGCTCGGATGCCAATACCAACGGCGATCGTAATTCCAGTTTCAGTGGTACGCTGGGCTACATTCATAGTCCGAAGACGCGCTTCAATCTGACCTTGGGCAGGGACAGCAACAACGGCACGACCCCCGGCTTTAATCAAGCCAGCGGCATGTACTGGAATGCCGGTATCAATTGGGCTCCGACCTTGAGAACCAGTTTGAATGCAACTGCCGGCAAACGCTACAACAGCGACTCCTATGGCCTGAATCTGACGCACCGCACGCGCAAGTCGACCTGGGCGTTGCGCTATAGCGAGGAAATTGTCGACGCTTATGCCCTGCTGACAGCGACCGGTGCTTTCGATATCTATGATTGTGGCGGGAGTCCTCGGCTAGTAGTCGCTGGGGGCGCGCCACCCGACAGCAGTGAATGTGGCAATTTGACGCCGCAGTTGCTCGTCCCGGCTCTGCTTTTGCCTTACTCGCAGTTGGTCGACGGTTTCAACCTGAACCGATCCTGGTCCGGCTCAACAACTTACAAAACCGGAAAAAGCGTATTCAGTCTGAGCATGAACAAGAGCAACCGTAAATTGCTGGCAACCAATGATTCCGACAATACCTATGGTCTCGTCGGCAGTTGGACATTGCGCGTCGGACCGCGAACCAGTTCCAGCCTGCTGTTCAATGCCACGCATACGGAAAACGCAGCGGCGCAAGAAAGTGACGATTTGAGTCTGGCCTGGCTGTTGAGTTATCAATTGTCACGCCAGGCCACCGGAGTCGTGGAATTGAGACGGGTCGAGCGAACTTCCGGCACCACTACCGGCGCCTATGATGAAAACAGTGTTTCGGCGCGTCTTAACATGAGCTTCTGACCATGTACGAAAGTTATTACCAACTCCGCGACAAACCGTTTCAACTCAATCCGGATCCACGTTTTTTCTTCGCCAGCAAAGGCCACAAGCGCGCTTTCGCCTATCTTGAATATGGCTTGTCGTTGGGTGAAGGCTTTATTGTCATTACCGGCGATGTCGGCGCCGGCAAGACCTTGCTGGTCAAGAGTCTGCTGAAAAAACTGGAAAACGGCAGTTATCTGATCGGCCAGTTGGTCAGCACCCAGCTTGATGCCGATGACACGCTGCGCAGTGTCGCGGCGGCATTTGGCTTGCAGGCCGAAGGGATGACCAAATCGGCGCTGCTGAAGAGCCTGGAAGATTATCTGCGGCTGGCGGTCAGGCAGAATCGGCGGCCGTTGCTGATCGTGGACGAAGCGCAGAACCTCGATCCGCGCGCGGTGGAAGAGCTCCGTATGCTGTCGAACTTCCACGAGAACGACAAATCCCTGCTGCAAAGCTTTCTGCTGGGGCAGCCGGAGTTTCGCGACACGATACAAAGCCCGGAGATGCTGCAACTGCGGCAGCGGGTGATCGCTTCCTACCATCTCGGTCCGCTGGACCGTGCCGAAACCATCCAGTACATCGTGCACCGATTGAATACCGCCGGCTGGCAAGGCAATCCGACTTTCAGCGAAGACGCGTTCGACATCATTCATCAGTTTTCCGCCGGTGTGCCGCGGCGCATCAACACCTTGTGTGATCGCTTGATGCTGTTCGGCTATCTTGAAGAACGCAATGTGCTCGATTCCTCCGCCGTGCAGGAAGTCATCAGCGATTTGCGTCAGGAAGTGCATCATCAGGAACCGCGCGCGCATCAGCGCGAGACGCATGCTTCGCCCATTCAAGCCGGCCAGAATTACTCGCCGCAACCGGTGGCGGCCGCCACTGCTACCTTGTCGGAAGACGTCGAAGCTCGTCTGACGGCCATGGAACGGTCGATCAATCGCTTGATTCCGTTAGTGCGCAAAGTGCTTTATACGGTCACGGCGGGGAAGGAATCTGAATGACCCGCGACCGCGCGGTTGCGCGATCTTGCAGTGCGCGAGATGAGCGCGTTCCAGGTCGATGAACGCCATGCCTGCACGCCATTCGGAAATCACCAATGTGATGAGCGTCGATGTGGAAGATTATTTCCAGGTCGGCGCCTTCGAGCACACCATCGCGCGCGCCGATTGGGAGCGCTGGCCGTGTCGGGTCGAGGGCAACATCGAGCGCATCCTGGCCTTGTTCGCGCGGCACGACATCAAGGCGACCTTCTTTACCCTGGGCTGGATCGCCGAACGCTATCCGAGCATGGTGCGCGGTATCGTCGAGGCTGGACATGAACTGGCCAGTCACGGTTATGGACATCAACGCGCCAGTGCCATGACGGTGGCGGAATTCCGTGATGATGTGACGCGGGCCAAGTCGTTGCTGGAAGACATTGGCGGCCAGGCGGTAAGCGGATATCGGGCGCCCAGTTTTTCGATCGCCGGTGGCAATCTTTGGGCGCTCGATGTGCTTGCCGAAACCGGGCACCGCTACAGTTCCAGCATCTATCCGATAGCGCATGATCACTACGGCATGCCCGATGCGCCGCGTTTCCCCTACCGTCCGGCGCAATGCGCCGCTTTGCTGGAGATGCCGCCGACCACCGTCAAGTGGCGCGGGCGCAATTTTCCCGCTGCGGGTGGCGGGTTTTTCCGGCTTTTACCCTATGCGGCCTCCAACTGGCTGATCAAGCGCGTCAATCACGACGATCAACGTCCCGCGATGTTCTATTTCCATCCTTGGGAGATTGATCCGCGACAACCGCGAATAGCGGCCGCGCCGTTGAAAAGCCGTTTTCGCCATTATGTCAATCTGGGCCGGATGGAGATGAAGCTTGAGCGTCTCTGCCAGGACTTCGCATGGGGGCGCGCGGACCGCGTCTATGCCGCTGAATTGAAATCTTCGGCCAACGCATGAATTTGATTGTTCGTTTTGCCGATGATGCCGATGCCGGCGCCTGGGATGCTTTTGTGCTGGCGCTGCCGGAGGCGACTTTTTTTCATCGCTATGGTTGGCGCAAGGTTATTCGGCAAGCTTACGGTCATCGCACGCATTTTCTGCTGGCCGAGCGGCAAGGGGTGATCGAGGGCGTACTGCCGTTGGCTGAAATCAAGAGTCGCTTGTTTGGTCATGCACTGATCTCCAGCCCGTTTTGTGTCTATGGCGGTATCGCCGCCGCCACTGTAGAAGCGCGTGAACTTCTGGATCAACGTGCGCAAGCCCTGGCGCGCGAGTTGGGCGTTGGCCACCTTGAATACCGAGATCGCGATGCCTCGGCGCATGCCGATTGGCCGGGCAGTGAGCTGTATGTGACCTTTCGCAAGGAAATCGATCCAGACGTCGAAAAAAACATGGCGGCGATTCCGCGCAAACAGCGCGCCATGGTGCGTAAAGGCATGAAGAACGGACTGACCATCGATCTTGAGTCCGGCGTCGACGGGTTTTTTGCCGTGTATGCCGACAATGTGCGGCGGCATGGCACGCCGGCCATGCCGAAACGCTATTTTGCGTTGCTGCGCGAGGTATTCGGCGCCGACTGCGAAGTGATGCTGGTGCGCGGGCCGGACACGCAGGTGGTCAGCGGCGTGCTGAGTTTTTACTTCCGTGATGAAGTACTGCCTTACTACGCAGGCGATGCCTTGGCCGCGCGCGCGTTGGCCGCCAACGATTTCAAGTACTGGGAATTGATGCGGCGCGCTTGTGAACGTGGCATCCGCGTTTTCGACTATGGCCGCAGCAAGGTCGGCACCGGGCCTTACGACTTCAAGCGCAACTGGGGGTTCGAGCCGAAGATGCTGCACTACAGTTACCAGTTGGTGAAGGCTGAAAGACTGCCGGAAAATAATCCCAACAACCCGAAATACCAGTTGTTCATCAAGGCTTGGCAGCATTTGCCGTTACCCCTGGCGAATTTTCTCGGACCTTTCATCGTCCGAAATCTGGGTTGATGCCTGGCTCGGCTTGCGGAAAAACGATGCGCAACCTGCTTTTTCTTTCGCATCGCATTCCCTATCCCCCGGACAAGGGAGACAAGATTCGTTCCTGGCATTTGCTCCGGCATCTGGCCGAACATTGGCACGTGCACCTGGGCGCGTTTGTCGATGATCCTGACGATTGGCAACACTTGGCGGTACTGGAAAATGTGTGTGCCGACGTTAAATTGCGGGCGATTCAGCCAGCGACGCGCAAATACCGTTCTCTGGTCGGCCTGTTTACCGGCGAAGCCTTGAGTCTGCCGTATTACCGCGATGCCGAATTGTCCGCCTGGGTCGCGGCGAAACTGGCTGATGGCATGGATGCGGTGGTGGTGTATTCCTCGGCCATGGCTCAATTTGTCATGCACGTGCGCGATATTCCGAGAATCATGGATTTCGTCGATATCGATTCCGACAAATGGTTGCAGTATGCGCAGACCAAGACGTGGCCGATGTCCTGGCTTTATCGTCGCGAAGGCCACCGGATGCTGGATTGGGAACGCAAGGTGGCAGCCGGCTTCGACGGCGGATTGTTCGTCTCCGCTGCCGAAGCGGCTGACTTTCGCAAACTGGCGCCGGAATCCGCCGCCAGGATCGGTTATTTCAACAATGGCGTGGATGCCGAATATTTCAATCCCGCTGCCGTCTATCCGAATCCCTACCCGGAAGATCGGCGGGTACTGGCGTTCACCGGGGCGATGGACTATTGGCCGAATATCGACGCGGTCGTCTGGTTTGCCCGAGAAGTCATGCCGGAAGTTCGCCGAGCGCATCCGGATGTGTTGTTCTGCATCGTCGGGGGTCGCCCCGGCAGTGAAGTTCTCGCGCTTGAATCCGAATCAGTGATGGTCACCGGCAGGGTGGCGGATGTGCGTCCCTATCTTGCCCACGCGGCGGCTGTGGTCGCCCCGTTGCGAATTGCGCGGGGCATCCAGAACAAGGTGCTGGAAGCGATGGCGATGGCAAAAACCGTCGTATCGAGCCCGCAGGCGCTGGAAGGCATAGCCGCCGAAGTAGATGAGGAAATCCTGCGTGCCGACAGTCCGGCGAACTTTGTGGCGTCAGTCGACCGGGTTTTACGCGGATTTGACTGCGGCAGGGCCGCGCGCCTTCGGGTGGTTGCGGATTTCAGTTGGGCATCCAGCCTGCAAACGGTTGATGCATGGTTAAACGGGGAGATCAAATCGTGAACACGGCAACAACACGCTATTGGTTCTGGGCTGGCGCGACGCTGTTGCTGATCTGGACAGCAATCGTGCTCATGCTGGAACCTGCCGGCTCCAGCATGCGCAAGGTTTGGGACAGTTCCGAAACCTATACGCACGGCTATGTCATTTTGCCTATCGCAGCATGGCTGGTCTGGCGCCGACGCAAGGATATCCCGTTAACGCCGGTGCAACCGGATTTTTGGGCTTTGTTGCCGGCCGTTGCGGTGGGATTCGTCTGGCTTGCCGGTCGGGCGGTCGGTGCTCAGGTGGTGGAACACTATGCTTTGGTCAGTTTGTTGATCATCGCGTTCTGGACCCTGTTTGGACGCGCGCAGGTGCGGCTTTTGACGTTTCCATTGTTCTATCTGCTGTTGATGGTGCCTGCCGGTGACTCACTGATCGAGCCGATGATCCATTTCACCGCCGATTTCACCGTTGCGGCTGTCCGTCTGTTCGGCATACCGGTGCTGCAGGAGGGGACTTTCCTGACGCTGCCAACCGGTCAGTGGAGTGTGGTCGAGGCGTGTTCCGGCATACGCTATTTTCTGTCGTCCATCGTGTTGGGCTGGCTGTTCGCGTATCTGACCTATCGCACCTGGTGGAAGCGTCTGGCGTTCGGCGTGGCGTCGATCGTGGTGCCGGTCCTTGCCAACGGTCTGCGCGCGACCATCATCGTGCTGCTCGGGCATTACTCCGGCATGACGGTGGCGGTGGGTGTGGACCACCTGATTTACGGCTGGGTCTGGTTCGGCATCGTGATGCTGTTGATGTTCTGGGTGGGCAACATCTGGCGGGAAGATGACGATGAGTCGTCAACCTCATCGGCACGCGGGGCGACCTCGCAGCCGCGGCTGAAATTTGCGGCGCCTGTCGCACTGCTTGCGGTCGTCGCCATTTTCCCCTTCTACGAGCATCAACTCTCGTCGGCGCCACCGGCTCCCTCGCCACTGGCGCGCTGGGCGCCGGTAAATGGTTGGGCTATCGAGACTGCGGGTTTCACCGAATGGCAGCCACGCTGGCTTGGCATGGATGACAAGCGATCCCTGACATTGCAAAAGGAAGACGCCCAAGTCATGTTGTTTGTCGGTTGGTACGGTGCGCAAAGACAGGGGTCCGAACTGATCAACAGCTTGAACATTCTGGTTCCGGAACAGCACCCGATCTGGCGTAATCTGTTCGAAAACTCTTCGAACGTCGATTTGCAAGGCAATGTCCTGTCGGTACGTCAGGCGTTGTTGCATGCACCCAGCATCGATCAGCGCTTGCTGGTCTGGCACTGGCGCTACATCGATGGAGAAGCCGGAAACAATATGTTCAGCGCCAAGCTGCGGCTTGCCTTGAGCAAGCTTGGCGGTCGCGGCGATGCTGCCAGCGGTGTACTGATCGCGGCACCCTACCAGGAAAACGCTGCTGAAGCCGAAAAGGTGCTGAAGGCTTTTTTACAGGACAATTTCCTGAGTCTGAATCAGACGCTTGATTCCGGCATCGCACCGTGACTGATCAGCGTCCGCTTGTCGCCCATGTCGTCTACCACTTTGGTACCGGCGGCATGGAAAACGGCATGGTGAACCTGTTCAACCATCTGCCGCCAGAGCGCTTTCGCCATGTGGTGATCTGCCAATGCGGCTATGCGGATTTCCGTCACCGCATCACCGCGCAGCAGGTCGAATTCTTTGATCTTGGCAAGCGCGAGGGGCATGACTACAGCTGGATGCCCAGGCTGTACAAATTGTTCGGGCAACTGCGGCCGGACATTCTGCACACCCGCAATCTGAACGCACTGGAAGCCCAGTTCGTCGGTGCCGCCTGGGGCATCAAGGGGCGCGTGCATGGCGAACACGGCCGCGACATGTACGACATCGACGGCAGCAACTGGAAATACAACCTGATGCGCCGCGCCGCGCGCCGGGTGGTGCATCAGTACATCGCCGTCAGCTGCGATCTGGCCGGCTGGCTGAAGGACACCGTGCATGTTACGGATGACCGGCTGAACCAGATTTACAACGGAGTCGATCAAGCCAAATTCCATCCACGCCGGGGCGATCGACCCGACCTGGGTCTGCCGGATTTCTTTGCCGGCGCGACCTGCGTCATCGGCAGCGTCGGCCGCATGGCCAAGGTGAAGGATTACCCGACACTGGTACGGGCGTTCATCCAGTTATGCGCGCAGTCTGCCGACCGTGGCGGACTGCGGCTGGTCATCGTCGGTGATGGTCCGACCCGCGTTGAATGCCAAACCCTGGTCGATGCCGCCGGCTTGGCCGGACAGGTACATTTCGCCGGCGACCGCAGCGATACCGCCGACTGGCTGCGCGCCTTCGATGTGTTTGTGCTGCCGTCGCTGGGCGAAGGCATCTCGAATACCATTCTGGAAGCCATGGCCAGCGGCCTGCCGATTGTTGCCACCCGCGTCGGCGGAACACCGGAATTGATCGAGGAAGGCGTGTCCGGCCTCATGTTCTCGCCGAAAGATGCCGATACACTTACCCGAATTCTGGCGGACTACGCCAATGACCCCGCGCGTCGAGAGCGCCAGGGCATTGCGGCAAGGATGCGAATCGAAAACGAGTTTTCCTGGCACAAGGCGGCAGCGGCGTACCAGGCCATCTACGAGAAACTGACATGTGCGGCATAACCGGCATTTTCGACCTACGCGAGCAGCGTCCCATCGACCGCGACGTTCTGCAACGCATCAACGACATCCAATCGCATCGCGGCCCGGACGAAGCCGGCCTGCATATGGAACCCGGCCTCGGTCTTGGCCACCGCCGCCTGTCGATCATCGACATCGCAGCCGGTCAGCAACCCCTGGCGAACGAGGATGACAGTGTCTGGGTGGTGTTCAACGGCGAGATCTACAACTTTGTCGATCTGATCCCGGAACTGACCGCTCTCGGCCATACCTTCCGCACCCGCTCCGATACCGAAACCATCGTGCATGCCTGGGAACAATGGGGCGTCGATTGCGTGCACCACTTTCGCGGCATGTTTGCCTTTGCCTTGTGGGACCGCAAGCAGCAGGTTTTTTTCATGGCGCGCGATCGCCTGGGCGTCAAGCCGCTGCATTACGCGGTCACCGATGACGGCTTTCTGGTGTTCGGTTCGGAATTGAAAACCCTGACCGCCTGGCCCGGTTTCCGGCGCGACATCGACGACGAAGCGGTGGAAGATTATTTCGGCTACGGCTATGTGCCGGAACCACGCACCATTTACAAGACCGCACGCAAGCTGTCGCCTGGTCACCGCATGCTGATCCGGCGCGGCAAGCCATTGCCGCAGCCGGAAGAATACTGGGATGTGCCGTTCACCCCGCATGCGCCGATCAGTCTGGAGGACGCCAATGCCGAGTTCATCGCGCGCTTCCGCGAGGCGGTGGATATCCGCATGGTCGCCGAAGTGCCGCTCGGCGCGTTCCTGTCCGGCGGCGTCGACTCCTCCGCCGTGGTGGCGATGATGGCCGGCATAAATCAACAACGTGGCGACCCACCGGTGAAAACCTGCGCCATCGCTTTCAGCGATCCGCGTTACAACGAAGCCGACTACGCTCAGAAGGTGGCCGACCGTTATCACACCAACCACCATGTCCATACCGTCGAATCGGACGACATCGGTCTGGTCGATGAACTCGCCCGACTCTACGACGAGCCCTACGCCGACTCGTCCGCCATGCCGACCTATCGCGTCTGTGAACTGGCGCGCAAGGATGTGACGGTTGCGCTGTCGGGCGATGGCGGCGACGAAAACTTCATCGGCTACCGGCGCTATCGCTGGCATGGCATCGAGGAAAAAATGCGCCGCGCGGTGCCGGACGGCCTGCGCATGCCGCTGTTCGGCGCGCTTGGTCGTGTGTACCCGAAAGCCGACTGGGCGCCGAAGATATTCCGCGCCAAGACTACTTTCGAGGCGCTGGGTCGCGACAGCGTCGCCGGCTATTTTCATGGTGTTTCGGTGTGTAGCGACACGCTGCGCAAGCGCATGTTCAGCGATGCGTTCAAAGCCCGCCTGAACGGCTACAACGCGGTCGAAGTGCTGCGCGCGCATGACCGCAACAACCCCAGCGACGACATCTACGGACAGGTGCAGTACCTGGACATGAAAACCTATCTGGTCGGCGATATCCTCACCAAAGTGGATCGCGCCAGCATGGCGCACGCGCTGGAAGTGCGTGTGCCATTCCTTGACCACAAACTGGTGGAGTGGATATCCGGCCTGCCGTCCTCGCTGAAAATCCAGGGCGCCGAGGGCAAGTACATGCTGAAGAAGGCGCTCGAACCGTATCTGCCGCACGACATCATGTATCGCCGCAAGATGGGCTTCTCGATTCCACTGGCCGAATGGTTACGGGGTCCGCTGAAGCAGAAACTCCAGGATTGCGTGAAATCCCCCCGGCTGGCCGACACCGGCATCTTCAACATGACCGAAATCCGCAAAATGGCTGAAGAACACATCGCCGGCACCCGGGACCACAATCCGGCCCTCTGGAGCTTGCTGATGTTCGAGGCCTTCCTGAAACAGAACGCCATGCAGACTTGAGTTCCCATCCCGAAGAAAAAGCGCAGGCTGGAGTTCCCATGTTCCTGAACCATATCCACAACTATCGTGCCGTTGCAATCCTCGGGGTTGTTGCCACCCACGCGTTGCAAAACTTTCATTGGCCCTCGGAATCGCTTGTATTCAGCGGCTTGAATTTCATCTTCAATGAAACCAGCATCTGGTTCGTGTTCATTGCAGGATTTCTGTTCCAGCATCTATCGGGAAAATTCAAGTTTCCCAAGTACCTTGTCAGCAAGGCGAAATTCGTCGTGCTGCCTTATCTGATTCTTTCCATCCCCGCCCTGATCTATTTCACGCTCCTCGCCCGGCAGGATAATGTCTGGACCGGCTTCTATGACCATAGTCCGATGGTCCAGGCCTTGCTGTTCCTTCTTACCGGCAAGCATCTGGCTCCGTACTGGTTCATCCCGATGATTTGTCTGTTCTACCTGCTGGCGCCGGTGTTCCTGCGCATCGACAAATCCCGCTTCGCCTACCTCTGGCTGCTTCCGCCTCTGCTGTTGCTCTCGGCCATATTTGGCAGGGATGGTCTGCTCATCCACACGCCTCTGGATGGCCGTTTCGCCACCTTGAGCAAGGCGCTTTACATGCTGCCGGTGTACATGCTCGGCATGCTGTGCAGCAAGTACCACGACACCCTGATCACCTTGCTGAAGCGTTTCAACTGGGCACTGGCGGCGGCTTGCCTGGTCATGGCGCTGCTGGGTGCCCTGTACGGCAAAGATGCCCACTTTCTGCACTTCCTGTTCAAGATCACCACGGGCGTCTATCTCATCTACTTGCTGCATCTTGCCGACCACCCCCTGGGCAATCGCATGACTTACCTGGCCCACGCCAGCTTTGGCGTTTACTTCCTCCACGGCTACTTTCTGGCTGCGGAGAAAATCCTCTCCGACAAACTTCAAGTGCCGGCGGCCATACACGAGGGCAATATCCTGTCCTTTACCATCCTGACTCTGGTCGTTACCGCCCTGTGCGTCCTGACGGTGAAAATCGCCCAGTTGCTGCTGAAGGACAATAGCAGGCTGGTGGTGGGTAGCTGAACCAGGACACAAGCACCATGAAAATCCTCTATCACCACCGTATCGCCTCCAAGGATGGCCAGAACGTCCATGTTGAGGAGGTCATTCATGCTCTGCGTGAATTGGGACATGATGTACGCGTGGTGGCGCCGAGCGTGCATGACGACAGTGAATTCGGGCACGAGGGCGGCTGGGTATCGCGTCTGAAAGCCGCCTTGCCCAAGGCCGTCTACGAAGTTCTGGAAATGGCGTATTCGTTGCTGGCATACCGCAATCTGGCTGCGGCCATCCGCGAGTTTCAGCCGGACGTCATCTACGAGCGCTACAACCTGTTTCTGTTTTCCGGCATCTGGGCCAAACGCCGGTTCAAATTGCCCTTGCTGCTGGAAGTGAACGCGCCGCTGGCGGAAGAACGCAGCCAGCACGACGGCATGGCGTTTACGCGCCTGGCCTTGCGTGCGCAAGCCTGGGCCTGGCGCAGTGCGGACCGGTGTCTGCCGGTGACCGATGTTCTGGCTGGCTATCTGCGTCGCGCCGGCGTGCCCGATGAACGCATCGAAGTCATCCACAACGGCATCAATGAAGCGCACTTTGCCACTGCGCCGGGCAACCCCGAAGCGAAGGCCAAGCTGGGTCTAAGCGGGCAAACTGTATTGGGTTTTACCGGATTTGTGCGGTCCTGGCATGGGCTGGACAAGATCATTCGCTGGATGGCCACTGCCGGGCATGAAAACGTCCATCTGCTGGTGGTGGGCGAAGGCCCGGCACGGCCGGAACTGGAAGCGCTTTCGCAGGAATTGGGGATCGCCGCGCGCGTCACCTTCACCGGCCTGGTAGCTCGCGACCGCGTGCCGGAGCATGTTGCCGCGTTTGATGTCGCCCTGCAGCCTGCTGTCGTGGATTACGCCTCGCCGTTGAAGCTCTTCGAGTATCTGGCGCTGGGCCGCGCCGTGGTAGCCCCGCGCGTGCCGAATCTGATGGAAATTCTGGTCGACACGGATAACGCCCTGCTGTTCGACCCGGATGCCCCTGGTGCGCTGGAAACGGTGCTGGAACGATTGAGCACCGATGTGGAACTTCGCGAACGGCTAGGGCAGGCAGCACGCGACTCCATCCGGCAACGCGGGTTTACATGGCGCGGCAATGCGCAGCGGATTACCCGGTTGTTTGAGACCTGCCTTGCCGCACGGGGCCGAACATGAGAACGGATATTGAACCGCTTTGCACCATACTGGACGGCGGCGGCAGGGCAGAACAACAAGGTCGATTTCCAGATGGCGGTTCTCCCATCAGCAAGCAAGTAGAGCCCAAATATGCCGCACAAGGCTGAGCCCCGCCTGCTCGTTTATTCCAGCCTGTTCCCTTCGCCCAACGACCCTACCGCCGGCGTATTCATTCGCGAACGCATGTTTCGCGTGGGTAAAAACCTGCCCATTGTGGTGGTCTCGCCCAAAGCCTGGTCGCCGTTCGACTGGCTCATTCGTCTGCGCAAACCGCGCTTTCGTCCAACCGCGCCGTACTTTGAGGAACAACAAGGCGTAGCCGTCTATTCGCCGCGTTTTTTCAGCCTGCCGGGGATGTTGAAACATTGGGACAGCACCTTCATGGCCATCGGCAGCTACCTGACTATGCGCCGGTTGAAGCGTGATTTCGGCTTCGATCTGATCGACGCGCATTTCGGCTATCCCGACGGGCACGCCGCCAGCCTGTTGGCACGCTGGTTCGGGTTGCCGCTGACCATCACCCTGCGTGGATCAGAGAAAACCTATGTCGAGACGCCGGCCTTTCGCAAGCGCATCGTGGCGGGCCTGAACCAGGCCGCCCAAGTCATCGGCGTGTCCGACTCCCTGCGCCAGTTGGCGGTGCGGTTGGGCATTCCGGCCGCCAAGACTCTGGCCATCGGCAACGCCGTGGACTGCCAGCGCTTCCATCCGGTAGACCGACACGAGGCCCGACAACGCTTCGGCCTGGACGAAACCAACCCGGTTCTCATCTCCGTGGGCTGGCTGATTGAACGCAAAGGCTTCCACCGGGTCATCGAAGTCCTGCCGGATCTGGTCAGGCAGTATCCCCGACTGCGCTATCTCATCGTCGGCGGCGCCACCGGTGCGGACAACATGGAAGCCCAACTGCGCCAGCAGGTGACCGACCTGGGCCTGGAGGAACACGTTCGCTTCCTGGGCTCGATGCAACCGGACGATTTGAAGTGGCCCCTGTCCGCCGCCGATCTGTTCGTGCTGGCCACCCGCCGGGAGGGCTGGGCCAACGTCTTCCTGGAAGCCATGGCCTGCGGCCTGCCGGTGGTGACCACCGACGTGGACGGTAACCCGGAGGTGGTCTGCAAACCCGAACTGGGCAGTATCGTGCCCTTCGGCGACGCCTCCGCCCTGGCCCTGGCCCTTCGCGAAGGTCTGTCCCATGACTGGGATCGGAGGGCGATTCGCGCCTACGCCGAGGAAAACTCCTGGGACAATCGCATCGCCCGGCTCACGCGGGTTTTCAAAGAAATTCGCCCGTCATGGCGAAGCGAATAACCGGGTTCAAAAATGCCGCTCTGGGGCTGGCAATTGCCACCGTCCTTGGCGTGGCAACATTCATTCTGGTTTACCAGATGATCGGCCGCACCCCGGGGGAGTTGTTCGATTATGTGGAAGAACGGCTGCGCGGGTACCCCAAGCCGCAGGCGGCAGCTCTGCCTGACATTTACAAAGTTGGGGCGCACCTCAACGAGCCCTCCCAAAATGAACGCCAGACCCTGCAGTTCAAAATCCCGCTTACGCCAGCCCTGATCATCGACAAGACAGGCGGCACCGTATCGCCCCACGTGTCCGGGCAGCGCGTCATCAGGGTAGGACCGCATGGTGATGTCTTGACCATCGCACATGCGGCAAAACTGGCCAGGGATGGCGATATCGTGGAGATAACCGCAGGCAACTATTACGGTGATGTCGCCACCTGGGCACAGAAAAAGCTGACGATTCGCGGCATCGGAGGACACGCCAGAGTCTATGCAGACGGAAAGAATGCGGGTGGCAAGGGCATCTGGGTCATTCGGAACGGCGATTTCACAATTGAGAACATCGATTTCGTCGGCGCCAAGGTGGGCGACCAGAACGGAGCCGGTATCCGCTTTGAAAATGGAAACCTGCGGGTTCGCCATTGTCTGTTTTTTGGCAATGAATCCGGCATCCTGACGGCGAACAAACCCAACATCACGGTTACCATAGAAAACAGTGAATTTGCCTACAACGGCACACAATCGGGCAAGAGCCATGCCATTTATGCCGGCCGGATCGATACGCTCAACATGACCGGCAACTACCTGCACCATTCCAACACCGGCCATCTGATCAAAAGCCGTGCCCGAAACAGCAACATTCTTTACAACCGGATCACCGACGAATCTGGCCAAGCCAGCTACGAAGTGAACCTGCCCAATGGTGGCAATGCGCTGATCATGGGAAACATCATTCAACAAAGCCGCGAGACGAAAAACTCGGCAGTCATCCGCTATGGCGAAGAAGGCTACACCGGGCCAGACAACACGCTCAGATTGATAAACAACACCATTGTCAACAGCCACCCATACGGTGGCGCATTCCTCAGGGCAGCCCCCGGGACTCAGACCGTCATCAGCGTCAACAATCTATACATTGGCCAGGGCAGGCTGCATCCGGGTAGTAAGCTGCAAGCGTTCAACGATATTTATGCCGATGGGGACATTTTCGAACATCCCCAGCGCTTCAACTACACCTTGAACGCCAAAGGGCTGAACGTTGCCCGGATACGCTATCCTGATGCCATGAGCAGTTTGAGGCTACCCATGCCTGATCAGCAATACACACATCCTGTCCGAACCACCCTGCTTGCCCATAAAGTCACCCACAGTGGCGCCTTGCAACCGTCATCCTCGGTTTTGAACAGCCAATACCCTGGCAATGTGACGATGATAAAAGGATCACTCCCTTGATTCGCGCTCTTCTCGTGATGGCCATATTTGCGTGGCTGGCAGCTCAGACCTTGTCCCGACCCTATGTGGGCACCTATTTATGGACATGGATCAGCATGATGAACCCCCACAAACTGACTTGGGGTGTTCTGAACACGGTACCCATGGCCCAGTTTGTTGCAGTAATCATGGTGCTTGGCCTGATTTTCGGCAAGCAAAAGAAGCTGAATATCTGGTCGCCCCAAACAGTCGTCCTGCTGGTCCTGATATTGTGGGTATGTCTGACGACAATCTTTGCATTCAATCCAACAGGCGCTATCAAAGAACTGGACCGCTTTCTGAAAATCCAGATATTCATATTTCTGATCCTTGCCCTGATATCCGACAAACAGAAGCTGGACGGGTTGATATGGGTCATGGTCCTTTCCATTGGCTTTTTTTCCGTCAAGGGCGGGATCTTCACCATCATGACGGGGGGGAATCACAGGGTATGGGGCCCCGAGGGTTCATTCATTGCAGGCAACAACGAACTCGGCCTGGCCATGCTCATGACCATTCCTCTCATGCGTTATCTACAACTGCAATCGCAAAACAAATGGATAAAAATGGGGTTGGTGGCTGCCATGCTGTTAACTGCCGCAGCCATACTCGGCACCCATTCACGTGGCGCATTGGTCGGCATTGTTGCCATTGGCATCTTTTTCTGGGTTAAAAGCCCTTACAAGATGGGATCAACCATAATGGTTGGCGTCGTATCAATGATGGTCTTGATGTTCATGCCCCAATCCTGGTGGGATCGCATGAACACCATACAGACTTATGAGGAAGACTCCTCTGCACAAACACGCATCATTTCCTGGCAAACCGCTATTAATGTCGCCAACGACAACATTCTGGGCGGCGGCGCAAACATGTTCACGCTGGCCACTTATCAGAAATACTCACCTGACCCAAGCTATGTTAATGATGCCCACAGCATTTATTTCGAGATGCTGGGAGAACAGGGCTGGATAGGGCTATTCCTGTTCTTGTTGCTGGCACTCATGACCTGGCGGACTAGCAGCAAGCTCGGCAAGACCTATCGTAATGTGCCTGATAAAAAATGGGTGGCCGATCTTGCTGCCATGGTGCAGGTCAGTCTTATTGGTTACTACACGGCCGGAGCCTTTCTTGGGCTGGCCTATTATGACTATTACTACAACCTGGTTGCAGTGAGCATCATTCTTTCAAAACTGGCACTGGAACCCTCTAACGCCATCGACAAGACCGGTCTACCTGCTCCCGCACCATTGGCACAACACAAACAGCGGCGTTTCGGCCCGGTCAAACCAAATCATTCATAGACAAATCACCATGCAAACCACTTGCAATGTCTTCATGATTGGTGCGATGAAAGCCGGCACCACCTCGCTGGCGGACCTGCTTTCGCAACATCCGGATATCTGTCTATCCTCCCCCAAGGAACCCCATTTTTTTACCGAGAAGGAAGGGCGGGACCTGGACTGGTACCACGCCCGCTTTGCCCAGCCACAGCGCAAAATTCTTGTTGACGCCTCCACCAGTTACACCATTGCTCCCGTTGAGGTTGGCATCTCCTTCAAACGGGTCTGCGAAAAGTACCGGGGCATCCCGGAGAAAATCCACGCCTACAATCCTGCGGCCAAATTCATCTATGTGTTGCGTGAACCGGTTTCACGCACCTACTCCCATTACAACCACAACGCACGTGATGGCTGGGAAAAACGCCCCTATATGCATGCCATCCACGAAGATGCCCAGTACCTGAGCGCCAGCCATTACCTGCAACAACTGGAAGCCTATTGGGCGTTCTTTCCCCGAGATGCGTTTCTGTTGCTGCCCTTCGAGGAAATCATGAAGTCCCCGAAAAATGCAGCCCGGCGTTGTTTTGATTTCCTGGGCCTGCCACCCCCCCCCGAAATTGAGCTGACCCGGGCGAAAAATGTAGGCTTCGTGTACAACCCCATCGGCCAGAAGCTGCACAGGCTGGGTCTCATGGAACTGGCATCCAGACTACTGCCGGATGTGGTGAAACAATGGCTGGCTCCCTTTGTTAGCCGGGGTATTCCCCCCATGAGCCAGCATGACAAGCAAACACTGGCCTTGCACTTCCAACCCCACAACCAGCGTTTGCAAGAGGTCACGGGGTTTGATACATCAGGCTGGACCAGGAACGCACAATAAAAGGACGCAGACATGTTTCATTCTTTCAAGAAAGCTGCCCGCAAAAAGTGGTTCGACATCAGCGCCCGGGGCATTCGACAGACTCCTCAGGTGGCCTGTGATCCAAACAGCAGATTAATCGTGCTCAGCCAGCTTCACCACCCGGATGTCACCATGTATCTGGTAGCGGCAAAATCCCTTGCGCGTTACATCATTCCCTTGAAGTTTGTCATTGTTGATGATGGCCTGACCCCGGATGACCGCGAATTACTCAGGCAACATTTTCAGCAGATCGAGTTCATTGGCAGCCGACAAGTGGATACAGGTCCATGCCCAACGGGTGGAACCTGGGAAAGGATTCTGAGCATTGCTTCGCTAAATCAGAATAATTACATTATTCAATTGGACGCAGACACAATAACCATCAACTCGCCGACCGAAGTAATCAACTGCATCAGCAAGCAGATATGTTTCGCCATGGGGACTCCCGGCGGGGAGTCGATCGTCACATTGGATGAAATAGGAACCCAGGCTAAGCGCTGGACTCAGGAGCACGTACAAGTTATCTCCGAAGTGAATATTCACAAAATACCGCCCGAATTTGGCCGGTTATATGTACATGGCTGTTCCGGCTTTGCGGGATTTGCACCGAATAGTATGTCGATAGCCAATATATACAAGTTTTCCCAAGCTATGGAAAGCGTTGTCGGTAAGTCAAAATGGAGGGAATGGGGGAGCGAGCAAGTTACTTCGAATTATTTTGTTGCAAACCATCCGGGCGCATATATATTACCCATTGATTCCTATCCTTTCTGGAAAAAAGGCAAGGATATTGCCAAGGCTTGCGTAATACATTTTTTTGGCACGCACCGATTCGAAGCGGGTCAATATTACCAATCTGCAAAAAAGACTATCCAAGTTATCGGCAAGCAAAATAATGACTCATGACAACTCCTGCGCACATCAGAATGTCTGGTTGGATCCGGGTCAGAATGTGCTGAAGAGCATGTTAAGAGTGATCGCCTGAAAATGGCTTGCATTGGTGTGGTTCTGTGCTTCGTCCATATTTCGAAATTAATGGAATATGACAGCACTGATTCCTCATGGGCAATCTCTAAACCAGACTTGCGGCAAGTCGGAGGTACGACATCGTTTTTTGATCCGGGATGTACCGGATTTCGACGCAGTCATCGGGACAATATGCACGTTGGGCGCGGAGTGAGTTGTGGCTAAAAGATACTTTTCTCCACCGAAGCACGGTTAGCACATGTCAGTAAGAAAATCCCTGGGATTATCGTTTCTGGATCGCTATTCAGGCTTGATAATTACCATTGGGTCGACCATGGTATTGGCAAGACTGCTGACTCCCGCGCAAATGGGGGTTTTTGCCGTCACTATGGTTTTTGTGTCAGTGCTGGCTGGCTTAAGGGACTTTGGGGCTTCAAGTTACCTCATACAAGAGAAGCAGATAACCGATGACAAGATACGTGCGGCATGGATGCTGCAAATTGGCATTGGTCTGTTCTTAGGCCTGGTTGTTGCTGCAATCGCTGTACCCGTCGGGAATTTCTATGGCGAAGCCGAAATGACCGACATCCTGTTTTTGTTATCCATCAATTTTGTAATAAATCCAATAGGCACAATAACGATTGCCTGGTGGATGCGTGAAATGCAATTCGATCGTATCGCAATTACTCGGTTTTTTGGAGCGATAACTGGAGCGATTGTTTCTGTAACCCTTGCGTGGAAGGGGTGGGGACCCATAAGTTTAGCTTGGGGGAGTCTTGCAACCACGCTGGCTAGCATTTTGTTAACCACGTTGCTCAGGCCCGCCAATCTGCCCGGAAGGCCTGGGCTCAAGGAGATAAAAAAGGTTACGGCATTCGGTGGCAAGCTATCAGGCGCCACGATTGTGAATTCCATGGCCCAGGGCGCGCCCGAGGTGCTAATCGCACGATTTCAGGGAGTAACCGACGCCGGGTTGCTTAGTCGGGCAGCCGGTCTTGCGGGAATTTTTGATCAGCTCATCATGAACGCGGTGAGACAAGTTATATTGCCGCTTTTTTCCCGGAATCTGCGAGAGCACAAGCCAGTCGAAGGTCTTTATTTCAAGGGCGTAGAACTCATAACCGGGATCGGTTGGCCTTTCTTTGCAGTACTGGCGATTACTGCGTTCCCGGTTATAAGAATACTCTATGGCGATCAGTGGGATGGCTCAGTCGCAGTTGCTCAGATACTTTGTCTGGCAGCGGCTGCAGGGCTACTTACCGGGTTCGCCCAAGGAATCATTCTAGCTTATGGGAAAGTCGGCACCATTCTGTTTCTATCGATTGTCGGTGGCTTCGTAAAACTGGTTCTTAGTTTTATCGGAGCGTACTTTGGATTGATATCAATGGGATGGCTTTTGTTTCTACATGCGCTTGTTTTCGCTATTGCCTGGATGGTCTTTCTCAGCAGGTCTATCAGGGCTTCCAATGGAAAACTGTTTCGTGTGCTAGGTAAAAGTATTGTTCTGACAATGGCTACTGCTGCACCGGTTTTGGTAATACAGCATTTTGTTGGTTTTGGCGAGAATATGGTAGATTTGCTGTCATTTTCTTTTGCGCTTTCAATGGCGTTGGTGATGTTTGTTGTGGCGGCAAAAGCGATTCGACATGATGTGTATTTTGAGTTACTGAATATGATGCAAATGTTGCGTTTAATGATGTCAAACAAGCGCTGAACAAATATTTTTCCATTCGGTCCGCACAATGGACATCTTGATTTTTGCATCTGGGAAGGGCAGGAGCAAACAACCCCATTTCATGGCTTTTCAAACCTTGAAAAACTGGCAAACTTGCTACCTTCACTTTTGTAACCGCTACGTGGTTAATCCTGCGGAACTCAACAGTCATTTCTATGATTCTAGTATTAGACGGTGATATGACTCCTGCCCTGGCAGTGGTCCGCTCCCTAGCTCGCCTGGGCCTGCATGTGGATGTTGCCAGCCCGAGCCCTGACGCCATCGCCAGCTATTCACGCCATTGTCGCGCCACGTTGATTTACCCGGACCCGCTGACCCATGAACCGGATTTCCTGGCTTGGTTTGCCGATGTACTGAATCGGGATGCCTATCGCCTGATCATTCCTGTCACCGAACGCACGGTGGTGCCGCTGCAAACCTTGCTGGACCGGCCGGGGGGTGAGTGTGTCACCATCGCTCCCCCGGAGGCATTGGCCGTGGCCCTGGATAAGGACCGTACCTTGGCTTTAGCGGCAAGTCTGGGAATCCCGGCGCCCCGAAGTCAACAGATCGACGACCTGGCGGCATTGGACCAGGCCAGTCAGAATGTGAGCATGCCCGTAGTGCTCAAGCCCGCCCGTTCCATCGGCGCCGACGGGGCCGAACGCCGGCAATTGAGCGTGGCTTATGCCTTCACCCCACGGGAGCTGAAAGACAAGGCGGAACACTTTCTGCGTTATGGTCCCCTGCTGCTTCAGGAGTATGTGGGCGGTATTGGCGTAGGCATCGAACTGATCGCTGATCGCGGTGAAGTTGTCTTTGCCTTCCAGCACCAACGCCTCCATGAAGTCCCGCTTACCGGCGGGGGCAGCAGCCTGCGCAAAAGCGTGGCCGTGGAACCGGAATTGCTCGAAGCTTCTCGTAAACTGATGGCTGCCCTGAAATGGCACGGGGTCGCCATGGTGGAATTCAAATGGATTCCGGCCGAGCGCCGCCTTTCCCTGATGGAGATCAATGGCCGCTTCTGGGGCTCCCTGCCTTTGGCCATTGCTGCAGGGGCTGACTTTCCGGCCATGCTTTACGAGCTTTATACCCTGGGGAAGGTCAATCCGCGTCCCCCGGCCCGTCAGGAGATATACTGCCGCAAACTCTCCAGCGACCTTTACTGGCATGAGATGGTGCTGCGACGGGACGGCCCGCCTGAACTCGTTTCCTTTCCCAGCAAGGTCAGCATGCTCCGAGATGCTCTGCGCGTGTTCTCTCCACGCCACCATTTCGACGTGCAGCAATGGCGCGACCCCAAACCTGGTCTGGTGGACCTGTTGCGCATCTGGCGGGAACAGATCGACCGGGTCAAGCGCCTGCTGGCAGACAAACGGGAGCGCCAGCTCCAGCGCCAGGCCTGGCAAAGTGGTGAGGTTTCACGACGCCTTGCCAGTGCCCAACACATTCTTTTCGTTTGCTATGGCAACATCAACCGAAGCGCTCTGGCGGAGAGGTGTTTTAAACACCTTGCACCATCAAGCACCGCAGCAAAAGTAAAAGTCCTGTCTGCTGGGTTTCACGAAGAAGCAGGTCGACCTGCAGATCCAGTTATGGTAGATGTTGCACGTAAAGTTAACGTAGATTTGCGGGATTGGGGGTCTCGTCGAATAGATGCTTTCATGGTACAGAACAGTGACATCGTCTTTGTCATGGAGCAGAAACATCTAAAAAAAATGTACCAGTTGTTCCCGGATGCACTAGGGAAAACATACCTGATTAACGCAGGACCAATGATAGGGAACACGATGGAAATCGTTGACCCGTATGGCCAAGAAAAGGCTGTATATGAAACTGTATGCAAGCAAATCACTGGTTGCGTCGGCCGAATTCTCACGAAACTGCGCTAAATATTAATATATCGCCACATAAACAAGGGGAATTCATGAAAGAAAAAACGATAATAATACAAGCATCAATAATTTTATTATGCTTGATCGCAGGGGTTTTATGGGCGCTTAACTTTCCGTACCCATCCCCCCTGATAAAACAATTTCTGGAACCCAAGCAGAGATACCCAACAGCACAAATTGTAGAATTTGTAAATAACAACAGTTTTCCGCAAGATTTTCTGGAGTTTTTCAACAGAGACCCAGAAAGAACACCACCACCAGGAAACAACCTGGTATCACCTGCCGACGGCTTTGTGCGTCAAATTCTTCAAAAAGACGGGATTACATATTTGATGATTCAGCTCACATTCTGGGATGTCCATATAATGAGATCCCCGGTCTCCGGCATCGTGGAAAGCATTGAAGAGGATGGACTATTACATTTCAAAAGCGACCCTAATGACATCATTTTATTACGCGGAAAAGTTGCGCCCGTTCAAAAAATACTCACTATCGCAACACCCGCCGGCAAAATTAAAGTAAGGATGATTACGAATTATTGGGCGAGCCGTGTGAAAGTCTGGACTCATATGGGTAAACAAATAGAAAAAGGGGAGCGAATTGGCCAGATGCTCGCCGGTAGCACCGTTGTAATGGAGTTACCTGGCAACCTGGACTTGCCAGTAAATACCGGGCAACAAGTAGTTGCCGGTGAATCGATCATATTTAGTTACTAAGGGAACGATAATGCCAAGGATCATTATTAATGGTCGACTTAACTGGTTGATTTTCATTTGTGCCACCGCACCGCTTATCGGCTTGATAGTATTTGACTTCTTCTGGCGAACAACCGCCATCAGCATTGAAACACTCATCACATATAAATTACTAATTGCGATAGCCTTGACGCTTACCGGAATCGGAGCAAGGGTCGCTTATAAAAAGCATAAAAATAGCAAACAAACCATAAATCGATAATGCCCCCCACCTTTTCCGTCATCCTCGCCACCCGGGACCGTCCCGGTCTGTTTGCAGAAGCGCTGCAATCTGTCATGGCACAGGATTTTCCTGACTTCGAGGTTATCGTCGTCAATGACGGATCTACAGAAGGCAACTGTGCCGAGTATCGACCAACGTGGGATCAAGCAAGCCAATCAATCGGGCCACGTTTTTCTGTGCTGGATCTCATTCGCCGTCCTAAAGGCCACGGGCCAGCTTATTCGCACAACCATGGCCTTGCACACGCCAAGGGTGAATACATCTGTTTTCTGGATGATGATGACAAGTGGACTGACCCCGGTCATTTAAGTAGAGCGGCTCAAGCCATTTCTCACTCGGCCGCCACAGGGAAGCAGGCCGATTTGTACATGACCAACCAGCATGCATGGATCAATGAAAAGAAGTTGACAGAAACGGTCTGGCTAGAAGGACTGGAGGATGAACTGAAATCAAGGGGGAAAACAGTTAACCGTGATGGATGTTATGAAGTGGAAGTAACTGACCTAATAGCAACTAGCGGCTTCTGCCATATGAACTGTTTGATCGTGCGACGTAACCTCTTGACCCAAATTGGCGGCATGGATGAAAGCATCCGCTGGGAACAGGATCGAGATATCTACCTGCGACTGATTGATCATAGCCGCTGCATACTTCATCACCCTGCTGTGGTTGCCTATCACCGAGTGCCCGATCCCGGCAAAACGGTCAATGCAACCACCGCTTTAGGAAAAATTGAAAAACTTCTGCTACAAACTCGCGTGTTGGACAAAGCAGCAATCTTTGCTAAACATCCGCTTATACGAGCGTACGCGCGCCAGCACAAAGCTTTTGCGCTGAAGAAAATCGCCCAGGAATTAGCTGAAAAACAGGACTGGACTGCCGCCAGATACTATGCCGCTCAAGCGTTTGGAGCCTCTCCAGGCCTAAAGTGGCTCGGTTTCACCATTTACACCCTTTTGCGAAGTGCTGCCGCCCCCATAACCACCAAAGACTAAGATGTTAAAAGCCATTGCACGCCTATTGTTAAACCCCAGACACCTACTGGCACACAGAAATATATTTCTGTTCAGCCACATGCGGGCTAATACCAGCCTGTTTGGCCACATACTCGGCAGTCATCCAGATATAGAGGGTTACTACGAAATGCACATAGGTTACTACAGTTGGAAAAGCCTATGGCGACAAAAGTTACTGTACTTGGAAAGTCACAAGCCCAAGTCCACGTCACGTATATATTTTGACAAACTTCTGCACGATTACTGCGTAGTTGCACCCGATATCATGGCACGTCCAAATACCCAAAGCATTTTTATGATGCGAAGCCCAGATAAAACAATTAAAAGTATCGTCGGGCTTTACCAGAAAGTTGACCCGGCGCATGAGTATGCGCGAGTTGATGGAGCCGTTGCGTATTACATAAAACGCGTTGGAGAACTTGTGGAAATATCAAACACCATGCCGAATAATTATTATTACCTGGATGCTGAAGATTTAATTGAACGTTCAACCGAAACGCTTGATGCGCTTGGCAATTGGCTTGGCCTTAGCCAACCACTTGCACAAGAATATCAATTGTTCAACAAGACAGGCGCCCCGCAGGCGGGGGATCCATCCGATCTGATGAGCACGGGCCGAATAAACAAAATCCAACACAATTACTCCGATATCGATCTGCCTATGCATTTTCTAGTCGATGCTGACAAAGCCTATCGGAGCGCCCGAAATTTACTTGCCAAGAACAGCAGTAATCAGGTGGTTAGTGGGCAACTCGGAATGGAAAAGTAAATTATGCAGGCGTTCCGGGTTTGCGAGTTGTCAAGAGGCTCAAAAAATAACTAAATACATGGAGTAACATGATGGCAAATTTTTCGGTGGCAATTGCAACTTTCAATCGCGCTCACATTTTACCCGAAACATTGGGTTATATTGCCTCTCAAACACACAAGCCCAGAGAAATCATAATTGTCGATGATGGGTCCGTAGACAATACATCCGAAGCGGTTGAATTATTCAAAAACGAATCCGGAATTGTTATCAGGTACATCAAAATAGATAATACCGGCCCAGGTGCCGCTTTAAAAACAGCCATTGAGTCATGCGCTGAAGAATGGATAGCGCTGTGTGACGATGATGATAAGTGGCATCCTGATCACCTTGAAAGGCGGTCGCATTTAATCGATACACACCCGGACGTGGACTTTACCTTTTCCAATTTCTCGAGTTTTGGCGAGGAATCCATAAAGAACTTCGATGAATTTAACACCATGCCTCAGGATTGGTGGCATTCATTTGCCCCCAAAGACATTTATAATTTTCAGAGGCTGGGGCCTCAACTTCTGCCTAATTTCTTGGCATACAATCCTGTTTTCCCAACTTCGGTATGCCTGAAAAAGGATTTATACAAACGCTGTGGAGGGATCGATGCTCAATATAGCCGTCTTGGATGTTGGGATGCGCATTTCACATGGCGATGCGTAATGCATGGCGTAACGGCCTGCGACCACAATATAACTGTTGAAACGCGTAAACACGGAAAAAACTTTTCAAAAAAACGCAGCCATGTAAATTTAGAGCGAGCTCAGATGCTTGAGCAGGCATGGAAAGATGGATGGATACCCAATGTCTATGCCAATGACATTTCAACCGCCATACTGAATTCGAAAATCACCGCTTTAAACTGGGCGTGGCGGGACAAGGATCATGAATTAATCAAAAAGGTGGGAAATTCTGTTGCATTATTCGACCTTCCCGGAAAACTGGCAGTAAAAGTGCTGGTCTCGTATTTCCTCAGGTTAATACCAGTAAGGTAATCATTCAAGCCGCTTGCGCGACCACGCGCCATCAATATTAACTCTTGCCGAGAAAATCAAACCTTCAGTTGCGGTATTCTCAGAGACTCGACATTCGCCGGCTGCTTCACGGACAGAATCGACAATAGGGATTTTTATTCGGCACAGTCTCGCCTCTCGCTGATTGTTCGATATCTGTCTTGTTCGGCGCAGGATTATCGACTTCCGGGGTGGCTGGCAATCCGGCCTTCTTCTTTTCAGCGGCTTGTTCAGCATCTGAATTGAGTGTCAAGTCGGTGGGGTTTTCTGATTTTTTAACTTCTTCCAGTGGCTTCGGCTCTATATCAGCGGTTTTATAGGGCTCAGGATACGGCTCAGTGCCGCCTAAAGACTTATATTTTTTCTTTAACCTGCTTGAATCGATGATATGACGCAAACCCTCCACTGAAATTTCCTTGGCCCTGGTTTTATTGCCCACCGCAACGTAACTGTCAATCATGACAATGTAAGAGTCCACCTGTTTTTTATCAAGATCCAGCGCAATCCGGGCGGATTCTATTGCTTTATGATAATCCTTGTCGGCATAGTAACTCTGCGCCACTTCCGTATGCATGTGAGGAATATAGGGCCAGACATGGCCTCTTTTTTCGGTATCTTCAATCACATATTTCACGCCCTCTCGCCATATTCTTATTTCCCTCTTTCGCTCTGCTTCTGTTTTAGCTGTTAGATACCTTAGTTTTGACAACATTCCCCAGCAATAATGGTGAAAGCCAGAGCTGCCTTTTATCATTGCATTTTCCGGCAAATCCAGCAGGTGAAGCGTTCCCTTCCTTCGCATGCCCTCGGGATAAAATAAACCGTCAATTCTCCCCATGCCAATAGTAATGCAAGGTGTCGGCAAGAACTTGACTTCCTGTGCCGTAATTGGCGCCTTGCTTGATACGCCTGGTGAAATTGTACCGATCAGGCTTGCTGCATCCTGGCCGCAAGCAGGATTGAAGAATATAATGGCATATACAAACAATAATATTTGATGCTTTTTTATATGGATATTCATAATTGCGCCATATGATTAAAAATCAGAACAATTTGACCTCTTGCAAATCCACGTATCGAAATTAGACTTGTAGCGGCAAGTGGAGAAATGAAAAATGCAGTCATACAATGGATGCTAATCGACGTTAATTGTTCATACAATGCTGGAATGTCATTCAGAACGAATGGCCTCCCGAATTGAGAAACGATGTCGGACCGCTGACGCACAAGTTGAAGACAGATATCCATATCCTGAAATGGGTGCGGATCGAAGAATTCACCGACTCCGCATGGTGTGGCATAGTCCGCTGGCAGCTTGAGCGGGCCTGGCTGACGAATGTCTTTGTGACCAAAGCCCTACCAGGCCTGACCATCACGGCGGTGCCGAACGATTTTTCAAGTATAGCCGCACCATGCATTGCATCTGCGGTTTTACGATGCACACCTAACAATCCATCCGCAATCACCTTCTCACGTTCCTTCGTAAGTTCTTCGTCGGGAATTTGGTGAAGCAAGAACTGCGTATGTAACCATCCTCTCGGAGGCCATGGGTACCGATCATTGCTGCATCGAGTTGCATGATCACTGCCGCACATCCTGAACCATGTATGTTTGATTGACCACAATCCACAGGGCGGTGTGCAGGGGTGTTCTAGGCGTCCGACGTGATTCGACACAACGAACGTAGCGTCGCGGAAGCAGTACTGCCAGCCAGACACAAGGGCGAGTTTTGTGGTATCAATTACCGTGTCAAATGCAGTTATATTGTAAGGAGTCATCCGATGTTTGGCTCCCTGAAATTGTCCGTCAACCCGTTGATTTGATTGAGTCATTTCCCTCCTCCCTTCCGATTCGCCAACGCTTGCATTCACCTGTGCAGAGCGAGTTATGCGCAGAATCATGAATTACCGACCGAATGGAATAAGCTGCTGTTGTCGTAGCCATTGCATTAAAAAATCGAGTCTTAATTGTTGAGTATCAAGTACGATTATTCTGGATTGCTGGTTGATGTAAGTGACTCAATATATTAGCCGGTAGTTATTTGAACTGAGCGCAGGCGCCCCTCACGGATGCGGGCAGTCTTCAGACAACACCTTTTTCAAGGCCTCCAGATACTCCGTTGTGAATTTAAGATCTGGCTCAAGGTGATTGCCTTCGCCCCACTCATTCCATGATTTAACGAACAATATAGGAGCGGAAATCCTGTTTTCCTTGATATTGTTCATGATAACTCTCAAAAAACCTTCGAACAACCGGGGATTGCTTTCCAAAACCAGGCCCTGCCTTCCGCTTCTTGGAGTGTGATCATAGTTTGGCAAAATACAGGGTAAAACCTTTTTCAACAATAAAATCTCCAGGCTGATTTTTTGATACAGCGAGTATTTCAAGTAAATAGGCAGTCCCAGGATTCTTCTTATCAATCTGTGCGAAAAGATACTTGTTCCTGGCAAGCTTTTCATTGAATCAACAAGCCCGTCATAAATGACATGGTCATACCCCAGGTCATATATCTTGTCTATCATCTCTTTGTGGTAAGTGAATCCAACAAATGAAATACCATTCAATCCATCCTTTGCAGCCAGTTCTCGCCAGATGCTCAGGTAGTCATATTCTTGCGGCAAGGAAACCGGGTTCCAAATTATAAAAACAGGCTTGCCATCAAGCATTAAATATCGCTTGTCACGAAAAGCCTTGCAAGCAAATTCAAAATGTTCATGGCAATCCTTCAATCCCGGATACTTTTGATCGATTAGGATCCTGTTTTGCTGTTTCTTTGTGGACCAGTTTTTTGCCTCCCAAGAGTGATTGGCCCATCCCAGACAAAAGGGAAACTCGGGTTTTCCACTTGCCAATACATCATTGAAAGGTTTTTCCAGCAATCTTTTTCCATTGCCAAACCAGTAATGCCAGTAGCAGAATCCATCTACACCATATAATTTTGCCATGCTTGCCTGCTGTTGACGAGTCTCAGGCAATCGCAAATCGTAATAACCAAGATCCGCGGGGACATGTGGCTGATAATGTCCCGGAAAGAGTGGTCTTGCCTTGCCAACATTGGTCCACTCAGTAAATCCTTTTCCCCACCAATCATCGTTCTCCGGGATAGGGTGAAATTGAGGCAGGTAAAAGGCCACTACAACTGGTTGATCTGGGCTATTGCTATTATGACTCATTTCGCATCCCTTGCATTTTTAGTTCTCCCAGGAGTAAGTTATCAGTGCGGATATTCCGTGCTTGTGGGCTTTGCATGAAACCCTTGTTTTAAATTACTTCATCCTTTCCTTCGCTGAAGCAATACGTATCTTTGCGGCATATTTCTGCGCTTTGTTAAAGGTTCTTGCCCAGAAAGATCCCGTCCTTTTAGGTTCCCTGTCTTTGAAGCATCCACTATATAAACCTTCTGCCTCCTTATAGTTCGCACTTGAATATGGCGATTGTTTGGTATCCCATACCCTGTCATCACCCAGGTGGAAGGTGAGCGAACGATCTTTTACCCAGGTGAAATTGTTAGAGTTGGTTTCAATCTGGGTTTTCAATACCTGTCCGATTGGTGGAAATCCTATGAAGACATTGCCGAGTCGCAACAATGGAACAATGCTTTTCTTGAAGATAAAGCAATCAATCCCACCGTGTTCCTCGCCGCTAACCCGAAAAACCAATTCTGCAGAACTTTCATCCAACAATATGCCCTCGTAATGTGTTGGCAACGTGCGTCGATTGATGCAGAAGGCATCAAAACCACTGTTTATCAGCGCATGCACTGCAAGATAAAAATCCGGATTCAGACCTATGTCCAGATTCGTATAAATGAAGTAGTCGGCATCCGATGCAGAGTCCAAACCTTCGATGATGTCCCTGATTCTCGGGAGTGGCTTTTGTCGAGGCAACTGGCGAAGTTCGTCGAAATACTCCCACCCATATTTTTCAATATCAGGAGCCCATCTAAATTCCTGCGGTATGACCACCTGCTCACTTTTGTGCTTGATTGCCAGTAGATCCACCTGAACAATGGGTTCAGCCATTCTGGCAGCAATCACCATTGTTTTCAGGGTTAATGGCTGGGCTATGTGAAGATAGGACGCATATTTTGTTTCATCGATTTCAGTAACATTAACGATGTGAGCAATTTTCAGACGATCTGTCATGTTCAACTTGGGCATGGTATTGTGGCAAGAAAACCAACATTAAGGAGATGACACCGCGCTAGACAATATTGGCGCCTTGGTGAAACCGAAAGGGAATAAACGTGGCCAATCCAGCAAAATGAGGGGCGCATTGTGTGACAAGCGAATCAGTAAGAGTCTGTACTTCATGAACAGCGAACATCGCTTTGACAAGGCGATGGACATGCACAAACTTTGTCAATTCAACACCATTCGATTCATTTCTGGAATTAAAGGTGTTGAGGAACTCCAAATGAACTTCGGCCGTACTTGTGGTAACCGGTCTTTCAACGCGAACGGCCAAGCCTGACCGGTCCATGATACGGTCATGGAAACCTGGCAGAATTTGAACTTCTTCTAACATGCCTGTTAACTCCATCGTCGCGTGGCCCGACTCTAGTCTGTTGGTGGCTGAGTCGAGGCTTTACATCTGCCTCGACTCGACCCGGGTACTGTACAGAGTTTCATTATGGACCCCCAACGCTACTTGGCCAGCCAGGATGTCATGCCGGAGCCTCTCATCGTCCATGCCTGCATCGACATATGTGCTGCCTTTATGACCGGGGACGTGGAAACGATCCAAAACCGAAGATCATCTTTGACTGAATTCATATGAGGTGCTGGAAACAGTGAATCGACCCGAGTTATGAGCGGGCTCCAATTCTTGAGAAGATAGAGCCATGAAGAAGATTAGTGTTACCAAGCCAGCTTCTACCGGAGGGAGCGACGCCATTGGTCTTGCGGGCGATGGGCTCTGTCGGATTGTGTTGTATGAGCAGATCAACAAATTCCGCTGTGCCGTTGCCTTTTTACGCTCAAATCGTGGCGCCCGGTTTACGCACACTGCGTTCGACCGCTTCGAGCGCCGCTTCCCACTCTGCCCCGCCGTCGAAGCGTTCGTCGGAAATGAAAGCTTGCCATCCGGCCTGCTGCAGTCCGTGATTGAAGAAGTCTCGCGTAATGCCATTACACAACGGACGTTCGCAGTTGATCCCGACGACGGCGCGATCCCTGACCGGATCGTCCATGGAAAGGCCAAAAACCCAGCGGAACAGCTAGTTGTCGTGGTGTTGATCCATCAGTTGCCGTTAACTGCGCACGGTAAGCAGAATTCGCAGCAGCAGGGCACGCAGCAGTCGTTCCAGGGAGGCGAGGGGACGCGTTCTTCCAGCCTGACATGGCTGATGATGCCGCTTTGCCGAGTTCCAATGCCGCGCATTCAATTCAGCTAGAATTAGGCCGCCGCTTCAGAACCCGGTTTTCCCGAATTCCCCCTGCCAGCAAGGGGCGGCGAGTTTCTCCCCAGCCTGTTGAATAGTCCACCAGCATAGACACCATTTAGCGGAGAACCATCAAAATGGCCAGCACCAGCACACATAACAAGAAAGCCAGGCTTATAGCCTTGTATCTCCCGCAGTATCACCCGATTCCAGAGAATGATGAATGGTGGGGAAAAGGGTTCACGGAGTGGACGAACACAGCAAAAGCCAGACCTTTTTTCAAGGGTCATTACCAACCCCATGTCCCCGCTGACCTCGGTTTCTACGATCTTAGGGTAGAAGAAACACGCATGGCGCAGGCCGAAATGGCACGCGATCACGGGATTGAAGGTTTTTGCTACTACCACTATTGGTTTGGCGGAAAGCAATTACTTCAAAGGCCATTGGAAGAAGTCATTCGCAGCGGAAAACCCGATTACCCATTCTGCTTATGCTGGGCCAATGAGACTTGGACAGGCGTGTGGCACGGGGCGCCTAACCGTATCCTCATCGAGCAAACCTACCCAGGCACCTCTGATCACCAAGCTCATTTTGATTACTTAAGAGAGGCTTTCTTTGACAGCCGTCACATTTCAGTGGATGGCAAGCCACTCTTCATGATTTACAAACCCAATAATCTGCCAGATCAACACCGCATCACCGACCTGTGGCGGGAAATGGCTGTGAAAGCAGGGCTTCCCGGTTTATATTTGGTTGGTGGCGGTGGCTATGACTGGAACCCCATCGCAAATGGATTCGATGCCGCAACCAGCTACAGAGTCCCTCCGAGACAAAGATTTATATCGCCACGCAACCCATTTAATTGGCCGAGAATAATTTTAAAAAAGAACAAAGGACCGGGCATATATACTCATTTAGAGGCGCTGGATAAGCTATTGCCTCTCCACGTCTCTAATTACGTAAACCACCCGAATATTATACATGCCTGGGACAACACGCCCAGGTCTGGTGAAAATGGGCTCGTCATTCATAACTCCGATCCGGAAATTTATCGGCTCTGCCTGCGAAAGGCACTGGAAATATCCAACCAGCATCGACCGGAAGAAAATATTGTTTTTTTGAAATCATGGAATGAGTGGGCCGAGGGTAACCATCTCGAACCTGATATTCGCTATGGGTATCAATTTCTTAACATCATTAAAGAAGAGATTTTTTATTCATGACCGACGACATTCAGTTTGATGTCGTCATACCCGCTTTCAACGCCTCTGTTTTTTTGGCAGATACACTCGGTTCAATTTCCAGTCAAACACACACTCCCAAGTGCGTCATCGTTGTTGATGATGGCTCGACTGATGCAACCGCACAGGTTGCTGAGAAATTTTCCCCACTAGTCACCTGCATATCTGTCACTAATGGCGGCCAGGGTGTTGCGCGCATGCTCGCTATTGAAAATTGCACATCACCTTGGATTGCTCTTTGTGACAGTGACGATCTTTGGAATGAAGACCATCTGGAGCGTCGTGCTTCCTTGATTTCAACATTTCCTGATGCCGTATTTACTTATTCCGACTGTTATTCCTTTGGCCCTGGTAGCCAGGAAAATCATCGTTTATCTACTGAAGCTCCTGATGGTTGGCATGAACAGTGGGAATGTGACCTTCACAACAATTTCTTTCGTTTGCATGACCCCTACAGGGCATTCTTGAAATTCAACCCATCCTATCCTTCCGGCATCGCCTTCAGGCGTGACGCCTACATCCGTATGGGTGGATTTTTGCCAAAGTACAGTCGTTGGGTCGCAGAAGACACAGAATTTGTCCGTCGATTTCTGCTACAGCAAAACATTACCGTGGCTGGCGATACGCAAGCTACTTGGGGTTATCGCCGCCATGCCAACAACTACTCGAAGACCCAGTGGAAGAATATTCTTGGCAAGGCGCGCATTCTGCAAGAGCATCTAGACTTAGGGCTAGTGCCGACCGAGTATCACGAAGATCAACTGTTCGAAATTCGTCGTGCTTGGCGTCGGGCGTTCGACAATGCCTGCTGGAGTGGAAACCACCGCGATGCAGTGAAATTGTTCAAGCAGATGCCCCGTGAAGTAAAATCAGCAAAGTCTTATGTTAAGTACCTGCGTGCAAACCTTTACTCGGTCTCAAGCATTTTTTCCGGTTCTGACAATTAATTAGCCATCACTTATTAGCCCATGACCTCTTTAGACTTTGCCATCGACCTTCTGCGCAACACCCTGCAACTTGGCGCTCGAGCCGACCAACTTACGGCTGACTCACCGCTCATGGGGGCCTTTCCCGAATTCAACTCCCTCACCGTAGTAGGCATCGTTGCCGGCATTGAGGAGACCCTGGGATGCGAAGTGGGTGACACCGAGATCAGCGAGGAAATCTTCCAGACTGTGGGATCCCTGGCCGACTTTATCCAGACAAAGATGGATTAATCCATGACAGCGTCACTGCCCGAACCTTACTTTTTCCACGGGGTAGCTGGCCCTGTTTTTGCCTTGTACCAACCAGCAATCGGACAGGTGCGCCAAGCCTTTATCTACCTACCGCCCTTTGCAGAAGAAATGAATCGCTGCCGGGCCACGGTGGCCCAGCAGGCCCGGGCCCTTAGCCAGCAAGGGATCGCCAGCCTGCTGCTGGACCCCTACGGCACCGGTGACAGCAGCGGCAACCTGGACCAGGCAACCTGGGACATCTGGGTTCAGGATGCCCTGACCGCCGCCGACTGGTTGGCGCAACGCACGCAAGCGCCTGTCGGGCTTTGGGGCTTCAGGCTGGGGGCTTTGCTGGCTTGTGATGCAGTCAACCGGTCCCCCGGACGCTTCAACCGTTTGCTGCTCTGGCAACCGGTTCAGGATGGCAAGTTGTTCTTCACCCAGTACTTGCGTCTGCGGGTGGCTTTTCTCATGGATCGCAACCTGCCCCCGGAAACTACTGACGAGATGCGGGCTGCCCTGACAGCGGGCCAGACCCTGGAAGTGGCCGGCTACTCCATCGCCGGCCCCCTGGCCCGGGATCTGGACGGGGTCAAGCTGGCCCAGTTCACTCAACTCGCTGGCCTGGCTGTGGATTGGTTCGAACAGGTGTCCGAGGCGGACAAGCCGCTCACCCCCGCCAGCCAGAAGAGCATCAAACAAATTATGGAGCAGGGTTGCCAAGTCAACGCCACGCCCTTCACCGGCCCGCCCATCTGGCAATTGCACAAGCGGGATGTCGTGCCGGAACTGGTGCGACTGACCTCTGCCCGCATGCAGGAGGGCGCATGAACGTCCAGGAAATCCCCGTCGCCTTTGCCTGCCAGGGGGAGGCTCTCGTCGGCATCGTTCATGTGCCGGAATCCCCGCGCTCGCGGGGCGTGCTGGCCATCGTGGCCGGCGGCCCTCAATACCGGGGGGGCTGTTGCCGCCAGTTGGTGCAGATGGCCCGCAGTCTTTCCGCCGAGGGTTTTCCCGTCATGCGTTTCGACTACCGGGGCCTCGGGGACGGCGCCGGGGACTACAAGGGCTTCCTGGATATAGCGCCGGACCTGAATGCGGCCATCGACGTCTTCCTGGACCAGGCTCCTGGCGTCGAGGAAGTGGTGCTCTGGGGCGGCTGCGACGCATCCTCCGCCGCCCTGATCCACGGACCCAGGCATCCAAAGGTCAAGGGTCTTATCCTGGGCAACCCTTTTGTCCACAACGAAGCCACCCATGCCAAGGTGGTGGTGAAGCACTATTACCTGCAACGGCTGAAGGACAAATCCTTCTGGAAGAAACTGTTCAGCTTCCGCCTCAATCCCATGAAGGCCCTGGGCAGTGCCCTGGTCACCGTCCGGCAGGCGAACAAAAAGACCGATATGAATGTGGGTCAGTCCGCCGCCACCGGCAACGCTCCCTTCCCCCTGCTGATGCTGGATGGCGCAAGGCAATTCAAGGGCCGGGTATTGCTCCAGATGAGCGGCCAAAGCCTGGTGAGCAAGGAGTTCGACGAACTGCTTAAAGCCTCTCCAGACTGGCAGAAGGCGCTCAAGCGATTGGATTTGACCCGGGTGGATTTCCCGGATGCAGACCAGGCCTTCTCCACCATCGCCGCACGAAATGAACAGATCGCCACGACCTTGAAATGGCTCAAAGAATGATGCCGACAGCCCTGGGTGGGGTGGATGCTTGTCCCCGGTTACCAACGCAGGGTGATTCGACCACAATTGCCTGAGAGCAAATTTGCAAGCGCTACTTCGCCACCACCAACCCGGACAAGAAGTCTAAATGGCAGAAGCAGTGGATTGCCGGACTCGGCTATTCCATCGTCCAGGCCAAAGAAAGGACCGCTGCTGGTCCTGTCTTAACAAGGGCCGAGGTGATCCGGCCGCTGCACCGTGACTGCCCGCTGACGACCGGATGCTTGTTCAGGCGACACGTTGGGAATAATTTTTCAGGTAAATGGCAATTGCTTTAACCATGCCAGGAAATCCATGCTGTTTTTTGTACAGCCTTCCCTTGAATATACGGACAAAATCTTGTACGGCCAAGCCGCTGCCCACTGTCTCGTTGATGAGCTGTATTGTTTCGCCGGGTTTTACAATCAAATCCTCATACATTAAATCCAGATAAGGTCTTTGAATTTCATTCAACCCCGTCAATATGGACTGGCGTATGCCGCTTTCATATTTCCGCGCATGACTGAACGTTTGTATCTGTCGGCGCAACGTAGTCGAGATCCACGATTGCCATGGATCTCTGTGTATGCACAGGTAACACAAATTTTCTTCAGTCAGGAACTGCGCCCAGTAACGATAGGTCAGCCACAATCTGGGGTCTTTCCACAACCATGGCGTATGCGACGAACAGCGTTCCACAAATTCTCGATAGGGCTGGGGATTCAATCTGGAGGCTTTTTCAAACACCCACTCGGGCCAAGCTGCATCAAAATGCATCGTCCAGTCGTGGACAAAGCCTATGTCCCGCAATAGTTGTTTGTTGAGTTCCACCAGTTCCTGGTTTTCCCAGGTGTCGTAATCGCTTTTCTTGACCGTGCTTTCACCCGTCCAATAGCCATCCTGGGCAATCAGCGCGGCAAGCACTGAACTGCCGGACAGGCCGCTGGTCAGGATGATGATGTTCTTTTTCAAGATTGCTCGTGTTGTTGACTGATGTTCTCGCTGATCTGGTTGCGTATCCAGGTACTCGTCCAGGCGCCGACTTGCACCCGCCATTGATGACTGGAAAATGTGTGCGTCGCACCGTGCAGAGTCAGGCTGGACAACTGCGGCGCCTGGCAGGCGCGGCACCAATCCGGGTTTTGATTGATCAGGGTGGAAAACTCTTGAACGGTAAGATCATCATGACCGCTGAGCAAAATCAGGATTTTTCCCTGGTAGGATTCCAGCCCTTCCAGCATGCGCTGAATGAAGGTCTGGCCTTCACCATGGCTTGACCGCGCGCCCATTCTGATGAACCCGGCAAATTCCTTGAAGGCGGCTCGAAAGGCAAATTCCAGCCTGAATACCTTGCGCCAGAATGATGCATCGAAAATTCGGGCGGGATAATACAGTCGAAGCCGCGCCTTGGCTTCCGCCGATTCGCTGTGAACCCAAGGATTGAGAAGCACCATGCCAGCTACACGGGGATCTGACGCACCGTACATCAGCGCGGCGGACGCGGCATCGCACAAACCCCAGAGGACGATGCGCTTGATTTCGGGCTGTAGTTCGGTAAATGCATCGATTGCAGCTCGAATGTCCCGGTCTACCGATTCGAACGTGCGTGCTGCACCCTCGCTGTCACCCATGCCGCGATAATCGAAGCGGAACGAGGCAATGCCATCTTCCGCAAGCTGGCGCGCAAGCAGGGTGAACTGACGATGACTGCCGGCGCGGTATTGCGGTCCGCCGACAATGATCAATACGCCTACGCCATCAATTGCGTGTGGCAACGTGGCGATACCCAGAAGCCGTTCTCCCTCGCATGCAAAAATGTGCGCGTGCTCTTGCCAGGATTTCATGCTCGTATTGTGTTAACCGCGGCAGCGGGAAATGGGAAAATGCATCAATAATGAACGCTTTGATTTGCTGCCCATGCTTCGGAATTGTTGTTGGCGAGTGTCATGTAGTCCGATATTCGGCGGTTGCGGTAGTTTAGTGAAAGCGTTCGGATCAGGCACGTATTGTATGGAGTTAACCATTTCTGATTTTAATCCGCTTGCCGATCTCGACCAAATTTCGCCGGAATTGGAAAATCTGTTCGATCAGGCCGAGCAAATATACCCGGAATGGTGTCTGGACTGGTTTCGCCTGATCGCCAAGCATGCTCTCTCGCCGGGCCAGCACGCCCGATTCATCTGCGCCAATGCGCCCGGTGAACAGTCAATTTCCGCCATTCTGCCGGTCATGGAAGAACCCAGGCTGCACCGGATTTCCGGGCTATCGACTTTCTACACATCCTTGTTCTCCCCAATTTGCAAGGGTCACCGCGAAACACGGGCGTTGACACCGATTTTCGTCAAATTGTTGCACGCGGGATGGCCAGAACTGCGGTTGGCGCCCATGCCGCATGAAAATCCCATGTTCGAATCTACACTGAGCAGTCTGCGGACCGCCGGTTGGCGGGCGTACTCGTTCTTTTGCTTTGGCAACTGGTATCAGCCCTCGGCGGGCCTCTCTTTCGAGCGATATTTTAATGATCGCTCCTCCCAGGTTCGCAACACTTATCTCAGGCGTAGCAAAAAGTTTTTTGCCGAGGGCCGTGGCCGGCTGGATCTGGTGAAGTGCGATGCCGTTGAGCCGGCCATACAAATCTGGCAGGACATTTATGCGGCCAGTTGGAAGGTTCCTGAACCCTTTCCCGATTTCATGCCCGAGTTGATTCGTCTCTGCGCACGCAAGGGCTGGTTGCGCATGGCCATTGCCTACTTCGACGACAGACCGATTGCCGCGCAGATATGGATTGTCCACCAAGGCAGGGCCGCGATTTACAAGCTTGCTTACGACGAAAAACACGCCAGACACTCCGCTGGCACGCTTTTGACCGTTTTTCTGATGCAACACGTTCTGGACATCGACAAGGTAGACGAGGTGGACTACTTGATCGGTGACGATCCCTACAAGCAGGATTGGGTCAGCCACCGACGCGAGCGCTGGGGCATCGTTGCCTATAACCCTCGGACGTGGCGTGGCGGGGCGGGCTGGTTACGGGAAGCAGCAGGCCGTGTCCTGAAGAAATGGCTGAAAAAGCCATCTGACACGAATGCGGCGCCGTGAATCGAAGTCGCCATACAGGATGAAATCAGTTGACGCTCAGCGGAGCTCGGATGCTTGCCATCACGTCGCAAGTCGCTTCAAGCAGTGCACTGGAAGTAAAAATTTCCTGTGTGATCCAGAACGGCGGCCCGACAATATTTCGCGCCTCGACCGGCACGCCGGACTGAAGCCAGGCATCGACCAAACGCTGGCTGGACGCCAATAATTGATCGTCCGCATCTTCAACCAGTTCAAACCAGAATACCGGACAACTGGGTGTCAACGTGTTCAAGGACATGTCCACCAGTTCTCGCGCCATCAGCGAAGACAGGGCATAGCCACCGACTTCAACCCACTCGTCCTGGTTGTCCAGTTGTTCGCGCAACATGCGCGTCCCGCTATGTACAGCGCCCCCTGCCAACACTTCGCCAGCCAGCTTGATGCGCAGAAACTGATGAAGAAACTGTTCGCCGGCAATGACCGGTTGCCAGAGCAACAATGATGCAATTTCTCCGTGTTCGACTGCAAGTTCGACCGCCAACATTGCGCCAGTGCGCAACCCCCACAGCGTGACGGGTGAGTTGACACGTTCCTGCAACCAGGCCAGCGCCAGCTTCGCATCCGCGCGCCAGGCACCCCAGCTGGCATCACCAAAATCACCCGCGCTGTCACCGCACCCTGTCAGATCGATCTGCAATACGGCAAAGCCCTGCGCGGCCAGCGCACGCGCCTGCAAAGCGACCATCCGCCGAGATTTGTGCATCTCCTCGGCAAACGGATGCAGATACAGCACGCCTCCAAGCGGCGGGCCTGTGACCGGGGAAAGATAAAGACAATAAAGCGGGCCGCGCGGGCTATCGAGATAAAACGGTTGGATATTGATTGTCTGATCCATGCGGCAAGTCAAGCGCCGGGCTATTCGGACAATTTACGTTCGACAAAGAGGCAAAGATTTCCGAACGTTGCAAAGGTATCGGCACTGATGTCGTCGTCCTCTATTACAAACCCGAACCGCGATTCCAACGCGGTCAATAATGAAACAACCGCCATCGAGTCCAACTCCGGCATCGCCCCAAGGAGCGGCGTGTCATCGGTCAGGTCATATCCCCGATCTCCGAGCTGCAGCGTTTGGACCAGAATTTTTTTTACGTTATGGCTTGTTGTCATGTTTCAGGGTTGAAAGAATCCACAGACGTGCAGTGTATGCTAGCTCGGATATTTCATAAATGCTCACGCGCCCTTGCCGGATACTTGACCGCACTGAATCTTGCCGCTTTCCCCGCAAGCGGTGCGGTCGACTCCGTGGCCGGACATATGCATGACTTCGCCGTATCTTGGCAGAATGGCCATTGCATACAATGACCAGCGCGATGATCACGCGTCGTGTTTATGAGAAATTCGGGCCAGCCGGCCGGCATGCGTCATTTTTCGAAGGCGACCCCCACTCTGTTCGGGACAAGTCGCTTGTAACCTGATTCGCCAACCGCTGAAAACCACGACATGACCCAACTCGTCCATGAGCTCATCACCACCACTGCCAAGCGTGCACCCGAGCGTATCGCACTGCAGGAAACCAAAAACAGCCTGGATTACGCGCAACTGCAACAGGCCGTGACACAGGCAGCATCGCTGTACCTGCAACATGGCCTGGAACGGTTCGAACGCGTCGCAGTCTGGCTGGACAAGCGCATTGATACCGTCACCGCGTTGTTCGGGGCCGCCGCCGCCGGTGGCGTGTTCGTGCCGGTCAATCCGCTGTTGAAACCGGAACAGGTCGGGCACATCCTGACTGACTGCAATGTGCGGATACTGGTGACTTCGCCGGAACGGCTGGAATTGTTGCGGGCTGTGCTTGCTCATTGTCGTGATCTGCGTGCCGTGGTTCTGGTCGGTGACAAGGTCATTGCGCCGGTTGACGGGGTGGAGATGGTTGCCTGGCAGAGCCGCGTCGGTCTGGCTGAACACGCGCCGCACCGTGTCATCGATGGCGATATGGCGGCGATCCTGTATACATCGGGCAGCACCGGTCGGCCCAAGGGCGTGGTGCTGTCACATCGAAACATTGTCGCCGGTGCGGAGAGTGTTTCGCAGTATCTGGAGAACACCGAGGAAGACCGCATCCTGTCGGTCCTGCCGCTGTCCTTCGACTATGGTTTGTCGCAACTGACCACTGCCTTCCGGGTTGGCGCCTGCGCCGTGCTGATGAACTATCTGTTGCCGCGCGACGTGATCCGCGCCATCGAACGCGAAAAGATCACCGGTCTCGCAGCTGTACCTCCGCTATGGGTTCAACTTGCGCAACTGGACTGGCCGAAGGGACTGGATGCCCACCTGCGCTATATCACCAATTCCGGCGGACATATGCCCAGACCGACGCTGGATGCCCTGCGTGCCCAACTGCCCGGAATGAAGCCTTATCTGATGTATGGGTTGACCGAAGCTTTCCGCTCCACCTACCTGCCGCCGGACCAGGTGGACCGCCGGCCCGACTCGATGGGCAAGGCGATACCCAACGCCGAGATACTGGTCGTGCGAGAGGATGGCTCGCCGTGCGGACCGGGTGAACCGGGCGAACTGGTGCATCGCGGCGTGCATGTTGCTTTGGGCTACTGGAACGATCCGGAAAAGACTGCCGAACGTTACAAACCGGCGCCCGGTCAATTGACCGGTCTGGTTATCCCCGAGCTTGCCGTATGGTCCGGCGACACGGTGAAAATGGATGAAGATGGGTTCCTCTACTTCATCGGTCGTCGCGACGAGATGATCAAGACATCCGGCTACCGGGTCAGCCCGACGGAAGTCGAGGAAGTGGTGTACGCCGCCAATCTGATCACCGAAGTCGCCGCGCTCGGCATAGCGCATCCGACGCTTGGACAGGCCGTCGTGCTGGTGACTTATGTGGAACAGAACAGCGAACAACTGAGCGAACAGATCATGCTTGAATGCAAGCGCCAGTTACCGGCCTTCATGACGCCAACCCGTATTGTTTCCCGCCAGCAACCGCTGCCTCGCAACCCCAATGGCAAGATCGATCGCAAGAACCTGGCAGTAGAACTCGCCGGCTTGTTCGACTGAATATGTCGATGAACCTGCCGGCACATGCGCCATCGTTGTTTCCAGTGCGAGATAACCAGCTTCAAATCGCCGGGCAACCTCTGAACCAATTGGCCGAGGCCATCGGCAGTACACCGTTCTATGCCTATGACAGTGGCATGATCGCAGAGCGCATCAACCAACTGCGCGCCGCGTTGCCGGCGGATATTCGCCTGCATTACGCGATCAAGGCGAACCCGATGCCGGCACTGGTGCGGCGGATGAGCGGGCTGGTCGACGGTTTCGACGTAGCCTCGGCGGGCGAGTTGCGAATCGCGCTGGATAGTGACATGCCGCCGGCACAAATCAGCTTTGCGGGTCCGGGCAAGGGTGACGATGAACTGAAGGCGGCGGCATCGGCTGGTATCGTCATCAACCTGGAATCCGCGGCGGAAATGGAGCGTCTCGCCAGGATTGCCGTAGCCGAGGGGCTGCGTCCCAAGGTGCTGCTACGGGTGAATCCTGACTTTGAGCTGAAATCTTCCGGTATGCGGATGGGTGGCGGTGCTAAACCCTTCGGGATTGACGCCGAGCGCGTGCCAGACGTGCTGACCCGCCTGCGCGAACTGCCGCTCGAATTCCTCGGCTTCCATATCTACTCCGGTTCTCAGAGTTTGAAAACCGAGGCGATCAAGGAGGCCCAGCGTCATACTTTCGACCTGGCCCGACGCCTGGCTCAACATGCGCCCGCGCCAGTTCGCCTGCTGAATCTGGGGGGCGGATTCGGCATACCCTATTTCCCAGGAGATACTCGGCTTGACCTGCTGTCTATAGGCCAGCATCTGGCCACACTGATGCCGGCGGCTCGGCAGGATTTTCCCGAAGCCGAGTTTGTGCTCGAACTGGGGCGTTATCTGGTGGGCGAAGCCGGCATCTATGTCGCGCGCGTACTCGATCGGAAAATTTCGCGGGAACAGGTGTTCCTGATTACCGATGGCGGCTTGCATCAACATCTGGCCGCTTCAGGCAATTTCGGTCAGGTGCTGCGCAAGAATTACCCGCTTCTGGTGGGCAACCGGGTCCTGTCCGACCCGTCCGAAAACGCGACCGTGGTGGGGCGCTTGTGTACGCCGCTGGATGTACTGGGCGACAACATGCCGGTCGGTCACGCCCAGGTCGGCGACCTGATCGTCGTGCTGCAATCCGGCGCTTACGGCCTGACCGCCAGTCCAACCGCCTTCCTCGGCCACCCGGCGCCGGCCGAAGTGCTGGTCTGAGGCGCAAAGGCTGAGGTTGCATGCGGCGGAAGGCGCCTGACGGCTTTTCCGCCCTACGTGGAGACGGCAACAGTAGGGCGGAAAAGCGGCTTTATCGCGCCTTCCGCCGCATGCTGCGGCTGGCTGGCGGAGGGCGCCGGCTTGATGACGCTTACAGTCCTTTCGCCTCCAGCCACTCCTCCAGCATCATCAGCATCCATACGGCGCGCCCGAAGTAGCTGGCGTGGCCGGTCAGGTGTTCCTTGCGGATGTGGTCAATGTAGGCGGGTTGCAGGATGTTGCGTCGTTTCAGCGCTTCCAGCTTCAGATCGATGCGCTCTTTCAGCGGTGCGTATTCGCAGGCCCAGACGCCGAATGGCAGGCCGAAACCGTGTTTGCTCTTGTCGATGATTTCATCCGGCAGGAAGCCCTTCAACGCGGTCTTGAAGAACCAGCGCAGGTATTGGCCTTTGACTTTCCAGTCCGGCGGCACTTCGCCGGAAAAATCCATCATGGCATCGTCCAGCAGCGGATAGCGTACATCAATGCCGGCGGCTTCGGTCATCGCGCCGACCTTGCGCAAATCGTTGTCGGCCAGCGTGAACTTGATGTCCAGATGCAGCATGCGGTTGATGAAACTGGATGAATCAGCGCGGTCGTACACTTCCTTTAAAAAAGCCCCGGGTTGCTGGGCATCGACCTTGGCGAGGAAATCGCCGGTAAACATTTCGTTCAGCGGCTGTCGGTAGATGTAGTTGTACGATTCCATGCGTTCCGGCAACGGCATGTTGGCCTGCCGGATATAGCTCTGCGCCTTGCGCGCCGGCGGCAGCGCCGACAGGCCGGGCAGATGCGCCAGTGGCTCGATCAGGCCTTTGCGCAGCAGGGCGGGAATCTGGTGATAGCGTTCGAATACTTTCTGTTTGGCATAGCGTTCGTTGCCGCCGAATATTTCGTCGCCGCCATCGCCGGCCAGCATGACCTTGAAACCTTGTTCGGCGGCCAACCTGGCGCAGAAGTAGGTGGGTACGGCGGATTCATTGGCGAACGGTTCGTCGTAATGGCTGGCGATGATCGGGATGGCCTCGACGATGTCGGCCGGTTTGACGTAGTACTCGGTCATCTCCAGCCCGAAGCGTTTTCCAGCCAGACGGGCATACTCCATTTCATCGAAGCCGTCCGAATCGAAACCGATCGAGAAGGTCTTGACCGGGCTGGTCAATTCCTTGAGCACGCCGCAGACCGTCGAACTATCGGTGCCGCCGGACAGGAACGCGGCGACATCGTCATCGCCTTTGGCGCGCGCGACGCTTTCGCGCAGCAGCGTGTGGAAACGGCCGGAAAGGGCGGCGAAATCATCGCGCGGCGCGTCGCGGTAGTGCAGCGCCCAATAGAAACCGCGGCTCAATGCACCGTTTTTCCAATAGGCCCATTGCCCGGGCAGCAGTTTTTCGACGCCCTTGAAGATGCTGCCGGGCGCCGGAACCTGGAAAAAATAGATGTAATTGAACAGACCCTGCGGATCGAGTTCGTTGCCCACGGCCGGATGCGCCGCAGCCATGTCGGCCTGACTGGAGAACACCATGCCATGCGGGCTGGCGGCGAACGCCAACTTCTCCGCGCCGATGCGATCCAGCGCCACGAACGCGCTGTTGTCGCGCCTGTCCAGCACCGCCAGCGCGAAATTGCCGTGGATATGCTGCGCCGCGTCCCGGCCATGCCGTCGCCACAATTCGAGCAGCGCCGATGCCGCCGACTGTGCCTGAAGTTCGGGGTCGCTGAAGCGCGGCCGGCCGGTAATCAGTGCGGCCAGATGGTCATCGATCGCCAGCGGCAAGTCGGCCGCCATGCCCCAGTCTGGGTCGACATGGGTGTGGGCCGGACGCGCGACGCTGCAATGCGACAACATCCGCTCCAGGGTTGGTTCGGCATCGGGCGTGCGGTGCCCTAGCCAGCCTGCTAGGCGATGCATACAGTAGTCCTGTTAAAACGGGTAGAAAAATGGCCTCAGGGGCGGCTGGACGGACTGGTCCGGGTTGGAATCAGCGGCGTTCTGGGATAACCCGCAGTGTCCAGCAGACTGTCCCAGGAACCGGCATCGAAACCCTTGGTATGGGTTTTGCCGACCACGATCACCGGAACTTCCAGCGCGCCGACCAGTTGTTTCAGTTCTACCGCGATTTCCGGTTCCTTCGACGGATCCTTGGTCGTGAAACTGACACCGCGCCGGTTCAGATGATCACGCGCCTGATCGCAGATCGGACCGCAATTGGTGACGAACAGCACCACCGGATTCCGGTCGCGGGCAAGCCGGGTCTGGTAGGACTCCTTGTCGACATCAATCACATTGGCTTTGCCTGTGATTCGGGCGGATTGCGCGCCGGGCGGCGGCTGGTCGGAGTAATGCACCTTGCCCTGGGCATCGGTCCAACGGAACACTTCGCCGGCTTGGGCGAAGGGACTGGCGAGCAGCAACAGGTAAATCAGGCCCCTGAACATGGTATCTCTCCTTGTTGAATGCGGGGACATTCTAGCAGGGTGTTGACAAACACTCCGACGGGGTCAACAGCTTCTGGACCCCGGCCTCCGCCGGGGTGACGGTCAGGCCATGCCGTTATGCCGCAGCAGCGCGTCAATGGTCGGTTCGCGGCCGCGGAACGCCTTGAACGATTCAATTGCCGGGCGGGCGCCGCCTTGCGCCAGTATCTCGCTCCAGAAGCGATGCCCGACTTCCGGGTTGAGCACCCCCCAGGTACCCTTGGCGGCTTCGTCCTCGAACAGGCTGTAGGCATCGGCGGACAGGACTTCCGCCCATTTGTAGCTGTAATAACCGGCCGCGTAGCCGCCGGCGAAAATGTGCGAGAAATTGTTCGGAAAACGGTTGTAGTCCGGCGGAATCAGTACCGCGACCCGACTTCTGATTTGGCGCAGCAATTCCAGCGCGGTCTGGCCGGGACGCAGGTCGAAGTGCAGGTGCATGTCGAACAGCGAGAACTCGATCTGGCGCAGGGTCTGCATGCCGGCCTGGAAATTCTTCGCCGCCAGCATCTTGTCGAACAATTCCCTGGGCAGCGGTTCGCCGCTGTCGACATGGCCGGTCATGTGTTTCAGCACCTCCCATTCCCAGCAGAAGTTCTCCATGAACTGCGACGGCAGTTCCACCGCATCCCATTCCACGCCGCTGATGCCGGATACGCCGAGATCCTCGACCTGAGTCAGCAGATGGTGCAGACCGTGGCCGAATTCGTGGAACAGGGTGATGACGTCGTCGTGCGTCAGCAGCGCCGGCTTGCCGCCCACCGGCCGCGTGAAATTGCAGTTCAGATAGGCCACCGGTGTCTGGATCCCGGTTGCCAGGCGGCGACGGGTGATCGCGTCATCCATCCAGGCGCCGCCGCGTTTGGTGTCGCGGGCGTACATGTCCAGATAGAACTGGCCGACCAGTTCGCCGGCGGCATCATGCAGCGAGAAGAATTTCACATCCTCGTGCCAGACCGGCGCGCTATCGGCACGGATGTCGAGTCCGTACAACGTCGAAATGACCCGGAACAGACCGGCCAGCACTTTCGGTTCCTGCAGGTACTGCTTCACTTCCTGATCGGAATAGGCATAGCGCGCCTGGCGCAGCTTCTCGCTGACCAGCGCGATATCCCAGGCCTGCAGATCGGGCAGCGCCAGTTCCCGGGCGGCGAATTCGCGCAATTCCGCCATGTCCTGTTCGGCGTAAGGCTTGGCGCGATTGGCCAGCTCATGCAGGAAGTCGAGCACTTCCGCCGGGCTGTCGGCCATCTTGGCCGCCAGCGATACATGCGCATAGGCGTCGAAGCCGAGCATGTGCGCGGCTTCGGCGCGCAACGCCAGGATGCTGGCGATCAGCGGCGTGTTGTCGAGTTCCGCCGTGCCGAATTCCGAGGCGCGCGTGGTGTAGGCGCGGTACATCTCCTCGCGCAGTGCGCGGTTCTCGCAGTACTGCATGATCGGCATGAACGACGGCGCCTGCAGGTTGAGCTTCCAGCCGGGCGTGCTGGCCAATGTCGGGTCGGCTTCGGCCATTTCCTTGAACATCGCCCTGGCGTCGTCGGGCAGGCCGCGCAGATCGTCTTCATCGTCGATGAATTTCGACCAGGCATTGGTCGCGTCGAGCAGGTTTTCCTCGAATTTGGCGGACAACCTGGACAGCTCCTCCTGGATCGCCATGAACCGCGGCTTCTGGCTTTCCGGCAGATCGGCGCCGCCGAGCTTGAAATCGCGCAGTTCGTTGTCGACGATCTTCTTGCGCGCCGGGCTCAGGCTGGCGAATTCGGCAGAGGCGGCGAGCGCCTTGTACTTGTGAAACAGCGCCAGGTTCTGTCCCAGTTCGGCGTAGAACTGGGTGATCTTGGGCAGGTTCTCGTTGTAGGCCTCGCGCAGTTCCGGGCTGTCGAGCACCGAATGCAGATGCGAAACCTGGCCCCAGGCGCGCGACAGTCGTTCGTTGGCATCGTCCATCGGCTCGACGAACGCGGCCCAGCTTGCCGGCGTCGCTGCATCCACCGCCTGCGCGGTGACGGCGCGGCTTTGCGCCAACAGTTCATCGATGGCGGGGGTGACGTGTTCGGGGGTTATGGCGCTGTAACGCGGCAGTCCGGTGAAGTCGAGCAGGGGATTCATGACATGTCCTGAAGAAGAGAGGCTGAACTGGCTTATATACTTGCGGCCATTGTGAATTATTTCCAGTCTAAAAGTTGCGCCACATGGCTATCGAATCTTATCGGGGCATGACCCCAAAATTGGCCGACAACGTGTTTGTGCATGCCAGCGCAACAATCATCGGCGACGTCGAAATCGATGCTGCGGCATCGATCTGGCCGGGCGTGGTGATCCGCGGCGACGTCAACAGCATCCGCATCGGCGCGCGTTCCAACGTGCAGGACGGCTCGATACTGCATGTCACGCACCAAAGCGGGCATAACCCGAACGGCGCGGCGCTGATCGTCGGCCGCGATGTCACCATCGGCCATGCGGTGATCCTGCACGGCTGCCGGATCCACGACGAATGTCTGGTCGGAATGGGCTCGCTGGTCATGGACAACGCCGTGCTGGAACCGCGCGTGCTGCTCGGCGCCGGCAGTCTGGTGCCGGAAGGCAGGGTGCTGGCTGGCGGCTGGCTGTATCTCGGCCGGCCGGCGCGACAGGTGCGCCGCTTGAGCGAGGAAGAACTGACTTATTTTGCCTATCAGGCCGCGAATTACGCGCGCCTGGCGGCAGAGTATCGCGCGGCTCAGAGCCAGTAGACGCGTCCGTCGGCGTAAGCCAGCGCCACCCGCACCGGCTTGCCGGCAAACAGTTGCACTGCGGCGGCGCGGTAGCCGGCCATCTGCTCCAGATGCGGCAGTGAGCGCAGCGCCAGATCGGCTTCCGCCAGGCCGCCGGTCTTGTAATCCAGCAGCCAGATTTCCGTCTCGAATTCCACTAACCGGTCGATGCGCGCCAGGCGACCGTTGCCGTCAATGAACTCCAGTTCGTTGTGGGCGCGCAGATGGCTTTGCGGATCGAATGCGGCGGCCAGTTCCGCGATGCCATGGATGCGCAGCGCGGTGGCTTCGATCCGCTCCAGTGCAGCCGCATCGGCGGCGGTATCGGTGGCGGCATCGGTGACAAATCGCGCGATCATCGTCGGGCGCGACCAACCCTCGCACAGCCCTTGCAGCCAGCCATGCACCTGAATGCCGAAATCGGCTTCCACACCGCCGGCTTCGATACGGCAGCCAATCGCCGGCAGCGGCGCGTTTGGCGGGCTGTGCCACAGGCTGGCGGTTGATGGGTGGTTTGCGTCGTCTGCGGCATTCGCGTTATCAGCCGCTGAGGGATCAAGCCAGCGCATTTCCGGTTGCCCGTCGAGATTGCCGCTGCGCAATGCCGCGTCGGCCAGTTCCAGCCAGTTATCCTCCTCCCGCTTGCCGTCACCTTCACCATCCTCCTCGTCGGCTCCGGCCTCGGCCTCGCCCTCGCCCAGCCCGGAGATGAACAGCGCCTGACTGGCGCGCGTCATCGCGACATACAGCAGGTTCAATCTTTCGCGCGCGGCCTGCTCGCGGTTGTGCGCAAACAGCACGTCGCGGCCGGGGCCGCGCCATTCCTTGCCGCCATGCAGCGAAAAGTGCGCCGGTCGATCGGCGTCGGGCGGCCAGTCCAGAAGCACGCCATACGCCGGATCGGGGCGGCTGCTCTGGTCGGCCTTGATCAGAAACACGATCGGCGCTTCCAGACCCTTGGCGCCATGGATGGTCAGCATCCGCACCGCATCGCCGCTGGCTGGCGAAGGTTCGTCCGGGCCGTCGTCGCCGCCGCCCCGGCCAACCTGGGCGCGCAACTGGCGCAGTTCATCGCGAAATCGCGGCAGGCTGGGGTAACGCCCGCCGGCATGTTGCAGCGATAGCGCGAGGAAGCCTTGCAGATTCGCCAGCACGCTGGGGATCAGCCGGTCCGGGACGGCGGCGGCGTAGCGTTGCATGACCTCGGCTTGATGAAAAATCCGGTCCAGCAGATCGTGTACCGGCAGGCTGCCGGTCAGACTGCGCCAATCGGCGAGCAGGCGCATCGCGCGTTCGACCTGCGGCGGTGTGGCGGTATGTTCGGCTGTTGCGGCCCAGTCGGCCAGTCGCTGCCACCACGGGCCTTCGCCGCGCGCCAGGTATTTCAGGTCATCATCGGAAAAGCCGAACAGCGGCGATTTCAGGCATTGCGCCAGCGCCAGATCGTCGAACGGCGTCGCCAGCACGGTCAGCAGACATTGCAGGTCATCGACTTCCAGCGTTTCCAGCAGGCCGCCGCGACGATCGCCCAGATAGGGAATGCCGGCCTGGCGGAAGGCATCCTCGAACACCCGCAGATCGCGCCGGCTGGCATACAGCAACAGGATGTCGCCAAACCGGGCAGGGCGGGGTTCCGCCGCGTCGATTTGCAGCACGCCGACGATCTCGGTGATCCGCCGCGCCACCCAGGCCGCCTCAGCGGTCCGCGCATGCGCCGGGGCCGGCGGCGGGGTGGTCAGCGGATTGCGGAATGGTATGCCCTGGTCGACTTGTTGCACGGCGGCAAACCGGCCGATTTCGCAGCAACCGGGCAGCGTGCTGCGCCAGGCAGTGTGCGGCGCGAACAGGGGGTAATCGGCGCGCGCCGCAAAGACGCTGTTGACCCAGGCGACGATGCGTGGCGCGCAACGGCGCGTTTCATTGCGCGGCAGATGCCGCGCATCGAAGCGTTCGGCCAGCCAGGCAGCGGCGGCATCGAACAGACGCGGTTCGGCGCGGCGAAAGCGGTATATGGATTGCTTCGGATCGCCCACCAGAAAGACCGTCGGGCGTTCGCCATCGCCGCCGTAGGCTTCCAGCCAGGTGCGCAGAATCCGCCATTGCAGCGGGTTGGTATCCTGGAACTCGTCGAGCAGTAGATGCTTCCAGCGCGCATCCAGCTTCATCAGCACGGCGGCGGCGGCTTCCTCGTCATCGAGCAGGCGCAGGGTTTCCAGCTCGCCGTCGTTGAAGTCGAGCGCACCGCGCTCGGTTTTCAGGCGTTGATAAGTCTCCAGATAGACCGTGCCGCAGGTCAGGCCGAGACGGTTCAGGCGCAATGCGCGTTGGTCGCTCAGCTGCGCCAGCACGCTTTGCGCCTGTTCGGCGAGCCGGAAATGCAGCGCAAGATAGCTCTCCGCATCCGCTGCGCCGAGTCGTTTGTCCAGCGCCTTCGAGGCTTTCAGCTTGCGCGGTGTGTGATCCTGGGTCAGCAGGCAGGCGCAGAGCGGCGCAAAAGCGCCGACGGCATCGGCCAGAGCTTGCAGGCATAGCTGCAGATTGTTCAACCGCTTGGCTTCGCTGCTCAGCGTGGTGGCCTCGCGGCTGAGAAAATCCAGGTAGGTATTCAGGTCGGCGCGCAAACCGCTGTCGGCGAAAAAATCGCCACATGGATCAGCATCTTCTCGCACCCCCAGCACATCTTCCAGGTCGCGGCACGCGGCGGCGATGGCACCGTCGGCGTGCTGGCCGCTGGCCCACCACTCGGCGCGACTGTCGAGCAAGGCGTCGAGCAGTTTGCGCAGGCTGTCGAGCGACATTTCTCCCGCCAGTTCGGCGAACGCGGCTTCCGCCGGACTGCCGCGCGCGCGGCCCAGGCCTTCGGCAAAACGCAGCCAGGCCTGCTGACGCAGCAGCGCGGTCTGTTCGAGCAATTCGCCCGGTGGGCGCAACGATACAGGTGCGCGCGCCAGGAGGTAAAAAAACCAGCCGTGAAACGTGGTGATCATCGGGCCGGGGCGGGCGGTCAGGACTTTTTCGAGCAAGCCGCGCGCCGCCGGCAAGGCGCGCACCGCCGCATCCATCGGGTAACCGCGTTGCGTCAGAAATTCCAGTGCCTCGGCGTCGGGCGCCAGCGCCAGATGCGACAGCCAGGCATCCAGGCGGGCCCGCATTTCCGCCGCCGCCTTGCGGGTGAAGGTGATCGCCAGCAATTCTCCGGGTGCCGCGCCGGCCAGCAGCAGCCGAATCATGCGTGACACCAGCAGCCAGGTCTTGCCGCTGCCGGCGCAGGCTTCAACGACCACGCTGGCGGCGGGGTCCAGGGCAGGGAGCAACGGGTTATTGGTAATGGCGGGGGACAAGCCGGTGGACATGGCGACAGATGCTAACGCCTGCCGGTCGAATCGACACGTCAAAGAAATATTTGCGGGTTGTCTAAAGAGATTCTGGATTGCGCCGTTATAGCAAGCTGTTGAAAGACGGATGGAGTCAGGCATGCAGATAGCGATCAATGTGACAGCAGGCAAGGCGGAATTGAGTCTTGACGGTCGGTTCGACTTTCATTCTCACCGCGATTTTCGTACGGCCTACGAAAGTGTGCTTGCCGACACGGCCGTGCGTGAAATTGTGATCAGTTTTCAGAAGGTCGATTACCTCGACAGTTCGGCGCTGGGCATGTTGCTGTTGCTGCGCGAAAAATCCGAGGCGGCGGGCAAGGCGGTTTCGCTCTCCGGGTTGCAGGGCATGGTCAAACAGGTTCTGGAGATCGCCAACTTCGGCAAGCTGTTCTCGGTAAATGGTTGACCCGCTGACGCAAACGGATACGCGGCAGCCCTCGACACGCGTCAATACGGACGCACCCGCCTCGGCGTTTTGTCTGAAGATACTGATCGCCGACGATACGCCGATCAACGTCAAGCAATTGGAGGTGGTGGCGGCCAAGCTCGGTCATCGGACCGTTGTCGCTTTCGATGGCGCAGCCGCGCTGGCGGCCTTCCAGGCGGAGGCGCCCGATCTGGTGTTCATGGACATCATGATGCCCGGCATGGATGGCATCAGCGCAGTGCGCAAGATACGCGAACTGCCCGCCGAGAAATGGACGCCGATCATTTTCTATTCGGCGCTGGATCGCATGCAGGACATCGTTAGCGGGCTGGAGGCCGGCGGCGATGATTACCTGGCCAAGCCGGCTTCGACGCAATTGCTGAAAGCCAAGATCAACAGCTATGCGCGCCAGATCGCGCTGCAATCGAAGATGCAGGACTATGCCGAGGAACTGGCGCGTTGGCGCGAGGATTCCGAGGAGCAGACCCGTCTGGGTGCGCACGTCATGGCGCGGTTGACCGATGCCGCCGGGCTGCGCGATCCGATGCTGCGTAGTTTTAATCTGCCGGCGGAAACCTTCAGCGGCGATCTGCTTTGCGCCGCGCGCGCGCCCGGCGATGTGCTGAACCTGCTGCTGGCCGACGCGGCCGGCCACGGACTGGCTGCGGCGTTGAGCGCGATGCCGCTGACCCAGGCGTTCTACAGCATGACCGCGAAGGGTTTTCCGCTGACCTCGATCGCCGAGGAACTGAATCGAAAATTGAAGGCGATTCTGCCCGCCGACCGTTTTGTCGCGGCGACTCTGGCATCGGTCGATGTGCGCAACCGGACCGTGGAAGTCTGGAATGGCGGCAATCCGGATGCGCTGTTTCTCAACATGCATGGCGAGGTCGCCATGCGCTGGCCGTCGCGGCATCCGCCGTTGGGCATCCTGCCAGAGCCGTTGTTTTCCGGCGTCTCGGAAACCGTGGTGTTTCAGGAGCCGGGCGATCTGATCCTGAGTTCGGACGGGCTGACCGAAGCCGAGAACAGGATCGGCGACAGGTTGGGCATCGATGGCGTGATCCGCCTGCTGGGCTGTTCGCATGAAATCGATGCACGCTTCAAATGCCTGCTTCATGGCGTGGACGAATATCTGCAAGGCGAACCGGCGCGCGATGATATTTCCTGCCTGATGGTGGCGGTACCGATCGAACGCCGTCGCGAGTTCCGCTTTACGGCGCCGAAACTGATCAATCAGAGTCAGTTTGCCGAATGGCGTCTCGATCTGAGCTACAACGCGCAGGAATTACGTTATATCGACGTCGTGCCGGCAGTACTGGGTCTGGCGACCCAGTTGCAGGCGTTGAAAGAGCATCAGGGCGCGCTGTTTCTGGTGCTGTCGGAGTTGTTCAACAACGCCCTCGATCATGGTTTGCTGGGTCTGGATTCGGTTACCAAGAGCTGGATCGGCGGCTTCGAAATCTACATGCAACAACGTGCCGAGCGGCTCGCCAGATTGACCGAAGGCCGCATCGATCTGTCCTTCCAGCTGCATCAGGACGAATCGCGCGCTGTGCTCGATATCAGCCTCAACGACAGCGGGCCGGGATTCGACTTCAACAGTCGTCTCGGTGATCAGACGGCGTTGAGCGAGTCCAACGAAAGCGCGTTCGGGCGCGGCATCGGCCTGGTCAAAAGTCTCTGCGATCAGGTCATCTACTCCGGCACCGGCAACAAGGTCTGGTGTCGTTACGTGGTTTCCGATCTGGTGCAGGATCAGGTTGTCGCATCCGCAGACCTGACAGGTTTGTAAAACCTGTCAGGTCTTCCTTCCCGCTATCGACACGGGGTCAAATGGCAGCGCCCCATTGGGTGACCCGGTTACGGCCACCATGTTTCGACGCATACAAGGCTTCGTCGGACGCCTTGATCAGCGCTTCCGAATCCGGCAACAACGGACTGGTCGGTGCAAATTCCGCAACACCGGCCGAAAAGGTGTTGCGGAAGCTGGTGGCGCCGGCGTGCTGCTCGATCGCCGCGAAACTTTCGCGCAGCGATTCAATGACCCCGAATGCCCTGTCAAGGGCGGTATCCGGCAATGCCAGCGCGAATTCCTCGCCGCCATAGCGACCGATGATATCGGCGCCGCGCAAGCGCTGTTTCAATAACCGGGCCAGATTCTTGATCACCCGGTCGCCGGCTGGATGGCCATGGGTATCGTTGACGTTCTTGAAGTGGTCGATGTCGATGATCGCCACCGACAATGATTTTTGTTGCCGTTTGGCGCGGGCGACTTCGGCGCGCAGGCGTTCCTTGTAACTGGTGTGGTTGAGCAGGCCGGTCAGACTGTCGCGCACCATCAAGGCGCGCAGCGAGCGGTAGCGGATGATGCGACTGCGCACCGCCGAAACCAGATGTTCAGGCTGGATCGGTTTTTGCAGGAATTCGTCACCGCCCAGGCTCATCGCTTCACGTTGCCGGCCGACGTCGCTTTCAGCCGAGAGAAACACGATGGGTATCGACAGATAGGCGTCCTGCTGGCGGATGACTTTGGCGATTTCCTGGCCGCTGGCGCCGGGCATGTTCATGTCCAGCAGGATCAGTTCCGGTGGATGTTCGAGGATGGCATCAAGACATTTCAGCGGGTCGGTGACCACCTGGCAGACAAATCCGGCTTCGCTCAGATGCGCGGCATAAAACGCCGCCAATGAGGCGGAGTCGTCAACGATGAGTACCTTGCCGGCCTCGGCTTGCGGGGGCGCGGTCAGGCGGTCGAAGGTGTCGAGCAATGCGGCGGCATCGATCGGGCGGGTGAAGTAGGCCTGGCAGCCCATGCGTACTGCAGCCAATCGGGCATGCACATCCGACAGATCGGAAATGCAGGCGATCGGCACGCGATGCGCGAGTGCCATCAAATCAGCCTTCAGCGGAGCGGCCAGATCGCCGGCCAGAGAGCCATCGATCAGAATGCCGGTTGGCGGTTCGGCCGCCGCGCCACGGATGAGTTGCTCGGGCGTGTCGATCAGTTCCGCCTGGTAGCCGTAGTAGGCCAACTGTTGCGCGGCCTCGCGCATGTCCCTGCCCAACGCCGGCCAGAGGTATACCAGTTTTGATTTATGAGACTGGGCGTCATCGCTGATCGGCATGCCGTTTACCCGTTGCAATGTGTCGAACGCGATATTGCCACGAAAATTACAAACCTGACCCGTACAGGGGGTCAATCGTTGATCTGTTCGAGCAATTCCTGGATGCGTTCCGGCCGTCCGGCGCGCAGCAGTTTTCTGACCTGCGGCGCCAGGTCACCTATATGACTGCGCATGACCTGCTGCTTGACCGCCAGCACATGCGCCGGATGCATCGAAAAATCGGTCAGCCCCAGACCCAGCAGCAAGCGGGTCAGGCGCGGGTCGCCAGCCATTTCACCGCATATCGACACCGGTTTGGACATCTTCTGGCCCACCTTCAGTGTGTGGTCGATCAGGCTGAGCACCGCCGGGTGCAGCGGGTCGTAGAGGTGGGCGACAGCGTCGTCGGTACGATCGATGGCCAGGGTGTACTGGATCAGATCGTTGGTGCCGATCGACAGGAAGTCGAGCTTGCGCGCGAACCATTCGGCCGCCAGTGCGGCGGCGGGTACTTCGATCATGCCGCCGATCTCGGATTTCGAATCGAATGGTATGTCTTCCACCCGCAGACTGCCCCGTGCGGCGCTGATCAGCGTCAGGGCCTGGTCCAGTTCGGTCAGGCTGGCCAGCATCGGCAACAGGATCTTGATCTTGCCGTAATGGCTGGCGCGGTACAGCGCGCGCACCTGGGTAATGAAAATCTGCGGCTCGGCGATGCACAGTCGGATCGCGCGCAGGCCAAGCGCCGGATTGATGCTGGTGTCGTGCATCCAGCGCACTGATTTGTCGGAGCCGACATCGAGGGTGCGAATGACCACCGGGCGACCGTTCATTCCCTCGGCGACGGCGCGATAGGCCTCGAACTGCTCCTCTTCGCTGGGCAGGTCGTCGCGGTTGAGGAACAGGAATTCGCTGCGGAACAAGCCGATGCCGGCGGCATTTTGCGCCAACGCCTGGCTGACATCGGTAGGCAGGTCGATATTGGCCATCAGCGCCACTTCCACACTGTCCAGCGTGGTGGATGGACTGGACTTCAGGCGGCGCAGCTTCTTCTGTTCCAGCAGCCATTGGTTCCGCCGCAACCGGTACTCTTCAAGGATGGCGGCATCGGGATCGACGATCACCACGCCGGCCACGCCGTCGACGATCAGCCAATCGTCCTCGCGGATCAGCGCGCGGGCGTTGTGCAGCGCCATCACCGACGGCAGATTCAGGCTGCGCGCGAGAATCGCCGTGTGCGAAGTGGCGCCGCCCAGGTCGGTAATGAAGCCGGCGAAGGCGTGGCGCTTGAACAGCACCATGTCGGACGGCGAAAGATCATGCGCGATCAGGATGCTTTCGCCTTCGCTGACGGTTTTCAGCGGTGCGTTGCCGGGATGGCCCATCAGCGACTTGAGCACCTTGTCGGCGACCTGGCGCACATCATGGCGTCGTTCGCGCAGATAATCGTCCTCGATCGATTCGAACTGCGCGATCAGCGCCTCGGTCTGCTGGGCCAGCGCCCATTCGGCGTTGCAGCCTTCGTCGCGAATGCGCCGCTTGGGCGCTTGCGAGAGCATGGAATCGGACAGGATCAGCGCATGCACCTCGATGAACGCGGTCAACTCGGTGGGCGCGCCGCCGGGAATGTGCGCCTGCAGGGCAAGCAATTCGCCGTGCACGGTTTCGATCGCCGCCGCGAAGCGTGCCACCTCGGCCTCGATATGTTCCGGTCGCAGCACGTAATGCGGCGCTTCCAGGCGGGCGTGGGAATAAAGTTGCGCGCGTCCGATGGCATAACCGCCGGATACCCCGATGCCATGCAGGCTGAACGTCATTCCCCCTCCCCGAACTTGTCCTCGATCAGCGCGCTCAGGGCATTCATCGCCGCTTGTTCGTCATCGCCGATGGTTTCTATCCGGATTTGCGTGCCACGCGAAGCCGCCAGCATCATCACGCCCATGATGCTCTTGCCGTTGATGCGCCGGCCATTGCGCGACAGCCAGACTTCCGACTGAAAGCGGGCGGCGGTCTGGGTCAGTTTCGCGGAGGCACGCGCATGCAGCCCCAGCTTGTTGGTGATTTCGATATCGCGTTCAAGCACAACCCGGCTCCGCATGAATGTTGATGATGCCGGCCTGGCCGCCGGAAACGGCTTTCTCGAGCAGTTTGGCCATGCCTTGATCGCGATAGGTCAGCGCTTTCAGCAACATCGGCAGATTGACCCCGGAGATCGCCTCGACGTGGTTGGAACAAATGACCTTGCACACGGTATTGCAGGGGGTCGCGCCATAGACGTCGGTCAGCACCAGGATGCCTTCGCCCTGGTCGAGTTCATCCAGTTTGGCGCGGGCCCGCGCCAGCATGTCGGCCGGATCGTCGCAGGCAGACAGATCCAGGTTTTCCAGCGCTTCCGGACGCTTGCCGAGTACAAAGGTGGCGCATTGAATGAGGCTTTCGCCGAGATTGCCGTGCGCGACGATGAGTAGGGCGATCATGGTTGAAGGTGCCGGCTGGGGTAAGTGAATTTCCCAGGCATTTTACGCTTCCCGTCCGGCACTGCGATGATGCTCTGCAACAATCGCATATCCCTTTGATAAATAAGGTCTAAATTGTTTGTGCCGAGTCTGAACGGTAGAATCACGGGACACCCGCCTTCGAGTTTTTTCATGTCCGCCCAGCGCATTCGCGAAATCCCCTACAACTACACCTCGTTTTCCGATCGCGAGATCATCATCCGTCTGCTCGGCGCCGAGGGCTGGCGACTGGTCGAGGAGTTGCGCGGCGAGCGCAAGACCGGGCGTTCGGCGCGCATGCTGTTCGAGGTGCTGGGCGACATCTGGGTGGTCACCCGCAATCCGTACCTGGAAGACGATCTGCTCGCCAATGCCGACCGTCGCGCCTTGCTGATCCAGGCCTTGCGGCATCGGCTGAACGAAATCGAAAAGCGCCGCCAGGGCAATGAACGCGTCGGCAAGCTGCTGGTGCTGTCGAATGGCGCGGTCGACGCCTTCGAAGCCGGGTTCGCCGAAACCGCACGTCTGCGCCACGACATCCTGCACAAACTGCTGCCGCATACCCGACGTGACAACATCGCCTTTGACGGCATGGCGCGCGTCTCGCACGTCACCGACGCCACCGACTGGCGCGTCGAATATCCGTTCGTGGTGCTGAATCCGGATACCGAGCAGGAAATTCCGGCGCTGGTCGCGGGTTGTATCGCGCTGGGGCTGACCGTGATTCCGCGCGGCGGCGGCACCGGCTATACCGGCGGCGCGATTCCGTTGACCCGGCTGTCGGCGGTGATCAACACCGAAAAACTCGACCACATGAGCGTCATCGAGCCGCGGCTGCTGCCCGGCCACCAGAACGCCACGCCGGTGGTCGTCTGCGGCGCCGGCGTGGTGACGCGTCGGGTGATGCAGGCGGCGGAGACGCAAGGCCTGGCGTTCGCAGTTGATCCGACCAGCGCCGACGCGTCCTGCATCGGCGGCAATGTGGCGATGAACGCCGGCGGCAAGAAGGCGGTGCTGTGGGGCACCGCGCTGGACAATCTGGTGTCGTGGAAGATGGTCACGCCGGATGCCGACTGGCTGGAAGTCACCCGCCTGGATCACAACCTCGGCAAGATCCACGATGTCGCCACGGTGCGCTTCGAAATGCGTCGTTACGCAGCCGACGGCACGCCGAAAGGCGCGGTCGAAATGCTCGAAATGCCCGGCAGCGCATTCCGCAAACAGGGCCTGGGCAAGGACGTCACCGACAAGTTCCTGTCCGGCCTGCCGGGCATCCAGAAGGAAGGCTGCGACGGCCTGATCACCCAGGCCACTTTTGTGCTGCATCGGATGCCGCCGCATATCCGCACGGTTTGCATGGAATTCTTCGGCGCGGTCGGCGACGCGGTGCCGGCCATCGTCGAAGTCAAGAATCACATGGACCGCTGTCCCGGCGGGGTCGTCATGGCCGGTCTGGAGCACATGGACGCGCGCTACATCAAGGCGGTGGGTTATGCCACCAAGGCCGATCGCATCGGCCGGCCGAACATGGTGCTGCTGGCCGATATCGCCGGCGACGATGCCGACAGCGCCGATGCCGCCGCCGCGCACATCGTCGAACTGGCGCGGGCGCGCGGCGGCGAAGGTTTCATCGCGGTCAGCCCGGAAGCGCGCAAGAAATTCTGGCTCGACCGTTCGCGTACCGCCGCCATCGCCAAGCACACCAACGCCTTCAAGGTGAACGAGGACGTGGTGATTCCGTTGCCGCGCCTGGGCGAGTACTCCGATGGCATCGATCGCATCAACATCGAGTTGTCGATCGGCAACAAGCTGGCATTGCTCGACGCGCTGACCGACTTCATCAACGGCAGCCTGCCGTTGACCGAGGATGAGGAAGGCGTCGCCGATCCGCTGCTGACCGAAGCGCGGCGGGAGCGGGCGCTGGCGCTGTTCACTGAGGTGCGGCAGCGCTGGCAGGGCTATCTCGACGATCTCGACGCGCCGCTGCCGCCCAGCCTGTGCGATGTGCGCGAGCATGCGCCGCTGGTGGAGAAGCGCAGCGTGCTGCAGGCGTTGCAGGATCATAGCCTGCGCGTGTCGTGGAAGCGTGAAGTGCGCGCCGAGCTGCGCCAGATCTTCACCGGCCGCGAATACGAGCCGGTGCTGACCGAGTGCGACGCAATCCACAAGCGCGTGCTCAAGGGGCGCGTGTTCGTGGCGCTGCACATGCATGCCGGCGACGGCAACGTGCACACCAACATCCCGGTCAACTCCGACGATTACGCCATGTTGCAGACTGCCAATCGGGCGGTGGCGCGCATCATGCGGCTGGCGCAGGACTTGGGTGGCGTGATTTCCGGCGAGCACGGCATCGGCATCACCAAGCTGGAATTCATGTCCGATCTGGCCTTGTCCGAATTTGCCGCCTACAAGAAAAAAGTCGATCCGCACGGCCATTTCAACCAGGGCAAGCTGCTGGCTGGCGCCGATCTGGGCAATGCCTACACGCCGTCGTTCGGCCTGCTGGAACTGGAATCGTTGATCATGGAGCAGTCGGAAATCGGCGCCATCGCCGATTCGATCAAGGACTGCCTGCGTTGCGGCAAATGCAAACCGGTGTGCACGACGCACGTGCCGCGCGCCAACCTGCTGTACAGCCCGCGCAACAAGATCCTGGCGACTTCGCTGCTGATCGAAGCCTTCCTGTATGAAGAACAGACCCGCCGCGGTGTGTCGCTGAAGCACTTCGACGAATTCGACGATGTCGCCGACCATTGCACGGTCTGCCATAAATGCGTCAATCCCTGTCCGGTCGATATCGACTTCGGCGATGTCACCGTGGCGATGCGCAATTTCCTCAACGCCGCCGGCAAGAAGAAAAAGGCGCCGGCCAGCAAACTGGCGATGGCCTTCCTCAACAGCACCGATCAGGACGCCATCCGTATCATGCGCAAGGGCGCCATCGAATGGGGCTATATCGGCCAGCGGCTCGGCGCGGCGGTGATGCGCAAACTGCCGGCGGTGAAGGAGGCGATGCGCCAGCCGCCGGCGACGGTCGGCAAGCCTGGTCCGGTGACCCAGGTGATTCACTTTTTCAACCGTTCGCTGCCCGGCAATTTGCCCAACAAGACCGCGCGCGCCCTGCTCGGCCTGAACGATCCGAAAGTGGTGCCGGTGTTGCGCGACTCCAGCAAGACCAGCGACGAATCGGACGCGGTGTTCTATTTCCCCGGCTGCGGTTCGGAACGCCTGTTCTCGCAGGTCGGCCTGGCGACGTTGGCCTGGCTGTACGAACTCGGCGCGCAGACCGTGCTGCCGCCGACCTATCTGTGCTGCGGCTACCCGCAAACCGCCACCGGCGACCGGCCCAAGGGCGATGCCATCACCATGCAGAACCGGGTGTTGTTCCATCGCATCGCCAACACCCTGAACTATCTCGACATCAAGACCGTGCTGGTGTCCTGCGGCACCTGTCTGGACCAGTTGATGGAATACCAGTTCGACAAGATTTTCCCCGGCTGCCGGATCATGGACATCCATGAATACATGCTGGAAAAAGGCGTCAAACTGGATCAGGTCGGCGGCGTCAAATACATGTACCACGACCCCTGCCACACCCCGATCAAGCTGCACAACCCGATCAATACCGTGAAAACCCTGATGGGCTCGGACGTGAAGCTGAGCGAACGCTGCTGCGGCGAGGCCGGCACTTTCGCTGCCAGCCGGCCGGATATCTCGACCCAGGTGCGCTTTCGCAAGGCCGAGGAAATCGACCGTGTCGCCAACGAGTTACGCAAACCCGCGCTTGGCCCGGACACCGAGTCGGTGAAAATCCTCACCTCCTGTCCGTCCTGCCTGCAAGGCATGTTGCGTTACAGCGCCGACAGCAACGTCGAAGCCGACTACATCGTGGTCGAACTGGCCAAGTTGAAGCTGGGCGAAAACTGGCTGGCGGAGTTCGTCGCCAAGGCCAACAATGGCGGCATTGAGAAGGTGTTGCTGTAAGGGGGATCGAATGGGACTGCCCGCCGAGCGTTTAGCGACCTATGAAGACTTGTTCGACCTGCCGGAAACACTGGTCGGTGAAATCATCAATGGACGCCTGGTGACGCATCCGCGGCCGGCGCCAAGACATGCACGCGCCTATTCCATCCTGGGAAGTCGGATTATCGGGCCCTACGATGAAGGTGCAGGCGGCCCCGGCGGCTGGTGGATACTGGATGAACCCGAAATCCATATCGATGACGATATCTTGGTACCCGACATCGCCGGTTGGCGGCGCGAGCGCATGCCCAAGCTGCCGGAAACCGCCTGGTTCGATCTAGCCCCGGATTGGCTGTGCGAAATCCTGTCGCCCTCCACTGCCCGTGTGGACCGTGTCGAAAAGCTGCCGATCTATGCGCGTTGGGGCGTGAAAAACGTCTGGTTGGTCGATCCCGATCTGCGTACGCTGGAAGCCTATGAAAACGTCGATGGCCGCTGGCTGCTGGCGGCAACGCTGAAGGATGATGACGCTGTCTCGTTGCCGCCGTTCGACGCCACCAGCTTTTCCCTGGCTGGCTTATGGGCGGATTGAACCGGTAAACAACAGCAGACTGCTCATCATCCATCCGCAACCTCGACAGAGAAAGATCCGCCACCCATCTCACCATTTCACCACAGTAATTATCGCGGGCAGCATACACGCCGCTGTGCCGCTGGTTTTGTAGGTCATCACCATGCCCACCCCGGCTTGTCGGATATACGACAACGCTAAAGCCTGCCCGGCACTTTAAATAACAAGGGCTTATCTCTGGCATGCGGCTTGCGATGCAGGAAATGTCATTCACCGACAGCGCAGTCCGCACATGGCCGAGATCATCAAACGCAACAAGGCGCTTGCCGTCAGTCCGCTGAAAGTCAGTCAGCCGGTCGGCGCGTCACTGGCCTTCCTGGGCATCAACCGGGCGGTGCCGATGCTGCATGGCTCGCAGGGCTGCACGGCGTTCGGCAAGGTGTTCTTCGTGCGCCATTTCCGCGAGCCGATTCCGTTGCAGACCACCGCGATGGATCAGGTTTCCACGGTGATGAACGCCGACGACAACGTGATCCAGGGTCTGGCCACCATCGCGGAAAAGAACAAGCCGGCGTTGATCGGGCTGCCGACCACCGGCCTGTCGGAAACCCAGGGCGCCGACATTCACGGTCTGGTGCACCAGTTCCGCGCCGAGCATCCGGAATTCGATGGCGTGCCGGTGATCGCGGTGAACACCCCGGATTTCGCCGGCTGCATGGAATCCGGCTATGCGCTGGCGGTGAAGGCGATGATCGACGTTCTGGTGCCGCAAAGTGATTGCGTCGGCAAGCGCAGGAAGCAGGTCAACGTGTTGGCCGGCTCGCTGTTGACGCCGGGCGACCTGGAACACCTCAAGGAACTCATCGAACAGTTCGGTCTGCGCCCGGTGTTGCTGCCGGATCTGGCGGATTCGCTCGACGGCCATCTGACCGAACAGGAATCGAGTCCGCTGACCGTCGGCGGTACGCCGGTCGGCGAGATCCGGACACTGGGCGAGGCCGCCGCGACCCTGGTCATCGGCGCTTCGTTGAACCCCGCCGCCGATCTGCTGAAATCGCGTACCGGCGTGCCCGACTATCGCTTCGACACGCTGATGGGCATCGCCGCCGTCGATGCATTCATCGCCGTGCTCGCCGAAATCAGCGGCCAGACCGTGCCGGACAGGATCGAACGCCAGCGCGCCCAGTTGCAGGACGCGATGGTGGATACCCATTTCATGCTCGGCTTCGCCCGTGTCGCCATTGCCGGCGATCCCGATCTGCTGTTCGCGCTGGCCGATCTGGTCGTCGGCATGGGCTGCGAAGTGACCGCCGCCGTCGCTCCGGCGAAAGCGGCGATTCTGGAAAAAGTGCCGACTGCGCAAGTCAAGCTGGGCGATCTGGAAGACCTGGAACAGACTGCGGCCGCCAACGGCGTCGATCTGGTGATTTGCAATTCGCATGCCGGTGAAACCGCCAGGCGTCTCGGCGTGCCCTTGCTGCGCGCCGGTTTCCCGCAATACGACCTGATCGGCGGCTATCAGAAACTGTGGATCGGCTATCGCGGCACGCGTCAGGCGCTGTTCGATCTGGCGAATCTGATCGTCGAACACGGCCAGCATGACGTTGCCGCCTACCGTTCCGTTTATGCCAGTCGTCCGGGGGATGCCGCGCATGCGACACCTGAAGCTCGTCCACTCCACTGAAAGGGCAACCGCCATGCATGACAAGAGCAGCGTCAAGATCGCTTTTGCCAGTTCCGACCGGCGCGTCGTCGATCAGCACTTCGGCGCCGCCGAGGCGTTCTGCATCTACAGCCTGGCGGAGGATGACGCGCGGCTGGTGGAAGTCGCCGAATTTCATGACAACGACGTGGCGATGGATGGTCACGAAGGCAAGCTGGCCGGCAAGATCGCGCTGCTGGAGGATTGCGCGGCGGTGTACTGCAACGCGGTCGGCGCGTCGGCGATCAAACAGTTGCTGGCTGCCGGCATCCAGCCGATGAAGGTCGAGGAGGGTACGCCGGTGGACGAATTGCTGTGCGGCCTGAATCAGAGCCTGAAGGATGCGCCGCCGGCCTGGCTGGCCAAGCGCTTGCAAAACAAGGATGCCGACCGTTTCAACGACATGGAAGCCGAGGGGTGGTCGGAATGATCGAAGCCCGCGTCCGTGTCGTATCCGCCGCCGAAGGCGTGGCCTGGGTGACTTCCAGCGAGTCGTCCGGATGCACTGCCTGCCAGTCGCAAGCCAGTTGCGGCATCTCCGGTCTGGGCAAATATCTCACCCGCCACCGCGCCGCGCTGCCGATTCGACAGGCCGATGCGCGGGTCGGAGACGAACTGAAAGTCTGTGTCGATGAAGCCGAACTGCTGCGCGCCGGCGCCTTCGTCTATCTGCTGCCGGCGCTGCTGGCCGTGCTCGGCGCCATCCTGGCCGATACCGGCGGCGCCGGCGACCTCGCCGCCGCGCTCGCCGCGCTGGCCGGTTTCATCGTCGGCCTGGTCGCCGCGCGGTTTCTGGCGCCGATGCCGAATATCCGAACTTCCCCCATCAATACCATCCATTCTGGAGAACCCACATGAGCGATACCCCGGTTGTTGAAACTCCGCACGATCCGATCATGGAGACCGATTTCATCAAGGAAATGGTCAAGCAGATGCGCGCCCTCGACAGCTACGGCACCTACGACGGCTGGACTGTCGAACGTATCCTGCAGCCCTACATCGTGACCAAGGAAATGCGCCGCCAGATCCCGGTGATCGGCGATCCGGACGAGGAAACGCTGTCGCGCGTGAAGGCTTTCTACAACGGCATCGCCGTGCTGATCGAGAAGGAATGCGGCCTGATGGCGGTGCCCATGGTCAACCTCAGCCACGAAGGTTTCGGCCGCGCGATCATCACCGTCGGCAAGCTGGTGGTGATGGACCGCACCGTGCGCGACATCCACCGCTATGGCTACGACAACTTCTCGAAGATGAAGGATGAAGCCGACAAATACCTGTCGGTGGCGCTGGAAATCATCGGCAAATACCCGGATGTGGCCGGGCTGTAAGCATTTTGATCAGAGATACGCAGATGACCGACGCAGAACTGAAAGACCTCGACCGCGAGGTCAAAAAACTCAAGCGCATATCGACTGAATGGGCTGGGCAATTGCACGATCTGGTGGAAGACAAACTGCCGGCAGGCTACCTGGAAATTCCCGGCATCGCACAGTCCACCTATGACGCCTGCAAAGCCTGGGCGGATGCCAACGCGCGCTTGCAAGCCGCGCAGAAGGAGATGGCGTGATGGATGCCTATAGTGCATTGACCCGGGGCGGTACGCCCTACAACCCGACTTTCGTCACCGCCCTCGACCAGAAGACCTGCATTGGTTGCGGCCGCTGCTACAAGGTCTGTCCGCGCGACGTGTTCGAACTGGTGGAACGCGACGAGGACGAGATGGATGACGACATGGACGACGACCAGATGAGCGTGATGTCGTTGAAAAACGTGCTCGACTGCATCGGCTGCGGCTCCTGCGCCCGGGTCTGTCCGAAGGGGTGTCATACGCATGAAGCGCTGCCGGTTGCCGCTTGAACCGAATATGAAACTACACCTTCATTCCCGCGCATGCGGGAATCCAGTCAGACACAGCAAACGACCTGGATTCCCCCATGCGCGGGAATGACACCCCTTAACAACATCGACGTCCTTACAAACCATGCCCCGTCCTCCCAAACACGTTTTCATCTGCGGTCAGGCGCGTCCGCCGGGCCATCCGCGCGGTTCCTGCGCTGAAAAAGGCTGTCGCGATGTGCTCGACGAATTTCTGTTCCAGTTCCAGCAGCGCCAATGCTTCGACAAGGTGGCGATCACCACCACTGGTTGTCTCGGCCCCTGCAGCACCGGCACCAACGTGCTGGTTTACCCGGAAGGCGTGATGTACGGCAGCGTCAGCAAGGAAGATGTCAGCGTCATCTTCGATGAGCACCTGCTCGGCGATCAGCCGGTCGAACGCCTCAAGGTGCCGGCCGATCTCTGGTGACCTGACATGGTGGATACCGCCGCGCCCGCGCAGTTGCCCGACGATCTGGTCGAACTGGGCGTCAAGCTGTGCCTGGTGTTGAGCCAGGAAGCGCAGCTTTATGCCGCCGATCAGGCGCCGGCGATACGGCTGGAAGACGCCTGCTTCACGCGCGTCATCGATCCGTCCAACGGACTGCCCGGCTACGAGGGTGTCTGGCGTGACCAGCGGGCGCAGAAGCGCGGCAGCCTGACCATCAACAGCGACGGCAGCTTCCATGGCGAATTCGATCTGCTGATGCTGCACCCGAAAAAACCGCGCTGGTTCATCGAGGCGGTCACGGTCTGGGGGCATGACGGCGTCGTCAAAGCCGAACCACGCTTGCTGGCGGCGGTATGACGCCAGCCTTTCCCGTCGACATGCGGCTGTTGCTGGCGCACAAGCAGAAGACCAGCGCCCGCGTGCGCTTTTTGCGTTTCCCGCATGGCCTGTGCGCATTCACGCCGCTGCCGAAGCTGTCCACGGTATTCGACGAGGCGCCCGCCAGCCGGGTCGAGACGCATCCGGGTGTGTATCTGCGCAGCGCCGAGGCCGAACTCGGCCTGCTTGGCGGCGGACTGGCGCTGGAAGCCGAATTCAGTGCCAGTGTCGATACGCCGGACGGCCCGATCCGCGTGCGTCTGGCGACGTTCACCAGCATCGATCCGCCCTTCGAAGTGGCCGAGCGTCTTGGCGGCAAGTTCATCGCGATCACCGAAGCGCGCGGTGCTTTGTACTCAACAGCGCCGGCCGAAATGGAGTTGCTGCGCCAGGCCTATACCGTACTGATGGGCTGACATGCCAGCGCGCTTCCGCGCCGCCACTCAGGCCGATCTGGATGGCATGGTATTGCTCATCGAACGGCTGTTCACAGTGGAACCCGACTATGTCTTCGATGCCGCCAAGGTCAAACGCGGTTTGGAACTGTTGCAGACGCGCGAAGACGCGGCGGCGCTGTGGGTGGCCGAGCTGGATGGGCGGCTGGTTGGCATGTGCAGCGCGCAGATCGTCATTTCCACCGCCGAGGGTGGCGCCTCGGCCTGGGTCGAGGATGTCGTGGTCAGCCCCGACCTGCGCGGCCACGGCATCGGCCGTCGTCTGCTGGATGCGGTAACGGCCTGGGCTGCACGACGCGGCATCGGTCGCCTGCAACTGCTGGCGGATCGGGACAACGCCGCCGCCCTGGCGTTCTACCGACGCCTGGATTGGCAAACCACCCGAATGATCTGTTTACAACTGCGACCTGGAGCATGACATGAACCAATACAACCTGGGCGACCTGGTGTTCGCCGCCATCGATCTGCGCAACGACCCGCTGGAAGACACCGGTGAAGGCGGGATTCCCGGCGTCGCCGCCGATGAATTGCTGGCTGCCGCCGGCACGCGTGGCGTGGTGGTCAACGTCGGCCACGTCGAAGCCGACCCGACCCAGGATATCTATCTGGTCCGCTTCGAAACCGGTCCGGACGGCAACCTGGCCGAACCGATCGGTTGCCTGGCGGAAGAAATCCACTATGGCGTTCAGACCTGACTTCCCCGTTTGTCGCAAACCCGACCAAGCCGCTGCGCAGGTTTTGTTGGCGACGTTGTTGGCAACACCTCGGAATATCAAACAGGATCATTTAGTCCTGTTTATTCAATGAGATAGCGCAATCCTGTCGGCTGGCATGCAGCTTGCGATGGTTTTCATACCGCAAGCCCGAGGCCACGACCATGCAGTTTGACGATTGCCCTAACGCTCGCCAGCCAGACAATGGCCCAAATGGCCCAAGCGGCCGCAAGATCATCATCGACGACACCACGCTGCGCGATGGCGAACAGTCAGCCGGCGTGGCCTTCACGCTGGACGAGAAGCTCGAAATTGCCCGCCGTCTGGATGCGATGGGCGTGCCGGAACTGGAAGTCGGCATTCCGGCGATGGGCAGTCGTGAATGCGACAGCATCCGTGCGGTTGCCGCCCTCAACCTGAATGCCAGGCTGGTGGTGTGGAGCCGTATGCATCTGGCCGACATCGAGGCCTGCCGCAATCTGAAAGCCGACCTGATCGATATTTCGATTTCGGTGTCCGACATCCATCTGGAAAAGAAACTTCGCAAGGATCGCGCCTGGGTGTTGCGCAGCATCCGCGAAATGACGCCGCGCGCACTCGATCTGGGGCTGGAGGTGATTGTCGGCTGTGAAGATGCCTCGCGCGCCGATCTGGAGTTTCTACTCCAGGTCGCCGAAACCGCCGAGCAGGCCGGTGCGCGGCGATTGCGCTACGCCGATACGCTGGGCGTGATGGAACCGTTCGGCGTGCATGAAGCCATTGCCAGCCTGCGCTCGGTGTGCGATCTGGAAATCGAGATGCACGCGCATGACGATCTCGGCTTGGCCACCGCCAATACGCTGGCCGCCTGCCGCGCCGGCGCGACGCACGTCAACACCACGGTCAACGGCCTCGGCGAACGCGCCGGCAATGCGCCGCTGGAGGAAGTCGCGCTGGGGCTGGCCAAGCTCTACGGCATGTCCACCGGCGTCGATCTGTCGCTGTTTCCGGCCCTGTCCGACGCCGTCGCCATGGCTTCCGGGCGGCCGGTGGCCTGGCAGAAAAGCGTGGTCGGCGCCGGCGTGTTCACCCACGAAGCCGGCATCCACGTCGATGGCCTGCTGAAAGATCCGGATACCTATCAATCGTTCGATCCCGGCGAAGTCGGCCGCCGCCATAGCCTGGTGCTGGGCAAGCATTCCGGCGCGCACGGCATCATGGCCGCCTACGCCGGCATGGGATTGCCGCTTGACCCGGCACAGGCACGCGCACTGCTGCCCGATATCCGCGCCTTCGCGGAACGCGCCAAGCGCTCGCCGGCAGAACACGAACTGGCATTGCTGTATCACCGTCTGATCGGGCAAGCGTCGGCGGATCGGGTGCATTGAGGCGATGACGATGGACAGCACGTCACTCAACGACCGTCATTCGCGCGAATGCCGGAATGACGCCCCCGGCCTGTTGACCTTGCTGCGCGAGGACGTCGCCTGCGTATTTCAGCGCGATCCCGCCGCCCGTTCCCGTTTTGAAGTGCTGACCACCTACCCGGGCGTGCATGCCATCCTGCTGCAACGCCTGGCGCATCGTCTCTGGCGGGTCCGGCTGCGCTATCCGGCGCGCCTGCTGTCCTGGTTCGCGCGGCTGCTCACCAATATCGACATTCATCCGGGTGCGACGCTGGGTCGGCGCTTCTTCATCGATCACGGCGCCGGCGTGGTGATCGGCGAAACCGCCGAGATCGGCAACGACGTGACGCTGTACCACGGCGTCACGCTGGGCGGCACCACCTGGAACAAGGGCAAGCGCCATCCCACGCTGGGCAACGGCGTGGTGATCGGCGCCGGCGCCAAAATCCTTGGCGCGATCAGGCTGGGCGACCAGGTTCGGGTCGGCGCCAACTCGGTCGTCGTCAAGGATGTGCCGGCGCATCGCACCGTGGTCGGCATACCCGGCAAGGTGGTGCTGCGCTCGGATGAGGACGGGCCGGGCGCGCTGGGCATCAACCTGGACCACCACCTGATCCCCGATCCGGTCGGCCGCGCCATCGCCTGCCTGATGGAACGCATCGAAGTGCTGGAGAAAGCGCTGCGCGCACGCGGCGAGGCGGTGGACAGCCAGTGCAGCACCTGCGAAGCCGACGACCTGTGCGGCGCGCAGGTCGCCCATGTCATGAAACGCCAGCCATAACAAAACGGGAGACCCCATGGACCTGCTGCAATTCGACCAGACCGCGCTCTACTTCGACGACCCGGTGCCGCCGGGCATTGAACCGCTGCTGCTGGATGCCGCCGCTTGTTATGGCGAGGACGGCGCGGAAGCGCTGCTGTTGCGCGCCTATTTTCTGGCACCGGAGCAACTGGTGGTGCTGGTCGCGCTGTATCGCTACTACTTCTACCAGCACCGTCTGGATGACGCGCTGATCGTCGCCGACCGCGCGATGAGCGTCGTCGCCCGCCGCCTGGATCTGCCGGCGAAATGGCAGAACCTGCATCCGGAACATATCGGCCACGCGGTGCTGCGCTCGATGGGACTGTTGCGCTTCTACTTGATGGTGCTGAAAGCTGCCGGTTACATCCATCTGCGCCGGGGCGACTCGGCCACCGGCCAGGCGATGCTGGAAAAGCTGGTGGAAGTCGACAGCCACGACCGGCTCGGCGGCAAGGCATTGCTCGACGTGATCGTCGAAGCGGTCGCCGAACGCATCGCGGAGGCCGCATGAACCCGAATACCGTAGCAGCGAGCTTGCTCGCGATGGCATACGTTGCACGCCGAATCGACCTGGCTATCGCGAGCAAGCTCGCTCCTGCAGCGGCTGACAAACATCACATTTTCACAAAGGAATCATCATGGACGATCTGACCCTGGACGAAGCCCTGGAAGAACTCGAATCCGCAGAGGACTTTCTCAACTATTTCGACGTGCCGTTCGATGCCGCCGTGGTTCAGGTGAACCGTCTGCACATCCTGCAGCGTTACCACAACTACCTGGCCCAGGCCGGCGCGTTGCCGGAAGAAGAAACGGCCCGGCGCACGGTCTATTCCGAATGGCTGACACGCGCCTATCAGGACTTCGTTACCTCCGACGCGCTGACCGAGAAGGTGTTCAAGGTGTTCCACATGCACGAACCGCAGACCGCCTTCGTGCCGCTGTCGTCGATCACCCTGGCGGTGGCGCCTGCCGCCATCCCTACTGCCGAAGGCTGCGGCTGCGGCAACACCGGCGCCTGTCACAGTTCCGAGGCGGCCGCGCGGGGGTAAACCATGGAGCAGCGTTTCGACTTTGGCCTCGCCGTGCGTCTGACGCGCAATGTGCGCAACGACGGCACCTTCCCCGGTCTGGAGGTCGGCAATCTGCTGATCAAGCGCGGCAGCGTCGGCTATGTGATGAATGTCGGCACCTTTCTGCAGGACCAGATCATCTACACCGTGAATTTTCTCGACCAGGGGCGCATCGTCGGCTGCCGTGACGAGGAACTGATCGACGCGGACGAGCCGTGGGTGGAAAGCCGTTTCGAAACGCGCGAGAAAGTGGTTTCTCGCCTGGCCCTGTCGATCCGCGGCGAAGTCGTGGTGCCCGCCGGCACCACCGGCGAGGTGTTCAAGGTGCTGCGCGATCTGGAAGGCGGCGTGCAATACCACGTCCATTTCCCCGGCAGCCATCTGTTGCAGGTGGCGGAGCATCTGCTCGACAGCCCAGCGGAGCATGGCGATGCCTGAACCCGCCGCCCTGGCCTATCTGGAGCTGAAAACCGCGCAAAGCCTGTTCGGTAAATCGCCGGCGGAACTGGCCGAGGAAGAACGCATTCGGGTACGCACGCTGGCCGACCGGCAGTACGGCATCGAGGCGCGCGTGCTGCAAACCCCGGAAGCCGGTGACGTGATGGTGCCGGAAGTGAGTCTACAGGCGGCATTCGAGGAAATCCGCAAACGCTACGCGGAAGAGGATGAATTCCTCGCCGATCTGGCGCGCAACGGACTCGACCACGCCGGATTCATGGCGGCGCTGCAGCGCGAATTGTCCGTCGAGGCGATACTGGAAAAGGTCGGCGCGCGCGCCACCGAGGTCGCCGACATCGACGTCGATCTGTATTACCACTACCACCCGGACCAGTTCCGCCGCCCGGAAACCCGGCGCGCCCGGCATATCCTGGTCACCATCAATCCGGACATGCCGGACAACACCGCCGAAATCGCACGCGCGCGCATCGAAGCGGTCGCCGCGCGTCTGGCGAAAAATCCCAAGCGCTTCGAGGAACAGGCGCTGAAACATTCGGAATGTCCCACCGCGATGCAGGGCGGCGTGCTGGGCGACGTGCCGCAAGGGCAACTCTATCCGCAACTCGACGCCGCGTTGTTCAGCATGAACGCCGGCCAGTTCAGCGGCGTGCTGGAATCACCGCTGGGCTATCACCTGCTGTGGTGCGAAGCCATCACGCCGCAGCGCACCCTCAGCCTGCACCAGGCGCGCGCGCCGATCCGCGAGATGCTGGAAAAGCGGCGCAAGCGCATCTGCCAACAAGCCTGGCTGAAACAATTGCAGACCGGCCAGCCACAACCCGCCTGACCATGCTGCTCAGCCGCGCCAGTCAGTACACCCTGCAAGCGCTGATCTTTCTGGCCCGGCAACCGCCCGGCCAGCGCGTGATGATCAAGGACATCGCCGAAGCGCTGGATCTGCCGGTGTTCTACCTGGGCAAGCTGATCCAGGCGCCGGCGCGCATCGGCTGGCTCGACACCGCGCGCGGTCGCGGCGGCGGCGTCTTTCTGGCGGCCAATGCGGAAAGCATCCATCTGTTCGACGTCCTGCAACTCACCGACGGTCAGCGGATCAAGCGCGAATGCCTGCTCGGCTTCAAGGATTGCGACGATGCCACGGCCTGCGTCATGCACTGCGACTGGAAGCCGATCAAACAGGAACTGGCCGATGGCCTCGGTCAGTACAGCCTTGCCGCGCTGGCCGGCAACGGTCTGCCTGACTGGATGCTCACTCCGAGCGAGAACCCTGCACGGAACAGCTTTGCGCAAGGTTTGGAGTAAAGGGCGGGGCGCGATTTTTCCAGTGCATCCGGAATATGGCGTGGATACGGGTGGCTGCGCCGGTCCGTTCAACCTTGAATCCTCTGTTGAACGCGTCCGAGTGCGGGTCTGCCGGGTTGTCTGGCAAGGCGCGATGACGCGCGTGGCCGATCCCCGCAAGGAAGAGCAACGCGGCCAGGCGGCCCGGCAGACCCGCAATCGGACTCGTAGCGGGCTCACCCAATGGGTGAACATGATCGAAGGCGCTCATGCTTGTATTCACAAGGCTTCTCCAAGTCTGAGGAGCGGTCAACAGAGGAATCAAGGTTCAAGGTTCCATCGTAGGGGCCATGGTTTCATGGAGGCAGGTTCTCTGATTGCGGACTGACATGCTTGATCGGTGGGAATGAAGCGGCCCCAACCCGCAAATGCCCCAGGAAACGGCAACCAGACAGGCCACCCGATGGCCAATCATCAGGCCTCGGTCATACGTCAAAGCGGCTGCAGAGCTTATTCTCCAGCGGCCTTGTCCAGCAAGCCGAGACCGCGCACAGCCTTGCCGGCGCCGCGTTCAGCCCGCAGCCGGAAGCGAGTTTCCGCATCAAACTCCGCCAGCAATAGTGTGGTGACTTCGTCCAGCAGCCGATTCACACTGGTGCCACGGCTCTGTGCCAGGGCACGCAGACGCGCGTGTTTGTCGTCTGGAAGACGTAGGGTCAATGCGCTCATGATGATGCGATCTCCTTGAGAAAATCCTCCGGGCTCACAATACGCAGCTCGGGAAACTTGAGTTCCATGCGCGCGACATCGCGCAAGTTTCGGGTCACGATGAAGCGAACGCCGCCCGCCACCGCCAGTTCCACCAGATGGTTATCGGCTTCGTCAGGCAAATTGGGCCGCCAGGCGAAGTAGATACGTGTCCAATCGCAGGTGGCGAGGAAGATATCCAGCAATTCATCCCGTTCGTCCAGATTCAGCCGACACGTTTCGAAGAGTTCGGTTCGCCCCATTACATCTTCATATTCGGCGAACAGCGCAGCGCCCATCAGCGGCTGGCATTGCCCACGCAGGCAAGCCGCCACGAAATGGTGAGCAGCACCCTGTCCCAGGCAAGCGCCGAGAAAGAAATTGGTGTCGACGACAATACGGTATGTCATGGGATAGATGGTGGCAAAAATGACACCACTACAGATTCTGAAGCTGTTTCAGAGTGATTCTGACGTCAGTCATGGCGGGGATTGTTGTCATCCGCTTCACAGCCCCGTCCGTCTGCCACGGCACGAAGCCATCTTTGGATGGATGGGGCCAGAAAGCAGTAGCAGGTAATCCAAGGAAATTTTCCTCCGGCGGCTAAAAGGAAACAGAATGAACTGCCGCTTCCGGCCAGGAAGAGACGACCAAGTTTTTGTGTGGGTGACTCTTGTTCGGCCGGAACGGACGGTCAAACCTTGGTGCTTATTTGGTGTGAACGTCCGCTATGAGGCAAATCAGAATCTGAAAGAACCAGCTGCTTTATTGACGATTATGGGGCGATTGTTGACGCGTTCATTCGAGGCGAAGCGCAGGAAAATCTGCATACATCTCCGAGCACCCGCTTGGAGATTGAGATTCGCGCAGCAGATATCCCGTAGGCGCAATGAAACTGCGAATGGATTTCTTTGGTTTCTGGTGCCAACTGATGTTGAAAGCACAAAGCGTCGGGAAAAACTGGAGTTCGCTGTACGGCAGGTGGTCGTGAATCCAGTAGGCCAATGACCGCCAGTCAGCGCCCTTATCGTATCGATCCGTAAACCACGGAAGCGCAATACAGGCCGTGGCACCTTTCCAGCCATCGGCATCGAGCCTATCCCAGATATGGCCGGCGAAATTGGCTTCGTTCTTGGCGCAGTTGTAACCGTTTTCGTTGCAGAAACTATTGACGTCACAAGAGCGGAAAGAAGAACGAATCGCAACCCTTCCGAAGGTGGCGTTGAGCGGTTCAAGAAGTTCTTCGCATAGCTTGCGACCCACTTCTATCGCCAGATCGGGGTTGTCCGGGATGTTCTGAAGACCGTGGAAATTCGCAGTCTCACTGTAGAGAAACTCCCTCATGTAAAACGAACGGGAAAGTCGTGTGTTGCCCAGCTTTTCCAGGGCGTCAACTGATCGAGGTTTGTGCATGGCGGTTTCCTATCAACATCGTAAGGGGGTGAGGGCGGGCAAGCTGCGAGGAATCTGCGTTACCTCAGCGCGATTCGCACTGCGCCGGCCGACACGGGGAAGAACAGCCAACTCTCCAGAACCGGCTTGCCCGTCGCTTGCGCCACCGCATTGCCATAAGCCACCAACTGACCCGAATACTCATGGGCGATTTCCGGCCACTTTTCCGGTCCTTGGGGATTGGATTTGTGGTCCAGCAGTATCCAGCCGCCCTGCGTTTCCAGTAGCAAGTCGATCCTGCCTTGCATGACCTGGCCGTTATCCAACATAGCCTCGACCGGAACTTCGGCGTGACGTCGGGCATCTGGCCAGCGTTGGGTCATCCAGTTGTTCAGTTCCGCAATCTGGCGCATAACCAACAGGCCGTCGAACAAGGCCGCATCCGCCCCAGCCACGATCAAGGACTCCGTGGCGGGCCCAGCCAATTGATTCGCCAACCAACGGCCGGACAAAAAGCACGTCTCGGCCTGCACAACGGTCAAACTGCCATCGTCCCGCCAAGCCAGCGGCTCGGTGGGCTCACCCCCGTGGGCGCGCAGCAGGCGATCCTGAAGCTCGCCCAGCAAACCTACGCCCGGCGCCGTCAGTGAGGATTCATCCCGCACCGGCAACCGAGCCAATACTTCCCGCCAGCGGAAGGGGAAAGCAGCCAGCGGGTCGGACAAGACCACTTCATCAATCGCCGGACGCCGCGCTTGCATCGCCCCCAACACCAACGCCAAGCGTTGACCCATGGAAGGCGCAACGCCCTCCATCGCCAACTGCTCGACATCGCCCATATCCCCCAGTCGGCTTGAGACCGCTTGATCCAACTCCCCCGACCAGCCATGCAAATGCCAAAGGTCACGCCAACCCAGAAGGGTCGCAGCCGTGCCCAGCTCGTCGGTCGCGAAGCTGCGGTGATAGAAGCGATCAGGGTGATCACAACGTTCAAGGCAATTCCGGTATTGGACGATACGTTCGGATTGGCTAGGGTGATCGCGCAGCAAGCCAAGCTGGGTTTCCAGCGTGGTTAGGAAACCCAGAGGGCCTACTGTCTGGTGACCGAGTTGGTTACTGGGGTGCCGGCCGTGTTGGCCGTCGAGGTGGAGGCCGAAGTTAACATTCGCCAAGGTGGGTTTAAATTATTTTGAATCTAAGGAAACTAGCCGATGCCGCAACGCATTGACATAACGGTTCAAAGTGTCAGCCAAAAACTCATACACCTGATTGCGCTCCTCATTTGACAGCACATCGATAAATTGCCGCTCAGTAGAAACCACATGCTTACCATTCCGACTCGTCCACGTTGTGGGTAGGCCAATATCGCCCTCAATTTCACTTCTTTGCGCCAACAACTGTTGATAAATCGCGTCAGAGTCTTCGCCTTTGGCGAAGGTCAAATAGACCCCCGCCTTGTTGCCTCCAAAAGGACCAATCCAAGTTGATATCCAGGCACGTCCATTCGGCAAGACCCCGAAGAAGCGGTTCGACATTCCGGTGCCGTTCTTGGCGATTGGCTGCGACTGGTCATCGAGCTGCAACCCATCCAAGAAGCCCTTCCAGAAGTCGATGCAGGCTTGTTTTTTTGGATGGAACACAGAATCACCAATGACGTCTTCGACCTCATGTGTTTCATCCACAACGTCCAGTTCCACCCTCTCATTGCCATGGACTAGTACAGTGCGCTTAATTTCCACAGTTCGTGCCAGCACCCGTGGCTGCACCATCCGGCGTCCGTCAGGCATATCGTAAACTCCCACCTCGACAAGCCCCAAGCTGAAGTGCAGGTTGCCGCCGCGATCCAAGAAGTTGGCGATCGACGCAGCACCCTCACGGATTCCGTCGCCGATGACCAGCAACATAAAGTTGCCTAAGCGCAATGAGCGCGTAACGTCATCTACAAACCGCTTCTCGTCAGTATCAGGGAAACGCTCCTTCACCAGCTCATACAGGGAATTCCCAGAACGCCTGGTTGACTTTGATACTTCACGCTGCAGATCTTCATACGACCAATCACTGAGTTCAGTCGCGTAGTCCAGTATTTGCGCAATCACCTTGCGTCGCGCCTCAGGGTTTCGCCACAACTTGACCTCGACAATCACCAGACGCCCTTCTGGTGTGGCATACAAAACATCTAGTGGTCCTGCACCTGTAGAAAGCTCTCGGCAAATCGGAACAAGCCGCTCGTACGCGTGATCAATCTCATCCACGGGCAAGATTTCGGCGTGGTCAAACAACAAGTTTTGCAGCCAGTCTTCACTGTATGAATCGGCACTGTTGCCTGCAAAAGTTCGCCTCTTCAATACATTGACCATACCATTTTCATCAATAACGACTGGGGAGCCGTAGTAATTACCATCTGCCATTGTGATTCCTAATGTTTTACTAAGCTGGGCATTGACTCGGCAAACCCCGTCATCCCACCGAATTCCGCTTGCAGGAGACGTTCCATCCCATCAACCATCTCGCAGAAATGAACAAATGTCTGGATGAAATGCTCATCGACATACGGCACTGCGGCAATGTCGGCGGCGCCGTAGATCACACCATTCTGGCAAAAGAAGCGAATCAGGGTTGCATTGGCGTTGAAGTCATTCAGTTTGGAGTAGATGACGGGGGTTTCTTCCACGTTACGCAGGATGGGTGAATAGAAGCGTATACGTGGAGGATCACTGATCAGGCGGACAAACACCGCCGCGCTGCCGCAGCGAATTCCAATATCGCCATCGCTGTCGAAATCGAGCTGGCTGATCCCGGTTTCTTCTTGGAGTGTGGCCAGCAGTGCGTCCGCCAGGCTTGGCAGGTCGTCTCCCGGCTGTTTGGGCTTGGCCTGTTTCAATCCCAGGGCGGGCAGTGCCAGGGCCGCCCACTCCCCTTCCGTGTCGTCAAACGCTTCGTATTGCAGGAATCCCGGATGAGGCACACGCAGGATTTCGGCAAAGGTGCGGACGGTGAGCCTGGCCACGGCTTCGAAGGATACGGGCACGGCAAACTCGATGAAGAAATTGGGAGAGCCGTCGGGGTCGTCTTCAGGCGTGGATTCCCCGGGCTTGCCGGTTGGCACTTGCCACCCGGCCTCGATCAAGGCGGCAATCTGCCGCTCGTCGAGCTTTTCCTGCTTGCTCAGGTAGTGGTTGCTGGTCGTTTCCACCCGGATACCGAATGCGCCTTGCGCGGCGAACTGGATAAACCGATTGGAGTGCTTGACCAGGAGGATCAGGTACTGGTCTTCCACCAATCCATCAAGGACAGCGGCCAGCGATTTCTCGAACGGCGGCCAGGCCACGGAAACTTTGCTCTTCAGGTTGGGCTGGGGTGCGGCGCTCATGTCGGTCTCCCTTCTTTGGATTACGGTTTAGCCGACCGAGGCAAAGCGGGCGGCATCGAGCTGTGATTCGCCTTCCCAGCGGTACGCGACCAGCGCGCCGCCTTTTCCCGCACTGTAATCGACACAGGCGGCGTTGCGGGAGAGCGGTGTGGGGGTTCCAGTCATCCAGTAGTGACCGAAGAACACCGGTTTGTCTTGTCCGACCAGGATGCGGGCCTGTTCCGGGATGGCTACATCGGGGAACGCCTTGCTTGCTGCCTCTGGCAGGATGGCGGCCGCGGGGTAGGTGGTGGCGGATTCATCCCACCAACGCACGCGCACGTTGTGGCGACGGATGCCATCCTTGTCCTGAAATGAATGGCCATCTGGCAGAGATATTTCGATGCCTTTGGTCAGCGCCTCGACGGCCTTGAAGACACTGGTTTCGGCGCGGTCCGACTCGGCTTCATCTTCCGGTGCGCGGGTGGCCTCGATCATGAGGTCGCGGCTCAAGTAGCGGCCGTCGATCAGTCGTGGCGCAAGGTAGTCTATAAAAGGCTCGTGCCAGCAGGCGTGCACGACGCGAAGCCCGGGCAGATCAAGCCATAGCGGCAGGGTCAGAAACCAGTCGATGGTGGACCGGTGAAGGCCCACGTCCTGCTCGACGTCCGCCAGGAAGGCCGCATGTTGCTTGCGATTCTTGTCGTTGCGGCTTTGGTGCGGGCGCAAATATTCGCCCGGCTGGCGCGCATCCGGCGTGTGCCAGGCGATGGCGTTAAGTTCGTGGTTGCCCATGACGGCCAAAGCGGAGCCCGCTTCGACCATGCGACGTGCCAGATTCACGGTTCGCATCTGATCGGGGCCACGATCGATCAAGTCGCCGACGAAGATCGCTTTACGGTCAGGATGCCGCCAACAACCGGCGCTATCGCGATAGCCCATCCGGTACAGCAGCGCCTCCAGTTTATCCGCCTGCCCGTGTATGTCCCCAATGATGTCGTAACCCATGGCCTGTTTCGCCTACATGATCGTTTTGATGATGTTAATCTACATAATCATAATGATCATGTCAAAGCAATTTTTCGATCTTAATGCGTTAGACTTCGGGGCGAGTTGGAGAAGATGCACATGGAATATCGATCACTTGAAGACCTGAATCAGGCCCAGCGCGAACGGCTCGCTTTCATCGAGTTTCGTCTGTGGTTCCTTGGTGATGTCCGCCGTCCCGATCTGATCGACCGGTTCGGCATCGCGCCCGCCGTAGCGACTCGCGATCTTGCCGCCTACCGCGATATCGCTCCCGAGAACATTGATTTCGATGGCCGGCGCAAGGTCTATGTACCCGGCGCAAGCTTCACGCCCCTGTTCGAACATCGACCGGATCGCGTGCTCTCTGCGCTTTCGCGCGGGTTTGGCGAAGGTATCGGTGTCGCCTCCGCCGGTTTCCTGCCGTGCGAGTTTCCCTTGCGCCTAAACCAGCCCCCTCTGCCAGTGCTTGCCACGATTACCCGCGCCATTCATCAAAAACGCGCGGTGCGGTTGACCTATCACTCCCTGAAGAAGGGACCGGCCAAACGGGAGATAGTCCCCTTCGCGCTGGTGGACAGCGGCCTGCGTTGGCATGCACGGGCGTATGATCGGGCGCGGCATGAGTTCAGAGACTTGGTGATTACCCGCATGGATAAACCCGAATTGTTGGATGCCGAGGAAATCCCGCCGCATGAAAATGCCGACCAGGATCATCAATGGACCCGCATCGTGAATCTGGAACTGGTTCCCCATCCGGCCCAGCCGCGCCCTGAAATTGTGGCGCGAGATTTCGATATGAAGGATGGCATCCTCAGTCTGCAAGTACGGGCGGCGATTGCCGGCTACGTCTTGCAACAATGGAATGTCGATTGCAGCCCGGATCACCATCTTGATCCCACGGCCTACCGTTTGTGGTTACGTGATCCTCTGGTGCTTTATGGCGTGGATAACGCAGTGCTGGCGCCGGGATATCAGAAGCCGTAACGGCTGCGTGACAAATGAGTGATTCGTGTACCGTGACGAACTAAAGTGGGTCTGGATTGTTCGTTCAATGCTGAAGAAAGCGGTCATTCGTGAACGGCCGGAATCGGGGTGGGGTGAGCGTCGGTTATGGCCGAACAACAGAAGTTGCTCCTCAAGCCGCCAAAGGACCGCATTGGCCTTCGTTGCGGCCCCTGCTGGTCGGGTGACCAGCATCGGATTTCAGTTTTCGCACCGCCATTGGCAACCGTCACAGTCGCCAGGTTCAACATCTGATTCCGGGTACCACTTTTATCCCTTGCCTGAAGCCAGACCCAGCAAGCGGCGCGCTTGTGTCTCGCAGGCCTGCCGCACTGCGGGGTCCAGCGCATGCAGCCAGCGCCAGGGAATGTTGCTCGGTCCATACACCGCGCCGGCCAGCATGCCGGCGATGGCGCCGGTGGTATCGGCATCGCCGCCGCGATTGACGACGTCGATCAGGCAGGCCTCGAAACTGTCGGTGTCGAACAACGCCTGGAATACCGCCTGCACGGTTTCGACGATGTAGCCGCTGGGATTCTGTCGCTGCCGCACGCCGCGCAAGGCGAATTCTGGATGCTGTTGCGCCAGCGGGTGCGCCCGCTGATGCAGCAGATCGAGCGTGTCGGCGCCGAGCAACGCGTCCTGCACCATCAGCGCCAGGGTTTCCGTCGCCGCATCGGACAGCCGATTGTTGTGGGTGACATGCGCTTGCGCCCGACAGGCCATGCGCACCGTTTTTTCCGGCTCGCCGAAGGTCGCCAGCGCCACCGGCAACACGCGCATGGCCGCGCCATTGCCGGCATCGTGATCGGAGTGCGGCATTCTCGGGTCGCCGGTCTTGCGATAGGCGAGCAGGCCGCGCCGCACCGTGCTGCCGATGTCTACCGGCCTGGCGCGCATCCAGGCATCGAAGGCGGCGGCCGCCACATGTGCATCGACCCGTCCGGCGTCCAGGATCGAATCGCCCAGGGCTAGCGCCATGGTGGTGTCGTCGGTGACCTGGCCCGGCTTCAGGTTCAGCCAGCCGCCACCGATGATGCGGTCGTGCACCTTGAATTGCGCCGCGATTTCGCGCGGCGTCATGAATTCGACGGTAGCGCCCAGCGCATCGCCGATCGCCAACCCTTGGTAGGCGGCCACCGCGCGCCGTTCCAGTGCGGCGTTCAGCACCCCGTCGGGCGCTTCATTCTGGACCGAAGCAGTTGGCGTAATCGACGCAGACCTCGCAGGAAGGCGAGCGGCAGACATATACGCCGGCCCGGTCGCACAGTTGTTTGTAGAGGAATTTCTTCCACTTCATGTCATGGCTGTTCAAGGCGGTGAGCCCGGGGAAATTGCGGCTCATCAGCAGCGTCAGATCAGCGCGCGACCACAGCCCGAGGTCTTGCCAGAGATGATCGCCGCCCATACAGGCGGTGGCGACAATCAGCGCCAGGCTATCTTCCGACGCATCCTTGCCGGCCCGGTATTGCATCAGCAATCCGAGCAGGTCGTCCCATTCGATGCCGCGCTCGCCCAGTTCCGGCGCCCGGGCGAGCCGCGTCGGCAGGCCGAATCCGGGAAAATGGCGCTGCATCAGCACGACAAACTCGCCCGATGACAGCCCCAGGCCGGGGGGCAAGGCTGACTGTCCGCCGGCCTGACTGACCAGCATGCGGGCCAGCAGATCGTCGTTGGGCAACCCCGCCGCGCGGGCCATCAGCAGGTTGTAAAGACCGGCCTGCTCCGGCAAGCGCGCGGATGCGCGCGGCGTGGAAACGGTTTCGCTAACGGTTTCCATGAAGGGGCTCCAGTTATTTGCTCGGGTACTCCACCAGGATGTCCTCGTCGCGCACGATCATCTGGCAGGCCAGACGCCACGAGGTATGCGGCACGTCATCGACTTTCATGGCGTCGATCTCGTCCTTGGTGATCTTTTTCAGCTCCTTCAGGACACTGATCTCCCGGTCGGTCAGCGGACCGCCCATCGGTCCCTTGCGCGTCAGGTTGGTGACCTTGATCAGACAGGTCGCGCAATCGCCTTCCTGGCAACTGAAGTCGATCGGAATGTGGTTCTCCTTGGCCAGATCAAGCAGCGTCTTGGTATGGCTGCCGGCGACGGCGTAGACGGTTTTGTCCTTGTGCAAGGGGCTGGAGAATGTAACGAGGGGCATGATGCGCTCCGAGTGGGTGGGTGGTTAAAGGAAAGGGTTGATGTATCGAGCCGTCATTCCCGCGAAGGCGTGAATCCAGTACGCAGGGCTGATTGCGGTTGAATGCCTGTCAGATGAACGAACTGGATTCCCGCCTGCGCGGGATAACCAGCGACTTGGCGAGCGTTGTTTGCTCGCCTAGTCGATTGGCTAGTTGCTTTATCAATGACGACCCCATTGCAAGCGAGGCGAGCGAAGTACACGCTTTACCCCGGCCTGACGACGACTTCGCCGCCGAGGACCTGGGCCTGGCAAGCCAGCCGGTGTTTTCGGCCGGCCATGTTTTCCTGCAGGACCTTGTCCTCCAGCACGGAGCGTTCGGACATGTTTTCCATGCCGGAAACGATCTTCATCATGCAGGTGGCGCATTCGCCTTCGCGGCAGCCGTAGGTGATGCCGGCGCCGACCTTTTCCGAGATTTCGATCAGCCGGGTACCGGCGGGGACGGTGACGGTGACACCGATGTCTTCGAAGGTGACGTTAGCCTTGGGCATGGGAGGGTTCCTTGAACAGTTCGGACATATCGATGACCCGGCGCAGATTGCGGCCGGTCAGGTGTTCGGCGAGCTGGCGGCCGAACTGGCGGCACTTGTCGAGCTCGTCTTCGGTGGGTATCAGCTTGACCCGCACACCACTGACCGGCACGCGCAGCTTCAGGCCGCGCAAACGGTCTTCCAGCATGCTGACGGCTTCGCCGGTCCAGCCGTAGGAGCCGAAGGCGGCGCCCAGCTTGTCCTTGATGCTGACTACCGCGAGCGAGGAGAGTAGGTCCCAGATCGGTTTCACCGCATCGCCATTGATGGTCGGCGAACCGAACACGATGCCGTCGGCTTCCTCGATCAGATCGACGAACGGGGTGACTTCGCCGCCCTGCAGGTCGTACAGGCTGGCGCGCACGCCATCGATTTCCTCGGCGCCGTCGCGCACCGCCAGCGCCATGCGGGCGGTATTGCCGTAGCTGCTGATGTAGAAGATGACCAGTGTCTTGGCCCGGTCGGCGGCTTCGTTATGCAGCAGCGGTGCAGCCAGTTGCCGGTAGCGCTGCACATAGCTGCGCGGCGCGTCGCGCAGGATCGGACCGTGCGCCGGGGCGATCAGCTTCAGTTCCAGCGGCTCGATCAGGTCGAGTCCGTGGCGCACATGTTCGCGGAACGGCCGCATGATGTGCTGGTAGTAATACTCGAAGGAAAAGCGGAAATCGCCGACACGATCGTTGAACAAGCGGTTGTCGCAGAAATGGCAGCCGAACACGTCACCGGAAAACAGCAGCGCTTCCTCGTTCAGATAGGTGCACTGGGTATCCGGCCAGTGCAGGAATGGCGTATTCAGAAAGGTCAGCGTACGACCACCGATATCGATCGAATCACCGGTATCGACCGGCGTATAAGCCAGGTCTTCGCTCTTCAGCAGACCTTTCAGCATGGTTTGCGCCTTGATCGAGATATACAGCCGCGCCTGCGGTGCGCGCCGCATCAGTTCCGGCAATGCGCCGGTGTGATCCGGCTCCAGATGGTTGAGCACGATGACGCGGATTTCGTCATAGCGCGCCACCTGCTCCAGGCGTTCGAAGAAGGTGTCGGCAAATTCCGCCTTCACCGTGTCGATTACCGCCACGCCGCTCTCGCCACGCACGCAATAGGCGTTGTAGCTGGTGCCGTTGGCGGTTTTCAGGATGACGTCGAACACCCGCAACTGCGGGTCGAGCGCACCGATCCAGAATACGCCGGGTGCCAGAGCCACCGGTTCGTCGTTCATCCGGTGGTCTCCGAACACGATGCGGCATGCAGCAAGCCAACCTGACGCGGACAGGTTTCCAGGTCTTCGCGTGCCGTTGCGCTGTTGTTCAGGCCGATCCAGCGATGCACCGCGTCCTGATCGAAGCCGGCACGGCATTCGTCACCGACCTGCATCAGCGGTCGCCGGATCAGCAGGGGATCCGAAACCATCAACGCCAGCGCTGCCCTGGCGCTCAACCGGTGCGGCCAGATTTCGCCGTCGCGCACGCGCGGCGCGCTGTGGTTGAACCATTCGGCCACCGGCAACGCGCCGAAAAAGGCGCGCAGGCGTGCCGCCGTCCACTTCTCGGCAAGCAGGCTTCTTGCCTGCACCGTATGTCCGGCCGCCGCCAGCAACACCTTCTGTTTGGTGTTGTTGATGCAGCCCGGTTTTTCGTAGAAGAGGACGTTGGCCATGGTTCGTGCAGTCTCTCAAGCCGATTTCGCCGCCAGCGCGGCCTGATAGGTCGCTTCCACTGCGGCTTGATACTGCGCCAGCATGGCCGGCGAGATGCCGGTCAGCGAGCCGGGCGGGTTCAGTGCGCGGCCCAGTTCGTCGAGGATTGCGCCCTCGATCGGGCAAATGCTGCTGCACTGCGCGTCCATGTAGTCGCCGATGCACTCGGTGCATTTTTCCGGGTCGATCAGGAAATGCGGGCTCGCCTGGTAGATCGCCTGATTCGGACAGAGTGGCTCGCAGGCGTAACAGTTGACGCAGGTTTCGATGATTTCGAAGGCCATGATCGTGTCTCCTTACGCAGCCTTCTGCTGCATAGCCGGCTTCACATCCAGCTTGCCGGCCGCATGCATTTCCGCGTACACCGCCAGCACCGCTTCCTCGATGGGTTCCATCGCATGCTCGCCGTTCGGCTGCATGCCGGCGGCTTCCAGCGGTCCCCAGGGTTCGTAGCCGACCTTGGAACAGAGCACGACCTCGCAGCCGGCCAGTTCGCGGATGGTGCGGTCGAGCGCGCTTTCGCCGTCGCCGCAGGTATCGCCGCCTTCGCAATACGGGATGGTCTTGCGGTGGCCGATGAAGCGCACGCCGAATTCCGAGGCTTCGTAGATCAGGAACTCGCCGGCGTGGCCGAAGTGTTCGTTGATCACGCCGCCGCCCTTGGTGGCCACCGCCATCAGCACCGGGCGGGTTATCGGTCCGTCCTTCTTCAGGCCCTGGATGGCGACCAGTTCGGCTTTGGCGGCGCGCGCCTGATCCTTGATCTCCAGTTCGCGGGCGATCTGGGCGTGGACTTCGGCGCGTTTGATCATGGCGGCGGCGTAGTCGATTTCCATGTCCTCGATCTTGTCGAGGGTGAATTCCTGGCCGCGATCCTCGCCCAGCATGCCGACCGCATCGGCGCGGCACTGGCGGCAGTGGCGCATCATGTTCATGTCGCCGGCGCAGGCGTCCTGCAGCTTCTGCAATTCCTCATGCGTCGGGCCGGGCTGGCCCATCAGTCCGTAGAAGGTACCGTGTTCCGGTTCGGCGATCAGCGGCATGACGTTGTGCAGGAAGGCGCCCTTGGCCTTCACCACTTTCGAGACTTCGACCAGGTGTTCATCGTTGATGCCGGGGATCATCACCGAGTTGACCTTCACCAGGATGCCGCGCGCGGTGAGCATCTCCAGGCCTTTCTGCTGCTGCTCGATCAGGATCGCGGCACCCTCGCGGCCCATGATGCGTTTGTTGTTCCAGAACACCCACGGATAGATCTTGGCGCCGACATCCGGGTCGACGCAGTTGATGGTGATGGTGACGTGGTCGATGTTGTGCTTGCTCAATTCCTCGACCGACTCGGGCAGGGTCAGGCCGTTGGTGGACACGCACAGCTTGATGTCCGGCGCCTTTTCCGACAGTTCGCGGAAAGTGGCGAAGGTGCGCTCCGGATTGGCCAGCGGGTCTCCGGGTCCGGCGATGCCGAGTACCGTCATCTGCGGAATGTTGGCGGCCACCGCCATCACCTTTTTCACCGCCTGCGCCGGCGTCAGCACTTCCGACACCACGCCGGGGCGCGACTCGTTGGAGCAGTCGTACTTGCGGTTGCAGTAATGGCACTGGATGTTGCAGGCCGGGGCGACCGCGACATGCATGCGGGCAAAGTAGTGATGCGCCTGTTCCGAGTAGCAGGGATGGTTGTGCACCTTGGCACGGATGTGTTCCGGCAGGTGGCCGAGCTGATCGTCGCTGGAACCGCAGGAGTGCGAATCGCAGCCGCCACCGGATTGGGCAACTGAATCGGCAGCGGTGCTGGCATTGAGTACGGGTAGGTCCACGGGTCGTCCTCCGAGTGGTGACGACCTGACTATTGCAAGCCCCGTGCCTGACTTTATTGCCAGGCTAACTACATGTATTCATTGATCATTCAGACACATGCAGGCGGGTTCTGTCGGAAACGGCACAAGCACTGAGCAGTGGGTTGTGTCGAAGGCGACAAAAGCCGCTGATGCGCTGCGACAGGTTAATCGCCGGTTCCCGCGTTGATCAATTCGGTAAGCGCCTCGATCGGCAGCGGCTTGCCGAACAGATAGCCCTGGAATGCCTTGCAGCCATGGGATTCGAGGAATTCGTGTTGCGCCCGGGTTTCCACGCCCTCGGCGATCACCGAAAGGCCGAAGGTCGCCCCCAGCGCCAGTACGGTGCGGGTGATGGTGGCGTCGTTGCTGTCGTGCAACGCATCGCGCACGAACGACTGGTCGATCTTGATCTGGTCCAGCGGCAGGCGTTTGAGATAAGCCAGGGAGGAATAGCCGGTGCCGAAATCGTCCAGCGAAAAACCGACGCCGCGTTCCTTCAAGGCCTGCATCTTGGCGATGACCAATTCAACATCCTCCACCATCATGCTTTCGGTCAGTTCCAGTTTCAGCCCGACCGGATTGGCACCGGCGTGTTGCAACGCGCCGATGACGCGCTCGACGAAATCGTGCTGGCGGAATTGCCGGGCGCTGACATTGACCGACAGCGTCAGATGCCGAGTGTCGGCATTGGCCTGCCAGGCGGCAAGCTGCAGGCAGGCAATTTCCAGCACCTGCTGGCCGAGATTCAGTATCAGGCCGGAGGATTCCGCCAGCGCAATGAACGCCCCCGGCGACAGCAGTCCTTGCTCGGGATGTTGCCAACGCACCAGCGCCTCGGCGCCCTCGACGCGTCCCCTGGCATCGACCTGGGGCTGGTAATAGACCAGGAATTCCCGTTTCTTCAGGCCGTTGCGCAGTTCCTTTTCCAGGCTGGCGCGCGTCTCCACGGCGGCCTGCATCGCCGGGTCGAAGAAATTCAGGTTGTTGCGACCGGTGGATTTCGCCTGATACATGGCCAGATCGGCTCGCTTGAGCAGTTCCTCGACACCGGCGTCGTGGTTGTGGAACAGGGCGATGCCGATGCTGGCGCTGCTGTGATACTCGGTTTCGCCGAGTTTGTAGGGCCGGTTCAGTCCGGACAGTATCTTTTCACCGACGACCTCGGCCAAAACAGCTGCCTGCTCGCGCTCTTCCCCCAGTTCTTCGAGCATGACGATGAATTCGTCACCGCCCAGGCGTGCCACGGTGTCTTCCTCACGTATGCAGGCTTTGAGCCGCTCCGCCGTCTGCATCAACAGACGGTCGCCCATGTGATGGCCTTCGGTGTCGTTGATGAGCTTGAAATTGTCCAGATCGATGAACAGCAGCGCGCCATACTTGTTGGCTCGCGCCCGCGACAGCAATGCCTGGTTGAGACGCTCGAGCAACAGCCGACGATTGGGCAAGCCGGTGAGTATGTCGTACAACGCCATGTACTCGATCTGCGCCTCGGCCTTTTTGCGCTGGCTGATATCGAGGAAGGTGCCGACATAGTGGCAGACCTCGCTGTCGGCGCCGCGCACCGCACTGATGTTCAGCCATTCCGGATAAATCTCGCCATTCTTGCGCCGATTCCAGATTTCACCCTGCCAGCAGCCGTTGCGCTTCAGCGCATGCCACATGTCGAGATAGAACTCGTCATTCTGGCGTCCCGACTTGAGCAGCGCGGGGGTCTGGCCGACCGCCTCTTCCGAACTGTAGCCGGTCAGTTCGCTGAAGGCCTGGTTGACCCGCAGGATGTGTCCGCTCTGGTCGGTGATGATCATGCCCTCCTGGGTCTCGAAGGCGACAGCGGCGACCCGCTGATCGGCGTCCTGGCGCTTGCGTTCGGAGATGTCCTGGAACGCCACCACGACCCCGAGCACCTGACCGCCGTCGCGCTTCGGCGTGATCGAATATTTGACCGGAATGCGCTTGTCGTCGGCCCGGATGATCTGGGCTTCGCCTTCGCGCCGCTTGCCATCGACCAGCGTGCTGCGCAGCGGACAGGATTCATCCCAGATATCCGTGCTGCGGCCTTCGAGGAAACTGAACATCGGATGTCGCGCGCCGCTCAACAGCGCTTCGCGCTGATAGCCGAGTATGTTCAACGCGGCGTCATTGATGAAGTTGCAGCGTCCATCCCGGTCGAAGCCGCATACGCCCTCGGCCAGACTGCCGAGCAGCAGTTCGCGCTCCTGCGCGGCCTTGGTGATCTTGCGGTTGTCCACTAGCAGACGGCGGGCCACGCTGGCCGCCAGAACCAGCAGCAGGATCAGGATGGCATAGCTCTCCCAGCGGTATTTTTCCGCCACATCCAGGACATCGAAGCGTTCCAGTCGGTCGGGATAGGCCTTCAAACGCAGCAATATGGCTTCCAGCGGCGTGTAATCGCCGGGCGGCGCAAAGCCGTAGTATTTTCCGGCCACGGCGGCAGGGGCGTCATTGGGCATTTTCAGCAAGGCCAGCGTGACCGCCTTGGTCAGTTTTTCCGGCACCCCGCGCATCGCGGCGAACGGCCATTCGGGCAGCAATCCGGTGGACAGCAGTTGCGGGAAATCCTGTTCCGGCTGCAGATTCAGCACCCGCACACTGGTCAGGTCCAGCTTGCCTTCGCTGGCCAGAGCCTCCAGCACGCCGGTGCGCACGAAGCCGACCTCGGCCTGGCCATTCATCACCGCCTTGACCACGTTGTCCTGGGGCTGGCCGGTAAAGATCAGTTGTTTGGCATCGCCCGGCAACAGGATGCCGGCCTTCAGCAGCGTCCATTGCTGCATGCGGAAAGCGCCCAGCGAATTTTCATAGACGCCGGCAACCCGGCGACCGCGCACATCTTCCAATGTCTGGATGTCCGGAATTTCCGCGCGGGTGAAAATCACGCCACCGAAGGCCATGACCGGCCGCTTTGCCGCCAGCGTCATCAAGGTCGCCATCGCGGCCAGACCATGGCGGTTGCGCAGGATCACATACTGTTCCGGCTGGGTCAGGACGAAGTCCAGCGCGCCATCGGCTACCGCCTGTTCAAGTTCCTCGTTGTGGAACGGGACGATGCTGAAGCGATAGCCGGGAACATGCTGTTGCAGATAGTCCGCCGTCGGCTGCCAGGTCTTCGCCGTGGCTTCCAGGTCGCGAAAAGCCAGTACGCCGATGCGCACGCTGCCGTCGGTGCTTTGCGCGCCGACCAACGGCATGCAAAGCAGCCAACTCAACACGATGGTGAATAGCCCGAATAAACGTGGCATGGGTTCTCTTGTGGTTAAAAACATCACGCCAGACGAAAGTACATTCAACCTCGAAACCGGATTCAAGCCATGGCTGACCTATATTTTATTGACATAAGTCAAATCAAGACCCTTGTCAGAATATAGGATTTCCGTGGATTGCGAATCCCGATAGGTGGATGAGTTCGTAAAAAGGCCGAATCAGGCATACCGGCAAGCGATTGAATGCGGTGAATCGGCGACCATGCCGACGCGCGCGCTGTTACAAATGCTTGCATTTCGACTACAGACCCGACACGAACACCTCACAACCGGCTTCTAAAGTGCATCTCACGCGGCGTCGAATGGTTCGGCGCCGATAAACCGCACAGGAGCTGCATCATGAAACTTACGACCTCTCTCAAGACCCTGGCCATGCTGGGTTTGACCACACTGACTCTGGCTGCCGGTTCCAGTCAGGCGAATGGCGGATTCGTGTCTTTCGGCGGCAACGCCCAACCCTGGGGGAGCCATTCAGCCGTGCATCAGGTGCGCTATCAGGCAGAAATGAAACAGCGCCATGCGCAACTGGATCAGCGTCAGGATGCCCAGATGCAACGCATTCTGAACGGCATGGATAACGGCAAACTGACCTCCCGCGAAGCCGCAGACCTGCTGCGCGAACATCTGGCCATCGCCAACATGGAACGCAGTTTTCTAACCGATGGGCGCCTCGGCCCGAATGAACTCGCCCATCTGGAAAAACGCCTGGATATTGCCGCAAAGAACATCAAGTGGGAGATACGTGACCGCGAACGCATGGCTGCTCTGGCGAGCGCCGATGACTCGCGCAAATCGGGCGCATACGGCCCTTACCATGAACGAGACGACCGCCGCGACTATGGGCGTCCGGGGCGATAACGGTCGCTGTTTCAAGGTTGAACGACTGAGGGTGGCAAGCGCCGGGGAGGCGCTTGCCCAGCCTGCGATTGCGCTCTGACAATGTGCAGACTTGCGGCGCAGGAAATATCCGGGCTAGCCCGGCACCGATGCAACGGCATCTCCCCGGCGGGCCAACTGGCTATTGCCCACACTCAAAAGCCGTAACGTTCGCCCGCACCAAGCAGTGTTGCGACACCCAGGATCGCGAAAATCATCGCTGCGCTGGCATGCACCATACGCACCGGCATCTTGTTTGCGATCCTGTCTCCCAGCAGAACAGCAGGGACATTGGCGATCATCATGCCGAGCGTGGTGCCCGCCACCACGGCGATCAGCGACTGATATTGGGCGGCCAGGGCGACAGTCGCCACTTGCGTCTTGTCTCCCATCTCGGCCAGAAAGAAGGCGATCAGCGTCGTGCCGAAAACGCCAAAGCTCGCAAGCTTGATATCGCTCTCGTCGAGTTTGTCCGGAATCAGCATCCAGATCGCCATGGCGATAAAGGAAATACCCAGTATCCAGCGCAAGGTCTCCGGCGCCAGCAGCGATGTGATCCAGGTTCCAAGAACCCCCGCCAATGCGTGGTTGGCCACCGTGGCAACCAGGATGCCGAGGACGATAGGCATCGGCTTGCGGAACTTGGCGGCCAGAATAAAGGCGAGCAACTGGGTTTTGTCACCGATTTCAGCCAGCGCAACGATACCGGTAGAGATGAGGAAAGCTTCCAAAGCAAGACTCCCTGGCCGGATCGAGGACAAATGACCACATCGCGTCCCCGGCCATCCGGAGGCGATATGGTCAAAGGTCTTGCCAAGTTTGGAAACCGCTTGCGCCATGACCAACCGGTCAAGTATGTTGACGCAAGCTCCTCCTGGATGGAGGGCGGCTACTCCCCAATGACGGCGGCAATTATCCTTCAGGATGAAGGCTGCCCGCCAGCACTAATTTGCCTCGAACGCAGCGGTCCGGTCAGGCGTAAACCGGAGCGAACGCCTTTTCCGGCTCGGTCGCCGGCCCGGTTTCACCCCAGTAGGGCGACATCTTGCGCAGTTGCGCGATGATTTCCGGGGTGACTTCGATCACCCGGTCGATCTCGGCTTCGGTGGTGTAGCGCGACAACGAGAAACGCGTGGTGCCGTGCGCGGCGGTGTAGGGAATGCCCATCGCGCGCATCACGTGGCTGGGTTCCAGGCTGCCGGAAGTACAGGCCGAGCCGCTTGACGCGGCGATGCCGAACTTGTTCAGCAGCAGCAGGATGGCCTCGCCCTCTATGAACTCGAAGGCGATATTGCTGGTGTTGGGCAGCCGGTTGGTGACATCGCCGGTCGGGAACGCGCGCGGCACCTTGGCCAGGATGCCGGCTTCCAGCTTGTCGCGCAGACGGCGCACTTCGGTGTTCTCGTGATGCATCGCCGCCAGCGCCATTTCGCAGGCCTTGCCCAGGCCGACGATGGACGCGGTGTTTTCGGTGCCGGCTCTGCGGCCGCGTTCCTGGTGGCCGCCTCTCAGCAACGGGCGAAAGCGCACGCCGCGTTTCAGATAGAGCACGCCGACACCCTTGGGCGCATGCAGCTTGTGGCCGGAGACTGACAGCATGTCGATCTTGCTGCTCTTCAGGTCGATCGGGATCTTGCCCACCGCCTGCACTGCGTCGGTATGAAACAGTACACCGGCGGCATGCGCCATCTCGGCCATTTCCAGCACCGGGAAGAAGGTACCGGTTTCGTTGTTGGCCCACATCACCGAGACCACGGCGACCTTGTCAGACAACAGCCTGGCATAGGCGTCGAGATCGACGCGACCGCGCGCGTCGACCTTCAGGTAATGCACCTTGTAGCCTTCCTTCTCCAGGTGTTCGCACAGCGCCAGCACCGCCGGATGCTCGATGCTGGTGGTGATGATTTCCTTCTTGGCCGGATTCGCCTTGATCGCCGACAGGATGGCGGTGGAGTCGGACTCGGTGCCGCAGGAGGTGAAGATGATTTCCGAGTCGTGTTCGGCGCCGAGAAGTTCCTGAATCTGCAAACGCGCCTTCTTGATCGCCAGGCCGACCTTGTTGCCGAAGCTGTGCATCGACGAGGGGTTGCCGAACTGCTCGGTGAAGTAAGGCAGCATGACTTCCAGCACCGCGTCGTCGACGCGGGTGGTGGCGTTGTTGTCGAGGTAGATGCCGTCCATGACGATGTCCTTTCCGCTTACGGGTGGCTGGCGGCGCGCGACAGCGAACCGGCGCGGCTGGGCACGATCTTGACGAACTCGCCGAGGTCTTCCATCAGCTTCTGCTGGATGCCTTGCAGGGTCAGCGCTTCCATCTGGCAGCCGGCACAGGCGCCGGTCATGTTGACGTAGATGGTCTTGCCATCGACATCGACCAGTTCGATGTCGCCATGGTCGCGCTGCAACTGCGGCCGCACCGATTCGAGCACCATTTCGATGCGCTTGATGCGCTGCAGATTGGTCAGCTTCGGCGCTTTCGCTTCAGCCTTGATCTCCACCGTATGCGGGTTGAACGTCTCGCCCCGCTCGGCCAGCACCTTGACCAGGATTTCCTCGATGCCCTCATGGCAGGACGAGCAGCCGCCGCCGGCCTTGGTGTAGTTGATCACGTCCTCGACCGTTGACAGGTTGTTGGCGCGCACCGTGTCCTCGATCAGCACCGCGTCGATGGCGAAGCACTTGCAGATCAGCGCGCCTTCTTCGTGGTCGTCTTTCCATTCTTCACCGCGATAGTTGGCGATGGCGGCCTGCAACGCTTCGCGGCCCATCACCGAGCAGTGCATCTTTTCCGGCGGCAGACCGTCGAGGTAATCGGCGATGTCCTGGTTGCTGACTTTCAGCGCGTCATCCAGCGTCATGCCCTTGATGATCTCGGTCAGCGCCGAGCTGGAGGCAATGGCGGAACCGCAACCGAAGGTCTGGAAGCTGGCGTCCTGGATGGTTTCCGTATCCGGATCGACTTTCAGCATCAGGCGCAGCGCGTCGCCGCAATTGAGCGAGCCGACATCGCCGACCGCATTGGCTTCATCCAGCGCGCCGGCATTGCGCGGGCTGAAGAAGTGTTCCTTGACCTTTTCCGAGTAGTCCCACATGGCCGTTCCTTAAACTAAAAATCAAGCTGAGAAGGATGAACCGCACGCGCAACTGCTGGTCGCGTTCGGGTTGACGAACTTGAAGCCGGAGCCGTTCAGGCTGTCGACGAAATCCACCGTGACGCCTTCCAGCAGCGGCGCGGAGAACATGTCGACCAGCAAGGTGACGCCTTGCATTTCGACGACCATATCGTCCTCCGCCTTGGCTTCTTCCAGCTTCATGCCGTACTGGAAACCGGAACAGCCGCCGCCGGAAACGGCGATGCGGAGGCCGGCGACCGGCGTGGCTGCACCCTTGATGAACTTGTCGATGGCGGAAAGTGCGGAAGGGGTGAGGGTGATCATTGCGGACTCCTGTCGGGTTGTCGGGTGACGATAAACAGGGAATCGCAAGCCTTGTGCCAAGCTGGAATTCGTTTGCAAGCCGTTGTTCTTAAAGGCGGACAACGGTTCTGTGTGTGGAATTGGGGTGTTTGGATTCACACCGAGACGGGGGCTTGTCGGGTTTGCGACAGGGCCAACTCACCCTGCCCATCACCCCGTAGGAGCGAGCTTGCTCGCGATGGCAACGGTAGTATCGCGAGCAAGCTCGCTCCTACGTAGCCACTTTGGCGCAGCGCTTCGCACGCTGGTGCGCACGGCGCACCCTCCATGGCATCCCCTGGCCCATCCCTTGCTTGAGCATGGTCATCACTCACCACCAAGGAATCACCATGTCCCGCATCGGCCTGTTTTTCGGCAGCAGCACCGGCAATACCCGCCGCATTGCCAAGATGATCAAGAAACGCTACGACGACGCCACCATGGCCGAGGCGCTCAACGTCAACAAGTCCACGCCGGAACTGGTCGCCAGCTACGACTACCTGATCCTCGGCACGCCGACGCTGGGCGAGGGCGATCTGCCCGGCCTCGACGCCGATTGCCAGCAAGCGAGCTGGGCCGAGTTCCTGCCGCAATTGCAGGCGGTCGATTTCACCGGCAAGACCGTCGCGCTGTATGGCCTCGGCGATCAGGAGAAGTACGCCGAGAACTTCGTCGATGCGATGGGCGTGCTGTACGAGTTCGTCACCGCACGCGGCGCCCGTGTGGTCGGCTTCTGGCCCACCGACGGCTACGACTTCATCGCCTCGAAGGCGGAAGTGGAGGGCGAGTTCTGCGGCCTGGTGCTGGATCAGGACAATCAGAAGATGCTCAGTGATGACCGGCTGGATACCTGGCTGCGCCTGATTGCCGGGGAGTTCGGCTTGTAAATGAATGGCAGGGGGTGCGGCTCCCTATAATCGCCGCATGCTGCCTCAACGCCTTGCCTTCATCGACCTCGAAACTACCGGCGCCAACCCGGTGCGCGACCGCATCACCGAAATCGGTATCGTCGAGGTGGAGGGTGATCAGGTCACCACCTGGAGCACGCTGGTCAATCCGCAACGGACCATCCCGCAGTTCATCCAGCAGCTCACCGGCATCGATGACGCGATGGTGGCCGACGCGCCGACCTTCGCCGAGATCGCCGAGGAACTGGCGACTCGCCTGCACGGCCGGCTGTTCATCGCCCACAACGCGCGTTTCGACTACGGCTTCGTGCGCCACGAATTCCAGCGCCTGGGCCAACGCTTCCGCGCTGATGTGCTGTGCACCGTGCGCCTGTCGCGCAAGCTTTATCCTGAACACCCCAAACACAACCTGGACAGCCTGATCGTCCGCCACGCACTGCAGATAGGCGCGGACCGTCATCGCGCGCTCACCGACGCCGATCTGATCTGGCAATTCTGGCGTCTGGTGCAACGCGAGCGGGACACGGATAGCCTGATCGAAGCGGTCCGCCTTCAACTGCAGCGCCCCAGTTTGCCGCCGCATCTGGATGCCGAATTACTCGACGATCTGCCGGAAACGCCGGGCGTCTACCTGTTCCACGGCGACAGCGAGATGCTGTTGTACGTCGGCAAGAGTCTCAACCTGCGCAAGCGCGTGCTCGCCCACTTCGCCGCCGATGTGCGCGACTACAAGGAGATGCAGCTTGCCCAGCAAGTGCGTCGGATCGACTGGCGGGAAACCGTTGGCGAACTGGGTGCGCTGCTGCTCGAATCGCGGCTGGTGAAAGCCGATCAGCCTCTGCACAACCGCCGCCTGCGCCGCGCTGGTGAGCTGTGCGCCTGGCAGTTGCGGGAAGTCGCCGAGGGCGACTTCCGACCCCGGCTGGTGCATGAAGGCGAGGTCGATTTCGGGCGTGCCGACGACCTGTTCGGCCCGTTCGCCAACCCGCGCGAAGCCGTCAATACCCTGCGCAAGGCCGCCGAAGCCCACCAGCTGTGCCCGGTCATCTCCGGTCTGGAGAAAGCAACCCAACCCGGCCGTGCCTGTTTCGCCCTGCAGATCGGCAAATGCCGTGGCGCCTGCGTCGGCAAGGAGCCCATCGGCCTGCACAGCGCCCGCCTGATGACTGCGCTGGCCAAACTCAAACTGCAACCCTGGCCTTATCCCGGCCCTGTTGGCCTGGTCGAACGCGACGAATTCATGGATGTGGAAGAGATCCACGTCGTCGACGGATGGCGCTACCTGGGTACCGCGAAAAGCGAGGACGAAGTACGCGATGTGCTGAACCGGGCCGGCGCGGCGCGCTTCGACATCGACACCTACAAGCTGCTGCGCAAACACATTGGCAAGGGCAAGCTGGCGCTGCGGCAACTCGGATGATAATGCGCGGCATTGCCTGACTCCCGGTTCATCCATGTCGATCCGCCACCTCAATAGCGCGCCGCAACCCATGCCGAACAACCTCGATCCCTATCAGGAACTGGTCTGGCAGTTGAATCGCCTGCCTGGCGGCGCGCCGGCGGCGATCCCGGATTTCTTCGGCAGCCTGCTGGTCGAAGCCCCGCAACCGGACTGCTGGCGGTTCGCGCAAGGCGGGCTTGAACTGCATGCCGATGGCAGCCTGTGGCATGGCGACAGTCGCATCACGGATTTCCCCGCCGATTTGCTGGCTGCCGCCGAGGCCGCCACGATGCCGGCCATGCTCCTGGGTTTGCTGGCGCTGGCCACCGGGCTGATCGACGGTGACCGTCGCCTGAAGGCGGTGTTGCCGAAAGTCGATGCCGCCGCCAAAGACCTGATGCTGATGACGGTTTGTCGCTTGTGCGGTTGAGGAAATGGGTCAACCTGGCTTGACCGAAATCCGCCAGACGAGCGCCCGGCTGTCGGGTTTGCTACACGCCAGGAATCGGTTCGTTTCGGCCTGAAGCCGCGTAGGCGCTGCGATGGTGCAGCCGCCCTGATGCTGGCCTGGTTTTTGCAGGATAGGCGTATTTGCCAACCCGAGGACATACGCATGCTGCTCGACAACTACGAAACCCAAGGCCTGCTGTTCAACAGCAATTTCAAGGACAACGCCGGCGCCGGCCTGCAAGCCTATCGCGGCGACCTGGTGCTGATCGAGGGCGAAATCGCCGATGCCATGGGCCGCCGCAAGCCGCCATTGGCGACGATGATCGGCGCGGTGCTGCTGGCCGACGAAGCCAGGCTGAAGTTTGTCGCCGGCTCGCTCGACGAAATCGCCCAGCTCGAAGCCTTCATCGCCAAATATCAGGCGGATTTCGCGCCCGGCATGGGCGCCCTGCTGTATGTGGTCAACATCGCCAAACCGATGATCGTCGAACTGGCTGGTGTCAGCTTTGCGTTGCTGCCGCTGGCCGATGGGCTGGTGTGGAACGAACTGGTCGACGAACTGCGCCTGGACAAGAGCGACTTCAAGGGTCAATCCAGCGGCGAGAAGGTGCATACCCTGTACAAGGCGTATCAGGACTACCGTCAGCGCGGCGAAAAGGTGACCTTCGAGGAAGCGCTGACCCGCACCATCGACGCCAAGCGGGCGATCTACGGGGCGGTGTGACACCTGCGGATGGCGGGTTTCCGGTCGATCTGCTGCCGGCATTGCCCGTAGCCGCATGTAGCAGTGTTGCTGCGCGATGCAATGATTTCCCGAAGGAGTGTGAAGCATGCTCACCGCCGCCATGCTGGGGCTGATCGAACAGACCGGCCTGAATATCCTGATCCTGACCGAGGAGCTCGACGACCGGGAGTTTTTCGCCAGCCGCCTGACCCGGCTGCAAACATATCAACTTCTCGGCGTCATCGCGGAAACCGCGCACAACCTGCCGGCCGACATTCGCGCCCGCCTGTCGGCCATCGATTGGGTGGCCTGGGCTGCGTTGCCTAACGCGCTGGCGCGTCCCAACGAACATGCCTTGCGCATCTGGGTCGCGGCCAAGGAGTTGACGCCGCTGACCGTACAAGGCCTGATCGACTACAAATCGCTGTATCCCGAATTGTTTCGGCTTGCACGCTGTGAGCAAGATCATCGCCACGGTGTGGCGTGAATGATTTCATGGCGGCTGTTTTTCGCCGAATTCATCATTAAATAGCAATATTCGAACATTTTAACGGATACTCTTGTCCGCATATCGCTTTACAACAACCAACAATCTCTGTCGGGAGCTTCATCATGATGCATCGATTCACGCGCGTGACCAGCGTGCTTTTTCTGCTGTTGTTGTCGCTGCAGGCTGTTGCCGGCAGCCTGTCGTTCGCGGTCATCGAAGGCACTTCCAGCGCGACCGATTCGATATTCATGAAGGCCAAATACACGCCGCTGGCCGAGCATCTGGCGGTGGCCAGCGGCGAGAAAATTGTTCTTGAAACCCCCAAGACGCTGTCGGTCGTGGCACGTAACCTGGACAGGAAACGCTATGACGTGGTGCTGATCCGGCCCAGCCATCTCTCCGCGCGGGCGATGCGCGACCAGGGCTATGGTTTGCTGGCGGTGGCCAATGGCGAGGCCAAGGTGCATTTCATCGTGCGCGGCAACTCCAAACTCAAGGCGCTCAACGATATCGACGGCCACACCATCGTCATGCCCGACCCGCTCGCCTATCCTAGTCATCTTGGCCTGGCGTTGCTGCGCGACAAGGGCGTCGATGTCAGCCGCCTGAACATCCAGCATCTCGACCGTCAGGATGCGGTGAGCCTGGTGGTGCAATCCGGGCTGGCCGACATCGGCGTGGTGATGTCTTACGCCAAGGCGGGCGAAGAATGGCCGCTAAGCGGCGGACGCTTCCTTTACACCCAAAGCAAACTGCCCTATTGGTCGATAATCGTTTCACCCAATGTCCCGCCAAGAACCGTGGAGCGCTTGCGCCGCGCCCTGCTCGACCTGAATCAGCCCGCCAAAGCCGAGAAGATCCTGGCCAATCTGGGCATATCCGGTTTCAACGAGGGCCGCAAGCAGGCCTATCTGGACATGCTGAGCTGGGTGGAAGCCAAGCGACCGGCGCGCCTGGCCAGCAACCCCTGATCCGGACCTGCGCGGGGGACGCCGTCTGCATGCTTACGACGGGCGACGGTGGGCAACCTTCTTGACCACCTTGTCCGCCTCGTAGGTGGCGAACATCTCGACGTTGTCATACCCGTAATTCAACGCCACTTCCGCCGCGTCGAGCGGATTGACCCGTTTGAACGTCAGTCTGTCGCCGGTGCAGCTGGTGAAATAGCGGCGGATTTCAGCGTTCTGCAGCTGCATCAGATCTGCTTCACTTTGATGTTCAGGGTCTGGATACGGTAGGCAATCTGGCGCGGTGTCATGTCCAGCAGCCGGGCCGCCTTGGCCTGCACCCAGCCGGCCTGTTCCAGCGCGGCGATGACGCGTTCGCGGTCGTCCAGGTTCGGATCGTCGAGGTCCACCGCCTGCATCGCGCCGCGACTCAAACTGACCTGTTCCTCGATGCCGGTGAGCAGGATGGCATCGCGGTCGATGACTTCCGCTTCGGTCAACACGGCGGCGCGTTGCAGACAGTTTTCCAGCTCGCGCACATTGCCCGGCCAGCCATGGTGCATCAGCACGCGTAACGCGGCGTCGGTCAGGCTCAGCGGACGCCCTTGCTGGCCGGCGATCTTATCCACCAGGAAGCGGGCGATGTCGGGAATGTCTTCCATGCGTTCTCGCAATGCCGGCAGATAGATCGGCATCACGTTGAGGCGGTAATACAGATCTTCGCGGAAGCGCCCGGCTTCGACTTCGTTCTCCAGGTCGCGGTGCGTCGCGGCGATGACCCGCACATCGATCTTGATCGTGCGGTTGCCGCCAACCCGCTCCAGTTCGCCTTCCTGCAGCACGCGCAGCAACTTGGACTGGAACGCGGCGGATACCTCGCCGACTTCGTCGAGAAACAGGGTGCCGCCATCGGCCTGTTCGAAGCGGCCCTTGCGCTGCACCATGGCGCCGGTGAAGGCGCCCTTTTCGTGGCCGAACAATTCCGATTCCAGCAGGTTTTCCGGCAATGCGGCGCAGTTGAGCTTGACGAACGGCGCCCGTGCCCGCGGCGAGTTGTAATGAATGGCGTTGGCGATCAGTTCCTTGCCGGTGCCGGTCTCGCCACGGATCAACACGGTGGTGTTCCATTTGGCGACCAGACGCGCCTGTTCGAACACCCGCCGCATCGGCTGGGTATGGCCGATGATGTTGTCGAAGCCGTACTGGCCGCGCACGGTGCGGCGCAAGGTATCGCGTTCCTCGGTCAGCGCCTGGCGCTCTTTCTGCACATCGGCGGTCAGCCGCACGGTCTGGCCGATCAAGTTGGCGACCATCTCCATGAACTGGGTGTATTCATCGAGCAGGATTTCGGCCCCGGCAGCGGTCTGCGCGGCGAGCACGCCGACCACTTGCCGGCCGAGGCGTATCGGTACGCCGACAAAACCGCGTTCCGGAGCATACAGACCGAGTTTGCCGACAAAGCGGCGTTCGTCGGCGATGCGCTGCAGTGCAATCGGCTCGCCTTCTTCAAGGATCAGCCCGACTACGCCTTCACCGGGGCGATAACGTATTTCCTCGATGAACACATCGGCCAGGCCGTGCGCGACCGAAACCTGGAGTTCGCCGGTTTCCGGCTCGACCAGGCTGACCATGCCGCGTTCCAGCCCGACGCCATCGTGCAGCACGCGCAGTACGGCGGTCAGGGTTTCCTTCAGATCGAGCGAGCGCGACAACACCTGGCTGACCTGATACAGCGTCTCCAGTTCGCTGCGCAGCAGCTCGTGTTCGAGTTCCAGATCGAGACTCATGTCGGCATCCCGTCGTGCGTCTCGGCGGTCGATTCATCCCGATGCCGCGTGTTGCCGAGCGGAAACTGCACCCGCACCCGACAGCCGTCGAGGTAATCCGGATCCACGTCGATCAGCCCGCCATGGCCGGAGACGGTGTCCTGGGCCATGCTCAGGCCCATGCCCAGATGGCCGCGCGCCGCGCCCTTGGTGGTGAAGAACGGTTCGAACACCTTGTAGCGCCATTCCACCGGGATGCCGGGGCCGGTGTCTTCCAGTATGACTTCGACATGATCGGCGTGGAACTGGGTGAACAGCCGCACCAGGCGTTCACGCGCATGATCGCCGACACGGCGCTCATTCATCGCCTCGATGGCATTCGCCAGCAAATGCCGGAACATGGCCGCCAACTGGGTCGCGCCACCGTGCACCGGCGGCAGTTCGGCAGCGGGATACCATTCGACGACGATGCCGGAGCCGAGCAGATCGGCGGTGGTCATTTTCAGCACATCGCGCAGCACTTCATTGAGATTCAGCGGTTGCACGGCTTCGCTCTGCCGATGCGGGATACAGGCGCGCAGGGTATCGAGGGCGGCGTGGCTGTTGCGCAGCGCGGTTTCGATGGCGACATCGAATGCCTCTTCGCGTTGGCATTCGTTGCGTTCCGCCGCGTCCTCGCCCTTGCCGCGCCGCCGTTCCAGCAGACGTACGGCGGCGGACAAGGTGTTGAGCGGGCCTTCCAGCTGATATACCGCGCCGGCCAGCGTTTCGCGCAGGCTCTGGATGCGTTCCTGTTCGGTCAACAATGCCGCCAGACTGTTGATCCGGATCGCCTCCTGCTGGCGCTTCAGTTCAGTGATCTCCTGAGCCGTCAGCAACAGGTAATGCCGCCGGGTCGGCTCGTAGAACGCATCGGCGCTGGCATCCTGTTCCTCGAACCAGGACAGCGCGCAGGTGAACCAGCGCGCCGACTGCGCGTTCATGCCACCGGTCGGCTCGACTTTCACCTCGCGATGACGGATCGCCTGGCGACGCTTGCGCGCGGTGTCGAAGCCGGCGCCCATTTGCTGGCGCAGGTTGGTCAGCAATATGGATGCCGGTTCGCGACCCAGGTCACCGATCAATTTCTTGTATTCCTGATTGTCCAGCACGACATGGTCGCGCTCGTCGAGCAGACAGATCGCCACCTGGGCGGCGTCGACCACCGATTCGATCATCGCTTTCTGGTTCTGTACCTGGCGTTCCAGGTGATGCACTTCGGTGACATCGCGATGCATGCCCAGGAAATGGCTGGTCCTGCCTTCTGCATCGACCACCGGCGTGATGGTCAGGTCGGCCAGATAGCGGTTGCCGTCGCTGCGGCGATTCACCAGCATGCCGTTCCAGGCGCGTTGCCGGGCCAATTGCGCCCACAGACTCTCGTAAACCAATCCGGGCGTGACCTTGTACGACAGCATCGATTGGTTGTTGCCCAGCACCTCGCCCTGTTTGTAGCCGGTGACCCGTTCAAATGCCGGATTGACATAGAGGATGTTGGCCTCGGCGTCGGTGATCGAAATGGCCAGCGCGGCTTGTTCGACAGCCTGGCGGAAGACATTCGGCGGTAGGTCGGGCGTTGCGGACATGGCGTATCGATAAGCGTGGCGTCGATATCATCCATGCAATATCCATGCCGTCATTGTGGATGGAGCGCCAAGCCGTGTGCGATTACCCTGCCGCTGCCGCTGCAACACGGGCGCTCCGGCTGCACGACAGACATTCGGCGGAAGCCGCCGACGCCTTGCCGCTGTGTAGAGGTATCCCTGCTTGTCGCATTCCTTACACAGATTCGGCATCCGACCCAAGCGTGACAAGGGTTATTTGCACCGAATGGGTGCATTGTTGCGCAATGCCTTGATTCTGCGTGGCTTGGCCGATTTTTGCGGCTTGGCATATCCCTTGCATTTAGCCCAGCAGGAGAACGAATTCATGAGCGATTACCTGTTACTGCTGGTCGGCACCGCCCTCGTCAACAACGTCGTCCTGGTCAAATTCCTCGGCCTTTGCCCGTTCATGGGCGTGTCGAAGAAGATGGACAGCGCCCTGGGCATGGGCATGGCCACCACCTTCGTGCTGACTTTCGCGTCGGCGGCCTCCTGGATGCTGGAGCGCTGGCTGCTGCAACCGCTGGGCATCGAATATCTGCGCATCCTGGCGTTCATCCTGGTCATCGCCAGCACCGTGCAGTTCACCGAAATAGTCATCCGCAAGACCAGCCCCGGCCTGTATCAGGTGCTTGGCATCTATCTGCCGCTGATCACCACCAACTGCGCGGTGCTCGGCGTGGCGCTGCTCAACGTGCAGGAGAAACACGCCTTTGTGCAGAGCCTGATGTATGGCTTCGGTTCGGCGCTCGGTTTCACGCTGGTTCTGCTGCTGTTCGCCGGGCTGCGTGAACGTCTGGCGCTGGCGCAAACTCCGGTGGCCTTCGCCGGCGCGCCGATCGGATTTGTCGTGGCGGGCCTGCTGTCGCTCGCCTTCATGGGTTTCGCGGGGCTGGTGTGATGAACCTTACAAATGCCGTGCACACCCTTCCATGCTCAACGGTGCGCGTGCCGCACCCCTCCGGGAGAGAGCAATGATCGCTGCCCTGTTGAGTCTCACGCTGCTCGGCCTGGCGCTGGGTCTGGGCCTCGGGTTCGCCGCCATCCGCCTGAAGGTGGAAGGCAACCAGTTGGCGGAAGAACTGGAAACCCTGTTGCCCGGCTCGCAATGCGGCCAGTGCGGTTATCCCGGTTGCGGTCCGGCCGCGCGGGCGCTGGCCGAAGGCGCCGCGCCGGTAACCTTGTGCCCGCCCGGCGGTCGGCCGCTGATCGAGCTGCTGGCCGCCAAACTGGGCGTCGAAGCCGATCTGTCGGGGGCGGCGGACAGCGGACCGCAGGTGGCCGAGGTGCTGGAAGACCTCTGCATCGGTTGTACGAAGTGCTACAAGGTCTGCCCAACCGACGCCATTCTGGGCGCGGCCAAACAGGTTCATGCGGTGTTCAGGGAGGCCTGTACCGCCTGCGGCAAATGCGTTGATGTGTGTCCCACCGAGGCCACACGCATGATTCCTCTGCCGGCGACGTTGCAAACCTGGTACTGGAGCAAGCCGGAGGTGGCGACATGAACGCTGCCTCCGAGCCGTTCCTCAAACGTTTGCTGGCCAAGGCGGGCCTCGGTTCCACGTTGCACAAACTGCGTGGCGGCGTGCATCCGGAGGGCCGCAAGGACCTGTCGGCGGAACCGCCGATCCGTCTGCTGCCGATGCCGGAGCGCTTGTATGTGCCGCTGCAGCAGCACATCGGCGCGCCGGCGCGGCATCTGGTCGGCGTCGGCGATGTCGTCAAGAAGGGCCAGTTGCTGGCCGCCAGCCAGGGCATGGTTTCGGCGCCGGTGCATGCGCCGACATCCGGACGGGTGATCGCCATCGGCGACTTTCCCGGCCCGCATCCTTCCGGCCTGCCGATGCCGACCCTGACCATCGCAGCCGATGGCCTGGATGCCTGGATCGATGCCGACATCCCCGCCGACCCGTTCGCGCTGTCGCCCGAGGAAGTCGCCGCCCGGGTGGGTGCTGCCGGCATTGTCGGGCTGGGCGGCGCGGCCTTTCCGGCGGCGGTGAAGCTGAACCTGTCGCGCCGCAACGAGGTGCGCACGCTGATCATGAACGGCGGCGAATGCGAGCCCTACCTGACCTGCGACGACCGGCTGATGCAGGAGCGCGCCGCGCAGATCGTCGAAGGCATCCGCCTGATCGCCCACGCCACCGGCGCCAGCGAAATCCTGGTCGGCATCGAGGACAACAAGCCGGAAGCCATCGCCGCGATGACCAAGGCAGCCGCCGGCGGTCCGGTGAAGGTGGTCAAGGTGCCGGCGATGTATCCGATGGGTTCGGAAAAACAACTGATCCAGGCGCTCACCGGCCAGGAAGTGCCGGCCGGCGGCCGCGCGGCGGATATCGGCGTGCTGGTGCACAACGTCGGCACCGCCTATGCCGTGCAACAGGCGCTATGCCTGGGCCGGCCGCTGGTATCGCGGATCGTCACGGTCAGCGGCGGCGGCATCATGGCGCCGGGCAATCTGGAAGCGCCGATCGGCGCGCTGGCCGCCGACCTGGTGCGCGCCTGCGGCGGACTGCGCATCGATACCGAGCGTCTGGTGCTAGGTGGCCCGATGATGGGCACCCAATTGACCAGCCTGGATGTGCCGGTGATCAAGGGCAGCAGCGGCGTACTGGCGCTGACCCTTCAGGAAGTCGAACAAACCCGTCCCGGTCCGTGCATTCGTTGTTCGAGTTGCGTACGCGCTTGTCCGATGGGTCTGCTGCCGCTGGAAATGGCCGCGCGGATCCGCGCCGGCGATCCCGCCGCAGCGGTTGACTGGGGCTTGAAGGACTGCATCGCCTGCGGTTCCTGCTCCTATGTCTGCCCGTCGCACATTCCGCTGGTGCACTGGTTCAATCACGCCAAGGGCGATCTCGCGGCGCGCGAACGTCTGAAGATGAAGAACGAGGCGACCAAGAAGCTGGCCGACGAGCGCACCGCCCGGATGGAACGTATTGCCCGCGAGCGCGAGGAGGCCGCGCGCCTGCGCGCAGCGAAGAAGGCCGCTGCCGACGCCGCCAGGAAAGCCGCGGCCGAGGCGGCGGCAGCCGCCAGGGCGGCGGAGAAGGCGACGGAAGAGGTGGCGGCATGACGACGCTGACCCACTCCCCGCACGCGCACGCGCAGACCAGCGTCGGCCAGGTCATGGGCACGGTGATGCTGGCGCTGACGCCGGCGACGCTGTTCGGCTTCTGGTTGTATGGCTGGCCGGCGATCAATCTCTGGGTGGTGTCGCTGGGCGTGGCGCTGCTGGCCGAAGCCGTCAGCCTGAAAATCATGGGCCGGCCGGTGCGCGGCGCGCTGCTCGACGGTTCCGCGCTGCTCACCGCCTGGCTGCTGGCCTTGTCGTTGCCGCCCTGGGCGCCGTGGTGGATGGCGGCGGTCGGTTCGCTGTTCGCCATCGTGCTCGCCAAACAGATCTTCGGCGGCCTCGGACAGAACCTGTTCAACCCGGCGATGGCGGCGCGGGTGATGCTGCTGATCTCGTTTCCGCTGGAAATGACCACCTGGATCGCGCCGCTGCCGATCACCTCGGCCGGCGCGCCGGGCTTCGTCGAAGGCCTGGCGATCACTTTTGCCGGCGTGGCACCGGCGGACGGCGTGACCAGCGCGACGCTGCTCGGCCATGTCAAGACCGAACTCGGGCGCGATATTCTGCTGCCACAAGCGCTCGGCAGCGACTTCGACCCCGCCGTCTTCATGCTCGGGCAGCGCGCCGGCAGCTTAGGCGAGACATCCGCACTGCTGTTGCTGCTCGGCGGCCTGGTGCTGATCGCCCGCCGCGTCATCACCTGGCACATTCCGCTGGCGATACTGGCCGGGGTGGCGCTACCGGCCATTCTGGCCAACTGGATCGCCCCCGACGCCTATCTCGCGCCGAGCCAGCACCTGCTGTCCGGCGGCCTGATCCTGGCGGCGTTCTTCATCGCCACCGACCCGGTCACCAGCCCGAATTCGGTCAGCGGACAACTGGTCTACGGCTTCGCCATCGGCCTGTTGACCTGGGTCATCCGCACCTGGGGCGGCTATCCGGAAGGCGTGGCGTTTGCGGTGATGCTGTTGAACGCGGCGATCCCGGTGATCGACCGCTACTTCAAGCCGCGCATCTACGGGCGCGACCGCAAGGGCGCGGCATTGGCGCCGGCCCGGGAGGCGACGCGATGAATCTCGCCAGCCTGCGCAACAAACTCGGCTATCAGGGCGCCTTGCTCGCCGTCACCGTGCTGCTCACCAGCGCCGCGCTGGCCGTCGCGTCGCGCGCCACCGGGCCGGCCATCGCGGCGGCGGAAGCGCGCGATCTGCAACAGTCGCTGAGCCAGGTGCTGCCCGGCAGTCATGACAACGATCTGCTGGCCGACACGCTGACCCTGCCCGGTCCGGATGGCGAACTGACGGTGTATCGCGCCCGCCGCGAAGGCAAGGTCGAAGCGGTGGTGTTTGAGGTCGTCGGCAACGGTTATGCCGGTCGCATCGTCTGTCTGATGAGCGTCGACACGCAAGGCAAGGTCCTCGGCGTGCGGGTGCTCAAGCATGCCGAAACCCCCGGCCTGGGCGACAAGATCGAACCGGCCAAGGCCGACTGGATCCATGCCTTCGTCGGCAAGTTCCTCGGCGACCCGCCGCCGGACACGTTCGCCGTGAAGAAGGATGGCGGCGTGTTCGACCAGTTTGCCGGCGCCACCATCACGCCGCGCGCGGTGGTCAAGGCGGTGAAGGGCGGGCTGGAATTCTTCGGCCGCGAGAAAGCGCGCTTGCTCGATGAAACAGGAGAAGCATCATGACCTACGCCCGCATCACCAAAGACGGCCTGTGGGACAACAACGTCGTGTTCGCCCAGATGCTGGCGCTGTGCCCGCTGCTGGCGGTCACCGGCACCGCCACCAACGGCCTGGGCATGGGTCTGGCCAGCACCGCCGTGCTGGTTTCCTCCAACGTGCTGATCGCCGCGCTGCGCAATTTCATCAGCGCCGAGGTGCGGATTCCGGTCTATATCGTGTTCATCGCCACGCTGGTGACGCTGGTCGACATGACGCTCAACGCCTACGCTCACGATCTCTACAAGGTGCTGGGCCTGTTCATTGCGCTGATCGTGGTCAACTGCGCCATTCTCGGCCGCGCCGAATCGTTCGCCTCGAAAAATGCCGTGCTGCCGGCCGCCGTCGACGGGCTGATGATGGGCATGGGGTTCACGCTGGCGCTGGTGGTGCTGGGCGGCGTGCGCGAGATCCTTGGCAGCGGCACGCTGTTCGCCCAGGCGCATCTGTTGCTCGGCAGCTCGTTCGCGTTCCTGGAAACCACCTTGATCCCGAATTACAAAGGCTATCTGCTGATGATCCTGCCGCCCGGCGGCTTCCTCGCCCTGGGCTTCCTGCTTGCCGGCAAGCGCGTGCTCGACCGCCGTCTGGCGGCGCGGGCGGCGGCTGCGGAACCGGTGCCCGCCTGAAAGGAACGCCATGCAAGTCGCCGTCGCTTACGCCGATCCCGTGCAACAAGTCTGGCTGCGCATCGAAGTGCCGGAAGATGCCACGCTGGAACAAGCCATCATCCAGTCCGGTCTGCTGCGCCAATTCCCGGAAATCGACCTGACCGAACGCCAGGTCGGCATCTTCGGCAAACTGGCCAAACTCGACGCGCCGCTGAAGCCCGGCGACCGGGTGGAAATCTATCGACCGATCATCGCCGACCCGGCCACCGTGCCACGACGGCAGATGGCCGACGATGACGACGATGATTGAATCGTTGATGTCGATTGCGCTGGTCAAATGCAGCGATCGACGCCGTCGCCGCTGGTGCTGAACGTCCAACTGAAGGGGACGGTGGTGGCGTTGCTGGAGAAATCCGTCATTCCCGCCGCCACGGTTGCGGTATAGGCGACACCGGGCGCCTCCGCTGACAATCAATGCTGATTCAGAATGTCTGTTGCGCCGACAAACAGCGCATTCAGTGTTGCAACCTCCGCTGTTAACGGCGTTAAGAATCCGCGGAAATCTGGCGTTGAGCGACTGACCGGCGACTTGCTGAGTCGAGCAGCCATGCGAACCGACTACCCAATCCAGGCTGGTCGGCCTGAAAGGCCAGTCACGTTCACCACATTGCGGCCTTTCGCCAGTGACTGCTTCCATGATCGTCGGCTGGTACTTGATGTCCCATTGCCGTCACAGGAAGAATGCATCGCCATCGGCCGCTCAAGCGACACCTGCGGTCATTCAGGCCAGGGCCGGAGCGTGACTACCCATCGGGCCGACTCACCTCCCGCAGCAAGATCGCAAACAACTCGTCGGGGTTGAAGGGCTTAAGCAGAAAGTCATTCATGCCCGCCGCCAGGCACAGCGCCTTGTCCTCGGCAAAGGCATTGGCGGTCATGGCGATGATCGGAATGTGCTGATAGCCGGGAAGCTGACGTATCTGCCGAGTCGCGTCCACCCCGTTCAGCTTCGGCATCTGCATGTCCATGAAAATGGCCGCGTAGCGGTTCTTCCGCGCCATTTCAACCGCCTCTGCGCCATCCACTGCCGTATCCACGAGCAGATCGATTTCTTCAAGTTGTATCAGGACGATTTCCAGGTTGATCGGTTCATCGTCGACTACCAGAATGCGCTGGCCGGCGTAACGTTGCCGAATCTCCGCTTCGGCATCGACAGATGCTTCCTGGGTCGCCGCAGCCGCCTCTTCGCGCTTCGACAACTTCACGCTAAACCAGAAGGTGCTGCCGACGCCGGGCGTGCTGTCAGCGCCGACTTTTCCGCCCATCAGCTCGGCCAGGCGTCGGGTGATCGCGAGCCCAAGTCCGGTGCCGCCATACTTGCGGGTCATCGAATTGTCGGCCTGCTCAAAAGCGCTGAACAGCCGGGCCATGGACTCGGGCGTGATGCCGATGCCGGTATCCTGAACCTCGAAGCGCACCGTCACGGAATCGGCGGTTTCTTCCTGCTTCAGCGCACGCAAGGTTACCGTGCCCGTTTCGGTGAACTTGACGGCGTTGGTGGCGTAGTTGAGCAGAGCCTGTTGCAAGCGTGTCGGGTCGCCCAGCAGGTTGGTCGGCAGGTTCCCGGTTTCGATCAGCAGGTGGAGGCCCTTGGTCTTGACGCGCTCGGCAAGTATCGACTCGACATTGGCCAGCAGACTGCTGAGGACGACCGGGGCTTCCTCCAGAGTCAGCTTGCCGGCCTCGATCTTCGAGAGATCAAGGACATCGTTGATGACCGACAGCAGGTGCCTGGCGGAGGCGTCGATGGTATCGAGGCGTTTTGCCTGCTGCGGTGTCACACCTTCGCGGCGCAGGATGTTGGCCATGCCGATGATGCCGTTCATCGGCGTGCGGATTTCATGGCTCATGTTGGCCAGGAAGGCGCTCTTGGCGATGTTGGCGGCTTCGGCCTGGATCTTCGCCCTGGTGAGCAACTGGTTAGTGGTTTCGAGGTCAGCGGTGCGCTGGCGCACCCGTTCTTCAAGGTTTCTATTGAGGCTTTTGATTTCAATCTCGGCTTGCTTGTGCTCGGTAATGTTCTGCATGGCGCCGATCATCCGAAAGGCCTTGCCGCTTTCATCGCGCAGCACGTAGCCGCGATCCATGACTTCCGCATAGGCGCCGTCGGCTTTCCGAAAACGGTACTCGTCATGCCAGACATCGAGAACCGGGTTGTTCACAACGTGAAAGAACGATTCGTGCACTCTTTCAGCGTCATCCGGATGTATCCGCTCGCCCCACCAGTGCGCGCTCACCGGGTGCTGGACTATCTCGGTCCACCCGAAAACGGCTGTTCCCGCCTCGTTCCATCGTTGGGTATCCTGGATCACATCCCAGTCCCAGATGACGTCGTTGGTCGCCTTGTTCGCCAAGCGATAGCGTTCAGCCAGATCGAAAAGGTTTTTCTCCGCTCGTTTGCGCTCGGTGATGTCCTGAGCCGCCCCCCAGAGGCCCACCGTTTTGCCTGCCGAATCAACTTCGATCTCACCCTGCACCCACATCCATCCGTTGCTGTCGTCGTTCCTTACCGTTTCCAGTTCGAGCGTGTAAGGAATCCCGGTCTCCCTGGTATGAGCCAGGGCTGTGGACAGCCTCTCCCAGCTTTCAGGGGTAAACAGTTTCATATGCTCGGTATAGGGCGGAGGCGGAAGCGACGGATCGAATCCATACATCTTGTAAAGTTCTTCCGTCCAAACGACCTGATTGCTTGCCACGTCCAGACGCCAACTGCCGACATGGGCAATGCGCTGTGATTCTTTCAAATCCTTCATGTTTTGCCGTAGCGCGTCCTCCGCCCGCTTGCGCGCAGTGATGTCAGTCAGTGCGATGCGGATCGCCGTCCCGCCGGCGCCGCCTCCGGGGATACCGCTGCGTATAACTTCCTGCGGAACGCAGTCAAGTTGCGCCTGAAACAGCGAACCATCGCCGCGCAGCATGGCCAGTTCCACGCTGGCGGCTTCGCCGCGTGCCTTGATCTGCTGAAAGCGTCGCAGCCAGAGATCCCGCTCCTCGGGCACGATGAACGCCGCGAAGCGATGGTGCAGCAAGGCGCTGCGCTCCGCACCCAGCAACCGGGCGCCGGTGAGGTTGATGGCCTCGATGACTGACTCGGCCGAGAGCGTGAGATAGCCGACCGGGGCGAACTCGTAGAGATCCAGATAGCGGTCGCGCGATTCGGCCAGGGCAAGCTCGGTCTTGCGCAGGGTTTCGTTCTGCATTTCCAGTTCGATCTGGTGCACCTGCAGTTCGTGCAGCAGGTCGGACATCGGGCGTGCTTGGGTTTCGGCTGGCGTGGCGACGAGTTGCGCCTCGGCGGCGGCGCGCAGGGACGAATCTTTGTCGGGGTCGTTGTTCATACCAAGCTCCTCAAGGGGCTTATGCATCATTTCATCGCGTCACATCCAGCGACGTGCCGACCAGACGCGTGATCAGTCCGCTGGCGTCGGCCATCGGCAGGGCGCGCGCACGGATCTCGCGCTGCGTGCCGTCCTGGCGGGTAATCGAATAGGTGATGTCGTAGGGCGTGCGGGTGGCCACGGCGCTCTGTATCGCCGCTGTCACCCGCGCCCGGTCGTCCGCGCTCAGGGTCTTCAGCACCTCGTCCAGCGCCATCGGCTGGTCGCCGGGCGGGTAGCCGAAGAGCTTGAACATTTCGTCCGACCAGTGCGCCATGCCGCTGTCCAGATCCAGTTCCCAACTGCCCAGATGGGCGATTTCCTGCGCCGTCGCCAGAATGGCCTCGTTGCGTTGCACGGCGTCGCTCAGGCGCTTGAAGTCGGTGACTTCGGTGAAGGTCAGTACCACGCCCTCGATCACGTTATCGAGCGTGCGGTAGGGCTGGATGCGCGCCAGATACCAGGCGCCGTCGGCGGTGCGCACTTCGCGCTCTTTCGGGATCAGCGTGTCGAGCACGGTTTGCAACTCGGTCAGCAAACCCTGGCTGTCGAAATTCGACTGGATGTCGGCCAGGGGGCGACCAATGTCGCTGGCGATCAGCGGATAAATCTTCAGCGCCTCGCGCGTGTAGCGGCGGATGGCCAGTTGATGGTCAAGGAACACGGTGCCGGTGTTGATGTTGTCGAGCAGGTTTTTCATGTCGTTCTGGATGCCGCTCAATTGCTCGACCTTGGCATTCAGCTCGCTGTTCACCGTCAGCACTTCTTCGTTCAGCGATTGCAACTCTTCTTTCGAGGTTTCCAGTTCCTCATTGGTGGACTGGAGTTCTTCGTTGGTCGATTGCAGCTCCTCGTTGGCGGACTTGAGTTCCTCGTTCGACGCCTGCTGCGCCTCGATGGTGTTTTGCAGGTTTTCGCGGGCATAGGCGACTTCGCGTTCCAGTTCGGCGATGCGCCCGGCCTCGGTGCTGGCGTTGGTCACCGCCCGCTTGCCACGCGTGCGCCGGGCCGGCGCCACGGTCACGTCCTGGAAACTCACCAGCAGCAGGTTTTCGCCATCGGCCGCTTGCCCCGGCAGTGGCCTGACGCTGAAGCTCACTGTGCTGCTGCCGCCGTCCGCCGTGACGAACTGCACCTCCCGGTTCAGCGTTGGTGTGGCCAGGGTGGCCGCCGACAGCAGGGCGGCGCGCAGCTCCAGTTGCAGTCCCTCGCGCGCCATGTCGGCCACCTGGGTGGTCACCGGGCCGGGCGGCGGCCGCAGGTATTTGCCGGTGTCGCCATGCACGTAAAGAATCTCGCCCTTGAGGTCGGTGGTCACCGAGGCCGGCGCGAACGCCTGCAGCAGGGCGCGGTTGCTCAGCTCGGCAACGCTGCCGGGCTTTGTTTTATGGGCGGCGGTCGCAGCAGTCGGTGCGGTCGGTTTCATGGGGCTCCAGCTTTGCTCGCTGCTCGGTAGATAGGTGCCGACGGCCGCGTTCTTGTGTTGGGCGCGGTAAAACTTCCACTTGCGGTCGAGCGCGGCAAACAGCTCGTGATGGTTGGCGATGCTTTCCGAGGTGGACAGAAACAGCACACCGTTCGGCTTGAGGGCATAGTGAAACGAGGGGATCAGCCGGTCTTGCTGCTCGCTTTCCAGATAGATCAGCAGGTTGCGGCAACTCAGCAGGTCCAGCCGGGTGAAGGGCGGGTCCTTGATGACGCTGTGCACGGCAAACACCACACGCTCGCGGAGGTCTTTCTTGATCTTGTAAGCGCCAAGTTCACCCGGGTCCTTGGTGAAGAAACGGCGCAAGCGTTCCGGTGACACATCCTGGACGATATTGGGCGGATAACTGCCGCTGCGCGCCGTGGCGATGGCCTCGTCGTCAAGGTCGGTGGCGAAGATCTGGAAATCCCATTTCGGTGGCGATGTGGCCTGGGCCTCGTCGCGCAACTCCTGCAGCACCATGGCGATGGAATAGGCTTCTTCGCCGCTGGCGCAGCCGGCCACCCAGACGCGAAACACCGTGCCGGCCGCTGGCTCTGCCAGCATCGGGCGCAGGATGCTTTCCTTCAGCGTGACGAAGGCTTCCGGATCGCGGAAGAAGCTGGTGACGTTGATCAGCAGCTCCTTGAACAGCGCCTGAATCTCGGCCGGGTTGTCGGTGAGGAAGCGCGCATACACCGCCAGGTCGTCGATGCTGTGTTGCGCCATACGCCGCTCGATACGGCGGCCGATGGTGCTCTTCTTGTAAAGCGAGAAATCATGGCCGCTGGCGCCGCGCAACTGTCGCAGGATCTGGTTGATGCCGACCACCGCCTGCTTCGGCAGGATGGCCGGCGCCATCAGGTGAAGGCGCGCTTGCTTGCCCAATTGCAGCAGCAGAGCCGGCATCTCTTCCACCGCCAGGATATGGGTGGCGTAACCGGCGGCGATGGCGCTCTGCGGCATGCCGTCGTAGCGCGCGCTGGCCGGGTCTTGCACCAGGCAAATACCGCCGCCGCCGTGGATGGCGCGCAGCCCCAGCGTGCCGTCGGTGGCGGTGCCGGAAAGGATGATGCCGATGGCGCGTTCGGCCTGATCCTCGGCCAGCGATCGCAGGAAACCATCGATCGGCATGCGCTGGCCGCGCGGCTGTTCCGGCAGGTGCAGTTGCAACACGCCATGCAGGATGCTCATCTCGCGATTGGGCGGGATGACGTAGACGTGATTGGGTGCGACGGGCGTCTGATCCAATGCTTCCAGTACCGGCATGGCGGTGCTGCGTTGCAGGATTTCGGTCAGCAGGCTGGCATGGTCGGGATCAAGGTGCGGCACCAGCACGAAGCCCACGCCGGTATCGACCGGGCAGGCGCGGAAGAACGCATCAAAGGCTTCCAGTCCGCCGGCGGAGGCGCCGATGCCGACGATGGGGAAAGTGGGCAAGGTGTTGTCCAGCGGTGTGGGCGGCGGTGACGCCTCGCCGGCTAGGGGTAGGGGTGCTGCCGCTCCCGTCCCGTCACCCATGGCGGGGGGGCTGGCAAGCTGGCCGGGCTGCTGCGCCGGGGGTGCCGACGCCTTGTTGTGGGCCTTTGTCGCGGGTTTTTGGGTGACCATCAAAACCTCTACGTCTGGATGGGCTTGCTTATGGCTCGAATATTACGCCAGCCCGCGATTCAACGAGTCGCTTTTCTGGTTGCTTAGCGAAGTGCCGGAAGATGCCACCCTGGAACAAGCCATCATCCGGTATGCCCTGAAATCGTCCTGACCGAACGACATTCTTCAGTTTCGAATGTCTCCAGTGTTCACCCGCATTGCCGAACTATCCAGGCTGGCGCGGCGCCGCCGCCTGCTTCGCCAGCGTCCGCATCAGCCATTTCAGAACCGGCAGTCGGCCATAGAGTTCTTCGGCGGCATCCCAGTAATCGCGATGCAGCGTCACCTTGCCGTAGTCCCCGAAAGTCAGGTGGGTAGCGCCGCGTATGGTGGTCGGCTGGCGCGTCACCGGCATGGTGAAGTCCATTTCCCAGAGGATCACGGCGTGTCCGGCTTGCCCCGGAAAGCGCCCGGTCACCCGAAAGCGCGCACCCGGCAGCTTGTCGAAGGTGTGGCGCAGGATGGCGCGGATGGCGGCTACGCCGGTCACCTCGTGGAACGGATCCTTGAACCGCGCGTCGGTCGCGTAGTAGGTGTCGAGCCGGTCCAGACTGGCGGCGGACAGTTGTTCGAAATAGTCGCACAGGGCGTCGAGCGCGTTCATAAGCCGGTGATCCGGTGAACCAGCGGGAAGTAGGCGCGATACGGCAACAGGTTGAGCGCCTTCAGCACGCGGGTGAAGCGTTTCGGGAAATGAATCTCGAATGCCCCGGCTTCGATGCCGGCGAGGATTTCGCGCGCCGCTTCATCGGCTTCGATCAGCGCCGGCATCTTGAATTCGTTGAGATCGGTGAGCGGGGTTTTGACGAAACCGGGGTTGATCAGATGCACCGCCACGCCCCTGGGCGCCAGATCGAGGTAGAGCGTTTCGGCAAAGTTGATCAGCGCCGCCTTGGTCGCGCCATAGACCAGCCCGGTGGGCAGGCCGCCGTAACCGGCGACGCTGGCGGTAATCGCCAGCCTGCCGCTGCCGCAACGTGAAAAATACGGCGCCAGCAGGGCGCTGGCATTGATCGCGCCGAGCAGATTCACCTGCACCAGTTTTTCGGCCGCCTCGGCATCGAGTTCCCAGGCGCGCACCGGTTGATGGGTGCCGGCGTTGATGATCGCCACATCGATGCCGCCCAGCGTGTCGCAGACCTGGTTGAACGCGGCCGACAGACTGGCGCGGTCGGTGACGTCGGCTGGGACCGCCAGCGCGTTGGCAGCCGCCAGCGCCGTCAGCGCATCACGGTTGCGACTGGTCAGCGCCAACTTTGCGCCGCGCGCCATCAGCAACTTTGCCGTCGCTTCGCCGATGCCCGAACTGGCGCCGATCAGCCAGACGCGCTGGCCGCGCCAGTCGGCGAGTCCGGGATTCAGGCTCATGGCCCCCTCCTGAAGCTGATGACGATTTCGCCGAGCTTGAAGCCGAACTTGCGCATCTCCGACTTGTTGAGCATCACGCTGTCGTTCATCAGGTACATCCAGTCGTCGAACTGCACTTCGTAGGTCTTGCCGTCTACCGGCAGCAGCAAGGTGTATTTCCATTGCAGCGCGTTGCCGTAGGCGGTGCCGCTGGCTTCGCCTTTGACATCGTCGGCGCGACCGATGTAACGATGCGCGTCAAGCTTGGTGATGCGCCAGATGCGCTGCGATTTTTCGCCGTCCGACCAGTCGAAATGCTCGGTCAGCACGCCTTCGTTGCCTTGCCAGACACCGTTCATGTTGACGGTAAAGCGGCGCTTCACCTCGCCGGAGCGGTCGGCAAAATAACCCCAGGCGGTGAGCGGGCCGTTGAAGTAGGTGGCGAGGTCGAGCGTCGGCGTTTGCCCGCGATAGGCTTCCGGCGCAACGCCGGCGCAGCCGGACAGACCTAGTACAGCACAGACGATGGCAAGCGGCTTGTTCAGCATGGAATGACTCCGGAGTGAGCGGTCTGGCGCATCCGCCAGAACCAGGCCAGCGCGCCCAGTTTCATGACGATGGGCAACAGGGCATAGGTGGCGGACAGCGCCAACAACTGGTCGCCGCCCGGTTGGTAGCCCCAGAAATCGAGCAGCGGCAGCGCCAGCCCGGCGGCGAGCGCCAGCGTGAGCTTGGCGAAAAAGCTCATCAGACCGTAGTACGCGCCGGGCTGCGGCGCCGGGTCACGGTCGATGATGTCGGCGACCAGGGCCGGCGGCAGCGCCAGGTCGGCCCCGAGCGCCAGACCGGAAGCGGCGCAGACCAGGGCATAGGCGGCCAGATCGCCCTCGCCCAGCCAGAACGCGCCGATGAACGCGGCAATCGACAGGCCCATCGACACCAGCCAGGCATCCAGCGTGCCGATGCGTTTCGCCAGCCGCACCCACAGCGGCAGGCCGAGCGCGCCGCTGAGAAAATAGATCACCAGAAACAGCCCGCTGTGGGCGGACAGTTTCAGCACATCGTCGATGAAGAAAATGACCAGAGTGGCGGGCAGCGCGGCGGCGACGCCATTCAGCAGATAGCCCGGCACGAAGCGGGCGAACGCCGGGTTGCTCAGCGGGCGCAGCATCTGCCGCAATCCCGGCGAGCGGGGGCCGCGCCGCATCGGCGGCGTGGCGACCAGGGTCAGCGCGGCAAACCCCAGCAGCAGGCCGAGAAAAATCCAGCCCATGCGCGCCAGACCCTCGGCCAGCGTCGCCGCCAGCAGCGTCGGCAACGCCGCCGCGAGCACCACGCCGATCAGTCCGAAGCCTTCGCGGGCGGCGAACAGCCGGGTGCGTTGGTGCGGCACTTCCGACAGGCGCGCGCCCCAACTGGTGTGCACCACGGTGGCCAGGCTGTAGCCCAGCGTGGTCAGCGTCAGCATCCCGATCAGCCAGGGCACCACCGGCCAGGTTTCGGGCAGGGTAAACACGCCGATCCAGCCGAAGCCGAGCAAGGGCAGCGCCAGTGCCACCAGCGCGCGAGGATGCGGAAAGCGGTCGAACAGCGCACCGATCAGCGGATCGATGGCGGCATCGAGAAAACGCAGCGCAAGCAGAATGGCGCCGAGCAGGGAAAGCGAGATCACGCCGCTGTAGAACGGCGCCAGGTGGACATACAGCGGCAGCGCCGCGAACGCCAGCGGCAGGCCGAGTCCGCCATAGGCGAACAACTGCCGGCGGGGCAACGAAGTCATGGCAGTTTCAGCAACTTCGCGCGCAGGTCGGGCGCGCTCGTCGCGGGGCTGAGCCAGATGCCGAAAAAGGCCTCGGCAAAGTCCTCGTCGCCGATCTGCCCGAGCCGGCGCGGGCCGCTGTAGAACGTCGCGCCGGCGCCGGGCTGGCGCACGCCGATCAGGCGATCGCCCTTTACGACATCGGGGAACAGCGCGCGCATGTCTTTTTCCCAGCGCGCCAGCGTCGCCTCCGGCCAGGCGCGCTGGCCGCGCATTTCCTTGATCGAGCGTTGCGCGATGGCGCCGCCATCGAAGCTGCGCGCATAGACCAGTTCCAGCGCATAGGGCTGGCTGGCCGACCAGACGCCGCCGGGTGACCACAAGGTGGCGTCGTAAATGCGCAGGCCGAAGAAGCGCAGCGTGCCGTTGCCGACCGCCTCGAACCCGGGCAGATGCGGCAGCGGACTGGCTTGCAGCGCCGCAGCGGCGAATAGCCAGAGCGCGGCGAGTGTCGTTCCAAGCCGCTTGTTCATGATGAAATTGCGCGACAACGGCCGCGCCGGCCGGGTTGCCGATAGGCTGACGAAAACCAGGTGCATGCTATCTCCCCGCCTCGGCGCGTTGGGCGTTAACCGGCCTGGCTTTGAGCAGCGACTCGACCGCCCGCAGCATTTCCTTGGATTCAGGATCGACCTGACTGGCGAACGACAATGCGCGGGTGCCGCTGCGATCGATCAGGTATTTGTGGAAATTCCAGCGCGGTCGCTCGCCGGTGGCCTTGGCCAGCGCTTCGTGCAGCGGGTTGGCGTTGGCCTGCGTCACGCCGGATTTGGCGAACAACGGGAAATCGACCTGGTAGCCAACCTCGCAGAAATTCTTGATCCTGGCGTTGCTGCCGGGCTCCTGCCCGCCGAAATCGTTGGCCGGGAATCCCAGCACCACCAGACCTTGCGACCCGTACTTGTCGGATAGCGCCTGCAACCCCTTGTACTGGCCGGTGTAGGCGCACTGGCTGGCGGTATTCACCACCAGCACCACCTTGCCCGCGTGCGTGCACAGGTTGCGGGTCTTGCCGTCGATATCCGCCAGGCTGAAATCGAGCAGCGGCGGGCAGGTGGACGCGGCGTTGACGCCGGCGGTCAGCAGCAGCGTGGCGATAAAAAGCAGGCGTTTCATGTGCGGTTTACCTCGCGGGCAGGACTACAAGCCGATCCGGAGCATGCAATGAAGCATCTGGATGACGCACATTGTCATGGTCAAATATTCGACATATGCCGCAAGTTAAGTCAACGTCACGGCAATGTCAATATATTGTCCTGGACAAAAAACAGGTGAATCCGCGCTCTTCCAAGTGTTTTTCTAGCGCCGGATTCGCCGCCGACGCTTCCATAATCTTGCAGGACCTAAGCCAGCACCGGCAGCCCGCCCGACATGTCCACCCGCGCCTCGCCCACCCGTTGCAGGTGAGCGGCCAATGCGGCGTCCATGGTGGTAAGGTGGACAAGAAACCACTCTTCCAGACCCTGTTTGACAAAGGCGCGCGGCAGCATCAGCCGGCCGCGCTGTACCGCGCGGTTCATCTGCACCAGATCGCCATAGATGCGATGGTGTTCGCCTTCATGTTCGCCCAGCGCCGGAAACCGCGAGATCCGCATCAAGCGGCCTTCGCTGGCGAAATGCCGGCGGCAATGCTCCAGCAGCTTTTCGAACAGCGCGGCGAAGTCGGCATCGTCGCTTTCGGCCAGCAGGTTGACCAGCGCGGTGAACTCGCGGTGCGTGTCATCCATTTCCGTCACGCCGAGCGCGTGGCGGGATTCATCCCAGGTCAGCATCAGGCAACCTCCAGCGCCTCGGGCGCATCGCTGGGTTCGCTGGCGGCGGCCAGCAGATCGGCGGCGCTCGCCGGCACCAACTCCATGCCCAGTTTGGCGAGGAAGCGCTTTTCCTTGTCGGTGGCATTCGGCAACAACGCCCAGCCACCCATTTCGGCGCGGCCGAAGACGATATCCGACATCACCATGCGTTCGGTATCGCGGGTCAACGGCAGCCCCAGGAGCAGGTAGCGTTTGCCCTGGCGCATGCGTTTGACGAAAGCGGGAATGCCGAAACCGCCCATCAGTTCGGTGACGTAATCGACGAAATCCGCGTCCGAGGCGATGTAATGTGATTCCGGCAGCGGTGAGCCGAGCGGTTTGAACAGGATCGGCAACGTCACATCAACCTGTTCCTGATCGATTTCGCGATACGCCGCGCCGTCGGACTGGAACAGCTTGAAGCGGTAATCGGTGCCGCCGATGCGCGCCAGGCCGACGATCAGGGTATGCGGACGGCAGGCATAGGCGTTCTGCATCAGCAAGTCGCGATTGCTGTCGATGATGTACGGCAGATTCTGCTGCGCCAGCCAGGTGTGCAACGGCGAGGCACTCCAGACCGTATCGCGGTAGGTACGGTCGAGAAACTTGGTTACCGATGAACGGCCGCGCTTCAACTCGATGTTCATCGCCGCGCGGGGAAATTCGTACATCAGCTTGGGCGCCATCGGCTTGCCGTCGTTCATGGCCAGAATCAGGCTGTCCGAATCCGCCGGAATGGCGCGGCCGCTGGCCGGGTCGATGACGCCATCCAGGGCGCGACAGCCGAGGTAGGGCACGACGCTGCCGTCGGCCAGGCCGGCAAGAATGGAATCGAAGGCGGATGCATTGGGCATGGGGAGCTCCTTGGTGTTGAATGGAGTAGTCCATGCAATAACCGCGCCGCCCGCAAGGCCAGCACCCACGCGGCCTGGCGGTGACCGGGGGATGTCGGATTTGCATCAATGGAGCGGATTTGTCGGGTTATTGATGCAACCGGCACGCTTGTCAGAGGCAATCTGCAAGTCAGATCAGCACCGCCACTTCGTATACCCCGCCGATCACGCCGAATTCTTCCTCGCCCTTGAGTTTTCCCGGTAGCAGGCCATGGAAGAAGAACACCTTCGATAACGGCACCGTCACTTCCAGGATACTGTCGCCAAACTCGCAGGCGCGCTCGCGTGCGCGGGTGAAGGAATTCAGACTGTTGAGCAGCACGATGCGCCGATGGCAGGCGGTCTCGCCCAATTCTTCATAGCCGCCCATGCGATTGACGCCGCGATACAGTGTCAGGTGGCTGGCATCCGGCCAGCGCCGGCTCAGTTCGTGCTGGCAATAGGCATAGACCAGATCGAATTGCGCTTCCAGGCTGTTGGTGTTGTACAGGCCGCCGCTGCGCTGCTCCAGATAATGCCGATAGGTTGCGCCGGAGAAATCGCGGATCGGCTGGCCATGATGGCGCGGCAGCAAACCGAAGCGCGACTCCACCCAGCCTTTCAGCACCGCGCCTTCCCGACCGTCGGCATCGAACATCCAGCCGCGCAGCACCTTCAGATAATTCGCCTTTTGCCGCCCATGCGGCCAGGCCGGGTTGTAGCCCGCCGCTTCCGGATGTTCCAGACTGAATGCCGCATCCATATGCGCGGTAAACACACGCGCCCGCTCGGCCGCATCGTCGAGCCCGGCCAGACGGACAAACAGGCGGCGGTGAAATTCTTCCACGCCATCCAGCTTCAACGCGGTCGGATGACGCTGGAAGGTCAGGCTGCCGAGAATGTCCGCCGGCAGATTGCAGCGGTTGATGGGCAGGCGCGCGGCGCGCGGAAGGCTGGCTTGCATGCCGTGGATTGTGGCCGAGTCGGGGGGCGGATTGCCAGCCGATTGCAAGCAGGCGAACCGGATAGTCGGCAATATCCTGTGCTGGCGCGGGGTCAACTGCGGCTTCCGGATTAATTTGGCGTCTAATCGAATCGCTTGAAACTTCCGGCTCATCGGTGTGTCATCCAGATTCGATTTTCCATACCGAGAACATCATGAACAAAAACAAACTAGCTGTTTTCCTGTTGCCTTTGCTGATCAACAGCGCCTATGCCGCAGCGCCTGATGCGCCGTCGCTTGCCGCGGAATCCGCCACGGGCACCCAGCGCTTTGCCGACCGCTGTACCGATTTCACTACCAATAGCTGGGCTTTCAAGGCGCCACGCAATTTCCTCAAATGGCTGGATGTGTTCACCGATCCGGCGATCTATCTCGAGTTCGCCGATCGCGGCATGGATCCGCAATCGTATGTGCGCAGCCTGTCCAGCATGCTGGACCCGGGTACGCCGCGCAACTATCTGGAATGGAGCAACCCGGAGATCTATAACCAATGGGCGCAGTCGGCGTTCGAACCCGAGTTCTACACCGCCGTGAACAGCATCCTGTTCGATCCCGGCCGGATGATGCGCTGGGTGATGTTGCCGATCGATGAACGCGCCTGGAGCGTGCTGGGCAAGGCGATCAATCCGACCACCTGGGTCAAGTGGATGAATGCTCCGTTCGATCCGAAGACCCAGGAACTGTTGGCCAAGGCGGCCAATCCGGAAACCACCCGCTTGTGGCTTGAAGCGTTGGGCGACCCGAACAACACGCCGTGGTTCACCGCGCCGGACACGCGTAACGGCAACCAGCCCACCGGTCTGCAAAGCATGGGAACCAAGCCGGTCAGAGAGAAAATCAGGCTGTAAGCAGGGGGAGGATTCCTGCTGCATAGCGTTTGTTTTCGCGCCACTTGTGAGCGCAAGTTACGTTGCATGCTGTTTTAAAGATGGGCTATGCCTCTATGCTGATGCCATGAGCGCACGGTGCGTTCCTCGCATAAAATCCGGCCGCTGCGGAAATTCCAGCTATCCGATGCCGATGTGTGGTTGAGTTCGGGATTCTTGGTCGAAGAAACAGCACCTGATCAACGGGAGTGCGCGCATCAATGGACAAAAACCAGCTCAGTGAGCGCGATATCTGCACCAAGTTCATTACTCCAGCCATTCTTCAGGCAGGCTGGCAACAGCATCAGTTTCGAGAAGATCCGGACATTTTTATCGACTTGATCGGGGCTGCGCAGAGCGGGCTGACCCTCTGGTCTACAAAGGAAAAGTAGTCCGCCACCGCAGAGGGTGGCGGTATTGGCTGTCGCTGAACCGGACGTGACCGGACACGAATGAGATGTGAATGAACGCCATCCGGTCATTCTGGATAGCGAATAGCCCACCCTTATTGGCAAGAATGATGGATGTTGGGGGGGCTGGATGAATGGCTGGGGCTGGCGAGCGCTTTGGCCGATAAAATAATGACCGTGCTGCGCGACCTGGAATCCGATGTTGGGGTCCAAACCGCTGCGGCAGGTTGTGCAATACAGGAGATATGCGATGACCACCTCAGTGCAGGCCGAACTACCCGATCAACTGGCGCGCCAAGGCCAGGCGCTGGTCAACAACGGCTGGGCGCCAGACATGAATGCTTTGCTGACGGAAGCGCTGCGGCGCTACCTGGAGTCGCATCCGGAAGCGTTGGCCGAGGCGTTTGTTCGTGAAGATGTGCAGTGGGGTCTGCATGGCGGCGACTGACTGCCATGACCTGGTCATCGCGGATGCAGGACCGCTGATTCATCTGGATGAATTGGGTTGCCTGGATTTACTGAAAGATTTCACCCGGGTGTTGGTGCCGGAAGCTGTTTGGTTTGAAGTGGAGAAGCACCGGCCAACGGCGTTGACCGGTTTGTCATTGGAGCGGGTACAGACGGAGGCGGCCGACCCGCGTGTCGCCACGCTCTCGTTGACCTTTACCTTGCACCGTGGCGAGCGGGAGGCTTTGACACTGCTGTCGCGTTACCCCTATGCGCTGTTTCTGACTGACGACACGGCCGCACGATTGGCTGCCCAGGCCCTTTCTGCTCGCGTGCATGGCACTTTGGGGCTGGTTGTTCGCGCCTTTCGGCGCGGTCAGCGCAGCAAGGATGAGGTCATCGGCTTGCTGCGCGCTATTCCGGAATGCACGACCTTGCATATCAGACCTTCGCTATTGAGCGAGGTCATCGGTCAGGTCGAGGCGGCTGGCGAATAGTCACACCGCGAACAACCCCATGAAGTCCTGCACCGGTGTGGCTTCCAGGCGCGCCTGATCGCTGCACATGGCATTCAGCGCGGCGCACTTCCTGGCGGACAGTTTGGCGGCGATGGCGGCTTCGAACTTCTTCACCAGCACCGGGATGCCTTCGCCACGGCGCAGGCGGTGGCCGATGGGGGCGTCGATGCTGACCTTCTCGGTGGACGTGCCGTCCTTGAAGAATACCTGCACGCTGTTGCCGATGTAGCGCTTGTCGGCTTCCAGGTATTCCTTCGAGAAGCGCGGGTTTTCCTTCACCGTGGTGAGGGCGCGCAGCGCGTCGATGCGCGGGTCGGCGGCGCCCGCGTCGGTATAGTCCTGGGCGGTCAGGCCGCCCTTGATCAGCGGTACGGCGACCATGTACTGGATGCAGTGGTCGCGGTCGGCGTAGTTGTTCATCGGGCCGGTCTTGTCGATGATGCGGCAGCCGGCTTCCTGGGTTTCGATTTCGATGCGCTCGATCTGGTCGAGCCGGTCCTTCACCGCCGGATGCAGTTGCATCGCGCATTCGACGGCGGTCTGGGCGTGGAATTCGGCCGGGAAGCTGATCTTGAACAGGATGTTTTCCATGACGTAGCTGCCGAAGCCCTGGCTGAACTTCAGTTCATTGCCGCGGAACAGGCTGTCCTGGAAGCCCCAGGTCTTGGCGGTCAGCGCCGACGGATAGCCCATCTCGCCGGTCAGGCAGATCAGCGCCAGATGCACGCCGCGCGAGCTGGCATCGCCGGCGGCCCAGGATTTGCGCGAACCGGTATTCGGCGCGTGACGATAGGTGCGCAGCGAACAGCCGTCGATCCAGGCGTGCGAGGCGGCGTTGAGCACTTCCTCGCGGCTGCCGCCGAGCATGCGCGCGGCGACGATGGTGGAGGCGATGCGCACCAGCATGACGTGGTCGAGGCCGACCCGGTTGAAGGCGTTTTCCAGCGCGGTAACGCCCTGGATTTCGTGCGCCTGGATCATCGCGGTGAGCACGTCTTTCATCAGCAACGGCGCTTTGCCTTCGCTGACGCGCTTGCGGGACAGCCAATCGGCGATGCCGAGGATGGCGCCCAGGTTGTCCGACGGATGGCCCCATTCGGCGGCCAGCCAGGTGTCGTTGAAGTCGAGGAAGCGGACCAGGCAGCCGATGTCCCACGCTGCCTTGACCGGGTCGAGTTCGTAGGAGGTGCCGGGCACGCGGGTGCCGCCGGCCAGGGTCGCGCCGGGCACGATGGGGCCGAGCAGCTTGGTGCATTCCGGGTAGTCCATCGCCATCAGGCCGCAGGCGAGCGAGTCGATCAGGCAGTAACGGGCGGTTTCCATCGCCAGCGCCGACTGGCTGGCATCGTAGTCCATGACGTAATCGGCCATGGCTTGCAGGATGGTGTCGAACGGCGGGCGCTCGGCAGAGCGGATATCGTGGGCGGACATGGGGGTTCCTTTGCGAGGTTGCCGTCATTCAGGCGCAGGCCGGAATCCAGTGTTATCAACACCCTGGACCCCGGCCTTCGCCGGGGTGACGTTTGTTTAACGATGTTTCTTCAGGGGCGTTGCTCAATCGGTACAAACTTCTGGTCTTCCGGCCCGGTGTAATTGGCCGATGGGCGGATGATCTTGCCGTCGATGCGTTGTTCGATCACGTGCGCGGCCCAGCCGGTGGTGCGCGAGATGATGAACAGCGGCGTGAACATCGCGGTGGGCACGCCCATCATCGCGTACGACACCGAGCTGAACCAGTCCAGATTCGGGAACATGTTCTTGATTTCCTTCATCACTGCTTCCAGCCGGTCGGCGACGCTGAACAGCTTGTGGTTGCCGGCGTGGTCGGCCAGGCGTTTGGCGACCGCCTTGATCACCACGTTGCGCGGGTCGGACACGGTGTAGACCGGATGGCCGAAGCCGATGATGACCTCCTTCTTTTCGACGCGGGCGCGGATGTCGGCTTCGGCTTCGTCGGCGTTGTCGTAACGGCTCTGGATGCAGAACGCGGCTTCATTGGCGCCGCCGTGCTTCGGCCCGCGCAGCGCGCCGATGGCGCCGGTGATGGCGGAATACATGTCGGAGCCGGTGCCGGCGATGACCCGGCCGGTGAAGGTGGATGCGTTGAATTCGTGTTCGGCGTAGAGGATCAGCGAGGTGTGCATCGCGCGCACCCAGATTTCCGGCGGAGTCTCGCCATGCAATAAATGCAGGAAATGCCCACCTATGGAATCGTCATCGGTTTCGGTTTCGATGCGGCGGCCGTTATGGCTGTAGTGATACCAGTACAGCAGCGCCGATCCGAGGCCGGCGATCAGCCGGTCGGCGATGTTGCGCGCGCCGAGGATCGGCTGCTTTTCCTCTTCCGGCTGGATGCAACCCAGTGTCGAGACGGCGGTGCGCATCACGTCCATGGGATGCGCGGCGGCCGGCAATTGTTCGAGCACGTTCTTCAGTACCATCGGCAGGCCGCGCAGGGCTTTCAGCTTGGTCTTGTAGGCCTTGAGTTCTTCCCGGTTGGGGAAGTGGCCATGAATCAGCAGGTGCGCGACTTCCTCGAATTCGCAGACATCGGCGATGTCGAGGATGTCATAGCCGCGATAGTGCAGGTCGTTGCCGGTGCGGCCGACCGTGCACAGCGCCGAATTGCCGGCGACGACGCCGGACAGGGCGACGGATTTCTTCGGCTTCGGGGCGTTGGGGTTGAGTGTTGTTTCGCTCATGTCGTCTCCTCATTCAATTCCTGCCGTCATTCCGGCGCAGGCCGGAATCCAGATACAACCCTTGCTGCTGGACCCCGGCCTGCGCCGGGGTGACAACAAAGGGTTACTCGGACTTGCCGCCGGCAAACAGCGCATCCAGCTTCTGCTCGAAGCTGTGATAGCCAAGGTGGTCGTACAACTCCATGCGCGGTTGCATGGCGTCCACCACGTTCTTCTGATGGCCGTCCCGGCGGATCGCGCCGTATACGCCCAGCGCTGCCTTCGACATGGCCCGGAAGGCGGAAAGTGGATACAGCACCAGGCCGACGCCCACATCGCGCAATTCGTCGACGGAGAACAAGGGCGTCGCGCCGAACTCGGTGATGTTGGCCAGGATCGGCACCTTGACCGCCTGGCTGAACGCTGCGTACTGCGCCAGTTCGGTCATCGCTTCCGGGAAGATCATGTCGGCGCCGGCTTCGACGCAGGCGCCGGCACGGTCGATGGCGGCCTGCAGGCCTTCCGCCTGCAGCGCGTCGGTGCGCGCCATGATGACGAATTCCGGATCGATCCGGGCGTCCACCGCCGCCTTCACGCGGTCGACCATTTCGGCCTGCGTGACGATGGCCTTGCCGGGCCGATGGCCGCAGCGCTTCTGCATCACCTGATCTTCGATATGCACCGCCGCGACACCAGCGCGGGTCAGCGCGCGTACGGCGCGGGCGATGTTGAAGGCGCCGCCCCAGCCGGTATCGATATCGACCAGCAAGGGCAGGGGGGTGACGTCGGTAATACGGCGGGCATCGACCAGCACATCCTCCAGCGTCGTGATGCCGAGATCGGGAATGCCGCAGGAACTGGCGGCAACGCCGCCACCGGAGAGGTACAGCGCCTTGAAGCCGGAATGCTCGGCGAGCAGCGCCGAGTAGGCGTTGATTGCGCCGACCACCTGCAACGGCTGTTCGGCGGCGACAGCGGCGCGGAACAGGGCGCCGGGGGAAGCTGTAGTCATAAAGTCTCCGTTGTGTTGCTGAGAAACAGCCACTCGCAGGAGCGGGCTTGCCCGCGAATGGCGGTGTGGAATATCGCGGGCAAGCCCGCTCCTACGGCGTATTGCATCCTGCGTTACTTGCCCACGGCCTTGCGGATTTCCTCCAGCGCATTCGGATCGTCCAGTGTCGACAGATCACCGGTTTCGCGGCCTTCTGCCAGCGCCTGGATCGAACGCCGCAGCAGTTTGCCGGAGCGGGTCTTGGGCAATGCGTTGACGAAGTGCAGCTTGTACGGCTTGGCTACCGCACCGAGCAGTTCGGCGACCTTGGCGATGCAGGATTTCTCCAGCGCTGCGCGGCCGGCGGCGTCGGCGATCAGCGATGGATCTTTTACCGTGCAGAAACCCACCGGCACCTGACCCTTGAGTTCATCGTGCAGACCCACCACGGCGACTTCGGCGATGGCCGGATGCGCTTGCAGCGCTTCCTCGATTTCACGCGTGCCGAGGCGGTGGCCGGCGGTATTGATGACGTCATCGGTGCGGCCGAGGATGAAGGTGTAGCCATCGGCGTCGCGCAAGGCCCAGTCGGAGGAGGAGTACAGCAGTTCCTTCTCGAACTGGCCGAAATAGCTGTTGATGAAACGTTTGTCGTCGCCCCATACCGTGGTCAGGCAACCCGGCGGCAACGGCGGCACCACGGTCAGCACGCCTTTTTCATCCGGGCCGCAGTCTTCGCCGGTCAGGTCGTTGACGATGCGGATGTTGAAGCCGTAGGCCGGGAAGCCGGGTGAGCCGAAGCGGTTCGGTTTCAGCTCGACGCCGGGCAGGTAGCTGAGCATCGCCCAGCCGGTTTCGGTCTGCCAGTAATGGTCCAGCACCGGCACGCCGAGCCCGTCGGAAATCCAGCGCGACGTGGTTTCGTCGAGCGGCTCGCCGGCCAGGAACAGGTAGCGCAGGCTGGAAAGATCGTATTTCTTCAGCCAGGCCGGATCCTGCTTCTTCAACACGCGGATCGCAGTCGGCGACGAGAACATCGTCGTCACCTTGTGGTCCTGCACGATCTTCCACCAGATGCCGGCGTCGGGCTTGGTCGGCAGGCCTTCGTAGACGATGGTGGTCATGCCGTGCAGCAACGGACCGTAGACGATGTAGCTGTGGCCGACGACCCAGCCGATGTCCGAGGTGGTGAACATGGTCTCGCCGGGCTGTGCGTTGTAGACGTATTTCATGGTCGAGGCCAGCGCCACCGCGTAGCCGCCGACATCGCGCTGCACGCCCTTGGGCTTGCCGGTGGTGCCGCTGGTGTACAGGATGTAGCTGGGTTCGTTGGCTTCCAGCCAGGTGACCGGCACTTCCGCATCACGAAACGCGTCGCGTGCGTCCCAGTAATCGACATCGCGTCCATCCAGCCATTTCATGTCCGGATCGAGACCGCGATCGACGATCAGCACTTTCGGCGGCGGGCATTTCGCCTCCTTGATCGCGTCGTCGACCAGATGCTTGTACGCCACCGCCTTGCCGCCGCGCATGCCGGCATCGGCGCAGATCAGCAGACAGGGCTTGGCATCGTCGATGCGCAAGGCCAGGTTATGCGCGGCGAATCCGCCGAACACCACGGAATGCACGGCGCCGAGGCGGGCGCAGGCGAGCATGCAGAAAATCGCTTCGGCGATCATCGGCATGTAGATCACCACCCGTTCGCCCTTCGCCACGCCGAGGCTTTGCAGCACGGCGGCGCAGCGGTTCACTTCGCGGTGCAGTTCGGCGTAGCTGAACTGCTTTTCCTCGCCGGTCTCGCTCGACAGATAGATCAGCGCCGGTTGATCGGCGCGCGTCGCGAGATGGCGATCCACCGCGTTGAAGCAAAGGTTGGTCTCGCCGCCGACAAACCACTTGCGGAATGGCGGATTCGAATATTCGAGGATCTGTTGCGGCGGCTTGTGCCAATCGATCAGCGCGGCCTGCTCGCCCCAAAAGCTCTCCGGATCGTCGATGGAACGACGATAAAACGCCTGGTAATCCATGGTCTCCTCCTATGGCTGGCGAATTCATTGTGCACTGCAATAGCTGACACGAACCTGACAAACAGGATGAGGAAGCGGCAGACGATGTGGCAATTCAGCTACAACCTCAAAATGCCTTCCCATGCCCCCTGCGCCTTGCCCCCTGAACCACAGAGATCAACCCCGCTGATAAATATCCTCAAACCGCACGATATCGTCTTCACCCAGATAACTGCCCGACTGCACCTCGATCAAATGCAGCGGCAACCGGCCCGGATTCTCCAGTCGATGCGTGGCGCCGAGCGGGATGTAGGTCGACTGGTTTTCCGACAGCAACTCTTCCACGCCGTCACGCGTCACCCGCGCCGTGCCGGAGACCACCACCCAGTGTTCGGCGCGGTGATGGTGCATCTGCAACGACAGCTTCTCGCCCGGCTTGACCATGATGCGCTTGACCTGGAAGCGCTCGCCGACATCGATGCCTTCGTACCAGCCCCAGGGCCGGAACACGCGGGTATGGAATTCGTGTTCGCTGCGGCCGCTGGCCTTCAGGAAATCGACGACCTTCTTCACATCCTGGGCGCGGTTCTTGTCCGCCACCAGCACCGCGTCGGCGGTTTCCACGATCAGCAGGTTCGACACGCCGATCGCCGCCACCATGCGCGACTCGGCACGCACCAGGCTGTTCTCCACGCCATCCAGATAGACATCGCCGCGCAGTACATTGCCGTTGGCATCCTTGCTGCCGACATCCCACAACGCCGACCACGCGCCGATGTCGTTCCAGCCGATGTCGGTCGGCACCACGGCGGCATGCTGCGTGTGTTCCATCACCGCATAATCGATGGAATCCGACGGACAGGCGGCAAAAGCAGTCTTGTCCAGGCGGCAGAAGTCGAGATCGTGCCGGCCTTGCGCAAGCGATTCCTCGCAGGCGGTGAGGATGTCCGGCCGCACGCTCTCCAGTTCGTCGAGGAATTGCCGGCAGTTGAACAGAAACATGCCGCTGTTCCAGTAGTAATCGCCCTGGCCAAGGAATTTCTCGGCGTTCTCCAGATTCGGCTTTTCGACGAAACGCGCGACCCGATGCGCGCTGCCTGACGACAAGGCCTCGCCGCGCTGGATATAGCCATAACCGGTTTCCGGCGCATCCGGGACGATGCCGAAGGTGACCAGAAAGCCCGCCGCCACCGCATCCAGGCCTTGCCGAATGGCGGCGTGAAACGCCGCCACATCGCGGATCAGATGATCCGCCGGCAACAGCAGCATCACCGCCTCCGGATCGCGCTTGAGCAGCGTCAACGCAGCAATGGCGGCGGCCGGCGCGGTATTGCGACCGACCGGTTCGAGGAAGATGCCAAGCGGCTCGACGCCGATGTCACGCATCTGTTCGGCGATCAGGAAACGGTGTTCGTTGTTGCAGACGATCAACGGCTGGCCCTGATCCGCCAGACCGGCCATACGCCGCACGGTTTCCTGAACCATCGACAGGTTGGAAGCCAGCGGCAGCAATTGCTTGGGCAAGGCCGCGCGCGACATCGGCCAGAGTCGGGTGCCGGAGCCACCGGAGAGAATGACGGGGTAGAGGGTCATGGCAGCCTCGTTGCTTGGAAAGGCTTGAAGGTTAATGCGGGAAGGGGGAAGGGGGAAGGTGCGTTTGGTTATTTGAATGGCCGCCAAGCGTGCAACAACACATTAGCCTGAAGGCGACTTCAGCCGCCAAGCGTCTGTCGCCCAGGCTCGGGCTGGCATCAGGTCATCCGGGTCGAATTCGAGCCGGGACATCAGGGTTTGGGGGTCAGCAGGTCGCGCAGGGCGTCGGCCAGACGTTCTACGGTGGCAGCTTCCGGGACGGGAATCTTGAGATAGGCGCGGCCGGTTTGCGGATCGGTTTCCACCAGAGGCGACTGGCCGCCGGCGCCGGAGAGACCGCCCAACAGGTGCAAGCCGACTTCCAGCAGCGGCGCCCAAGGGCTGGCCGGTGAAGCGGGCGGAACTGTGGCGGCTTCGGGCCCGGTTGTCTGCGCAGTGGGTATGGGCGTTTCCGGCGCCGGCTGCAATGTGGCTTCGGGTTCCTCCTCCTGCACCGGCGCGGCAGCGCCTGCCTGAGTGGCTTTTTCGACGCTCTCCATGAACCTGGACAGTCGGCTGCCGTGCATGAACACTTCGCTGCTGCCGCCGTCCAGCACCCCGGCGAACAGCGACTGCTTGAAAGCCAGCACCGACAACATGCCTTCCTCGATGCTGGCCTGGGCGACGAAGTTGACCACCTGCACGCCCCGCCGCTGGCCGAGGCGATGGACCCGGCCAATGCGTTGTTCCAGCACCGCCGGATTCCACGGCAGGTCCATGTTGACCACGGTGGCGGCGGCGTGTTGCAGGTTGAGGCCGACGCCGCCGGCATCGGTGGACAGGAACAATCGGCAGTCCGGGTCTTCGTGGAAGCGATCGATCAGGGCGCCACGTTTGTCGCCGGGCACCTCGCCGTGGAACAGGACATGGCCCCAACCGCGCGACGCCAGGCGGCGGACAATGAGTTCGTGGGTGCGCTTCCACTGGCTGAACACCACAGCCTTGGCGTCCGGTTGCTCGAACAGGTCTTCCAGCAGCAGCATGAGTTCGTCCGCCTTGTGGCCGAAGTCGCTTTCCTGGTCGAGCAGATAGGTGCTGTTGCAGGACATGCGCATGTTCTGCAGGCTGATGTGCAGGCGGCGCTGGTCAGCTTCCGACAGATAGCCGCTACGCCGCCAGCGGTTGACGATGCGAGCGACGTTGTCGCCATTCTCGTCGTGGTGGACGCGCTGCTGTTCGGTCATGGGCACGAACAGCGTGTTGTCGACCCGTTCCGGTAACTGCTCAAGCACTTCCGCCTTGCGCCGGCGCAACAGGATGGGGGCCAGCGTGGCGCCAATCCGGTCGAGGCCGACATAGCCGATTACCTTGCCGAATTCGTCGCGTTGCTGATGTTCATCCAGCAGCCGCCAAGTCGGCCCCAGGCGATGCTGGTCGATGAACTGGACAATGGATATCAGTTCCTCCAGGCGGTTCTCCAGCGGCGTACCGGTCAGCATTACCGCATAAGGACTCTTGATCCGCTTCAGCGCGCGAGCAGCTTGGGTATTCCAGTTCTTGATCCGCTGCGCTTCGTCGACAATCACCAGATCCGGCGCCCAGGCCTGGATCAGATCAAGGTCGCGGACGATGGCTTCGTAGTTGGTGATCTTGCAGAAATCGGCCGCTTGATAGAGCGTCTGGCGAGTCGCGCGCAGGCCGCCGATGATCGTCGCCTCGCGACCGGAAAATTTGGCGATTTCCCGCTTCCATTGATGTTTCAAGGAAGTCGGACAAATCACCAGCACCCGTTCGGCGCCAAAATGGCGGGCGAACAATTCCGCCGCAGCGATGGCCTGAATCGTCTTGCCCAAGCCCATTTCGTCACCGATCAGCGCGCGTCCGCTGCGGGCGGCGAACAATGCGCCCTCGGCCTGATAGGGGTAGAGGGGAACCTGAAGCAGGCCTTTCAGACCGGGGTCGCCGGCGCCCTTGGGATAGGCCTTGGCCAGCACTGCACGGCGCGCGTCGGCATCGCGACACTCGGCGATATAGGCCAACGCATCGTCATAGATGCGCAGATCGTGGCCCAGTTTTGCGGCACTTGCCAGGAAAGTATCGAGTCGCGGATAGTTTGCCGGGCTCAAAACCTGATCGACATCGAAAAATTTCTTTGCCTGGGTAGCCAGTTTTTCCGGCGCATCCGTCCCTAAGCGCAGGCGTACCCGACGCTGTCCGGCATAGTCGAGGAAAAGCTCGCTGAACGGCGGCCGGAAGCCCCGCTTCAATGCTGTCATGCCGCCACGTTTGGCTTGCAGCCGACCGAGGGTGAATTCGATGTGCTTGCAGGTGCCCAGATCGTTGGTGGCGAAATCGGGACAGCTGCAGAAGTTCTCGCCCAGGCTGGCGCCACGGATTACCACGCGATAACGGCCCTTGCTGGCCGGATTGGTTACGGCGAATTCGGAAAACACCGGCTCGCTGCCCAGGTTCTCCAGCACAAAAGCTTGCTCCAGACCGAACTGTCGACGCAGCTTGATCTGCCACTCATCAATGCCCAGGTCGCCGGGGCGGCGCAACCTGGACAGGCGCGGTTCGGCCGGGGTGCGGGAATGGGTGTTGCGGGAGGCAGGTTTGCGTGCGGGCATCAGCGGCGTGGAGAGTTCGAAAGGTATGAATTGTCCATCGCCGATGGCTCAACGTCAGCATGGGCGTGAACTGGCAGGCTGGCGCCGCCCAATGGGGGCCATCCAACAGCCTGACGGGCGGATAGGCAGGTTTTACTCGCGCCAGAACCGGCGCGACTCCGCCAGTCGCCGCCAGATGGTGGCGGAGATCTGGGTGTGGCGGGCGGCTTCGACTTGCATTGCGCCTTCGAGCCGGCCGAGATCGAAGCTGAGCGCGATGGATTTTCTCGGCAAGCTGTTCAGCAGGTGGATGCCGATATGCAGGTCATTGGCGCGTCCCAGCGCATTCTGCAATTCGGTCAGGGCGGTGGAACTGCGCAGGGCGCCGAAAGGTCCTGGTAGCCATTCCCGCGCAACCGCAGAAACAAGGCTGATCGCTAAAAGGGTCAGCATCACAGGCCCCTCATATCAACGCCTCCAGCCCCTTCCTGTCCAGCAGATTCAATAGCTTCATAGACGGCCCACTCGGATGCTTGTCGCCGATTTCCCATTGCCGCACCGTGGACAGGCTGGTGTTGAGCACGCTGGCCAGGACGGCTTGGCTGAGTTTGTGGCGGTCGCGTAGCGCGCGGATGTTCTCGCTGGTGTAAGCCGGTATCGGCTCAAGGCAAACCGCGTCGTAGTGCCGCATCCTGCGCTTGTCGATGAAGCCGGCGGCATTCAGATCCTGCGCGGTTGTGTGCACCGCTTCCAGAATCCGGCTTTCAGTTTTCGTCTTCATGGCAAATCTCCGAGGTGACGGGGCAAACGGTATTCGGAACAGACCACACTTTCCTGATTCACAAGGTTTTTTGATGCCTGGCCAGACTCATGCGCTGGTGCAGGATGCGCACGACGCTGATGTTGTCGGAGTCGGCGCGATAGATGATGACGTGCGAGCCGACCAGATAAGCCAAATGTGTCGCCGGCAGGTCGTCGCGGCGATGGCCGAGCTGGGGGTTGTGGCCGATCGCCTGGAGCGCGTCGTTGATCTTGTCGCGGTAAGTCAGAAGCTGGTTCTGACCCCACGTTTCGCCGGTAAAACGCAGGATGTCGATGAAGTCTTGCCGCGCTCGCGGGGATAGATTAAGGGCAGCGGACTTACGGGAGTACATCGGTGTCCATCGGCTGGCGGCTGTGCATAGCCCCGATGGCGCTTTCGGTGATGTCGTTCAGGGTCTCTGGGGTGTAGGCAATTCCCTCGCCACGATCGAGCTGATCGTCGCCTTGCTTGATAGCCACCTGCCAGGCGGCAACGCGACTTTCTTCGGCTTGCATGCGCCGGATAGCATCGCGGATCACTTCCGTCGCGTTGCCATAGAAGCCACTGGACACCTTGCTTTTGATAAAACCCTCCATCTCTGGAGAGAGATTGACGTGCATGGTCATGGGGAATTCTCCTGTCGAGGTATGCACACTAAATATCCATAATGTGGGCATTACGCAAGTGTGATTTGCCCGCAGTGTCTACCCGATGTCGATGCTGTCTGCCTTGTTTCCTGGTGCTGCTGACGCAGAGTACCAACTCGTGGAGCGCGAAGGGCGGAAAAGCGTCTTCATCGCGCCTTCCGCAGGATGCTTGGCATTCGGCGGATAACGCCGGAAAAAGGCCGCCGACTCATCCACCCTACGCGGGCATCAGCCGCCGCCCATCTTCCGGCGCCACACCGGTTCGATGTCGTGCTCCGCGCACCATGCGGCGGCTTGGCGCAGTTCGTAGTCACCTTTGAAGCGAAACCAGCTTTCGCGCGTTTCCGGATAGTCGAGCAGCGCGTCCTTGAACTGGCGAAACGGCTTGCGGCCCTCCAGGGCATGTTGCAACGCATCGGCAAGTCGCCCTTCCGGCAGGGTATCGAGGAAATCCTGCATGGCTTCGTAGGCGAGGTGGAAATCGGGGTCAGACCACCAAATCCATCCGGACAGTCGAGCAGGACGGCGGTGTGTTTACTCGCGCCAGAATCGGCGCGACTCCGCCAGGCGTCGCCAGAGGGCGGCGGAGATCTGGGTGTGGCGTGCGGCTTCGACTTGCATTGCGCCTTCGATGCGGCCGAGATCGAAGCTGAGCGCGATGGATTTTCTCGGCAAGCTGTTCAGCAGGTGGATGCCGATATGCAGGTCATTGGCGCGTCCCAGCGCATTCTGCAATTCGGTCAGGGCGGCGATGAAGCGCAGGCCGCGCTTGCCGTACAGCGGGGCGAAGGCGTCCGCCGCGTAGCGCAATTTCTTGGTGGCGATGCGTGCCATATGGCGTTCCGCCGGAGTGAGCCGGGCGAATTGGCGACAGCGTTTGCGCAGCATCAGCCAACGTTTTTCGAGGATGGTGGATGCCCAGGTCTGAGCGTTACCCGGTCCGGATTCGCCGGTCAGTTGCGGCGGGCTCAGCAGACTGCGGCCCAGATCGAGTATCAGGCGGGTGAATACGCTGTCGCGCAGCATCGCCTGGGCTTGCTGGCGACTGTCTGCGGCGGCTGCGCGGATCAGCGCCAACATCGCTTCTTCGCTGGGGGCGGGCTGCAGCACCTGCCCCTGGGCGGGGTTTTCACCCAGCGCCGTCAACGTCTTGGGCAAGGTTTCATGCAGAAAGACATCCCAGTCACGCGCCGGATTGAGACCGTTCATCAGTGCCCGCAGCGGTGGTGCGGCGGCTGCCGTGGTCCGCGCCAGATCGGGGTCGAGCCGCCTGGCCAGCGACACGCCGGTGCGTGCACGGCGCAGGGCAATGCGCAGTTGATGCAGGTATTCGATGTTCTCGGCCCGCTCCAGGAAGCCGGGCAGGTTGGCCACCAGTTGCGCCAGCGCCGCTTGCATCAGGGCTTGCCAGGCTTCGATGTCACGTTGCTTGGGCTGTATGAGCGGTCGGATGGCCTTGATCGGCGCGGGTTTGGTTGCGCCGCAGAGTAGATAACCGCGTTCTGCCTTGCTGCGCGGTTCGATGTACAGCGCCGTCTGATCCAGCAAGCCGGTTGCCAGATCGAACAGGAAGTCCGGCGCGCCGGCTTTGAGTTCGATTTCGACTTCGGAAATGGCCTGTTTCGCATCGCCCGCCTGGATCTCGCCAATATCCAGCGCCAGCTCGGCCTGATCCTCGCCGCGCACGATATGCCAGGTGGTGCGCTGGAATTCGGTCACGAAGGCCGGTGTGATCTGGCTCAGGTCGATACCTTCAAGCAAGTCCTGTGCGGCTTGCGGCAACACGGCGAAATCCGGGCTGGCGCCGCCGGCTACCGCCATTTCCCATTCCGGTCGGCTGGACATCGCGCCGACCGCGCGCGCTTCCGCTTTCAGCGTCTGAACCCAGTGATAGCCGATGCGCCGCAGCCGCAGCGCGATGCCGCGTCGCATCAGATCGAAACCGGGGGTGTCGAAATAAATGCTGTGCAATGTGCGCTTGCTCGGTTTGATCTCCAGCAACAGCGGATGCCGCCGGATGCGCGTGGCATGCCGCGGGGGCAGGGCAAGCTTGAGTTCGATTTCCATGGCGTTGCTCCGGCGTGCGATTCTGGAATAAGTTTTACCCAAACCACGATAGAAGGCCTGTGCCTATTGAGGGTAGCATCCACACACTTTTTTCGTGTTACAAGCCGATCGACACCGCCATGAGCTCGCTGCCCGCACCTGACCATCTGATCAACCGAGAACTCGGCATTCTGGAGTTCAACCGTCGGGTCCTCGCCCAGGCGGATGACCCGAGCACACCATTGCTGGAACGCCTGCGTTTTCTGTGCATTTTCTCCAGCAACATGGACGAATTCTTCGAAATTCGCGGCGCCGGTCTCAAGGAACAGATCAAGCTGAATCCCTTGCATGTCGGCGCCGACGGCCTGACCGCGCGACAGATCTACAAGCAGGTGGCCAAGGTGGCGCATGAGCTGGTGGCGCGCCAGTACGATCTGTTCAATCAGGATGTGCTGCCGGCGCTGGCGCAGCAGGACATCCGGTTCCTGCGCCGCACCCACTGGAATGCCGAGCAGGCGGAGTGGATCCGCAATTATTTCTTCAACGAGTTGATGCCGGTATTGACGCCGATAGGCCTGGACCCGGCGCACCCGTTCCCCAATGTCCTGAACAAGAGCCTGAATTTCGCCGTCGAACTATCCGGCAAGGATGCCTTTGGCCGTAATTCGGATCGTGCCGTGGTGCAGGCGCCGCGGGCGCTGCCACGGGTGATCCAGTTGCCGATCGAAATCGCCGGCGGTGAATTCGGTTTCGTGTTCTTGTCCTCGATCCTGCATGCACATGTCGGCGAGCTGTTCCCGGGCATGGAAGCGCGCGGCTGTTACCAGTTCCGCGTCACGCGCAACTCCGATCTGTTCGTCGATGACGAGGAAAACAAGAACCTGCGCGAGCAATTGCAGGGCGAACTGCCGCATCGTCATTACGGTGACGCGGTGCGCCTGGAAGTGGCCGACAACTGCTCGCCGGAAATGACCGATTTCCTGCTTGAACAGTTCGGTCTCGATCGCGACGACTTGTTCGAGGTGCGCGGCCCGGTCAATCTGGTGCGCTTGATGGGTGTGCCGGACAAGGTGGAACGGCCCGATCTCAAGTTCGCGCCGTTCACCCCCGGCCTGCCGAATGCGCTGGTCAAGCAGACGGACCTGTTTCAGGTCATCACGGCCGGCGACATCCTGCTGCATCACCCGTATCAGTCGTTCCAGCCGGTGATCGATTTCATCCGCCAGGCCGCCGAAGATCCGAATGTGCTGGCGATCCGGCAGACGGTCTATCGGACCGGCACCGATTCGGAGCTGATGCGGCAATTGATCGTCGCTGCCCAACGCGGCAAGGAAGTCACCGCCGTGGTCGAACTGATGGCGCGTTTCGATGAAGAAGCCAACATCAACTGGGCGGAAAAGCTGGAAAAGGCCGGCGCGCATGTCGTGTACGGCGTGGTCGGCTACAAGACGCACGCCAAACTGGCGCTGGTGGTGCGCCGCGAGGGCGGCAAACTCAAGCGTTATGCGCACCTCGGCACCGGCAATTACCATCCGCGCACCGCCCGCATGTATACCGATTTCGGCCTGCTGACCTGCCAGCCCGACCTGTGTCAGGATGTAAACGATGTGTTCATGCAGCTCACCGGCCTTGGCAAGGCGCACGAACACACGCTGCTGCTGCAATCGCCGTTCTCGATGCACCCGCGCATGATGCAGGCGATACGCAACGAGACCGAGCTGGCGCGCAAGGGCGAAAAGGCGGTCATCATCGCCAAGATGAACTCCCTGCTGGAGCCGAAAGTCATCTCTGCCTTGTACGAGGCGTCACAGGCCGGCGTGCAGATCGATCTGATCGTGCGCGGCGTCTGCGCGTTGCGGCCGGGCATTGCCGGGTTGTCGGACAACATCCGGGTGCGTTCGTTGATCGGCCGCTTCCTGGAACATCACCGCATCTTCTATTTCCTTAACGGCGGCCAGGAAGATGTCTGGCTGGCCAGCGCCGACTGGATGGACCGCAACTTCTTCCGCCGCATCGAAACCGGTTTCCCCTTGCTCGACCCGAAACTGAAACGCCGGGTCATCAACGAAGGCCTCAAAGCCTGCCTGAAAGACAATCAGCGCGCCTGGGAAATGCAATCCGACGGTTCCTACCGCCGCCGCAGCCGTCGCGGCAAGGGGTTCGATGCACAAGCGTTCCTGATGAGCTCACTGGGGGCGAAGGTCTAGTCCGACAGGCTTGCAGATCGGATATCTGATGAATGCACGCTCCGCGCTGGGCGCGGAGGGAGCTTTGCCGTGATCAGTTGAACAGGCCCTTCAGCTTGCGCTTGAGTTGGTCTTCACTGCTTTCCTTTTTCGCCGGTACCGGTGCGGCGACCGGGGCGGGGGCTGGCGCCGGCGTCGGCGTCACGCTGGCGGGGACGGCGGCGGGGACGGCAGGTTGCACCGGTGCGACGGCGGGGGGTTGCGTCGCGATCGGCACGGCTTGAGGTTGGACTTGCATCGGGGCCGGATAGGAAATGACCTTGGCCTTTTCCGCCGCCACCGCTTTAGCGTTCCATGGGTGCCCATCAGCGCCCAGCTTGATGCCTTCAATCAACAGGGTGATATCGACTTCGTTGCCGACCGGGCCGGAGGGGGTGAATTTGCTGATGCCATAGTCGGATCGGTTGATCCGGGTGGTTGCCTTGAATCCGGCGCGCATGCCGCCCCAGGGATCGGGACCGAAACCGAGAATCTGATATTCGAGCTTGACCGGCTTGGTCACGCCATGCAGCGTGAGGTCGCCGAGCATCGTGCCTTTGTCGGCCGTGGCCGGGTTGACGTTGGTGGAAACGAACTTCATTTCCGGGTAGTTGCGCGCATCCAGGAATTCATCGGTCAACGTGTGCACGTCGCGCCGCAGGTGGCTGGAGTTCAGGCTGTAAATGCTGATCACCGCTTCGACGGATGATTTTGCGATGTTGCTCGAATCGAATTTGACCGTGCCCTTGATGTCATGAAAAGTGCCGCTGACGCGCGCCACGATATGGCGCAATTCCCAGTTGGCAAAGCTGTGTGCGCTGTCGATGCTGAAGGTTTCGACTTCCGCGCGCGCCGGTGTCGTCGTGGCAAGGCCGAAGGCGAGACTCAGCGCGATCAGGGAACGGTAGGCAATACGGGTGTGATGGGCGGGTTTCATGGTTTCTCCTTGACAATCGAATTGGGGGCGCGGTGCAGACGCCGAACTTGTCGGGGGGAATTTACCCCCCCGTTTTATAGCATCTTGCCCTGTCAAGCAGCGTGAACAATCTCATTCGATCAACGCCACTTGCTGCTGCGGATTTCGGCCCGGAATCACGCCGTTGTGCAATCGTTTCGAATCGTTTCCGCAGTTCGTGCGCGGGGGGGCGAGTGGCGATTACACTCACGCTTTGCCGAGGTGTGGTGGACGCGACTGTGTCGTGAACTCGTCATCGGCGTCGAAAAACCGACATCCGGAAATGGCCTTGGGGCATATCGCCTTGTTTCGACAGGATGTCCGTCAAGGTCAGACCGACGGCTGAAGAGGCCTGCAAATTGCTAGTAATAACGCCCATGATCAAGCTGACCCGCGGATTCACTCTGATTGAACTGGCCATCGTGCTGGTCGTGATCGGTTTGCTTCTGGGCGGTATCCTCAAAGGCCAGGAACTGATCGAAAGCGCGCGGGCGCGCAATCTGATTTCCCAGATGGACAGTATCAAGGCTGCTTTTTTCACCTTCCAGGACAAATACCGGGCGCTGCCCGGCGACTATCCGGGCGATTTGGCGCGTGCCAATCTCTCCGGCATCGTCAATGATTTGGTGGGCGGCAATTCGGATGGCGTGGTGCGGGATACGCCGCAGGCGCGCGAAAGCCTGCTGGTCTGGGTACATCTGTCGCACGCCAACCTGATTTCCGGAAACTACCGCGCCAGCGGCAGTCAGCCGGACCCGGCGGCGGAATGGCCGCGCAATCCCTACGGCGCCACCTTGCAATTGCACTATGACGCCCTGTTTGCCGCTTCCGGCGGCATGTCGCGACTGAATCTGAAGACCGGTAACCAGATACCGGCGCGGATATTGGCCGAAATAGATCGCAAGATAGACGACGGCCGCGCCAACAGCGGCCAGTTTCGCTTCAGCACCTATGACGGCGGCGGCGGTCCGCCGACCGACAGTCGTTGCTACGATCCGCAAAGCGGGCTCTGGCGAGCAGCCGAGAACGAGGCTAATTGCGGCGCTGCGGCGCTGTTCTAGTTTTTCGGCTCAATTGCCGCGCAGGGCGATTTCCGCCGCCGCCAGGGCTTCCGGCTCGCCGCGCAGCAACACGATGTCGCCGGTTTCCAGGGGGCTTGTCGTGTTGTATTCGGCGCTCGGCGTGCCGGGGCGACGCAGTCCAACCACGCTGGCGCCCATTTTCTCCAGAGCCAGATCGGTCAGGGTCTTGCCGCAGCCGGCATGACGTGCCTCCAGCAGGACTGAAGTCAAGCGTTCGCCGCCGGATTCATCGGATATGTCATCGGTCAAACCGCGAAAATAGCCGCGCATCGAGCCGTAGCGGGCCTCCCGGGTCTGGCGGATGCGTTTCAGCACGCGCGCCAATGGAATGCCGGCCATCAACATGGTTTGCGAAGCCAGCATCAGCGCGCCTTCCATGACCTCCGGCACCACTTCGCTGGCGCCGGCTTCGCGCAACTTGTCCAGATCGTTGTCGTCCACCGTGCGGACGATTACCGGCGCCTCGGGACGCAGGCGCTGCACCGAGGCAATGATCTTCAACGCGGAAGGCGTGTGGGCGAAGCTGATCACCACCGCCTTGGCGCGATGCACGCCGGCCGCCATCAACACTTCGGCGCGGGTCGAATCGCCGTATACGACATTGTCGCCGGCCTGGGCGGCGGCCCGCACCCGGCGCGGATCGTGGTCCAGCGCGATGAACGGGATCTGTTCCGCTTCCAGCAGGCGGGCCAGGCTCTGGCCGCTGCGGCCATAACCACACAGGATCACGTGCTTCTGCTTGCCAAAGGCGCGCGCGGCGATTTCATGCACACCGCGCGCATCGGCCATCCAGGCTCCGCCTTCCATGCGCTGCGCCAGGCGGGTACCGCCCATCAGCAGCAACGGCGCGAACAGCATTGACAGCACCATGGCGGCGAGAATCACCTGATGCATCGGGCCCGGCAGCAGGCCGTTGGCCAAGGTCAGGCCGAGCAGCACGAAACCGAATTCACCGGCTTGCGCCAGGCCGCTGCCGACGCGGACCACGACCGGCCAGGACTGGGTAAACAAGCCCGCCAGCAGGGAAATGACCAGCAACTTGCCGAGGATCAGCAACGCCAGGATGGCCAGCACTTTTTGCCAGTGCTCGATGACCACCTGCAAATCCAGCATCAGTCCGACGGTAACGAAGAACAGGCCCATCAGCACGTCGCGGAACGGGCGGATGTCCGCCTCGACCTGATAGCGATACTCGGTTTCGGCGATCAACACGCCGGCCAGAAACGCACCCAGCGCCAGCGACAGTCCGGCGCGGTCGGTGATGTAGGCCAGGCCCAGCGTCACCAGCAGCACATTGAGCATGAACAGTTCGCTGGATTTGGTTTGCGCGACGATATGAAACCAGGGGCGCATCAGCTTCTGGCCCAGGGTCAGGATCAAGGTCAGCACCAGCACGGTTTTCAGCGAAGCGAACAGCAGCGCTTCGCCGAGCCCGTCGCTTTGTGCCAGGGCGGGCACAAAGATGATCAACGGCGCCACTGCAATATCCTGGAACAGCAATACGCCGAGAATCAGGCGGCCGTGTTCGCTGTCCAGTTCGTCGCGTTCGGACAGCAGTTTGCTGACGATGGCGGTTGATGACATGGCGATCACGCCGCCCAGCGCCAGGCCGGCTTCCCAGGACAGGTCCAGCATCAGGCCGATGACCATGACGATGAACATGGTCAGCGTCACCTGCAGTCCGCCGAGCCCGAATACCGCCTGGCGCATCGATTTCAGGCGCGCCAGGGAAAACTCCAGACCGATCGAGAACATCAGGAACACGACGCCGAATTCGGCCAGATGCGCGGTGGAGGAATCCGCATCCATGCCGGGGAAAAACGGCCCCAGAGCGATGCCGATGAGGACGTAGCCGAGCAGCGCGGGCAGCTTGGCCGCTTTCAGCAGGGCCAGCGAGACAACGCCGGCGGCGAGCAGGATCAGGGCCAGTTCGAGGGTGGAATGCATGATGGTCGCTTGGAGCCGTCAGGAGCTAATCGCTATACTCGCCGATTATGACATCCCAGATTCCTTCCCCTTCCGATATCCTCGACCTTGCGCGGCGCACGCTGGAGATCGAGGCATCCGCCGTATCGTGCCTGATCGCCCGTATCGATGACGATTTTCTGCGGGCGGTCGATATTCTGCTGGCCTGCGGCGGTCGCGTGGTGGTGACCGGCATGGGCAAATCCGGTCATATCGGCGGCAAGATCGCGGCCACTCTGGCCAGCACCGGCACGCCATCGTTTTTCATGCACCCGGCGGAAGCCAGCCATGGCGATCTGGGCATGATCACCAGCCAGGATGTGGTGATTGCGTTGTCCAATTCCGGTGAAAGCGCCGAAATCGTCGCCATCGTGCCGCTGATCAAGCGACGCGGCGCAAAACTCATCAGCATGACCGGCAAGCCGGCGTCGACCTTGGCCCAGGCCTCGGATATCCATCTCGATTCCAGCGTCGAACAGGAAGCCTGCCCGCTCAACCTGGCGCCGACCGCCAGCACCACCGCTGCGCTGGCCCTGGGCGATGCGCTGGCGGTGGCGACTCTGCATGCGCGCGGCTTCAGCGCCGATGATTTCGCCCGCACGCATCCCGGCGGCGCGCTCGGCCGGCGTTTGCTGGTGCATGTGCGCGATTTGATGCATGGCGGCGATGCCTTGCCGAAAGTGCATGAATCCGACAGCCTGAAGGCGGCGCTGCTGGAAATGACGCGCAAGGGACTCGGCATGACGGCGATCGTCGATGCCGACGACAAGCTGAAAGGGATTTTTACCGATGGTGATTTGCGTCGCTTGCTGGATCAGGATGTCGATGTGCGCAGCGCCATGGTTGCCGATGTCATGCACTGCAATCCGCGCACCGTCGACGCCTCGCATCTGGCGGTCGAGGCGGTGCGGTTGATGCAGGAATACAAGGTGAACGGTCTGCTGGCGCTTGACGACGAGGGTCGCCTGGCAGGCGCATTGAATATGCATGATCTTTTGAGAGCGGGAGTGGTATGACCGAAATTGATCTGAGCCAGCCGCACGATCCTGACGATGTCGAACGTCGCGCGCGTGAAGTCCGCATGCTGGTGTTCGATGTCGACGGCGTGCTGACCGATGGCAGTCTGTTCTATGACAATCAGGGCCAGGAATACAAGGCATTCAATTCGCGCGATGGGCATGGCATCAAGATGTTGCGCGCCAGCGGTTTGGCAATAGGCATCATTACCGGTCGTACCTCGCAGATTGTGGTGCACCGGGCGCGCAACCTGGGCATCCAGCATATTTATCAGGGTGCTGAAGACAAGCTCGAGGCGTTGCAGGATCTGTTGCGGGAGACCGGTTTGACGCCGCAACAGATCGCCTATATGGGCGACGACGTGGTTGACTTGCCGGTGCTCAACCGCTGTGGACTGGCGATCACCGTTCCCGATGCTCCGGCGGAAGTCAAACGGCGCAGCCATGTCGTGACCCTCGCCCAGGCCGGACGTGGCGCGGCACGCGAGGCCTGCGAGCTGATCATGCGCGCGCAAGGCACCTGGGCCGCGCAGATCGCGTTGTATGACCGCTGATTCGTGGCTGGCTTGAACGGCGCGCGATGACGCTCGGCTATCATGTGCACTGGCCGCCGCTGGTGTTGGCCTTGATCCTGGCGGTGCTGGGTTTCTGGCTGAACCAGGTCGTGGTGCGGCCACAAGTAATTGATGATTCAGGGTTCGTCCACGAACCGGATTACATTGTGGAACAGTTCAATGCGTTGTCGTTCGATGCGCGTGGCAAGCCGCTGCATCGTCTGGAGGCCGAGCACATGGCCCACTACATGGACGATGACACCACGGTTCTGGAGCGGCCGGTATTTACTTCGCTCGACCCCTTGCTGCCGGTCGAAGTGAAATCGCAACGGGCGCAAATATCGGCCGACGGCAGGCAGGTTTATTTTCTGCAACAGGTGCGTCTGGTGCGCCTTGGTCTGGAGGATCAAATGCCTGTTACATTGGAGACGGAGTATCTTCATGTCACTCCGGACGAACGCATCATGCGCAGCAATCAACTGGTGACGTTTCGTCAGGGTGCTTCGGTCATTACCGCCAACCAGTTCATGGCGGATGACAACAACCGGTTGATGACGCTGTCCGGCGGTGTCAAAGCAGTCATCGAGCGGACGCCTTGAGCGCTTCTCCGCTAACCATCGGCTAAGGAACGAGATTATGCGAGTTGTATGGTTGTTTGCCTGTCTGTTGCTGAGTTTCCCGGCGCATGCCGAGAAGGCTGACCGGACCAAACCGGTCAACCTCGAGGCGGACAGCGTGCGGGTGATCGATGCCCAGAGAACCGCGATTTACGAGGGCCACGTCGTGATGTCCCAGGGCACCATGATGATGACTGCCGACCTTATCGAAGTGCGGCAGGATGAACGCGGCTTCTCGGTGGGCAGTGCGACCGGAAAACCGGTGTATTTCCGACAGAAACTGGAGGGTCGCGAAGACAACGCCGAAGGCTGGGCGGACCGCATCATCTACGACGCGCGTGCTGAAACCCTGGAATTGAGCGGTCAGGCTCGACTCAAGCGTGGCGATGACGAATTGCGCGGCAACCGCATCGTGTATGACGCCAAGACCGAGTTCTATCAGGCCCAGGGCGGCGGCAACGGAGTCAAGGGGCGAGTTCGCGCGGTGATTTTGCCGAAAACCGTCACGCCGTCGCAGGCTGTCAAGCCGTGAGCATTCTGCGCGCCGAGCATCTGGCAAAGCGTTATAAATCGCGTCAGGTGGTGACCGATGCCTCGCTGCAGGTCGAAAGCGGCGAAGTGGTTGGCCTGCTGGGCCCGAACGGCGCCGGGAAAACCACCTGTTTCTATATGTTGGTCGGCCTGATCCGCGCGCAAGCCGGTGCGATCCGGCTCGACGACGTTGATATGACCAATATGCCGGTCTATAAACGCGCCCGGCTGGGGCTCTCATACCTGCCACAGGAACCTTCGATCTTTCGCCGCATGAATGTGGCGGACAATATCGCCGCCATGCTGGAACTCTGCGGCCATGACGCCTCCGAAGTGGAGACGCGTCTGGAGAACCTGCTGGAAGATCTGCACATTACGCATTTACGCGAAGCGCCGGCGGCCGGGCTTTCCGGCGGCGAGCGACGCCGCGTCGAAATCGCCCGCGCGTTGGCGACCTCGCCGCGTTTCATCCTGCTGGACGAACCGTTTGCCGGTATCGATCCGATATCCGTCATCGACATCCAGAAAATCGTCGGCTTCCTGACCGAGCGCGGCATTGGCGTGCTGATTACCGATCACAATGTACGGGAAACCCTGGGCATCTGTCATCGCGCCTATATCCTCAACGCCGGGCAGGTTCTGGCCACCGGGACGCCCGATGAAATCATCTACAATGAAGCTGTCCGCAAGGTTTATCTCGGTGAACACTTCCGACTTTGACTGTTGCCTCAATAACCCAGCCCCGTTAACCACGCGACCGTCCATAAAGCTTCACAGATGAAGCAGAGCCTACAGCTCAAGCTGCACCAGCAGCTCACCCTCACCCCGCAACTACAGCAGTCGATCCGGCTGTTGCAGCTCTCCACGCTGGAACTGAGCCAGGAGATCTCGCAGATGTTGCAGGACAACCCGCTGCTCGAACGTCTTGATGGCGAGGATCGGTTCGATGGCGGTTCGAGCGAGATGAGCGGAGCGCCCTCCGGCGAAGCGAGCGGCGAGGGGAGTGCGGATGCTGCTCCCGAGCCGCGTCAGGAACGCGATGAAATTTACGAGGAAATGGCCTGGGGCGACCGTGCGGTCGCTTCATCCAGCGGCAACAACGATGATGATGAAGAGCACGGCTTTCAGCAGGCGGATACCAGTCAGACCGGATTGCACCAGCATCTCGCCGATCAGCTCTCGCTGACGCCGCTGAGCCCGCGTGATCGCGAACTCATCTCGCTGCTGATCGAGGCACTGGATGAAGATGGTTATCTCACCGCGACCCTGGAAGAACTGCAGAGTTTGTTCCCGGAGGAAATGGAGCTCGATCCGATCGAGCTGTCCACCGCCCTGAAATTGTTGCAGAGCCTCGATCCGACCGGCGTTGGCGCGCGCGATCTGGGCGAATGTCTGTGGCTGCAGCTCAGAGCTTTGCCGGCCAGCACGCCGAACCTGGAAAAGGCCAAGCTGCTGGTACGCGAGCACCTTAACCTGCTGGCGGAGCGGGAATACGGCAAGATCAAACGCCTGCTGGATTTGACCGACATCGAGTTCACCTACCTGCGCCAGCTCATCACGTCGCTGAATCCGCGACCCGGCGGCAAGTTTGCCCAGCTCGATACGCGTTATGTCGCGCCGGATGTCTTCGTCAAGAAGATCAAGGGCATGTGGATGGTCAGCCTGAATGCCGAGGCGGTGCCGAAGCTGCGCATCAACGAGTTGTACGCCGGCATTCTGCGCGGCAACAAGGATGGCGGCAGTTCACTCAGCGCCCAATTGCAGGAGGCGCGCTGGTTGATCAAGAATGTGCAACAGCGATTCGAGACTATTCTTAAGGTGTCTCAAGCCATAGTCGATCGCCAACGTATGTTTTTCGAGCATGGAGAAGTGGCCATGCGGCCGCTGACACTCAAGGAGATCGCCGATACGGTGGAGCTGCACGAATCGACGATTTCACGGGTGACCACCCAGAAATACATGATGACCCCGCGCGGGTTGTATGAATTCAAGTATTTCTTCGGCAGTTCGCTGGCCACCGATGAAGGCGGCGCCACTTCCAGCACCGCGATACGGGCGCTGATCAAGCAATTCATCGACGCGGAAAACCGGTCCAAGCCGCTTTCCGACAACACCATCGCGGAACTGTTGGGCAAGCAGGGTTTTGTGGTTGCCCGGCGGACCGTGGCCAAGTACCGGGAGTTGTTGAATATTCCTCCCGCCAACCAGCGCAAGTCGATCTGACTGGCGCATTCATCAAGGAGTGTTTGCATGAACCTCATCATCACGGGTCATCATCTGGAAATCACCCCCGCCATACGTGGATACATCGAAGAAAAAATGGGGCGCATCAATCGGCATTTCGATCAGGTCATCGACGTATCGGTCATTCTCACCGTCGAGAAACTCAAACACAAAGCCGAGGTCAATCTGCATTTGCGCGGCAAGGATATTTACGTTGAAGCGATCGAATCCGACATGTATGCCTCGATCGATGCCCTCATCGACAAGCTTGATCGCCAGGTCGTCAAGCACAAGGAAAAATCCGGTGATGTGAATCGCGCATCGGGTGGCGTCAAAGGTCAAAGCATAGAAATCGATTAATCGGCGGACGTGAATGCGGATGCTGTAACCGTCCCGGTGCCGGGGCTGCTCCAGCATCCGCGTCATTCGAAGCGCGAAACAACCCGCCCTATCCCATGAACCTCATCACTCCCCTATTGAAGCCCGCCAATGTCCTGGCGGATTTCGAAACCACCAGCAAGAAGCGCTTGTTCGAGCAAGCCGGCCAGTTGTTTCTCAACAGCGACGGCGTGTCTGCCACAGAAGTTTTCGACAGTCTGTTCTCGCGCGAGAAACTCGGCTCGACGGCGCTGGGATATGGCATTGCCATCCCGCACGGCCGGATCAAGCACCTCAAGGACACGGCCTGTGCGTTCATACGCCTGCATACGCCGACCGATTTCGACGCGCCCGACAATTTGCCGGTTGATCTGGTCTTTGTCCTGCTCGCGCCGGCAGCCGCCAGTGATCTGCATCTGCAGATTCTGGGCGAACTGGCCGCCATGTTCTCCGATGAACAGTTTCGCGCCAAATTGCGCGCAGCGTCGGATGCAGCGGAATTGCATCGCCTGATTACCGAGTGGACGCCCTGATGTCCTCCGACGAGTGGCCAGTCTCCCGGGAAGTCACTCAACACCCGATTTCAGTCGCGGACCTGTTTTCCTCGGTAAGCGAGCGGCTGCAACTCAACTGGATCGCCGGTCATGCCGGCGGTGACCGGCTGCTGACTTCGGACACCATCCAGAAACCGACTCTGGCCTTGATCGGCCACCTCACATTTGTGCATCCCAATCGGGTGCAGGTGCTGGCCTGCGCCGAGATGGACTATCTGCGCAATCTGTCGCATGAGGATCGGGACCAGGCCATCACCAACCTGTTTACCGCCGAAATCGCGGCGGTGGTGGTGGCCAATGGCGAAAGCGTCCCCGAGACGATGATCGAACAGGCCGAACGCACTTCGACACCGTTGTTCACCTCGCCGGATACCGGTCCGCAATTGATGCGACTGCTGTCCCATCTGATGGCGCAGGCACTTGCGCCGTCGACGCTGTTGTATGGCGTATTTCTCGAAGTCTCGGGGCTGGGCGTGCTGATCACCGGATCGGCCTCCGCCGGCAAGAGCGAATTGGCGCTGGAACTGATCACCCGCGGCCACCGTTTGATCGCCGATGACGCCGTGGACGTGTATGCCGTCTCCCCCGATACCCTTGAAGGCCGTTGTCCGACCTTGTTGATGGACTTCATGGAAGTGCGGGGGCTTGGCGTGCTGAATGTACGTCGCTTGTTCGGCGAGACGGCGGTCAAGCAGAAGAAGAACCTGAAACTGATACTGCATCTGACGCCTGCCGATGAGCTGGGGCACAAATGGCAGGAAGTCGATCGGCTCAACATGGCGGCCAGCAGCCGCAACATCCTCGGCGTCGAAATTCCGGAAGTGCGCATTCCGGTTGCGGTCGGGCGCAATCTGGCGGTGCTGGTGGAAGTCGCCGTGCGCAATCACATCCTCAAGTTGCGCGGCTTCGACTCGGTCGAGGAATTCACCGAACGCCAGCGTGCCGCCATCGCGGCTGATGGCCAATAGCACGGGATCGCCGATATGCGCATCGTGGTCATCAGCGGACTTTCCGGCTCGGGCAAAAGCGTCGCGCTCAAGGTGCTGGAAGACACCGGTTTCTATTGCGTCGACAACCTGCCAGCCGCCTTGCTGCCGGAGACCGTCGAATATTTGCGCCTGTCCGGGGTCGCCGATGCCGGCATCAGCATCGACGCCCGCAGCGGACTCGGGCTGACCGGATTGCCCGGCGATCTGGACCGCCTGCGGCAACGCTTCGACTTGCGCGTCCTGTTTCTCACCGCCAAGGACGCCACACTGGTCACCCGTTTCTCGGAAACGCGGCGGCGGCATCCACTGGCGACCGGCGAGCGGTCGCTGGAAGAGTGCATCCACGCCGAGCGGGAAATGCTCGAGGGCATCTCCGCCAACAGCCATTTGATGGATACCAGCGACCTTTCCGCCAATAACCTGCGCGCCTGGATCAAGGATATCCTCGTTCTGCACAACGCCAAGTTCACCCTGGTATTCGAGTCCTTCGGTTTCAAACATGGCATCCCGATGGATGCCGATCTGGTGTTCGACGTGCGTTGCCTGCCCAACCCGCATTACGATGTCACGCTGAAGCCGCTGACCGGACGCGATGGTCCGGTGATCGCCTTCCTGCAATCGCAGGCCATGGTGCAGGAGATGCTGGCTGACATTCATGCGTATGTTGCCAAATGGTTGCCGGCCTACATCAAGGACAACCGCAACTATTTCACCGTCGGCCTGGGCTGTACCGGCGGCCAGCATCGTTCGGTTTATTTCGCCGAAACGCTGGCGGACCTGTTTGGCGAGCAACAGCAGGTGCTGATCCGGCATCGCGAACTGAGTTAGCGTTCCAGGGTGCTTACCGCCGCCAGAGGGCTTTTCGCCACATTTCGCCCCGGTGATTGGCTGCTGGCCGGCGCCGGCCTGGCGCTGGTCAGCGGACTCTGGTTGCGCCAGGTTGACAGTCTGGAAGGACGCGTAGTGGTGCGGGTGGATGGGCAAGTCGTCGAAACCACCGGGCTGCGACTGAATCGCGTCATTGAAGTCACCGGTCCATTGGGGCTCAGCCGTATCGAGATTGAGGCCGGCCGGGTGCGGGTCGCCGCCGATCCCAGCCCGCGCCAGCTCTGTGTGCGGCAGGGCTGGATCCCGCCCGGTGGCGCGGCAGTGTGCTTGCCGAATCGGATCAGCGTCGAAAATGCCGCCGCCGGTTATGACACCCTCAACTATTGAACTCGCCGCCAGCGCCGAGGATCGCCGCATCGCCGGCCTGGCCGCCGCCGCCATCGGTCTGACCCTGGCGGAAGCCGCGATTCCCTTGCCGATACCCGGCGTCAAGCCGGGGTTGGCGAATATCGTCACGCTGCTGGTGTTGTATCGTTATGGCTGGCGTACCGCCGCATGGGTCGCCGGCCTGCGCATCATCGCCGGGGCGCTGGTGCTGGGTCAGTTCCTGACCCCGGCTTTCGTGCTGAGTCTGGCCGGCGGCGTGATGAGTCTCGCCATCCTCGCGGCGGCGATGCATCTGCCGCGTCGCCTGTTCGGCCCGGTCGGTCTGTCTTTGCTGGCGGCTTTCGCCCACATTGGCACACAGCTCTGGATAGTCGATGTCTGGCTGCTGCCCGGCGTGAGCATACTCGGCCTGCTGCCGTTGTTTCTCGGCGCCGCATGGTTGACCGGTCTGGCCAACGGCCTGGCCGCGGCGCATCTTCTCGGTAAATTCTCGTCGCGAACGGAGTCTGTATGAAACGTATCACCCTGGCCCTCACCGGCGCTTCCGGCATGGCCTACGGCATGCGCCTGCTGGAATGCCTGCTGCGTGCAGGTTGTCGGGTCGATCTGCTGCTGTCGCAGGCTGCCCGCATTGTCGCCAAACAGGAACTCGACCTGCAATTGCCCGCCGGCAATGCGCAACTGGTGGAATTCTTCGATGCGCGGTTTGCCGGACATACCGGGAAGCTGGCGGCCTACGGCAAGGAGGAGTGGTTCGCCCCGGCGGCTTCCGGCTCCAACCCGGCCGATGCCATGGTGGTCTGTCCCTGCACCATGGGCAGTCTCGCGGCGATCGCGCACGGCCTGGCGGATAACCTGATCGAGCGCGCCGCCGACGTGATCCTGAAAGAAAAGCGGCCGCTGATACTGGTGGCGCGGGAAACCCCGTTTTCGCTGATCCACCTGCGCAACATGACGGCTTTGGCGGAAGCCGGGGCAACGATTCTGCCGGCCAACCCCGGCTTCTACCATCGCCCGCAAAACGTTGAACAGGTGATCGACTTCATCGTTGCGCGCGTGCTCGACCAACTGGCCATCGAACATCGCTTGATGGCGCGTTGGGGCGACGCGACGGATCTAGCCTGACGGTGGCGGTTCCAGTTCGACGCGATTTCGACCGTTGTTCTTGGCCCGATACAAGGCCTGATCCGAGCGCGCCAGGATGCCGTCGATATCCTGATCCAGCCCCTGAAAGCAGGTGACGCCGATGCTCAGCGTGACCAGAATCTCGCCGGTTTGCGTCGGCGCCGGCTTGCCGACGGCGAGCTGGCGCAAGCGTTCGGCGAACTCGCGCGCGCCGAGTGCCTCGGTGTCCGGCAACAGAATGGCGAACTCTTCGCCGCCGAGGCGGCCCAGCAGATCGTTGCGACGCAAATGGGTTGCGATGGTACTGGCGCAATGCTGCAACACTTCGTCGCCGACCGCGTGCCCATACTGGTCATTCACCCGCTTGAACCAGTCCAGGTCGATCATCAGCAGCGCGGTCGGCGTGCCGTGACGCTGATGGCGCGCCAGCGCCTGACGCATCTGATCGAGAAAATGGCGCCGATTGGCCAGCCCGGTCAGCGCGTCGGTGGTGGCCAGATAGCGTAATTCCTGTTCGATCTGCTTGCGTGCGGTAATGTTGTGCAACACGCATTGGGTGCGCTGGAAATGGCCCTGTTCGTCTCGATCCACCATTCCATCCACGGCAACCGTGACGATGCTGCCGTCGCGATGCAGAAAGTCGTATTCGGTCTTGCGAATGACGCTTTCGCGCAGGAAGTTCTCGAACCGTGTTTTCAGCAGCGTTTCCTGTCCAGGGGCGAGAAACTCGCCGATGTGGCGACCGATTACCGCGTCGCGCGTGTAGCCGAATTGCCGCAGCCACTCGTCGTTGATTTCCACAACGATGCCCGCTGCATTCAGTGACTGGTACGCCACCGGTGCGTGCTCGTAGAACAGCCGGAAGTGCGCCTCGCTCGCCAGAAGTCTGCGTTCCACCGCCTTGCGCACGGAAATGTCCTGCTTGACCGCGATGAAGTGGGTGATCTCCCGTTCGTCCAGGCCCAGACGCACCGGGGTGATGGTCAGTTCCTCGTCGTACAGGCTGCCATCCTTGCGCTTGTTGATCAGTTCGCCGCGCCAGATATCGCCGGCCAGGATGGTCTGCCACAGGTGCTGGTAAAAGGCCTTGTCCTGTTTGCCGGAGGCGACCAGTTCGGAAGGCTTTCGGCCTGTCGCCTCCTCGACGCCATAACCGGTCAGCGTCGAGAAGGCGGCGTTGGCCCACAGGATGCGCGGTTCGGCATCGGTGATGACGATGGCGTTGCCGGCCGCGTTGAGCGCATGGATCTGCAATTGCAATTGCGCGTCCTGGCGCTGGATGCGCTCCAGATCGAGACGCTGACGTTCGATGGTTTCAGACAGATACTCGACGAACCGACCTTGCAGCATCTTGACGATGTCGTGTCGGGTAATCAGACCGACCAGCCGCCGGCCGTCCAGGACCGCGAGCCGTCGGATGCCGGTTTTCTCCATTTTCCGAATCGCCGACTGCAGGGAGGTTGCGGCATCGATGCCGATGACCGGCGCCTGCATGACCGCGGCCAGCACGGTCTCGGCCTGATCGAGGTTGAGCCGCGCCAGATGTACCAGATCGCGTTCGGTGAGCATGCCGACCGGTTCCTGGTCGCGCGTCACCAGCACACAGCTCGCGTGTCGTTCGGCCAGCAACCTTGCCGCATCGGCCAGGCTGGCATGTTCCGGCAGGGTGAGTGGCGAGCAGTCCATGGCGCTGGCGACGGTTTTCAGTTCGACCAGATAATCCATGCCCAGGTGATGCAGGAAATCGCCTTCGCTGACGATACCGGTCAGCCGACCCTGCGCATCCACCACCGCCAGATGCCGGAAACCGCGCGCCGACATCAGCCGATAGGCGTCGCGGAAATCCATGTCGGCGGGCAGGGTGAAAACCGGGGCGTGCATCACCGAAGCCATCGCCACGCCGCTCAGATCATGGGCGCACGCCATCAGCGCCACGACATCCTGCTCGGTGAAAATCCCTACCGGCCTGGCATCGGCATCGACCGCAAGCACGCAACTGATATGCCGCCGTTCCATGATGCTCAGAACTTCGATGATCGGCGTAGCTGCGGACACGCTGATCGGGTTCGCGTTGAGGATGCTCTGCAACGGTTGGTTCATCACGGATCGCTGGGCAGTGATTGGCGGTCTTGTTGCCGCGTTCGATGGGTTGTCGTCTCCGGCTCGGGAATGGCGTCCGAGCCCTTGCTCTTGCAGGTCAAATCGAGCCAAAGCGAACCGAAAATCAACCTGAGAGAGATGCTTTGTTATGTTTAGGGCAAGCCCCGATAGGTATGGTGCACCAGAAGTGTGCAATCTTGCAACTACCTGACCTCGCGGCGATTTCGCGCTGCGTCGTCGCGCATCGCATCATAAGTCTGCGCGTAGCCGCTAATGCCCATCAGCAGGCGCACGACGCCATAGGCCAGCCACGAGGCAAAGCGGGCATACCACGGCACGCGCCGCCAGGCGCGTCGATAAATGCGGTGCGCCCCGCGCGCCATGGCGCTTTCCAGACTGGTTCGCAACTGACCGGCAAAGTCACGGTCCTGCACGACGACATTGGCTTCGCGCGACAGCAGCAAACTGAACGGGTCGATGTTGCTGGAGCCGACCGTTGCCCAGCGTTGGTCGATGACCGCGACCTTGGCGTGCAATTCGGTGGCGTGATACTCGTATAGCTCGATACCGTTTTCGAGGAAATGCCGATACATCGCACGCGCTGCAAGATGATAGAGCGGATGGTCGGAATGACCCTGCACGATCAGGCGCACCCGCACGCCACGTCTGGCGGCGGCGATCAGGGCATGACGGAAACGCAAGCCGGGCAGAAAGTAGGCATTGGCGAGCAGTATTTCCCGCCGCGCCCGACGGATTGCGCGCAGGTAGGCGGCCTCGATCACCCGCCGCTGGCGCACGCTGTTGCGGGTCAGGAAACTGGCGCGTTGCGCGCCGACGGCTTGGGTCTCGGGTTTGAGCCAGGCATCCTCGCCACGGCGCAGCCCGAGTCGACTCCACAACACCTGCCGCCAGAGATGTCGCGCGGCGACATGCATGTCGGCGACCAGCGGGCCTTCGATCCGCACCGCGTAATCCTGGCGCGGCGCTTTCAGTTTGCGGCCATGCAGATCGTCGATCAGATTGATGCCGCCGACAAAGCCGATGCGTGCATCGACCACCGCCAGTTTGCGATGCATGCGCCGCAAGCGGCCGCGACGCAACGGCATCAGGCCCCGCTCCGGGCGAAACAGCATCACTGCCACGCCGGATGCCCGCAACGCCTCCAGTGCCGCGTTGGAAAAATTTCGCGAGCCGTATCCATCCATCAGCAAGCGGGTTTCCACACCGCGTCTGGCGGCGCGCATCAGCGCGGCGGCGACCTCGGCGGCGGTGTCGTCGTTGCTGAAGATATAGGTTTCCAGATGGATTTCATGTCGCGCCGCGTCCAGCGCCGCGATCAGGGCGGGAAAGTATTCCGCGCCGTTCTCCAGCAATACAAGCTGGTTACCGCTTTTGAACATCCAGTCGAAACCGGCCCGGTCAGCCCAGGGGGCGCAACTGGGCGGTCAAAGCGGCGTGATCGGACAGGCGCCGCCAGCGCTGACCATGCAGCACATGCGCGGAGGCGATGCTGAACCCACGGACATAGATGCGATCGAGCGACAGAAACGGCAGCGCCGCCGGAAAACTGCGCGCGTGGCGGCCATGGTGGGATTCGAATACTTCTGTCAGGCCAAGCTCTTCGGCCAGATAGGAACTGCTGCGTTGCCGCCAGTCATTGAAGTCGCCGGCGATGATCAGCGGCGCATTGTCCGGCACCATGCGGCGGATGCGCTCGCCGAGTTGATGAATCTGCTTGCGTCGACCGGATTCGTTCAGCGCCAGATGCAGGCAGATGGCGTGCAGCGGCTGCGACATGTCGGGTACGGCCAGTTCGCAGTGCAGCAGGCCGCGGTTTTCGAAGACATGTGAGGAAATGTCGATATTTTCCCAGCGCAGAATCGGAAATCGCGACAGGATGGCATTGCCGTGATGGCCGTGGTCATAGACCGAGTTCATGCCGTAGGCGACATCGTTCCACAGATCGCCGGCAATGAACTCGTGCTGCGGCATCGCCGGCCAGCTTTCGAAGCGTTTCGCGCTGCGGGTATGGTGACCTTGCACTTCCTGGAGAAACACGATTTCGGCATTCAAACCCATCAACCGGTCGCGCACATCGTGCAGCACGTTGCGACGATTGAAGAACGACAATCCCTTGTGGATGTTGTAGGAGGCGATGCGCAGAGAGTTGCTCATACGGGTTTCGGTGGGACCGGTCACTTTTCCTTGGACTCGGTCTTATTGTTGTCTGCCGCCTCGCTTGCTGCGGGCTTGTCCTGACTTTCAGCGGCGTCGTCGGTTTTCGCCTTGCGCCCGGATGGTGGCTGTTCCGGCGGGATGACCGGCTCGACTGCCTGCATATTGTTCTTCACCATGTACTCGTTCATTTCCTTCCAGCCGGCATAGACAGCCGCTTTCTCGGCCAGCTTGTTGAGCCGATAGCAGTCTTCAAGGCCGCGACCGGCATGACGGCAGGCGCCGCCGATCGCCTTGCCTTCGGCTTCGATCCTGGCCGGGTCGGGAAAACCGGCGCGTTCGGAAATCTGGTCGCATCCCGACAACGACAGCATGCCGGCGAACAGCACGGGAAACAGGAGAATCAGCCAGACGGCTTGCCGTGACATCGAAGGCTCCTTGCAGGACGGTGATGCCGATCAGTGCGACAGATAAGGAGACAAATAGGGCGAAGTCAGCAGCGGCGTGTTGGGTATCGCCGAGCGCCGCGATTCGCGGACTCGCCTTTCCGCTTCGCGTCCGACTGCTTCGAAGCGGGCGCGGACTTCGTCCTCGACAAAGTAACCCGAACCCAGTGGCGGGATCGGGCTCATCGGTACGATGTGGGCGCGGTAAATCAGGGTCACCGGGGCTTTGTCGCCAACGATCCGCCACTCGCCGGTCATCGAAACCAGCTTGCCGGAGACGGCGCGAAACCGGATCACGCTATGCGGGATCTCTTCCAGGGCCAGGACGACCTGGTCGGGCATGACAAAAGCGAACAACCCGGCATCGGCGATTTGTTCGACGCGTTTCGGCGCGCCAGGCGCGGAAATCACCCGGCTGGAGATCATGTCCGGGATGAAGGTGGCCAGACGGTTGTAGTCGGTAATCGTGTCCCACAGCGTGCGGGCGTCGGTTTGCAGGGTTTGCGAGGCCTCGACTTTCACACCGGACAATCCGGTGTTGGCTTTTACGCGAGCGGTATTCGCCAGTGCGGTTGCCGAAGCGAGCAAAAGCACAGCCGCCGCCAATAGAGCGCGTTTCATTCCTTGTTCCTTTTCACGGCTTGCATTTCACGGGCGAACGCTTCAACCCAGGTACGGACTTGTTGTTCGATGATAGTCACTGCGATCGGTGGCGGAAATGGGGTTTTCATCAAATCCATATGCATTTGGTAACTCAGTACGAGCGGGGGGCCGGATTTAATGCTCCATTCGCCCCGAATATCTTTCATGGGTCCGCTGACAAACGCAATCGCGAGGCTTACCGGACGGCCCTCGCGCAGACGTTCCTCGACGCGGACCGCGCCCTGAAACGGCATGCGGAACTGGCCGGCGTTGACCACGCCGCGTTGTTCGAGCATTTTAAAGTTGTCGCGCAGTTCCAGGATTCGACTGCTGGTGATGCCGGGAACAAATTCGGAAAAGCGCGCATAGTCGGTTAAAACCGACCAGGCGGTGGTTTGGTTGACAGGCACATCCAATTGACCTTCGACTGTCAGCAGATTGCCGACCTGACGCAGGCTCATGCGCGGCTCCGCGGCATGCGTCGGCAATGCCGGCAAAGCCAGCAGGCAGGAAACAAAAAGAGTTTGGAGTAGAGTCTTCACGCGGGTTGCCGATAATCAGGGTTCTTGCAGGTGACCTCGGAACAGAAAATTACGCTAAACGAGCACAATTGGTCACAATATATTCGCCTTGCAACGAAGTATATCCATGCCGTCGATTTTTCGTTCCCGCCATCTCGCGGATTTGATCCTGGTGTTGCTGCTGATGCTCGGCGCCTGGGCCTATCATGCCATGCCGCGCGCGCAGTATCCCGAGGTCGAACTCAACTGGGTGGCGGTGGCGGTGGTCTGGCCGGGCGCCACCGCGCAGGATGTCGAACGCGAAATCGCCTTGCCGCTGGAAGCCGCCGTGCGACGCGTCAGCGATGTGCGTTTTGTCGCCGCTACCTCGCGCGATCATGTCGCCACCTTGCTGGTGCGTTTTCACGAGATCGATCATGGCCGCTTCGAACGCCGGCTGGCGGCGCTGGATCGCGAGATTCGCCAGGCTTCGGCGGATTTTCCGAAGGAGGCGCGACCGCCGCAGGTTATCGAGCTGACTTCCTCGAATTTCTTTCCCACCGCCATGGTCGTGGTCAGCGGTGGCACGGCCGACGGCCAGGTTTGCGATCTGGCCGAGGCGACGCGCGACAAGCTGGAAAAATTGCCCGGTGTCAGCCGCATCTGGTCCTACGGCATGCGCAGCCGGGAACTTGCCGTCAATTTCGATCCTGCCGCCCTCGAAAGTCACGGCGTTTCGCTGGAGGACTTGACCCGCGCGGTCGCCGAGCAGACCCGCAGCCTGCCGGCGGGGATGGCCGACATGTCCGGCCGCCGCTACGCGATGCGTGTCGAGGGACTCAACGCCAATCCGGATTTCCTCGCCGAATTGCCCATTGTTGGCGCCGATGGGCGGATGACGCCGATCGGCGAACTGGCCAGTGTCGCCACCGGCATCTCGCCGGCGCGCGAACTGGTGCACCTGGATGGCCGGCCGGCGGTGTTGCTGTCGGTGATCAAGCGCGAGAACGTCAATACGCTGGAACTGACCGACGCCGTGCACGCGCTGGTCAAACAGACCAATCAGGCATTCGACGCGCCGGTCCTGACCTTGCTCGACGACCAGAGCGCCACCACCCGCGAGGCGATCGGCGTGATGGAAGCCAACGCCTTGTTCGGTCTGGCCGTGGTGTTGCTGGTAACCTGGTTCTTTCTCGGGCATCGCCTGGCCTTGCTGACCAGCATTGGCGTGCCGTTCGCGCTGGCCGGGATGTTCCTGGCCTTGCATCTGATGGGACATACCCTGAATGTCTCGGTATTGCTGGGGGTGGCCATCGTGCTCGGCATACCGCTGGACGACGCGGTGGTGGTGGCGGAAGCGATACGCCTGCGTCTGGCTGCCGGCATGAATCGCGTGGCGGCGGTGTCGGCGGCGCTGAAGGAAGTCGCGCGCCCGGTCACCGCATCGATCTTCGCCACTTGCCTGGCCTTTGCGCCGTTGCTGTTCCTGCCCGGCCTGATGGGGCGATTCATGTTCGTCACGCCGCTGGCGGTGATGCTGACATTGTTGTGCAGCCTGGCCGCCTCGTTGTGGATTTTGCCGCGGCATGCGGTGGCCTGGGGTGGAAACGCCGCCGATCCCGGCTGGCGCGATACCTTCGCGCGCCATTTGCGGCGCTACTACGGCAAGGGTCTGCACTGGAACATGCGCCACCCGGCGCCGGTGTTCGCCCTGTTCACCAGCATGTTCCTGCTCGCCGGCGCGGCGCTGATGCTGGACTGGGTCAAGCCGCGCTGGTTCGCCTCCGACCCGTTGCGGGTATTCAACGTCAACCTGCAGATGCCGCCGGCCAGCAACCTGGAAACCACGCTGGCCGCCGCCCGCCAATTCGAACTGGCGGCAAAACGCGTAGCCCGCCCCGGCGAACTGAACGCCACGCTGGCGATGGCCGGGCTGCAATTCACGCCCAGCGAACTGGTGCTGGGCGAACAGATGGGCCAGATCACCATCAGCCTGGCGCCGCAATCGGTGAGCGGCCGAGGCGTTGCCGATTATGTCGCGGCGTTGCGCCCGGCATTGCAGGAGGAACTCGGCAGGACCGGCGCGGAGAGCGTCTCGGTGCAGGTGCTGTCGGCCGACCTGCCGATGCTGTCCAGCCTGTCGCTGCGGCTGACCGGCGCAGGGCTGGAACATCTCGCGGAAGCGGCACGCGATCTGCGCCTGGCGCTGGTCGAAACGCCCGGCTTCAGCGACATGAACGACGACGCCGGTTTCAGTCAGCCGCGCCTGACCCTGCAAGTCGATGCGCCCGCCGCCGCTCGTGCCGGGCTCGACCCGTTCAGGCTGGCGGCGCTGGTGCGCCTGCATTTCGAGGGCGTCGCGGTGGGCAAGATCGACGATGGCCGGCAATCCCTGGATGTCGTGGTGCGCGGCAAGCCGATGAATCAGGTCGAAGTGCAGCGCTGGCTGGCCAAGCCCTGGCGTCTGCCGGACGGCACTCGGGTAGACCCTGCGGAACTGTTCACGGTGACCATGGAATCGACGCCCGGCGAACTGCGCCGGGTCAACGGCGAGCGCGCCATCACCCTGCATGCCGGATTCGATCAGGACCGTATCACCGCCCGCCAGGCGGTAGCGGCGGTCGATGCGGCGTGGGCCGACATCGCCTCGCGGCATCCCGGCGTCGTTCTGCAACAGGGCGGCGAACTGGATGACGTCAAAGCCAGCCTGCGCGATCTGCTGGCGTTTCTGGTGCTCGGCTTCATCCTGATGTACACCCTGCTTGCCGTGCAGTTCGGCCGTTTTGTCCTGCCGCTGGTGATTCTGGCGACCGCGCCGATGGCGCTGGCCGGGGTGGTGCTCGGGCTACTGCTCACGGGCCAGCCGATTACCCTCTACACGCTGTACGGCTGCGTGGCATTGTCCGGTGTCGCGGTGAATGCTTCCATCGTGCTGGTGTCGGCCGGCGAAGACCGCCTGGCGCGCGGTCTGCCGCCGTTGGCGGCGGCCTTTCATGCCGGTCGGCGGCGCCTGATTCCGATCATCATCACCACGCTGACCGTCATCGGCGGCCTGGTTTCGCTGGCTTTTGGCTGGGGCGGCGATTCCCTGCTGTGGGGGCCGCTGGCCGCCAGCATCATCTGGGGCCTGGCGGTGGCGACGCCGCTGACGCTGTTCGTCACGCCGCTGATGCACGGCTGGCTGATGCGCAAACGCTTGTCCCTGATCAGTCGCGCAGCAACGTAACCGTTGATACCGCGTCGCGTTTGGCAATCTCGAAACGCACTTCGCAGTATTCGTTGACTTCATGCTGGACGGTCGGGTCATCGGCGCAACTGCAACCGGCGATGATGCCGCTATAGAACAACCCGGCCTTGACCTGGATGGCATCCGGCGTCTCGCCGACGTTCAGGAGGGTGACTCCGAGATTAGCGCCATTGGCGCTGCTGGAGTGCGCCAGCCCTTGTTGCAGGGGCAGCAGGTCGGGGTTCAGGCGCTGGACTTCAGCCTTGAACACCGCGCTGAAATCCGGGGATTGCCAGGCGGCGAGCGATTCGGTCAGCAACATGTTTGGCTGGGCTCCCACGGCTTCACGCGCTCAGCTTGCGCGTCAGGTTGACGAGATCGGTCGCCAACTCGCCGACGCGGCGCGCCGAGGCCTCGTCCAACAGTTCGCCGTCAGCGCCGAACGCCTGGTCGGCTTTCGGCACGGCAACTTTCTTCGGCAGCACCAGCAAGCCCAGCGTGGTCAGCACACGTTCCAGATGATCCAGACCCTGCAGTCCGCCGAGTCCGCCCGGCGATGCCGCCATGATGCCGGCTATCTTGCCAGTGAACGGGTTGTCGCCGCTGACGCGCGGCGTGCGCGAGATCCAGTCCAGCGTGTTCTTCAGCAACGCGGAAATGCTGTGGTTGTGTTCCGGCGAAACGATGATCAGCCCGGCATGCGCGGCGATCAGCGTTTGCAGCTTGAAAGCGTTTTCCGGCGGACCGCTCTCGGCCTCGATCTCGCCGCTCAGCAACGGCATCGGGTAATCGGCCAGTTCCAGCAGCGTCGCCTCGGCGCCGGCGGCGGTGACGGCGTGCGCGGCAACCCGTGCCAGTTTGCGGTTGACCGAGTCGCGGCGGGTGCTGCCGGCAAAAATCAGGATATTCATGGGGCGGATTCTTTGATTGGAGAAGGTGCTTGATTGAAGCACAGCCGCGTAACCGGCGGCTGTGAAAACGATGCTTTATACCGCCGGCTGCGGCAGCTTGCCATCGATCAGAAACTGATCGAGCTGGAATTCGAACATCAGCTTGCCATGAACCGCATGGAACCGGACATGATCGACGCTGAGTTCGCATAACCACGCGGCTTGCGCTACCGGTTCGTTTGCCGCCAAGGCAAGCGGCGTGAACAACGCAACATTGATACCGGCTTGCGGATCGCGCGCGGAAATGAACTCGAAAGCCTGGATCCCGGCCTGTCGCATCCGGCTCCCCAGTGCCTGGCAGGCCTGATAGTTGGACGGGTCGGTCAGGCTCGCGCGCTGTTCGATGAAGGGCGCGTCCTGCAAGCGCAAACCGTGATCGGTGTGATAGGCCGCGCCGAACAGGGTATGTTGCGTATCCAGCTTGCGCTGCGGTGGCGTGCTCATGCCGTGCCAAAACAGGAAACGGTAGTAGGCGGCTTCGCACAGTACCGTCCGGGTTTCCAATGCACCGTAAAACAGACTGGGTTCGTGCCGCTTGCCGTAGCGCGAGCCCCATGCCAACGGCGGATAGCGAAACGGGGTCGCCAGCAGGTAGTGCAGGTGGCTCGAACCGGCCCGAGGCGCCGGCTTGGTGGCTTCCAGCAGGTCTTCCAGCACCGATTGCCGCGCCAGCGAACTGACCAACTGGTTGGTCGCTACCTGTTCCTGGCTTTCCACCAAGCGCAGCATCACGCCGCTGATTGGCTGCGGCTCCGCTTCAGCGAGACAGGCCGTCCAGTCGAGCAATTACAACTTGCCCCGCATGGCGTCCAGATATTCAACGACAGCAACCAGTCCCTGTACGCTCATGACCTGTTCGGCGGGAACGCCTGCCGTGTGCAGATTAGCGGTCCGCATCCAGTGCCGCATCTGCTCCGCATCGCCGCCCACCAGCACATACAGCGCCCGGAAACAGCGAATGAACAATAACGCGAGTTCGCCATCCTTGCTGTTCGGGTCGATACGACCGCGACTGATTGCGGAACGGTTCTTGCCAATGATTTTGCCCAGCTCGGCTTGTGTCATGCCGAGCAGTTTGCCGGCGTTACCGAAGGCTTCGGCCAATACGCCAGCGGGATCGGCCTGTTCAACGTAGGCAAGGTTCATGCGAACGCCCTATGGTTTGTGCAATATGCACATATTATAGATAAATGTGCGAATGGTGCCATCTACGAGCGCTGCGTCACTATTTAACAGGGTGTCGAAAAACGTGAAATTCCCTGAAAAATCGTCACCCCGCCCCGGATACAACCATTCCGGGGTCCAGAAGCCGTTGATTATATTGAGCCCACTGTACTGGACCCCGGCATCCGCCGGGGTGACGGAGTGTTTTTCGACACCCTGTCAAGCCAGTTCCTCGATGTCATAAATCCGCCGGTGTTCGCGAATCGCGTAGCGGTCGGTCATGCCGGCGATGTAATCGCACACGGTGCGATAGGGGTTCTGATCGGCGCGCGCCTGGTGTTCCGGCGGCATCAACCGGGGTTCGCTGGTGAACGCGACAAACAGCTCGCGCAGCAGGCGTTGCGCCTTTTCGCTCATGCGTACCACCCTGTAGTGGCGATACAGATTCTGGAACAGGAAGCGCTTCAACTCGCGATGCTGCTCCAGCAGACTTTCGCTGAAACCGGCCAGCGGCAAGCAGCGGCGCACGTCCTGCAGACTTTGCGGCTGGTGCAGCGCGATGTTGGCGCGGGTCTGTTCCAGCAGGTCGACCACCAGCGTGTTGATCATCCGGCGCACGGTTTCGTGGATCAGCCGGCGGTCGGTCAGGTCGGGGTAGAGCGCGCGCACGGTGTCGAGGTGGCGGGCGAAGATTTCCACCTGTTCCAGTTGTTCCACCGTGATCAGGCCGGAGCGCAGACCATCATCGACGTCATGGTTGTTGTAGGCGATTTCGTCGGCCAGATTGGTGACCTGCGCCTCCAGCGAAGGTTGCCGGCCTTCGATGAAACGGCGACCGACATCGCCGAGCTTTTCGGCGTTCTTCACCGAACAGTGTTTGAGGATGCCCTCGCGCGCTTCGAAGGTCAGGTTGAGGCCTTCGAATTCCGCATACTTCTGTTCCAGTTCATCGACCACGCGCAGCGACTGCAGGTTGTGCTCGAACCCGCCGTGCTCCTTCATGCAGGCATTCAGCACATCCTGGCCGACATGGCCGAACGGCGTATGGCCAAGGTCATGCGCCAGCGCCAGGGTTTCCGTCAGGTCTTCATCCAGGCCCAGCATGCGTGCCAGCGTGCGGCTGATCTGGGCGACTTCCAGGCTGTGCGTCAGACGGGTGCGGAACAGATCGCCCTCGTGGTTGATGAACACCTGGGTCTTGTACTCCAGCCGGCGAAAAGCGGTGGAATGCACGATGCGGTCGCGGTCGCGCTGGAATTCGGAACGCGGCGCGGCGGCCGGTTCCGGATGGCGGCGGCCTTGCGATTCGGCGGATTTGGCGGCGTATGGGGCTGTGTGGTGCTGAGCGAGTTCGGACATGGTTACCTCAGGGGGCGACACCGGCGGGCGATGTCCTGTGCAAAGCGATGGATTTCGGATTCCGGCACGTTGTAGCCGGTGGCGATTTCAGTAAACCGAGCGACGGCGGCCTCGACTTCCTGGCAAATATTCGCAGCGCCGCTGACCCCCCATTTGCGGCCGAGTGCGGCCAGTTCGGCGGGGGCGGGCGGCAGCGGCGTCAGATCGAACAGCAGCACATGTTCGCGCCGTGCGCCGGTGTCCGGCAGCAGATCGAAGGCGGGCGAAAGAAGATAGCCGTCGGCATCCGCCAGCAGCCAGAAGTTCTTCAGGTGGTCGTCGGTGTTGCCGAGCAGGGCGTTGAACACCATCTGCCGGTACAGCCGCGGCACGTCCCGTTCCGGCTTTGCGCCGTACTGGCGCAAGCCGGCGATCAGATCGAGATAGCGCAGCACGTAATAACCGCCGGCCTGCAACAGCGCCCGGAAACTCAGCATGTGATGGCGGCCGAAATTGTTGGCAGACGCGTGCGCAGTCAGGTCGAAACGTTTGACCAGCAAAGCGCGGCGCGCCCCGGTGAGTTCAACCAGCCGGGATTCCGGCACTTCCAGGCCGGCCAGTCGCGCCAGTTCCAAGCTGGTGGCTTCCAGGCCGACCATATCGACGTCGTCGCGGCGGCTGGGGAATTTGGCGATCCACTGGCCTTCAGCGTCCTGCACCAGTGCCTTCGGCCGCGCGCCGCCGGGCGAACTGCCGGCGGCGAGCAGGCTGCGCAGGCTGTCGTCGATGGCGACCCTGCCGGGGTTTCCAGACTCTTGTTCCAGGCGTTGCGCGGCATCCAGCAGGGTATCGAGTTCGAGCAGCGCGGCGGCATGGCCGGCGTCCCCCGGCGGATGACCGGGAGCATGGAAGCTCAAGGCGCCGAGACCTTGCCCGGCCAGCACCTGCATCAGATGCGGCTCCGACTGGCGCCCGCGCGGCAAACCATGGCGCAGGATCAGCAGTCGCCGGCCCCAGTCGTCGGGCAGGGCGTCTTCCAGCGCCATCAACGGGGCGTTGAGTTGCGCGGCGGAAAAATCGCCCGCTTGCAAGGGTAGCGAAGCCGGGTCGAGCGGAAAGGCGCGTGCATCGGCCAGGTATTCCGGCGTGTAGCGCAGCGCGCTGGCGTAGCGGCCCTGCCGGTCGGCATCACCAAACACCAGTTCGGCGGCGCGCAGCCTTTCGCCTGTGGTCAGGGTCAGCCAGAGATCGAGGCGGATCATGCGGCTTTTCTTCTGGCGCGCTGGCGCACCGGCTTTTCAGCTTGTGCCGCCGCGTCGAACAGGCTGTAGCGCGGGGCAAGCAGGGCTTCCGCGTCGGCGATGCGGCCGAGCAATGTCAACGCGGTCAGCCAGTGGCCGATCTGCGCGGTGGCGTCGCCCTGCTCCATGCGGCGCAGGGTCGGCACGGAAACGCCGATGCGCGCCGCGAAGCGGGTTTGCGATTCGTTGCGCGCCAGACGCTCGGCGCGCAGTCGGTCACCCAGTTGGTGCAGGACGGATTGAATGTTTTCAGAAAACATGGTTTCCATTATCTTGAAAAATGACCGTTAATGGAAACATTGTTTTCCTGTTTCTAAGGTTTGCCGACGGCTTCGCTCAACGTCGCGCGCAAGGCGCTCGGGTCGTATTCACCCGTCACATAGGCTTCGCCCACTTTCCTGAACAGCACGAAGCGGATGCGTCCGGCTTCCACCTTCTTGTCGACGCCCATGTAATCCATGTACGCGTCGTAACCCAGGTCGGGCGCGACCACCGGCAGGCCGGCGCGGCGGAACAGCGAGGCGATGCGATCCACATCATCGCTGGACAGCATGCCCAGTCGACGCGACAGATCGGCCGCCAGCATGGTCCCGGCGGAAACGCCTTCGCCATGCAGCCAGTTGCCGTAACCCATGCCGGTTTCGATGGCATGGCCGAAGGTGTGGCCCAGATTGAGCAAGGCGCGCTGGCCGGTTTCGCGCTCGTCGGCGGCCACCACTTCCGCCTTGTTCTCGCAGGAACGATGAATCGCGTAGGTCAGCGCCGCCGTGTCGCGCGCCATCAAGGCTTCCATGTGCGTTTCCAACCATTCCAGGAACGGCAGGTCGCGGATCAGGCCGTATTTGATGACTTCCGCCAGGCCGGCGGACAACTCGCGTGCCGGCAGCGTGTTCAGCGTCTCGGTATCGGCCAGCACCAGTTGCGGCTGGTAGAAGGCGCCGATCATGTTCTTGCCGAGCGGATGATTGATGCCGGTCTTGCCGCCGACCGACGAATCGACCTGCGCCAGCAGCGTGGTGGGAATCTGGATGAACGGCATGCCGCGCTGATAACACGCTGCCGCGAAGCCGGTGAGATCGCCGATGACGCCGCCGCCGAGGGCGATCAGCGTGGTCTTGCGCTCGGCGCGCTGGGTCAGCAGGGCGTCGAAGATCAGGTTCAGCGTTTCCCAGTTCTTGTACACCTCGCCATCCGGCAGCACGACCGAATCGACCTGCACGCCGGCATTGCGCAAGTTGGAAGCAAAGCGTTCCAGATACAGCGGGCCCACCGTGGTATTGGTGACGATCACCGCCCGCTTCCGGATCAGATGCGACAGCACCAGATCGGCGCGATCGAGCAGGCCGGGGCCGATGTGGATGGGGTAGGCGCGGTCGCCGAGTTCTACGGTCAGGGTTTGCATGAGGCTGGCAGGTTGTGACATGACAAGGTTGGCAATGATAATCCGCCCACTCCACACAGACACGCTGCCCATGCCGTTCGATCCGATCTACCGCCTCGCTGGAAGCTGGTTTTCGCCCGCCGGCCCGAAAGCGCGCCTGAGCATCCTGATTTACCACCGGGTGCAAGCTGAAACCGATCCCCTGTTTCCCGGCGAGGCGACGGTCGCCAGTTTCGACCGCCAGATGGCGCAGGTAAGCAGCGTGTTCAACGTGCTGCCGCTACCGGAAGCCGTGGCGCGCCTGAAAGCCGGAACCCTGCCGGCGCGCGCCGCCTGCATCACCTTCGACGACGGCTACGCCGACAACCTGACGCTGGCCACGCCGATCCTGCAAAAGCACGGCCTCAAGGCGACCTTCTTCATCGCCACCGCCTACTTGAACGGCGGTCGCATGTTCAACGACACGGTGATCGAAGCCATACGCCGCGCCGACAGCGAACACCTCGACCTGCGCGGCCTGGACCTCGGCGAGCATGATGTCTCGACGCTGCAAGCCAAGACCAAAGCCATCGGCCACATCCTGCCCATCGTCAAATACCTGCCGCTGGGCAAACGTGAAGACACCGTCGCCGAGCTGGCGCAGCGCGTCACCCGCCAGCCGCTGCCGGACAACCTGATGATGACCACCGAGCAACTCAAGGCGCTGCATGCCGCCGGTATGGAAATCGGCGGACACACGCATCGTCACCCGATCATCGCCGGTCTGGATGATGCCGCCACACGCGACGAAATTGCCGCCGGCAAGGCATGGCTGGAAACCACGCTGAGCGGCAAGGTGCGGGTATTCGCCTACCCCAACGGCCGCCCGGTGTCCGACTATCGCCCGGAACAGGCGCGCATCGTCGAAAGCCTGGGCTTCGAAGGCGCGGTATCGACGCAATATGGCGTCTCCACGCGCGCCACCGACCCCTGGCAGTTGCGCCGCTTCACCCCCGGCTGGGGCGGTCCGAGCCGTTTTGTGCCGATGCTGATCAACAATTTGCGGCAGAGCGACTGACGAGAGCATGGCGCAAGGGTTGAGTGCCAGCTTGAATCCCATTTACGGGCATCCGCCAACCGCTTGCCCGGCCCTGTCGATGCAGATGGACGCCTTGATGGTAAGACTTGATGACACGACAACTGGAGAACAGCGGAATGAACATGCATAATTACATCATTCTGTACATTTTTAGGCCGAGATGAGACAAGCCACCTTCACCGAAGTGCGGAACCACGCCAAAAGCTTTTTTGATATCGTCGAATCAGGTGAAACGGTGCGCGTGCTACGCAATGGCAAGCCCATTGCCGACATCGTTCCGGTTGTCGCCGATCTGCCCTCATGGAAGCGGCGAAAAGCACAACCGCTGGTACTCGATGGCGTTTCGATCAGCCGCATGATCCTCGAAGAGCGCGACACTGACGCGTAGGAAGTGCCTGCATGCGTGTTTTTTTCGATAGTTCGGCCTTCGTCAAGCGCTATGTCAGCGAAGCTGGCACCGATAAAGTGCTGGAATGGTGCGACCTGGCGACGGAAATTGGACTCTCGGGCATCGCTTTGCCGGAGATCATCTCGGCTTTTTGCCGTTTGCGCCGTGAAGGCAAGATCGACGACACCCAGTATCGCCAGCTCAAGTCTCTACTGCTGGCCGACATCCAGGACGCGGCGATTTGTGATCTCACCCCTACGGTTCTGGCGCAGTCGATTATTTGCCTGGAAGGCAATGTGCTGCGCGGCATGGATGCCATCCACATCGGCAGCGCAGTCGCACTCAAGTCGGATGCTTTCATTTCATCGGACCAGCGGCAACGCGATGCCGCCATACGGGCTGGGTTGCGTGTCGAAGGCGTGTGAATCAATAGACGTCTTGTCTTCCGTCCATCAGCAACACGGGGACCCGCATGGCACCACTCGGGATAAAGGATTGTAAGAACCATGAAAATCGCCACCTGGAACGTCAACTCCCTGAAGGTCCGCCTGCCGCACCTGCTCGACTGGCTGCGAAGCGCCACGCCGGATGTGGTGTGCTTGCAGGAAACCAAGCAGACCGACGATGCTTTTCCGGCCGAGGCATTGCGCGAGGCCGGCTATGAAAGCGCTTTTTCCGGGCAGAAAACCTATAACGGCGTGGCGATACTGAGCCGCTTGCCGATCACCGAGGTGCAGACCGGCATCCCCGGTTTCGTCGATGAACAGAAGCGCGTACTCGCCGCGACGATCGAGGGTGTGCGCATTGTCTGCGTCTACATTCCCAACGGCCAGAGCCTGGATTCCGACAAATACCAGTACAAGATGGCCTGGCTGGATGCGCTGATCGTCTGGCTGAAGGATGAGATGCGGCGCCATCCCAGGCTGGCCTTGCTGGGCGACTACAACATCGCGCCGGAAGACCGTGACTGTCACGATCCGGCGGCCTGGGTCGGCCAGGTGCTGGTTTCCGAACCGGAACGCGCGCGCTTCCAGTCCTTGCTCGATCTCGGCCTGAAGGATGCTTTCCGGCTGTTCGAGCAGCCCGAGAAGAGCTTCAGCTGGTGGGATTACCGGATGATGGGTTTCCGCCGAAATTTCGGCATGCGCATCGACCATATCCTGCTGTCGCCGGACCTGGCGCCGTTATGCCGCGCCAGCGAAATCGACAAGGCGCCGCGCAAACTGGATCGGCCGTCGGATCACACGCCGGTGCTGGCGACGCTGGATCTGCGTGCCCAGCCAGCCCCCTGATGGTTTGGCGGGGTGCGTTCGATTAGTCGCGGATCACAGCCAAGCCAGGCGGCATCTGCGGCGGCGGCCTATGTCAAAAGGAAATTGCTGAAATATGAAATTGTGACTTGCGGACACTGTATCTAGCGTCTACAAAGCAAGCTTACCCATATATCTAGTAATTCAGAGGACGACGCCATGCAGGAAGCCCTGTTCCCCGAACTTGCCGACCAAGCCATTTCCAGCGAGGTTCTGCTGGAAAAGTACGCCAAGGGGGACGAGAAAAACGTCGTCGATGTCCGCATCCGTGTCGCCAGGGCCCTGGCATCGGCCGAGAAGAAGAACGTTCGGGCGCATTGGGAAAAAACCTTTTTCGCTGCGATGGAAGCCGGTTTCATTCCCGCCGGGCGCATCAATTCGGCTGCCGGCACGGCGTTGCAGGCGACGCTGATCAACTGTTTCGTGCAGCCGGTGGGCGATGCGATTTCCGGCGAATCGGACGGCAAACCGGGCATCTACGTGGCACTCGAAGAAGCTGCCGAAACCATGCGCCGCGGCGGCGGCGTCGGCTACGACTTCTCCACCATCCGGCCGAAAGGCGCGCTGGTCAAGGGCACCCAGTCGCGCGCCAGCGGCCCGGTGTCCTACATGCGCGTGTTCGACCGTTCCTGCGAAACCGTGGAATCCGCCGGCTCCCGGCGCGGCGCGCAGATGGGCGTGATGCGCTGCGACCATCCGGATATCGAACTTTTCATCCACGCCAAGGACCAGGGCGACCTGAAGAACTTCAACATCTCGGTCGGCGTCACCGACGCCTTCATGCAAGCGGTGGAAGACGATACGGATGTCGAACTGGTGCACCGCGCCGAACCCGGCGCCGAACAGAAGGCCGCCGGTGCCTATCAACGCCAGAGCGACGGCCTGTGGGTGTACAAGAAATTCCGCGCGCGCGATTTGTGGACCCAGATCATGGCCTCCACCTACGACCATGCCGAACCTGGCATCCTGTTCCTTGACCGGATCAACCGCGACAACAACCTGTATTACTGCGAAAGCATCGAGGCGACCAACCCTTGCGGCGAGCAGCCATTGCCGCCCTACGGCTGCTGCTGCCTCGGTTCGGTCAACCTGACCCGCTTCGTGCGTCAGGCGTTTACCGAACAGGCCAATTTCGATTTCGACGGACTCGCGCGCATGTTGCCGGTGTGCGTGCGGGCGCTCGACAACGTGCTCGATCTGACTGCCTGGCCGCTGGAAAAGCAGCGCGCCGAAGCGCACAACAAACGCCGCGTCGGCCTGGGTTTCACCGGCCTGGGCGACGCGCTGGTGATGCTCGGATTGCGTTACGACACCCCGGATGCGCTGACCTTCTCGACCCGGATCGCCGAATTCATGCGCGACCAGTCCTACCTCGCCTCGGTCGAACTGGCCAGGGAACGCGGCGCGTTTCCGCTGTTCAACGCCGATCTCTACCTATCCGGCGGCAACTTCGCCAGCCGGCTGCCGGCGCAGATCAAGGACGCCATCCGCGCGCACGGCATGCGCAACTCGCACCTGCTGTCCATCGCCCCCACCGGCACCATCTCGCTGGCCTTCGCCGACAACGCCAGCAACGGCATCGAACCGCCGTTCTCCTGGGCCTACACGCGCAAGAAGCGCGAAGCCAACGGCGGCTGGAAGGAATATCAGGTGGAAGACCACGCCTGGCGGCTGTACCGCGAACAGGGCGGCGATGTCACGCAACTGCCGGCGGCCTTCGTCACCGCGCTGGAAATCTCCGCCACCGCGCACATGAACGCCGTCGCCGCCGTCGCACCGTATGTAGATTCGGCCATCTCCAAAACCGTCAACGTGCCGGCCGACTATCCCTACACCGAATTCGAAGGTCTCTACTTCGCCGGCTGGAAGGCCGGTCTGAAAGGCTTGGCAACGTACAGGCCGAATGCCGTGCTCGGCAGTGTGCTGTCCACCACCGCCGAAACGCCGGCTGCCAAGACCGCCGCCGCGCACGCCAAATCGCCGCAGGATTTCGAACTGTCCGACGTCAACCGGCGCATCGAAATCAAGGCGCTGCCGGCGCCGGTGCTGGAAAGCCTGAAATGGCCCGGCCGGCCCAAACTCGCCGGCGGCAACCCGGCCTGGTGCTACATGATCGACAGCGACTGCGGCAGCTTCGCGCTGTTCGTCGGCCACACGGAACCGAGCGAAAGCGAAGGCCGCGCCTGGCCGTTCGAAGTCTGGGTCAACGGCGCCGAACAGCCGCGCGGCCTTGGCGCCATCGCCAAGACGCTGTCGATGGACATGCGCGCGAATGATCGCGGCTGGCTCAAACTCAAGCTCGACACGCTGGCGAAAACGCGTGGCGACGACAGTTGCCCGATTCCCTTCCCGCCCAACGGCGAACCGCGCCAGATGCCCAGCCTGGTCGCCGCTGTCGCGCAACTGCTGCGCTGGCGGCTGGAAGATCTCAACGCCCTCGACGGCGATGCGGAGGGTGGCAAAAACGGCCCGGTGCTTGACGCGCTGTTCTCGCACAAGGAACCGAAGACCGGCACCGACGGCACGCTGTCGTGGACCGTCGATGTGCTCAACCCGCACACCGGCGACGATTTCGTCCTCGGCCTCAAGGAAATCACCCTGCCGGACGGCGTCACCCGACCCTACTCGGTCTGGCTCTCCGGCGAATACCCGCGCGCGCTCGACGGCCTGTGCAAGCTGCTGTCGCTCGACATGCGCGTGATGGACCCGGCCTGGATCGGCATGAAACTGCGCAAGCTGCTGAACTACCCGGAACCGCTGGGCGACTTCATGGCCTTCGTGCCCGGCGCATCGAAGCAGACCAACTGGCCCTCCACCATCGCCTACCTCGCCCGCCTGATCATCCACCGCTACGCCATGCTCGGCATCCTCACCGAAGACGGCCTGCCGGTGAAGGAAATGGGCATCCTGCAAACCCCGTCGCTGCCGCCCTCAGCCAGCGGTGAACCGGCCAAAGTCATCATGACCGGCGCAGTCTGCAAGGAATGCGGAAACGCCACGGTGATCAAGAAGGATGGCTGCGATTTCTGTACTGCGTGCGGCGCGGTAGGGGCGTGCGGGTAGATGATCGGTGCCAGCCCGCGTAGGGCGGTGTGCGGGACCCCATAAAGTGAAATTGTTTAACCCCGAGGAGAGTCCTCGGGGTTTTTTCATTCTTAGCCAAGCTTATTTACGGACTAACCAGCGCCCGATCTTCGGACAACAGTTGGTGCAGGGATCTCGACGACAACGTTTTCCACTCCTAGCGCTCGCATGCACTGAAGGAAGAAGACGAACGAGAACGTGCCGCGGGACAACTTGTTGGCAATCGAACTGCTGGTCTCTTCAACATTCATGTCTCTCAGACACTTAGCCAATCGCTCATAAGTCATGCCCCGCCGAACTATCTCAGCTTTAAGGATGTTGCGTGCGCTAGTGTCCCAATTCATCTGATCAATGTATCAGCATTAAAAGAATACGCGAAAAATATATCATTAAAGAGATATATATATCATATAAGATAACATACGCCAAAGTAGGGCAAAAATCCTCACCTCGGCTACCTATATCCCGCACGCGGGGCGGTGCTGGCGAAACAGTCGTTGAAGCTGTCCTGCCAGCCGTCGGTATGCGCCCGGAGGCCGGATGATGAGGTGTCCAAATAGTTGCATGTAACAATATTGTTGTGTAATGTGTTTCATGTAACTTGTTGGAGATTTTTGATGGGAACCACGCACGTCAATGCACGAGTTCAAAAGCACCGCGACGCGCTGCGCATGGCGGGATTGCGCCCTGTGCAAATATGGGTGCCCGATACACGCCGCCCCGAATTCGCGGAGGAATGCCGCCGCCAATGTCTTCTCGTGGCTCAGGCGGACGTCGCCGACAAGGGCATGCAGCAGTTTATGGATGAAGCCTTGGCAGACGTGGACGGCTGGACGTGATGATGCGCGGCGATCTTGTGACCATCGCCATGCAAGGCGATTTTGGCAAACCACGTCCCGCCATGGTGATTCAGGCCAACCAGTTCAGCGAGCACACCAGTGCAACGGTTTTACCCATCACGAGCACGCTTGTTGCCGCGCCATTGCTGCGCGTCACTGTTCAGCCGAGTGTTGAGAACGGATTGCAGAATCCTTCACAGGTGATGGTGGACAAGGCTATGACAGTGAAGCGCGACAAAATAGGGCCAGTGTTCGGGCATATCGACGCGGATGCAATGGTGGATGTTGAGCGATGCTTGGCCGTGTTCTTGGGGATAGCGAAGTGATGTGCCGCAGGAATTTGCCACTGGCAAAAGGGCTTTGAGGCCATGCCTGCCCTACTACCAGCACGTTCCAGAGCACTTCTGCGACAGTCTCTTGAGACCGGTGACCAGATCTCAACGCATTTTTTGATCGGCGGCCAAGCTTCTGAAACCTGACACAGAATGCCGAACAGCTCATCCCCCCAGAGCCATCACTGTGAATGCCCGAAAGTCGGCCATGCATGTTTACGGTTGTCTCACGTATGCCCGACACCGTTCATTGATGTTGCGGAATGCTTGAAAGCCTGCATTTGGACATCGATCGTATGCTGGTCGCGGTCGAGAAGTGCTCTGCCTGATTCAACGCTTTACAAAGGCCGAGGGCCGGACATATCCGCAGGAAGTTGAGCGGCCGCTAAGAGAAAAAATCATTCATCCAAACACCGCAATCCCGCATGGCTGCTGGTCTCGACAGACTATCTTCCTGAAGAGGGTGGTTAAAAGCCTACGTGTGGTTTTATTCGACAGACTTTGATGGGGTTTTCCTAATCATCCAGACTCATTGGAATCAATGGGTTGGGAATATTCACCCCGACAGACTTTATTCCACGGAATCAATGGCTGGCGAATTGCCGCAGTGCCTGATTCACCGAGAAATAGGCGCCGAGCCAACCCAGCAATGTGCTGAGGCCCAGCAGCGGCAGGAGTTCGGTAGGACTCAGGCCGCTGAGCTGGAAGGAAGCGCCATAGGCGGCGGCGACCTGGGCGACGCTGTGCTCGATGAAATAACCCCCGAGCAGGATGATCAACCATCCGGTGATGCCGCCGATCAGTCCCTGTATGCCGCCGTAATACAGAAACGGACGACGAATGAAGCGGTCGGTGGCGCCGATTAGTTGCGCGACTTCGATTTCGTCCTTTTGGGCATAAATCTGCAATCGAATGGTGTTGGCGGTAATCGCCGCCAGCGCCAGTCCAAGCAGGGCAGCGAGCAGGAACACCAGATTCTGGCCGAGATCCATCAGCGCCGTCAGGCGCTTGATCCAGTCACTGTCCATGACGATCCGCTGCGTGGTGTCCATGCTTTCGAGGCGGCTGGCCAGGGCTTCGAGCGCGGTCGGGCTATTGTCGCTGGGGGTGATGATAAGGGTGTCGGGCAGTGGATTCTCGGCCAGTCCGGCGGTAATGTCGGATAGCCCGGCAGCTTCCAGCTTCTTGATACCTTCGGCTTTGCTGATGAAGTCGACCTGCGCAATATCGTCCTGCTTGGCGAGGCTGGCGGCAATGGTCTTGGTTTCCTGCTCGGGAGTGTCCGGATTGATGAACACGGTCAGTTCGACCTGCGGTTTGACGCCGCCTGCTGCGCGATCGAGGTTACTGAGCAGGACGTACAGGCTGCTCGGCATGGCCACCGCAATGCCGATGACCAGTATCGTGAACAGCGTCGCCAGCGGCGCATCGCGGAAGCGCTGGGCGGCGATCTTCAGGCTGTGCAGGTGATGCGTGAGCCAGGCTTTCATACGGCCACCAGCTTGCCGTATGCCAGATTGAGCGAGCGACCGCCATAGCGGCGGATCAACTCCTGGTCATGGGTGGATATGACCAGCGTGACGCCAACCTCGTTGAAGGCGCGGAACATGTCCATGATGTCGCGCGCATAGGCATCGTCGAGGTTGGCGGTCGGTTCGTCGGCCAGCACCAGAGCCGGTCGGCTGACGATGGCGCGGGCAATGCACAGGCGTTGCTGTTCGCCGCCGGACAGCGTGATCGGCCGGGTTTTTTCCTTTTTCAGCAAGCCGACCTTGTCGAGCGCGGCGCGCACCCGCTTGGCCGCGTCTGAGCCGGTCATGCCCTGGATGTGCAGCGGCAACAGCACGTTGTCGAACACGCTGCGGTCGTAGAGCAGTTTGTGATCCTGGAAGATCAGGCCGATGTTGCGCCGGAAAAACGGCAACGCCGGTCGTTTCATGCGGCCGACGTTCTGGCCGTTGACCACGATATTGCCGGTGGTCGGGCGTTCGATGGCGGCGATCAGTTTGAGCAGTGTGCTCTTGCCGGCGCCGGAATGACCGGTGAGGAACACCAGTTCGCCCTGCTGGATGGTCAGATTCAGGCTGGCCAACGCCTCATGGCCGCCAGGATAGCGCTTGGTGACGTCAGACAGTTCGATCATGCGCTGATCACGCGAACAGCGCGTCGACGAACTCGGCAACCTGGAACGGCTGCAGATCTTCGAGTCCTTCACCGATGCCGATGAAGCGCACCGGCACCGGTTGTTTCTTGGCCAGCGCGGCAATCACACCGCCCTTGGCGGTGCCGTCGAGTTTGGTCATGACCAGGCCAGTGAGGCCCAGCGCCGCATCGAAGGCCTGGACCTGGGCCAGCGCGTTCTGGCCGATGTTGGCGTCAAGCACCAGCAGAACCTCGTGCGGCGCGCTGGGGTCGGCTTTCTGGATCACCCGCTTGACCTTGCGAATTTCGTCCATCAGATTCAGTTGCGTCGGCAGTCGGCCGGCGGTATCGGCCAACACCACGTCGATGCCGCGCGCCTTGGCCGACTGGATGGCATCGTAGATGACCGCCGCCGGATCGCCGCCGGTCGAGGCAATCACTTCGACATTGTTGCGTCTGCCCCATTCGGCCAGTTGTTCGCGCGCTGCCGCGCGAAAGGTGTCGCCGGCGGCCAGCAGTACGCTTTTGCCTTCTGCCTGGAAGCGGCAGGCGAGCTTGCCGATGGTGGTGGTCTTGCCGGCGCCATTGATGCCGGCCAGCATGATGACAAACGGTTTTGCGCTGTTGGTGTCGAGCGGTTTTTCGAGCGGCGCCAGCAGTTCCGCGAGTTCGGTCTTCAGCGCCGACTTGAGTTGGTCCGCTTCGGTCAGTTTTTGCTTCTTGACGCGGGCGCGCAATCGGTCGGTCAGGTGTTGTGTGGCCTCGACCCCGACGTCAGCCGACAGCAGTACGGTTTCCAGTTCTTCGAACAGGGCTTCGTCGATTTTCGCGCCGACACCGAACAGACCTGATATCTGGCCGGTCAGCGCGCCGCGCGTGCGCGACAGCCCCTGCTTGAGACGTTGCGCCCAGGACAGGCGTGGTGCTTCGACCGGCGGCGCGGATTCGACCGGGGACGGGGGCGGTGCGAGGGCATCAACCGCGTCAGGAACAGGGTTGGGCTTGCCGGATTTGAAGAAACCAAACACAGGAATATGAAGTCAGAGGCTGCGTTGTAAGCCCATAAATTCTATCATGCGAGCCCCTTCCCCCATGACTCATGCAGATCCGATGCAAAGTACTTCAAAGATGTTCAAGTGTTTGGCGATGCTGGCAGTCGCGCTGGCAACAGCGGTTTCGGCGCGGGCGGAGATTGTCGAGCAGACGCTGCCGAACGGCCTGAAGGTGGTGGTCAAGGTCGATCGCCGCGCGCCGGTGGTGGTGTCCCAGGTCTGGTATCGCGCCGGCAGCATGGATGAGAGTTACGGCACGACCGGGGTTGCGCATGTGCTGGAACACATGATGTTCAAGGGCACTCGCGACGTGCCGGCGGGTGAATTTTCGAAACGCATCGCTGCTGCGGGCGGGCGCGAGAACGCCTTTACCTCGCGCGATCACACGGCCTATTTCCAGACCTTGCAGAAGGACAGGCTGGAACTGGCGCTGAAGCTGGAAGCCGACCGGATGCACAATCTGCTGCTGTCGGCCGACGAGTTCGCCAAGGAAATCAATGTGGTCAAAGAGGAGCGCCGCATGCGCACCGAGGACAATGCCCAGGCCAAGTTGTACGAGGCGCTGATGGCGGCGGCCTATCAGACGCATCCCTACCGGCATCCGGTGATCGGCTGGATGGCCGATCTGGAGAGCATGACCGTGGATGACGCGCGGCGCTGGTATGAAACCTGGTACAGCCCGAACAATGCGACGCTGGTGGTGGCCGGCGATGTCGACGCGGCGCAGGTGATGGCCTGGGCCGGGCAGTATTTCGGCGTCATTCCGGCGCGCGATCTGCCGCCACGCAAACCTCTGGTCGAGACCGAGCAGATCGGCATGAAACAGCTCACCGTCAAGGCGCCGGCCAAAATGCCGCTGGTGGCGCTGGTCTGGCAAGCGCCGCGGTTGAACGATCCGGCCGCCGATTGGGAGCCGTATGCGCTGGAAATTCTGGCCGGGGTTCTGGATGGTCATGCTTCCGCGCGCTTGAATCAATCTCTGGTGCGCGACCAGCGGATCGCCACCGAAGCCAGCGCCGGTTATGACGCAATCGGTCGCGGTCCGAGTTTGTTCTCGGTGGATGCCGCACCGGTGGAAGGGCAAACCATCGCCGTGGTGCAAGCCGCCCTGAAACAGGAAATTGCGCGGTTGATCGACACCGGGGTCAACGAATCCGAGTTGAATCGCGTCAAGGCGCAGGTATTGGCGAGCCAGGTCTATCAGCAGGACTCGTTGTTCTATCAAGCCATGCAGATCGGCGAGTGGACCACGGCCGGCCTGGATTATCGTGATCGCGATACGCGCTTCGCCAGACTGCGCGGCGTCAGCGCCGAGCAGGTGCGCGAGGTGGCGAAAAAGTATCTGGTTGATGACCGGCTCACGGTCGGGGTGCTGGATCCGTTGCCGATGCCCGAGGGCAAGCCGGTATTTCAACGCAATCTGATCGGAGGCGGTCATGGTCGTTAAATCGCTGCTGGCGCTCTGCACGCTTTGTTTGACGCTGTCAGCCGCGTGGGCGGGATTGCCGATTCAGCATTGGCAAACTTCGCAGGGCGCGCGCGTGCTGTTCGTGGCCAGCCACGACCTGCCGATGCTGGATATCAGCGTGGATTTTTCCGCCGGCAGTGCGCGGGATCGCGCCGAGCAGTCGGGCTTGGCGAATCTGACGCGGCATGTCATGGGGCTCGGCGCGGGTATTCATGATGAACGGGATATCGCGGAAAAGCTGGCCGATGTCGGGGCGGTGATTGCGGGGCGTTTCGATGCTGATCGCGCCGGATTCTCCTTGCGTAGCCTGAGCGGCGAGGCTGAGCGTGAGCAGTCTCTTGGTATTTTGACGGCGATCCTGTCGCAGCCGCGTTTCAATGCCCAGGTGCTGGAGCGCGAAAAGGCGCGGGTCGTCGCCGCGCTGCAGGAGGCCGCGACCAAGCCGGCCAGCATCGGCTCCAAGGCGTTCCAGGCGGCGATCTATGGCGATCATCCCTATGCCTTGAACGATGCCGGAGAACAAGCCGCCATTCAGGGGCTGACCCCGGATGATCTGGCTGATTTCCACCGCGCCCATTACCGCGCCAGCAATATGTCGATCGCCATCATGGGCGATGTCAGCCGTGTGATGGCCGAGGCGATCGCCGAGCGTCTCGCGGCGGACTTGCCGATCGGCGAAGCGCCGCCACCGCTGCGGCCGGTTCAGGTGCAAGCCCAGGGAACGGAAATGGTCATTCCACACCATGCTTCGCAGAGCCATCTGTTCATGGGCATGCCAGGGCTGCTGCGCGAAGATCCGGATTACTTTCCGCTGTTGGTCGGCAATTACATCCTCGGCGGCGGCGGATTTGACTCGCGCCTGACCGATTCGGTGCGGCAGAAAAAAGGCCTGGCGTACAGCGTTTACAGTTATTTCATGCCGATGCGCGAGTTGGGCCCGTTTCAGATCGGTTTGCAGACCCGGCGTGATGCGACCGATGAGGCGGTGCGGACGGTACGTGAAGAATTGGCGCTGTATCTGGCGCAAGGGCCGAGCGAAACCGAGTTGGCGCAAGCCAAGAACAACCTGATCGGCGGCTTCCCGTTGCGCATCGACAGCAACAGGAAGATTCTCGAACATCTGGCGATGATCAATTTCTATCGCTTGCCGCTGGATTGGCTGGATACCTATTCCAGTCAGGTTGCGGCGGTGACGCAGGAGGACATCACGCGTGCATTTCAGGCGCGCATCAAACCCGCCGGGCTGACGACGGTCATCGTCGGCGGTCAGTCTGATCCTGACATTCCCCCCGTACCGAGTGCCGACTAGATCTCGCCAAGGCAATGCGGTGCGTATCATCGGCGGCGAATATCGCAGCCGGGTGTTGCATTTCCCGGAAGCAAGCGGTTTGCGGCCGACACCCGACCGGGTGCGCGAAACGCTGTTCAACTGGCTGGGCCAGCGCTTGCATGGCATGGTTTGTCTGGACGCGTTTGCCGGCAGCGGCGCGCTGGGATTCGAGGCGGCCTCGCGCGGCGCCGAACGGGTGGTCATGCTGGAGCGCGACAGCAAGGCGCGGGATGCCCTGCGGCGCAATGCCGACCTATTGAAAATTCGTAATCTGGATATATTTCAGATCGACGCGATGGCCTATCTTGCTTCGCCCGGCGAGTTTTTCGATGTGATCTTTCTGGACCCGCCGTTCGATGGCAATTTGTTGCTGCCGGCGCTGCAAAGCGCGGCGACACGTTTGCGTCAGGGCGGTAAAATCTACGCTGAATCTCCCGTTGCGATCAGCCCCGATGGCTTTACCGTAGTTCGCCAAGGCCGTGCAGGCCTGGCGCATTTTTGTTTGCTGGAGGCGCGGGATTGACCGCGATGGTCGTTATGAGCGCTGCTCGTCGAGTGATTGTTTACCCTGGCACGTTCGACCCGATGACCCGCGGGCACGAGGATATCGTACGGCGCGCGTTGCGGCTGTTTGATGAAGTGATCGTCGCGGTAGCCGATAACGCACCGAAACATCCCTGCTTCAGCCTGGCCGAGCGGGTCGATCTGGCCAGTCAGGTGCTGGCCGATCTGCCGGGCGTGAGCGTGCGCTCGTTTGATGGTTTGCTGGTCGATTTTGTCCGCGACGCGGGCGCGCGCATGGTGTTGCGCGGTTTGCGCGCGTTGTCCGATTTTGAATACGAGTTTCAGCTCGCCGGAATGAATCGGCGTCTGAATCCGGATATGGAGACGGTATTCCTTACGCCGGCGGAACAGCACATGTTCATTTCCGCCAGCATGGTGCGCGAGATCGCCCGTCTGCAAGGGGATGTTTCGCCGTTTGTGCATCCCTTGGTGGTGGAGCGTTTGACCGACAAGTTTTCCGCCTAGGGGGGCTGTCCGTGAATAACCTGGATATTCATGGACAGCCCCTAATTTGCTCAACAGAACTGAAAAGGAAAATCCGATGGCTTTGATGATTACCGATGAATGCATCAACTGTGATGTGTGCGAACCCGAGTGCCCGAACGATGCCATTTCGCAAGGCGAGGATATCTACATCATCGATCCGAACAAATGTACGGAATGTGTCGGTCACTTCGATACGCCGCAATGTCGCGAAGTCTGTCCGGTTGATTGCATTCCGTTGAATCCGAACTATGTCGAAGATCAGGATCAGTTGATGGCGAAATACGAGAAACTGGTCGCGTCGAAATAGACGGTATGAAGCCAACGAAAAAGCGCGGACAAACCGCGCTTTTTCGTTGTCGACGTGTTGCTGACGATCAGGCCACAAGCCGTTCCGGCTTGAGATTGACCGGTATCAGCGCGGCGCGGATGCCATTCGAAAGTGTGGTCAGTTCGCCATGCTGGCGGATGACTTCGCTGTACATCTGTTCAAGTTCGCCGATGCGGTCGTCGAGCGTGTCGGCTGCCTTGTGGATGCGCTTGACGCTTTCCAGGCGGCGTCGGAGTTGCATCTGGTGTTCGCGCACCTGCGCTTCCATCGGCGACATCACCGCTTTCAGCCAGTTTTCGACATCCTTGTTGAGAATTTCATACATCTGTACCACGCGGCTGGCCAGGGTTTCGAAAAAGCGCGAGGTCAGGGTGTATTGCTCGGTGGTCAGGAAAGTGTAGAACGTGTTGAACTGCTGATCGTAAGCCTCTTCCAGACGTTGAATTTCCTTGCGGTAACGCAGCATCGAAAACGGCGGAATGCTGATCAGATTGATGCCATGTTCCAGGTTGAGCTTGCGGTACATGGCTTCCATCATTTTGTTGATTTCATCGATCTGGGTGTTGGCGCCTTCCAGATGCAGGTCGACGCTTTTGAAGAAATTGGTCATGGCGTCACGTATGCCTTTGGTGAAGCGACTCTTGACCATGTTCTCCCGCGCGCCGCGGACTTCGTCGCGCAGCACATCCATGCCGATCTGCGAAAACAGTTTGATGCTCTGCTGCGAATACACCGAGCGTAACGCCTGAAACTGCTGCAAGCCGCGCTCGAAGGTTTCCTTGTCGGCGGTGATCTTGGTCATGATGTGGCCCACCACATCCTGATTCTTGCCCTGCAAGCCTTTGAGTTCGTTGAGTTGCTCCTCGATCCCGCGCTGTCTGCCTTCGACCAGCGCCAGACTGTTGTCGAGCAGATCGCCCAGTTCCGCCTCGGTCTGGTCGCGGACGATGGACTGCTTGGAGGAAATCAGTTCCTCGGACAGCGCTTTTTCCAGCAAGGCAAGTCGGCTGCGCTTCAGCAACTTCTCATCACCGCTGATTTTGGCCAACAGTCCCTTTTGCGCCGAGACCGGAAAAATCTGGCTTTCGTCGATACCCAGCAATTCGGCGCAGGACTTCACCTGGCTGGTGATTTCCGCGTTGATCTGGTCTTCGGTTTTCAGGTCATCCCATAAGCCGTCGATCTTGTTCAACGCTACCAGGCGACCGCGGTTCTTGCCGCGTGCATAAATGTGGCTGCGCCAGACTTCGATGTCCGACTTGGTGACGCCGGTATCGGCGGCCAGCACGAACAGGACCGCATGGGCGTTCGGCAACAGGTTGAATGTCAGTTCCGGTTCAACACCGATCGCATTCAGGCCAGGGGTGTCGTAAACCACCAGCCCTTTTTCCAGGAAGGGGTGCGGGAAGTTGATGATCGCGTGGCGCCAGGCCGGGATGGTGACCGTGCCGTCACCGTTGTCGGTCATGCTGGCGGAGGGATCGTCGGCGATATACAGACCCAGGCGAGTGGCTTCCTCGATGGTCACCGATTTGACCCGGCAGACTTCCTGCATCGCCCGCGCGACATTGTCGGCGGAGGAGGTGTCCATCGGGACGTTGGTCCACTCGTCCTGATAGCCTTTGTATTCGGAGATCGTGGCGTTCGAGCCGCGGGTTTCGATCGGCAGCAGTTCGATCATCGCCGGTTTGGCCGGGTCGTACAGCAGTTCGGTCGGGCACATCGTGGTACGACCGGCGGTAGAGGGCAGCAGACGCTGCTTCAGGTCGGACAGAAATATGGCGTTGATCAACTCGGATTTGCCGCGTGAGAACTCGGCGACGAAGGCAACGTGCAACTTGTCTTCGGCCAACCTGTCAATCAATTGCTGCAAGCGCAGATCACGCTGCGAGTCGTTCAGATCTTCCTTGCCCAGCCAGGCGCGATAGTCGCCAATACGGCGCGAGAGTTCCATACGCCATTGGCTGTATGCCTCGAAGTCGTTGACGAGAGAAGCGTTGGTCATCGGTATGCCTCCAGCAGTGGCCGAGTGGGTTGTGTCTGGCACTATTTTGCTGGCGGGACTCTAGCATAAAAGCCGACTTCCGAAGGGGGGCAAAGGTGCGGGAGGTCCGCCCGCCCGCCTTAACGGTGTTGGCAGCGCGGGCAGAAGAAGCTGGAACGGCCGCTCTGGCGGATGTGTCGCAGCGGCGATGCGCAGACCTGGCAAGATTCTCCGGCGCGACCATAAACATAATAGCCTTGCTGGAAATATCCCGGGTTGCCGTGTCCATCGACAAAATCACGCAGACTGCTGCCGCCGGCGGCAATCGCTTGTGCCAATGTTCGGCGCACGGCGTCCACCAGGCGAGCGCAGCGCGGGCGTGACAGCTTGCCGGCCGACAGGCGCGGGTCGATGCCGGCGTGGAACAGCGCCTCGTTGGCGTAGATGTTGCCGATCCCGACGATCAGACGGGCATCCATCAGCAATTGCTTGATGGCGACCTGTTTGCCCTGGCAGAGCGTGTGCAGGCTGGCTGAGTTGAATGCTTCGGTCAACGGCTCCACCCCGAGATGGGCGATCAGAGGGTGCTGATCGGGGTGCTCGCACCAGAGCAAGGCGCCGAATCGGCGCGGGTCGCGATAGCGCAAGACGCGCCCGCCATCGAGCAGCAAGTCGAAATGATCGTGCTTCTGTGGCGCAACGCCGGTTTGAGTGAGGCGCAAACTGCCGGACATGCCGAGGTGCAGGATCAGCCAGCCGTGGTCGAGACGGACCAGCAGATACTTGCCGCGCCGGGCTAGTTGGTGGATGCGCTGATCGCGGGTCAGTTCGTCGATGTTGGCGGGTATCGGCCAGCGCAAGCGCGCTTCTCTGACGCAAGCGCCGCGCAACAGACTGCCTTGCAGGTGCGGCGCAAGGCCGCGGCAAACGGTTTCGACTTCGGGCAACTCTGGCATGCTCGGATTCCTGTGAACGGAGTAAACGGCGATTCGATCGGGCGCTGCGGTACACCAGCAACTTCCAAGCGCGTTGGCGGTCTTGCATAATGCCCTGAACATTTTCGGATACGCATCATGTCTCTTCCCACATTGGTCAAAACTGCTTGTCTGGCGATGCTGACCGCATCACTGTCCGCATGCGCCCAGACCAGCGGCGTTCCTGCGCCGGCGGCGCTTGTTTCCGAGACGCCGTTGGCACTCCTGCCGGCGCGACCTGCCCAGGAATTGACTGCCCAGGTGCTGTATCAGTTCTTGCTGGCGGAAATCGCCGGGCAGCGCGGCGAACTGAAGCTGTCCGCCGAAGCCTATGCCGATCTCGCAAAAAAGACCCGCGATGCGCGCGTCGCCAAGCGCGCCACCGAGGTGTCGCTGTATGCGCGCATGTCGCCGCTGGCGTTGAAGAATGCACAATTATGGCAAGAGCTGGAACCTGACTCCACCAAGGCGTTGCAGACGTTGTCGTCATTGCTGGTCGGCAGCGGACGGATGAGCGAGGCAAGGCCGCATTTTCAGGCCTGGATCAAGGGTGGCGATCGCGGTGAGGCGTTCATGCAGTTGCATGGTCTGTTGGCGCGTCAGAAGGACAAGCAGGCGGTGTTCGATCTGATTGCCGATCTGGCAGCCGATTACCCAGGCGTTGCGGAGGCGCGTTTCGCCGTGGCGCAAGCAGCCCTGCAGGCCGGCAAGGGTGAGCGATCGTTGTATGAGCTGGACGAGACCATGCGGCTGAAGCCGACCTGGACGGCGGCGCCCTTGTTGAAGGCGCAGGTGTTGTTGCAGATGCGTGACGAAGCCACCGCCCTCGGTTTTTTCAAGGACTATCTTGCCGTTTCACCGGCGGCGCGTGAGGTCCGGCTGGCTTATGCCAAGCAGTTGGCGCGCTCGGGGCGTTTCAACGAGTCGCGCGAGCAGTTCGAATGGATGGCGCGCGAGATGCCGGATAACCCGGAGAATCATTTGTCCATCGGTTTGATCGCCATGCAGACCAATGATTTCGACAGCGCCGAGGCCAGTCTCGCAAAAGCCCTGGAACTGGGGCATCCGGAGGACGGCAGCGTGCGTTTCCATCTCGGGCAACTGGCCGAAGCGCGCGGACGCACTGAACAAGCGTTGATCTGGTATCAGTCGGTCAACAACGGTCGCCAGCGGCTGGATGCCCAGTTGCGCGCCGCGGTGGTGATGAGCAAGCAGGGCAATGTCGCGCAGGCGCTTGCGTGGCTGGCTGGCCTGATGCCGGAGAGCGATGACGAGCGGATTCGGGTGGTGCAGACCGAGGCGCAGATCATGCGTGAAGCGAAGGACTACCGAGGCGTGTTGGCTGTGCTCAGCAAGGCGCTCGAAAGAATGCCGGATGCCGCCGATTTGCTGTATGACCGGGCCATGGCGGCAGAAAAACTCGATCAGCTGGATTTGCTGGAAAGCGACTTGCGCCGGTTGATTCAACTCAAGCCGGACTTCGCGCATGCCTACAATGCGCTGGGTTATACCCTGGCGGATCGCACGACGCGCATCGAGGAGGCGCTCGTGTTACTCGAGAAGGCCATCAAGCTTGAACCGGATGATCCTTTCATTCAGGACAGCATGGGCTGGGCGCTGTTCAAGTCGAAACGCTATACCGAAGCAGTGGAACTGTTGCGCCGTGCGCATGCGGTGCGGCCGGATCCCGAAATCGCCGCGCACCTTGGCGAAGCGTTGTGGATGAAAGGCGACAAGGAAGAGGCGCGACGTATTTGGCAAGGCTCTCTGGATGCGCATCCCGACAATGAAAGTCTGCGCGAAACCGTTTCGCGCTTGCTGCCTTGAGGCCTGAACAGCGTCGCTGCGCGCTCCTTGCCCTGTGTGTGCCGTTGCTGCTGGGGGTGTCGGGATGCGCGAGCTGGACTGAGAATTGGCCTGGTTTCAAGTCTGAACCGCAAACGCTGAAAATCGAGGCTGAAGCGGTCCCCGTAGCGTTCCGGCTGGAGGGGCGGGTGTCGGTGATAGCCGGTGAGGAGTCTTTTTCCGGAGGGCTGGTCTGGCGACGTGACGCTCGGGGCGAGGAATTGCTGTTGCGCACACCCTTGGGGCAGGGGGTGGCCGAGCTATATGGCGGACCCCAAGGCATGGAACTGAAAAACGCCGAGGGCAAGCGATATTTTGCGGCGGATACCGATACGCTGGTACGCGAGGCCCTGGGGCTGGAGTTGCCGCTGCGCGGGCTGGCCTGGTGGGTAGTCGGCCAGCCGCGACCGGATGCCGAGTACCGGGCGCTGCCCGATGCCGATGGCCGGTTGGGTGAATTGACGCAGGATGGTTGGCGGATAATTTTCAGTCGCTACGCTTTGCATTCCGGACGCTGGTTGCCAGGCAAGCTGAGTGCGCAACGCGGTGACGATCTGGAAGTGCGCGTCGTGATCGATGCCTGGGAACTGCCTTGACCCTAGATTCCTCTGTTGACCGCTCCTTAGCCCTTGAGATGTCCCATGAATACAAGCGCTAACGCCTTCGAACATAAGCACCAAGTGGGTGAGCCCGCTACGCGTCCGATTGCGTGCCTGCCGGGCCGCCTGGCCGCGTTGCTCCTCCTTGCGGGGAGCGGCCACGCGCGTCGTCGCGCCTTGCCAGTCAACCCGGCAGACCCACACTCGAACGCGTCCAACAGAGGAATCTAGGTTGAGTTATCCAGCCCCGGCCAAGTTGAATCTGTTTCTGCATGTGGTCGGTCGTCGTGCCGATGGTTATCACCTGCTGCAGACGGTGTTTCGATTTCTCGATTTTGGCGATAGTTTGAATATATCGTCGCGACCCGATGGCGAAATCCGCTTGCTGACGCCGCTGGCCGGCGTGCCGGAACAGCAGGATCTGTGTTGGCGCGCGGCGAAAATGTTGCAGCAACGCACGGGCTGCCGACTGGGCGCGGATATTGAACTGATCAAGCGTCTGCCGATGGGCGGCGGCCTGGGCGGTGGCAGTTCCGATGCCGCCAGCGTGTTGCTGGTATTGAATCGGCTCTGGGGGCTGGACTTGCCACGCGAGGAATTGCAGCGTTTGGCCTTGGCGTTGGGGGCGGATGTGCCGGTTTTCGTGTTTGGCCGGAGCGCATTCGCGGAAGGGGTGGGTGAGGTCTTGACACCCTGGACGCCGTCGCCGGCCAGCTATGTGGTGCTTGCGCCGCCGGTGCATGTCTCCACACCAGCGATTTTCGCCCATCCGGGATTGACACGTAACACGCCGTCGATCAGAATCTCGGCCCTCTTTGATGGCTTTGGGCGCAATGATCTTGAACCCTTGGCCAGTGCGCTATATCCCGAGGTGGCCGAGTATCTCGCCTGGTTGAATGATCAGGTCGGCGGCCCGGGCAGTGCGCGTATGACCGGTTCGGGAGCTTGCGTTTTCGCGGGATTTTCGAGTCGCGCTGAGGCGGAGCGGGTTTTCGCCATGCGTCCCGGGCATATGCAAGGTTTTGTTGCGGATGGAGTTGATCGGCATCCCCTGTTCGGGTTCGCGGATTGAAGCCGATTCGGCAAGTATTGGGGAGTCGCCAAGTGGTAAGGCACCGGATTTTGATTCCGGCATTCGTAGGTTCGATCCCTACCTCCCCAGCCAGATAAAGTCCGTCTTCATGGCGGACACGACAAGCGTGCAGCCTTGGGTTGCACGCTTTTTGTTTTGTGATGTGATTCGTTAACTGTACGCGCGTCGAAGCGGCGCGCTTGGGCTGGAACTGGCCTGGGGGTCGAAGTGGCATATGACAGCTTGATGGTGTTTACCGGCAATGCCCATCCCAAGCTTGCCGAGGATGTGGTGCGCCACCTCAATTTGAGACTGGGTCGCGCTACGGTGGGGCGGTTTTCCGACGGAGAGGTCAACGTCGAGATCATGGAGAATGTGCGCGGCAAGGATGTCTTCGTGCTGCAATCCACCTGTGAGCCGACCAACGACAGCCTGATGGAAATCATGTTGATGGTCGATGCGCTGCGCCGCGCATCCGCCGGCCGCATCACTGCCGCGATTCCCTATTTCGGTTATGCCCGCCAGGATCGCCGGGCGCGTTCCGCGCGCGTGCCGATTACCGCCCGCGTGGTGGCCGACATGCTGACCGTGGTCGGAGTCAAGCGGGTGTTGACCATGGATCTGCACTCGGACCAGATTCAAGGTTTCTTCGATATCCCGGTCGACAACATCTATTCCACGCCGATCCTGATGGGCGATATCTGGAAGCAGAATTACGAAAACCTGATGGTGGTTTCGCCCGACGTCGGTGGCGTGGTGCGCGCGCGCGCAGTGGCCAAGCGGCTGGAATGCGAACTGGCGATCATCGATAAACGCCGTCCCAAGCCGAATGTCGCCAAGGTGATGAACATCATCGGCGATGTCAAGGATCGTACCTGCATGATCATGGATGACATGGTCGATACCGCCAATACCCTGTGCGAAGCGGCCAACGCGCTGAAAGCCAATGGCGCCAAGCGCGTCATCGCCTATTGCACGCATGCCGTGTTGTCCGGCAGTGCGGTGGAACGGGTAAACAATTCCGCGCTCGATGAATTGGTCGTTACCGACACCATTCCGTTGCGCGATGACGCGCGCGCGTCGAGTCGCATCCGTCAGCTATCGGTTGCCAATCTGATGGCGGAAACCATACGTCGTATCAGCGATGAAGATTCCGTGAGTTCGTTGTTCAGCGAGTAAGTCATTTCAAGTCGGGCCGCCTGGTCGCGGGGGCCCTTTTCAAACCGCAAGGAGCAAGACATGCAAATCGAAATCAATGCAGTAAAGCGTGATGCGCAGGGCACCGGAGCGAGCCGCCGCCTGCGTCGCGCCGGCCGGGTTCCCGGCATCGTTTATGGTAGTGGCATTGCCGCCCAGGCCGTCGATCTGAACCACAAGGATCTGTATTTCAGCCTGAAGAACGAGGCGTTTCATTCATCCGTGCTGACGCTCAACCTGGATGGCGTCAAGGAACCCGTGCTGCTGCGCGATTTCCAGATGCATCCCTACAAGCCGCTGGTGCTGCACATCGACTTCCAGCGCGTCGATGCGAACCAGAAGATCCACATGAAAGTGCCGCTGCACTTCGTCAATGCCGAAATCGCGCCCGGCGTGAAGCTGGCTGGCGGTGTGGTCAGTCATCTGATGACCGAGGCAGAAGTGCAGTGTCTGCCGGGCTCCCTGCCGGAATTCATCGAAGTTGATCTGTCTCGCCTGGAAGCCGGCCAGACCGTCCATTTGTCCGATCTGCCGCTGCCGGCGGGTGTCGAGTTGGTGTCTCTGGTGCGTGGCGAAGATCAAGGCGTGGCCAATATTCTGGCAATTCGGGGTGGCGCTGCTGCAGGCGATGCCGAATCCGCCGCCTGATCGCTGTTCTGAACCTGGCGTTTAACCAGTCCGATGCAGGTCAAGCCTCGCCTGATCGTTGGGCTGGGTAATCCCGGTAGCGAATACGCTGAAACCCGGCATAACGCCGGGTTTTGGTTTTGTGAGCGGCTGGCTGCCAGTTTGTCTGTCAATCTCTCCCGTGAAGCGCGTTTTCATGGCATCGCCGGACTGGCGCGCAGCCAGGGTGTCTGGTTGCTGTTACCGCAGACCTTCATGAATCGGTCCGGACAGGCGGTTGGTGCGCTGACCCGCTTTCACAAGCTGGCGCCGGCTGAAATTCTCGTCGTACATGACGAACTCGATATCCCGCCTGGGCAGTTGCGCCTGAAGTTCGGTGGCGGTGTTGGCGGACACAATGGCCTGAAGGATATCTCCGCGCATCTCGGTACGCAGGATTACTGGCGGTTGCGCGTCGGTATCGGCCATCCGGGCGATCGCAACGAAGTGGTGAATTTCGTGCTGAAGCCACCACGACGCGATGAGCGGGCCGACATCGATGCGGCCATCGAACGCGGCCTCGAACTCTGGCCGCTCCTCGAAAAAGCCGACTGGAACGCGGCGATGAAGCACGCAAATACCAAGCCCGTCGTGCAACCGGTTACCCCAAAAAACAGCAAGGAAACTTCAGCATGAGTCTGAAATGCGGCATCGTCGGTCTGCCCAATGTCGGCAAGTCCACCCTCTTCAACGCCCTGACCAAAGCCGGCATTGCGGCGGAGAACTATCCCTTCTGCACCATCGAACCCAACGTCGGCATTGTTGAAGTGCCGGATCCGCGCATGGCGCAACTGGCCGCCATCGTCAAGCCGCAGCGCATGGTGCCGGCGATTGTCGAATTCGTCGATATCGCCGGACTGGTGGCCGGGGCCAGCAAGGGCGAAGGGCTGGGCAACCAGTTTCTGGCGAATATTCGCGAGACCGACGCCATCGTCAATGTCGTGCGCTGCTTCGAGGATGACAATGTCATCCACGTCGCTGGGCGCATCGATCCGCTGTCCGATATTGAGGTCATACTCACCGAACTGGCGCTGGCCGATCTGGCTACGGTGGAAAAGGCGCACCATCGTGACAGCAAGAAGTCGCGCGCTGGCGACAAGGATGCGATCAAGCTGCTGACGATCTACGACAAGCTGATGCCGCATCTGAACGAGGCCAGGCCGGCGCGCAGCCTGGGGCTGAGTGAAGATGAGCAAGCGCTGCTCGCGCCGCTCTGCCTGATGACCATCAAGCCGGCGATGTACGTGGCGAATGTGGCGGAAGACGGCTTCGAGAACAATCCGCATCTGGATCGACTGAGAATATTGGCAGAATCCGAAGGTGCGCCGGTAGTCGCCGTTTGCGCCGCCATCGAGGCTGAAATCGCCAGCCTGGATGAAGCCGACAGGCTCGAATTTCTGGAATCGATGGGCTTGCATGAACCGGGTCTGGATCGGTTGATTCGCGCAGGCTACGATCTGCTTGGGCTGCAAACTTATTTCACCGCTGGCGTCAAGGAAGTGCGTGCCTGGACCATCCACAAGGGCGATACTGCGCCGCAGGCAGCCGGTGTGATTCATACCGATTTCGAAAGGGGTTTTATCCGCGCCCAAACCATCGCCTTCGACGATTTCATTGCCTACGGCGGTGAACAGGGTGCAAAAGAGGCGGGAAAAATGCGTTCAGAGGGTAAGGAATATATCGTCAAGGATGGCGATGTGCTGAATTTCCTGTTCAATGTCTGATTGACAAGCTGCGTTGCGGCCCTGATAATGCCGCGCTTTCCCGGTGGGGTTCCCGAGCGGTCAAAGGGATCAGACTGTAAATCTGACGGCACTGCCTTCGAAGGTTCGAATCCTTCCCCCACCACCAGATTTAAAGCCGCGCCAGGTCGACAAGCGCGTCAAGTGTGCGGCCTGATGTGGGTGCAGCGGAATCGTCGGCGCTTTGGCGCTTGCGATTCCGGTGCACCCCTTGCGGGTGTAGTTCAATGGTAGAACCTCAGCCTTCCAAGCTGATGACGCGGGTTCGATTCCCGCTACCCGCTCCAGTTTGGCGGTAAGCAGTAAAAGATTTGCCCATGTAGCTCAGAGGTAGAGCACTCCCTTGGTAAGGGAGAGGTCGACAGTTCGATTCTGTCCATGGGCACCAGATTTTTAGTGTGTATTCATTGTTTTGTTAGGGGATAGACGATGGCCAAGGAAAAATTCGAGCGTACGAAGCCGCACGTGAACGTCGGGACGATTGGACACGTGGACCATGGCAAGACGACGTTGACAGCAGCGATCACCACCATTCTGTCGAAGAAATACGGCGGAGCGGCAAAGAACTACGCGGATATCGACAGCGCCCCGGAAGAAAAGGCGCGCGGCATCACCATCAACACCGCGCACGTCGAATACGAAACCGAGCATCGTCACTACGCGCACGTTGACTGCCCGGGCCACGCCGATTATGTGAAGAACATGATTACCGGCGCCGCGCAGATGGACGGCGCGGTACTGGTGGTGTCCGCCGCCGACGGCCCGATGCCGCAAACGCGCGAGCACATCCTGCTCGCCCGTCAGGTGGGTGTGCCGTACATCATCGTCTACATGAACAAGGCTGACATGGTTGACGACGCCGAGTTGCTGGAACTGGTCGAAATGGAAGTGCGTGAACTGCTCAGCAAGTACGACTTCCCGGGTGACGACACCCCGATCATCATCGGCTCCGCATTGAAGGCCCTTGAAGGCGACACCAGCGACATTGGCGAGCCCAGCATTTTCCGTCTGGCCGAAGCGCTGGACAGCTACATCCCGATGCCCGAACGCGCCATCGACAAGCCGTTCCTGATGCCGGTGGAAGACGTGTTCTCCATCTCCGGTCGTGGCACGGTGGTTACCGGGCGTGTCGAGCGCGGCATCGTCAAGGTCGGCGAAGAAATCGAAATTGTCGGCATCAAGCCGACGGTCAAGACCACTTGCACCGGCGTTGAAATGTTCCGCAAGCTGCTCGACCAGGGTCAGGCCGGCGACAACATCGGCGCGCTGTTGCGCGGCACCAAGCGTGAAGACGTCGAGCGCGGCCAGGTGCTGGCCAAGCCGGGCAGCATCACGCCGCACACCAAGTTCAGTGCCGAAATTTACGTGCTGAGCAAGGACGAAGGCGGTCGTCATACGCCGTTCTTCAACGGCTACCGCCCGCAGTTCTACTTCCGCACCACCGACGTGACCGGCGCGATCGAACTGCCGGCCGGCACTGAAATGGTGATGCCGGGCGACAACGTGTCGATCACCGCGGCGCTGATTGCCCCGATCGCGATGGAAGAAGGTTTGCGCTTCGCCATCCGTGAAGGCGGTCGTACCGTCGGCGCCGGCGTCGTCGCGAAAATTATCGAGTAATTCCCGCATGGCCTGAATGGCGGATGTTTCGTCAGCTGTTCGGGCCCGCGGTTGCAAGCTTCAACAGGCCAGTAGCTCAATTGGCAGAGCGTCGGTCTCCAAAACCGAAGGTTGGGGGTTCGAGACCCTCCTGGCCTGCCAGATACAACAACTGACATCGGGTAAAGCCGGATAGAACGCCCCAGAATGGCAGACAACATAAAACTTCTGATTGCTGCCCTGCTCGTAGTGGCCGGCATAGCCGGTTTTTACCTGTTGCAGGATGCTCCCGCTGTATTCGGCGTGCTGTCGATACTGGCCGGGATACTTGCCGCCGTGGGCGTTGCATGGCTGACTGGTCCGGGTAGGCAGTTCTATGCCTTCTCGCAGGAATCCGTGGTCGAGGCGCGCAAGGTGGTGTGGCCGACGCGCAAGGAAACTTTGCAGATGACCGGGATTGTGGTCGCATTCGTTATCGTGATGGCGCTGTTCCTGTGGTTGGTGGACGGCTCGCTGACCTGGTTGGTCAAACTGATCATGCAGAGAGGTGAGTGATGGCGATGCACTGGTATGTGGTTCATGCCTATTCCGGCTTTGAGAAAAGCGTCATGCGCGCGCTGAAGGAACGCATCGAGCGTGCCGGCATGCAGGCGTACTTCGGCGAGATATTGGTTCCGGTTGAAGAAGTCGTGGAAATGAAATCGGGCCAGAAGAAGACCTCAGAGAGAAAGTTCTTTCCGGGCTATGTTCTGGTTCAGATGGAAATGAATGACGACTCCTGGCATCTGGTCAAAAGCACCGCAAAAGTGACCGGATTCGTTGGTGGAACCGCCAACAAACCGGCGCCGATCAGTGAAAAGGAAGTCAATGCCATCCTGCAGCAAGTCCAGGACGGGGTGGAAAAGCCCAAGCACAAGATTACCTTCGAGATTGGTGAAATGGTGCGCGTAGTGGACGGGCCTTTCAACGAGTTCAATGGCTCGGTGGAGGATGTCAATTACGAAAAGAACAAACTGCGCGTATCGGTCACCATATTCGGTCGCGCAACCCCGGTAGAACTGGATTTTTCGCAAATCGAGAAAGCCTGATTGTTGTTGCAAACCGGCGTGAAAGCGCCGGTTGTCGTTCCGGACCTGGTCCGGTTTAGAGGAGCGTAGGCGCACACCTGATTACAGTTGCACGCCCATGCGATATCACTCACATTTCTGGAGTCTCAAATGGCCAAAAAGATTGTCGGCTACGTCAAGCTGCAAGTTCCGGCTGGCAAAGCCAATCCCTCGCCGCCTATCGGTCCCGCACTGGGTCAACGCGGTTTGAACATCATGGAATTCTGCAAGGCGTTCAACGCCCAGACCCAGGGTCTGGAACCGGGTCTGCCGATTCCCGTGGTGATTACCGCCTACGCGGACAAGAGCTTCACGTTCATCATGAAGACGCCGCCGGCGACCATTCTGATCAAGAAGGCGGTCGGCATCACCAAAGGCAGTCCCCGTCCGCATACCGACAAGGTGGGCGTGATTACCCGTGCGCAACTGGAAGAAATCGCGAAGACCAAAATGCCGGATCTGACCGCCGCCGATATGGACGCGGCAGTGCGCACCATTGCTGGCAGCGCACGCAGCATCGGTCTCAACGTGGAGGGTGTGTGACATGGCCAAACTATCCAAGCGTCTGCAAGCGTTGAAATCGAAGGTCGATCGCAACAAGAACTACGCCATTGATGATGCGCTGAACATGGTCAAGGCATCGGCCACCGCGAAATTCGACGAGTCGGTCGATACTTCGATCATCCTCGGCGTCGATCCCCGCAAATCCGACCAGGTGGTGCGGGGTTCGGTGGTGATGCCGCGCGGTCTTGGCAAGTCGGTACGGGTTGCAGTGTTCGCCCAGGGCGCCTTGGCTGAAGCCGCCAAGGCGGCTGGCGCCGACATCGTCGGTTTTGAAGACCTGGCAGCGGAAGTCAAGGGCGGCAAGATGGATTTCGATGTGGTAATCGCCACGCCGGACGCCATGCGTGTGGTCGGTCAACTCGGTCAGATTCTGGGTCCGCGTGGCCTGATGCCGAACCCCAAGGTCGGCACGGTAACCCCGAATGTGGCGGATGCGATCAAGAACGCCAAAGCCGGTCAGGTGCAGTACCGCACAGACAAGGCCGGTATCATCCATGCGACTATCGGTCGGGCTTCTTTCGATGCCGAGGCACTCAAGGAAAATCTGGTGGCGCTGATCGACGCGCTGAACAAGGCCAAGCCGGCCGCCAGCAAGGGTGTCTACATGAAGAAGGTTTCGGTTTCCAGCACGATGGGGATAGGCGTTCGCGTCGATCAAACATCACTGGCTGCTCCGCAATAACAAATAGCGCATGCTCGATGGAGCATGTGCAGGACTTTGGGCTGCCGCTTCTCGCGAAGCGGTGGATCGTCAAAGACCGCAGGCGCCGCGGGGTGTGAATCCCAAGGCTTAATCATGAAGTTGCCTGCGCAGACGGTGTACCCGAACAGGAATAATGGCCAGCCGAGGTTGGCGTGATTTCTCGTTCAGGCCGCCGTGGGTGTGGCGAATGTTCGCCACTTGTGGACTTGAAAGGAGAAAAGACCCGATGAGTCTGAATCTAGGTGAAAAGAAGGCCGTAGTGGCTGAGGTGGCCGCGCAAGTAGCGACCGCCCAAACCATCGTCGTTGCCGAGTATCGAGGTGTCGAAGTCACCAAACTTACGGTGCTGCGAAAGAAGGCACGTGAATCCGGCGTGTATCTGCGTGTACTGAAAAATACGCTGGTGCGGCGCGCGGTAGCGGAAACGCCGTTTGCCAATCTGGGCGACAAGTTGGTTGGTCCGCTGATCTATAGCATTTCTGCAGATCCGGTTGCTGCGGCGAAAGTGCTCAGCGATTTTGCCAAGACCAACGACAAGCTGGTGTTGAAAGCGGGTTGCTATGCCGGCAAGGTGCTGGATGCCGACGGCGTGCAGGCGCTGGCATCGATACCGAGTCGCGATGAATTGCTGGCGCGCTTGCTGGGCGTCATGCAGGCGCCGGTTTCCGGATTTGCCGTTGTACTGGCCGCGCTCGCCAAGCAACGCGGTGGTTCGGATGAGCCCGCGCCCGCCGAAGCCGTTGCAGCTTGATCTACTCAATTACGCGCATTCTGAAATTTTTGATTTAGGAGTTGTTTAACATGGCAATTAGCAAAGAAGACATCCTCGAAGCCGTAGGCAGCATGACGGTCATGGAACTGAACGATCTGGTCAAGGCGTTCGAAGAGAAGTTTGGCGTTTCCGCTGCATCGTTCGCTGCCGCCGCCCCGGGCGCTGGTGCCGCCGCCGCTGTGGTGGAAGAGAAGACGGATTTCGATGTCATTCTGACTTCCTGTGGCGCCAACAAGGTTAGCGTCATCAAGGTGGTGCGTGCAATTACCGGCCTGGGGCTCAAGGAAGCCAAGGATCTGGTCGACGGCGCGCCCAAGGCGGTCAAGGAAGCTTGCCCGAAAGCGGAAGCCGACGACATTCTCAAGCAGCTTGTCGAAGCTGGCGCCACTGCCGAGATCAAGTAATCAAGACGTGGCATGGGCGTCGTTTGCCCATTCCAGGCTGGCGAACCAGCGCCTGACGGAAGTTGATTCCGTCGGGCCTTGGCTTGCCGGCCTTTTCGCATTGCAGGAATCAGACCCCAGGAACGACCAATACGTTGTTGCGGTCTGATCCCCTGATCCTTGTCACCGACACGGAGCCATTATGAGCTACACCTTCGCTGAAAAAAAACGTCTACGCAAGAGCTTCGCCAAGCGCTCGAGTGTATTGCCGGTCCCCTACATGCTGACCACTCAGATCGAGTCGTTTCGCGGCTTCCTGCAAGAGGATGTCACGATGGAGAACCGCGACAACGTCGGCTTGCAAGCGGCGTTTACCTCGATTTTCCCGATCATCAGCCACAGCGGCAATGCCCGGCTGGAATTCGTCAGTTACACCCTGGGCACGCCGGTATTCGATATCGTCGAATGTCAGCAGCGCGGCTTGACCTTTGCCGCCAGTGTTCGCGCTCGTGTGCGGCTGGTGATCCTTGATCGCGAGAGCGTCAAGGAAAAGATCAAGGAGGTGAAGGAGCAGGAAGTCTACATGGGCGAAATGCCCCTGATGACGCCGAACGGTTCTTTCGTGATCAATGGCACCGAGCGTGTGGTGGTCTCCCAGTTGCATCGTTCTCCCGGCGTGTTCTTCGAACATGACCGCGGCAAGACGCATTCGTCCGGAAAATTGTTGTTCTCGGCGCGGATCATTCCGTATCGCGGTTCCTGGCTGGATCTGGAATTCGATCCAAAGGATTTCATCTATTTCCGGGTTGATCGTCGGCGCAAGATGCCGATGACCATTTTGCTCAAGGCGCTGGGTTACAACGTCGAGCAGATTCTGGACATGTTCTTCCAGACCGATGTGTTCCATTTCGGCAAGAAGGGTATCGAACTCGAACTGCGTCCTGAACGTCTCAAAGGCGATACCGCCAAATTCGATATCCTGGCCAAGGATGGCACGGTGATCGTCGCCAAGGACAAGCGAATTACCGCCAAACACATCCGCGATCTGGAATCCAGCGGTGTCAAGAAGGTCATCGTCGATAGCGAGTTCATCCTGGGCCGGGTCATTTCGCGCAATCTGGTCGACGCCGAGACCGGTGAGTTGCTGGCGCGCGCCAACGAGGAAATCACCGAGACCCTGCTGGCCAAGATACTGGAAGCCAAGGTCGGAGAAATCCAGACGCTGTACACCAATGAACTGGATCATGGTCCGTTCGTCTCGCAAACGCTGAATGCCGATGAAACCGTCGATCAGTGGACTGCACGCGTGGCTATTTATCGCATGATGCGTCCGGGCGAGCCGCCGACCGAAGATGCTGTGGAGGCGTTGTTCAATCGTCTGTTCTTCAATGACGACAGCTACGACCTGTCAAAGGTCGGCCGGATGAAATTCAATCGGCGCATTCTGGCGCCGGGCAAAACCAGCTGGCAGATCGTTTTCCCGCCGCACCACCGGGAAAACAAGCTGGCTCAGGCGCTGCGCGATTATTACGGCGTGTGTCCGGAAGCCAGCCTGTCCAAGGCCAGCGTCGAAGACATCGTGACGCGCGAAGAAGCGGAAGCCAAACTGGCCGAACTGAACAAGCATCTTAAGTCGGTGGGTTTCGATCCCAAGGCACTCAATGCCAAGATCGAAGAGCGCTATACCCTGTCGCCGCGCGATATCGTTGAAGTGATCAAGATCATGGTCGAACTGCGCAATGGACGCGGCGAGATCGACGACATCGACCATCTGGGCAATCGTCGCGTGCGCTCGGTGGGCGAACTGGCGGAAAACCAGTTCCGCGCCGGACTGGTGCGGGTTGAGCGGGCGGTAAAAGAACGTTTGAATCAGGCCGAGAGCGACAACCTGATGCCGCATGACCTGATCAATGCGAAGCCGATTTCCGCTGCGATCAAGGAGTTTTTCGGTTCCAGCCAGCTCTCGCAGTTCATGGACCAGACCAATCCGCTGTCCGAGATTACCCACAAGCGCCGGATTTCCGCGTTGGGCCCGGGCGGTTTGACACGTGAGCGTGCCGGTTTCGAAGTGCGCGACGTGCATCCGACGCACTATGGCCGGGTTTGTCCGATCGAAACCCCGGAAGGTCCGAACATCGGCCTGATCAATTCACTGGCGCTGTTCGCCCGCACCAACGAGTACGGTTTCATTGAGACGCCTTACCGGAAGGTGATCGATCACAAGGTCTCCGATGAAATCGAGTATTTGTCGGCGATCGAGGAAAGCCAGTACGTCATCGCCCAGGCGAATGCGCCGCTGGATGCCAAGGGACGTTTCAGTGACGATCTGGTGTCCTGCCGCAACCGCAACGAATTTACCCTGTCTTCACCGGACCGGATTCAATACATGGACGTGGCGCCGTCGCAGATCGTGTCGGTGGCTGCTTCGTTGATCCCGTTCCTCGAGCATGACGATGCGAACCGCGCGTTGATGGGCTCGAACATGTCCCGTCAGGCCGTGCCCTGCCTGCGCCCGGACAAGCCGCTGGTTGGAACCGGCATCGAACGGACTGCGGCGGTCAACTCCGGCACGGTCGTCACCGCGCATCGCGGCGGCATGGTCGATTACGTCGATGCCAGCCGGGTCGTGGTGCGGGTCAATGACGATGAAACCCAGAGCGGTGATGTCGGTGTCGATATCTATACCCTGACCAAGTATCAGCGCTCCAACCAGAACACCAACATCAACCAGCGGCCGCTGGTGCGCTTGGGCGACAAGATCGCCAAGGGCGACGTGATCGCCGATGGCGCTTCGACCGACAAGGGTGAACTGGCGTTGGGCCAGAACATGCTGGTGGCGTTCATGCCGTGGAACGGCTACAACTTCGAAGACTCGATCCTGATCTCCGAACGCGTGGTTGCGGAAGACCGCTATACCTCGATCCATATCGAGGAACTGTCTCTGGTGGCGCGCGATACCAAGCTGGGTCCGGAAGAAATCACCCGCGATATTTCGAGTTTGTCGCAGTTGCAGATGGGCCGCATGGACGAAGCCGGTATCGTGCACGTCGGCGCGGAAGTGCAGGCTGGCGATGTGCTGGTCGGCAAGGTGACGCCCAAGGGCGAAACCCAGCTCACCCCTGAAGAGAAGCTGCTGCGCGCCATCTTCGGCGAGAAGGCTTCCGACGTTAAGGACACTTCGTTGCGCGTGCCGACCGGCATGAGCGGCACGGTGATCGATGTGCAGGTGTTCACCCGCGAAGGTATCGAGCGCGACAGCCGCGCCAACCAGATCATCGACGAAATGCTGCGCAAGTATTCGAAGGATCTGGCCGACCAGATGCGCATCGTGGAAGAAGATGCGTTCTCGCGGATGCGCCGCATGCTGCTCGGCAAGAGCGCCAAGGGTGGACCGAAGAAACTGGCCAAGGGCGCCGAAGTCTCCGGCGAGTATCTGGACAGCATGAGTCCGCACGACTGGTTCGATATCCGCGTTGCGGATGAGGATCTGGCGCGGCAAATGGAAGGCATCCAGGATTCCCTGGAAAAACAGCGTGCCGAATTTGGCCGCATGCTTGAAATCAAGAAGAAGAAGCTGACCCAGGGCGACGAATTGCCGCCGGGCGTGATCAAGATGGTCAAGGTCTATCTGGCCGTCAAGCGTCGTCTGCAACCGGGTGACAAGATGGCGGGTCGTCACGGCAACAAGGGTGTGATCTCCAAGATCGTGCCGGTGGAAGACATGCCGTTCATGGCGGATGGCACGCCGGTTGACATCGTGTTGAACCCGTTGGGCGTGCCGTCGCGGATGAACGTCGGCCAGATTCTCGAAACCCACCTGGGCTGGGCCGCGCGCGGTCTCGGCGAGCGCATCAATGGCATGCTGCAAGCACAGGTCAAGGCTTCCGAGATGCGCAAGTTCCTCGACAAGGTCTACAACGCGTCCGGCAAGCAGGAAGACATCAAGGGCCTGTCCGACGCCGAGATCATGGAAATGGCCGGCAATCTGACCAAGGGCGTGCCGTTCGCCACGCCGGTGTTCGATGGCGCTTCCGAGGAAGAAATCAAGACCATGCTTGACCTTGCCTACCCGGATGATGATCCGCGCACCCAACAAGTCGGTTTCACGCCGGCCAAAACCCAGGTGCAACTGTATGACGGTCGCAGCGGCGAGGCATTTGACCGCACGGTAACGGTCGGCATCATGCATGTGCTGAAACTGCATCACCTGGTCGACGACAAGATGCATGCTCGTTCCACTGGTCCGTACTCGCTGGTGACTCAACAACCGCTGGGCGGCAAGGCACAGTTCGGCGGTCAGCGTTTCGGCGAAATGGAAGTCTGGGCGCTGGAGGCTTACGGCGCGGCCTACACCTTGCAGGAAATGCTGACGGTGAAGTCCGACGACGTGACCGGACGCACCAAGGTGTACGAGAACATCGTCAAGGGCGAACACAAGATCGATGCCGGCATGCCGGAGTCGTTCAACGTGCTGGTCAAGGAAATTCGCTCGCTGGCGATCGACATCGATCTGGAACGTTACTGATCGCGGCGCCACTTAGCACTTGTTTAACGAGACAACAGGAAACGCGAAGCGGGAATTGGAGAATGTCGTCAGGGTTATGGCATTCCTGGTTTCGCGCGGCGTGTTTCGCCTCTTAGAGTTGGTCCCTAACGGGGGAATGAAACGATGAAAGCATTACTCGATCTCTTCAAGCAGGTCACCCAGAACGAGGAATTCGACGCCATCAAGATCGGCCTCGCCTCGCCCGAGAAGATCCGGTCCTGGTCATTCGGCGAAGTCAAGAAACCGGAAACCATCAATTACCGTACCTTCAAACCGGAACGGGATGGCCTGTTCTGCGCCAAGATATTCGGTCCGATCAAGGATTACGAATGTCTTTGCGGCAAGTACAAGCGTCTCAAGCATCGTGGCGTGATCTGCGAGAAGTGTGGCGTTGAAGTGACACAGGCGAAGGTCCGCCGTGAACGTATGGGCCATATCGAACTGGCCAGTCCGGTCGCCCATATCTGGTTCCTCAAGTCGCTGCCCAGTCGTCTCGGCATGGTGCTCGACATGACGCTGCGCGATATCGAACGCGTGCTGTATTTCGAGGCATTCGTGGTTACCGAGCCGGGCATGACGCCGCTCAACAAATGCCAGTTGCTGACCGAAGAAGACTATCTCGCCAAGCTGGAAGAATATGGCGACGAATTCAAGGCCGGCATGGGCGCCGAAGGGGTGCGCGATCTGCTCAAGGGCATCGATTTGCCGGTTGTCGTCGAACAGCTGCGCAGCGATCTGTCGAAGACCAGTTCCGAAACCAAGATCAAGAAATTCGCCAAACGTCTGAAAGTGCTCGAGGCGTTCATGAAGTCCGGCATACACCCGGAATGGATGATCCTCGAAGTCCTGCCGGTGTTGCCGCCGGAGCTGCGTCCGCTGGTGCCGCTGGATGGCGGGCGTTTCGCCACGTCCGATTTGAACGATCTGTATCGCCGGGTGATCAACCGCAACAACCGTCTGAAGCGCCTGCTGGAGTTGAAAGCGCCGGACATCATCGTGCGCAACGAAAAACGCATGCTGCAGGAATCGGTCGATTCACTGCTCGACAACGGTCGTCGCGGCAAGGCGATGACCGGTGCCAACAAACGTCCGCTGAAATCGCTGGCCGACATGATCAAGGGCAAGGGCGGCCGATTCCGTCAGAATCTGCTGGGTAAACGCGTCGACTACTCCGGTCGTTCGGTCATCGTCGTCGGACCGACGCTGAAACTGCATCAATGCGGCCTGCCCAAGCTGATGGCTTTGGAACTGTTCAAGCCGTTCATCTTCAATCGCCTGGAAGTCATGGGTCTGGCCACCACGATCAAGGCCGCCAAGCGCATGGTGGAGGATGAAGAACCGGTGGTCTGGGACATCCTGGAAGAAGTGATCCGCGAACATCCGGTCATGCTGAATCGCGCGCCGACGCTGCACCGACTCGGTATCCAGGCGTTCGAGCCGGTGCTGATCGAGGGCAAGGCGATCCAGTTGCATCCGCTGGTGTGTACCGCTTTCAACGCCGACTTCGACGGCGACCAGATGGCTGTCCACGTGCCGTTGTCTCTGGAGGCGCAGATGGAAGCCCGGACCTTGATGCTGGCTTCCAACAACGTACTGTCTCCCGCCAACGGCGAGCCGATCATCGTGCCTTCGCAGGATATCGTGCTCGGCTTGTACTACATGTCTCGGGAAAAGATCAACGCCAAGGGTGAAGGCATGATGTTCGCCGATACCGACGAACTGCGCCGCGCCTGGCAGTCCGGGCTGGTTGACATCAATGCGCGCGTGATCGTGCGGTTAAAAGAGCGTCTGTATGACGATGCCGGCAAAATGTACGAACAGGTCAAGCGCTATGAAACCGTGGTCGGTCGCGCCTTCCTCTCGGAAATTCTGCCGCCCGGCCTGGATTTCCCGCACATCAATCGAGTGATGAAGAAGAAGGAAATCTCCAAGCTCATCAACGCCAGTTTCCGCAAGTGCGGTCTGAAGGACACCGTCATGTTCGCGGACAAGCTGATGTACACCGGCTTCTCGATGGCGGCGCGCGGCGGTATTTCGATCTGCATGCAGGACATGCTGATGCCGCCGCAAAAGCATGCAATCCTGACGGCTGCCGAAAACGAGGTGAAGGAAATCCAGTCGCAGTACACCTCTGGCCTGGTGACCGACGGCGAACGCTACAACAAGGTGGTGGATATCTGGGGTCAGGCCGGCGACAAGGTGGCCAAGGCCATGATGGACCAGTTGTCGTCGGAACAGACGGTCGACCGTGACGGCAATACCGTGAAGCAGGAATCGTTCAATTCGATCTACATGATGGCCGATTCCGGCGCCCGGGGTTCCGCCGCGCAGATTCGCCAATTGGCCGGCATGCGCGGCCTGATGGCGAAACCGGATGGTTCCATTATCGAGACGCCGATCACGGCAAACTTCCGTGAAGGCCTCAACGTGCTGCAGTACTTCATCTCCACGCACGGTGCGCGGAAAGGTCTGGCCGATACCGCACTGAAAACCGCCAACTCGGGTTATCTGACGCGCCGTCTGGTCGATGTGACGCAGGATCTGGTGATTACCGAGGATGACTGCGGCACCACCAATGGCATGTTCATGAAAGCCCTGGTCGAAGGCGGCGACGTGGTTGAACCGTTGCGCGACCGTATTCTGGGCCGTGTCGCGGCATTTGACGTCATCCATCCTGAAACCGGTGAAACAGTGATCGATGCCGGCGAATTGCTGGATGAAGCCAAGGTCGATCTGATCGATGAACTGGGAGTTGATGAAGTCAAGGTGCGCACGCCGTTGACCTGCGATACCCGCTGGGGACTGTGCGCCAAATGTTATGGCCGAGATCTTGGACGTGGCTATCAGATCAATGCCGGCGAAGCGGTTGGTGTTATCGCCGCGCAATCCATTGGCGAACCAGGCACCCAGTTGACGATGCGCACCTTCCACATCGGTGGTGCGGCATCCCGCTCGGCTTCGGCTTCGCAGCTGGAAGGCAAATCGGCCGGCACGATCCGCTTTTTGCCTTCGATGCGCTACATCACCAACGTCAAGGGCGAACCGGTGGCGATTTCACGCAACGGCGAGGTCGTGATCGTTGACGACAACCAGCGCGAACGTGAACGTCACAAAGTACCCTATGGCGCGACCCTGGCTGTACACGATGGTCAAGTCGTCAAGGCGGGTACCGCTCTGGCCAACTGGGATCCGCATACACGGCCGATCATCACCGAGTATGCCGGACGGGTGAAACTGGAAAATATCGAAGAGGGTGTGACGGTTGCCAAACAGATCGATGATGTAACCGGTCTGTCGACCCTGATCGTCATCGACGGCAAACGGCGGGGATCGGCACAAAGCAAGGGTGTACGCCCGCAGGTTCGGCTGATCAGCGCTGAAGGTCAGGATGTCAAAGTGGCTGGCACCGACATCAGCGTCAACATCACCTTCCAGGTTGGTTCTCTGATCACCGTCAAGGACGGACAGGAGGTCAACATCGGCGATGTGCTGGCGCGTATTCCGCAAGAAACCTCCAAGACGCGCGACATTACCGGCGGTCTGCCGCGGGTCGCCGAATTGTTCGAAGCCCGCACTCCGAAGGATGCCGGCGTGCTGGCGGAAATCACCGGGACGGTGTCTTTTGGCAAGGATACAAAGGGCAAGCAGCGTCTGGTGTTGACCGATATGGATGGGGTTCCGCATGAGTACCTGATTTCCAAGGACAAACATGTCACCGTGCACGATGGCCAGGTGGTGCAGAAGGGTGAAACCATCGTCGATGGTCCGCCCGATCCGCACGATATCCTGCGCTTGAAGGGGATCGAGGCGCTGGCTCGCTACATCATTGATGAAGTACAGGACGTTTATCGTTTGCAGGGCGTGAAAATCAATGACAAGCACATTGAAGTCGTGGTCCGCCAAATGTTGCGCCGGGTTATCGTCAGTGATGCGGGTGATACCAGCTTCATTCTGGGCGAGCAGGTCGAGCGTTCCGAGTTCCTGCGCGAGAACGACATGATGATTGCGGAAGGCAAACAACCCGCGACGCATGCCAATGTCTTGCTGGGTATTACCAAGGCTTCGCTGTCCACCGATTCGTTCATCTCGGCGGCATCCTTCCAGGAAACCACTCGGGTTCTGACCGAAGCCGCCATCATGGGCAAGAAGGATGGTTTGCGCGGCCTCAAGGAGAACGTCATCGTCGGCCGTCTGATTCCGGCTGGAACGGGTCTTGCGCATCACCGCACCCGCAAGGGTCTGAGCGTCCAGCCCTCTCCGGATCAGCAGGGTGAACCGTTGCTGGTTATTACAGAGGAGATCGGAAGTACAGAGTAGATGCTGCCCAGTACTTGACACTCAGTGATGAGCTGATTATTATCAGCAGTCTTTTTCCGGTGAGCCGCATGCAAGGCATGCGGTTCAATTTGTTCAGAATTCACGATTAAGTTGGGAAAGCGCTAGATGCCGACCATCAACCAGCTGGTGCGCAAGTCGCGCCAGGCACCGCAAGAAAAAAGTAAAGTCCCGGCCATGGAGGCTTGTCCTCAGAAGCGGGGTGTTTGTACGCGTGTCTATACCACGACGCCCAAAAAGCCGAACTCCGCATTGCGGAAAGTGGCCAAGGTGCGGTTGTCCAATGGCTTCGAGATCATCGGTTACATCGGTGGTGAAGGCCATAACCTCCAGGAGCACTCGGTTGTTCTGGTGCGTGGCGGACGGGTAAAGGATTTGCCGGGTGTGCGTTATCACATCGTGCGTGGCAGTCTGGATACCGCAGGCGTCAAGGATCGCAAGCAGTCGCGTTCGAAGTATGGCGCGAAGCGCGCCAAGAAGGCCTGAACGTCATATTTGCATTAGGTTGCACTGATTAAAGAGTTGCGAGGAAAACATGCCCCGTCGTCGTGAAGTACCGAAACGTATCGTTCTGCCGGATCCCAAATTCGGAAGTATCGAAGTGGCCAAGTTCATGAATGTGATCATGAACAGTGGCAAAAAATCCGTTGCAGAGCGCATCGTTTATGGCGCGTTCGAACAGATCAACAAGAAGGGTGGCAAGGACCCGATCGAGGTATTTGGTCAGGCCATGACCAATGTGCGTCCGATCGTCGAGGTCAAGTCACGTCGTGTCGGTGGTGCCAATTACCAGGTGCCGGTTGAGGTTCGCCCTGCGCGTCGTGCGGCATTGGCGATGCGCTGGATCAAGGATGCTGCGCGCAAGCGTGGAGAAAAATCCATGGGGCAGAGACTTGCCGGTGAGTTGCTGGATGCCGCAGAGGGCCGTGGTGGTGCGATGAAGAAGCGTGAAGAAATTCACCGTATGGCCGAGGCCAACAAGGCCTTCTCGCATTTCCGCTTCTGATAAGGAAAATATCTTGGCACGCAAGACCCCTATTGAGCGCTACCGTAATATCGGTATTTCCGCGCACATCGACGCCGGCAAGACAACGACTACAGAGCGCGTACTTTTCTACACCGGTGTCAATCACAAGATTGGCGAAGTGCACGATGGTGCGGCCACCATGGACTGGATGGAGCAGGAGCAGGAGCGTGGCATCACGATTACCTCGGCTGCGACCACGTGTTTCTGGAAGGGTATGGATCTGGCTCGGCCGGAGCATCGCGTGAATATCATTGATACGCCTGGTCACGTCGATTTCACCATCGAAGTAGAGCGCTCCATGCGTGTTCTGGATGGCGCCTGTATGGTGTATTGCGCGGTAGGTGGTGTTCAGCCTCAATCGGAAACGGTTTGGCGTCAGGCCAACAAGTATGGCGTGCCGCGTCTGGCGTTCGTCAACAAGATGGACCGTCAGGGGGCCAATTTCTTCCGTGTCTATGATCAGATGCGATTGCGTCTGAAGGCCAACCCGGTAATGATCCAGGTGCCGATCGGCGCCGAAGAGAAGTTCGAGGGTGTTGTTGATCTGGTCAAGATGAAGGCCATTATCTGGGATGAAGCTTCCCAGGGCATGAAGTTCGAATATGGCGATATACCGGCTGATCTGGTCGATACCTGCAATGAATGGCGGGAAAAGCTGGTCGAAGTGGCTGCGGAGGTCAGCGAGGAGCTGATGAACAAATACCTCGAGGAGGGGGATCTCTCCGAAGAGGAAATCAAGCAGGCCTTGCGAACCCGTACGATTGCCGGAGAAATCGTGCCGATGCTGTGTGGTTCCGCGTTCAAGAACAAGGGTGTGCAGGCCATGCTCGATGCGGTGATCGATTACATGCCGTCGCCTGTCGATATTCCGCCGGTGAAGGGCGAAGCTGAGGATGGCTCGATGGTCGAGCGTCCCGCTTCCGATGATGCGCCTTTCTCCGCGCTGGCATTCAAGATCATGACCGACCCCTATGTGGGGCAGTTGACCTTCTTCCGGGTGTATTCCGGCGTCGTGTCGGCGGGCGATTCAATCTACAACTCGGTCAAGGGCAAGAAAGAGCGTTTGGGTCGCATTCTGCAGATGCACGCCAACAACCGTGAAGAGATCAAGGAAGTCCATGCTGGCGATATCGCCGCGGCTGTGGGTCTCAAGGATGCGGTGACTGGTGATACCATCTGTGCAATCGACAAGCCGGTGATTCTCGAGCGAATGATATTCCCCGAGCCGGTGATTCACGTTGCTGTGGAACCCAAGACCAAGGCCGACCAGGAAAAAATGGGCCTGGCCTTGAATCGTCTGGCTCAGGAAGATCCTTCGTTCCGTGTACGCACCGACGAAGAATCGGGTCAAACGATCATTTCCGGTATGGGTGAGCTTCACCTGGAAATTCTGGTGGACCGGATGCGTCGCGAATTCAACGTTGAAGCCAATGTGGGTGCGCCTCAGGTGGCCTATCGCGAAGCGATCAAGAAGGAAATCGAGCAGGAAGGCAAACACGCCAAACAATCCGGCGGTAAAGGCCAGTACGGCCACGTCTGGATCAAGATGGGGCCGAACGAAGCTGGCAAGGGATTCGAATTCATCGATGCCATCAAGGGTGGTTCGGTGCCGCGTGAATACATACCGGCGGTGGAGAAGGGTCTCAAGGAAGCGCTGAACAATGGCGTGCTGGCGGGTTTCCCGGTGGTCGATGTCAAGGTTACGCTGTTTGATGGTTCCTACCACGATGTCGACTCGTCTGAATTGGCTTTCAAGCTGGCGGCCATTCTTGCGTTCAAGGACGGCATGCGTAAAGCCAGTCCGGTTCTGCTTGAGCCGATGATGGCGGTTGAGGTCGAGACGCCTGAAGACTACATGGGTGACGTGATGGGCGACCTGAGTCGTCGACGTGGCATCATTCAGGGCATGGATGACCTGCTTGCCGGCAAATCGATACGCGCGGAAGTTCCCCTGGCGGAGATGTTCGGTTATTCGACCGATCTGCGCTCGATGTCCCAAGGACGCGCGACCTACACGATGGAATTCAAGCACTACTCCGAGGCGCCCAAGGCCGTGGCTGATGGCGTGATCAACAGTAAAAAATGAGTGAAATGAGGTAATCAAATGGCCAAGGAAAAATTCGAGCGTACGAAGCCGCACGTGAACGTCGGGACGATTGGACACGTGGACCATGGCAAGACGACGTTGACAGCAGCGATCACCACCATTCTGTCGAAGAAATACGGCGGAGCGGCAAAGAACTACGCGGATATCGACAGCGCCCCGGAAGAAAAGGCGCGCGGCATCACCATCAACACCGCGCACGTCGAATACGAAACCGAGCATCGTCACTACGCGCACGTTGACTGCCCGGGCCACGCCGATTATGTGAAGAACATGATTACCGGCGCCGCGCAGATGGACGGCGCGGTACTGGTGGTGTCCGCCGCCGACGGCCCGATGCCGCAAACGCGCGAGCACATCCTGCTCGCCCGTCAGGTGGGTGTGCCGTACATCATCGTCTACATGAACAAGGCTGACATGGTTGACGACGCCGAGTTGCTGGAACTGGTCGAAATGGAAGTGCGTGAACTGCTCAGCAAGTACGACTTCCCGGGTGACGACACCCCGATCATCATCGGCTCCGCATTGAAGGCCCTTGAAGGCGACACCAGCGACATTGGCGAGCCCAGCATTTTCCGTCTGGCCGAAGCGCTGGACAGCTACATCCCGATGCCCGAACGCGCCATCGACAAGCCGTTCCTGATGCCGGTGGAAGACGTGTTCTCCATCTCCGGTCGTGGCACGGTGGTTACCGGGCGTGTCGAGCGCGGCATCGTCAAGGTCGGCGAAGAAATCGAAATTGTCGGCATCAAGCCGACGGTCAAGACCACTTGCACCGGCGTTGAAATGTTCCGCAAGCTGCTCGACCAGGGTCAGGCCGGCGACAACATCGGCGCGCTGTTGCGCGGCACCAAGCGTGAAGACGTCGAGCGCGGCCAGGTGCTGGCCAAGCCGGGCAGCATCACGCCGCACACCAAGTTCAGTGCCGAAATTTACGTGCTGAGCAAGGACGAAGGCGGTCGTCATACGCCGTTCTTCAACGGCTACCGCCCGCAGTTCTACTTCCGCACCACCGACGTGACCGGCGCGATCGAACTGCCGGCCGGCACTGAAATGGTGATGCCGGGCGACAACGTGTCGATCACCGCGGCGCTGATTGCCCCGATCGCGATGGAAGAAGGTTTGCGCTTCGCCATCCGTGAAGGCGGTCGTACCGTCGGCGCCGGCGTCGTCGCGAAAATTATCGAGTAATCAAGGCCACAAACATGCAAAGCCAAAAGATCAGAATTCGCCTCAAAGCCTACGATTACAAGCTGATTGATCAATCAGCCATGGAAATTGTTGACACCGCCAAGCGCACTGGTGCTGTAGTCAAGGGTCCGGTACCTTTGCCCACCTCCATTGAACGTTTTGACATACTGCGCTCTCCGCACGTCAACAAATCATCACGCGATCAGTTGGAGATCCGTACCCACAAACGTTTGATGGATATTGTTGATCCGACAGATAAAACAGTTGATGCTTTGATGAAATTGGATCTTCCCGCTGGCGTTGACGTCGAGATCAAGTTACAGTAACGAGCTTTCTGTGGGATGAGTAATCCCGATTGTAAATCTGCCGGCCAATTGAAGTCGGCACCTAACGAGGATAACAAAATGAGTTTAGGCCTTGTCGGTCGCAAGATCGGCATGACCCGCATTTTTACCGACGATGGCGTATCCATCCCGGTAACCGTGCTGGACGTGTCGAACAACCGCGTCAGCCAGGTAAAGACAGCCGCAACGGATGGATATTCCGCTTTGCAGGTTGCCTTTGGCGCGCGCAAACCCAGTCGCATCACCAAACCGGTTGCTGGACATCTGGCCAAATCTGGCGTTGATGCGGCGGCGGGTATGATGGAATTTCCCGTTGAAGCGGATGTCATGGCCAACTATCAGCCGGGCAATCCAATTCCGGTTGATATTTTCAGCGCGGGACAGATGGTGGATGTATCCGGAGTAACGCAAGGTAAAGGTTTCGCAGGTACGATCAAGCGTCACCACTTCAAGTCTCAACGCGCTACCCACGGTAATTCACGTTCACACAATGTGCCGGGTTCCATTGGTCAGGCGCAGGATCCGGGTCGTATTTTCCCCGGCAAACGCATGTCTGGTCATTTGGGCGCGGTCAATCGTACCATTCAGAACCTTGAGATCGTCAGAGTTGACATGGAACGTCAGTTGCTGCTGATCAAGGGCGCTGTTCCTGGTTCCAAGGGGGGGAATGTGATTGTCCGCCCGGCCGTTAAAGGGGGAGCGTGATGGAACTGCAATTAATCAATGATCAGGGCCAGAGTGCCGGTGTCGTGAATGCTTCCGACGCTGTCTTTGGTCGCGAATACAATGAAGCGTTGGTGCATCAATTGATCACGGCCTTTCTGGCGAACGCCCGCAGCGGCGACAGGGCTCAGTTGACCCGCGCCGAAGTGCGCCACAGCACCAAGAAACCTTTCAAGCAAAAAGGTACTGGACGTGCGCGCGCCGGCATGACCTCTTCGCCCATATGGCGGGGAGGTGGTCGCGCTTTTCCGAACAAGCCCGACGAAAACTTTACGCAGAAAGTCAACCGTAAAATGTATCGTGCCGGAATCGCTTCGATCTTCTCGAAGCTTGTTCAGGATGGCCGTTTGTCCGTCGTTGACAGTCTCGGTATCGAGGCGCCGCGCACCAAAGCGCTCGCTGGAAAGTTGAAGAACTACGGGATTTCCGATCGCGTTTTGATCATCGATTCCGTGGTTGATGACAATTTGTGGTTGTCCGCTCGCAATATGCATCACGTTCTGGTTCTGGAGCCGCATCAGGCGGATCCGGTCAGTCTGGTGCGCTATGACAGGGTCCTGATGACTCGCGAAGCCGTCAAATCGCTCGAGGAGATGTACTCATGAAAGCCGTGCCCATGAAAGAAGAGCGCCTGCTTCAGGTCATCCTCGCGCCGGTCATTTCCGAAAAGGCCACGATGCTCGCCGACAAGCGCGAACAGGTTATTTTTCGTGTAGCGCCGACCGCCACCAAGCCTGAAATCAAGGCGGCTGTGGAGTTGTTGTTCAAGGTTCAGGTCAAGGCTGTCAATGTGTTGAACGTCAAGGGCAAAACCAAACGCTTTGGCCGTTTCAATGGGGCACGCTCTGGTTGGAAGAAAGCATTTGTATGCCTGCAACCTGGGCAAGAACTTAACTTCGCGTCAGGAGAATAATCATGTTGGTCAAGGTCAAGCCGACATCCCCTGGTCGTCGTGCCGTTGTCAAGGTCGTAACCCCGGGATTGCACAAAGGAAAGCCTGTTGCGAGTCTGATCGAAAAACAGAATCGCAAATCCGGCAGAAACAACAATGGTCATATCACGACTCGCCACAAAGGTGGCGGTCACAAGCAACACTATCGGCTGGTTGATTTCAAGCGTAACAAGGACGGTATCACCGCCAAGGTAGAGCGTATCGAATACGACCCGAACCGCAGCGCACATATCGCTTTGCTCTGTTATGCCGATGGCGAGCGCCGTTACATCATCGCGCCGCGTGGCGTGGAAGTGGGTGCCACCTTGGTGAGCGGTTCGGAAGCTCCGATCAAGCCGGGCAATTGTCTGCCGCTGCGGAATATTCCCGTTGGTTCGACGATTCATTGCATCGAAATGCTGCCTGGCAAGGGTGCGCAGATTTCCCGCTCGGCGGGAACAAGTGTGCAATTGCTGGCGCGGGAAGGTTCCTACGCGCAGTTGCGTTTGCGCTCCGGTGAAATCCGCAAGGTCCACATTGATTGCCGTGCGACTTTGGGCGAAGTTGGCAATGAAGAGCATAGCCTGCGTTCTTATGGCAAGGCTGGTGCCATGCGTTGGCGTGGTATCCGTCCGACGGTGCGCGGCACGGTCATGAACCCGGTTGACCACCCGCATGGTGGTGGTGAAGGACGCACGGGCGAGGGTCGCGTGCCGGTCTCGCCGTGGGGGCAGCCGACCAAGGGCTACCGTACTCGTAACAACAAACGCACCGACAGCATGATAGTGCGTCGCCGTCACAAAGCATAAAGGGTGACTTGATATGGCTCGTTCAGTAAAAAAAGGCCCCTTTGTAGATGGCCATCTGATCAAAAAAATTCAAACGGCAATTGCTGCTGGTGACAAGAAACCGATCAAGACCTGGTCACGTCGCTCGACTGTTCTGCCTGATTTCATTGGTCTGACTGTCGCTGTACACAACGGCAAACAACATATTCCGGTTTATGTGACCGAGAACATGGTTGGTCACAAGCTTGGTGAATTCTCGTTGACGCGTACCTTCAAAGGTCACGCCGCCGACAAGAAAACCAAGAAGAAATAAGGAGCGTCGAGATGCAAGTTTCAGCAATTTTGCGCGGCACGCGACTCTCTTCCCAGAAGGCGCGTCTGGTCGCCGATATGGTACGTGGCAAACCTGTGGATCAGGCGCTCAATATTCTGGCGTTCTCTCCGCAGAAGGCCGCTTTCACGATCAAGAAGGTTCTGGAGTCGGCGATTGCCAATGCCGAACACAATGAAGGCGCCGATATTGATGAGTTGAGTGTCAAGACGGTTTTCGTTGATCAAGGGCCCAGCCTGAAGCGCTTTACCGCGCGTGCAAAGGGCCGTGGCAATCGGATTGTTAAACCGACCTGTCACATCACTGTGACTGTTGGCGACTGAGAGAAGGCAAATGGGACAGAAAATTCATCCGATTGGCTTCCGGTTAAGTGTTAACCGTGGCTGGACATCGAAATGGTTTGCTAACAGCAAGAACTTTGCAACTACCTTGAATGAAGACATCAAGGTACGCGAGTTTCTGAAGAAGAAGCTTGCGCATGCTTCAATCAGCAAAATCATGATTGAACGGCCGGCAAAGAATGCGCGAATCACGCTCTTTTCTTCTCGCCCGGGTGTAGTCATCGGCAAGAAAGGTGAAGACATCGAATCGCTTCGCAAGCAGTTGAATACGTTGATGTCGGTTCCCGTCACGCTGAACATTGAAGAGGTTCGGAAGCCGGAGGTTGATGCTCAACTGATCTCCGATTCGATTGCCAATCAGCTCGAAAAGCGGATTATGTTCCGCCGCGCAATGAAGCGCGCCATGCAGAATGCCATGCGATTCGGTGCTCAAGGCATCAAGATCATGTCGGCCGGGCGCTTGAATGGGGCTGAAATCGCCAGAACCGAATGGTATCGCGAAGGTCGTGTTCCCCTGCATACCCTGCGCGCGGACATCGATTACGGTTTTTCAGAAGCCAGCACAACCTACGGCATCATTGGTATCAAGGTCTGGGTATACAAAGGTGAAAATCTTGGCAATGGTGAAAAGCCTGTTGCCGCGCCTGAACCCGAACGTAGACCGCGTCGTCCTGCCAACCGTGCAGGCAAGGAGTAAAGAGTTATGCTGCAACCCGCACGCAGAAAGTATCGCAAAGAACAGAAAGGTCGTAATACCGGACTGGCTACGCGAGGCGCAAAAGTTTCATTCGGTGAATTCGGCCTGAAAGCCATTGCCCGCGGCAGAATAACTGCGCGCCAGATCGAGGCAGCGCGTCGTGCAATGACACGCCACATCAAACGGGGTGGACGAATCTGGATTCGCATTTTTCCGGACAAGCCGATTTCCCAAAAACCTGCTGAAGTTCGTATGGGTAACGGCAAGGGTAATCCCGAGTATTGGGTTGCCGAAATTCAGCCCGGCAAGGTTCTTTACGAAATGGAAGGCGTGACGGAAGAGATCGCGCGTGAGGCTTTCCGCCTGGCTGCTGCAAAATTGCCGTTGGCCACTACATTCGTATCTCGTCATTTTGGAGTTTGATATGAACACGAAGGAATTGCGCTCCAAGGGCATGGATGATCTTCGCACCGAGTTAAAGGAATTGCTCCGTGCCCAGTTCAGTCTGCGTATGCAGCTTTCTACCCAACAAACCAACAAGACTCACGAAATTCGCAAGGTACGACGTGACATTGCGCGCGTTCGCACCGTCATGCAACAAGTGAAAATCCAGGTCGGCAATTGAAGAGTATGGTCATGAGCGAACAACAAAGTGATATGAACAACGGTCGCGCGCTAACCGGAACGGTGGTCAGCGACAAGATGAACAAGACGGTTACTGTGCTGGTTGAGCGCAAGGTCAAGCATCCGCTCTATGGCAAGATTATTCGATTGTCCAAAAAATACCACGCACATGATGAAAACAACGAGTTTCATCCAGGCGATATCGTGGTGATTGAAGAATGCCGTCCGATTTCTCGGACCAAGACCTGGAATGTTTCAAGGCTGGTGCAGAAGGCTGCAACGGTATAACTAATGCTTGATCAGGGTGTCTGAGTATGTTAGAGTGTTCAGCTTCCTGAAGCATGGGCTTCAAAGTCAAGTAGGCCGCACTGCGGCGTGTTTCAACCCGAACGGGATCCAAAACTACTCACTCTGTGGGCAAGTTGGAGAGAAAAAATGATCCAGATGCAGTCCAAATTAGATGTGGCCGACAATACCGGTGCGCGCACAGTAATGTGCATCAAGGTGTTGGGTGGTTCAAAGCGTCGCTATGCCAGTGTTGGTGATGTCATCAAGGTAAGTATCAAGGATGCCGCTCCACGTGGCCGCGTCAAAAAGGGTGATGTCTACAATGCGGTGGTTGTCAGGACAGCCAAGGGTGTGCGGCGGCCTGATGGCTCCTTGATTAAATTTGACAACAATGCAGCCGTTCTGCTCAACAACAAGCTTGAGCCGATAGGAACTCGTATCTTCGGGCCTGTGACGCGTGAATTGCGTGGTGAGCGCTTCATGAAGATTGTTTCTCTGGCTCCCGAAGTTTTGTAAGGGTCTGATGATGCGCAAGATTCGTAAAGGTGATGAAGTTGTGGTCCTGACCGGCAAAGATAAGGGCAAGCGTGGCACTGTTCTGCGCGTGCTTGATTCCGCTTTGGTGGTCGAGGGAGTTAATCGGGTTCGCAAATCCGTCAAGCCGAATCCTATGAAGGGAACGGTTGGTGGTTATATGGACAAGGACATGCCTGTCGATATTTCCAATGTAGCTTTGTTCAACTCGATTACCTCAAAAGGTGATCGTGTGGGGATCAAGACGCTGGAAGATGGTCGCCAGGTGCGCTTCTTCAAGTCCAATGGCGAAGTTGTGGATGCGTAAGGAATAATCATGGCCAGAATGCACGAGTTTTTCAAAGATACGGTCGCCAAGCAATTGACCGATCAATTTGGCTACAAATCGCCGATGCAGGTACCGCGCATTACCAAAATCACGCTGAACATGGGTGTTGGCGAGGCGGTGGGTGACAAGAAGGTGATGGACCACGCCGTTGCGGATATGTTGAAGATAGCTGGTCAGAAACCAGTAGTTACACTGTCTCGTAAATCGATCGCCGGCTTCAAGATCCGTGATCACTATCCGGTTGGTTGCATGGTAACGCTGCGTCGTGAAAGGATGTATGAATTCCTGGATCGCCTGATCACGATCGCAATACCCCGTATTCGAGATTTCCGCGGTATTGGTGGCAAAGGTTTTGACGGTCGTGGCAACTACAACATGGGTGTCAAAGAGCAGATCATTTTCCCTGAAATTGAATACGAAAAGATCGATGTGTTGCGTGGTATGAACATCACGATCACGACCACGGCCAAGACTGATCAAGAAGCCAGGGCGCTGCTGTCCGCATTCAAGTTTCCTTTCAAGAATTGAGGTTGCCATGGCTAGACTTTCAGTAATCAACCGTGAATTAAAGCGTAGAAAATTGGTGAAGAAATTCGCTGCCAAGCGCCTGGTTATCAAGAACAAACTGCAGGATGTATCTTTGAGTGATGAAGAGCGTCAGGTTGCGCGTGAAGCACTTCAATCTCTGCCGCGAAATGCCAGTGAGTGCCGACTGCGGAATCGTTGTCAGATTACAGGTCGTTCGCGTGGGGTGTTTCGTAAATTTGGTCTCTGCCGTAACAAAATCCGTGAATACGCCATGAAGGGCGAGATTCCTGGTGTTGTTAAAGCCAGTTGGTAAGGAAAAAATGCTATGAGCATGAGTGATCCCATTGCAGATATGTTGACCCGCATCCGCAACGGTCAAATGGTCGAAAAAGAATCGGTAAGAATGCCTTCATCCAAACTGAAAAAGGCAATTGCACAGGTTTTGCGTGACGAAGGCTATATTGATGGCTTTCAAGTTCATGAAATGGATGGACTTCCCGAAATCGAAATTTCTCTTAAATATTACGCTGGCAATCCGGTAATCGAGAAAATCGAACGTATCAGCAAACCGGGTTTGCGGATTTACAAAGGTCGGGATCAACTGCCGCGTGTCATGAATGGCTTGGGTGTTGCTATTCTGTCCACTTCACAGGGTGTCATGACTGATCGCAAGGCGCGATCCCTGGGTGTGGGTGGTGAAGTTCTGTGTGTAGTGGCTTGAGGTAAACAAATGTCTCGCGTAGCTAAAAATCCGATTCCACTACTTGCGGGTGTGGAGGTGACCATCGAATCCAACAAGATCTCTGTAAAGGGTCCGCTTGGAACTTTGACGCAAGCCTTGGTTGCGGGTGTCGGGGTAACCAATGCCGATGGATTTCTTCATATCAGCGCCAATGATACAACGCGTGAAACCCATGCCATGACCGGCACTGTCAGAGCGCTACTGGCGAATATGGTGCAGGGTGTGACCAAAGGTTTCGAGCGCAAGCTCAACCTGGTCGGGGTCGGTTACCGGGCGCAAGCGCAAGGCGACAAACTGAATCTGACCCTTGGTTTTTCTCATCCCGTCGAACATCCGATGCCGCTAGGTATCAAGGTTGAAACGCCCACCCAAACCGAGATCATCATCAAGGGTATGGATAAGCAGGTCGTTGGCCAGGTAGCGGCAGACATCAGGTCGTATCGCAAGCCCGAGCCCTACAAGGGCAAGGGTGTGCGTTATGCCAATGAAGTCATCGTCATCAAAGAGACCAAGAAGAAGTAATCAGGAGTTATGGTCATGGATAAAAAAATTCGCCGTATACGTAGATCACGCAAATCTCGGGCAAAAATTTCTGAGCTTGGTGCAATCAGGCTGTGTGTGCATCGCACTAATTCGCATATCTATGCCCAGATCATTGATGCAACGGGTGGTCATGTAATTACATCTGCTTCCAGCATCGACAAGGGCTTCGCAGAGCAAAGCAAATCTGGGTCAAATCTAACCGCAGCCAAGTTGGTTGGTCAGATGGTTGCCGAGAAGGCCAAGAAGTTAGGTGTGGAAAAAGTTTCTTTTGACCGTTCCGGTTTCGCATTCCATGGCAGAGTTAAGGCTCTGGCTGAGGCTGCCCGTGAACACGGTTTGCAGTTTTAAGCGAGGAAGATCATGGCAAGACCGGTACAGCAGCAGCAGGAAGAGCAAGGTGACGGCCTGAAGGAGAAGATGATCTCCGTCAATCGGGTTACCAAGGTTGTCAAGGGTGGTCGCATTCTGAGTTTCGCCGCTTTGACGGTTGTGGGCGACAACGAGGGTGGTGTCGGCATGGGCAAGGGCAAGTCCCGTGAAGTCCCGGTTGCAGTCACCAAAGCAATGGAAGAAGCGCGGCGCAAAATGGTCAAGGTTTCGTTGAAAAACGGTACTTTTCACCATGCGGTTATTGGCAAGCATGGTTCCTCCGTCGTGATCATTCAGCCGGCTTCCGAAGGAACCGGCATTATCGCGGGCGGTGCGATGCGGGCTGTATTTGAGGTCATGGGTGTGCATAACGTCCTGGCCAAATGCCTTGGTTCTACCAACCCTTATAACGTTGTGCGCGCAACATTGAACGGTCTCTCGAAAATGTCGACGCCGAGTGACATTGCCGCGAAACGTGGCAAAACTGTCGCTGAAATCCTGGAGTAAGCAATGTCTGATGCAAAAGCCCGACTCAAGGTAACCTTGATCAAGAGTGTCATAGGTACCGTTGAAAAGCATCGCGCTTGTGTCCGCGGTCTTGGTTTGCGCCGTTTGAACCATTCTGTTCTGGTTCTCGATACGCCGGAAAATCGCGGCATGATCAACCGTGTCAACTATCTTGTAAAAGCTGAGTCAATCTGATGAAACTCAATACTATCAGCCCTGCTGTGGGCAGTACTCACGCGTCCAAACGTCCTGGCCGCGGTATTGGTTCGGGTCTGGGCAAGACCGGCGGTCGTGGACATAAAGGCCAGAAATCACGTGCGGGTGGTTTCCACAAGGTCGGTTTCGAAGGTGGACAAATGCCCATGGCGCGACGTTTGCCCAAACGTGGTTTTGTCTCTTTAAGCCGTCAATTCAAGACCGAAATTCGTTTGGGTGATTTGAATGACTTGCCGGTCGACGCAATCGATATGCTGGTGTTGAAGCAAGCCGGACTGGTTCCGCAGATTGCCCGTTCAGTCAAGGTTATTTTGGCTGGTGAAATTTCTCGCGCCATTAAGGTTTCCGGTTTACTGGTCACCAAGGGTGCTCGTAGTGCAATTGAAGCAGCCGGTGGCAACATCGCTTCTGTTGAAGTCTAAGGCTGCGAAGGCGACTTATTTTGGCTGCTACCGATAAGCTTCTCAAAGGAACAGGGAAAATGGGCGACCTCAAAAGTCGCCTGTTGTTTCTGGTGGGTGCGCTGATCGTTTTCCGCATCGGCTCATTCATACCTGTACCGGGAATTGATCCGGATGTACTTGAAGACCTGTTCAAGGGCCAACAGGGCGGCATCCTGGGTATGTTCAACATGTTCTCGGGTGGCGCGCTTTCGCGTTTTTCGGTGTTCGCCCTGGGCATCATGCCCTACATCTCCGCTTCCATCATCATGCAGTTGATGACGGTTGTTTCGCCTACGCTGGCAGCGCTGAAGAAGGAAGGCGAGGCGGGACGCAGAAAAATTACCCAATACACGCGCTATGGCACCGTCGTCTTGGCTACCTTCCAGGCTATCGGCATTTCCATTGCGCTTGAGACGCAGGCCAATCTTGTGATCGATCCCGGTTTCCTGTTCAGGATAACCGCCGTTGTTTCGCTGGTTGCCGGTACCATGTTCCTGATGTGGCTGGGCGAACAGATTACCGAAAGGGGTCTGGGCAATGGCATATCCATCATTATTTTCGCCGGTATTGTTGCCGGCTTGCCAAGCGCCATTGGCGGCATGCTTGAACTGACGCAAACAGGTGCTTTCTCGATACCGCTGGCTTTGTTGATATTTGTGGGTGCTTTGCTGGTTACTGCGTTTGTCGTGTTTGTCGAACGAGGGCAGAGAAAGATACTCGTCAATTACGCCAAAAGACAGGTCGGCAACAAGGTATATGGCGGTCAGAGTTCGCATTTGCCTCTTAAATTGAACATGGCAGGTGTTATTCCCCCGATTTTTGCCAGTTCGATCATTCTGTTTCCCGCAACCATTGCGGGCATGTTTGGTGGAAGTGAATCTCTTAACTGGTTGAAGGATGTCGGCGCGGCTTTGTCGCCAGGTCAACCGATATACGTCATTCTCTATGCGGCAGCGATTTTCTTCTTCTGTTTCTTTTATACCGCGCTGGTATTCAATCCACGCGAAACAGCCGACAACTTGAAAAAGAGTGGTGCGTTCATTCCAGGTTATCGACCCGGTGAGCAGACTTCACGTTATATCGACAAGGTAATGACCCGTCTGACCTTGGTTGGCGCAATCTATATAACCCTGGTGTGTCTGATTCCAGAGTTTTTGATAGTCAAATGGAATGTTCCGTTTTACTTTGGTGGAACCTCGCTATTGATCATCGTCGTCGTGAGCATGGATTTCATGGCGCAGGTGCAAACCTACGTAATGACTCATCAATATGAAAATCTCCTCAAGAAGGCCAACTTCAAAGGTGGAAACTTCATTTCCAGGTGATTGTTCAGTGCTTTTAGTATCGTAATTTAAGGAGATGAACATGCGTGTTCAGGCCTCGGTCAAGAAAATTTGTCGCAAGTGCAAGATAGTTCGTCGTAAGGGTGTCGTTCGCGTGATCTGCTCCGAAGCACGTCACAAGCAGCGTCAAGGTTAAATATTGCTTGCCAAAGCATCCTTGTCTTCAATATAATTTTTTGTTTTGTTAGCTGGGGGTAGTACATGGCCCGGATTGCTGGGGTAAACATCCCAAATCATAAGCATACCGAAATTGCGTTGATGGCAATTTACGGTATTGGTCGGACGCGCGCGCGTTTGATTTGTCAAGGTTCCGGCGTTTCGCCATCGGTCAAGATGAAAGATCTGACCGATGCCGATGTCGATAAACTGCGCGAGGCTGTGGCAAAGTTTACCGTCGAAGGTGATTTGCGGCGTGAAATCACCATGAACATCAAGCGTTTGATGGACCTGGGTTGCTATCGGGGTGTCCGTCATCGCAAAGGCCTGCCATTGCGTGGTCAGCGTACTCGTACCAATGCCCGTACCCGCAAGGGACCGCGTAAGCAGATGCAAATCAAGAAGTAACGGAAAATTATCATGGCTAAAGCAGCTGCTGCGCGTGCGCGCAAGAAAGTTAAAAAGAGTGTTGCTGATGGCGTGGCGCATATCCATGCCTCATTCAACAACACTATCGTGACCATAACCGATCGTCAGGGCAATGCATTGGCCTGGGCTACCGCGGGTGGCGCGGGTTTCAAAGGCTCCCGCAAGAGCACGCCGTTTGCCGCGCAGGTTGCCGCCGAAAATGCTGGCAAGATCGCTCTCGAATATGGCCTGAAGAATCTTGAGGTTCGCATCAAGGGGCCAGGACCTGGGCGGGATTCTACCGTTCGCGCATTGAATTCCCTGGGCTACAAAATCACCAGCATCTCTGATGTAACGCCCGTGCCGCACAATGGATGTCGCCCGCCCAAGAAGCGCCGCATCTAAGTCTTAGGAGAATTCAAGTGGCCCGCAATCTAGATCCCAAATGCCGTCAGTGTCGTCGTGAAGGCGAAAAGCTTTTCATCAAGGGTGAGAAGTGTTTTACCGAAAAGTGCGCAATCGAACGTCGCAATCAGCCCCCTGGTCAGCATGGCGCAAAACAGCCGCGTCTGTCGGACTACGGTGTTCACCTGCGCGAAAAACAGAAAGTGCGTCGTATCTATGGTGTGCTTGAAGCGCAGTTCCGTCTCACCTACAAGGAAGCCGATCGTCGTAAGGGCGTCACTGGCGAAAACCTGTTGCAGATTCTTGAATCAAGACTGGACAGCGTTGCCTTCCGTATGGGATTCAGTTCTTCCCGTAGTGAAGCGCGCCAGACCGTCAGGCATAACGCGATCCTCGTCAACGGCCGCAGAGTCAATATTCCTTCATACCAGGTCAAGCCGGGTGATGTGGTTGAAGTTGCGGAGAAATCAAAAGCGCAATTGCGTATCAAGGCAGCTGTCGATGCAGCTTCCAGCCGTGGATTTCCGGAGTGGGTCGAGGTTGATGCCAAGGCGCTGAAAGGAACTTTCAAGGCGCTACCGCAAAGATCCGAATTGCCGGCATCGATCAACGAATCTCTGGTTGTCGAGCTTTACTCCAAGTAACAGTCTTGTTGTCGCTTAGGCGGCAACACAGTTAAGGAATGACTATGTCAAACACCGGTGAACTGCTCAAGCCGCGTATTGTCGAGGTGAACAGCATTTCCCCTCGCCAGGCTCGCATCACGCTCGAGCCTTTCGAGCGTGGTTATGGGCACACGCTGGGCAATGCCTTGCGTCGAATTCTGCTGTCGTCCATGCAAGGTTATGCGCCTACGGAAGTCCGTATCAGCGGCGTTGTACATGAATATTCGGCTTTGGAAGGCGTGCAGGAAGATGTCGTCGACATTCTTCTCAACTTGAAGGGTTTAGCAGTCAAGCTAAACAGCCGTGACGAAGCCTTGCTGACCATCAAGAAGTCTGGAGAGGGCGCGGTCACGGCTGCGGATATTCAAGCCGGCCATGATGTTGAAATTCTCAATTCTGATCATGTGATTGCGCACCTTACCAAAGGTGGCAATCTTGAAATGGAAATCAAGATCGAGGGCGGCAAAGGTTATGTTCCTGCCAGCACGCGTGTGTTGAGTGACGAGTCCCGGCCGGTTGGTGTGATCCTTGTCGACGCGCTGTACAGCCCGGTCAAGAAGGTGAGTTTCAGCGTCGAAAGCGCTCGTGTCGAGCAGCGTACGGATCTGGACAAACTGATACTTGAAATTGAAACGAATGGTGTCATCGAACCGGCTGAAGCGGTTCGCTATGCAGCGCGCGTGCTGATCGAACAATTGGCGTCGTTTGCCGATTTGCAAGGTGTTTCGCCGTTGTCGGATGTGTCAAGCATGAAGCTTGCTTCGCCGCAATCTTCGATCGATCCCATTCTGCTGCGCCCCGTGGATGAGTTGGAGTTGACCGTTCGTTCGGCGAATTGCCTGAAAGCCGAGAATATTTACTACATCGGCGATTTGATTCAGCGCACCGAAACCGAATTGCTTAAAACCCCCAATCTGGGTCGCAAGTCTCTCAATGAAATCAAGGATGTTCTCGCGGCGCGTGGATTGACGCTCGGAATGAAACTTGAAAACTGGCCGCCCGCTGGCCTTGATAAGCCCTGAAACAGAGGTAAAAAATAATGCGCCATCGCCTGTCACATCGCAAACTCAACCGTACCAGCAGTCATCGTCAGGCTCTGCTACGTAATCTTTCACTTGCGCTTTTGAAGCATGAAGCGATCAAGACCACTTTGCCGAAGGCAAAGGAACTGCGTAAAGTGGTTGAACCCTTGATCACCTTGGGCAAGAAGCCCAGTCTGGCTAATCGTCGTCTGGCGTTTGATCGTCTGCGTGATCGCGACATGGTTGTAAAGCTGTTTGACGACCTGGGCCCGCGCTTCATGCAAAGACCTGGTGGGTATCTCCGCATTCTCAAATTCGGTTTCCGTCAGGGCGACAATGCGCCGATGGCGTTTGTCGAACTGGTTGATCGTGAAGCCGAGGTTGCGGCCAAGCCCGCGGAATAAGCGAGTAGAATCCGAAAGCCGGCTGATGCCGGCTTTTTTTTCGATCATGATTATTCAGTCAAAGGCTTTCGTTTCCATTTCCCGCAAACCTGCTGTTGATGAACATTGATGACCCGAGTCGATTTTTACTTCAATGCTCCCGGTAAGCTGGAAGTGCTGTCCAGGCTCGTTGTCAAAGCCACAACGGCGGGAAAATGTGTCCTGATCTACACGCAGGATGCCGCTCTGGCCCGGCAGGTCGATCAGTATCTTTGGTCTGCGCAGGCGCTGTCCTTTATTCCGCATCTACCTTGCCAGCATGCCAAGGCGGCAAGCACGCCCGTACTGATCGGTATGGATGCGGACCGAATTGCCAGCCACGATATTCTGATCAATCTCGATGCCGCAGTGCCTGAATGCTTTTCGCGGTTCGAGCGCGTGCTCGAAATTGTCACCGATGAACCCGGCGATCTGGAGTTGTCACGTCAGCATTACCGACATTTCAAGCAGAAAGGCTATTCGCTGGTTACGCATGATCTGAAAGGCCGCATATGACAGATAACGCCAAGGATATATTTGGTCAGATCGATGCATTGCTGGGCAAGCGGAACGCCGAAATACTGGCGGACAAAACGGTGGCTGACGATGATTTTCCGATGCTTACCGAGGTTATCGAGGTGCCGCCTGATTCTGGTTGGGTGGGGCAGGTGTCTCCCGCATCGATGACACATGGTGAAGACAGGCGCATCAAGGAGCGGCGAGTTGCGCAACGCCGCGTGTCCCTTGCAACTTCGCAGCGCCAATCGGATTGCAGCAATGAAATGGCCATGATTCTTGAACTGCTGGATCAGCGTCTTGCTGAACATTCGCAGGCCCAACGTCAGCAATTGGAGGAATCATTGCGTCAGGCTTTGCGTGACCTCTTGCGAGACAACAAGATCTGACGATAGTCGCTGCCGATCTGTATTTGTTCACCGTTGCTTCTGCCTGAACACTCATCCTCGACTGATCCTGAATCCTCGTTTTCACGACCTGCTTCAGATTCCCCATCCACAACTCTCATAACAGTGGCGTAATTGATCATGGAACTTGCTAAGTCATTCGAACCCCACGAAATCGAAAAGCGTTGGTATGCCATTTGGGAAAACTCCAGGCATTTTGAAATGGGACGTGATGAAGCCGCACCTTATTACTGCATCCTGTTGCCACCGCCAAACGTAACCGGCACCTTGCACATGGGGCATGCCTTTCAACATGGCTTGATGGATGCCTTGACTCGTTATCACCGGATGCGCGGGCTGAATACGCTTTGGCAGCCGGGTACCGATCATGCCGGAATCGCGACGCAAATTGTCGTTGAACGGCAACTCGATGCGCAGAACATCAGTCGCCATGATCTTGGGCGGGAGAAATTTCTCGAGAAAGTCTGGGAGTGGAAAGAACACTCGGGCAGCACCATCACGCGCCAGATGCGGCGCCTCGGCACCTCGCCCGATTGGTCGCGCGAGCGTTTCACGATGGATGCCGGTTTGTCCACGGCAGTCACGGAAGTCTTTGTCCGACTGTACAACGAGGGGCTGATCTACCGCGGCAAGCGCTTGGTGAACTGGGATCCGGTATTGCAGACCGCAGTCTCCGACCTGGAAGTGGTGAGCACCGAGGAAGACGGTTTCATCTGGGAAATCAATTACCCGCTGGAAGACGGGCATGGTCATACCAGCGGCTACCTGACGGTGGCCACCACGCGCCCCGAAACTTTACTGGGCGACACCGCAGTGGCCGTGAATCCAGCCGATGAGCGCTATCGGCACCTGATCGGCAAGCAGGTGCGCCTGCCGGTTGCCGAGCGGACGATTCCGATCATTGCCGATGAGTATGTCGATCAGGCCTTTGGCACCGGTGTCGTCAAGATTACTCCCGCGCACGATTTCAACGACTGGCAAGTCGGTCAGCGCCATAAATTGACCGCGATCAGCGTGCTGACTCTGGATGCCAGAATCAACGAATTCGGCCCGACCGAATACCAGGGGCTGGACCGCTACGTCGCGCGCCAGAAGATACTCGATGAGCTGCAAGCCAACGGGCTGCTGGTGTCGGCCAAACCGCACAAGCTGATGATCCCGCGCGGTGATCGCACGCATGCGGTGATCGAGCCGATGCTCACCGATCAGTGGTTCATGAGCATGGAAGGCCTTGCCCAACAGGCATTGCAGGTGGTTGATCGCGGCGAACTGCGCTTCGTTCCGGAAAACTGGACCAGCACCTACCGCCAGTGGCTGGAGAACATCCAGGATTGGTGCGTCTCCCGGCAACTCTGGTGGGGGCATCGCATTCCTGCCTGGTATGACGAGGATGGCAACATCTATGTCGCGCGTGATGAAACTGAAGCAAAGAAACAGGCCGGCGGTCGCGCAATTCGGCGTGACGAGGACGTGCTCGACACCTGGTTTTCTTCCGCCTTGTGGCCCTTCTCCACGCTGGGCTGGCCTGAACAGACCTGGGAACTGAAGCACTATCTGCCGACCTCGGTGCTGGTAACCGGTTTTGACATCATTTTCTTCTGGGTGGCGCGCATGGTCATGATGACCTTGCACCTGACCGGCAAACTACCCTTCCGGGATGTCTACGTCACCGGCCTGGTGCGCGATGCGCATGGCAACAAGATGTCGAAGTCCAAGGGCAATGTTCTCGATCCGATCGACCTGATCGACGGCATCAGCCTCGATGAACTGGTTGCCAAGCGCACCACCGGCCTGATGAATCCGAAGCAGGCGCAGTCCATTGAAAAAGCCACCCGCAAAGAATTCGCTGACGGCATTGCCAGTTTCGGCACCGACGCTTTGCGCTTCACTTTTGCCTCGCTGGCCACGCATGGCCGCGACATCAAGTTCGACATGGCGCGCTGCGAGGGTTATCGCAATTTCTGCAACAAATTGTGGAACGCCAGCCGCTTTGTGCTGATGAATTGCGAAGCGCAGGACACCGGGCTGGATGAAGCGTTGCCGCTGGAGTTCAGTTTTGCCGATCGTTGGATACTGGGGCGTCTGGAACAGGCGATCGGCGAAGTGCGAGGCGGTTTCGACCAGTATCGGTTCGATATGGCAGCCCGCGCGATCTATGAATTCGTCTGGGACGAATATTGCGACTGGTATCTGGAGTTGGCCAAGGTACAGATCGCCAATGGGGGTGAATCCGCCCAACGCGCAACGCGGCGCACCCTGGTGCGGGTGCTGGAAACGCTGTTGCGTCTGGCGCACCCGGTCATTCCGTTCATCACCGAGGAACTCTGGCAGGCAGTCGCTCCGCTGGCGCGACCGCACAAGGCAGGTGACAGCATCATGCTGGCAGCCTACCCCGAGTCGGATGCGGGTCGGATTGACGCCGCAGCGCTGGCCGAAATGGCGCGATTGAAGGATCTGGTCAACGCGACCCGCAACCTGCGCGGTGAAATGAATCTGTCGCCGGCCGTAAAGGTGCCGCTGTTTGTAGAAGGCGAAGCCGAGCGAGCGGCCGTCTATGCGCCGTACCTGAAGTCGCTGGGTCGCCTGGCGGAAGTGCGCATCGTCGCCGCCTTGCCGGATGGCGAGGCGCCGGTCGCCATCGTCGGCGACTGGCGGGTCATGCTGCATATCGAAATCGACAGGAATGCCGAAATCATTCGCCTCGACAAGGAAATCGCGCGTCTGGCCGGTGAGGTCGGCAAGGCGCGCGGCAAGCTGGGCAACGCCAGTTTTGTCGACAAAGCCCCCGCCGCCGTGGTCGAGCAGGAGCAGAAGAGGTTGCAGGATTTCATCGCAACCCTGGAAAAGGTTAAGGCGCAACGCGCGCGCCTGGGTTGAATGGAGAGGAGGCTCCTAGACCTTGATGCCTCCTCGGATTTACCCAGTCTATTCGTTCATAAGAACTTTCGATTAAACCAATATCGCGGCGAGAGGCTCTTTGCAGGTAACATTCGCGCCTATTTTAATCGGGCGGAAAGTCTGGCCCGGTTCCCCCATTTCTTTAAGTCTTCACCCTTCGGAGGCGATACATGACGTCTGTAGTGGCGACCAACCAGACCATTCTGGTCGTGGGCGGCGGCATTTCCGGCATGACTGCGGCGTTGGAAGCCGCGGAAACCGGAAAGCAAGTCGTGCTGGTGGAGAAGAACCCGTACTTGGGCGGTCGTACCGTTCAGTTGTATCGGTACTTCCCCAAAATGTGCCATCCCACCTGCGGCCTTGAAATCAACCTGCGCCGGCTCAAAGCCAATCCGCGCATTCAAGTGCTGACCATGGCGGAAGTCACCGGCATTACCGGCGACAAAGGTGCTTACAACATTTCGGTGAAGCTGAAGCCGCGTTATGTCAACGACAACTGCACGGCCTGCGGCGAATGCGGCAAGGCGGTGAAGACCGAGATTGACGACGCCTTCAACTACAACCTGGGCAAGGTCAAGGCGGCCTACCTGCCGTCCAGCATGGCTTATCCGCAGCGTTATGTGATCGACTCCGCCATCGTCGGCACGCCGGATGGCGAAGCTGCCAAGGCTGCCTGCAAATACGGCGCGGTCAATCTGGACATGCAGGAAGAGACCGTCACATTGAACGCCGGCGCCATCGTCTGGGCCACCGGCTGGCAGCCGTATGACGCGACCAAGATCGTCTACTACGGTTATGGTCGCTTCAAGAACGTCATCTCCAACGTCGAATTCGAGCGTCTGGCCGACCCGCACGGTCCGACCGGCGGCAAGATCCTGCGTCCGTCCGACGGCAAGGAAGCCAAGAACGTTGCGTTCATCCAGTGCGCCGGTTCGCGCGATGAAAACCATCTGCGCCACTGTTCGCGCTTCTGCTGCATGGGCTCGCTGAAGCAGACCCACTATGTGCAGGAAGCCTTTGGCGATGCCGGCAAGTCGACCATCTACTACATCGACATTCGCGCCATCGACCGCTTTGAAGACTTCTACCAGAAGGTCAAGGCGAATCCGAACGTGAAGTTCGTCAAGTCCAAGGTAGCCCGCATCACCGAAGACAAGGACGGCAACCCGGTCTGCAACGGCGTCGATGTCGAAGGCTACCAGCGCTACGCGCAAGCCCACGATCTGGTGGTGCTGGCGCTGGGCATGGAACCCTCGGTCAAGGGCATCGAAATCCCGGCGGAAGTCATGTCCGACTCTTCCGGTTTCATCATGGCGGATCCGGCCAACGCCGGCATCTTCGGCGCCGGTTGCGCCACCAACGCGCTGGATGTGAACCGCGCCGTGCAAAGCGCTACCGCTGCCGCACTGCGGGCGATCCAGGTCGTCAACAAAGTCGCCCGCGCGGAGGCTTGAGAAACATGGCTGAAACGAAAACTGCTGCTTATATCTGCAAGGGTTGCGAGATCGACAAACGCGTCGATGTTGCCGCCCTGGTGAAGACCGCCACCAAGTCCGGCAAGATGAACCTCGTGCGCGAGCACGACTTCCTCTGTTCCGCCGACGGCGTGGCGATGATCAAAAACGACATCGAGAATGAAGGCGTCACGCACGCCGCGCTTTGCGCCTGTTCGCGTCGCGCCAAGACCGAGGCGTTCAACTTCCCCACCATCGCCATGAGTCGGGGCAACCTGCGTGAAGGCGTGATCTGGATTCGTCCGGATACCGAAGAAGCGCGCGAGACCACCCAGGAAATGGCGGAAGACTACGTGCGCATGGCGTGCGCCGAAGTCAAGGCAATGACCGTGCCGCCGGGCAACCAGAAAACCGGCGCGGTGAAGACCCTGCTGGTGGTCGGCGGCGGCATGTCCGGCATGACTTCCGCGCTGGAAGCGTCCAAGGCGGGTTACAAGGTGGTGCTGGTTGAAAAGACCGGCGCACTCGGCGGCTGGGCCGCCAGGTTGCACAAGCGCGTGCCGACTCGCGAACCCTACAAGGCGCCGGAAGACAATGGCGTGGCCGACATGGCCGCGCGCATCGAAGCCGACTCCAACATCAAGGTCTACCTGAACGCCACCATCGCCAAGACCGATGGCGCGCCCGGCCGTTTCAAGGTCGAGATCGCCATTGAATCCGGTGCGATTGCCCAGGAAGACATCGGCGCGATCATCCAGGCGACCGGTTTCACGCTTTACGATGCCAACAAGCTGCCCGAATTTGCTTACGGCAAGACCCCCAACGTGGTCGATCAGGCTGGTCTGGAAGCCCTGGCGAAAGCCGCCGCTGCCGAAGGCAAGCCGATTACGCGTCCGAGCGACGGCCAACCGGTCAAGTCGGTGGTGTTCGTCCAGTGCGCCGGCCAGCGCGATACAACCGGCACGCACCTGCAGTACTGCTCCGGCTTCTGCTGCAACACCAGCATCAAGCAGGCGATGTATTTCAAGGACAGCAACCCGGACATCGACACCGTCGTGCTGTTTACCGACCTGCGCACCCCGGGCAACGGCGAAGACTTCTACCGTGCCGCCCAGAACAAGGGCGTGGTGTTCTCCAAGGGTGTGGTGTCGCAAGTCACCCCCAACGGCAACACCTGCACGGTCAAGTTCAAGGATCTGATCCTGAACGAAGACACCGAAGCGCAAGCCGATCTGGTGGTGCTGGCAACCGGCGTAGTGCCGGTGTCCGGCGTCAACATCGACGCGCCGGTTGCCGCGCCGGCCGAGGCCGAAGCCGTGGCGGAAGGCGAAGCGCCGAAGGAAATCGTGGCCACCATCGCGCCCGAGTCCATCCTCAACCTGACCTACCGTCAGGGTCCGGACATGCCGCAGTTCAAGCATGGCTTTACCGACTCGCACTTCATCTGCTTCCCTTACGAAACCCGCCGCACCGGCATCTACACCGCCGGCCCGGTACGTCGCCCGATGGACATCCTGCAAGCCCAGGAAGATGCCACCGGCGCCGCGATGAAGGCGATCCAGGCGATGGAAAACGCCGGTCTCGGCAAGGCGGCCCACCCGCGCGCCGGCGACCTGTCGTTCCCCACTGTGCGTCTGGAAGGCTGCACGCAGTGCAAGCGCTGCACCGTGGAATGCCCGTTCGGTGCCATCGACGAAGATGAAAAGCGCTTCCCGCTGTTCAACGAATCGCGTTGTCGCCGTTGCGGTACCTGTATGGGCGCCTGTCCGGTACGCGTGATTTCGTTCGAGAACTACTCGGTCAACACCGTCGGCGCGCAGATCAAGGCCGTCGATGTGCCGGACGAATTCTCCGAGAAGCCGCGCATCCTGATCCTCGCCTGCGAAAACGATGCCTATCCGGCATTGGACATGGCCGGCATGAACCACCATGAATATGACCCGTATGTGCGCGTCATCCCGGTACGCTGCCTGGGTTCGGTCAACACCATCTGGATCACCGACGCACTGAATGGCGGTTACGACGGCGTCATGCTGATGGGTTGCAAGCACGGTGAAGATTACCAGTGCCACTTCGTCAAGGGTTCCGAACTCGGTCGCTATCGTCTGTCCAAGGTCGGCGACACGCTGAAGGGCATGAATCTGGAAACCGATCGGGTCAAGGATATCGAAGTCGCCATCACCGACATGGCCACCTTGCCGCAGAAGATCAATGAGTACGCCGCATTGATCAAGTCCTTCCCGCCTTCCCCGTTCAAGGGCTTCTAGGAGATCGACCATGAGTGACATGAATCAACAGATGGCCGACCGCTACAAAAACAATTTCCTCAAGGAAATTGAAGAGCAGGCCGAGATGGGTGAGTGGGTCAAGATGTGCATGCAGTGCGGCCTCTGTTCCGGCTCCTGCCCGACCAATTTCCATTCCGGCTGGGATCATCCGCCGCAGGAAATCTTCATGCTGATCCGCGCCGGCAAGCGCGAGGAAGTGCTGAACGCGCAAGGCATGTACATGTGCACGTCGTGCTACAACTGCTACGTGCGCTGCCCGCGCAAGGTGCCGGTGACCCACGTCATGCACGGTATCGCCGAATACGCCTACCGCATCGGCCGCGCGCCGAAAAATCAGCCGACCATGCACTTGTCCAAGACCTTCTGGGACAACGCCACCAAATATGGCCGCGTCAATGAAGTCAAACTGACCCAGTCGCTGTACTTCAAGGATGGCTTCGGTTCCGGCGTGAAGAAGGGCCTGGAAATGCAGTCGGTCGCCCTCGGTCTGGTCAAGGCGGGTCGCCTGAATCCGCTGGAGGCGCTGGGCATGGGCCACAAATGCAAGGACCTCAAGGGTATTCACGCCATGCTGGCCAAGGCCAAGGAGCTTGAAGCTCAACGCAAGGCCAAGGGCTAAGGAGAGATAGAAGATGGCACGCAAGGAATACGCTTTCTACCCCGGCTGTTCGTCCCAGAAGGGCGCATCGGCCTCCAATTATCTGGTATCGGTCGAGTCCATGTGCAAGACGCTGGACATCAAGATGACCGAGATTCCCGACTGGAACTGCTGTGGCGCTTCGGTCAGCTATGCCGAAGCCGGTGAACTGCCGCGTCACGTGATGAACGCGCGCAACTTCGCGCTGGCCGAAACCAACCTGCCGGGTCAGGATATTGTCGCCACCTGTGCCGCCTGCTGGCTGGGTTCGCGCGAGTCCAAGGAACGTCTGGAACACAATTCCGGCCTGATGGCCGACACCCAGACCGCCCTCAAGGAAGCCGGGCTGCAGATCAAGGTGATTCCGGAAATCAAGCACATGGTGGAAGTGCTGATCGAGGACTTCGGCTATGACGAACTGGCCAAGCCGGTGAAGAAGCCGTTGCAAGGCATGAAGTTCGCCGGCTACGTCGGCTGCCAGACCAACCGGCCTTTCGGCATTAATGGCGAATCGTTCGAGAACCCGTTGTACCTCGACCGCCTGATCGAAACGGTTGGCGGTGAAGCGGTCAAGTACGACCAGAAAGTCACCTGCTGTGGCGGTGCGCTGGCCTTCTCGGAGCCGGAAAAGGCCCAGGGCCAGATCAAGGACATCATCGAAGCCGCCTATGACGGTGGCGCCGAAATGATCGTCACGCCCTGTCCGTTGTGTCAGGCCAACGTCGAGGTCTACCAGGGTCAGATCAACAAGAAGTACGGAACCAAGTTTGACATCCCGGTTCTGTATTATTCGCAGTTGATGACCCTGGCTTATGGCGGCAGCGCCAAGGAAGCCGGACTGAATGGCAATGTGGTGCGCGCTCGCAAGCTGGAAGAGTTCGCGGCGAAGTAGATCGGCCGCATTCTGTGTCAGACTGACAGGGGCTGCGGCCCCTGTTTTTTATTGACCGTCTTGATTCGAGGAAATGCAATGAAAGGCCCAAAAACCTACGACGAATACGTGGATCTGGTGCATAACGCGGTGTACGAGGTGGACGAGATGCGCGCCGGCATCGATTACGATCCGGAAAACGCCGAGCGCTGGACTGCGATGCTGGATCAGCTCGATGGCGTGCTGCGAAAATTGTATGACGACATGATTTCCGACAAATACCAGTTTCCGACCGACAAGGATCTGCCTTACATGCAGTTTCTCAATCGCTATGGCAAGGAAATCCCGTTCAAGCAATTGCTGGTGGTGATCAATCAGGCGCACAAGAACGGACTGACGCGTGAATAAGATTCTGGTCGTCATTCTGGTCACCGTAGTGGTGGTCTATCTGATGCGCAGGATGGCACAGAGCCGAGGCGACAAGCCGTTACCGCCGCCGGGTGGAAAGAAAACCAAGGTGGAAGACATGGTGCGTTGCCGGGTGTGCGGCGTCAATCTGCCTCGGTCGGAGGCGATCCTTGGGCGCGGCCGCACCTATTGTTGCGATGAGCACCGCAAAGCCGATCTCTGAGGCTCGACCAGACGTGACAGCGCAGTCAAGCCGAATTATGCCGGCTGGCGGCAAGACCAAGCCCGCATCGCAGACGCCGGCTTCGATTCCGGACAGTTTCTGGCGCTCGATCGAACATCTCAATCATTTCCGACTGTTTCTGGCCGGATTTCTGGCTGTCGCGGGTCTGCTTTCCGATCAGTTGCTGCAACAGCAACTGCAACATCCGCATTTGTTCACGCTGGGCGGCATGGTCTACTTTTTGTCGGCGTGGTTGTTTGGTCGGCCAAAGCAACGCCTGGATGCGGATTTTCAACGCCTGGTGGTGCGCCAGGCCATTGTCGATATCCTGTGTCTGGCGGCGCTGATGTATCTGGCGGGCGGCAACAGTTCGGGACTCGGGCTGCTGTTGATGTTGACCCTGGCCGCAGTCGGCATGCTCCCGCAAACCCGCAATGTGCTGCTCTGGGCAGCAGTCGCCGCGTTGGTGGTGCTCGGCGAGCAGACCCTGCATGCCTTGCAATGGCATTCCGGCACCGGCGGTTTTCTGCGCGCCGGCTTGCTGTCGCTGGGTTTGTTCGGCGTCGCGCTACTGTCCAATCTGCTTGCCAAGGGTACGCTGGCTGCCGACGCCCTGGCGCAGGAAAAAACCCGCCAGGCCGAGAGCTTCGAACGCATCAATGAGCGCATGATTCAGGAATTGCCGTATGCGGTGATGGCGGTTGGCGCCGAAGGCGAAATTCTGCAATACAACGCACATGCCGAAACCACGCTGGGCGCGCGCTTTTTCAATGGTTGCACGCTGGCCCAGTGCGCCCCGCAACTCCTGGCGCTGTGGCAACAATGGCGGCGTGGTGAGCCCTTGCCGGAGCACCCGTTTCAGACCGGCCGCGATGGTCAACGACTGCGCGCCCGCTTCATGGAACTGGAGCCCAGTCGTAACGAGGGCGCGGTGATCGTATTGGAAGACATGACTGAACTGGAGATGCAGGCGCAGAAGATGAAACTTGCTTCGCTGGGACTGCTTACCGCCAATCTGGCACACGAGATTCGCAATCCGCTGTCGGCGATTCGGCATGCGGCGGGCTTGCTCAAGGAGGACGCGCATGATGTCATGAGCGGCAAACTGACGCGCATCATCGACGACAACGCCGTGCGACTGAACGGTTTGGTGGAAGATGTGCTGTCCTTGAGCCGCCGCGATCGCATGCATCGCTCGGAAATCGATCTCGCCGTGTTTTTGCCGGCGTTCGTCCAGGAATATGAACAACGCGAGAGCTTGCCATCCGGGGTGATGACGGTATCCCTCGAACGCGGCTCGCAAATCTGTTTCGATGCCGGTCATCTTGAACAGATCCTGTGGAACCTGATCCGCAACGCCTGGCGCTATTGTCTGCGCCAGCAGGGCAGCATTCAGATCCGGCTGCATGTTGGCGACACCCATGCCGACATCGAGATAGTCAATGACGGTCCGGGCATTACGCCCGAGGTCCGCGCCCATCTGTTCGAGCCGTTCTATACCACCGACAACAAGGGCACCGGGCTGGGCTTGTACATTGCGCGTGAACTCGCCGAAAGCAACGGCGCATTGCTGCGCTATGTGGATATTCCGGATGGCGCGGCGTTTCGCATGCGCTGCCTGGTCGGGCCATGCCGATGAAAAAACCTGCGTTGAAGCGACCGCGGGTGCTGCTGGTCGACGATGAGCCGGATCTGCTCGATCTGCTGGAAATGGACATGACCCGCATGGGCCTCGACAGTGCCCGCGCGGCGAGCGTCGCGGAAGCCCGGGACTGTTTGCGCAACGGCGTCTGGGATCTGTGTTTGACCGACATGCGGCTGCCGGATGGTAATGGCCTGGAGATCGTCCGGCACATCGCCGAGCATGCGCAAGCCACGCCGGTTGCGGTGATTACCGCCTTTGGCTCGGCCGAAAACGCGGTAGCGGCATTGAAGGCCGGCGCCTTCGATTACGTCGAAAAGCCGGTCACCCCGGAAAAGATTCGCAGTCTGGTGCGCTCCGCATTGAAGGCCGCCGATACCGAATTCACCGGCAATGCCACCCGGCCTCTGGTCGGCGACTCGCCGCCGATGCGGCAAGTGCGGGCGTTGATCGAAAAGGTCGCGCGCAGTCAGGCACCGGTTTCGATCACCGGCGAAACGGGTACCGGCAAGGAAGTTGCCGCGCGACTGATACACGCATCCAGCACGCGCGCTGCGGGCCCGTTCATCGCGGTGAATTGTGGCGCAATCCCGGAAAATCTGATGGAAAGCGAGTTTTTCGGCTACCGCAAGGGTGCTTTTACCGGCGCGGAAACCGACCGCGACGGTTTCTTCCAGGCCGCGCATGGCGGCACCTTGTTCCTTGACGAAGTCGCCGATCTGCCTTTGCCGATGCAGGTCAAGTTGTTGCGCGCGATTCAGGAGAAAAGCGTGCGGCGAGTCGGCGGTGTCAATGAAGAACCGGTCGATGTCAGATTGATCAGTGCATCGCATCAGGATCTGCAAGCTGCGGTGACCAGCGGACGCTTCCGGCACGATTTGTTCTATCGACTGAACGTCATCGAAATTCGCATGCCGGCGCTGCGCGAGCGGCGCGAGGACCTGCCGGAGTTGGCCGCCTACATACTGGCTCGCTTGTCCGACCCGCGTTCCGGAACGCAGCCGGTGCTGCTTGAAACGGCCTTTGCGGCGCTGGCAAAGTATGACTTTCCAGGCAATGTGCGGGAACTGGAAAACATGCTCGAACGCGGCATGGCGCTCGCCGACAACCATCGAATCGACATCGCCGACCTCAATCTGACGCCACTCGATTGCGGCGCGCTTGATCAGTCAGAGCACGGCGGCCTGCAAGCGCATCTCGACGATCTGGAACGCCTGGCGATACAGGACGCACTGGGCAAAACCGGACACAACAAGACCGCTGCGGCGCGACTGCTCGGAGTGACGTTCCGCTCCTTGCGCTACCGCATGGAACGTCTGGGCATGGAATAGGGTACAGGGGATAGGCTGACACTGCTGTCAGCCATGTTTTTCCAGTACCAGCTTGTCGATCAGTTGCATCACCTCATGGCTGGCCTGTTCGGTAGCCTGCATCGAGTTGTAGATGCTTTCCTGCACATTGTTGTTCTGTTCCCAGCCCTGGCCGAGCGCATGCAGCATATTGTGGACATTGGAATGCACACGGGCATGCGGTTGTTCCAGCAAGCGGTAGCTGGGCATGGCACCGAAGCGTTCGCCGCCGATCGATTCATACCATTTGCCGAGGCGACACTGGTGATGATCGACCGCGACCGCCTGCCGGTAGGTTTCTTCGCCATTGGTGCTCAGGGCCATATAGGCGCGTTGCTTGTAGATCACATGATCGACCTTGACCAGCGAGGCGAAGCTCATGTCACGGGTTCGCGCCGCGCGACCTTCTGTTTCCAGGGCAGATCGCGCAAACTCACCGAAGCGCACTTCCATGTCGCTGATGCTCTGCCGTGAATCGCTGGCCATGTCGCGCATTTCGTGCGAATCCGACAACATCTGTGTCGCTTCGTGATTGAGTGTCTGCAGAGTGGCGCCGATCGATTCCGAGGCTTGCTTGGTATGTTCCGCGAGCTTGCGCACTTCATCGGCCACCACCGCGAATCCGCGCCCGGCCTCGCCGGCGCGGGCCGCCTCGATCGCCGCATTGAGCGCCAGCAGATTGGTCTGATTGGCGATGCCGGTAATCAAGGTGACTGCGGCGGTGATTTCCCGGCTGCGCTCGTTCAGATTGACCACCGCATCCGCGACATGATTGATCCGCTGACTGATATCGTTGAGCCGTTCGACGACCTGCTTGACGACAGTCTGACCATTGCTCGCGTCAACACTGGTGCGGGACGCTTGCTCCAGCACAACCAGCATTTCCTCGGTGATCAGATTCAGATCGTTCTGGGTCGAGGACAGGTTGGACAGCAGATTGGTGGTGTTCAATTGATGCACACGGGAAATCAGGCGGTTGCGCATCTGGCCGCGTTGCTGGTCCGCCAGGCCATCGAGCATGGTCTTGTGGCTTTCCAGTCCTTTCATGAATCCGCCGTGCAGGCCTGTCGGAAATGGCTTGCGATAGTATTTTCCGGCCACATGCAGTCTGAAAGTCGTCGCCTCTTCGCGGAAATAGGTTTCGAGCTGATCCAGCAGATCATTCATTTGCCAGCACAAGCGGCCAATCTCATTGTTGTCGTTGATGCCGGTGACGCGACTGCTGAACTGTCCCTGCTGGATTTGCGTGGTGATTTCATCGAGTTTGATCAGTGGCGCCAGCCAGCCGCGCACTAGAATTTGACCCCAGGCGGAAAGCGCCACGCCAATCAACAGAAAGCCCAGCATCAACCAGTCGAAGCCATGCAGCAGCCAGGAGCCGCTGATGGTCGCCAGAATCAGCGTGGAGAATCCCCAAAGCAGGGCCGAAAATCTAGATTGCAAGGACCAGTTCGTCATAGCTCAAGTCTTTCTCGGCAAGCAAGTCGGTCAAAATTCGCGAAGAAGCGGCAATCGCATCGCGCGCACCGGCGCTGCGCTCCGCCTCCAGCATGGCCCGGTACAAACCCGTCACGGTCGCGACCGCATCGGCCTTCGGTTTGCGGCGTACCGAAAAATAGCCGGTGATGTTGCCGGTGCGATCGAAATTTGGTGTGACATTGGCAAACACCCAGTAGTAGCTGCCATCCTTGGCCATGTTCTTGACGTAGGCATTGCATTCGCGTTTGGCCTGGATCGTGTCCCACAGTAGCTTGAATACCGCGCGTGGCATGTCCGGATGGCGAATGATGTTGTGTTGCGTGCCGATCAGTTCGGCTTCCGAATAGCCGGAAAACTCGATGAAAATGCGATTGCCGTAGGTAATGCGCCCCTTGAGATCGGTTTTCGAGACGATGAAATCCTCCTCGCGCATTTTGCGTTCCACGCTGGTCGGCGTGATGGGTTGCTTCATGGATAAGACCTCCTCGCATGGGCGAAAGACCGCCGCCGATTCAACATTGCCCACTAACGGAGCAATCCGGGAAAAGTTGAGTGTATTGTGCAAGCAATCTCTTGGCCGTCTGTCGGCTCAGCCGGAATTCGCGCAGAATCCGGCCATGAATGCGCGTGACTTGCAGACCCTCGATGAATCCAGTTATTACCGTCGCCTGGCTGGCGTCCAAGGGATGAGTCTGGTGCTGTTCAGTAGCACGGCCTGCGGAACCTGCCGGGTGGTGGAGCGGCAATTGCCGCTGAGTGCGCCGTCGGGGGCGAAACTGTTCAAGGTCGATGTGCAGGTCGCATCGGCGCTGGCGCGTGCTTTCGAGGTGTTTCACCTGCCGACCTTGTTGCTCTACCGCGATGGTCATTACCATGCCCGGCTGAATTGCCCCATAACGCCGCCGGCATTGCACGCCGCCATTGAGCAGGCCTTGCGAAACCCGCCCGAGGAGGAACCATGATCCTTGATCCCGCCGGCTGGTGCGCCGACGCACGGCGCATCGATACGCCGAATTGCGATGCGCGACCGCCGGATACCGACATCACGCTGCTGGTGATCCACAACATCAGCCTGCCGCCGGGGGAATTCGGCGGTCCGGGTGTCGAACAGTTGTTCACCAATCGGCTCGATCCCGCGGCGCACCCGTATTACGCGACGATCCACAGCCTGCGGGTGTCGGCGCATTTCTTCATCCGGCGTGACGGCGAACTGCTGCAGTTCGTCGCCTGCGGCAGACGCGCCTGGCATGCCGGCGCGTCAAGCTGGCGCGGGCGCGAGCGCTGCAACGATTTTTCGATCGGGGTGGAACTGGAAGGCAGCGATGATCTGCCGTTTACTGATGCGCAATACAGCCGCTTGGACGAATTGATTAAGTTGCTGCGTGCGGCGTATCCGGATTTGCTTGATATCGCCGGCCACTCGGACATTGCGCCCGGCCGCAAGACAGATCCTGGACCCTATTTCGACTGGAGTCGCGTACAACCGCTCGTCACACCTTGATGTCGATGAACATTCCCGCGTTGGAGGGTTCGAGTTTCTGCTGGGGATTTTTCGCATCCGCTTGATTGTCAGGCGCGTCTTCCATGCGTTTTTTCAAGGCGCGCAGGATGCGTTTCAGCATCTCCTTGAGTTCGTCCATGTCATCGCCTGCCTGCTTTTTTCTTGCCTCCGTCGTTGTGGTCGTGGCGAAGGTTCTGCTATCAGCGGTCTCTTGCGCGTTGGTTGTCGCAACCGGTGGCGCGTTCACACCGGGTGTTGGAGGTGGCTGAGCTGCCGTGGTGGTTGCAATGGAGGGTTCGGCTGGTGTCGTGTTTTCCAAGGCAGCGGCTGGGGCGCTGCCGGCTACCGGCTGGGCCGACATTTGGCGCAATTCACCAGCAAGGCGTTTGACCTCGGCCATAGCCGCTTTGGCCGCTTGCTTATCCATGAGCGCAACCTGTTGCAGCAGCAGTTTGAGTCGTTCATACAACATTTGCCGCTTCAACGATTCAGACTGGCCTTGCCCAGCCCCGGCACGCGCCGCCTGGCGTAATTGCTTTTCGCTATCGCTTTGATCCTTCAGCTTTTTTTGCTGCTCTTCAGTGAGTTGAAACTGCTTCGAATGATCGCGGTCACCCGGTCTATTTCGGGTGGTTTTGTGATGTGTATTGATGCTTGTGTTCTGATCGAACGGATTGATGAGCGCCATGCGGTTCTCCCCGACAATAATATGAGGCAGCGCCAAGCGCAGCCTCTTAGTGCAGGTATAGCATGTATCTTGTCTGGCAAGCCCTTGCGGCTGTGGGCTCTGGAATGCGGTTGTTAAGCCGCTTGCGCCGGAATCTCAGCGCCGATGCGCTTGATGCGGTTTTTGTCGTCAACATAAACCAGCCTGGGCTCGAACTGGGCGAGTTCGATTTCGCTGAAATTGGCATAGGTGGCGATGATCAGAATATCGCCGACCGCCGCCTTGCGGGCGGCGGCGCCGTTGACCGAAATCATCCCCGAACCTTTCTGGCCGCGTATCGCGTAGGTGGCGAAGCGCTCGCCATTATTGACGTTGTAGATCTCGATTCTTTCGTATTCGCGAACATCCGCGGCTTCCAGCAACAGTTCATCGATTGCGCAGGAGCCTTCGTATTCCAGTTCGGAGGCGGTGACATGCACACGGTGCAGCTTGGACTTGAGCAGGTTGCGTTGCATGGCAGTGAATGGTGAGAAAAATCGGATGGCGATTATAAAGCCAATATTGCATCGCACAATAAGATGGGCCGTGAGTGCATATGTCAGACAATCAGTATTGCGCGGAAATCGTTGACATTGGTGCGCGTCGGACCGGTCAGCAGCAGATCGTCGAGTCCGGCAAAGCATCCCCAGGCGTCGTGATGTCGCAGATGGCGCGCTGCATCCAGACCCAGCGCGGCGGCGCGCGCCAGACTGTCCGGCGCAATGATCGCGCCGGCATTGTCCTCGCTGCCGTCGATGCCGTCGCTATCGGCGGCCAGCGCGTGCACGCCGGGCAACCCGTTCAAGGCCAGCGCCAGCGCCAGCAGGAATTCGCTGTTGCGGCCACCGCGTCCTTCGCCGCTCAAAGCCGTCAACGTGACACTGGTTTCGCCGCCGGACAGCAACACCACCGGCGTCGGCCAGGGGTTGCCATAGCGGCTGACTTCACTCGCCAGCGCGGCGAACACCTGCGCCACTTCGCGGGCTTCGCCGGTATAGGTATCGCCGAGGATCACCGCCCGCACGCCGCGTAGCTCGAAATATCGGGCTGCCGCCAGCAACGCCGTACGTCCGTTGGCGATGACGTGTTGTTCGACGCGCCGAAAACAGGCTGCGCCGGGTTTCGGCGTTTCCGCGATATCGCCCGCCGCCCCGGCCAGCAGATGCTGCTGAACGCTTGCCGGCGTGCTGATTGCGCGTTGCGCCAGGATCGCCAGCGCATCGGAGTAGCTGGTCGGATCGGCGGCGAACGGGCCGGAGGCGATCACCGCCGGATCGTCGCCGGCGACATCCGACACCAGCAACGCGGTAACCTGTGCCGGGCAGGCGGCGGCCAGTTGGCCGCCGAGGGTTTGCGAGAGATGCTTGCGCAGCGTGTTGATTTCGGCGATCGGCGCGCCGCTGGCCAGCAACGCGCGGCTGAGGCTTTGCAGTTCTGCCAGCGATACGCCGTCAACCGGCAGACTCAGCAGGCTGGAACCGCCACCGGAGATCAGCGCCAGCACCTGATCGTCGGGTGCGCACTGGCGCAACCGACCGAGCAGGCGAAGCGCTGCCGCCTGGCCGGCCGCGTCGGGCAGCGGATGGCCGGCTTCGACGACTTCGATATGCCGCGTCGGCAGGCCGTGGCCATGCCGCGTGATGACCAGACCGGCCAGTTCGGTGTGCGGCAGCTGCGCTTCGACACACGCCGCCATCGCCGCCGCCGCCTTGCCGGCGCCGACCACCAGCAGGCGGTCGGTCCGCAGCGCGGCCAGATACGGCGGCAGCAGCGCCTCGGCTTGTACGGCGGCGATGGCCGCATGCCAGCCGCCGATCAAAAGCTCGCGAGGCGGATGGCTCAGGTTCACGGCGGACTTGGGCAGGCTCGGCTGGAAACGCCGCGGCGCATGAACAGCCGATACAGCAACGGTACGACGAACAGGGTCAGCGCGGTGGAAATGGTCAGACCCCAGACGATGGCCGAGGCTACCGGCCCCCAGATCAGCGATTTGCCGCCCAGGCCGAGCGCCAGCGACAACAGGCCGCCGATGGTGGTGCTGGTGGTGATCAGGATCGGCACCACGCGCCGGCGCGCGGCATAGACCGCCGCGTGCAGTTCGCCCATGCCGTCGCGGCGGCGCTGGTTGGCGGCGTCGATCAGCACGATGGCGGAATTCACCGCGATGCCGGTCAGCGCGATGACGCCATACAGGCTGTACAGCGACAGCGGATTGCCGGAAATCACCAGACCGAAGGCGACGCCGGTGAATGCCATCGGCACGGTCGCCAGGATCATCAGCGGTTGCCAGTAGCTGCGGAACTGCGCCGCCAGGATCAGATAGATCAGGCCGAGACCGAGCAGGAACAGGCCGAGCATGGCATCCAGGCTTTCCTGGATGTCGTCGAGTTCGCCCGAGTAATCCACCGCGACGCCGGGGAAACGCGGCGCCAGCGCTTCCCATGCGGTTTTCACCTGATCATTGGCGGCCAGGGTGTCGGTGCGGGTTTTGTCCAGATCGGCCTCGATGGTGATGGCGCGGCGCAAGTCGTAGCGCTTGATGACGCCCTTGGCGGTGCGCGCCTCGGCGTCGACCAGATTGGCCAGCGTGGTGGTGCCGCCGCCCGGCAGCGCCACAGCATCGTCCAGTGCGGCGCGGATGTCATCGAAATTGCGTTCCGGACCACGCACCCGCACTTCGATCCTTTCGCCCTTGTCACGCGCCACGGCGACGACTTCGCCTTCCGCGTGCAGACGTACCAGACGCGCGACCAGCGCCGGGTCGAGGCCGGCGGCGCGCACCGCGTCGGCATTGACGCGCAACACGAATTCGCGGCGACCGGGTAGATCGTCGTCGACCATGTCGCGGCTGCCGGGAATATCGGCGACGACCGCTTTCAGCGCATCGGTGGCGGCGCGAAGCTGGGCGTAATCGTCGCCGCGCAGGCGCACTTTGATCGGTTTCTCGGACGGCGGCCCGCCGGAGAGGACGATGAAGCTGATGCGTCCGCCCAGTTGCAGTTGCTCGATTTCGCCGCGCATCGCCGCCACGATCTGATCCGATGTGCGGCCTTCGGGTTGGCCGAAGGCATGTTCGCGCGGCAGCAGAGATACCGCGACCTGGCCATAGGCATCGCCATAGAACGGCTCGGTATCGGTGAATTTGAGGCCCGAATAGCTGGCGGCGGCGCGCAATTCGCCCGGTTGAAGACGGGCGACGACGGCGCGTTCCAGATCCTGCGCGCGTGCCAGTGTCACATCGATGGCGGTACCCGGCGGCATGTCCAGGCTGACGTAGAAAATCCGGATCGGGTCGGCGGCGAAGAAGTTCTGCTTGATCCAGCCACCGGCCAGCGCATACAGCGCCAGCGCGAAGGCGGCCAACAGCAGCAGCAGCGAAGCCCAGGCGTGACGCAACGAGAACAGCAGCAAACGCGCGTATTTGACGCGCAGGCCATGCGTGAACCGGGTGCGCCAACCATGCAGCCGGCTCGGCCGGGTGAAATCCGGCTTCAGCGCCGCGACGTGCGCCGGCAGCATCCAGAATGCCTCGAACAGGCTGATCAGCAGCGCCAGCGTCACCACCAGCGGCACCACCATCATGAATTTGCCGACGATGCCGGGCAGCAGAATCAGCGGCAGGAACGCTGCCACCGTGGTCAGTACCGAAGCCAGCACCGGCAGGCCGACGCTGGCGATCGCCGCGGTTGACGCTTCCACCGCCGCGACGCCGCGGGTCATGCGGTAATAGATGTCCTCCAGGATCACCACCGCGTCGTCGACCAGCATGCCGAGCGCGATGATGACGCCCAGCAACACCGTCATGTTGACGGTGTAGTCCATCGCCGACAGCAGCCAGAAGGTGCCGGCCAGCGAAAACGGAATGCCGATGCTGACCAGGCCGGCCAGGCGGCTGCCGAGGAACAGCCAGGTGGCCAGAAACACCAGCACCAAGCCGGTCAGTGCGTTGTTCTGCATGATCTGGATGGATTGCCGGGTCGGCACGGTCTGATCGTCAAGAAGTGACAGTCGCAAACCGTTGCTTTGCAGGGCCGGGTTCTGGCTGTCGAGATAGACGTTGACCCGCTCCAGCAATTCCAGGGTGTTGACCCGGCTTTTCTTGGTGACGGCGAGCAGTACGCCGGGGCGATCCTGGCTGGAAACCAGCGTCGCCGGTTTTTCGCGGGCGCGCGCCAGGGTTGCCACGTCTTCCAGCGGCAGGTGCGTCAGACCGGGGCGAGTCGGGTCGCTGGCGGAAAACACGGTCAAGCGCGCCAGATGCTCCGGCGTGACCTCCTGGCCGAAAACCCGCAACAACCATTCGTCGTCGCCGACCCGGGCGCGTCCCGCCGGCGTGTCCTGGAACCAGTGCGCCACCGAGTCGGCGACGTTGCTGGCGGTCAGGCCGCGCGCGGCGACGGCCTGGGGGTCGAAGGTCACGCGCAGTTCCGGGTTGGACAAGCCGGTAGCGAAGATCTTGTCGACACCGGGCATGCGTTCCAGATCGACCTTGACCCGCCGCGCGGCCTCGCGCAGCGCCTCGTCGTTGGCGGGACCTTGCAACAGCAGCATGGCGCTGGGAAAGCCGTTGTTGGTGGTGATTTCATCGACGCGCGGATCATCCACCTCGGGCGGCAGATCGCGCTTGGCGGCGGTTTGCACCTCGCGCCGCAGGTCGGTGACGCGTTTGTCGAACACGGCGGCGGGAATGTCGCGGAAACGCACCAGCACGGTGGACACGCTTTCGCGGCTGGTGCTGGAGATGAAGCGGATGTCGCCGATCTTGGCCACCGCCTCTTCCATCGGCTGGGTGACTTTCCGTTCGACATCCTCGGCGGACGCGCCGGGCAGCACCGACGTAACGATCAGCCAGTTGAAATTGATTTCCGGATCCTGCTCGCGCGGCATGTTCAGATAGGCCAGCGTGCCCATCAGCAACACCACGACGAAGGTGATGTTGGCCAGCGGATGGTTGCGGATCAGGGCTTGATAGAAGCGCATTCAAACCCTGCTTGCGTTGCGGTTGGCATCGTCAGGCTCACCCATCAGGCTCAAAGCGCGCCCTGTCCGCGCACCACGATGCGGCTGTCGGCTGACAAACCTTCGGCCTTGGCCGGACGGCCTTCCTGGGCATTCGGCAAGGCATGGAAGCGCGGGGTTTTCTCGGCGGCAACGAACACCCCCAGGCGTCCCTGGCGGCGCGCCAGCAATTCCGCCGGCACATGCATGTCCGGGCTGGCCCAGACCACGCGCGCGCTGCTGCCGGGCGCGGCGGCGGCGGCGCTGAAACGCAGCCGCGCCTCGGCCAGGCGGCTGGCCTTCAGCCGCGCCGGCGACAGACGCAGCAGGCGCAGCGGATAACGCGCTTCGCCGTTGACGAAGACGATCTGGCGGGCCGCCTGCAGACTGACGACATCAGCCTCCTGCACTTCCGCCCGCACCTCGATGCGCGAACTGTCGAGCAGGCTGACCAGCGGCGTTCCCGGCAGTGCAATTTCACCTTCCTGCGCCAGGCGTTCCAGCACGATGGCCGGAAACGGCGCGCGCACGACGCATCGGGCCTGGGCCGCGCGGGCGGTATTCAACGCCGCCGCGTTGACCGCGACATCGGCGCCGGCAGTGTCGCGTTCGGCGCTGCGAATATCCATGCCATCCTTGCTGATGAAACCCTCGGTCACCAGTTTGAGCGCGCGCGCATGCTGCAAATCGGCCAGCCGGGCGCGTGCTTCGCTGGCTTGGGTTGCCGCTTGGGCGCGCTGCACCGCGAGATCGTAATCGCGACAATCGAGTTGCGCGATCAGCGCGCCGCGCGCGATGCGCTGGCCGGGTTCCACCGCCAGCTTGACGATGCGCGCCGACAGTTCCGCCGCGATTTCGCTCTCGTTCAGGCTGACCACCTGGGCTTGCGCCGAGCGTTCCGGAAAAACGGCGATTTCACGCAGCGGCTTGGCCTCCCAGGCGAAAGCCGGCAGGGCGAACATCAGCAAAACCCATAACGAAAAACGCAGCATCAGAAATCCAGTGGTCGGTAGCAGAACACGAAACGGCCTTGTTCGAAGTTGACCATCAACGCGCCGCCGCGATTCTCGGCATAGTCCTGCCAGCCGGGAATGGCGCACTGGAAATGGCATTCCGAAACGCCATGCGGCGATTCCAGATTTCGATCGCGGTCGTAGAACGACAGCAGCATCGCGCCGCCCTCAGCGTGCAGGACATGCTCGGCGGCGGCATTGGCCAGTTTGAGCGTCTGGTCGAAGTTCAGTTCAAGTTCATCGGCAGTCAGGTGCAGGGTTTTCATGGGTTGCGGTGCAGGAATTCAAGGTGACGGACCATCAGGCTGGATGATGCCGAAGAAATGCTGCGTTTAGGGGTCTACAGCGGGATTTCTCGCGGAGCTCTCCAGGTCAGCCAGGCATGCCGGGTCCAGGTGCAGTTGCCGCATGGACCATTCCGTGTCGTCGAATTGTTGCGCATGCAGCAGGGTGGCCAGGTTCAGCACGGCGCAGAGCCGCAGCGCCGATTCATTCAGATCGGCGGCGACCGGTTCATGTTCCGCGCTCAATTCGTGGTGATAGCGTATGGCGGTCACCAGATCCTCCGGCAGCGCCCAGTTCCTGGCGACCATTTGACCCATGACGGCATGGCTGACTTGCTGTTGCCGATCCAGCGCCAGGATGTCCGGCCAGGTTTCGCTTTCGGCCAGCGCTTCGGCATAAGCCGGAAAGCGCTTGCACAGCAGCGCCAGGCCGCAATCGTGGAACATGCCGAGCATGTAGGCGACATCCGGGTTGATGTCGCGCAACCGCGCCTTGTGTACCGCGACCACACACAGTTCGGCGATCGCCGTGCTGCGGTTCCACAAGTTGTGCATGGCTTTGGCATGCAGCGGGTCGCTCAACGCCGCGCGCAGGGATTCACTGTGCAGCAGCGCGGCGGTGTTTGTCATGCCCAGCAGCGCGATCGCGCGCGGCAGGGAATCGACTTTTGCGCGCAGACCGAACACCGGCGAACCCACCAGCCGAAACACCGCGCCGCTGAGCGCGCCGTCATTGCCGATCAGCGCGGCCAGTTCCGCCGGACCGGCATCCGGGTCGCGCAGCAGGCGATTGAGGCGCAGCAGCACCTCCGGCATCGGCGGGATCTTGATGCCGCTGGCGATAATCGCCTGTATGCGTTGATCGTCCTGCATTTATCGCGAAACCTCGTTATTCGCAGCGCGCTGGCTATAGTTTGAACGAGTTTGCCCTGGTGTGCTGTCGACAACCTGACGCCAGGCCTCCAGTTTGGCCTGAAAATCCAGCGCCGCGTGCGCCGGACTGGTAGACGGCAGGCGCCGGTAATGGCGCGCCGGCAAATCCAGCCCGTGCAGGCGTGGCAGCGCAAAGCGCTGGAAATGCTGTTCCGCCGCCGCGCCGTTGAAGTACACCCGATTGATGCCGGGTTGGCGCTGAAAGAAATCGCCGAAGTCGTTGACGATGATCGAATCCGGCGCAATGTCGGCATCCAGGCTGCCCTGCCGGCGGCACGATTGCAGCACATCCCACAGCGCGATGCCGGCATCCAGCAGCGTCTGACAGCGTTTCGGATAGTCCATCGCCGGCAGATCCGCGTCCAATAGCACCGCCATGATCGGCCAGAACTGGTTGCGTGGATGCGCGTAATAACGCCCCGCCTTGAGCGACGCGACACCCGGCACGCTGCCCAGGATCAGCACTCGGGCGGCGGAGTTGGCGATGGGCGCGAAACAGCGCGCCAGATCGGCATGGACTGGAAGCACAGGCATGACCATCGGTGAATGATGCGCGGCCAAGAGCAATCGGGCATTCAATTCTAACCGCCGTAGAGAAGACTGGATTCCGCCGGGCCGCGACAGGACAATCGGCGACGCCCCTCATTACCCGCTATACGCAATCATGACTCAAACCATCGGCATTCTCACTTCCGGCGGCGATACGCCCGGACTCAATGCGGCGATTCGCGGCGTCGGCAAGGCCTGCCAGACGCATTACGGCATGCATGTGATCGGCTTTCGCGACGGCTTTCGCGGTCTCATGGAAAACCGCAGCATGGCGCTCGACGGCGATACCCTGTCCGGCATCCTCACCCTGGGCGGCACCCTCCTCGGCACCAGCCGCGACAAACCGCACAAGATGCCGGTTAATGGCAAGGTGCTGGACATGACCGAGACCATTGTCGCCAACTACCACGCCAACCAGCTCGATTGCCTGGTCTGCCTGGGCGGCGGCGGCACCCAGAAGAACGCGCTGCGGCTGAAGCAGGCCGGCCTGAATATCGTCACGCTGCCGAAAACCATCGACAACGACGTGGCGCTGACCGAAACCACGTTCGGCTTCGATACCGCGCTGGGCATCGCCACCGACGCCATCGACCGGCTGCACAGCACCGCCCATAGTCATCATCGCATCATCGTGGTCGAGATCATGGGCCACCGCGCCGGCTGGCTGGCGCTCGGCGCCGGCATCAGCGGCGGCGCCGACGTGATCCTGATCCCGGAAATTCCCTATGACGTGACCACCGTGGCGGATGCGATCAAGGCGCGCAAACGCATGGGCAAACCGTTTTCCATCGTCGCCGTCGCCGAAGGCGCGATATCGCAGGAGGAGTTCGCTGTCCAACAGGCTGCAGCGGCGAAGAAAAAGGAGAAACGGGCCAAGGAACCCGAACCGGAACTGGTCTATGCCGAACGCACACTCAAACTCGCTCGCCAACTCGAACGGCTGACCGGCCTGGAAGCCCGCCCGACCATCCTTGGCCACCTGCAACGCGGTGGCACCCCTTCCGCCGCCGACCGCCTGCTCGCCACGCGACTGGGCACGGCGGCCGCTGATCTGATTGCCGCCGGGCAGTTCGGCTACATGGTCGCCGCGCGAGGTGAATCCAGTGAACCGGTGCTGCTGGAAGAGGTGGCGGGTCAGGTCAAGACGGTTCCGCCCGACCATCCGTGGGTGAACAGCGCGCGCGGCGTAGGGACCAGTTTCGGCGCTTGATCGGCGCTCAGGTCTGCGTCAGGGTAAGTGCCAGGGTATAGGCCAGTCCCACCGCCGCGCAGGCGGCGATGACTTTCATGATGTCGACCTTGTACTTCCAGAGCGCGATGAACGCGGCCACCGAGATCAGTGCGTAGAACCACTCGAAGCCACCCGAGAACGGCGCGGCTTGGGTGGCGCGCGGCCAGATCACATGCCAGCCGAAGAACAGCGCCAGATTCAGGATCACGCCGACCACGGCGGCGGTGATGGCCGACAGCGGCGCGGTGAATTTCAGGTCGCCATGCGTCGATTCCACCAGCGGCGCGCCGGCCAGGATGAACAGATAGCTGGGCAGGAAGGTAAAAAAGGTGGCGACGGCCGCACCCGAAAAGCCGGCCAATAACAGCGCCTCCGGGCCGAAGATTTCCTTGGTCCAGGCGCCGACGAAGCCGACGAAGGCAACCACCATGATCAGCGGGCCCGGCGTGGTTTCGCCCAGCGCCAGTCCGTCGATCATCTGCGTCGCGGTGAGCCAGCCATGGGTTTCGACACCGCCCTGATAGACGTAGGGCAGCACCGCGTAGGCGCCGCCGAAGGTGACCAGCGCTGCCTTGGTGAAGAATTCGCCCATGTCCAGCAGCGTGCCGGGTGGCAGCAGCATCATCGCGCCGGCCCAGATGGCGATACCGGCGAAGATCAGTTGCGCCAGATGCAAATGGCTGTGGCGGGCATGCGCCGGCGGCGGCGTGTCGTCATCGATCAGTGCCGCGCCGTATTGCTTGCCTGAAGCGCCGTGGCCGCCGCCGACGCGGAACTTGTCTGGCATCAGCTTGCCGCCGATGAAGCCGAGCAGCCCGGCGACCAGCACAATGTAGGGGAAGGGGATTTTCAACGCGAAGATGGCAATGAACGATGCCGCCGCCAGCAGCCACATGACGTTGTTCTTCAATGCGCGCGCGCCGATGCGCCAGGCGGCGAACACGACGATCGCCACCACCGCCGGCTTGATGCCGTTGAACACGCCTTGAACCAGGGTCAGATCGCCGTACGCCAGATAGACATAGCTCAGACCCGTGAGGATGAACAGCGACGGCAACACGAACAGTGTGCCGGCGATGATGCCGCCCCAGGTGCGATGCAGCAGCCAGCCGATGTAGATGGCGAGTTGCTGCGCTTCCGGGCCAGGCAGCACCATGCAGTAATTGAGCGCGTGCAGGAAGCGGCGTTCGGATATCCAGCGGCGTTTCTCCACCAGTTCCTGATGCATCATGGAAATTTGCCCGGCCGGGCCGCCGAAGCTGATGAAGCCGAGCTTCAGCCAGTAGATGAAGGCTTCCCGGATGGAAGGATGGGCGGGGCGTTGCGCGTCGTCGGTCAATGGACTTCTCCGAAAAAATCAGCTTGCGGCAAACGCCGTGTAGAGGTCGTCGAGCAGTTGTCCGCCCTGGGCGAGCAGATCGTCGTCATCGCGGATGCGGCGTTTCAGGCCTTTCAGCAACGCCTCGAAGCCGGCAGCTTCCGGCGCGGCGCCGCCGATATCCAGGCTGCGTACCAGCGTGCCCAGGCGTTTCAAGGCCGAGTCCTGTTCCAGGTCGAAACTCGCCAGCAGCGTCTCGAAAGTGACGCGCTGGCCGAGGTGACTGAAGCGCGCGCCATCGAAATCGAAGCCCAGCGCCTCCGGCGGGCAGTCTTGTGGCTGCGCGAACCAGACAAAGCGGGCCTTCGGGTCGATGAAACGACGGATCAGCCAGGCCGAGGCCAGTCGGTCCACCCACAGGTCGCATCGCGTCGCCCAGATCCGATTCTGGAACTGGCTGATGGCCAGTTGCTCCGGCTCGCCTTCGGCAAAGCCCGGTTCGCTGGCCAGTTGGCGCAGACGCAGCGCCGCTTCCATGCCGTGCAGCCGGCGTTCGGTTTCGGCACGCGCGGGGCAGGCGAAGTAGTCGATGTTGATCAGCGCCTCAAGATGTTTGCGGGCCAGCCGCAAGCCGCGCCGCAGGCTGGCGTCATCGGCTTGAGCAGCGAGTTCGCTCAAGCCGGCGTTGATGTCGGCGTATTCCGCCGCGCGGTCGAACAACGCCCTGAACGGGCCGGTATAGTCCGCCGCGCCGGCGACCGTCAGCAACCAGGCCTGGCCGCCGGCCTCGCCAACAGCGCGCACCTGCGCCGCCAGCGCGGCAGCCAGTTCAGGGCGATCCGGCAGCAGCCAGACGCCATCGCGCAACGACGCCGCGCCGAGGGCTTTCAACGCCCGCCAATGGCGGGTGCGGGCGGTGGCGTTTTCGCTCGGCAAAGCCAGAATCAGTGTCAACCAGTTAGTCATAATCGTTACAGTTATTGAAATGATTATGACCAATAGTTATTTTTTGTCAAAAAGAAACGAAGGCTGATCGCCTGTACTTGCGATACATTGCACCAATCGACTCTGGAGTTCTGATCATGTTCGCTATCCTGATTGCCATCCTGTTGATCGCCCTATGTGTGGTGGCGATTTATCTGTTGTTGCGCAGCATGGGCCGTGGCGGCATCGAAGCGGCTGCGCCGGGCAGTTGCCGCAGCGGCCGATGCGGCGTCCAGCCCCGTCAAGACGAGGAAGTCGACGCACCGCGGGCGCAGGTGCAGACGTTGCGGATCGACGAAATCAAGCGACTGGATCGGCTGCCGAACCCATAGGCCGACATCAGCCAACGGTTTCAAGGTTCAACCGTTGTTCGATCGCCCCGGCTGTACTCGGCGTTCTTCCCCCCGCGTAACCCAATAGAAAACGCCCTGGCATGCCAGGGCGTTTGTTTTCGGACTGGCGAGCCGGCCCCAGTGGTCAGGGGCAATGCTTTATTCGTTATCGCCGTAAGAGAAGCGGATGTGGCCGTAGCGTATCACCAGCACCGCCAGCGTCAGCAGCAGGATGGCGGCGGTGACACCGATGATGCGATAGGCGTCGAGGTTCTTCATGTCCAGTATCAGATAGCGCGCCAGCGCGACGATGGCGATGTAGATCGGAAAGCGCACCGGCAAGCGGCCGGACTTGAAGTACAACCCGACCATGGCGAGGATTTCCAGATACAGGAACATCAGCAGCAGATCGCCCAGGGTGACGGTGCCGGCATCCATCATGATGCCGACTTCATGCACGCCGGCGACGATGGTGGCGATGGTGATCACCGCCAGGCCGAGATACTCGATGAAGCCAAGCACGGAGATGGCGTGATGGGTGAACTGGTTCTGGCGCATGGATTGTCCTTTTCAGAGATTAAATCGACGAGCGGGCGATGGCGGATTCCACCAGCGCCAGAAAATCATTCGGGTTCCTTACCTGGGCAACTTCCTGTGAAGTGATTGTATAGCCGTGCGGGCCGGCAATCGCTTCGTAGCGCGGTACGCGTGAATGGAACAGACGCGGAAACACCCAGCGGGTGAAGTCGTCGGGTTGAACCTGAGCGACAAATTCCAGGCCTTTTTCCATCATGTAGAGGGGCAGATTCTCGGCCAGGAAGGCGGGCCGGTAATACAACGGTTTCGGGTCGCTTTGGGCGCGGCGAATCAGCGTGTCTTCCTCGTCGCGGGTAGTAACCTTGATGTACAGAATCAGCGTATGTTCGGCCAGCAGGTCGATGACACCGTCGTCTTCGAGTTCGCACAGACTGCCGCCGACATCGTTGACGAAATGGTCATAGCCGTAGATTTCCCGCGCCTTTCGAATGAATTCCGGCACATCCTTCATCGCCGCGATTTCCGCCTCGCGGTACATCGCCTGGCGATGGCTGAACTCCGGCAACGACAGACCGGAAAAATCCGGGTTGCCGAGCTTGCCGACGAACGACAGCACCGGGCCCAGATCCTGGATCTTGATGTTGTTGCGGATGTCGATCCAGTCGTTGCGCAGCAGTTCGCGCAGGAATGGCACCTGCATCGCCTGCTGCTTGATCAGGTCGAGGATGGGTTCGTCGAGATAGCGGGTGCCGATGCGGTAGTCGCCGGAAAAATGGAACCAGTCGTGGCGTCGCAGCAGGCTGGATATATAGGTTTTACCCACGCCGGACATGCCGAGCAGAGTGATTTTCTTGTGCTCCCAGGCACGGAAGGATTCGGGGCTGAATTTCATCGGTGACAGGCTCGCGAAATGCGTCAAAACGCAAAGGTCGCCAGTGTGCCCGAGTGCGCGGATTCAGTGTATGTCCCAGATGATGAACTTCGCCGGAAAGCGCTGCCGGCTATGGCCAAATCCACCCGAATCCGGGCTGGACGGATGCTCAAGTTGCGCGGCGCGGCGTCGGGATGGGTGATCGACACGCTCAGCGAATAACCCTTGACCGGGTAAACCGGCAGGCCGATGCCGCCCGAACAGCCATTTCAGCGCCTTCTACGGAATACCGGGTGCCGCCCACGGCGCGGCGTAACCCGAAGAAATCTCCCCGGCGTTTACGAAACTGGTTTCCTGACCGGCTCCTGCCTGACGCTCCAGCAGCGTCACAGCGTGCCCGGCGCGCAACAGGAACCAGGCCGCGCTGACGCCGATGACCCCCGCGCCGAGAATCAGGATGCGCATGCTTGCGGATTGTTCGACAGGCTGGCGCGGGTGATCAGCAGTTCACGTCGCAAGCGGCCGGCGGCTTCCAGCGCGCCTTCCATGTAGCCGCCGCCGAACGCGGCTGTTTCGCTGCCGCCAAAATGCAGACGGCCGTTCCACTCCGGGATGCGCAGCAGCGGGTCGGCGTAATTCGGGTGTGTCGCCGTCCCGGTCCGATCCAGGCTGGCGCAGGTATGGGTTTCCTCGGTCCAGTCCTGGATGTGGATTTCGGCGTCCTGCGCGCCGACGCCGAATAACTGGGCCAGCTGGCTGCGCGCCAGCAGCGGCAGGCCGACGCGAAAAGCGGCGCGGCCGGGCGCGGCCAGCGCGAAGAAAGCGCTCAACCCGGCGCGCGCGCCGAGCGCATCGCAGGCATCGTGCACTTCGCTGAGTACCGCGCGCGGATGGCTGGCCGAGGCATTGCCGGATTCACCAGCGGCGCGCCAGAACGCGGCGGGGCTGTCGCCGTCGCTGGCCTTGCCATCCGGGCGTCCATAGCTGGCCAGCAGTTTGGCGTGCCCCGCCATCCAGGTAGGCGTTTCACGCAGGGTTTCACGCAACTGGCCGTTCAGCGGCGGGTCGAATGCCAGCGCTTCCTCGACCAGTCTGGGCGGCAGCGCCAGCACCACCTGGCGGGTCGCGACGATCAAGGTGTCCTGGCCGTGCTGGAAGCGCAGATCGATATGACTGCCGCGATCGATCAGTTGCGTGAGCGCATGTCCCGGATGCAGGCAATCATCCGGCAGGCGCGCGGCCAGGGCGTTGATCAGGCTGGCCGCGCCGCCTTCAATGCGGCGGGCGCCGCCGTGCAGGTCCGCGAGCGCAATTCTCCGCGGCGGACTGTCCGCGTCCTTGAGACTGAGCAGGGTGCCGGTTTCGTGTTGCGCAAAGCTGACCAGGTCCAGCGCCTCGACCAGGTCGGTGATGCGCGGCTGGCTTGCCGGCCAGTACCAGGTGGCGCCCATATCCAGAGCCAGCCCGTTATTGCGCGCCAGTTTTGTGTGCATGCGACCGCCTAGCCGGTTCCGCGCTTCGAACACGGCGCAGGGCAGGTTTTCGGCGCGCAGGCTGTTGGCCAGCGCCAAACCGCAGAGTCCGCCGCCGACGATGGCAATTTCCAGCATGGTATTCCCTCGGGATAACGTGTGATGGAGTCCTTGCAGCAATAACCGTTCCAAGTTGACGGAATCGACCTGCCCGCCCCGCTGGCGCGGCAAGCGCGCGCGGCGCACGGCTGGCCAGGCTGGCCGGCTTGTGTGAGGTTTGCGACGCGGTGTGAGGTTGATTCCTGATCGGGATTGCGATTGACAACAGGTATTGTCAATCATGATAATGATTCCCAACAAATGTGATTCGGCTTTGGCGTCGGCAAGCTTTCCGGCAGGATCCGAACTCGCGTTGCAGATCACCAATTCGAGGCGGATTGATCGGTTGTCGCGGGCTGATGCGCGTTGTTGCATTATTGCAAGCCCATGACTAAGCTTCGATAAGCCCATGACCGATGCGTGGTTATTTCGTTCATGGGTTGCAGAGCCAGCCAGCCAACCCCGTATCGGGCCAGCCAGCCAGCAGGATGAACCATTTACCGCTGGATGTGTTGATGTCCCCCTTGGCTGGCCCGTTTCCCGTATTTCCCCGAACCTGCTTCCCGACTTGCTCCGGGTTGGCGAGCCCCCGGCTCGAAAACCCGAGCCGCCCCCCATGGGGGCCGAGTCGTTCCAAGGGCGGCGCATGAACGCTGCCCGAGAATTCGATATGCCGGGCCTGCTGGGTCTGCGCGAGCATCTTTCCATCGTTCATCATCTGCCCGGCCGGATTCGCCTGCGGCTGGGCGTGGCGCTGTGGGGTGCCGACGCGCGGTTTGAGCGGGAACGTTTCCAGGGCTTGTTGAACGGCCTGGAGGGCATCCGTCAGGTACGGGTCAATCCGGCGGTGGCGTCGGTGGTGATCGAGTACGACCCGCGACTGGTTCCGCCCGCCAACTGGGAAACCCTGATCGGCGGCGACGCGGCGATGGCGACGGCGATTCTGCGGCACTGGCTGGCGCGTCATGGTCAGTTGTTGCACGACACCCTCAATGGCAAGGCGCAAGCGATGCGCGAACCCGTCATCCAGGTTCCTGAATCGTCGAGCACGCCCGCGCCGACACCCGTTGCCCATCACCGAAAGGAGCCTTCATCATGATGCCGCTATTGCCTTTTATCGCCGGTCTGTTCGCCGGCGCCGCGACCGTTTCCGCGTTGCGCGGCGAACGCGCCCGTACCGTCATGAATGCCACCGGCACTCGACTGCGGAGTGTTGTGAACGAAGCGGAGAGCGGAGTGCGCTCGGCGGCGCAGGCCGGCCTGGACAAGCTGCGCCGCGCAGCGCCCGATACCGCCGAGCAGTCCGGTGAGGCGCCGGCGGCAGCGGCGACTGACACGGCCCCCGCGCAAGCCGTCCCTGCCCAGCAGGCGGCCGCCGCCAGCAAACCCGCGCGGGTCAGGAAACGCGCCGGGCTGCCGGCGGCGGAAGCGGCGGCGGCCGCGCCCAGACCCAAGCGCGCGCCCCGCAAACCCAAAGCTGACGAGACCGAGGCATGAAGCCGGCGAAGAACCGGACCGGCGGTCTGGCGCGCGGTTTGCCCGCCACTTTTTTGCGCGGCGCGATTGCCACCGGCATGGTCGCGGCCCTGCAGGACAAGCGCGCCGGCAAGGACTTGCTGCAAGCCGCGCTGGTCGGCGGCGCCGCGTTGTCCACGGCGGTCAGCGTGGAAGATTTGATATTCAACAAGGAGTGGAAATTGGCCAAGAAGATGAAACGCGGGAAAAAGAACAAGCGCGGCGGCCTGGACATGGCGGCGCTGGAAACCTTGCTGCGCGGCAACCCGCCCACTGGTCTGGCCGCGTTGGGCCCCGGCCGGCAATTTCTCACCGGCGCGCTGATCGGCTTGGGTGTCGCCTATCTGCTTGGCGACGAGAAACTGCGCGGCAAGCTGATCCGCGCCGGCATGCAGCTTTATACCGGCATGGCCGGCGGCTTCGAGGAAATCAAGGAACAGATGGCCGACATCCAGGCCGAGATGGCGGCGGAACAGCGCAGCATCTGATGAGCGCGTCCGTATTCCCGTTGGTCGAGCTGACGTCGGTCCACAGCCTGCGCGAGCGCGTGCGTTTTCGGTTCCGCGCGACGCACGGCGCGCCGTTCGATGCCCGCGCCCTGGCGCGCGCGGTGGAGAATCTGCACGGCGTGCATGCCGCGCGCATCAATCCGCGGGCGCGCGCGCTGGTGGTCGAATTCGACGCGGACCAGACCGACGTCGAGCGTCTGCGCGTTGCCATTCTTGCGCTGCCACCGGTGGCGTGCATGGCGCCGGCGAGCAACGGACAGGCCAAGGAACTCGCCACGGTGGTCGCCAGCGGCGCCTTGCTGCTGGCTTCCGGCGGTCTGCCGCCGGGCGTGCGCATGCCGCTGACCCTGGCGGCGTCGCTGCCGCTGTACGGCGAGGCGCTGGAAGACCTGTTCAGCGAAGGCGTCAATTCGCACGTGCTGGAAGCGCTGGCGGTGGCGATTTCCACCGGCAGCGGCGACCACATCGCCGCCAACACCACGGTGTTCATGCTGGCGCTGGGCGAATATCTGGAAAATTCCATCGCCCGCCGTTCCGACGACATGCTGAAGAAGCTGTTGCGTCCGGATACCGGTCTGGTCTGGGTCGAGGTGGACGGCGTCGAACGCCAGGTCGAGGCGGCCAGCGTCCTGGTCGGCGCGACGGTGGTGGTCGGCGCCGGCGCGGCGATTCCGGTCGACGGCACGGTGCTGTCCGGCGAAGCGCAGGTCAACGAAGCGGCAATGACCGGCGAGAGCGTGCCGGTGAATCGCGTGCGCGGCGACCCGGTGCTGTCCGGCACGGTGATCGAGGAGGGCCGCCTGCGCATCTACGCCGAGCATGTCGGGCGTGGCACGGCGGCGGCGCGCATCGCCGACTATGTCGAACAGTCGCTCACCGCCAAGAGCGACACGCAGCTCGACGCCGCCAAACTGGCCGACCGCCTGGTGCCCGGCGTGCTCGGCCTGGCCGGCGCCTCCTGGCTGATCTCCGGCGATTGGCAACGCGCCGCGGCGGTCCTGCAGGCGGACTATTCCTGCGCGCTGAAGCTCGCCACGCCGGTGGCCTTCAAGTCGGCGATGTACCAGGCCGGCCAGCGCGGCATCCTGATCAAGGGCGCTGACGTGCTGGAGCGTCTGGCCAGCGCCGACACCTTCGTGTTCGACAAGACCGGCACGCTGACCACCGGCAAGCTGGCGGTCACCGATTCCATCGCCTTCGACCGGCAGTTCTCCGCCGACGACCTGATCGATCTCGCCGCCTCGGTGGAGGAGCACTACTTCCATCCGCTGGCGCTGGCTGTGGTCGAGGCCGCGCGCCAGCATCAGGGCCGCCACTTCGACCACAAGGAAGTGCAGTTCATCGCCGCGCACGGCGTCGCCAGCGTCATCGACGGCCGGCGCATCGTCGTCGGTTCGCGCCATTTCGTCGAGGACGACGAAGGCGTGCCGATCAGCGCCGCGCGCAGGAAACGCATCGATGGCCTGTTCCGCGAGGGCAAGACCCTGCTGTACATCGGTTACGGCGGCCGCCTGCTCGGCGTCATCGCGTTGAAGGACCCGTTGCGCGACAGCGCCGCCAGCACTCTGGCGCGGCTGCGCGCGCTGGGCGCGAAACGCCTGGTCATGCTCACCGGCGACCATCACGAGCGCGCCGCCGAGATCGCCGGCGGACTGGGGCTGGACGCATTCCACGCCGAACTGCTGCCGCACCAGAAAGCCGACATCGTCGCGCAGATGAAGGCGGCGGGCGCGAAGATCGCCTTCGTCGGCGACGGCATCAACGACGCGCCGGCGCTGGCAGGCGCGCATGTCGGCATCGCCATGGCGCAGGGCGCCGACCTGGCGCGCCTGACCTCGGACATCGCCCTGCTGGAGGACGGCATCGAACGCGTCGCCGACGCCAAGGCGCTGGCCAACGCCACGCTCAAACGGATCGACGCCAACTACCGCCTGACCATCGGCGCCAACAGCGCCATCCTCGGCGCCGCCGCGCTGGGCTGGCTGTCGCCGGTGCTGGCCTCGCTGCTGCACAACGGCACCACCATCGGCATCCTGCTCAACGCCCTGCGCGGCGGCCAGGGCGCGTCGCGCGCTACCTGACCAGGTTGCGGCGATGCACCCACAGATGCACCCCGAGCGCATGCAAAAAGGCTATTCCGGTCCCGATATGCCAGCGCTTGGCGCCCATCGCGGCGAGCAGCAGCGACGCCGCCAGGCTCGCTAGCATGGCGCGCTTGGCGATGCGATTCGCGCGGACGCGCGGCGCGCCGCTGCGCGCTTGAGCGGGCGTTGCCGCGCGCGGCGGCGCCGGCGCTACTTCAGTCCGAGCCGGCAGCACTTCGGCAAGCGCGACTTCGCAGCGCCGGGCGCAATCGTTTTCGCGCAGCGCGGCGGCATCGTAGTTGATCAGCAGGCTGCCGGCCTTTTCGTTGACGGAAACCGCGCGCACCTGCGGCCAGGCGGCGATGCTCCGTTGGAGACGCGCGAGCCGGTCCGGATTGCGCAGGGCGGCATGCCGCAGGCGGATGCGGCCGGGGAGGGAAGAAGCGACACAATTCACGAGGCAGCCCTTTGGGTGGCGAGTTTCAGCAAAACCTGGATTGCGTTCGACCGCGTTGATGGCGCCCATCAGCCATGCATCGAACGGGGTTTTTCGGATCGAGGCTATCCATTGTATATAAGAATCGTTATCATTGCATCGCGGGTTGATTACACGCCCCGGTTCAGCAAGCCAGCCACGTCCATTCGCCGGACGAGCCAGCCAGCGTCATTGGATTTCCAAGGTGCGCCCGATGTGGTTGGCAGTTCCCCTCAAGCAAGCGTTATGCGTCTACCAACCTATTGAGCTGGTTGATGGCGCGTTGTCGGCCTTCTCCGACGCCGGTCTGTCCGTGACCGCTGTGTCCCCGCTGTCGACCGGATGCGGCAAAGCCGCGCGCATCGCGATGGTGTCGCCATGAGTCCTGTCGCCATGTTCCCGCTGTCCATGGCCGACGAGGACATACGCGTGCGCGTGGTGGCGTTGCGTGGTGGCGCCGGCCTGGACAAGCGCATGACCGAGATGGGCCTGAATGTCGGCAGCGAGCTGATCGTGCGGCAACGCCAGGGCGGCGGCGGGCTGGTGGTGTCGCGCGGCGAGACCCGCTTCGCCCTGGGCGGCGGCATGGCGCACAAGGTGATGGTTGAAAAAAGTGAAGGGTGAAGGGTGAAGGGTGAAGGGTGAAGGGTGAAGGGTGAAGGGTGAAGGGTGAAGGGTGAAGGGTGAAGGGCGAACCCGAGTCGCAAATTGGCAAGTCACATTTCACGTTCTATCTGTTCCAAGGAGTACTGCAATGAACCTTAAAGAACTGCAAATCGGTGACCGCGCGAAAGTGACCGGATACCTTGAAGGCAGTGGTGCCTATCGCCGCAAGCTGCTGTCGCTCGGTCTGACGCCGGGCGCCGAGATCAGCGTGACGCGGGTCGCGCCTATGGGCGATCCCGTGGAGATCCGCGTGCGCGGTTTCGCGCTGTCCTTGCGGCGGGAAGAGGCGGCAACCCTGAGCGTGGAGAAACTGTGATGAACCTGAGCACTTACACCATCGGTCTGGTCGGCAATCCCAACTGCGGCAAGACGACGTTGTTCAACGCCTTGACCGGGTCGAAGCAGCGGGTCGGCAACTGGCCCGGTGTCACCGTCGAGCGCAAGGTCGGTGAATATCGTCTTGCCGATATTCATTTCGAAGTGGTCGATCTGCCCGGCACTTATTCGCTGGATGTGGTCGACCGCGAGGTGTCGCTGGACGAGAAAGTGGCGCGCGACTACGTCCACGCCAACGAGGCTGATTTGATCATCAACATCGTCGATGCCTCCAATCTGGAACGCAACCTGTACCTCACCAGCCAGCTTGCCGAGATGCGCGTGCCGTTGCTGGTGGTGCTGAACATGGGTGATGTGGCGCAAGCCAAGGGCATGCAAGTGGACGCCGCCGCGCTGGCGCGGCAACTCGGTTGCCCGGTGGTGCCGGTGGTGGCGTCGGAAGGCGAGGGCATCGATGCCTTGAAGGCGGCGATCAAACTCGCCGTCGCCGAACAGCCGCGTTCCACCGCGTTGATTCAGTACACCGGCGCGCTTGACCATGCCGTTGCCGGGCTGGCGTTGCGTCTGGAGGCGTCGCTGAAAGCCGACGGCGCCGGTTCGGCCGCGTCGGCGCGCTGGCTGGCGGTGCGCTTGCTGGAGGGCGACGATCTGGCACGGCAGGTCGCCGGCCCTGAACTGGCCGCCGACGCCGCCAAGCGCGCCGAAACGCTGGGCGACGACATCGATATTCTGGTGGCCGATGCGCGCTACAACCTGGCGAATCAGATCGCCAAACAGGCGGTCAGCGTCAGCGGCCAGATCGGCCGCGATCGCACCGACCGCATCGACCGCGTCGTGCTGCATCGGGCGCTCGGCATTCCGCTGTTCCTGGTCATGATGTATCTGATGTTCATGTTCACCATCAACATCGGCGGCGCTTTCATCGACTTCTTCGACCAGTTCGCCGGCGCGATCTTCGTCGATGGTTTCGCGGCCGCGCTGGCCGGTCTCGGCGCCTCGGAATGGGTCCAGGTGATGCTGGCCAATGGCATCGGCGGCGGCTTGCAGACGGTCGCCACCTTCATTCCGGTGATCGGTTTTCTCTACCTGTTCCTGTCGGTGCTGGAAGATTCCGGCTACATGGCGCGCGCCGCTTTCGTCATGGACCGCTTCATGCGCTGGGTGGGTTTGCCGGGCAAGTCCTTCGTGCCGCTGATTGTCGGTTTCGGCTGCAATGTGCCGGCGATCATGGCCACGCGCACGCTGGAACACCGCCGCGACCGGCTGATGACCATCGCCATGGCGCCGTTCATGTCCTGCGGCGCGCGGCTGCCGGTATATGTGCTGTTCGCCGCCGCGTTCTTCCCCAGCGGCGCGCAGAACGTGGTGTTCGGCCTGTATCTGATCGGCATCGCCATCGCCGTGCTGACCGGTCTGGTGCTGAAGAACTCCATCCTCAAAGGCGAAGCGACACCGTTCATCATGGAACTGCCGCCGTACCACCTGCCGACCGTCAAGGGCATCCTGACCCACACCTGGGATCGCCTGAAGAGCTTCATGTTCCGCGCCGGCCGGATCATCGTGCCGATGGTGCTGGTGCTCAACTTCCTCAACGCGGTCGGCACCGACGGCAGCTTCGGCAACGAGGACAGCGACAAGTCGGTGCTGGCCGAAGTCGGTCGCACGATCGCGCCGGCGTTCTCGCCATTCGGTCTGGACGAAGACAACTGGCCGGCCGCAGTCGGTATCTTTACCGGCATATTGGCCAAGGAAGCCGTGGTCGGCACGCTGGATGCGGCTTATACCGCATTGGCGAAAAGCGACGCGGCGGCCGGTGAAGTGGCCGCCGAGGCTGAGGCGTTCAATCTGACCGGCGCGATTGGCGCAGCCTTCGCCACCATCCCGGTCAACCTGAGTGACGCGATGGGCACCTGGGGCGATCCGCTCGGCCTCGATGTCGGCGATCAGGCCGCCGTGGCGGAAGATCAGGAAGTCTCCACCGGCACTTTCGGCGCCATGGCCAGCCGTTTCGACGGCGCGGCCGGGGCCTTCGCCTATCTGCTGTTCATCCTGCTCTACTTCCCCTGCACCGCCGCCATCGCCGTAGTCTATCAGGAGTCCGGCGCGCGCTGGACCGCCTTCGTCGCGGTCTGGACCAGCGGCATGGCCTACGGCCTGGCGACGCTGTATTACCAGGCGGCGAATTTCGCCCGCGACCCGGGCACCGCGCTGGCCTGGATCATCGCGGTGCTGGCATCGTTCGTCTCCGGCTTCCTGTTCCTGCGCTGGCAGGGGCAACGAGACATCGGCTTGCCGATGCCGGCGGCGCAGAAGGCATAACACCATGACGATGATCCTGTCGCGTGTCAGCGAATACCTGAAGCAGCACCGCCGCGCCAGCGTGGTGGACATGGCCCTGGGCCTGGACGCCACGCCTGATGCGCTGAAAGCCATGCTGGCCACCCTGGAACGCAAGGGCCGCGTGCGACGCCTGCCCAGCGGCACGGCGTGCGGCGGCGGGTGCGGCAAGTGCGATCCCGACTCGGTCGAGTTGTACGAGTGGTTATACAAAAGAACGAGCGAACAAACGATTGATCAAGCGCGCGATCAAGCCAGGGATTGAGTCCAGTTTGACGGGCATCGCGAGCGCGGCGCGCACCCTGCTGGTGATCGGCATCCACCGGGAGGAACTGGCTTTCGGCGACAACGTCGCGGCCGGTCTGGACCTTAGCCGCGTCGATCTGCTGAGGATTCCGGAAGGCCTGTCCGGCCGCCATCCGCGCGCCGATCAGCGCTTCCATTTCGATACCCTGCATCGGGCGCTGTATCTGCAACTGCTGCCGCATGTCCAGCCGCGCCATACCGTGTTGATCGACCTGCATGCCGGTCGCGATCGCGACGGACCCTGCGCCGATATCTTTAGCCGCGATACCGCGCGTCTGGCGAAGATTTTAGTCAAGGCGAAGGCCATACAGCCGGCTCCGCGCCTGATTTCGCTGCTGCCCGATGACGTCATGCCCAGCGCGGAAACCTTGATTCCGCCGGAAATCTGGCGCAATCCGCGGTTTTTGTATGTCGGTGTTGAAATCTATCTGTCTGCCGCCGACGCCGGACGCCCGGTGGACCACGACTATGCCCGCGCGTTGCTCAACCTGTTGCACGCCGAATCGGCGTGCAGCGGGTTGTAGCGGTAAGTGAAAATTCGAACATGCATAAAACAACAAGCGGCGATCTTTCATGCTGAATGCCCCCTAAGTCACTTTGAATGATCTCCACACCCCGACGTAATATCTCGAAGCAGGCTCTATTCGCCATCCGAGAGAAAATACTGTTCTGCAGCAACCAATATATGCATGAGAATTGAGCCATAGGAGGCAAGCATGAACAGGAAAAGACTTGAACGTATCACCCTGGAGCCCGGCAAATGTGGGGGGCGACCCTGTGTTCGGGGCTATCGCATCCGCGTGAGCGACATCCTGAGCTTGCTCGGCGCAGGTGCTTCCCATACCGAAATTCTTGAGGATTACCCCTTCCTCGAGGAGGAAGACATCCTCGCTGTCCTCGACTATGCGGCTATTCAGGCCGATCACACCATCCTGATCGCGGCGTGAAGCTGCTGGTAGACAACCAGTTGCCATTGGCCCTGGCGCGCTACCTGGCCGCCAATGGCTTCGATTGCCAACATGTTCAGGACATCGACATGGCCGCAACGGCTGACCGGGTGATCTGGGAGCACGCGAAAGCGCATGGCATGGTCATCATCACCAAGGACGAAGACTTCCCGTTGATGGCGGACAGGCAGGGGAGCATCCCGCCACAAGTCGTCTGGGTACGTTTGGGAAATTGCCGCAAGACCGCATTGCTGCAAGCTTTCGCTACTTTGCTGCCCGACTTGCGAACATTGCTGGATGATGGCGGGAGCGTCATCGAGATTCGCTAATCCTGGTGGAACCACGCCTGCATCCACCGTGGAGTACTTGGGTACCGGTCGGCACCTCCTGCTGGGGAGTAGGCTGCGATCAACAAGTCAGCGGTAAAGCCACGGTGACTATCTCAAGCGTACCGTTTAAACCTTGAAACAGCAGTTGAACCCGTCCGAGGGCGGGGTGGAGAAGCCGTCTGGCCGCGTTGCTCCTCCTCGCCATGCCTCGGCATGACTCGTCGTCGCGCCTTGCCAGCCGGCTTCTCCACCCCGACAGCGGGCGGGTAGCGGGCTCACCCAAATGGTGAGCGTCATCGAAGCGGATAATCTCAGTCTGCATGAGCCCTCACGAGGACTAAGAAGCGGTCAACTGCTGTTTCAAGGTTAAACCGGAGCGTCACACCACGCTGGAAGCCATGTTCACGGATCGTGCCGAGGCTCAGAGCCGGTTTTTGGTGCGTGCGCACGGCAGGAATCCAGCCAGCCGTTGACGTTGCGCGCCGATAGCTTGGCAGAAGCCGCTGCCTTCGCCGCTGCCACTTTGTTGGAACATCCAGAACTCGCCGATCAGGCGCTGGTGGGCACAGAGATCGCCGGCTCTCGATTGGCGGATTGAGGAAGAATTTTCCCGGCTGACACCAAACGAATCCAGATTATTAATGAGAGTCACTTGTATATGCGAATGATTCGCATGTAGTATTCGGCCATGCTTCAAAACCCTGTCGCCAAACCCGTTGTTCGAACCCCGCCGCCGCCCGAGGTGGTCAGCGCCGCGAGCTTGCTGCGCGATCGGCGCGAACTGGTTATCGAACATGGCGGCGAGCGATATCGATTGAGCCTGACCAGGAACGGCAAGTTGATCCTCACCAAGTAATTTCTGCCGAGCAATACCCCAACCAGCCAGCCAACGGACGATTCCATCGACCCCGGTAGCCAGCCAGTCATGACTAGCCTACTGAATGGAGTCGTACCATGCGTATTCCCCGTGCGCTGCCGTTGTTGTGCGTTGTTGCCGGTTTGTCCGGCGCCGCCGTGGCCAATGAACCCGTCGCACCGGCCGCCGCCGATGTGGCCCGGTTGCTGCAATCCTTGCAGGATCGCCTGAGCCGCCTGGAAGCGTGTAATGCCGAGCTCGAACGGCGTCTGGCCGAGACGGTGCCAGTGCCGGAAAGCGTCAGCGCCCGCCTGGAGGATGTCGAAACCGAGGTGCTGAGCCTCAGCCGGAAACCCGATCCGCTGGAAAAATTCGCTGGCGTCGCGGTTGGCGCCAGCCTGACGGTGGTGGCGCAGCACGCCAAGGGCGGCGCGGTTTCCGCCACCGAGTTGAGCGCCCGCGCCGATATCGAAGTCGAACTGCCGGGCGGTTCCATCGGCAATGCCGAAGGCAAGATTATCGCCCATTTCCGCGCCGGCGACGGCGATGGCGTCGACGGCGCGGCCACCCCGGCGGGGACGTTCGCCACCACCAACGCCACGGTATTCATGAATGAGCCCCGGCCGGTGCTGATGCAGGCCTGGTATCAACTCGATATCCCGGTCGGCGCCGACAGCGGCAATCTGGGCCGGGTCGAACTGACCGCCGGCAAGATCGATCCGTTCGGCTTCTTCGACGGCAACAACATCGCCGACGACGAATCGGAAGGTTTCATGAACCTGGCCTTTGTGCACAACCCGCTGCTCGATGCCGGCGGCGACATCGGCGTCGGCACGCATGGCGCCAGTCCGGGGGTACGCGTCACCTATGTCAGCGACGTCAACGGCGGCAACAATATCACCGCGTCGCTGGGGGTGTTCGGCACCGGGTCCGGCGCCGATTACCTGGATACCTTCACCAAGCCGCTGACCATCGCGCAACTGGAATATGCCGGCAAGACCTGGCCGGGACTGGCTGGCGCGTACCGGATCTATGCCTGGAACAACGGGCGCGCCGAGGATCAGATCAATACCGGCGAAGAAAAGCACGCCGGCTGGGGCCTTTCCCTCGATCAGCAGGTCGCCGCCCACACCACGTTGTTCGCCCGTTACGGGCACTCGACCAAAGGCCATCTGAACTTCGACCGCGCTTACACGCTCGGCGCGCAGATCGATGGCGGCGCATGGGGAAGGGAAGGTGACCGCCTCGGCCTGGCCTGCGGTGCGCTGTCCACCAGTTCCGAATATCGCGCCGCTAGCCTGGGCGCCGGCAGCGAGAAGATCTACGAGCTGTTCTATGCCTGGCAGGCCAACGACAGTCTGCAACTCACGCCCAGCCTGCAATACATCGACAACCCCGCCGGCGGCGGCGCGGATGACCTGAAGGTCTGGGGTCTGCGCGCCAAGCTGGCGTATTGATCGCACGAACCCACCGCACCCACCCTTATCCCACGACAGGAGATCACCATGGACAGCAAGACCGCCCTCATAGCCGGCGCGCTCGACCACCTGATGCGTCATTCGCTGACCGGTTGCGCACAGGCGGCGCATCATGCCGCGCAATTGCTCGACGTGCTGTCGGAACGCGCCGATCTGGACCGCGAGATGCGCAGCCTGTGCGACCGCATGAGCGAACGTCTGGAGGCGGGCCATGTGTGATCGCTGTGAATCCGGTGGTTTGCTGGCCGGCCTGATGACCCGCGCCGGTGTGGCGTCGATGCCAGCGGAACTCGCCGCGCCGATGCCGCCGCCGGCGCCGCTGAAAAGTCCGCCGGCGCGGCGGCGCAAATTGTGGGAGCTGGAGGATAAGTTTCACTGTCCGGTCATCGGCACCTGTCTCGGCCTCGACGAGCTGAAAAAGATCGCCCGCAAGGGCGGTTTCAGCGGCAGGCAGTTCGATGCCTATCGGCTGCATGTCGAGGCGGTGTCTCTGTCCTGCTCGAGGAATGCCGCGGCCGAGGCCATGCACAAGCTGCTGGAACGCAAATACGCGCTGGTCATCCGGCGCTTCGATCAGGCGCGCAGCGACGCCGAGGTGCTGGCGTTGTGGAAGGCGGCGCTGGAGCGCGGCGAGGTCGCCGGCCCGATGTGGGCGGCGCTGAGCCACAAATTCGCCGGCCAGGACACGCGCCAGGTGGTGTATGGCGATGTGCACATGCTGTCGCATCAGATCGGCGCCGGCCAGGCGGCGGACTTGCGGCGGCTGGAAGGCTTGCAACGGGACAACGCCGAACAGGCGGCGGAGAACCGCCGGCTGCGCGACGAACTGTATCGTCAGACCGAACAGGTCGAACACCTGCAACGCGAGCTGCGCGAAGCGCAAGCGCAAAACGCGCATCTGCAGCCGCTGTTGAATCGCGTGCGCGAACTCGAATCCGGCCAGGCGATGGTCGGCCTGGGCCGCCAGTTGATGCTGGCGACGGCGCAGGCCGGCCGCGCCCGCGAGGCGGAAGCGCGCATACGGGCGCTGGAGGAGAAGGTTGCCGTGCTGCGCGCCGACAAGACGCGGCTGACGCGGGAACGCGATGAAGTCAGCCTGGAACGTGACGCCCTGGAGCAACTGTGGAGTGCGGATCAGGCGCCAGACATGCCTTGCGGCGGCGATTGCGTCGCCTGTCCCGACAGCCTGCGCGGCCGTTGTGTGCTGTGTGTCGGCGGTCGCACGCCGTTGCTGCCGCAGTATCGAGCGCTGGCGGAACGTCTCGGCGTGCGGCTGATCCACCACGATGGCGGTCGCGAGGAAGCGCTAGCGCGGCTGCCCGACCTGCTGAACGCCTCCGATGCGGTGATCTGTCCGACCGATTGCGTCGGCCATCTCGCCTACTACCAGCTCAAGAAACACTGCAAACAGAATGGCAAACCCTGTGTGCTGACGCGCAATTCCGGCGTCGCCGGGTTCGCCGCCGCGTTGACCCGCCTGGCCGAAGGCCGCGCCGACATTCAGAGCCAGACATGAGCGAACCCGTCAAAGCGCCGGAAAACGCCGGCCAGACGCCGCCCACCTATCACAGCCAGGAGCTGTTCCAGGGCGGCAAGGTGGTGCTCATCGTGCATCAGGGGCGCGAGTACTGGCTGCGTATCACCAGCGCCGGCAAATTGATTTTGACGGCTTGACTCTCGCCCATTGCCAACACACCGTCACCCCGGCGCAGGCCGGGGTCCAGGACGTTACAGGTCAATAAATTGAAAGGACTACCCATGAAAAAACACCTCCTCATCCTCGCCATGGCGGCAAGCTTCGCCAGCCAGCCGGCGCTGTCCGCCGAGCTCGACGTCAGTCCGGTGGTCAAGCATTACGCCAGCCTGGTCTACGCCAATTACGAGGACACGCTGAATTCGGCCAAAGCCAAGCAGGCTGCGATCAATGCTTTCCTGTCCAACCCCTCGCCGGCGACCCAGCGCGCCGCGCAACAAGCCTGGCTCGACGCGCGCGAGTTCTACGGTCAGACCGAGGCGTTCCGCTTCTATGGCGGCCCGATCGACGACGACAACGGACCGGAAGGCCGTCTGAATGCCTGGCCGATGGACGAATCGTTTGTCGACAAGGTGGCGGGTGATGACAACGCCGGATTGATCAACGACCGCGGTTTCGTCATCAGCAAGGCAGCCATCGCCAGCCAGAACGAGCGTGGCGGCGAGGAGAATGTCGCCACCGGCTATCACGCCATCGAATTTCTGCTGTGGGGCCAGGACTTGAGCGAGTCCGGTCCGGGCAACCGCGATTTCAACGATTTCGTCGATGGAAAAGTCCCCAACGCCGACCGCCGCCGCCAGTATCTGAGCGTCGTCACCGAATTGCTGATCGACGATCTGACCACCCTGGTCAAGGCCTGGCGTCCCGGCAGCAAGCTGAACTACCGCGCCCGGTTCGAGACCGAAGGCAACGAAGCGCTGCGCAAGATGTTCGTCGCCATGGGTTCGCTGTCGCGCGGCGAACTGGCCGGCGAACGCCTGGAAGTGGCGTTGAACAGCCAGGATCAGGAGGACGAGCACTCCTGCTTCTCCGACAACACCCACCGCGATGCGGTGCTCAACGCCACCGGCATCGAAAATGTCTGGCTGGGTCGCTACAAGCGTGCCGACGGCACGTTGTTGCAAGGCCCGTCGCCGCGCGATCTGGTCGCTGCGAAAGACGCTGCGCTGGCGCAACGCACGAGTACGCAGATCGCCAGTTCGGTGGCGAAAGCGAATGCCATCCAGGCGCCGTTCGACCGCGAAATCATCGGCGCCAAGCACGCCCCCGGTCGTCTGCGCGTGCAGGCTACGGTCGATAGTCTGGTGCAGCAGAGCAAGGATCTGGTCGCCGCCGCCAATGCGGTGGGCATTACCAGACTGACCTTGGTGCAGCCATGACCTTGACCATCATTCCCGCATTCGCGGGAATCCGGTGCGCTCATCCAATTGGCCTTTGCAACATTCAGATAAACGATCTGGATTCCCGCATTCGCGGGAATGACGAATAGCCAGCCAGCCGACCGCCAGCCTTCCCAAACACCATGAACCCTAAAAGCCTTGTCTCCCTCGTGCTGTTTTCCACCTTTGCCCAGGCGGCGCCGACCGACGATCCGCTCGGCGAAAAAGTCGGCGGCGACACCACGGTCTACGCCACCGGCCGTAACGCCTTTTCGTTCCCGGCGGCCAATCTGACTGACCCGGAGCAAACGCGGTTCGTCATCGGCAATTCCTTCTTCAAGCGCAACTGGGTGCAGGCGCCGGCGTCGACCAGGGCGCGCGACGGTCTCGGGCCGCATTTCATCGCCCGCTCCTGCGGCGGCTGCCATTTCAACGACGGTCGCGGCGCGCCGCCCGAGGCCGGCGAACAGCCGGTCGGCCTGCTGCTGCGTTTGTCGATCCCCGGCGTCGGCGAGCACGGCGGCGATGTTGCCAACACTCTGCCGGAGCCGGTGTATGGCGATCAGTTCAACAATGCGGCGATACGGGGCGTCAAACCGGAAGGCAAGGTCCAAATCACCTACAGCGAGATCAACGGCGTGTTCGCCGACGGCACGCCTTACACGCTGCAACAACCGCACTACAGTTTCAGCGACCTGGCCTATGGGCCGATGTCGGACAACCTGCTGATCAGTCCGCGTATCGCGCCGCAGATCATCGGCGTCGGCCTGCTGGAAGCCATCGACGCGGCGGATATCCTGGCCAATGCGCGCGAACAATCGGTGCTGGGCGGACCGATCAAGGGCGTCGTCAACCAGGTATGGGACGCGCCTTCCGGCCGGATGATGCTCGGCCGGTTCGGCTGGAAAGCCAACGTCGCCAGCATCGCGCACCAGACCGCCGGCGCGTTCAACGGCGATATCGGCATCACCTCCAGCCTGTTTCCGGACGAAGCCTGCACCGCCGCGCAGCAGGATTGTCTGGCCGCGACTAGTGGTGGCGATCAACAGGGTGCGCGGGGCAAAGCCCCGGAAATCGACGACCAGACCCTGGGCGATGTGGTGTTCTACCAGGCCACGCTGGCGCCGCCGGCGCGCCGCGCGCCGAACGACGCGCAAGTGCTGCGCGGGCAGAAGCTGTTCGCCGAAGCGCAATGCGGCACCTGCCATCGCCCAAGCTACGTCACCACGGCCAGCCCGAATCCGCAATTCAGCAGCACAGCGCTGAACGGTCAGCGCATCTGGCCGTATACCGACCTGCTGCTGCACGACATGGGCGAGGCGCTGGCCGATGGTCGTCCCGATGGTCAGGCCAGCGGCCGGCAGTGGAAGACGCCGCCGCTGTGGGGCATCGGTCTGATCAAGGACGTCAACGGCCATGATCGGCTGCTGCACGACGGCCGCGCGCGCGGGGTGCTGGAAGCCGTGCTGTGGCATGGCGGCGAGGCGGAGGCCAGCCGCGCGCGGGTGTTGAAGATGAACCCGGCCGAGCGCGACGCGCTGGTGAAATTCGTCGAGTCGCTATGATGAACGCCGCAGCCATCCGGCGTCCCGCGATCTTCCTCGGCGCGAGCCTGTTGTTATTGAACAACGCGGCAAATGGCGCTGATTGGGCGGAACGTCTGCACCTGGAATGGAGCGCCCCGCGCGCCGTCGAGTTCGCCCGCGTCGCCGGGCAACTGACGCCGGCGATCCAGATTTATTGCGACGCGCCGGCGGAGCGCTCCGAGTCAGCCTTGCAACAGGCGCGGCTAAGCTGGCGCGGCACGTTGATCGCATGGGAACGTCTGTCCGGCGTCGCCTTCGGTCCGGTGCTGGAGCGCCGCGCGCAGCGCCAGATCGATTTCACCCCGACCCGGCCGCGGATGATCGAGAAAGCCGTCCACGCCGCGCCGGCCGATGCCGCCGCCATGGAGCTGATCGGCACGCCGGCCAAAGGCCTGCCGGCGCTGGAGTGGCTGTTGTGGGTCCAGCCGATCCAGCCGGCCAGCGCCAAATGCCGCTATGCCGCGCAGGTCGCGGCGGAAATCCAGCGTGAGGCGACGGCGCTTTCCATCGCCCCGCCGCCCGCCGCCGCTCCGGCAACGACCTTGAGCGAACTGGTCAATCAATGGGTGGGCGGACTGGATCGTTTGCGCTGGAACAATATGGAGATGCCGGTACACATCTCGCTGCACGGCGGCGGCAAGCAAGCGCCGAATTTTCCCCGACGCGCGGCCGGCGCCGACGCGGCCGGTTGGGCGGCGCAATGGCAGGCGTTGCGGGTTTTGGCGAGCGGCCCGGTGTCCTTGCAAACAGCGCTGCGTGAACATGGCAGGAACGACATCGCCGATGCCCTGACGCAAGCCGTCAACCTGGCGGATGTCGGCATGCAAGACCTGAATGATGACGATCTGTCGCGTGTCATCGCCGCCGCTCAGCGCCTCGCCGCGCTGAAGCGGGTGGTTGTCGACAAGGTGGCGCCGGCGCTGGGCGTCAACATCGGCTTTTCCGATGCGGACGGCGATTGAGCATGCCGGATCGACGCGCCTTTCTGCGCCTTTGCGCCGGCTTGCTGGCCGCCCCGACGCTGGCCCGCGCCGCGTCAGCGCCCGCGCCGGTCAGTCTGGCCGCCGCCTGGCAAACAGAAGCGGGTTACCAGGTCGGCATCCTCGCCCCGGCTGACAGCAGCTTGCGCATCCGCGCCGCGATCGATGTGCCGACCCGCGCCCATGCGCTGTTTCAGGAACTCGGCGGCAGCTTGCTGGCGATCGCGCGGCGGCCTGGCGACTGGTTGTTGCGCTGGGACGCGCAAGGCCAGCCGCTGGCCTGGCGCTGGATCGAACCGCACCGCGCGTTCACCGGCCATGTCGTCAGCGATGGCGAGCGCTTGTATATCGCCGAAACCGATCTCGACAGCGGCGCCGGGCTGATCGGCGTGCGCGACGCGAAGACCCTGGAAAAGCTGGACGAATGGCCGACCCACGGCATCGATCCGCATCAACTGCTGTGGGATGCCGGTCAGCCGGGCGATGCTCGGTCTTTGATCGTCGCCAACGGCGGTGTGCCGACCCGGCCGGAAACCGGCCGTCTGAAGCGCGACCTGGAGCGGATGGATTCCTCGCTGGTGCGTATCGACGCCGGCAGCGGCAAAGTGCTCGGCCAATGGCGCCTGGCTGATCGCCGCCTCAGCCTGCGGCATCTGGCCTGGAACGGCGCAAGGTTGGGCATTGCCGTGCAAGCCGAACATGCCGCTGCTGAAGACAAACGCGCCGCGCCGGTGCTCGCCGTGTTTGACGGCGAGCACCTGAAGCCCGTCGCCGCGCCGCAATCCCTCGCTGGTTACGGTGGCGATATCGTGGCAACCGGCGATGGATTCGCGGTGAGCTGTTCGCGCGCGCCCGGCATCGCGCTGTTCGCGGCGGATGGCGGCTGGCGCCGGCTGATCCCGCTCGCCGAAGCCTGCGCGCTGACCGCGTCGGCGGATGGCGTCTGGGCCGGCGGCCGCTTGCAGGCGCTGGCGCTGAACGCCGCGCGGGTATCGAACATCGCCTCGATCAGCGGCATCCAGCTGGATAACCACTGGATTGCATTCGGCGAGCAGGGATGAGTCGCATTGAACCGAAGTAAGCGGCGACAAGTTACGCGCATTCACCACACCAGAGTGTTCCCTTTTTTGTCTGTACCGCCGTGCTGGAACGTTACCACCAAGAACTGCTGAATTTTCTGACTCGCCAGGTCAACGACCGCGACACGGCGGCCGATCTGGCGCAGGAGAGCTACGCGCGCGTGCTGAGCGCTCAGGCGACCGGTCTGGCGATCCTGGACATGCGCGCCATGCTCTACCGCACCGCCCGCAATCTGGTCATCGACCAGCATCGCCGCGACGAGCATCGGCGCCACGAAGACCTCGACGACCTGGACGAAGCGGACCAGCCGATGGCGCCGGCGCACCAGCAACCCGATGCCATCCTGGGCTACGAGCAAATCGCCCGCGTGCTGGTGCGCGCCATCGAATCCCTGCCGCCGCGCTGCATGCAAGCCTTCGTGTTGAGTCGCTTCGACGGGCTCTCGCACCAGCAAGTGGCCGAGCGCATGGGCATCAGCAAGAACATGGTCGCCCAGCATGTGGTGCGCGGCATCCTTACCTGCCAGGCCAGCCTGCATCCATGGACGGACCCGCTTCCAGCATCGGCTCAATCCCCCGAAAAATAGTCGGCTCGAACACGACGACCTCCATCTTCATCCGGGTCGCGCGTCTACTCCGATAAGACTGCCCACGCCATGACAGCCCCCAGCCAACCCGACAACGCTCCTCCCGGCGGTGATACCGATGACCGGGAACTGGCCGACTATCTGGCCGGCCAGGACCCGCTCGACGCGGAGGCGGCATTGTGGCTGGCGCGCCGGCTGGACGGGCTGACGGCAGCCGAAGAAATCGAACTGCGCGCATGGCTGGCCGGCAATTCGGCGCGCGGCGCCAAACTCGACCAACTGGCCGGTGTGTGGGGGCAACTGGGCGACCTGCCGCCGGGTGACATCGCCACGCTCAAGGCCGCCTTGCCGTCCGCGCAGGCCTTTGCGCCGATGCGTGAACTTGCCCCGCAAGCCGCGCCACCGCGCGTCGCCACGCCACACCGGCCAGACCAACCTGACCGGCTTGCCTGGCTGCTGGACTGGAAGCGCCTGATTCCCCGGTTCGCCTTTGCCGGCATGGTCGCCATGGTCATCGGCAGCGGCTGGATGAGCTGGCATCACTGGCTGCAGCAACCCACTTACACGCAAAGTTTCGCCACCGCGCGTGGTCAACAACTCACCGCCTCCCTGCCTGATGGCAGCACCCTGATGCTCGACACCGCCACCCGCCTGGACGTGAAACTTTACCGCCAACGGCGCGAGGTACACCTGGCCCAGGGCCAGGCCCTGTTCGAAGTGCGGGGCGACCCGCACCGCCCCTTTCATGTGCTGGCCGGACCGCTGCGCGTCAGCGTGCTGGGCACGCGCTTCACCGTGCGCCACATCTCTGCGGGGCTGGCGGCCGGAACGGTGGGCGTGACGGTGGAAGAAGGCCGGGTGCGGGTGAGCCAGGTTTCGGATGAAACCGATCCCGGACGGGAATTGACCGCCGGCGCGGGCGTGGTACTCACCGCCGAGCAACGCGTCAGCGCTGACGCGCACGGCAACCTCGGCGCCGTCGTCCACACCAAACCAGAGGCCGAACAGGCCTGGCGCGAAGGCCGTGTGGTATTCGACGGCACCCCATTGGCCGAAGCCATCGCCGAAATCGAACGCTACGTGGCGACCGGGCTGGTCATCGACGACCCCGCCGTCGCTTCGCTAAGACTCAATGGCAGCTTCGACCTGCGGCAGGCCCACACCTTCAAGCGCGTACTGCCCCTGGCGCTGCCGGTGCGGCTGGTCGAGCGCGGCCACGTCACCGAAATCGTGGCCCGGTAGCGCGGAACAGGCATTCCGGGCGCACGAAAATAATTCACAAACGACCTCAACTGTTCCGTAACCGGTACGTCTTCCTGGTAGTGATTCTCGTTTAATCATCTACAGGAACCCGTCCCATGTCGCAGCCCTGCTTCAAACTCAGCCCCATCGTCCTGGCCACCGCTCTGGCCCTGGGGACCCTGGCTCCCGCCACCGCGCTGGCACAAAGTACAGCCGCCACGGCGCAAGCCACTTTTCCGATCAAGCTGTCGGCTCAGCCGCTCGGCAGCGCCTTGAACGAACTCGCCCGGCAAGCCGGTTTGCAACTGCTGGTGCAGCGCGAACTGGTGGAAGGCAAGCGGGCGCCGGTCGTGAATGGCCGGTTGACCGCGCGTCAGGCGCTGGACAGGTTGCTGGCGGGCAGCGGGCTGGCGGCCACGGTGGAAGGCAATGCCGTGGTGGTCAAGGCAGCGCCGCCGGCTCCAAGCGCCGAAGCACCCACCTTGCAAACCGTTGAAGTCTTTGGGCGTGCGGAAACTGAAGCCTTCTCGGAGTTCAGTTTCGCCGCGACCAAGACGCAGACCCACATCCTTGACATCCCGCAGTCGATCAGCGCCGTGACCAAGGAGGTCATTGAAGAGCAGAACCTGCGCTTGCTCAACGACATCGCGCCCTATGTCGCGGGGGTCAACGAGTTCTCCACCTACAACGACCTGACGATACGCGGCTTCCGCAGTTCCGACGACCGCCGCCTCAACGGCATGCGCGTATTCAACAACTTCTGGTCGCAGCCGCCGATTGCCCATCTGGAGCGGGTGGAGGTGATCAAGGGACCGGCGGCGGCGATGTTCGGCGATGCATCGCCGGGCGGAGTGATCAATCTGGTCAGCAAGAAGCCGTTGCAGGAAACCCGCCGCGAAGTGCAGGCCGGCATCGGCAGCCACGACTATCGCTACGCGGCTGCCGATCTGACCGGTTCCCTCAACGAAGGCGGCAGCATCCTGTATCGCCTCAATGCCGCGATCGAGGATACCGACACTTTTCGCGACCTGGTCACCCGCAACAACAAGACGCTGGCCCCGTCCTTCTCGCTCCTCCTGCCCACCGACACCCGGATCAACCTCGACTGGGTCTATGTCGACGCCGAGGGTGTCGTCGATCGCGGGCAACCCAACGTGCGCAACTCGCAAAGCCTGGGCCAGGTGCCGATCAACGTCAGCTTCACCCAGGTCGGCGACCGGGTCGAGCAGGAAAATTCGGATATCACCGTTTCGCTGGAACAGAAACTGAACAAGCAGTGGACCGGTGTCGTCAGCTATATGCACTCTCGATACGACGAACATTTCGTCGAGCACCGCAACGACCGCTGGATCACCGACACGACGCTTTCCCTGCGCTACGGGGATCGCCGAACCGAGTCCCGGATCGACAGCCTTTCCGCCTATCTTTCCGGAGACCTGAGGTTTGGCGACTGGCGGCACAGGATCGTCGCCGGCGTCGACCACATGGACCGGGAAGATGGTTCCGACGAGGTGTTCGCGCGCGGGACCGTCACCGGGATCATCTTCGACGTGCTGAACCCGGTGAACACGGTGCGCAATGTTTCCGCCTACGTGCTGACTCCCTATTCCTGGAACAGCGCCGGTCAAACCACCGGGGTCTATCTGCAGGACCAGATATCGGTCGGCAACTGGGATTTGATGCTGGGCTTGCGCAGTGACCGATTCAAGACAAGCGGTGACGATGACGGGGTTCCAAACGAATCGCAATCCGACCGCCAGCTCTCGCCACGCCTGAGCCTCGGCTACAAGCTGACCGACAGTTCCAACGTCTACGGGAGCTGGCTCACCGGTTTCCAGCCGCCGGAGTCCTGGACCGCGTCGGCCATCTACGGCGGGCCGTTCAAGCCCGAGGAGAGCGAGTTGTTCGAGATCGGCTACAAGCGAATGTTGCATGATGACCGCCTGCTGTTCACGACCGCGCTCTACCGGTTGACCAAGAAAAATGCCATCGTTTGGGCCAACGACGATGACAACCCGGATCTTTACATCCAGCGTGGCGAGGAGCGTGCGCACGGACTCGAACTGGAGCTGTCCGGCCAATTGACGCCGCGCATCGGCGTGATCGCCAACTATGCCTACAACGACGCCAAGGTGATCGACGATCCGGATCCGACGATTGCTGGAAAGCGCAAGGAGAATGCCCCGAGGCACGCCGCCTCGATCTGGGGACGCTACCGTTTCGACAACGGCCTGGGCGTCGGGCTCGGCATGCAATATGTTGGCAAGCGCGCGACCTTCGACACGCTCGAATTGCCGGCGTACACAATATTCAATGCCGGTCTGTTCTACAACCTGTCGAGCACGGAGATCGCGCTCACGGTCAAAAACCTCGCGGACAAGACCCACTGGACGGGTGGCTACAACTACGAGCGGACCTTCCCGGGCGACCCGAGATCGGTGAATCTCACCCTGAAGCACCGGTTCTGAGCTGCCTATGCGTCCAGTGGGCTCAGTCGGATGACGATGACATCGAGCCTAATGTCGCGCATCGCCGCCGCCGTCCTCGGCGGCTACGCCCTCGCGCACACGCTGTCGATCGCCCTTGCCGCCGCATTGCAGCTGCCAAGGCCAGAGGCGGCGCTGTTCGCGATCCAGGGCAGCTTTCTGGTCTACACGGCCGCCGTGCTGTGGGCCTTCGCGGCGCGCAGTGCGTGGGCGGCGTGGCTCGGTCTGCTGGTTCCGACGGCTCTCACAGCGCTGGTCACGTGGGGACTCATCTACGGTCAGTCGACATGAAGAACCATTTCCGCCAATCCATGGCCTGGCTGCACACCTGGGTGGGGCTGCTGCTCGGCTGGGTGCTGTACTTCATGTTCATCACCGGCACCGCCGGCTATCTGGACAGCGAGATCGACCGCTGGATGCAGCCGGAATTACCGGCGGCGACGAGCGGACACGATCCGCTGGCGTTGACGCGGCTCGCCGAGTCGGCGCTGGTCGAACGGGCGCCCGGAGACGCCAAAGGCTGGTGGATCGATTACCCCCTCGGGCGGGAATCGCCGCACCTGCACATCTGGTGGGAAAGCCAGGGCGGCGACTGGCAGGACCAACGCCTCGACAGCACGACCGGCGCCGCGCTGGCCGGTCGCGACAGCGCCGGCGGGCAGACGCTGTACCGCATGCACTGGAAACTGCACTACCTGCCGAAAGTGGTCAGCGACTGGCTGGTCGGGGTGGCCACCATGTTCATGTTCGTCGCCTTGATTTCCGGCGTGATTGTGCACAAGAAGATCTTCGCAGACTTCTTCACCTTCCGGCCGGCCAAGGGTCAGCGCGCCTGGCTGGATGCGCACAACGTGGCCAGTGTGTTGACGCTGCCTTTCCAGTTGATGATCACCTGGTCTGGGCTGATCTTCATGATGTTCATCTACATGCCGCTGATCATCGCCGCCTGGTATGGGCCGGGCGAAGTAAATTACCAGGTATTTCTCGACGAGGTGTTCGAATCGCCGGCGGTGGTCCAGGCGAGCGGCACGCCGGCGCCGCTGGTGGCGCTGGACGGGGTGATGGCCGAGGCGCAACGCAGGTGGCGCGGCGCGGCGCCCGCCGCGCTGGAAGTCACCCACCCCGGTGACGCCCACGCCCGCATCCTCGTGCGCGGCAGCATTGCTGCCGGGCCGTTGCGCGCCGCCGACGTGCTGGTATTCGACGGCGTGAGTGGCGAGTTGCTGGCCGAACAGCCGGCACAGGACTCGAATGCGAAGGCGTTTCGCGATGTGATGCTGGGATTGCATGAGGGCCTGTGCGCCGGACCGGTTCTGCGTGCGCTGTATGTGCTGTCCGGCCTGTTGGGTGCGGCGATGATCGCCACCGGGCTGGTGCTGTGGGCGGTCAAGCGCCGGCAGCGCGTCGAGAAGGCGGGACAAGCGCCGCACGCCGGGTTGCGCCTGGTCGAGAAACTCAACGTGGCGACCCTCATCGGTCTGCCGGTGGCGATCGCCGCCTACTTCTGGGCCAACCGCCTGTTGCCGCTGGAACTGGCCAACCGTGCCGACTGGGAAGTGCATGGCCTGTTCCTGGTCTGGCTGGGGCTGTTCGTGCACGCCGCGCTGCGCCCGACGGCCAAGGTCTGGACGGAACAGGCCTGGTTGGCCGCGCTGGCGTTTGCGCTGCTGCCGCTGGTCAATGCGCTGACCACCGACCGCCACTTGGGGCATTCGCTGCCCCAGGGCGATTGGGTGATGGCCGGCTTTGATCTGTCCATGCTGACGCTGGGGGTGGCATTTGCTCTATTGGCGCGCTATCTGACAAAGCGCTCGCGGACTGAGCAGGCCAGGCAAGCGGTGTCGCTGAACGATGGCGAATACCGGCGGGCGGGGGAGGCGTGATGCTGGGGCTGGCCTTTGTCTCGTCGCTGTTGGGCTTTGCCGCCCTGGCGCTGTCGATGAGTCGCCATCACCAGCAAGTCTGTCGGGGTGAGCCGTCGCACCGTCGGCAAGGGCTGCTGCGCCTGGTCGGCTGGGGGCTGTTGCTGGCGGCGTTGGGTTTGTGCCAGGCGCACGCCGGCTGGGCCAGCGGCCTGGTCTGGTGGACCGGGCTGCTGACGGCGGCAGCGCTGCTGGTGATCGTTTTGCTGACTTATCGGCCGAACCAGCTTGCTCGGGCGGTCCGGCGATAATGAATCAGTGACATACCTTTATGTGGGCGCCGTGGCGCACGACCGCGGTCAGATCCGTTTCCGTTATGCGCGGGATTGGTTGCGCGACGCTCGAGCCTTCGCACTGGATCCTGATCTGTCGCTGGACGAAAAGCCGTTTTTCCCCAAGCCTGAACTGGGCAACTTCGGCATATTTCTGGATTCCACGCCCGACCGCTGGGGCCAGACCTTGATGAAACGCCGGGAAGCCTTGCAAGCCCGGGACGAGCAACGCCCGGCGCGCGCTCTACGCCTGGGACTTTCTGATTGGCGTGCAGGACTTCACCCGCCAGGGCGCGCTGCGCTTTCGTCGCCCGGGAACCGAGACCTTCCTCGGCGACGAGAAGATGGCTGCACCGCCGGTGACCACCCTGCGCGAACTCGAAGCGGTGGCCTACCAGCTCAGCAGCCGCCGCATCGATGACCTCGACGCCCTGCGTCAATGGCTTGCCGTGTTGGCAGCACCGGGCGCCTCCCTCGGTGGCGCGCGCCCCAAAGCCAATTTCACCGAAACCGATGGCTCCTTGTGGATCGGCAAATTTCCCGCTCGCGACGATGATCGGGACATCGGCGCCTGGGAATATGTCGTCCATCAACTCGCACAAAAGGCCGGCGTGGAGGTGCCCCCCGCCAGGCTGATCAAGCTCAACAACGACTTCCACAGCTTCTGCGTTCAGCGCTTCGACCGTCGACTGGGCGCCCGGCGCTTCTATGCCTCGGCCATGACCCTGCTGCGCAAGACCCAGAGCGAAGGCGCGAGCTATCTCGAACTGGCGCAGTTCATCCGCGCACAAGGTGATGCCGCCCATGCCGATGCGGATCTGGCGCAGTTGTTCCGGCGTGTCGCCTTCAATGTCGCGGTGGGCAACCGCGACGACCACCTGCGCAATCATGGTTTTGTTCTTGGCGAAACCGGGTGGCGGCTGGCGCCGGCCTTCGACGTCAACCCAAATATCGACAAGGCCGAACATGTCTTGAACATCGACGACGTGGACAACCGCCCCGATCTGCACACCTTTCTCGGCACAGCCGCCTTTTACGGGCTCTCCGATGCACAGGCCAGGCAGATTGTCGAGGACGTGCTCAGCGCCGTGGACGACTGGCAAGACACCGCCCGCCGGCTGCGCCTGGCCAGCGCGGATGTGGCGATGATGGCGGTGGCCTTCTCGGCCCACTCCGCATTTCGTGCTTCCCCGTCCGGCGGTTGAATTTTTCCGCAACCCAACGATAAATTTTGTTTTCTTGAACCGCCCGCAGCGGGGTCACGATGCGGGTGCGTCCGTGATGACCATGTTTCAGCAGCCGGTGTGGCGATCGCCGGTGATCGGGTAGTCGGCCTTGCCTGTCTGGGCCATTGCCTGCGGTAAGGCGTCATTCAGATCGTCCACCGCGACGCCAACCAGCAGGGGTGACAAGAAGTCGAGGACGATGGCGTGCTGCATGTGTTTGACCATCAAACCAATACGATGCGCCGACAGGATGGATTTCAGTGCGCATGCGCCCATTGCACCGCTTCGTACTGATGCTTGAAAATAATGAATAAGAACGGTTATCATTAATAAAGTTTCAGGTTGGGCTGCCCCGGTTTCAACGCCGCAAGCCCGTCCTGACGAATTTCAGGAATGAGCTCGCGTAACGCTGGCTCGTGCAGAAATTCACCTGCCAAAGCCAGCCAGGTATTCAGAGCTTCTCTGATCCCAGTCAGCCAGATTTTTCATGTGACTGGAGTTCCGAGAATGAACAAGCGATTCCTTGCAGTACTGATACCCACGCTGGCGCCTTCCGTTTTTGCCTCACCCGTCCTGGCCGCCGGCGCGGCGAGCAAAGACCCGGCGTTGCGCGAAGTCGTGGTTTCCGCCACGCGCGTCGAACAGGACGTCCTCGAAGTCGCCAACACCATCACCACGCTCGATGCCGAGACCATCGAGCGGCAAATGGTCATCGATGTCAAAGACCTGCTGCGCTACGAAGCCGGCGTTTCCGTGCGCGCGGAGCCGAATCGCGCGTCTGCCGTATTTCGCTCCACCGGACGTTCCGGCAACGAAGGCATCAATATTCGCGGCCTGGAAGGTGACCAGGTGTTGTTGCAGGTCGATGGCGTGCGTCTGCCGATGATCTACAGCAGTGGTCCCTATGCGGCGGGGCGGGCGGACTATATTGATGTTGAAGCCTACAAGCGCGTGGAAATCCTGCGCGGTCCATCTTCGACCCAGTTCGGCAGTGACGGACTATCCGGCGCGGTCAGTTTCATCACCAAGGATCCGACAGACTTGTTGACTCTGGGCAAGCCCTGGCAGGGTTCGGTCAAGCTGGGTTATGCCTCGGTTGACAAGAGCTGGTCGCTGGTGCCGTCTTACGCCTATGCGGGTGAACGCGTGGAGGCCATGCTGCTGGCCAGCCTGCGGCGGGGTCATGAAACCGAAAATATGGGCGACAACCATGCCGCCGACATCAACCGCACGGCACCCAACCCGGCCGACGCGAAATCCGATTACCTGCTGGGCAAACTGGTGCTGAAACCGAACCCGCATCACAAGCTCAAGTTCAGCGCCGAAGACCTGGATCGGAATATCGACACCGACGTGCTGAGCTTCTTCGGTGACCCGTTCACCGTGGATACCCTCATCAACGTCGATGTGGAAGAGCTCATCACCCGCCGCCAGTTCAAGCTGGATTACGAATACACCGATACCAGCCATCCCTGGTTCCAGCGCGCTACGGCAAGTCTTTACAAGCAGGAATCGAAAAACGCTCAATGGGGACTGGAAGAGCGATCAACCAACCCCGTACTGCGCTGGCGCGATACGCAGTATGCCGAAGACATGCTCGGCGGCAGCCTGCAATTTGAAAGCAACTTCGGCAGCCAGGTTGAACACCGTCTGGTCTACGGCATGGATGTCAGCCAAACCGAAGTCAGCTCGTTGAAGGACGGTTTCAACAGTTCCGGTACGGCCTTCGTGCCCAACAAGAGTTTCCCGGATAGCGACTATCAGTTGTTCGGTGTGTTTATCCAGGATGAGATCAAGCTGGGGCGGGTCAGTGTGATTCCCGGCTTGCGCTACGACAGCTTCAAGCTGGACCCCCAGGTCGACGCGTTCTACCTGGTCAACAATTCGGTTACACCGTCCAAGCTGAGCGATCGTGAGTTGTCGCCGAAGTTGGGGGTGATCTGGGATATCGATCCCATGGCCAACGTATTTGCCCAATATGCACACGGCTTTCGCGCGCCCAAGCCCAGTCAGGTCAATGGGGGTGTCACCAACCTGACTTCCACCAATCCTTACACGTCGATCGGCAATCCCGACTTGAAGCCGGAAACCAGCGAAACGATCGAACTGGGCATCCGCGGTCGCGGCAACACGCTGAACTACAGCGCCAGCGTGTTCAAGGGCAAGTACAAGGACTTCATCGTCGGCAATGTAATGGTGGAAGACAACGTGGCGCCCGAACTCGATGTATTCCAATCCATCAATGTCAACGATGTCGAAATCAGCGGCTATGAATTGCGTGGCGAATGGACGTTCAGCCCGGATTGGCAACTCAGCGCGAGCTACGCGCATGCCAGGGGCGATTCGACCGAAGCCGGTGTGTCCACGCCGCTGAACACCATAGACCCCGACAAACTGGTTCTGGGTCTGCGCTACGACCGCAATGAGAAATTCGGCGGCAAGTTGATGCTGACCGCGATGGAAAAGAAAAAGCGCAATCCCGATCCCGTCGTGCATTACAACCCCGCCGGCTATGCCGTTGCCGATCTGACCGGCTACTACCGCGTCAGCAAGCAACTCACCATCAACGCCGGTGTGTTCAACCTGTTCGACAAGAAGTACTTCAACTGGTCCGACGTGCGCAAACTGACGCCGACCTACGGTCAGATCGATGCCTACAGTCAGCCGGGACGCAATTTCAGCGTGTCGATGAAGATGGATTTCTGAAGCGCCCAATCCACCCTTCTGTACATCTGAAATTCGGAGCAAGACATGTCGCATCTTTTACGGATGAAGTCCGGCTTTGCCTTGATGTTCGGCTTGCTGGCGCTGTGCTGGACCTTGGCTGCCCAAGCCAAGGAACTGCTGGTGCTCACCGCCGCGCCGGTGCAAGCCGGCAAGTTTACCGTGCTCAACGGCTATGCCGCGCCGTTGGGCTGGCGGGTGCGACACCTCTATGCCGAACGTCTGACCGGCGACGAAGGTCCGGCCTTGTTCAAGGGCGCGGATTTCGTGCTGCTGGATATTCCGTACGACCCGGTGGTGGAAGCGGTGGAGCGCAAGATCGGCAAGCATTTGAATGCTGCCGCGTTGCCCTGGTTGAAAGTGCAGCATCAGGGCCATGCCGTGAAAGGTGTCGCCGAGCCGCATGCGCAAACCCTGTGGGCGTATTACCAGAACGGCGGCAAGCGTAACTTCGCGCATTTCTTTCGCTACCTGGATGCGCTGCACAACAATGCTGAAACCACCGCCATCCCGCCGCCCATCATCTATCCCGAGCAGGGGGTTTATCACCCTGATCAAGATCACATTTTCAACGATGCCTCAGCCTATCTGGCCTGGAAGCAGGTGACCCACGGCGACGCTCCACCGATCATCGGGCTGGCCATCCACAAGAATTACCTGACCGCCGAACTGACCGCATTCATCGACCATACTGTGCGCCGCATCGAAGCGTTGGGCGCGGTGCCGCTGGTGTTCTATACACCGATGGCGGACCCGGACGGTTTCGCCAAAATGCTGGCGCCTGCCGGTAAGCCGCTGGTCGATGTGATCATCACCAGCCAGATCATGCTGTATCCGGAACCGCGCAAGGCGGAGTTCGAGAAGCTGGGCGTGCCGGTGATCCAGGCCATGCCGTTCCGGCGTGGCGATGTCGCGGAATGGCGCGCCAATCCGGCCGGTGTGAACCTGATGGATGTGCCGTTCTATCTGGCGCAGCCGGAATATGCCGGCATTGTCGATGCGATGACCGCCGCCGCCGTCGAGAAGGGCAGCGGCCAGGTGGTGCCGATCCCGGATCAGGTTGATGCCGTGGTCAACAAGGCCTTGCGTCTGGCGCTCTTGCAGCGCACCCCCAATGCCGCCAAGAAGGTGGTGGTGTTCTACTGGAACTATCCGCCCGGCGAGACCAATCTGGGCGCCTCCTATCTGAACATCCCGCGCAGTTTCGCCGGCACGCTGGCGGCTATGCAGGCGCGCGGCTACATGGTGCAGACGCCGGTTGCCGAAGCATTGATTCCGCCGCTGCAAAAACTGCTCAAACCGTATTACCGAGAAATAGGCTACGACGCGCTTATTGAAGCCGATCTGGCTGCGCGGTTGCCGGTCGGCGACTATCGCTTCTGGTTCGACACGCTGCCGCAGACAGTCAAGGCGCGCATCGTCAAGCGTTGGGGCGAGCCGGAAGCCAGCGGCATGGTGCAGGGCAAGGGCGCGGACGCGTATTTCCCGATTCCGCGCCTGCAGCTCGGCAATCTGGTGTTCATGCCGCAACCGCCGCGCGGCGACGGCGAGAAGGACAAGGAAAAGTCGCTCTACCACGACGCCTCGACGCCGGTGAATCACCATTATCTGGCGGTGTATCTGTGGGCGCGCAGCCAGTTCGGCGCGCATGCGCTGGTGCACTACGGCACGCATGGCACGCAGGAATGGATGCCCGGCAAGGAACGGGGCTTGTGGACCTACGACGATGCGCTGTTGCCGATCGGCGATGTACCGGTGATCTACCCCTACATCGTCGACGATGTAGGCGAAGCGGTGCAGGCCAAGCGGCGTGGCCGGGCGCTGATCATCAGCCATCAGACGCCACCGTTCGCGCCGGCCGGTTTGCACAACGAGCTGATGGATCTGCACCATCTGGTGCATGAATGGCAGAACCTCACTGAAGGCGCGGTGCGCGACAAGACCGCCGATGCCATCCTGCGCGATGCCGCCAAGTTGAATTTCGACCAGGATGTCGGTGTCAATGCAGCGCAGGCGCGGGCCGATTTCCCGCGTTACCTCAACAAATTGCACGACTGGCTGCACGACATGGCGCTAGCCAACCAGCCGCAAGGCATGCACACCTTCGGCAAGACGGCGGACGAGCGCTATCGCATCGGCATGGTGATGCAGATGCTGGGTGCCGACTACGCCGCTGCGGCGTTCCACTTCAACCAGGCGCATCCGGCGTTCCTGGCCTGTACCCCGAGCGAGGTCGACTGCCGCCCGGCCCAGCTCGAAGTGGACGAAGCCGATGAAGTATTCGTGACCGATTACCGCGATATTCATCGTTCCATCCCCTACCGCCTGATGCACAAGGTATTGGCGCAAGGCCAGCCGCTGCCCGCTACGGCCGATGCCAAGCTGGCGCAGATGCTGGAGCAGGCCGGCGCCCATTACGCCGCGTTGGGCGCCAGCCCGGAAATGACCGGGCTGCTCGATGCGCTGGAAGGCAAGCACATTCCTGCCGGTTACGGCGGCGACCCGATCCGCAATCCGGATTCACTGCCAACCGGCCGCAATCTGTTTGGCTTCGATCCGTCGAAAGTGCCGACCAAGGCCGCCTTCGAAGCCGGCAACGACGCGCTCGACAAACTCATCGTCGCCTATCGCGACAAGCACGGCAAAGCCCCGGAAAAACTTGCCTTCACCCTGTGGTCGGTGGAAACCATGCGCCATTTCGGCATGCTCGAAGCGCAGGTTTTCCAGGCGCTCGGCGTGCGGCCCAGGTGGGATGCCGGCGGCCGCGTCACCGGCGTGGAACTGATCCCGCGCGCCGAGCTGGGACGACCGCGCATCGACGTGGTGATGTCCGCCACCGGCCTGTACCGTGACCACTTCCCCAACGTCATGCGCTGGCTGGCGGAAGCCGTGGTCATGGCCGCAAAAGCGGATGAAGCGGACAACGCCGTGCGTCTGGCCAGCAGCAAGCTGAAGCAGCAACTGGAAGCCGGCGGCATGAAGGCCGAAGAGGCCGGCAACTGGGCCGATGCGCGCATCTTCTCCAACGAAACCGGCGTGTACGGTGCCGGCATCGAGGACGCCATCCTGGAGTCGGACACCTGGACCGACGAGGCCAGGATCGCCAGGCTCTACCTGTCTCGCCTGCAATACGCCTACGGCGCCGACATGAAGGACTGGGGCAAGAAGTTGCCCGACATCAACCTCTACGCCGAGCACCTCAAGGGGGTACAGGCTGCCGCTCTATCGCGCAGCTCCAACCTTTACGGCATGCTGACCACCGACGATCCGTTCCAGTATCTGGGCGGCATCTCGCTGGCGGTGCGCCACCTCACCGGCAAGAGCCCGGAGCTGTACATCGCCAACCTGCGCGAAGCCGACAACCCCAAGGCCGAGACCGCCGCGCAGTTCCTGTCGCGCGAACTGCGTACCCGCCAGTTCCATCCCGGCTGGATCGAAGGCATGCAGAAGGAAGGCTATTCCGGTACCACCGAGATGCTCGACTCGATCAACAACTTCTGGGGTTGGCAGGTCACCGCCCCGGACATCGTGCGGCCCGACCAATGGCAGGATTTCGCCGACGTCTACGTGCGCGACAAGTACCGGCTGGGCATGAACGCCTACTTCGAAAAGCACAACCCGGCCGTGCAGGCGCAGATGATCGAACGCATGCTGGAAGCCGTGCGCAAGGACTACTGGCAACCGGATCAGGCGACGTTGAACCAACTGGCGGCGCGCTATCGCGACCTGGCGATCCGTCGCGATGTGCGCAGCGACAACGCCGCGTTCAGGAAATTCGTCGCCCAGATCAATGCCGCCGCAGTCAGCACCGGCTTCGGTCTGGACCTGATCAGCCAGGCCAAAGCCGCCGATCTGCCGCTGCAAGCGCAGCCACAGACGGCTGAAATGATGTCGCCACCGATAGTCGGTATGCGTCTGGATAAAGTGTTGCCGACCCCGCCCATGCCGCCGCTGACCTTGTTTGCCCTGCTGTTGCTGGGCATGACGGCGGGTCTGGGGGCGTGGCGGCAGAGACGCGCTGGCTTCGTCAACAAACCGTAAATCAACAAAGGAAACCGCAATGAAAAGACCTTGGAGATCCGGCTTGCTGGCGCTGGTCATGCCGAAATTCGTGGACTCGAAACAACCCCCTTCAAACAACCCATCGCATTGATCACTCAACAGGAGCACGCATGAACTCAAGTATCGAAAACCTGATGTACCAACTCGGCCAGGTCTTCATGATCCCGGTGATGGCCGCCGTAGCCGTGTTGTTTTTGTATGCCTTCTATGCCCTGGGCGCCTTTTTCGTTCAGACCTGGCAACGCCGGCGCGGCATGAGTGCCGGGCCCGGCTATCCCTTGCTGGTCTATGCCCAGGCGAATCCCGGTCATACCGATGATGACCTCGACGTGGCCGCGCACCGGATGATGGAAAATGCCCGTATCGCCACGCGCGTGGCGCCGATGCTGGGCCTGGTGGCCACCATGATTCCCATGGGGCCGGCACTGAAATCGCTGGGCGACGGCAATCTGGCCAACGTCTCGCATAACCTGACCGTCGCCTTCTCGGCAGTGATCCTGGCGTTGATCGCCGCCAGCATCACCTTCTACATCGTCTCGGTGCGCCGCCGCTGGCTGGCGGAGGAGATGGCCGCTATCCAGTCACGCCGCGCGGTTGCGCAACAGGTGGTGAATGCCGCAATCAACGCCGCCCCGCTGTCTCAGGGGAGTCCGGCATGAAGCTGCTGCACGAACCCGAGAGCGACGATCCCATCCTGTCGGTGGTCAACCTCATCGACATTTTTCTGGTCATCATCGCCGCGCTGTTGATCACCGTGGCGCAAAACCCGCTGCTTGACTCTTTCAGTCAACGCGATGTGACCGTGATTACCGACCCCGGCAAGCCGAGTATGGAGATGATCGTCAAGAAGGGCGAAAAGATCGAGCATTACAAGGCCAGCGGCGAGATAGGGCAGGGCGAGGGCGAGAAAGCCGGCATTGCCTATCGCATGCAGGATGGCTCCATGGTTTACGTGCCGGAAGCGATGCAGTCGGATTCCCTGCCGGCTGAAGCCACCTCCGGAGCGCCATAGCATGACTATGAGCCGGCGAATCCGGTAGAAAATGGCCTCGTCGGTGCCTGTTTTCGCGCCGAATGAATACGAATGGAAGACCATGAATGCGCTACGATTTCCCTTGTTGATTCTTGCTTTGGGGCTGTCCAGCTCCCTGCCGGTTGCCGCGGATGACATACTCGATGCGCGCACCGGCCAGCCGATCAGCCGGGTGGCGTTGCTGGGTGTCATGGGTGCGGCGGATTGGGTGCTGTTCGGCGAACGTCACGATAATCCCCGTCATCACGACGCCCGCGCTGAATTGCTGCGCGACATGCAGCCGGTCCGGGTGGTCATGGAGCACCTGGACCAGGGCGCGCGCCTGCATCCCGTCGACAGCCTCGATGCTGCCCTGGACCGAACCGGCTACAACCGCAAAGGTTGGCGCTGGCCGATGCAGCAAACCCTGTTTCAGACACTGCGAGAAACCGCCGCCCTCGTGGTTGGCGGCAATCTGAGCCGGGCGGATGGCCGCAAGGTTGCCATGGGCGGTATGGCGGCTCTGGACAATGATTTGCAGGCCCGGATCAAGGCCGCGCCGTTGACCGGCGCCGCCCAAGCCCTGCTCGATGCCGATCTGGATCGGGGACACTGCGGTCATCTGGCCGCCGAGCGGCTGCCCAACATGCGTCTGGCGCAGCGCGCCCGGGATGCCGCCATGGCCCGCACCCTGCTGGCGGAGGCATCGCCCGGCGTGTTGCTGGCCGGCAATGGCCATGTGCGTCTGGACTACGGTGTGCCGGTTCTGTTACGGGCGGCCAAGCCGCAAGCGCGCATCGTCAGCGTGGGGTTCGTCGAAACCGACGATGTCGTGCTGCCGGGGGCTTATGACTACCTGTGGGTAACCCCGCCGTTGACTCGATCTGATCCCTGCTCTGGCTTCACGATGCCGCAAGGGCGGGCAGACAGGGCCGCTTAAGATGACCTGTTTCCAGTGCGCCTCCATCGCCAGCGCCCAGCATTGCTCGCGCCAGGCCGGGTTGATGCGCGCCTGCTGGGGGTGGCCTACGACTATGAGCGTGGGAGTGGCGTTGCGGCGCCCTCCGGCATCGCCCCGACAGTGTCGTTGCGTGGTTTGCCTGTCGAACTGGTCGCCGAATTGCGTGCCGCTGCCGAATTGCTGGACCTGGAAGCCAGTCGCCAGGCGATCGAGCGCGTCGCCCTCATCGATGCCGCAGCCGCTGATATGCTGAGCGCGCTGGTCGATGATTTCCGTTTCGAGGACATGCTGCGTCTGCTTCCTGAATGATTTAACAAGCTGACGGTCAATCTACCTATTAGATCGATGTGTTCTGCTAATTCAATTGGATAGATATTTTGGGCTGGTCTATAGTCCACCCCGTCGTATCACTTTCACCCCTGCAACAACCACCCACTCAGGAGATTTACCCATGCAAACGCTGATCAACACCCAGGTCCAACCGTTCAAGGCCCAGGCTTTCCACAACGGCAAGTTCATCGAAGTCACCGATGCCGACCTGAAGGGCAAGTGGTCCGTGATGATTTTCATGCCGGCCGCGTTCACCTTCAACTGCCCGACCGAGATCGAAGACGCCGCCGACAACTACGCCGAGTTCCAGAAGGCCGGCGCCGAGGTGTACATCGTCACCACCGACACGCATTTCTCGCACAAGGTCTGGCACGAGACCTCCGCTGCCGTCGGCAAGGCCAAGTTCCCGTTGGTGGGCGACCCCACCCACGCGCTGACCAACGCCTTTGGCGTGCACATTCCGGAAGAAGGCCTGGCGCTGCGCGGCACCTTCGTCATCAACCCGGACGGCGTCATCAAGACCATGGAAGTGCATTCCAACGAGATCGCCCGTGACGTGTCCGAGACCCTGCGCAAGCTGAAAGCCGCGCAGTACACGGCCGCTCACCCGAACGAAGTCTGCCCGGCCAAGTGGAAAGATGGCGCCGCCACCCTGACCCCGTCGCTGGATCTGGTCGGCAAGATCTAAACCTGCATCGTCGTTCCCGCGCAGGCGGGAACCCAGGTACGCAACTTCCTGGATCCCCGCCTGCGCGGGGATGACAAATATCCCAGTTCGCAACACCAAGTCGCCTGCATATCAATCCGCAGAAGCCTTCGTATTGCCCACTGATTCAGGAGAAACACCATGCTCGACGCCAACATCAAGACCCAACTCAAGGCCTACCTCGAAAAGCTGGTTGATCCCATCGAGCTGGTCGCTTCGCTCGATGACAGCCCGAAATCCGCCGAGATGCGCGGCCTGCTGGAAGACATCGCCAGCCTGTCGGACAAGGTCGCGCTGCTGGAAAACGGTGTCGATGCGCGGCGTCCGTCGTTCAGCATCGGCAAGGTGGGCGAAGGCGACAAGGGTGCGCGCATCCGTTTTGCCGGCCTGCCGATGGGCCATGAATTCACCTCGCTGATCCTGGCACTGCTGCAGGCCAGCGGTTACGCACCGAAGATCGACGCGGACAAGATTGAACAGGCCAGGGCGATCCAGGGCAATTACCGCTTCGAGACCTACATTTCCCTGTCCTGTCACAACTGTCCGGACGTGGTGCAGGCGCTCAACACGCTGGCCGCGCTGAACCCGAACGTGCAGCACGTGATGATCGACGGCGCGATGTACCAGGACGAGGTCAACGCCCGCCAGATCATGGCGGTGCCCAGCGTCTGGCTGAATGGCGAGCCGTTCGATGACGGCCGCATGAGCCTGGAGCAGATCCTCGCTCGCCTCGACACCGGCGCGGCGGCGCGGGATGCCGCCAGGCTGGCGGAAAAGGCGCCGTTCGACGTGCTCGTGGTCGGCGGCGGTCCGGCCGGTGCGGCAGCGGCGATCTACGCGGCACGCAAGGGCATTCGTACCGGCATTCTGGCCGAGCGCTTCGGCGGCCAGGTGATGGACACCATGGCGATCGAGAACCTGATCTCGGTGCCGCAGACCGATGGCCCCAAGCTCGGCCGCGCGCTGGAAGAACACGTCAAGGAATACGATGTGGACATCATGAATCTGCAACGCGTCGATGCGCTGATTCCGGGCACGGCGGGCGGCTTGCATGAAGTGCGTTTGGCCAACGGCGCGGTGATGAAATCGAAGAGCATCATCCTCGCCACCGGCGCCCGCTGGCGCGAATTGAATGTTCCGGGCGAACAGGAATATCGCGGCAAGGGTGTGGCCTACTGCCCGCACTGCGACGGCCCGCTGTTCAAGGGCAAGCATGTCGCGGTGGTGGGGGGCGGCAATTCCGGCGTCGAGGCGGCGATCGATCTGGCCGGCATCGTCGGTCATGTGACGCTGCTGGAGTTCGGCGATACGCTGCGCGCCGATGCGGTGTTGCAGAACAAGCTGTACAGCCTGCCCAACGTCACCGTGATCAAGAGCGCGCAGACCACCGAAGTCACCGGTGCCGGCGGCAAGGTCAACGGTCTGACCTATACCGACCGCACCACCGGCCAGAGCCAGCATGTGGCGCTGGAAGGCGTGTTCGTGCAGATTGGCCTGTTGCCGAATACCGATTTCCTCAAGGGCGTGGTCAACCTGTCGCGCTTCGGCGAGATCGAGGTCGATGCCAAGGGCCAGACCAACCTGCCCGGCATTCTGGCCGCGGGCGACTGCACCACAGTGCCGTACAAGCAGATAATTATTGCGATGAGCGAAGGCGCGAAAGCCAGTCTGTCGGCCTTCGACTACCTGATCCGCAGTTCGGCGCCGGCCTGAGTCTTTATCAAGCTGTCACCCCGGCGTAGGCCGGGGTCCAGGTGGCGGTGCTCCCGCGGTCATCGTAGGGTTCAGAACAGCAGGTTCAGCATCACCATCATCACCCCGAGGAACAGCGCGGTCATGATGCCGCCGGCGCGCATGAAGTCGGAGACCCTGTAACCCCCCGGTCCCATGATCAAGGCATTGACCTGGTGGGTCGGCAGGAAGAACGAGTTCGAGGTGGCCAGCGCCACGGTCAACGCGAACACCGCCGGATTGGCGCCGGCGCCGATGGCGATGTTCACCGCCAGCGGCACCAGCAGCACGGTGGCGCCGACGTTGGACATCACCAGCGTGAAAGCGGTGGCCAGCACGGCGACCGACAGTTGCAGCATCCAGATCGGCACGCCGCCAAGCAGCGCCAGGGTCTGTTCGGCGATCCAGGCGGCGGTGCCGCTGGTTTCCACGGCGAAGCCAAGTGGAATCAGGCTGGCCAGCAGAAACACAGACTTCCAGCTCACCGCCTGATAGGCCTCTTCGATGCGCAGCACGCCGGACAGAATCATGCCGATCGCCCCGGTAAACAGCGCTACCGACAGCATCACGTCGGTAAACAGCACCATGAACAACGCGATGCCGAAAAACGCCAGCGCCGGCGCGACCTTGTGCGGACGCAGTTCCTCATGCGGATACTCGGTGGTGACAATGACGAAATCGCGATTGCCTTCGAGCTGCGCCAGCGCCGCCCAGGTGGTATGCACGATCAACGTATCGCCGGCCCGCAGCGGCAGGTCGCGGATGCCTTCGCCCTCGCGCAGCGTCGCGCCCTGGCGGTGCAGCGCCAGCATCGCCAGGCCATAGGTCTTGCGCATCCAGACATCGCGCGCGCTCTTGTCGATCAGCGTTGAACCGGGGGGGATCACCACTTCGGCGATGCCGGCTTTGGTCGGCGTCAAGGCTTCGGTGAACGTGGTCAGCTCATCGCGCAGGATCAAGCCCTTTTCCTCGACCAGTTGGCGCAGATTGGCCGGCGCGGCCAGGATGCCGAACACCGTGCCGGCTTCGATGCCGGTATCGCGATCCAGTCCACCGGGGCCGACGCGCAGATCGTCGCTGCCACGCGCCACCGCGATCACCCGCACCCGCGCGGTGCGTTCCATCTCATCCAGTTTGCTGCCGATCAGCGGACATCCGGCCGGCGCCACCACCTCGAACAAACCGTATTCCAGACCGTACAGATTCTGAAAATAGTCCATGGCGTTGGTGGCCTGGCTGACACTCTGTTCGTCTCTCGCCGGCAGCACGAAGCGGCCGGCCAGCACGAAATAGAAGATGCCGGTCAACAACAGGGCGACGCCGATCGGCGTCACCGAAAACATCGACCAGGTTTCCATCTGCTGCGTGGCCGGCAGCGCCTTGTTGGACGTAAGAATCAGATCGTTGAGCAGGATCAGCGGGCTGGAACCGACCATGGTGATGGTGCCGCCGAGAATCGCGCAGAAGCCCATCGGCATCAGCAGGCGCGACATCGGCAGGCCGGTGCGCGCCGAAATGCGGCTGACCACCGGCAGGAACAGCGCCGCCGCGCCGACGTTCTGCATGAAGCTGGAGATGAATCCGACGGTGCCGGAAATTGCCGGTATCACGCGCGCCTCGGTGCGTCCGGCCAGCTTCAGGATGGTCACTGCGACGCGGCCCATCAGTCCGGTCTTGTCCAGCCCGGCGCCAATGATCATCACCGCCACGATCGACATCACAGCATTGCTGGAGAAGCCGGAGAACAGTTCCGACATCGGCACCAGCGGTTTGGCCATGCCGAGTTGAACGCTGAAGGCGCTGAGCAGGCCGATCAATACCATGATGCTGACCGCCGCCACATCGACGCCGACGATCTCGAACGCGAACAGATACACGGTGAGCAGCAGGATGGCGCATACCAGCGCGATTTCCGGGCTTGGCACGACGCCGGCGGTGAACAGCGCGAACAGTGCGAACAGGATCGCGGCGACGATTTTCTTGACGGGCAGGGAAGACATATCAGAGGTGCGGGTTGCAAGACCGGCGTATTTTCGCCCAGATAGGCCGTGTTCGTGGGTGTCGTCGAGATACGACGCCGTCGCAAGTCGGATGTATCAGCTGATCCTGATATATTGCAATAGAAACAGGAACGGTTATCATTAACACGATTGCGAGTCCGGCACAGGGCGGTAGATCGCCGTGCCGAACGCATCCCCCGCAACGTAAGCCAGCCATATAGCCAGCCAACGTGTTCAAGAATCATTGGTTGGAGTGGCCGTTTGAATCCCCCGAATCCATCGATGCCGGTACCCGCATCAGCGAGTCAGGCAAGCACCGGAGTTGTTGAGTCGAGCCGACTGTTCCAGGGTGGCCAGGAAGTGGTGATCCGTCATGCCGGCACCGATTACCGTCTGCGCATCACGCGGCAGAACAAGCTGATTCTGACCAAATGAGCCTGGCTTATGAACAGACCGGCGATTGGCGAGCGCTCGGCGCGGTCGCCGGCTTGCATGCGCTGGCGATCTTCGCCTTGCTCAACGTCGAATCGGTGGCCCAGTCAGTCGGCTTGCAGCAGCCGTTGATGGTCAGTCTGTTGACGCCAAGCGAACCGGCGCCGCTCCGGGAGATTCCGCCGCCACCCCCGCCGCCACCCAGACAACAGGCGCAACCCCCGATGCAGGCGCCGCCGATTCTGGCCGCGCCCGCATCGGCGCCGGCTGTGGAAGCGGTCGCGCCGCCGCCGCTCGAAGCTGCGCCACTGCCTGCCGTATTACCCGCGCCAACCCCGGCGCCGCCCCAGCCCGTTGTGCAGGCCGCCGTAACCGCGCCGGCTCCGGCGCAGATTTCCGCGCCGCGTTTCGACGCCGATTACCTGGATAACCCGGCCCCGGCCTATCCCCCGCTGTCGCGGCGCATGGGCGAGCACGGCCGAGTATTGCTACGCGTCCATGTCACCCCGGAGGGCAGTCCGGCGCAAATCGAAATTCGAGAATCAAGCGGCTTCGAGCGGCTCGACAAGGCCGCTCGCGACACCGTACAGCGTTGGCGTTTCGTGCCGGCCAAGCAGGGCGATCGCGGTGTTTCCGCCTGGGTTCTGATACCCATTTCCTTTTCCTTGCGGAGTTGAACCTTGAATACCAACCTTGGCTTCGGCCACTTTCTCGCTCAGGCTGACGGCGTCGGCCATTTCCTGCTGGTGGTGATGGCGGTGATGTCCATCGCCACCTGGTATCTGATTGTCAGCAAAAGCTGGAACTACTGGGCGATGCGTCGCCGTACACGCGAATTCATGCAGCATTTCTGGGATGCCGAAGACATGCAATCGGTATCCAACTATCTGAAACAGCATGGCGTTCGCGATCCGTTCTCGCATGTGACCCACCACGGTTTGCGCGCCGCCGAGCAACATCGCGACCGCACCGGCAAGCGTATGGTCGAATCCGGCAGCGCCGATGACCTCCTCACCCGCGCGCTGCGCCGCGCCATCGAACAGGACACGGCGCGCCTGGAATACGGCCATACCGTGCTGGCTTCGGTGGCTTCCAGCGCGCCGTTCATCGGTCTGTTCGGCACCGTCTGGGGCATCTATCACGCTTTGCTGGCGATCGGCATGAGCGGCCAGGGCACGCTGGACAAGGTTGCCGGGCCGGTCGGCGAGGCGTTGATCATGACCGCGCTGGGTCTGGCGGTGGCGATCCCCGCCGTGCTGGCCTACAACGCCTTCAGTCGCGCCAATCGTTTGTTGCTGACCGAACTGGATGGTTTCGCGCACGACCTGTTCGCTTTCATGTCCACCGGCAATCGCAACGAAGCGCCACAGCAATCGAAAACGATCATCCTGCGTCCGGTCGGGGAGGCCGCGTAATGGCGTTCGGCGGACTATCCAACCAGCGAGGTCAGCAACCGGTGGCGGAAATCAACATGATCCCGTTGATCGACGTGATGCTGGTGCTGCTGGTGATTTTCATCGTCACCGCGCCGCTGCTGACCCATGCGGTGAAGATCGACCTGCCGCGCGCGTCGAGCGAACTCAACACGCCGAAACGGGAGAACATCCACCTTTCCATCGATGCCGCCGGTACGGTTTACTGGAACGGCGAGCCGGTGGCAAGCAGCAACCTGCGCCAACGCATGGCCGAATCGGCCGTGCTTGAACCGCAACCGGAGTTGCACATCCGCGCCGATGGCGAACTGGCCTACAAGCAGGTGGTCAGCGTGATGTCGGATGCGTCGAAAGCCGGGCTGACCCGGATCGGTTTTGTTACCGATCCGCGCGTGGCGGAGTGATTGACCGCTGCGCAGGCGAGCGTTCTGCATAACCGCATTGATCTCGACACGAATTTCGGACACGGCCAAAGCCGCGTCCAACCCAGTGCGAGAAGGCTCCTGTCAGGAACCTTGCAGACCAGCCACCCAGCTCCAGCCAACAAGGTGCGAGGCAGCCAGCCACCCCGATACCGAGTTGAAGTGGAATGTGTCCACTTCAACTCGGCAGCAATTCATCTGATGGACTGAATGAAGCAACTGACGCATTCTGTTAAGGCCAGCATCCACAGTGATCGGTGATGAAGCTGCTTATGCTGCCTATCTCGGATGTGCAGGGGATATGTTCAAGCTTATTTCTTGCGCGCCTTCGCCTTCGCCGCCGGCGTGCTTTGCGCGCTGCCGTCTTCCAGCATGACGCGCAACATCCAGGCATTTTTCTCGTGCACTTCCATGCGCTGGGTCAACAGGTCGGCGGTTGGTTGGTCATCCGCCGCGTCGGCGATTTTGAAGGCGGCGCGGGCGGTGCGGGCGACGGCTTCCTGACCGGCGACGAGTTGCCGAATCATGTCGGTCGCCGACGGCACGCCGTTTTCTTCCTGGATGCTGGACAGTTCGACATACCGCTTGTATGAACCCGGTGCCGGATGACCGAGGGCGCGGATGCGTTCGGCGATCAGGTCGAGCGCGTTCCACTGTTCGGTGTATTGCACCATGAACAGGTTATGCAGCGCCTGGAACATCGGCCCGGAAACGTTCCAGTGGAAGTTGTGCGTCTTGAGGTACAGGATGTAGCTGTCCGCAAGCGTTCGTGACAGGGACTCCGCGATGCTGGCGCGGTCTTTTTCGTTGATGCCGATATCGATTGCCATGGTGAAACTCCTTCTGCTGTGGTTGAAAAAATTTGCTCTCGACTGCGGGAGGTTCCAAAAATCCTTGCCTCGAACCTGACTATTGATCCCAGCGTAGCAGGCGATTGAGGTCAGTTGTAATGGATTTCAGGGTCAGTGTTCATGAGTCAAACCTTTGGGTTGATCAGGTGAGTTCATTAAAGACAGAAGTGATTGATGTGACAAATGAATTGTCTTGAATGCCTCAATCCAGGAATTAGATCGACCAATCGGACAGCGGTACAAATGCAAAAGGCCCGCTTCCATCTCTGGAAGCAGGCCTTGTTGAGGCGCAGCAAGCAGGTTAATGCGTGGCTGTTAACCGAAGGGTTTTGGTTTCGGCGTGTCGTTGGTGGACGGCGGCAGGATAGGCATCAGGAAGGTCGGCTGCTTGCCGGTCAGCGTCTTCAGGAAGGCGACGATCTTGGCGATTTCGTCATCGGTATAGGTGCGACCGAGTTGCAGTTTGCCCATGATGTCGACGGCTTTTTCCAGGGATTCGGCTTCGCCGTCATGGAAGTACGGGTAGGTCAGTTCGACGTTGCGCAGCGTCGGTACCTTGAACTTCATGCGGTCGGCATCGGCGCCGGTCAAACCGCCAACGCCTTGGGCCTTGTTCGGGGTGTCGTACTTGGCGACGAGGCCCATTTTCTGGAACGAGTTGCCGCCCACCGCAGGGCCGTAATGGCAGGCCGTGCAGCCGCTGTCCTTGAACAGCTTGTAGCCTTCCAGCTCTTGTTTGGTCAGTGCATTCTTCTGACCTTTCAACCACTTGTCGAAACGCGAATGCGGGGTGGTCAGGGTTTCTTCAAAGGCGGCGATGGCATCCGTGACCATGTCGATGTTCACTTCGTTCTTGCCGAATACGCTCTTGAACTCAGCCTTGTAGGCAGGGATCGAACTCAGTACATCGACCGCCAATTCATGCGTGAATGCCATCTCGCCCGGGTTGGCGATCGGGCCGCCGGCCTGCTCTTTCAGATCCTTGGCGCGACCGTCCCAGAATTGCGCCAGGTTCATGCTGGAGTTGAGCACGGTGGGGGAGTTGATCGGGCCTTGTTGCCAGTTGTGACCGATCGACGTCTTCAGATTGTCCGAACCGCCCATGGACAGGTTGTGGCAGGAATTGCAGGAAATGAAACCCGACTTGGACAGGCGCGGATCGAAGAACAGCTTTTTGCCCAACTCGACCATGGCGGGATTTTTCGCTTTGTGGACCGGGATCGGCTCGATCGGCTCGGCGGACCAGGCGGGAGTGGCGGCGAGCGCTAGCAGTGCGACAACCAGAGTGCGTAATTTCATGGAATGCTCCTTGTGCGATGGGGGGCGTCGGGCGTGCTGGTTTGAACATCGATCCAAGCTTTGCCCAGGCAAACAAACTCCCCAATCTAGAGGACAGGCCACGGCAGTGTATTTAGCATCGATCAATATTTAAACCAGATAAAAGTATCCTGATTCTGCTTGATTCTAGTCAAGTAATTATTTTGGGCTAGATGGGCATGGCATCGGTAGATTCCTATCTTCCCTAGTAAAAACAGGACGGTATCTTCTTGTTGACAAGAATTCTCATTTGCATGCAGAATGGTCTGACACTCTGTTGGAGATTAAGCCATGTATGTCTGTGTCTGCCAAGCCGTGACAGAACGGCAGGTTCGCGATGCGGTTGAACAAGGTATATCGTCGATGCGCGGCTTGCGGGAGGCGTTGGGCGTCGCCTCGGAATGCGGTCGCTGCGCCCGCTGCGCGCACGGCATCTTGAAGGAATGCAAGAACTGCCCGCGCCAGGAAGATGCACTGGCTTGCGCTGCCTGATTCATCGACAATACGGGCCACGGCCAGCCCATTAGCCATCGCACACGCCTGCACGCAGGCAAGCCAACGGCACGCCGGAACGACACCTTCAACTACTTTACGGAGCGTTCCATGAAAGGCGATAAAAAAGTCATTCAGTACCTGAACAAGGCACTCACCATCGAGCTGACGGCGATCAATCAGTATTTCCTGCATGCACGCATGTACAAGAACTGGGGATTCGCCGCGCTGGGCAAGCATGAGTACGAGGAATCCATTGAAGAGATGCACCACGCCGACAAGTTGATCGAGCGCATCCTGTTCCTCGACGGCCTGCCCAATCTGCAGGATCTGGGCAAGTTGATGATCGGCGAGAACGTGCCGGAATGTCTGGCTTGCGACCTCAAACTTGAACACAACGGCCACGCGCTGTACACCGAAGCGATCCACTATTGCGAATCGGTGAAGGACTACGTCTCGCGCGAAATCCTGCAACACATCCAGAACGACACCGAAGAGCACATCGACTATCTGGAAACCCAGATCGGTTTGGTCGAGAAACTCGGCGTGCAGAACTACCTGCAATCCGCCATGGGCCCGATCCAAAGCTGAGCTTAAGTCATCAGGTCAGCCCCAGTTGCTCGAAGCGCAGATACAGTTCGCGGCTGGCCCAGGCGTCGGTCGCGGCGTAACCGATTTGCGCCGGAGTCAGGCTGGGCGCTGACCAATTGGTGGTGCGCGCGCCTTTCGCCATGCGCCAGCCAAGGAACAACGCCGCAAGGTTGCGCAGGCCGGATTGCTGGTTGCCGTGACGTTTGGCGATCTGGCCGATATCCACCACCGCCGCGGCGCTGAACGGAAACAGGTGCTTCAGTTGGCCAATATCGCCGGCCAGCGCCACGCCGGCCTTGACAATGCGCGGATCGGCCAGCAATTCCGCCACTTCGCGCGAACAGTCCAGTTGCTGCAATTGCAGCAGGTATACCCGGCGCGCCGTGGCCACCTGCACCAGGCTGGGCAGATAGCGCTCGCCTTTCTGAAATGCCGGCCGGGTCTCGGTATCGAAACCCACCACGCGTTCCTGGCGAATGTCGAGCATCGCCTCAGCCAGCGCCTCGGCCGTGTTGACCACGCGTACCTCGCCGTCATAACGGCGCAGCGGCAGGCTGGCGATTTCTTCCTTGCTGATCGTACGGCGATATTGTTCGGGCAGCCGGCCAACCGGTTTGGGTTGCGGCCGGGGCGGCAACGCGGCGCGGGCAAGCCGTGGTTGCGCCATCCGAATCGCCACCAGCCAGGGCGTCAGCCACTCGGTGAACAGCACCAGCGGCCACAAGCGTCCGGCCGACAGATCGTATGCGGCCAGCAATTCCGAGAGCGGGCGGCCGGCGATGAAATGGAAAACCGTGAATTCGAAGACCACGGTCATCACCGCCCAGCCCGCGCCGATTGCCAGCGCCACGCCGGGCGCCGGTCGCACGCGGCGGATGAACAGAATGATCACGCCGGCGAGCAGTAAACAGACCAGCAATGTGCCGACCTGTTGTGCTCGATGCTCGCCCAGCACCGGGGTGATCAGCGCCTCGCGCAGCGCACCGCTGGCGACGGCAATAAGCAGAAACACCAGCCAGACCAGACTGGCGCGCCATGTCACGCCCAAGTGGCTAACCGCGTCGAAACCATGCAGCCAGCGCATTCAGTAGGCATTGGCATGAATCTGTCGGGATCGATACACCGTCAGAAACAGAATCTTGAAATCCAGCCATAACGACCAGCGGTGGATGTAATCCAGGTCGTACTCGATGCGCCCCTGCATCTTGTCCAGGGTATCGGTCTCGCCGCGAAAACCATGGATCTGCGCCCAGCCGGTGATGCCCGGCTTGACCTTGTGGCGCAGCATGTAGCCCTTGATCAGCTTGCGATATTCCTCATTGTGCGCCACCGCATGCGGACGCGGTCCGACCAGCGACATGGTGCCCAGAAACACATTGAATATCTGCGGCAGCTCATCCAGGGACGTGCGCCGAAGAAATTTGCCCAACGGCGTCACACGTGCATCGTTCTGTTTGGCCTGCTGGACCACCGGACCGTTATCGGTCGTCGTCATCGAACGGAACTTGAATACCTTGAACTGCTTGCCATCCAGCCCGTAGCGGAATTGCTTGAATATCACCGGACCGCGACTGGTCGCCTTGATCGCCAGCGCGATCAGCGCCATCGGAGTCGCCAGCATGACGATCAGGATCGAGGACAAAACCAGATCCTCGACACGCTTCAGCCATCCGTTGACGCTGAGATGCGGCGTATCGAAAACGCTCAGTGTCAACACATCGCCAACTTCCTGCCAACGGCTGTACAGCAGGTTGTAGACGAAGAAATTCGGAATCAGATACACATTCGCCGTGGTGTCTGAAAACCGTTCGAGGAACTCCTGCGTGCGCGCTTCGGCGTTCAAAGGCAGGGCGATATAGACATTGTCGACATGGGCCGCCCGGGCAAGCGCCAACGCATCATCCACGCGACCTTCGGTAATGACATCGGGATCGAGACGCGCCGGGTTGCGATCATCGAAGAAGCCCATCAGCTTGATGCCGTGGCGAGGGTTGTACTTGAACTCGTTGGCCAATGCGCGCGCCGATTCATTGGTGCCGATGATGATCGCCGAGCGTGTGTTGTAGTTGTTGCTGCGCAAATAATAGAGCGCGCGTCGATAAACCAGGCGCCAGGCCATCAGCAACACCAGCACCAGAAAGAACCAGAATGCCGCTGCATCGCGCGGCAGAACATCCGAACTGCGCAGGAAAAACGCCACTGTCAGCATCAACACGATCGAAGACAACCACACCACACTGGTTGTGAACGCCTGCTGCAGGAAAGGAATGGAGCGCCATGAGCGATAAAGCGAGTGAACCTCCGCCACCAGCCAGTAGGTGATGACCGAGATCAAACCGACATTGATCAAGTAGTTGTTGAAAGCGATGTCGAACAGATTCGCGCTGAAGACCAGCGCGGCAATGATGATAAAAGCATCGATGACACGAAACACCAAAGCCAGACTATTGGTATGCGGACGAATCAAACCTGCACTCACAATCCCTATCCTATAAAAATAAAGCCAATTTTGTCGGGGACAGGTCTTGTCTGTTTCTTCTGTGCGTGAAGACTCGTTACCCCCCTGACATTTTTGTTGATGCGCGAGTAGTTTAGCCCGAAGTGGTGACTCATTTCTTGCGGTGAGTCGCAGCCGGGGCGCAGTTTGACGCATCGGCCTGGTTTTCATCCGCATGCACGGTTGTGCGTCCAGCGAAGGCTGGCGTGTTCAGCAGGAGACAGACCTGCCGGGGCAATAGTCAGAAGCCCCGTAGCTTGGATCGCAGGGTGGCGGGAAACCAAGACTCTGAAGCCGATCGACAGCCATTTC